>Ga0224495_10000045_pt1 | contig 102661 bp, 83 predicted proteins | sample SF_Jul11_sed_USG_FD_168128 | JGI IMG/M metagenome (GOLD analysis project Ga0224495, IMG submission 168128) | Sediment microbial communities from San Francisco Bay, California, United States - SF_Jul11_sed_USGS_4_1 | ecosystem: Environmental > Aquatic > Marine > Sediment | place: USA...
GAAGAATCCTAGCTCTGCATTGAACTGACCCCACCAAAATTGGATACTGTGGAGACGAGACATTTCCATCATGATGGTTCTCATGATTTTAGCACGCTCTGGTACCTCGAGTTCAGCTATTTTCTCAACTGCAGCGACATAGGGATATTCAGCTAAAAACGCCTCGAGCATGCACATCCGTTCAAGTACAAGTGCTCCCTGCCTGAAGTTCTTGTATTCTAGAACCTTCTCAGCAGAACGATGGAAGTACCCAGCATTCGGATCACATTCAACTACATAGTCACCAACCAGCGTCAGTTTTGTTGCCCATCCATGTGCGCTGACATGCTGTGGTCCGAACCAGATTTCCATTGCTTCATCAAGTATGTCAGGACTCACTCGCTTTCGCCTCCTGTCTTTGGTCTCGCTTTTGGTGGAGTGATACCTGCTTCATCCAGCCTGCTTTGGTCAGTCTGGAATCTTTTGCGGAGAGGAAACACACCTGCAAGCTCATCTGGGAGAAGCAATAATCGAGGGTCGGGATGATTCTTGAAGTCGATTCCAAACATCTCACGAGTTTCTCGTTCATGCCATTCAAAACCTGGAAAGATGTCACAAGTACTATCAATCTCAGGTCGCTCTCCTTCCAGAGAAACTCTCAACTGCAGTAACATTCGATTGGAGTGAGACCAAAAGATGTAGATTAGTTCGTATTTGTCATTTTCAAGATCGATACCAAAGATTGACTCGGGCAAAGCGTCATGAACATTCTCATCAATCATGGTCACGATATCACGAATTATGTTGGAAGGCACTGCAAGCTCGATCTCATTCGCTCCCAAAGGTCTTGATGCAACCTCAGGATGCTTATTGATGATCTGTCTTGCGAGAGTTGAAGCTGTGATGCTGGTTGTTTCTGACAATTTATTGACCCTCCATCTCCACTGATGTACCGAGGTCAACTGAGCCATATCGGCGGTTGTACATCAACATCAGGACCATTGCTAGAGCAGTATGTGCTGCAGCAACAGAGATTACAAGGATGATAAGTCCCTGACCAGTGAATGAAAACGCGGGATTAAACAGAGCAATAGCAACAATTGCAATCATGACTCCATTACCCATTATTTCAGCTCCAATCAGGATTCTGATGAGGTTTCTTTTCACCATCATCCCATATCCACCTAAACCAATTAGCATGAACGCTAGTACTAGATACCAAGAAAGAGGAACCATTATTCATCAACCTCCTTCGGTTCAGGGACAGACTGCCCATCTTCAGCGCTTTGCAAGTCATCAATTAATACTGGTTTAGCTTCTACTCCGAACTCTCCTGTGATGGCACCGAGCTGCTCGGCTTTGTCCATTCTCAACAGCGATATAGCACCAACTAATGATGTAATCATAATCAATGCAATCATCTGCACATAGATGCCATTCTCAAACCATAGCCACTGTGCAAGACCATTCAAATCTTGAGAGATACTGACAAAGGCCTCATTGAAGGATTCTGCCCAAGGAAAGAGAACTGCAAGAAATCCGGTCATCACGGTTACTACGACAGCAATAACAAGGCTGATCTGACGAGCTCTGGGTGTGGCGAACTTTTCAAGAGTTGAGTCTTGTGCTCTTGGTAGTAGTAGAACTGCAAAGATAATCAGAGTACTGATGCCTCCAGTATACACTGCGATTTGCATACCTGCAATGAAAGGTGCTTCAAGAAGGAGAAAGAATCCTGCCACAAATGATGCCATAAAACCAAAGAAAAATGCGGCGTAAACAATCTCCTTGTGCTCTAGAGCAAGATATGCGAGCACTAGCACAATGCCTGCCAAGAGTAGGAACTCTATCTGTTCAAAGAGTGCTGGATCAAATCCTTGCATGATTAATGACCTCCTGTAGGATATTGTTCTTTTTCTCGTTCAGCTTTAGCTCTCCTGTATACATCTAGAGTTTCTTTTCCATCAAGGAATGAGCGTGGAATCATTTTCATGACAAAACCAACTCCACCCATTACTATGAGAATAAACACAACAACCTGCCAAACAACCTCATACTTGGTTGCATTAGCCCACAAAAGGGTAGAAGAGGATAGCAGCCAAAGGAACGCTCCCATTACGTCAATGACGACAAACAGTACGGTGTAAACGAAATAATTGTACGGATACGATATGCGTGCAGGACCTACTGGTTCCTCACCACATTCGTATGTTGAAGTCTTCTCGGAGTTTTGAAGCACATGCGGTCTCAACACCCATGAGGCTAGTAGCATTATAATGACAAGAGCCATCGCAAGTAGCGCCCAAATTATAACCGGAATGAAATCTAGAAACAATCTACTAGTTTGCATCATAGTTTGAAACCATCCTCTGAAAAGATTCCTATTGTTCTAACGCTTGCGCAGGACCTTACACGGTGATTATTGAAGATACCTGTGGAATAGGCCATATCGAGTAGATTCCTGTTTTCAGTCATAGGATTCATCCTGCGCTAGCTGTGTCTCCGTCATTCCAGACCGTATCCGCCAGATGATAAATCTTCATGATTCTTAACTTAGCATCATCACAGATTTTGGCCTACAATGTACATTGAAACTTACCGGCTTAGAAAAGTTGCATGATAAAAACACTTCGGGAAACCGCTCAAAGAAGTTATATACTACAAGGTTTCGAAGAACAACTCGATACATGTATCCACGATTGTAGGTGATTTATTTGACCCGTGGTGAAGAAGGAACATTCTTCTATTATCTGGCGCTCTTACTAGGGATGGCTCTATTAGGAGCCTACTTATGGAATATTTTGACAACGACATTGGCTCCTCAATACATGTTCTTCCACTGGATCCTTGTCATGAGTTGCATACTACTCATCACAACTGCTTTTGGATTCGTTGCAGCCAACACACGATCAAGTAGGATATCTCTAACAATGATATCTGGAGTAGTAGGTGGTATTCATGCCTATCTCATCTTTGTGCTATTTGATTTGATAATGGGAATTATTCTGTTCGCATGGATGGCTTTAGGACTTCTGGTTGCATTCGCTGCATTTAACTGGATTTACGAATAAGTCATTACGTCTATTCGTTCGAAGACTCAGATGGAGTATCAGCGGATTCACTGGACTCCTCAGATTTTACCTCGGCTTCAGGCGCAGCTTCCACAATTGGCTCAGGCTCGGGCTCAGGCTCAGGACCATAGTGTAGCTTACTAGTATCCAAGATACCGGGTGAGTAGCTCTCTTCACTAGTATGCATTATTGCAAAGCCTGCAGCAGTAAGGATTGATCCTCCAAGACCCCATGCAGATAGATAGAGTGTGGTTCCAGCTGCTGGAAGAGCTGTCACAAACTGGTCAATGAAGACGACGAAGAAAAAGCCAGCCAGAACAGATAGGGACATCATTAGGTTTTTTCCTTTTCCTTTCTCGGGTCTGAAGTACCCAATCAATAGGAAGACCATAAGAATGGAAACGCCACCCAGAAGAGTGAAGGCACTTCCAATTACAATTGCTGAAGCTGGCATCATGAACCCGAGATATACAAAGTTGAAGATGAATGATGTCAGAATAATGAGACCGAGCCAAAGCAGACAATATGGATCACTATCTTGCCGGATTGCCATTACTGCATCATCCCCATCGCATCTTGATTCTCATATCTTTGTTGCCAGTGAGTCGTCCCAGCTCGTATCTTGTTCTGCAAAATCAGGTGTGCTCGGATAAAGTCCGCGGGTTTGGGAGGACATCCGGGGAGATAGACATCGACTGGTACAATTTTGTCAGGAGGTGTTGCCAAGCTGTATCCTTCCCAGAAGAGCCCCCCGGAGGCAACACATTGACCGAAGGCAATGACATACTTGGGCTCTGGCATCTGTTCATAGATTCTCCTGAGTCGTGGTGCCATCTTCTTTGTGAGAGAGCCTGAGATCCATAGGACATCAGTCTGTCTTGGGCCAAACAGAGGTAGCATTCCGAACCTCTCAAAGTCCCATCGAGGGGCGATTCCTGCGGCACCATCCACCATGCAGCATCCTATTCCATACTGCATTGGCCAAGGACTATGTGCCCTTCCCCATCTAAGCACCCATTTCAGCGGGGGTACATTCTGCAGCCATTTCAAGAGGATTGGCGCAATTCGGCCCCAACCATTCCTGAATAGGTCGAAGAAGACCCACATGAAGTACTTGCCGATTCTTAATATGAAAGGAAGCCAGTAAGCAAATATCTTTCCAGGATTCGAAATCTCCTTCTTATCCCATTCTAGCTTCGCAGCTCGAATTCGAGATAAACGCTGCTTTCCAAAGTACTGATTTGCGTAGTTTGCAAACCAGATTCCTGTTGAGTGCACATGGCCCCCGTGACGTTGTGCAATTTTGAATATGACAAAGCTCTGTGACCAGGAGAGCATGAAGAAGTGCCGTCGCTCATCCTCCAGAAAGTATCCCATCATCGTCACGCCAGTCTTCGAGTTAACATAGCCATCAATTCCAGCTCTTGCAGAGGCTTGTTCAAATTGAAAGTCGTCAAGGATTGCGGCAAGGTTCTCTAGAGGTGCAAATGCCTGACCGACAACTAGTGTTGGACCTTTCTTTTTGATCTTCATGGGATAGTATCGCTCATGCCATTCATGATCTGCAACTTCATCATCGTAAACGCGTCCACGATACATCTCAGTGACTTCGCGTACGACTCTCAGTCCCTCTTCAATCTCTTCCTCATTACCTTCATATGCAACCATCAATGAACAATGGTGAGCAGGAATCGGGAATGGCTTCTTGCCCTCCCAGATAGCCTTCTTGAGGTCTGTGTATTTTGATTCTTCGAATTTTATCGTGTAGGGAATTGGTCCATCTTCAAGGATCTTCTCAATCGCAAGGACCATCTGATAATTCTCTTCAAAGCTGGAAACTATGACTTTCATCGGCGTTAGAGTTTTGATCTTAATAGTAGCCTTAGTGATTATACCCAAAATTCCCTCAGTATCGCAAAAGAGGTCGAGATCTTTCGTCTTGACTATTTTTCCAGTTGGCAAAACAACTTCTAATTTAACGACGTTCTTATTGATGTTCCCGTATTTCAAAGAACCAATGCCATCGCCACCTTGGGCAATCCAACCACCCACAGTTGCCGATACACCAGATGAGGGATAACATCGTACATCAAGACCTTGCCTATTCAACTCGAATTGAAGATTAGCCCATGATATCCCGGGCTCAACTGTGACAGTCAAATTCTCACTATCAACTTCGAGTATCTTATTCATACTGCGCAAATCAACGATGATTCCACCCTTGCGCGGAATGGCACCACCATAACCAGATGTCCCAGCTGCTCGGGGAACAAGAGGAATCTTGTACTTGCGCGCAATTTCGTAGAGTGTCTGTATCTCCTCAGGAGTCAGAGGCTGTGCTATGGCATCAGCCTTCGTGTTCATGAGCCAACCAACCTGCTTTGGGAGAGAACCAACATCTTGTCCAAACAAAATCAGTTCATGCTTCGCAGTAATCAGGCGGTCTCCAAAAACCTTCTCGAGTTCATTTTGTGCTATTTGCTTAAGGACCATGAGTCCACTCTCCAGCTCATGAACAGAGCCGCTAGTATTCTGAGGCTGGGAAAGTAGTAAGATAAAAACCTAACGAGGCAGTGAAAATACTTCTGAGATTTCATTATGTTGAAAGAACAGCACTTTATCTTCGAAATATCTGAGAGCTCTATGGAGTTATTTACAAAATGAGATGATGTATAGAATGTCATGAAGATGATAAGCTACACTCATACTCACTGTTGAGATGTTGTGGTTACGTCTTGAAACTTACTAAATTTTTCAAAATATCTTTAAAAAGGCCTCAAAAGTGGTCAACCCCCTAGTCCTGCATTTGTTACACCAGTTACACATGTTGTAGGTACATGGGCAGTCATCATAGTTGTTGGTATTCTAATTTCAGAGATTCTTGTCAGGAAAGGAAAATGGTAACACTGTTCAACCGATATCAAAAATGGTTTTAGTCTGTTATAGCATGTAGCTATATTAATTTCAGAGTATAGCAATTCATTACTTACTGAGATATAAGCAGTGTATTTTCGTTTCATTTTGTAATTTAGATGATTCAATATTCGAGTGCGATCTGGTGATTGAAATATGAAGACCTCTAATAAACTAACAATTACCATTGTTCTTTCTGTTTTCATCATTTTAATTGCTGGAGCCTACTCAGCGGCAGGCCAACCGAGTCGAACCAGTGAATGTGCACCATGTCATACCCTCGACCTGGTTCATATGACGATTTCATCGAACGCAACCGGAACAGTCGATGCCAAAGTGGGAAACCAATTCTCGTTAATCATTAATGCGGCATCACTTGATACAAATCCACAAACAGGAAGTATGGCTGTTAAAGTCTATAGTGGATGGGCTGATAACAGTCAGTTCTCATTCACAGACCCGTTGCTAGTAATCGATAATGGAGCTGGAGATTCAAACTCGAATAGCGTTCAGATAACTACCACGTTCACATTTACGCCCCTGGCAGTTGGTACATGGACACTTAGAATCTGGACAGCCGCGTCCCAAGGTGATTCAGGAAGAATATCTCAAAAGCTTGATGTAACAGTATCGGTCACACTCTCAGATTCTACTCCACCAACAATCGACAGTCCAATAGACATGATAATCGATGAAGGAGATAATACAAAGAACATTACCTGGAGCCCGTCTGATGCAAATCCAAGCAGCTATCAAGTTTTTGATGATTCTGTGTCATGGCAGAGTGGGCCCTGGGATGGATCGACTATAACTGTACAGCTTGGTTCACTCGGATTAGGGACCCACAACATCACTCTTGCTGTGTGGGATGCAGCTGGAAACTCGGCATCAGATCAAGTAGATGTGACAGTTCTCGATGGAACGTCACCTAGCATTAACAGTCCAGCAAATGTGACTTACAGCGAGGGTTCCTCCGGATACTCAATAACATGGGATCCAACTGATACCCATCCATCAAGTTACGTAATCTATCGAGATGGAGTGTCTGTCAAATCAGGGACTTGGAATGCTAGTATCGAAACAATTTCTGTTTCAGTTGATAGCCTCGCAGTTGGCACGTACAACTACACAATTGTTGTATCAGACGTAGGAACGAACACCATTGCTGACACAGTGTATGTCATAGTATATGATGGGACATTCCCCACAATCGATAATCCTGCAGATGTAACCTATGATGAAGGTGATACAGGATACAGCATCACTTGGAACCCCGCCGACTTGAATCCGGTTAGTTATATCATTTACAAAGACGCAGTACCAGTGAAATCAGGTTCCTGGAACTCGAGTGCAGAATCCATCAGCATCATAGTTGATGGCCTTGCTGTTGGAAACTACAGTTATGTATTGGAGGTGACTGATATCGGATCTCTTACTGCGTCGGACCTAGTTTTGGTCATTGTTTCTGATGGGACTCTACCGACAATTAATAGTCCAATCGATATAACATTAAACGAAGGAGTAATAGGATACTCTATTACTTGGAACCCGACAGATCTGAATCCACAAAACTACACAATCTACAGAGATGGAGTTCCTGTAAAATCAGGCCTTTGGAACTCTAGTGGTGAGTCAATCTCAATTTCAGTTGATGGTCTCGCAATGGGTTCATATACATACCTGATTATTGTTGAGGATGTTGGACATAATCCAGCAACAGATTCAGTTCTTGTCACTGTAGTTGACGCAACAGATCCTACAATTGATACTCCAATTGACCAAAATGTAGTTGAGGGATCAAGTGGTAATCAAATCACCTGGAGTCCTTATGACCTTCACCCATCATCTTATCAAATCTATCGTGAACATGTACTTGTCAAATCTGGAACATGGAATAGCAGTTCAGAAACAATCACATTCTCGGTTGATGGACTCACATTGGGAGTCTACAATGTTACAATAGTTGTATTTGACACAACATCAAGAAAAGCTATTGATACTGTTTTTATCACGGTCTATGATGGAACACCACCAATTGTTGATCATCCAGCTGACATTGACTATCCAGATGGTGACATAGGATATTCAATCACCTGGTCCCCTACAGACCTGCATCCAGTAAGCTATCAGATTTTGCGAGAGGGCGTGCAGGTGAAATCGGGTATGTGGAACTCTTCGAGTGAAACAATATTCATATCTGTTGACTGGCTTTCTATTGGATCTTACAACTACACGATTGTTCTCGTTGACATCGGTGGCAACATAGTACTTGATGAAGTCATTGTTACGGTGTATAACGCAGACTTACCAACTATTAATCATCCCACCAACCAGACCATTTCTGAAGGAGCTGCTGGTCTTTTAGTGATTTGGAAGCCATTAGACCTCAATCCCTCTTCATATGCAATATACAAAGACGGAGTTCTCGTCAAGTCTGGAGCGTGGAACTCAAGTGCTGAAACAATCAGCATTTCACTCGATGGATTATCTCTGGGCGAGTATAACTTTACTGCCTTGGTTACTGACCTAGACAGCAATACAGCGAGTGATACAGTGTGGGTCACTGTCGTTGATGGTACACCTCCTGTTCTTAATCATCCAAACGACATCACGTACGATGAAGGAAGTCCTGGAGGAACCCTAACTTGGATTCCAACAGACTTGCATCCTGTGAGTTATACGATCTACTTCGAAGGGTCTCCAGTGAAATCCGGTCTCTGGAACTCTAGTGGTGAATCTATCTCGATATCAGTCGATGGACACCTAGTTGGAGGTTATAATTACACAATAAGAGTCGTGGATGTTGATGGAAACATTGACACTGATACAGTGTTCGTCTATGTGATGGATGGCACACTTCCAACAATCGATACTCCAAGTGATATTAATTATAATGAGGGTGAAGCAGGAGGAACAATCACTTGGGATCCTGCAGACTCATATCCAGCGAGCTATGAAATCTTTAGAAATGATGTTCTTGTGAAATCTGGCTTATGGAACCTAACATCAGAAACTATCTCAATATCTGTGACTGGACTATCTGTTGGATCTTACAATTTCACAATATTAGTATACGACGTGGGAAGTAATTCTGTTCTAGACACGGTATGGGTCACAGTATCCGATGCAACACTTCCAACGATTGATACACCAGTCGATAGACAAATCGACGAAGGTCAGACTGGAGAAATAATTACATGGGATCCATCTGATTTGAATCCGATAAGTTACGAAATCTACAGAAATCAAGTCATTTTCAGAAACGGTTTATGGAATTCAACTTCGGAAATGATCTCAGTTTCACTTGATGGACTTGGTCTAGGTGTTCACAACTTCACATTGGTTGTATTCGACATCGGCTTGAACTCTGCGAATGATACTGTGCTGGTAACTGTCATTGATGGTACATCACCAACTATTGATAGTCCATCCGATGTCTTCTATGCTGAAGGAGTGATAGGTTATTCTATAACATGGAATCCATCAGACCTTCACCCAGTAAGTTATGAAATACTCAGAGAAGGGGTCCAACTAAAGACGGGTCCATGGAACTCATCATCTGAATCCATCACTGTCAATGTGGATAGCCTGACCCTTGGATCATACAACTTCACAATCTATGTCACTGATGTTGGTGGAAACATTGCAAGCGACACCGTATTTGTTATCGTTTCTGACGGTAATGCACCGACAATTGATAGCCCTCCAGATGTGACATACGATGAAGGAGATACTGGCTTCTCTATTCAATGGAATCCAGCTGATGCACATCCATCAGGGTATGAGATATACAGAGAGGATGTCCTGATATTCTCTGGACTATGGAACTCATCTTCGGAAACAATCACAGTATCAGTTGATAGCCATCAAGTAGGAACATACAACTATACGATACGTGTCTTTGATATTGGCGCTAGCAGTGTATCTGATACGGTGATGGTCATTGTTCAAGACGGGACATTACCCATGATCGATAGTCCAGCTGATATTGTCTACAATCAAGGCGATACTGGAAACTCAATTACTTGGAATCCCTCAGATTTGCATCCGATGAGCTATGAGATATTTCGAGATGGAGTGTCGATTAAATCAGGATTGTGGAATTCAAGCAGTGAATCAATTGTTATTATAGTGGACGGGCTCACTCTTGGCGTTCATAATTATACGCTTGTTGTTATCGATATTGGTACTAATTCAGCACTTGATCAAGTGAATGTACTAGTCCAAGCCTCAACATCTCCAACGACACCCACAACAAGTACACAGACAACAACTCCCGAGAATCCCAATGTACCGCAAATACCCTTGGAGCCAATTTTGATGATACTTGTCACCTGGATTGGCGTTGGTGTACTTGCGTTTGTCATTGCCGATTTTCTAGTTAGACGATATAGAGGATAGGGGCATTGACATTTTGTGAGACAAAGTGGAAAGATTTTAAGGCGCCCTGCAAAGGTCCACTCTAATCATTCACTAGTTTCGGAGACCTAAACCATGGATTTTCCAGCTCTGAAAGAACATGAACTCCAAGATTACGCCTTTACTTGTGCCCAATGCAGTTTTTGTCAGGTAGGTCATGGTGCGTGTCCAACCTACAAGGTAAAACGACGAGATACATATTCAGGAAAGGGCAAGATGCTATTGACCCGTGCTTTGATTCAAGGTCGGCTAAAACCATCTGAAGGACTCGAAGGTCTTAGAGATGGAATCTTTGGTTGCACACTCTGTGGAGGCTGCGAGGAAGTCTGCCAAGTAGATATCCCCTTTGTTAAAATCTACCAAGTAATGCGCTCTGAATTCAAAAGGCGCAACATGTGGCCAGAACAGCTCCAGATGGCTAAAGACACTGTCTTGAAGAGCTTCAATATTCAAGGTCAAGCACAAATGGATAGAATCGAGGGCTGGTCGTACTGGACTCCAAATGAGGATGAATTACTGGATAGACAGGGAACCAAAGCAAAGACTGCATTCTTCTTCGGATGTGCATCATCATTCCGAGGTGTTTCCATTCAGGCTACAATTGCTACAACACTAATCTTCGATAAAATTCAAGAAGAGTATACCGTGCTGGGAGAAGAAGAGTACTGCTGCGGTGCTCCTCTCATAATGACAGGAGACTTCGAAGGGGCGAGAGTTCTTGCTGAACACAATATTCAGAAGTACAGAGAGCTTGGTGTTGAGAGGATAGTGACCAACTGCCCAGGTTGCTATAAAATGTGGGCTCATGAATATCATGAGTTCTTGGGCATAGATCATGGTTTTGAAATAGTCTATGGTTATCAGTATCTTGCTGATCTCCTTGATAAAGGCAAATTGACAGGCTTCAATACGCCACTCGATGTCACAGTGACCTACCATGATGGTTGCGATGCTGGCCGAAATGCCGGATTCTATGAAGAACCTAGAAAGGTACTTGAGTATCTTCCAGGAGTTACTTTTGAAGAACTACCCCATAATAAGGCCAATTGCTATTGTTGTGGCTCTGGTGGAGTCCTAAGAGCAATCGATGCAGACTTTGCAAATCAAATCAATAGACTCAAAGTAGAAGATATCGAGGCAACAAATGCAAGTATTGTGTCGTCTGGATGTCCCTCCTGTGTTGACTTTATGCATGATCAACTTCCTCAAGCTGGTTCTAATAAGACCGTGAAGGACCTAGTTGTTCTTACTGCACAGGCGCTCGGTCTCTCTTGGGATGGACTTGACGAGATTTATGGTTGAGCTACAAACAACCAATTCGACAAGCTATTAACAGAAAAAGAATACACAATTTCTAATGAACAGGAAGTCGACGGTTCAAAGTAGGTATCAAAGGAAATGGATCTATGAGGAGATTGTAGACCGAATACCGCCATTTAGATGGATCCCACGGACATATGATGTCATCGCACAATTGCTTCTTGTAGAAACTGTCGGTGTCTTTGCATTCATTTACTTTCAGATGCCGTATGAAGCCGCAGTATTTGGTTCGCTAGCAATAATCTATACTGTAGTTTGGTCTTCTGGATGTCTCTATATCGTTCCATGGCTAAGAAGACTTCGTGATCCAACGAATGAGATTGAATTTGAAGTCCTTAGAGATTACAAGAGTCGTATTCTTTTGGATCGAAGGCTAGAACTCATTGGGGGCATAATTTGCTTTGGCGCAGTCATGTCGTATCTTTGGATTGATACTGATTATCTCAGATATTTTCTAGGAAACGGATTCGGAAATCCACTATTGATTATATTGATTATAGTGTTAGCTTGGGATATTAGTTACCGTCTTGGACTATCATTAGTGACCACGTTCTTCGCAGCGATAAGATCCATATCATTAAGCCAAGCGGCTAGAAAACGAAGGGGTCTAGCTTATACTGCTTATTCAGAGGTTAGAACACTCAAATACCTCGATTTGATCAATCTGTATTGGGGAATCAGCGCAGTTCTACTCTTGCCCTTGACTCTACGATCCTATTTCTTATTGCTGGGGCTTGCAGGATTTCTTGCAGGCATAATTGGACTTTCTACCTTGAGTCTGCTAGCAATGGAAACCGTCCCTTGGTTTCCTCCCGATGTTGAGAGTATTTTGCATAACGAAGGATTCGCGTATGTAAGTGTGTGTTCAAAGAAACAACCGCATGTAACACCTGTAATCTTCGTATATGATGGAAAATACCTGTATTTTGCCATATCAGTTGCCTCGGCTAAATACAGAATAATAAAGAAGAATCCCAAGATTGCAGTCTTGGTTGATATGCGCGATAGTAAGTTTCCGATGAAGAATAGGGCTGTGCTTCTGAGAGGAAAAGGGATGATTCTTGGAGACCTATCGATTATGGGATTTTTCAAGCTTTTCTTGCACGGCCTTTGGCTAATTCGAGTGAGAAACATGTTTGCTAAGAAATATCCTATGTACATGAAATTTTATGAAGATCAGGCTCAGGAACTTCCACCTGCTTGGCGAAACAAACCGTTCCTCTCCAGGGTAATCGTACGTCTAGAGCCTGAAAAGATAACATACTGGCGTGAGGCCAGACCAACAACCCTACGAGCGTGAAACCATGACACTAAGATTGCCTCATTATGATAGCACCAAGAAGACAACTAAGATTCCAGATGATGCCTTGAACATCCTTCGAGATGGATTCTTTGCGTATTTAGGTACGGCTGACCTAGTCTGCGAACCTCATGTAACGGCTATGTTCTATATTTGGGATGATGATTCTAAGACAATCCATCTTATTACTTCAAAAGAAAGTAAAAAGGTGCTAAATATCAGACGAAATACAAGAGTGAGTGTTACTATCGATCAAAGAGACCCTAAATCACCAGCTCGTAACTCAGGTGTAATGGTAAAGGGAAGAGCGCTCCTTGTAGAGATGGAGCTTATTGATGATGAACTGACAGTGAAATATCTTGAGAAGTATGTTGAATTTCTAGGAACTGGATATCCTTTGGGGCTCAGGATTGCGATTCGAGTAGTTCCACAGACAATCTCCTATTGGAAGGGAACTAATTTCTACCGATGGAAGAATCGGAGCTCCTAAATTCTCAATTGCTTGAAGATGCAGCACTTGCTGCTTTTCTTGCCTGGCGCTCTGTTTGATAATAAAAGGCAAGAGATATTGCAAGACACAAAACACTCAAAATAACAACGAACCATGGAGGCGTTGATAGACCAATTAACAGGTACGACAGAGAGAGGAAGAGACCTGTAAACAAGTGATTTGCTACAGTTGAGGCGTAGGCGGGAATCAATGGTTGCGAGTATTCATAGTATTTCAATGCATACTTGCATCCAAGCGCTGCAGCAGGCACAGTTGCTAGTCCTAGAAATGTATACCAGTCTGTAAGATTGAGAATGATTGGAATTAATATTGACAAATATAGTGAAGCCATCAGAACAACATAGCCCTTAGCCGCTCGTTCGCGTCCAAGCCGCACGACCACTGTTAGCTTTCCAACTGCTTTATCGGCTTCATAGTCAGGAAACTCATTGATGTATAGAACCGCTGTAATTAGTATGGCAATTGGAATTGAAGGAAAAACAGCCTCCCAAGCAAGAACTTGTGTTTGAACGAAATAAGCACCAAGAGTCATGAGAACACCAAAGTTGAGACCAATAAAGATCTCTCCAATCCCTCTGTTCACCAATCTCAGGGGTGGAGCAGTATAGAAGAAGCCAGAACCTACACCAATGATTCCTAGAATCAGAACTTCAATGCCCCTTGTGTAAGCAAGATATAGACCAATCCCACCTCCAATTGAGAAGAACACGATTGATTCTGCAAAGACCTCACGGGGAGACATCCAACCTCTCTGTATCATCCTGCTCCCCCCAGTGAATGGACGAACATACTCCACGTTGATATCGTCCGTCCCACTCTTGTGGTCGAAGTAGTCATTGGCCACATTAGATCCAATGTGCACGCAAATTCCAGCTATGAGTGTCAGCAGGAAAACATCCAGAAGGAACACTCCTGTCGAAGCCCATCCAACACAGGTTCCTAGAATTACTGGAACAATCGCTCCGGTTAGAAAAGGAGCACGCATCTCAGCCATCCAGATTCGTATTCTCGAAGGTTTTTCTACGCTCACGACTATCACAACATACAGGATTGAAACCATTGCACATTGCACAAAAGACTTACTCAATGGATTCAGAAAATAAGTATCTATAAGACAACTGCTTTAAGGCACAAACGAATTAACATGAGAGATTCTAGGAGCACTTCTAATGACAGAACGACCAACTGTTAATCTTGATGCCGACAACCAAATAGAAGAAAGCACAAGTCCAATATATTCATCTGACCTGTTAGAGAATGAAAAAATACACACTAGAATAAATCTCATAAATGAGGAGATTAAACGTTGTCTTCTGGATGAGGATGGTGAACCAGCACTCCTCTATGAAACAGCACGACATTTAATTCTTGCAGGTGGCAAGAGACTGAGGTCATTATTATTGGTACTCTCCTGTGAAGCTGTAGGCGGAACAGTGATTGATGCTCTACCATTTGCTGTTGCTACTGAGTTCGTGCAAACTGCTAGTCTTATCCATGATGATGTCGTTGATGAGGATAATATGCGTCGGGGAGTAGAAACCACTCATAAGAAATTTGGTGGGAAGATGGCAATTATCGCTGGAGACTTATTGGTCGCATTAGCGATCAAATTGATAGGAGAGAGATCAACTCCTCAGCTTCTTACATACGTTGCGGCTGGAGGCATTAGAATGTGTGAAGGTGAGGCCGCTGATCTTCTTATGAGTCAAAAGAAGGACCATTCCTACACGACAAAAGCTGCACTTGAAATCATAAGAATGAAAACAGTCTCGTTTATGGTTTCTGCTGCAAAGGTAGGAGCTATGTTAGGTCACGCGAATGAAAAACAAATGGAAGCGTTGGTCAGGTATGCAGAGATGTTGGGATATTCATTTCAAATCCGTGATGATATTCTAGACATAGTTGCGACGCAGAATGGAACTGGTAAGACAGTATTATCCGATTTAAAAGGAAGCAGAAGCAATTTCGTTCTAGCTCACGCGATTGAAAACTGCTCACCTGATCAGAGAAAAGATTTCGCGAAGAAACTAAGCGATGGTGATGTTGATTTTATTCTTGAACGAATAAAGGAAGGCAGGTCTGTTGAATATTCAACTGAGATCGCAAGGGAATACTTAGAATCAGCAAAACGTGCAATTCAAGGACTTAATTTTGCCAATGAAGAATTATTGACGCTTCTTGCAGACTTTGCAATGAACCGCCTCTACTAATTTTGTAGGAACTAAAGGAACCAATTCAAAGCTTTAACAAGCGTTTTTGATGCGAGAGATATTGGAAGAGGAAGTCGACATCGAATAAGCGGTTCGAGAAATCTAACTCCAGCAAGATTCATACAGATATCAGTTAATGTATCCGAGGGCATGACTGTATCAGCGACTCTAAGAACTTGAAGTGCAGTTTCCAGCTCAAGACCATATTCAGATCTCCACTTTCGTTCATAAAGGGACAAAGAAGCATTTTTTGTCAAATGGTTTACAACGTTCTCTCCGGCTATCTGACCACCGCATAATGCAGTCGGAATTCCACCTCCATTCGAAGCCATCACATGACCAGCTGCATCTCCGACTAGTATCACATTGTTTGACCAAGTTGTTTTAAGTGGGCCACCAACAGGGATAATCGCGCCTACTCTTTGCAGTATCTTTGCGTTTTTCGTTTTTTGAGCCAAAGTATTGAATGCAAACCGTTCAATATACCTCTTCAGTGGAGTCATATCGCCTCCGATGCTTCGTCGCATCCCGAAACCAATATTGGCTATGCCCTCACCCTTAGGTATGACCCATGCATATCCTCCTGGTGCAATCGAACTGCCAAAATACATCTCAACAATAGTTGGATCAATATCAACATCGCTCATGACATATTGTAGTGCTGGGCTTAGATCTGATTCAGGCTGGATGAATCTAGGACCAAGGGAACGAGCCACAACTGACTTTGACCCATCAGCTCCAATAACTAACCTTGAGTTTATTGTTTGTACTGAATTCTTTGTTTTGACTTTCAATTCGTTCGTTATGGAGCGATTAATTACCGTAGAATCTAACTGAATCTCAGCACCAACATTTTCAGCTGAATCTGCAAGATATTGATCATATCGAGATCTATCAACAATGTTCGCTTCGAAAGGAAACTCGAAAGATTTTCCGTTTGGAGAAATCAGTCTTATGACTTGGGTCTGGTTTGTTATAAACTCCGCTGGTACATTAACAGCTTTGGACATCCTCGTCGAGTTAGGAAAAAGTCTTCGTGCCTCTGATGGTGTAGGAATGAGCTCTCCACATTGCACTGGCGCACCAACTTTGCGGCGACGATCAAGAACGAGAGTATGCAGATCATTTCTTGCTGTCACTTCTGCTGCAGATGTCCCAGCTGGTCCAGCGCCAATCACTGCGACATCATATATGATCTTCATACTAGAGTATACTCCATGGATTCAACTAAGAAATCGATGGGCACAGGTATAAACCCTTCTTGCTAGAAAAAAAGAAAGTTGGTCAGACATTCAATCCGACCAACATCGACTTTTTCAAGAACTTTAATTTTCAACAGCTAGTTCCTCAGAGTCTTCAGGAATGTCTTCATAGAGATCCTTCTCTTTTCCCTTAAAAGCCCTAAGAAGGGCCTGAGTTTCAATTCCAAACATTGGAAGCATTGCTGAGATCATCAAGAATGCACCCAGCCAAACGAAAGACACGAGAGGAAGTATTTTTGTATGAACTGTCACTTGGTATATGTTTGGTGCAACGAGTGTAAAACCAGTGACTGCGATGAATATATCTCGAAATGCGTTTGTCTGCAGGTATACTTGGTGAGTTATCATGTTCCAATCAGGATTGCCCGTGATTACAGCATAGCCTATTCCTACTATTATACTATTATTTGAACTATCTATTTCAATAACCTGTAATGTCACAACCATATTGAAATCTCTCTCATTCACCCAGTATTGTAAATTGATGTCAGTCACTTGAATGTAGGTGCCTGGCGCAATCTCTTGAACACTGTTTTCTACAAAACCAGCATTACTTTCATACACGACGTGCTCGCTCATGAAGACACCTAGAAGTAGTATGATAAGTCCAAGGTGAAGCATTAGACGACCTATTTCACGAGTACTCACAATCTTGTCCTTTCCTATCATCTGCCTGACGAATGCAATTACAAGAAATGCAATTGCTCCGACCGCAGGCAACACAAGTAGGTTAGCTGGCCAGAAGTTCGTGGGCAAAGGTCCAGCTCCACCAAACACTGAAAGACCTGCCATTATGCCACCAATGGTGAATAGAGAAAGCATAATGATTAGTCGTACACGGTTGTTCAGAAATCTAGATTTCAAGCAGAAGAATGCTGAACCTACAAGAAACACACATGCAGCATAGAATCCATATTGAAAGAACTCAATTCCTATTCCAATTTGATTGTCTGCTAGATTGGCAGGATCAAGAATTGCCATGCCCAAATTGAAAACCGCTGGATATGCGACACCAACTGTGGATGTTGCTGCTACTATGAGCAGACCGATGAAAGCTGTTTTGATTGAGAGTAATCGAATATCTTTCTCCTTGAAAAAGCCAAATACTTCTTCAGTTTCATCATCAGACATATCACGATAACCAGAATATGTAGTTACAAGCGATCCAAGTATCAAGGTGAAAAGAAGCGTCGCAAGCATGGTCCAGCTCACGATGGAAATTCCAAAACCATGGACAGAATTCAGAATTCCACTCCTTGTAACCCATGTTGCGAAAATAACGGTGACATAAGCCATGACAAGAAATGAGTCACGTAAGACATCATTCTTCCTGAAAATAGGTCTTGCATGATAATATGCAGTTAATAGTAGCCATGGTATTAGTGATGTTGTTTCGACCGGGTCCCATGCCCAATAGCCACCCCATCCCAAGACAATATAAGCCCAATACCCACCAATCGCGATACCAGCTGAGAGCATCAACCAAGCAAAGACTGTTGTGAAGCGCACATAGGCATTGATCACTGGAATTGGCTCCTTATTACGCTCCTCGCTGCGAAGGGTGAATCCCGCAATCTTTATTGAAAAAGGCACTAAAATCAATGCATATGCAATGAATATAATCGGTGGATGAATCACGTTCCAGATAGTGGAAAGTAGTGGATTTAGCCCATGTCCATCCGACGGAACTATTCCTTCGATTAATCTAAAGGGATCAGCTGCTAATGCATTCACAGCAACAAGGACAGATGAGACCACCATGATAATAGCTGCTCGGTATACGAGCTTATCATCTTCGTATCCTCGACTTAGTAGTCTAAATCCAAAGTACAGAATGAATGATAGAAATGTCCAAAAGATGAGCGACCCTGATTGTCCAGCCCACAAAGCCGAGATTTTCAACAAAAGACTTGCCTCGATATTTGTTACTTGGGTAACATATTCGTATTGAAACTGATTTAGGAAAATCATTGTGCCCATCCATAGCAGAGTTCCTGTTGCAGCTATAAAACCAATAAAGGAAGCAATGATTGAATACCGTTCATAGTTCTCAATTTTTGGACCCACCACCAGAATGAGGGCATCCAAAATTCCTGCTACAATCGTAGCAATTAGTAATATTGTACCAATATCCATAGTAGTTTCACCTGAGCAATCTTATCTCGTTCTACTTGATCCTCGCCGCCTCGCTCTTCTTTTTGCGTCTTTCTTTCCTTCGCGTTGGGCTTCTCTATATCTTCCCCTCTTCCTCTGAACATAGATATAGCCCACACCCGGTGCAGATACGAGCCCTAGTGTTGTAACAATCTGAAAAGCTGTCCATGGTGATATATAGAAAACGGGTCCAATTACTGTGAGTATATAGAGCCTGCTTTCACCGACATTACCAGACTCATCCATCACCAGAAAGAAGAATGCTATTTGATCATTTGCGTTGAATTGTCCAAGTCCAGTGCGCCATATTATTATCTCATCTTCAATCCCTATTGGCGTCATATTTTTGACTATATATGAGCCTCCATTCAGTTTCCACCAAATCTCACAAGAATTCGTATGGCTTTGTACTGGAAACTCGTAGGTTTCTATGTCTATTATAATATCATCACCTGCTCGGACATCACCAGTAGGATAGATGGCGCGAAGCTCGACTGTAGGGGGAAATGTGTCAGTACGTACAATGAAATAGTAAATCCCAGCAATGAAAACACGACCTGTTGTATCATTGGCAAAGACCTCGAAATTCACTTGAGTGCTATCCTCGAAAGATTCAATCGAATTGTTGTAGACTCCTCCAATCTGTGGATTTGCCAATAAAGGAAGAATTCCTCGCGTCTCAACACCACCTAAGTTCATTGTATAATTGACAAATACAGTGTCTATGCCATCAGCATCAAGTGCACTTACAGAAAAATCAACATTATCCTGAGGCCGAGGATTTGTTGGCGATATCCTGACACGACTGACAATGGGTAGCCCGTAGCCCCATATGCGTTCCAAACCAACTATAGCTTGGGCTTGCACCGCAGTATAATGAATTTCCCATTCGGGAGAAAAGACCTGCCATTCCTGGTTACTATTAGCTAGAAAACCCTCATGGTCATAGTCCCACAGCCAATTCAAAACAAGCTCTAGAGTATCAACAATCAGTCTAATAACATAGATTGAATCGCTTACTTCATACAAATCCTCAAGTGCCGTTGTCATCTGGAACTGAATCTCAGTATACTTGTAGTACTTCACATCTTCATCTTCGAGGGGATCATACGGAACACCATCAACCGTTTCTGTATACCAACCACCATTCGGGCCGTCCCAGTTATTGGTGAGGAGCACTTCAAAGATCTGGTTAGCCGCAGCAAGATATGTCGCGTTTCCGGTTACATTGTATCCATTTACTAGTGCTCTAATCGCCATCGCATTAAGGTCAGTTACGATTGAATGCCCGACGCTAGCTCCAGCAGGCACAACAACAGTCCCGCCGCTACGATCTACTACCAGCTTTATGCCCATTAACTCCATTTCATAGTAGTACTTCATATGAAGTAACATGAATGACATTGCGCTATCTGCCATATCAACAAGTGTTGCATTTCCTAACGAAAAACCAGCATCATAGAGGACCGCGGCTCCAAGAGCAAGGTGATCAAGTCTTTTTCCGTCATTTGGATATGCTTCATCAAAGGATGAAGACACATTCAATGAACCATTTCTCATTGTATAGTAAAAGAAACCTCCGTAGATTGGATCATAGAGCATATCGGCAAGACAACTCACAGCACTCGCCTTTTCATCTGTGAAATCAAGAGACGAGTTTGTAGACTCTGCAATTTCAAGAGCCCAATAGGCATATGCTTGGACTCCTGGTCTCTTTGTTTGCCTTACTTCAATTCCTGAGAATTCATTGACATAATAACCGGAATATATAGGATCCATGAAGGTGCTGACCATTCTATTTGCTGCCCTACTCATCGCAATTCGGTAGGTTTCATTGTTTAAGACTTGGTACGCTTTTGATAGAGCGGATATTGCCCAGTAGTAGCTGGCAAGACTAGTCTCCTCAAGAGGACCTATCGTTTGATTGGCACCGCCATCATGAAAGACTCTTCCTGTTGTCACATTCATGTGATGATTAATCATAATATCGGCAGTAACCTCTAAATAATCACGGTATGAAGATATGTTGTACTCTGGTTCTTGCGATAATACTATTGACCTTGCGCTTTGATTGATATCCAATCTATACTCAGGAGTATCAGCTAGATTTGCACCCTGAGCTGGTGCGTTCAACATTAAAGTGGCTAATATTATCGTGACGATGATTATTTTCTTCATTCTTTTTCTTTCCTTGTGAAATGTTTCGCGCAATTGCGATGTGCTTTTAAAATTCGGGTTGTGGCTGTATCGGATTGCCTAGAGCTGAAAGAAAAAGGGGTTCCAGATGCCGAAGCATCTGGTATTGCCCGTACGTGTGTTTGTTTCTCGCAGCGTCTATCGACGTCTGCCAACCAATACTCCTAGGAGCAAGCCAACAAGAATACCACCAGCGGCTCCACCAACAATAATCAGAGTGTCTGCGCTAAATCCAGCAGGTGCTGGTAGATTCTCATAGTAGTATGCCTTAGCATCTAGGAGATCTCTAAACGCAGAATTGATCGCATCAAATGTCTCCATTGGATCGTGGAAACCAGATGAACCATCATAGCCGTAATAGCCAACAGTGGTTGAAGCAGCGTCAATCTCATCTTGCACATAGTTGGCAAGAGTGATATTTGCGCCAGCTGTCGCATTGTAAGCTGCTACTGCTGTTTCGAGGGCTGATGCTTCAGCTTCGAAATCTGCTACGAGGGCATCGTATGATGACATAATCTCTTCTAGTTGGTTGATAGCCCACGCTTCTTGTCCTTCATGGCACTCAGGTGCCTGACCACAGGCGTCTTCTGGGAGAACAGCAAAGGTATGGTTCATTTCAGGTCCATGTGAACCTTGTACAAAACCATGACAATCTGTACACTCAACAATGCCGGTCAAGTCATGTGCGCCACCCGTCCATACATTGATGGTCGTGTGACGGGCTGAATTACCGTGGCAGAGACCACAGAGTTCTGTGGAATTCTCAGCCCATATCTGAGCTGGGTTCACTACCTGTGCGTCATGGATAGCGTGACATGCGGGACAAGTGATAGCGTTGTAGTTGCCTTCGGGATCAAGGTCATCGTCTTCACCGAAGAAGCCGTTGTAACCGAGGAATCCCTCAGCTGACATGCAGTGCATACAGTCTGATCCTGCATGGCTACTTGTTCTTAGATCTGTAAGTGAGTTGGCATGAGCCGATTCGGTGTAACCTTCGAGGCCACCGTGCCCTTCATGGATGTGACAAGAGGCACAAACACTACCATTTACTGAGTAGTATGGTGTGGATGTGTCATGACATGTCAGACAGTTGGTTCCAAATCCATCATGTGTATATGGATAGTCCGTGGCGTTACGCTCCGGAGTCCAACCAATTGCATGACACTGAGCACATGTCGCGTTCCAAGCCAAATAGGTTCGTTCGCGAGCACCATTGACCGTGACGTTGCCTGATGTTTCATTATAGTATATTAGGTAACCTGAGTGGGTGGTCATATTCCAATATTCCCATGTCTGGTTATGACATTCACCTGTCAGGCATGAAACACCATTTTCTTGGTCAGGGGTTGCGAGTTCATGCGCCTCACGTACTCTGTCAACGGATAATGTGACAGGTATTCCAGATCCCGTTGGTCCTAGGAGAATGGCGAAACCGATTAGGCAGAGGAACAGGTAATAACCCGCTACCATCCGCTTATTGACCCCAGGGGTCTCTTCAGTGTAGTACACCATTGGTTTTCACCAAACTCTAAGTTTAGGGTTTGTAACTTCCCGACGTATCGCAATAAAAAGATGTTCCTTCTAAGGGTATATTAACTATAGATTTTCTTACAAGTTGTAATATTTTGGTTTCAAAATGGTATATAAATTATTATCACGCAAAATAAAAAATGCGACTTTAGATATTCTCAGTTACAAAAATGACTGTATTTTGCTTATTATAACAGTCAAATTGAAATCATTTAGTGTTTCAGTAGGATATATAGATGTATGTTCCGTAACATTTTAAGCAGGGTCGATTACTGACGGAACCCAATAACAAGGAGATATTTCTCGGATAAAACCGAGAATATACGATTCGGTGGCCACCATATGAAACGTAAAGTCAGAATTGGACTTGTTCTAGTTGCGGCAATAGTCATTATTATGCTTGCAGCAGGCAATGCCTTTGCTCATAGCGAATACGAAGTAGACTGTTCAACATGCCACGATGTTTCATCAGGCATGTCAATAACCACAGTATCGACAATAAACACAGGCCCAGGAGAAACTTTTCAGGTTGACGTTGTTGCGACTGGGTTGGCTCAAGATGTCTTTGTGCTACGCATACCGACTGATGTGGCCGATAATGACCAATTCACAATAAATGTGCCAGCGAACACAGAGAATCCAGGACTTGTTGAAGACAATGATGCACTAGACTTGGATTCGAACAACAATGGAATTCATGCAATCTACAATATTACAGCTCCCGCATTTTCTGGAACATACACACTAATCATCTGGGCAGCTCAACATACTGACAATGGAATCAGTAGATCAATAACTGTAAATGTGATTGAGGGAGGTCCAGGTCCGTCAATTGGAGCACCATCAACAACGCCACAAGTTCCACTTGCGAACGAAGAATTCACTGTCACGGTTACTATTTCATCCTCAGATACTATAACCTATGTCAGACTGCAGTATAGTATTGATGGTGGGATTAATTGGCTGAATGTTACAATGTCTGAGTCAGGTGGTTTATATTCTGGTACAATACCCGGATTACCGAATAATCAGGAAGTGCACTGGCGAATCGTGGCAGCTGATTCTTCTGGAGAGAGAGTTAGTGCTACCTTAACATTCACTGTCGGCGTAATTCCGATAGAGCCTATAGAGATTCCCCAATTTCATTATGGATGGTTGCTAGGGGCGCCAGCTTTGGTTATTGCCTACATTGGCACGGCTCTCGAGTATTATGATGAAGAGCGATTCACGAGAATCCATGGTATGATGCTAGGCATCGCTTATGTATTAACATCCATTAACGTTGTAAGTCTAGTAATGGAACCTGCAGGCGTTTGGGCCGCGATGAATCCTGTCTATCTGTTCGATCTGAGTAACATGCTCATATTCATGCATGCTTGGCATATCTGGCTTGGCATAATCAGCATGGTTCTGGGCACTCTTGCACTCATAACACATCTTGGAGGGTGGAAGACATGCAATCTTGGATTACCAGCAGTTGTGCTATGGACTATTCTGGGAATAATGGGCTTCTATCTAGGAGAGGTATTTGTTCCGTGAGGTGATTGAAATGTCAAATACTGATATAGAAACTACAATCACACAAACTCCCGAGAAAGCAACAATAATAGAGATGCTGAAGGGAGTAGTGGGAGAAGAGAGAGTTTCAGACTCTGAGTTAGAAAGAGTGGTCTATAGTGGAGATCCTGCAGTACTACCTCAGTATCACTACAGATGGAAGAGAAAATACCTTGCTGATTACGCTGTCCGAGTTGAAAGTGAAGAAGAGATAGAAGGTATTCTGAAAATCGCACGTGAACATAACATACCTGTTGTCCCCAGAGGTGGAGCCTCAAGCTGTATGAGTTCTTCAAGCCCTAGCCGTGGAGGAATATCTCTCGATCTCAAGCCAATGAACAAGATACTAGAGATTAACAAAAAGGGTATGTTCGTAAGAGTCGAACCCGGAGTCACGTTCGAAGGACTTGCAAATAGCTTAGATAAAGAAAATCTCACTTTAGGTATCTATCCATCCAGTGCAAAGTCTGCAGTTATCGGAGGCTGGATTGCATGTGGAGGCAGAGGTGGAATCGGCACTCCATTCTATGGTGGACTTAAGGACCATATCTTGTCATTATCCGTCATAGGAGGAGATGGCGAAGTCAAGTTGTTAGAGGGAGATGATATCGACATCCTTCTACATTCCTATGGAATATTGGGTGTCATCTTTGAAATCAAACTGAAGGTACATGAGAACGTTCGTGAATACAAGTCATTTAGTTATGGATTTAGAACAACCGATGAACTCTGCAATGCAATGGTGGAAATCACTAAGCTTGAGGTCAAGCCAATTTATCTAAAAATTGCAGATGACGAGCTGCAGAAATTCAGCAATCCACTCGAAATCGGTAAGTACGTTCTATCAGTGACTTATGTCGATACACCATCAGATATCCCGCTCGAGGACTTGAAGTCGATCACTGGAAAATATGATGGCGTGTATATCAGCGATGAATTCTCCAAGAAGGAGTGGGATTTGAGGTATGATGCAGAATTCAATCCCAAAGAACATACAGAGACCTTGATGTTTCAAGAATTCTGGATGCCTGTTGAAAAAGTATCTAAGATGCTTTCAAAATATGAATCATATCGACGTTCGCACAGGATTCCAGCCCTATGGTTTGGGATGCTTGGTTCTCATAACGAAATGAGACTAGAACTCATGGCAATGATAGATGCAGCTCAGTACCTCAAATTCATCTCAAGTAAGGGAATCTTGCACAAGATGATGAAGAGAGCAATCAAATTGGGAGGAGGACCATATACGATCGGTCTTCAGAATTCAATATACATGTCTCGTGCCTATCCAGCACGATTGACAGAGATGCAAGAGGCGAAGAAGAAGTGGGACCCTAACGGAATCATGAATCCGGATAGAGTCACAAGTTGTTTGACATCATTCAGAAGAATAGATGTGCTCTTCTTGCTTGCTACTGCGTTTCGAAGACTCTCAAAATATGTAGGTGGGTGAATCGTTACAATGAATATCGATAATCTTTCAGAAATACTACGGAATTGTGGTTCATGTAATTATTGTAGAGACACATGTCCTATGTATATCGAGCTAAAATCGGAGCTTGACAGTCCAGGAGGAAAACTACGAGCTCTACGAGCATATGCCACTAAAATGAGGAATCCACCAATCGAGCTCCTACAGAGACTCTACTGTGCAGACTGTCGTCGTTGTGAAGCAATATGTCCTGCTGGAGTCCCTGTCACAACCATCTGGCATGATGCCAAGAAACAACTACTAAAAACAGGAGCAGAGATGACAGAGTCACTTCAGAAAGTCCTCGATTGGATAGAGAAAGAAGGGACACCCTTCATCGGATATGAATCTGATGATAGAACTTTATGGGCTGAAGATCTAAAGCTTCCTCCAGAATCAAATACAGCGATATTTTCAGGTTGCATGGGTTCATTCTGGTATCCAGATCAACCTGAAACAGTAGTCGACATGTTGCATAAATTAAATGTCAATGCAGGCTATGTGCCCAGCGAAGTCTGTTGTGGTCTATTCAACTACTGGGCAGGTGATGATGAGGGATTCGAAAAAGTAGTTCGCAAGAATTACGAGATGTTCAAGAAAGCAGGAGTCGACCATATTGTCACCGGTTGCGGTGGTTGCTATGGCACACTGGCAGAACATTATCCCCACATAATTCCCGACTTTGATATCAAGATTCTGCATACAGTAGAAGTCTTGGCGGATATGGTTCGCAACGGAGTTCTCACGTTCGAAGAGTTGGAAGGGAGCTATACTTATCACGATAGTTGTCATCTCGGAAGAGCTTTGGGTATCTATGAACCCCCAAGAGAGATCATAAAGGCGATTCCCGGACTTGAGTTCGTTGAGATGAAAAACAGCAGAGAAAGTTCGAACTGTTGTGGTGGTTTCCTTTCAGTTCTCGATCCAGATTTAGCTGAATCTGTAGGAAGACGGAGAGTTGCAGAAGCAGAAGAACTAGGAGTTGATGGGATTATCACGACATGCGTGTCGTGTTATAAGAACCTCAGCTATAATGCAAGGGAAACAAAGCTGAAAGTCATTCAGCTTGATGAACTAATACTAGATAAAGCTAGATCCTCTCAAGTAGGGGGGTAGGAAGAGTTACATAGAAACAATGGAGATGTTAGTTATGAGCAAAGAAAAAGGCACACGAGTTGTTGTCGTAGGTGGCGGAATTTCAGGATTCAGTTGTGCACTAGAATTGAAAGGTCTGAAGGCACGTTGTACGATTCTTGAAAAAGAGAAGACTGTCGGTGGTCGAGCAAGATCCTACACAGAATCGGGATATGTATTTGACCAAGGTCTGCACTTTTTCGTAGGTGGCTTCAAATCACTTATCCCAATTCTTGAGAGAAGTGGAGTAAAAATGACCACTGTCGGTGAGGGTGCAGTATGGTTGAAGGATGGGAATAGGCATCTCATCCGTAGATCAGCTGTTGAGCTCGCAAAATTCGGACTTCTTCCTACAGCCGATAGGGCTAAACTAGGATTACTAGTTCAGGAGAATATAAAGCGAAAGGAAGCCGAGTTCAAAGAACTTGACAAAATGACCTTTTCTGAATATGCCGAGGATAAGAAGATTCCAGAGTCTATTCAGAATGATTTCTATGAACCTCTTATTAAAACAGTCACCTTCATGCATCCAGATGAGGTTTCTGCAGGACAATATCTATACTCAGAACACTTGAGATTTGCATATGAGGATGGCTTTAGTGCTATGTATCCAGAACGTGGAGGATTAGGGAGTGTAGCATATACCCTGATGCTTCAAGCACGCAACTTTGGAGTAGAGCCACAAGTCAACTGTGCTGTCAAGCAAGTAATAATCGAGGATAGTAAAGTCGTTGGTGTTGATTATGAACAGGATGGGGAGAGCAAACACCTCGATACCGATGCTGTTGTGATAACTGTTCCAATTGACCTCTTGCCCAACTTTGTGAAAATGAGTGATTTGCCAAAAGAGTTTACACAGAAGATTTCAAAATTCGAATATACTCCCTCTACTGTTGCTTACTTCGGTCTGAAGTCAAGAGTTTTGGATTTCAATGTTGGAGCCTTTGTACCAGGAAGAAAAATCAACATTGTTGCTGAAGCAAAGAGAGTATCAGGAGTTTTGGCACCAATTGGTGAGTCCCTCTTAACAGTAACCGGTATTGATAAAGAACTTCTCAAAATGAGTGATGAGGAAGCTACTCAAGAAATACTTGATGAGCTAGAGATTCTTATTCCCGGAGTAAAAGATAAGGTCACATGGAAGAAGAGTTGGAAAATCTGGAAATCAGTTCTTAAGCAGCCACCAGGAATCATGGATGACCGCTTGAAGTCTAACCGAACAGGTATACAAGGACTCTATGTTGCTGGTTCATATGCGAACTGCGGCATGTATTATGCCTCTATGGAAGCAGCTTCTAGATCCGGTATTGCTTGCGCGGGCGAGATGATTGAGGATCTTAAGTGACTCTAAGTTCAAATTGATATAGCCAAGGGTGAGACTACCCTTGGCATAACTATATACTGCAAGTATGAAATTCAGGACTAGATAGATTCCTGTGGTGTACTTTGAGATGACCAAACTGGACTTCATTGAGAGATACGGGCAAGAAAACGAACCGTATATCTGCGCATCATGTGGGAACTGCACTCTTGTGTGTCCAGTTTACAGCGAATTGAAATGGGAATCCTACGGTCCCAGAGGAAAGCTCCATGTCGTTAAATCGATAATCGAAGGAGAAGGTGAATTTGGAAAGGATTTCGCTCACAAAATATTCCTCTGCAATCTTTGTGAGCATTGTACTTCTGTTTGCACAACTGGTATTAGTCTTGACAGATTTTGGGAAGTAGCTAGAGCAGAGGTCAGAGAGAGGGGTCTCTTGCCAGCACCAGCACAATTCGTTCTAAAGTCGGTCAAAGAACGTGGCGACATCATGTGGATGGGTTCTGCGGATAGACTCCTTTGGATGGAAGGTATTGATGAGCTGGTCAAAGATCGCATCCTGAAAAAAGCCAAAGTTGCGTATTTTCTTGGTTGCAATGTTTCATTAAAATCGCAGCTACATGATGTTGCACAATCAATGGTTAAAATCATGGACTATGCTGGTATCGACTTTACCCTACTAGGTGAGAAAGAAGTATGTTGTGGTGCTCCTCTGAGTTGGGCTGGAAATCTTAAAGACATCAATGAAATGGCTGAGAAGAATCTGTCACTGATTCGTGAACTAGGTGTTGAAACTGTAGTTTTTAGCTGCCCCTCCTGTATTCAGACATGGTCGGAATACAGCAAATCTGTAAAAGAAGACAAGAGTATTGAGCTGTTGACAGCATCTCAATTCATCAACCGTCTAATTCGAGAGAAACGACTTCATTTCGAAGAACAACCTATGATTACGACAACATTTCATGATCCATGCATATCTGCGAGGGTCTTGAAAGCGACTGAGGAACCGAGAGAGATAATGGATGAGATTCCCGGAGTATATCATGTCGAAATGAATCCATCCCGACAAAACACGAGGTGCTGTGGCGCTCATGGTTTACTTGATGTTGTTGATCCAGTTCTTTCATCAAGAATTGCTGAAAGACGCCTTAGAGATGTTACTGTTACCCCGGCCACTCGAATTGTCACTGAGTGTCCGCGATGCATTCTAGCATTTGACCTAGCAAAATTTACAACTGGTTATGAGATGTTGGTACAAGATATTACACAACTTGTAGAAGGTGCTTTGTCGCCAAAAGAACAGGGAGGTGGCAAAGACCACTGAAAATCAATGAACTCCAAATTGGTGACATCGTTGGGGCTGACAATGTATCCACGACTCCAGAAACTTGCATGATATATTCAAAAGATGTGACAAGTCTGCCTGATCTAGCTCATCAAATTGTGAGTCCGAGATTTGATGTGGTGACTCAGCCTGTGGATGTGCTATCACTTCAAAATCTAATCATCTATGCCATAGAGAACGGGATACCTATTGTACCTCGGGGGAATGGCACCTCTGGCTGGGGTGGGGCAATTCCCACCAGAGGAGGTCTTTGTATCTCTCTTTCAGCAATGTCGGGAATTTTGTATTTTAACGAATTTGAGTCTGCTGTGACAGTGGAAACTGGAATTACTTGGAGAGATCTGTTGGCATTCTTGGAACGACTTGGGTTTACATTGCCGGTTTACCCATCAAGTGCCACTGCAGCTACAGTAGGGGGTTTTGTCGCCAGTGGAGGTCTTGGAATAGGCTCAACTCGTAATGGAGACATTCTGAAGCAGGTTATTGGAATCGAAGCCATCTTACCAAATGGGAAAATTGTCAGATTAGGTAGATTATTGTTGGATTCGAAAACTGATCCACTCAGGGAGAAAGTTGAGGAAGGCAACTCCTGGTTAAGTGAGAAGCTATCTGATGCTGGACTTGGCTCTCCAGAACAAGAAACCAAGCTTTTCACTGGGACATATGGCACACTTGGCATCATAACTAAAGTTACACTCAAGACAATACCCAACCTCCAGCTCATCCCCTTTTCATGCTCATTTGATCGTATGACTGACCTAGTAAGAGCAGCTGATAGAATACTCTCTGAGGTCAAACCATACTACATGAGATTTCTTGCAGATAATTACACTTCTAAATTAAGAGCCTTGAGTGAATATGAAAATGAGAGTGGAAAGTATATTCTCACAGGAGCTCTTCTTGATACTATCTACCAAAATGAGGATAACATTGAGATAATCAAGACTGTAACAAACGAGGAAAAAGGATATGTACTAGATGATAAGCGATCATGGTTTTATTGGTCTGAAAGGCTCTATCCTTTGAGAATCAAGCGACATGGACCAAGCCTTGTTCCTGCAGAAATGCTCGCGCCTATGAACATGCTTCCAGAAATACTTGAAAAGACAAAGGCAGAACTTCGAAATTCAAAGGTAGCAATTGAGGGGACACTAAGCAACGATGGCACAACATCATTCATGGTCTGGATTTTGGATGATGAGAGAAAAAAAGTTTCATTCACCATTGGCTGGTACAGATCTTTTCAGATTGCATCACTCGCTGAAAGGTTCGGAGGGCTCCCATATGCAGTAGGGCTTTGGAACGGGAGGCATGCAAGAAAATTCTATGGAAATGACTCTTATAAAAATCTCAAAGTAATGAAGAAGAAACTTGATCCATCTAACATAATGAATCCGCTGAAGGTCTTTGGAGGTAGAGTTACGATTGGTCGTGAATCAATGCTCCTCGGATTTCTATTGGGATTTATTGTAACAATGATTGGAGGATGGTTATTGCCAGGATTACTTAATCTTGATTGGCTGAATCAATTTCTAAGCTTGAGTCTGGTACAGTTCTTATATTTCCCTAATCTGTGGCTTCTTGGACTAGCTGGAGGTTTGATAGCAGTCATGATAATCCGATTCATGAGATTAAGCCAGGCACTCGCAATTGGAATTCCAATTCTTAGGATTCTGAGTAAACTGCTTCGACGATAGATTCAAACCATCATGTTTGCCTTAGCAAAAGATTGAAGTAAACAATGTAGTTTGCATCTCTAATCCTAGATGTATATTTGTATATTGAAGTTTCAAATGATATCCAAGAATGTAGTTTAACCAATATGCTCAAATATGAGACATATGTTCCAAAACGAAACTTAGCCAAGGTATTTCAACTAGGTAAAGGTACAAAAAGAAACCAAAATAGGGTGCAAATGGAATGAAACGAAACCGTGTATCGAGAGTCGCCGTCGCCATTGGCTTCTTGCTATTATTAGTTGCTACTGCTGCGGGATCAGTCGGAGCTTTTCCAAGCCAGACAAACGAATGTGGAACAACTGGCTGTCATGATACGCTCGGAACTTTGACTATTGCCTCTAATTCGACGAGCATGAGTGCAACAACAGGAGAACCTTTTGCTCTTCTTCTAGATGCAGGAAATGGTGCGGATTGGATAGCTATCAGGAATGGGTGGGCGGATAATTCTCAATTCTTGATTTCTGTAGAGGAGGTAGAGGATGGTTCTGCGAATGACACAAATACAGCCTCAGGAGCAATATCTGTCGAGGTAACATTCACACCATTATCCTCTGGTGATTTGACAATTCGTATTTGGACAGCTGCTGGAGGCGATTTAGCATCTTCATTAGATATCACTGTCACAGTGACAGGTGAATCAATAACAACAACAACACCACCGCCCAACAATGAAGCAGATTTACTTTGGACCTGGAGAATAATGATGATAATACTACCTGTTTCAGTAGGTGTAGTTCTTCTGATTCTAGGTTTTACTGTATTCAAGAGGAGATCATGAAGTAGGTGATATGAATGGCATTACATCCAGTTTTTGTTCACTTCCACACTGGAATCCTAGCAGCTGCGGCCGCTCTAGCATTGATCAGTCTAATCTTGCGATTCTTGTTTCGGGATAACATTCGCACTCCTGGGACACGGCTAGCTCGACTGTTTCATTATATTGATGTGTTTATCTTCATAGGTAGCATAATCGGCTTCATCGGATTAATTGCAGGTATGATGACAGGATTCATGGAACCAGATTATTCTCTAGCAACACTTGAAGCATTACCGGCTATGAGGTTCAAAATTCTCTGGTCCATAGTATGTGTTGAAATATACCTCTTCCTAATGGTTGTCCGAGCTAGACTAGGAGATCGGGTTTGGGTAGGCACGGCTAGCTCCCTAATCTACGGTATTCTTGTTATAGTCGGTGGTCTGCTCATAATCATTATTGCTGCACTTGGAGGAATTGCAGTATATGGAGAATCCATACTATCACCCATCCTTGATTGGTTGGGACTACCATGGCCATGATAAGGAGATTCAGTCATGACAAAACCCTATGAACCTCTCAAAATTGAGGGACTTGATATTGAACCAACAGTGTGTGCGAGATGTGGTTTCTGCACCTTCGTGTGCCCAGCATATCTTGACACACTTTGGGATTCTCAATCACCGAGAGGAAAGCTATACCAACTGAGAGACCTTATTAAAAATAAGAAGAAAATCCCTGCTGACTTTGCAGCCAGGATATTCAATTGTACCTTGTGTGGAGCATGCCAGGAAATTTGTCAGACAAACATACCTCTTTTGAGATTCTGGCAACTTACGAGAGAAGAGATTGGCAATCTTGAAGAATGGCCAGAAATCGTGAATTATATCGATACCGCCTTACAAGAGACCCAAAACATCATGGAAATGGACCAGGATGACAGAACTCTCTGGACCGATATGGTTGATGACCTTGTAGAAAAGAGAACTGGAATCAAAGCTGAAGTTGCGTATTTTGCAGGCTGCAACATTTCATTCAAAGGCACCCTCGCTCATCTTGGTGAGAATACGATAAAAGTAATGGATGCAGCAGGTGTCGATTTCACAATACTTGGCAGCGAGGAGTTCTGCTGCGGCAATCCATATTTTGTAGCTGGTGGCTTCGATAAAGCTCGAGAGCTTGCAATGCATAATCTAGCAGCGCTCAAGGAATTAGGCGTGAAGACGGTTGTATTCAACTGCCCTGGATGTCATCGAGCCTTTGCAGAGGAATATCCCCATCTACTCGGAAAGGATTCGGTAGAGGGATTAGAGTTTCTGCCTTTCTCCGAGTTTACCCTAAGACTTCTCAAAGAAGGAAAAATCAAGTTCACAAAGAATTACCCTCACACAGTCGCATGGCATGATCCATGTGAACTTGGACGTCATCAGAATATCTACAATCCTGCTCGAGAAGTCCTTAATGCAATTCCCGGACTCAAACTGCGGGAGATGAAGCATGCAAGAAACAAGGCAAGATGCTGTGGCGGTGGAGGACTGCTGAAGGGGACTAATCCAATGATGTCGGTGAGAATATCGGGTCGGAGAGTTGAAGAAGCGGAAAAGACCGGAGCAGAATTCATAGCTAGCGAATGTCCATCGTGTACGATGTCATTCAATGACGGAATTGAGCACAAGAATTCCAAAATGAAATTCAAGGATTTGTCACAGATTGTCGTGGAAGCTCTTGGATTATAGGTGGTGAAGAGATGTTACGAAAACAACATTTCCAGAAACTTGCAGATATTGTGGGTGAAGATTATTTCTCTGCTGAAGGATATATGACTCACCTCTACTCACACGACATAGCAGCGCTCCCAGGAATTGTAAACGATGTTCTCAATCCCCATGCGGAAGCAATAGCGCAACCAACTACCTCTGAAGTTGTATCAAATCTGCTGAAATACTGTAAAGAGAATAATATCCAGGTTGTCCCGCGAGGACATGGTACATCTGGATATGGTGGAGCGTTGCCTACCAAGGGTGGCCTGGTTGTTGAAATGACCAGGATGAATGAGATATACAATATTGACAAAGGTAGCATGACAATTGAGGTAGGTGCCGGTATCATTTGGGGGAAACTGCTAGAACTCCTCGAGGATGAAGGCCTCTCTGCGGCTGCGTATCCATCAAGTGCACCTTCTAGTACTGTAGGCGGCTGGATTGCAGCTGGGGGCTCAGGCATCGGCAGTACAAAATACGGGGGAATCAGGGAGCAAGTAGTAGAATTGGAAGTTGTCTTGCCTGATGGAGAGATCATAAGGACAAGTCAATCAGAAGATTCTGTATTCAATGAAGGAAAAACAAAACCATTCTTTGGTGGTGATGACTCATTCTATTGGGAATCTGAAGAAAGCTCTGCCCCCAATAAAGAGTCTACTTCATTATTTGTAGATAGCAATGGCACCTTGGGAATAATAACGAAGGTGGTAATGAAGGTCATTCCGCTTCGCAAAATTAAGCCTTTAACAATATCATTCCCGAATAAAGAACAGACAATGGGTGCAATGCAGGCTATTCTTCGCATCACACAGCCTTTCTACCTTCACTTCATAACAGACGAATTCTTTGGTATGTTGAAGGAGGTAGGAAAAGCCCCTGATGTGGCGGGTGAATGGTTAGTTCTCTGTGCTTTAGAGGGAACAGATGAAGAGAATGACGAGGTTGCAGGAAAAATCGCTGAAGCAATGGCGATGTATCATGGGACAGTTGAGTCAGACGAGATAGGACATCATGAATGGGATGAACGGTTCTATCCCATGAGAATTAAAAGACTGGGTCCAAGTCTTGCACCTTCCGAGGTCTATGTACCCTTGGAGAGAATGGTCGATTTCATCGACCACTGCTACAAGCACTTCAAGGGGGAGAGAATGGCGATGGAAGGAGCTGTCAATCACCGAAATGAAGTTGCGGTACTCACTTGGTTCTTGGATGATGAACGCCGGAGAATTCCATTTTTGTTTGGATGGTATCGTTCTCTAGATGTCATCAACATTGGCATAAAGAATGGAGGACGTGCCTATTCCATAGGTATGTGGAATGTAGCTCATTCACGCAAGTTCTACGGAAAAGAAGACTACACAAAGATGGCAAAACTCAAACAGAGAACAGATTCTAAGAATTACCTCAATTCGCATAAAGTATTCCCAGGACCGCTATATCTGAGTACAAGAATAGGATTACTAATCATGTTTGCAGCCGCATTCGTGGTGCCTATCGTAATCATGTTTGCATGGTGGTTAGCTCCAAGTGTAGTTGCGGCTTATGTTCCATGGGTCGTTGTCAATGACATTGCTAGCTTCTTGCTATGGTTCATAGTCGGACTGGGAGTCGGATTTGTGGTCCAAGAATTTGCCAATCTCATACCGATATCGGTCGTACTTTCGATTGGATTACCATTCCTCAGATTGGGAAGGAAGATATTTCACTAATACATATCTGATGAATCCGAATCATGTAGACAGACTAAAAAGATAGTCAGTGGGACATCAGAACAGAAGATGATGTAGATGTCGGCAAAAGCAGTCGTTGTGAGAAATCTCACTCGAAGATACGGTTACAGAGTGGCATTAAAAGATATATCACTAGATTTCTCAGAGAATGGGATTCAAGGATTATTTGGAGCTAATGGAGCAGGAAAAACAACACTAATGCGAATCATATCAACGCTGCTACGCCCTCATAGTGGAACAATCTCCGTTATGGGATTTGATCCGCAAGAAGAACCAGAAGAAGTGAAGAAGTATCTTGGTTTGGTGGGTGACAAAACGCTTCTATACGATGAACTATCAGGCATTGAAAATCTTCGATTCTATTCCAAGCTCTATGGATTGCATCGCGACTTCTTTGAAACTCAAGTTGAGGAATTATCTCAACGTTTTGCCATCAAAACCTGGCTTGAGGAACCTGTGAAGAATTTATCAACAGGGCTCAAGAAAAGACTGGATATTGTTCGAAGCTTGATTCACAATCCTATGCTACTACTTCTGGATGAGCCATTCAGCGGACTAGATAAAGATACTACTGAGGATTTTTGGGACTACCTCAATGAACATAGAAACACAAGAACAACAATTGTGACAACTCACAATTTAGCCCTTGGTGCTAATTTGTGCGACGAATTTGTCACTCTCAGGAAAGGAGTAGTAATTAATCAAGGTCCAATTTCTCAGTTTGATCAGACACTCTGAGGTGATATTATGACGTCAGGCCTAGGCGCAGCATTAGCAATCGCAAAGAAAGACATCATCATTCAGTTACGTAAGAAGTTTGAAGCATTCTCAATGTTCCTATTTGCCCTCATCGCAGTCCTCGCATATTCCTTTGCGTTGGTTTCACAAGGATCTATACCAGCAGATGTAGGTAGTGCAATGCTGTGGGTCATCATTTTCTTCATGGGGATGTTTGGCTTCGCTCCCATTTTCCTCTCCGAGTCAGAAACTGGCACATTACGCGGTCTCGCTACTGCGCCGATTCCCGCATGGGCGGTCTATGTTGGTAAGGTGATCTATGGTTTTGTTCTGATGGGAATAGTTGAGGTCTTTCTGGTACCGATTATTTCTATACTGTTTGGTTTTTCTTTTCTAAATGATATTCCACTTACTGTTGCTGTACTCGTAGTTGGAACACTAGATTTGTCAGCAGTTGGTTCAATGGCCTCGGCTCTAGTAATGCCTTCAGAGGCAAAAGCAACAGTATTCCCCCTTGTCTATTTCCCTACTGCAACGTCAGGTCTAATTCTCCTCATTGAAATCACCAAGATCATTGTATTGGGTCCAGGCGTTGTGCCGATTATGTTACTATTTGAAATACTTCTTGCTCATCTGATTGCAATGCTGACACTATCGGCTTCTGTGTTTCACTTTGCACTTTCACCTTGAATGCGTGTCTTCAGCAAAACGTTCATATTGCAAGTAGTAGGGGAATCAGCAGTTCGAGTTGAAAAGCCGTGAGCAATACCAGACTGATATTTCTCGCAGTAGCAGCAGTGATATCATTACTCTATGTCTACATGACATGGATCTTTTCCCCGCCAGATGCGATACTTGGAGAAAACGTTCGCATTTTCTTCCAGCACATTGCACCCGCTCTTGTCGCATACGGATTATTTGGAGGGACGTTACTGTGCGGAGTGATGTATCTGTGGAAGGGAGATCTAAAATATGACATCATCGGAGCAGTATCAATCAAACTTGGACTGTTGTTCACTACGATTACCCTATTGAGTGGAATGTTGTGGGCTAATGCAGCATGGCATTCACCTTGGAATTGGGATCCCCGCGAAACGACCACTCTCATCTTATGGATTGCATATGCATGTATTCTGGCATATCGAGCTTCTGTAACCGATAGGGAAGCGAGAGCTCAATTTGGTTCCATTTTCGGAATTGTCGCGTTCCCGATGGTGTTATTGAGCTATCTTTCAATTCGAATATGGAATACTCTTCATCCAATCGTAATTGATGAATCTGGATTCCATATGGGAATCGAACACATGATGACTCTGTTCGTAGCTATGATTGCTGTCACAATGATTGCACTGATTATGGTCGAGCTAGCGTACAAAGTTGATTCAGCATATGAAAAGTTGATGAGAATAAGAATGTCAAGGAGTTAAGAATATGCAACAGTTTGAACTATTCATCGTAGCCACAATATTTTGGGGTGGTATTTTCATTTTCCTATTATACCTTCTAATGAGAATGGCTGGAATCGAGAAACAACTCAAAGTTGTAGAAGCACAGATCGATGGAGAACAATAGAAATGAGAAAGAAAACTCGGATGGCACTTGTTGCAGTCATCTTGGTAGTTACTATTAGTATTGTCGGATATCAAATGTTGAATCTTTATGTCGACCCCTACCTGAGTGTAGATGCCGTAGTCGAGCATCCTGAATCATTTATGGGTCGTACAATACAGGTCAAAGGAGAGCTTCAGGCAGGATCTCTGACCATTGGTCAAGATAATGTGACATTAGTATTAGTGGGAGATAATCACACGATCATAGTGCTGTTGCTAGGTGAAGTTCCTGATATGGTGGATGGTCAAGATATTGTTGCGATTGGTACGCTAGAATCAGCCACTCTCATAAGAGCAACTCAGATTCTAACTTCATGCCCAAGTAAGTACGAAGCCCCAACTACAACATAGAGAGTCTATTTCCATTCATCCCCAAAACGAGCCTTATGACCAGGAGGTCTCGGCTCATGCAACCAAGGAACTGGTTCTTTCACTAATATTGATGCCAACTGTGCAACACGTTTTCCCATCTGTGATGCCATGGCCATCGCCTCAGTGTCTGCCCTGATATCACCAGGATTCAATGCGAATCCAATTGGCCAATAGACGCCGCCAGGTAGAATCATTTCTTTCACCATCATATAGAAGATAATTGTAGATAGAGAATGATCCACACCAGACCTCCGACCTACGGCAAACCCACAGCCTACTTTTCCTTCTAAATGAAGAAATCTACCTGTTCGGTCTATTAAATTCTTCAAAGGTGTAGCTACAGAAGCGAAATGGTCTGGAGAACCAAAAATAATACCATCAGCAATTGCCATTCTTTCTGCAACCTGATTCAGATCATCATCTTGGACACATTTGCCGAGTGGAGTGCATTCGTTGCAATGTTTGCATTCTCTGATATCAAGGCTTGCAAGGCCGATGAATTCAATCAATGCATCTTCCTTTCTTGCAGATTCAAGAGCAGTTTCAATGAGTGTTGATGTATTGCTATTTGTTCTAGGGCTGCCAGAGATTCCAAGAATTCGTGTTTTCAAATCAGGTACCTCGATGTTAAAGAATTCGGTTCAAAGGCGTACTTAATTGTTGTTTTTTAATCCGTATATTGTTATTGAGTACGAAAAGTAACTATAGCAGGTTCTATGTGCAAAAAAAATTACATTCTGTAAAGAAATCATGAATGAAAACAGCCATTATTGAAAGAAATGTGAAAATCGCCTTTTTGACCTTTGAGCGCTTCCGACTTTTAGTGGAAACTAAAAAATCAACCTTTGGAATAAGAGAAAGCTTCTGGTTTCTTGGGATGGGGGAAATTGCCCATCTCGTCCTAATAAGGAGGTGCAAATTGACTTGGCGATGCTATTATTAGAGAGTCAGATAAATCTAAAAGAAGTAGGGAAGCCACTTTGACCAAGCAAACTCCTATGCAGCGGCAGTATCTTCAGCTGAAGAGACAATACCCAGACTGCATACTAATGTTCCGTCTTGGCGATTTTTATGAGATGTTCAATGAAGATGCAAAAGTGGCTAGTAAAGCACTTGACATTGTTCTCACTGCACGAGGAGAAGGAGTCAATCGTTGGCCTTTATGTGGAGTTCCCTATCATGCTGTAGATGGATACGTTGCCAAACTACTGCAACAAGGCTTTACCGTAGCCGTTGCAGAGCAGGTTGAAGATCCCTCACAGGCCAAGGGTCTTGTAAAAAGGGATGTTGTAAGAGTAATAACTCCAGGCACTGTTCTTGAGAGCTCTATGCTTGAAGATTCATCAAATAACTATCTGACAGCAATGATCGAGGAGGGTGGTATCACAGGAGTTGCATCTGTCGATGTTTCCACCGGGGAATTCCTTGCAGCACAAATAGAAGGTTCTCTAGACAGCGAAGCAGTGATGAATGAGATTGGGAGGCTGGGGCCTTCTGAAATTTTGCTGCCTGATGGATTGGCGAAGTCAAGTATTTGCAAAGTTTTGCAAGAAACTGGGATTCATATAACATTAAGAAATGCTCTAGATTTCTCAGCATCGAATGCTGAAGATTTGCTTAAAGAGCAATATGGAGTTTCCATAATCGATGGCTTTGGAATTGCTGACAAACAGATAGCTCTTGGAGCTGTTGGAGCTGTGCTTGTGTATCTACAAGACGTTCACAGAACAAGTAAGATCTCTCTCTCAGGACTCAGGACTTATACTGTCGAAACCCACATGGTCGTAGATAGCCAGACCCAGAGAAATCTAGAGCTTATCAAAAACGCTAGAGATGGAACTCCGCGCGGCACACTTCTCAGTATATTGTCAAAGACAGTCACACCTATGGGAAAACGCAAATTAAAACAATGGATTCTACAGCCACTAAGAGATGTTGCAGCAATTGAGATGAGATTGGATGCTGTTGAGGAGTTGGCACGAAACGCGCTTATTCGGCAAGGGATTGCAAGCAGCCTCAGAGATGTTGGAGACCTTGAGAGAGCAACAAGTAGAATTGTCTTTGGAACATCTAGTGCAAGAGATCTCCTCGGACTGAGAAATTCTCTATCCAGACTACCAGCGTCTAAAGAAGCTCTTGCATCATGTTCGAGTAAGATGATGAGGGATTCCGCGAATTCTATTGATCCCTTAACTGAGCTTCATCTCACGCTCAAAGAAGCCATTCTGGATGATCCTCCTGTCTCAGTTAGAGATGGTGGGATGATTAAGAAAGGATTCAGTCGGGACCTTGATTCTTTGAAGGAAACAATTTCATCTGATAAAAAATGGATAGCATCGCTTCAAGAAACTGAGAGAAGAAGAACAGGTATTAAATCGTTGAAGGTCGGATTCAATAAGGTCTTTGGTTACTACATTGAGATCACTCGTTCGAACCTCAACATGGTGCCTGAAGAATATGAGAGAAAACAGACGCTTGCCAATGCGGAGAGATTCATTACACCTGAGCTCAAGGAGAAGGAATCTGCAGTTCTCGCAGGAGAGGAGCGTATCAATAAACTCGAGTTTGAAATCTATGAGGAACTACGAGAAAGGGTTCGAGAGGCATCAGCTAAATTACGTCAGAATTCCAATGCAATAGCTATTACTGATGTCTTGGTATCTCTATCTGAAGTTGCTGTAACGAGAAGATATTGCCGACCATCTCTTAAGACAGACACTCGGATTAAGATTGTAGATGGCAGGCATGCCTCACTAGAGGTGATGCTTGGTCCGAATGAGTTTGTGCCAAATAGTATTGAGATTGGTGATGGTGGTACTACGCTAATTATCATCACAGGTCCAAATATGGCTGGAAAATCAACTTGGATGAGGCAATGTGCCATCATCGTGCTCCTTGCACAGATGGGTTCCTTCGTACCCGCTAAGAGTGCTGAGGTAGGTCTCGTCGATAGGATTTTCACTCGAGTCGGAGCGTTCGATGACCTCACAGCGCGTCAGAGTACTTTCATGGTTGAAATGATAGAAACAGCGAATATACTCAATAATGCCACTGAGAAAAGCCTAGTCATCCTTGATGAGATAGGTCGAGGGACATCGACTTTTGATGGAATGGCTCTGGCTTGGGCAGTCGCTGAACGCATTATTCAAATGAGAACACGTACCCTCTTTGCTACTCACTTCCATCAACTCACCGATATGGCAGCACAGTTTCATGGTGTAAAGAATGTGCATACCTTAGCGAAAGAGTCAGGGGACACAATAATATTCATACATAGAGTTGTGGACGGTGGAACGGACAAGAGCTATGGAGTCCATGTTGCCGCTCTAGCAGGAGTTCCTGAATCGGTCGTGAAACGAGCTAGTCAAATCCTCCAGAAGATTGAGAAGGAGAACAGGCTCACTGTGAGAGATACTATCCCTGATTTTAAATCGACAGAACAGACTAGCTTAGAGTCCTTAGTTATAGAGGACCCTCTTGTTGATAGAATAAGGCACATAGATCTTGATAGAACTACTCCAATCGATGCACTTATGCAATTGAGGGAGATACAAGAGGAAGCAAAGAAAAGAAAGGACTGATTACTGTCTTTAATTGTAAATCACAAACCCATAATCCATCAGCCAGTTTCTATGGCTTTCTTTGGAGCCCTTAGCTCTGCTTCAAGTTCTTCAATGTTCACTCTTGGTTCTATGCTCTTGGTCGCGAGTATTCCAAGTATAACAAAGTTGAGAATAATAGCTCCAAGTATTAGCGGGATACCTTCGTAATATGTATAGATGAAACCTGAAAAGATAGGTGCAATTGTACCAACAAGCAGGACTAGAAGCGTTGACAGCCCCAGCATCTTCCCTAAGTCTGCTCGCGGCAGGGATTTCTGGATATAGGCACCCATAGTGGTTGCCCAGAGATTGTCATTTGTCGATTTCATCGCCGTGGCAATGAACGCAAGCGAGAGAATTACTCCGAGACCGGGATAGATGCTATCAAGCGTGGCAACCCATTCCACTGGTGCAACATATTTTACATATTGTGCAATGATCAAGAGACCAAGTGCAAGAGGCATCACAGAATACACTGCAATTGTAATTCTCTTTCCACCTTTCTTATCAAATGAACGTCCGAGTAGAAGTGTTAATGGTACAGACAATGCAAGGGTGATCAGCATCATGAGGAAAATCTGACCAATATTAAACTCCAGAGTTTCATTAACATAGAATAAGCTTGAGAAACCATACATGTTATCACTCAGGGCATCTATCATCATAACTGCAACAAAGATAGGAAACACTCTAATCAGTAGTTTCAGGCCTCGCTTACTCTCTGAAATAAAATCCCTGATGATTGATGCGTTTCGATCCCTCTCTGGTATTGGGGTTGATTCCAACCATATCAACCGAATAATGGTAGTAGCTAGGAATCCAACTGCACCGATAAAAAAGATCGTTCGCATTATCTGAATAAATGCCCATCCATTGTTGAACATTATACCCATGGCTAAGAGAGGACCTAGACCGAATAGAGCTCCCAGAGTGAAAAGACTGACCGCGACCCCTCCATATTTTCTATCGATGACTTGATAGATGTAAGCAGTACCCCCTTGACCTGTAAAGTTTGACGTTGCAAGTGTAAGGAGCCCCATTGCAACAATCTCGATTCGATCAGCAAATGAGAGAATGAGAAAACCAATCCCGTTTATCACCATGGTAATGATCGCGAGGTTTCTACGATTGTAGTTATCTGCAAGATAACTTGCAACCAGTGTCCCTATGAGCGTCACTATGGTCATTGAAGAAAAGAGAATACCTAGAATGAGGTAGGGGATTCCCAAGTCTCGAAGAAAGAGACTCAGGAAGTTCCAAACAACATTTAGACTTGCCATTATCCAGTTTGTTATTATGAAGACTCTGAAGTTCTTGTTTGCCATCAGACTCCTGACTGAGTGACTCCAAGAATCATCGGCAACTTGCTCAAGAGGTACTTGGGGAGTTACTGTAGTCACATCAATCGGGTCTTCGCTCAAAAGATTTCATTCTTCCATGGTGGCTGTTTTCTTGCTTAAGATAATCAAATTGACTTATGCAAGTTTAATGAATATGATGATGAAGGCATCGAGATGAGTGCGAAATACACAGAATCGTTTATTTTGCCGAAAGAATTTCATGTGCTTTCTTTAGTTGCTCTATAATGTCAATACCTTGTGGACACTTCTCTAAGCACTCTCCACATTCTTCACACGCAGAAGCATCCTTTCCTTGAGCCCATGGAGTTTTGCCAATCGTTGAATAATAGGATTTTGCCTTTGCCTGATCCCCATAGATCTGATAGCGTTGCAACGATTCAAAAATGAAGTTGATATTGACTTCATTTGGACAAGGTTGACAATACTTGCATTGAGTACAGACAAGGTCACACAACTCTTTGAATCTCTTTGCAATACCGTCAATTGATTTCTTTTCTGTCTTAGTTAGTACATTATAATCAGCACTCGAAGTGATGCTTAGGTTATCATTCAGCATATCGCCAGAGCCCATTCCTGATAGTGCAACTGAAACATTCGGATTACTCAGAACAAACTTGAACGCCAAATCCACGTAATTCTCGCGTCCGGGTGTCAGCCACTCCTTCATTTCTTCTGGCAGATTTTTTCCTGCAAGACGCCCACCACCTACAGATCCCATAGTCGCTACAGCTAGACCTTTTCTACCTGCATAATTGATCATCTCATGATTGACTTGGTCCACTATATTGTATTGCACAAGCATTAGCTCAAAATACCCAGAGTCAATAATTTCTTTTAGAACTTCAGGCGTATCATGGAAGGAGAATCCTAGATGCTTTATTTTTCCATCCTCTTTTGCCTTCATGGCGCGTTCCAGTAAATTGAGTCCCAGCACCTTCTCTTCAAACGTCTTTTTATTTAAGGCATGAAACAAATAGAAATCCACGCTCTCTTCATCTAATCGTTGAAGCTGTTCATCCAGATACTGATCAAAGTGCTCCTGCTTTGTGAACTCCTGCCGACCTACAGGGCATTTAGTTACCAGCGTGACACGTTCGCGATACCCATCTTTTAATGCCATTCCCAAGACTACTTCGCTTTCACCACCGTGATAGGTCCAAGCAGTATCCACATACGTAATACCATTGTCAATTCCTTTTCGAATTAGCTTAATAGCTTCTAGTCTATTGATTTTACCATCTTCAGTTATTGGAAGACGCATACAACCAAATCCAAGTGCTGATACTTTAGTTCCTAGTTTTCCCAGCATTCTATATTGCATGTTTTTTCAACTCGCGAGATGTTTTTGCTATGCAACTTGCGCTTGTTAAATTCACGGTTTCTCGTGAGAGTTCATAATAAACCCATCAAGATGTGAATTGAATTCAATTGCAAAAGAAGTCATTATCCAAACATCGAGCACCTCTTTTTAATTCTTGCCTGGACTGTTTCACAATACACAATAAATGAAAACCAACAGATTTTATTTAGAGTAGGATATGAGTTGGATACCAAATCATCTGAGAAACACCTAATTTGGAATGAGCTGCTTAGAATGGTTTGGTCATTGGAGGATTGAAAACGTGAGTCCTATAGAGATTCTTAGTGTGTTAGGCGCCTCTTTTCTCCTCTTCCGAATCTGGCTTGTTGAAATGAAGTTGCCTGATGAACTCCAATTTAGACGTAGATACTTCAGTCGTTTTTTCTCATATTATACAGGTTTCGCTCTCGTTTTTGGGCTTAGTTTCTATCCGTTTAATGTGATGGTAATGATCGCCTTCCCAATTATACTTGTGACATCTATTTGGGACATCAACTTCTACCGCAGGTTCAAGACTCAGACATATTGGACCAAAAACCGTGCTTGGGTGTTAATTGAAAGACTCACTTTACACCCTCCTGTAGTCATAGTAGCTTTATTCATGATTTTTAATGATGCAAGAAATTACATCCAGCCCCCCAATCTCCTCATGATGATAGTAAGTGCTCTTATCCTCTTTCTTCCATTCTTCCTACTTGATGCACGGTGGACACGACGTTACAAATGGCCTGAGGCTGTAATTGTAATTGGACTAATGGTCGCATCTGGTGCATCGTTACTACTTGCAGAAGCAATTCTTTGGGGTGTTCCATTTTGGTAGCTGAAAGCCAAAAGACATCTGATTCATTCTTGGAATACTTCAAGAAATCTCGGCTACTCAAAATTGGCCTTGCTTTCAATCTCATTTACTTTGTTGGTGCAATTTTTGGTTTGATTTACTTTTTCTTTGAGGGAACAGTTCTTGAAACTGTCTATACTGTAGACTTTCGTGTTTTCTATGAGGCTGGCCAAGTATTCATAAGCTCTCCAAGCGAAATCTACTCCGTTAATCCAAATGGATTGCCATTCAGATACTTCCCCTCATTTGCCGCATATATGGCTATATTCACAGGTATTCCATTACTAACACTCTACTTGATCAACATCACGCTGATGATGATTTGTAATCTGGGCATAGTCTATTTTGTATATCAAGTGAGCCAACAAAAGGGAGTATCCACTTCCACAAAGAATTTTGAAAGAACACTTCTCTTTGTTTTCATTGCACCTCAGCACATTGTCAATATCATGTTTGGACAAATCACACAGCTGGCTATACTTCTAGCATTGATCGTGCTGTTTCTATTGCAGTCTTCAAATCATGACTCGCTGGGGTGGTTTTTTGTTACAGGTATACTAATCGGACTAGCAGCAACCCTCAAACCTTTCTTTCTAGTATTCATTCCTTTTATGGTTCCAATAACTGCAATGGACAGGGTACGTTTCAGTGTAGCTTTTAGACAATTAGTTGGAGTAGCTCTTGGATTCATGCTAGTAATGCTTCCAAATATTGTGTATTTCTTCACATACCCTTCCGCATTGGATGGTTTCATCAGAGTGAATCTTTTTGAAGATCTAACTGGTCAACACAGCACAAGCATTACCAAACTAGTAATAGCCTTTGTACCATTCTCTGACACGAATCTATTACAAATTATTATTATTCTAATTTTAGGTGGGTTCCTATTCTTCAGAAGTTATGTCCGGTTTGTCAAGACTCCTCCCAATCAGAAAGATTATCTAAGACACTTTGTAGAGATGACATTTCTCATTCTTCTTGTCTATCCCGATTCATGGTTTCTCTTTCTTGCTATTTGGTATGCATTCTTGGCGCCATCAATGCTTCATCTATATAATTCTGATTCAGTTTCAGAAATGAATTTGCGGAAACTAGATTATCTATGGTCAGGTGCAAACAATTTACTAGCTTTCTTTTCTATTGGGATTATTCTACATTACCTAATACTCGGATTTGACCCAATTATCCCAATATGGCTGACAATCCTATTCATTCTATATGACCGTATCTCACAATTAGATACTATTTCTACAACTTCATAATTGGCATACCGTATGATTCTTATCAAAGAATAGCGGATAATCTACGATTGTTATGACCGAAGACATAAGCTTGGAGAACTCGTCTGGCTCACCGATTTCTTTTTCATATTTGAAAAAATTCAATATCTATGCCGGTGTTCTTCATCTAATAACTGGAATACTCATGCTATTCTTGGGTTTAAATTTGGAGTGGGAGCAGGATGTTTATGCCTTCTATCTCGATTTTCAAATACTTCCTGTTGATCCATTCTTCGTAGTGCAACCGACACCTGTTGTCATATTCACACTTTCATACATCGGAGTGATTCTGGCATCATTCCCGTTAATGTCAGCTCTAGCTCATTTCTTAATCGCGTTTCCACTGAAAGACAAGTATGTGGCAAATCTCCAGAAAGGTATGAACCCATACAGATGGTATGAGTATGCAGTATCAAGCTCAGTGATGATTTTCCTGATCACATTCCTCTTGGGAATTTGGGATATATGGTCACTTGTGATGATTGTTGTTCTGAATGCTATGATGATTATGTTCGGATATCTAATGGAGTATGTTAATCAGTATACAGAGAAAACTACCTGGAAACCTTTCATATTAGGATGCATTTCTGGTGGAACACCTTGGGTTGTCTTATTCGGATATTTCGCGGCCGCAATTAGTGCTGCAGAAACCAATCCTCCAACCTTTGTGTACATTATCATATTCATGTACCTAATCCTCTTCAACATCTTTGCACTGAATCAATTCCTGCAATACAAACGAGTCAGTAAATGGAAAGACTATCTCTATGGAGAACGAATGTACATTATTCTAAGCTTGATTGCGAAAACTCTACTTGCATGGATTGTTTTTGCTGGAATATTTGCACCATTCTAATAAGATTAAACCAAAAGAGAGTATAATTGATTGAATCAGCAGCATTATACTCTCATTCCATTTCTTATTTGACTGATTACGATTTGACTTGCTTACATTTTAGTATATTGAACTCATTATTCCTATCGAACATATTTGAAGTATTTTGAACCTTTAAATTACAAATAGAGCGTTATGAGCAGATATTAAAATTTAGATTTTTATGTTACGAAATCTTGCTTATTAATAATAAAATATTGTTAATTTTGTGATTCAATGATGAAGTACGCTATTCTTAACAAAGCGCTTCTTGGAATGGTACTACTATTGCTGGTATCATCCATAGTGGTTGTCAGTGCAACAACAACAACTGAGGATGAAACCACAGAGACTGAAACCACGACAGAAGACGAAACTACAACCTCTATCAACGATGATGATTCCAATGACCGTGAAGTGACCGTCATGACGACATCTACACATGCTGAAATTGAATCAAAGCTTGAATCAGGAGGTACTGAAGACTCCTTCAAGATCGAAGTCGATGTTGGTGTTAACGGCGTTGAGTTCAAAATCGCATTTGAAGCTGAAACGGCAACAAATGAAACCGAAAGAGAGTTTGAGGTCGATTTCAGCCAGCTAGTTGAGTTCATTGATGAGAACAGCAATGGTGTCTATGATGATTCAGTAGATACTGATGTTCAGACACTAGAGCTGAATAGTTTTGAACCAATCGCATACACGACTGAGAACATTTCAGGGATCACCGTACATGTGTTTGATGTTTCAACTACCGATGGCATCTTTGGTGCAAGGATTTATGCGACTGGAGATTTCACCAATATCAACGGCAGTCTCATTGCTCCTACTCAGGTGAAGATTGATGTGTTCATTCACGACTTCAATTTCACAGACGTGGATTCACAGCTCGCCTTGAAGGTGGAACTCAGTAGTGAGTTGGAAACCTCTTTCAATGACCAGACCGAGGATGAAGAGGATGGGAGAGCCACCGATGAAGCAGCAGTTGACATTCTCATGACAGACACCAATGGTTTCTTCTCTTGGAAGGAATCTGCTGAAATCGATGGAATCGCCCATCAGGTCAACTCTAGCATTCATGAAGTCTCAGCAACAGAACAAGAAATCTATCTGAACTACCCACAGGGTAGCGAGATAGTTCATGATCCTAAGATTGGTTTTGAGAATCTCCTTATCATGGGGGGGAATCCCTTGCCAATTGCGGACTTCATTGCTGACAACTTGCTTCCTATCTCCATTGGCCTTGCTATTGTCGTTATTGGATTAGTTGTAGTGGCTAAGCGAAGGTCGTAGTTTAATCATCGTGGATATGGAGAAGAGATAGAATCTCTTCTCCTAATTTTTTCTATAAAGCCTAGATGATGCCGAAGTCATCCAATTCCGTGGTGGAATCCTGCTTCAGAGCCAATTGATATGCTGGTTGCATCATCTCAGCAGTACTCTTCTTTGTGAGCCTAAATGGCGCCTCCGTCTGCCGAATCAAGCCTCTCTCCACGAACTCCCTCATATCTATTGGTAGCCAGATTTCACTGAAGTGATCCTTTAGATCGTAGTGTGTAATCTCATCCTCTTTTTCGAGTAATCTCTTGACTGGTTCGATAAAGGTCTTCAAGTGTTCATCTAGGTAGCATTCCATCTTCTCCAAAACAGTTTCAACGAGGTCAAATGTTTTCTTTGGAGCATGAACAAACTCAGTGAATATTGAATTGAAGAATTCTGGATTGAACTCCAATGCTTGAGCAGTAGACTCTCGTAACGGAATTGCCCTATTCAGAAGAACCTCAATGTTTGCCATGCGACGTATTCCAGAGGTCATGAAGTTGAGTGCGAAGTGAGGGTCATCTTTTACATCGAGCGCTTTGTATGCCTTGTTGATCAGGTCCTTGCAAAAGACATAGTTGAGCAATAACAAGTTCTCAAGGTCTCTGGAGCCTATGTTCTGGAGGTCTTCATAGAGATCATGAATCGTGTCATCTCTAGTGAACAGTAACGTACTCTTTGAGAAGTACGAATGGAAAATGCTTCCATCTCTTACTCTGTGAACCAATTTTCGAAAGGCATCTCGTGTGAAGAGATAGGTATCAACATAGACATCCTTCTCAACTAGCGCCTTGTAATGCTGATAGATGTCGTCTCTTGTAACAATAAGTACATCGAGGTCTGACTTTTCCCAGACTGTATCGTAGGATAGACTTCCCGCGAGCATGAGTGAAAGGACATATTCATCAGTCTTCACCTTCTGCACTAATTCTTCAGCTGCCACTCTATAATCATCCTGTACTTGCTTGCGTTCCACCTTCGAAGGTCCAACTAGAGTTGGTATAACCTCATCAGGAAGGAACGACTTCCAATTGAAGTGATACTGAGCCTCATTATACTCAACCACTCCTTTCTTGGTGATTTTAACTGGATTGATAGTCCGACGGAGAATTCGACGCCTGTGCAAGTGCTCAAGGTCTATGGTTTCCCAGCCACCCTGAGCGAATCTATCGTTTATCTCTGTCTGCGTAGCCGTACCTTCATTCTCGGAGATGAAGTCTAGTACAGGCTTGTAAATGTCAAGGTCAAGTGTATCAAGAAACTCATACGATTTCCTTAACGTTCGTTCAAGAGATTCGTGCGTCACTTTTGTATCAATGAAACCATCAAAAAGCTCGGGAAAGAGGTCTGGTTTGAGCTCCCTTCCTCGAAGGATGACTTCTCTGGGGGGGTAGATATCATTCAAGTAGCACAACAAGTATCCTAATTCGCTTAGGGCATGTATAAGAAAATGAAAACTGTGCGGGAGGTCTCTCTTGATATAGAGATACTTCTCTGACTTTGAGAGGTCGTATCGCACGGCAAGGTCGTATCCCATCTGTTGTAGCTGACGGTCTCGTGTACCAACATTCTTGTTCAGGTTTTTGTAGAAATCAGTCAGTGAGCAATCTCGTGAGAAGACCAATTTACTATATGTCAAGAATTGCAGCAGTCCAAGACCTCTTGGTGATTGAACATGTCGCATAAAGTCATCACGACTATAGATTTGCACGTCGATTGGAACTCCAAATTCGACAAGTCTTGCTGTGCGGTGCTTTCCATCATCTGTTATGACGAAAGCATTTATGTTAGACCGCTCGGTGACCTCATCGTAAGCCATACTTCCGTAGACGATGATTCCCAGGACGTGTGTGTCCTTCTTCGCTCGGGCGATGAAGCTTGACAAAGCATCATCGAACTGCTTCCGTACTTGCGGATCTTCCATCTGCAACAACTCCTACTCTCAGGAAGATACCACAACACTTTGGAGGAACTTGCCAGTGTAAGACTTCTCACACTTGATTATGTCTTCTACGGTGCCCTCCGCGATGACCTCTCCACCTTCGGCTCCACCTTCAGGGCCAAGATCTATCACCCAGTCCGCGGACTTGATGATATCGAGGTGGTGTTCAATGACGATAACAGTGTTTCCCGCGTCCACAAGCCTATTGATGGTCTTCAGAAGCATCTGGATGTCCTGCATATGAAGACCCACACTGGGTTCATCCATAATGTACAGATTATCCTTCAGCTTCTTCAGTTTTCCAAGCTCCTTTGCAAGCTTGATTCTCTGGCTTTCGCCTCCTGACAAAGTTGGCGCAGGTTGTCCAAGTTTGAGGTATCCCAGCCCAAGCTCCATCATGGTCTTTGTCTTGTGTCGGATGAGTCGTACATCCTTGAAGAACTCGCAAGCCTCCTCAACACTCATGTTTAGGACATCTCCAATGTTCTTCCCATTGTACTTGATTTCAAGTACTTCTTCAGAGAAGCGAGCCCCCTTACACACGGGGCAGACAGTCTGTATATCGGGCATGTACTGCAATTCTATGCGAACAAGTCCCTCGCCGTTACACTCCACACATCGCCCTTCAGTAGAGTTATAGCTGAATCGCCCAATGCTGTATCCACGTTCCTGTGCCATCTTGGTGTGAGTATAGAGACTCCGTATCTTGTCAAAAAATCCAACATACGTTGCTGGCGTCGACCTTGAATGCCTTCCAATGGGTGACTGGTCCACAATCCTGACATCAGAGATATTCTCAATTCCTTCGAGTCTCTCGAGTTTTCCAGGGAGGATACGAGGGTCATTCATATCATGAAGGAGCTTGTTCCCAAGGACATCCTCGATCAAGGTGCTCTTGCCCGAACCGCTCACTCCGGTGATACAAATGAAGACACCGAGGGGGAACTCCACTGAGATATTCTTCAAGTTGTTCTCCGTGGCTCCAACAACCTTCAGAGTCTTTCCATTCGGCGCTCGTGCTTTGCCGAGGTACGGAATGCTCTTCGTCCCAACGATATACTTTCCAGTCAAGAACTTGGGATTGTTGAGAATCTCTTCCAGCTGACCCTGAGCGACAATCTTCCCTCCGTGCAGACCAGGTCCAGGTCCTATCTCTATGATATTATCAGCCTGTTTGATAGTTGCAAGATCGTGTTCAATAACTATCACAGTATTGCCCGTGTCCCTTAGGCGTTTCAGAATGTCCACTATTCGGTTACTATCTCTCATGTGGAGACCTATACTAGGTTCATCAAGCACGTACAGCATTCCCATTAGTTCAGAACCCAGTTGAGTCGAGAGCTTGATTCTCTGAGCCTCGCCCGCGCTTAGAGTCCTTGCTCGCCTGTTGAGTCGGAGGTAATAGAGACCAATGTCTATGAGGAGTTGGATACGTTTCCGCAACTCACCAATGACCTGATTCCCTGCCTTCTCTACATCTTTGGGGACTTTTATGGAATCTGCAAACTCCAGTAACTGATTGATAAACAGCTCACCAAGTTCGTCGATATTCCTCCCATCCACAGTGACAAGGATTCTCTGCTTGATGAGCTTCTGTCCCTTACAGTCTGGACAGAGATGCTCTGCCATTATCTTCCTATACCACTCATAGTGTTCACCCTTCTTCCGGTCATGCTTGTAGAACCTGTCAATATAATTGCAGACACCCATGTACCGGACCTTCTTTCCCACATCACGATGCCTGTATTTGTTAGGCCAATCCGGAGGCTCTTGAAGTATGAACTCCTCCTTGATACCCCATAGTATCTGATGCTGAATATCCTCTGGAAGTTCTCCAAACGGAGTGTCCATATCGAACCCCAAATGCTGGCTAACGCTGTACATCCAATACTTGGCATACCACGCAAGAGCCCCGTGTTTCAGGCTCTTCTTTGGGTCAACGATGATAAGCCTAGACTCCGCCTTCAGGAGTGTACCAACACCAAGACAAGTGGGACAGGCATTCTCTGGCAAGTTTGCTGAGAATGCTCCAGGAAGAAGTTTGTGCATAATGATATGATGGTCTTTACACCCAAAGCCCTTGTAGAACTTCTCCAATACATCATCAGTGACATTTTCATCTAGTTCGAACCGGATGAATCCGCTACCAACATTCTTAGCGTTCTCTATAGAAATCGCAAATTGATGATACAAGTCTTGCTTAATGATGATTCTATCGACAAGAACCTCAATCCGATAGTCTTTGTCCTCATCCAGCTCTATCTTGTCATTGATGCTGAATGGTTCACCATCGATTCGAATCCGTTTGTACCCTTTTTGTCGTATCTCATCGAACAGGTAAGGATAGTCCTCATCATAGAACTTGTTCACTGGAGCAAGAATCTCAACACTTGTCCCCTCAGGTAAAGTCATGAGGTGATCAACAATTTGGTTTGCATTACGTGTGTGGACCTTCCTATTGCAGTAAGGACAATGAGCTTGCCCTAGAACTGAGAAGAGAATTCTCATGTAGCTTGAGATATCAGTCATTGTCGATACAGTAGACCTTGGATTAAGAGTCCCAGTCTTTTGTTCGATTGCGACGACTGGTGACAATCCAATGATGGAGTCTACATCAGCACGCTCTAGCATGGGCAACATGGTTCGAGAAGTTGCTGACATTGATTCGAAGAACCTGCGCTGCGCTTCACTGAAAATAACGTCAAAAGCTAGCGAAGTTTTTCCCGACCCCGATAAACCCGTGATGACGGTCAGTTTATCGCGGGGGATATCCACATCGATATTTTGTAGATTATTTGTCCTAGCACCCTTTACACTAATGTATTCTCTCATTCATTCATGCCTCCCTACATCAGTTCAACCCAGTGCCTCCCTATGACAGGTTACAACGACCCTATGAGAGTTATCGGGCCTGATGATAGCTTGAGGTTTCTCACGATATGAGAAAGTGTTCTGAGCGGGACTCGAATCGTATTTAGAAGGTTCGATTTCAGCAGGATATTCGAATAATTAAAAGGAGGAAGTCAATGAGTGTTGACTTATTGGTCAAGTACCGTAGGATTATATCTCTCTAAAACAAGTCATTCCTGATGAACAATGACTTCTGATGAAGTGTTTGAAGCAATATCGCACCCGATGAGAATTGCTATTCTGAAGGAATTGGCTAAGAAACCAATTCGATTTGCTGATCTCAAACGGAAATTAAGAATCAAGAGTGGCGGACTCTTGGACTTTCATCTCAAGAAAATGGAGGCAGTAATAATCACTGATAAGGACGGGCTCTACACACTGAATAATCGAGGATTCGCTGCTCTTCGTGCAGTTCACATTGTTACAAATTATGGCTGGCAGAGAAGATCATGGTGGCTTAATGTATTGATGATGTTTATGCTTAACATCTACTTCTTCTTTACAGCGTTTGAATTTTACATCTTTGTAGCAATTCCGACATTTGGTTGGCTTCTTTTCTATAGTTACTGGACCTTTGTGAAGCGAAGAGTTAGTCTAAGAAGTAATGGTGCAGACCAAGAAAATGTGGAGGTATCATGATTTGAAATTTTGGCGTTGTTGTGAAATAATATATTCATTCTGTCGAAAAAATTTGTACTCGAAGGAGAATCTTGAATTTGGTAGCTGTCAGTGTTGAGAGACTTGTAAAATCGTTTGGAAGTCTGGTAGCAGTAAATAATGTCACGTTCGAAGTACGCGAGGGTGAAATCTATGGATTACTTGGACCTAATGGGGCAGGCAAAACGACGACAATAAAGTGCCTAATGGGACTCTTGGATCCTGATAGTGGTTCAACCCATATTTACCATGTGAATTCTCTAGAGAATCCAATTGAGGCCAAGAAACTTGTAGGCTATGTGCCCGAAGAGCACCAGCTCTATGACTCACTGACTCCGCGTGAACTGTTCGAATTCATTGCTTCAATTAGACAACTTCCTAAAGATAAAACTAACAAACGCATTGGAGAGATGGTGAAAGCACTCGATTTCGAGAAGTATTATGATTCAATGATTGTGACACTCTCGCAGGGGAACAAACAGAAGACAATGCTAATCTCTGCTTTACTTCATGCGCCAAAGCTCCTTATTCTTGACGAACCATTCTCGGGACTTGATGTAAGGACATCTAAGATAATCAAAGACATCATCCAGATTCATGTGGACAATGGAGGCTCCGTTCTTCTGTCTACGCATGTCATGGAAGTCGCTCAGGGACTTTGTGATCGAGTAGGGATTATTGACGATGGCGTATTGGTAGGTGAGGGAACACTATCTGAACTCAGAGCTCAGGCAAAAGAAGAGAGTGCTACTCTTGAGAAATTATTCCTCCGCCTTACAGAGCAGGAAGAGGAGGTCCAGGTCGGTGTCGATGCTCTTCGGGAGGCACTCTCAGAATGAACTTCAGAGAGCGCTGGAGATTAGCAGGCATCATTGCACTACAGATGAGATTCGATGGGTTTCTCAAGAACAATCCTGGAAATATGGCTCGGATAAAGGAAAATCCTGAGAAAATCTCGAGAAGTATTCGATCTTCAAGCAGGGTGAACAGCATTCTGAGTGTCTTCATGATTATCATGTTGGCAGCACTCACTATTGGTGTCACTGGTTTCGATGCCTCAATTGGAGACCTCAATGTCCGACTTGCTGTAGGATTTTCATTCTTCATGGTTCTTGCCTTTGTCTTAATTTTCCTCCTAAATCTCACAACTACAACTGGATTCTTTACATCCGGGGCTATGAAATTGCCAAGTATTTTACCTCTTAGTAGAAAGGAACTTGAGAGCCTTGCAGTACTTGCATTTACACGCGTCTTCATTGCTCCAGCTATCCTCACCGTTACATTGTTCCCAGCGGCGTGTTTTGTTCTATTTGGGCCATTAGCAGGTTTTGTTGCGCTTATTGGATGTCTTGCCACGGTCTCAGTATCTCTACGTTCGTTGATTGGGTTCTCACGATGGTTCGAAACCAAGATGCTCTCATCAGATGAGTCGAAGATTGGGACTATAGTGAGGATAGCAGCCACTATAGGGCTTGTTGTTGGAATCATGAGTGTCTATATGCTGTCCAGCTACATCCCGTATATTGTTCAAGGAGTTATCATGTTCGCAGAATCTTTCAATGGAACATACTTGGTGCTCTCAGTCCTTTTTCCATTCTCATTTGGTTTCTTAGCCTCAGCTGTGACGCCAGGAGTAACTTTTCAAGATTTGATGATTCCTTTGGTTTCAGGGGGTATGTCCCTCCTATATGGTTTGATTGCATTAGTATTCTATAGACAAAGCGGAAAATTGCTAAGGGGTCTTGCTATTGGAGGAGTTTCAACAGGAAGAACTGGGCCACTGAGAGAAATTAGCATCGAAACGCGAACGCCCATAATAGCAGTAATTCGAAAAGATTTGAAGATGGCTACAAAGAGTGTTGGATCAGCAATCGTCTATGCAATTCCAATCTTTCTGATGATCATGTTGTATCCAATGATAAGAGGGATGTCACAAGACGGGCCGCTCCACAGCATCACTGCAATGACTGCGATAGCATATGCTAATCTCTTTGGGGGACTAACCGTGGTCTCAGTGATGATGTTTGATACACAAGGGGCGTCTATTCATGAGGGATTGCCCCTGAGTTCAAGACTAGTCCTTAAAGGAAAAACTGCAATCTCTATCATTCCATACACCATGACAATGCTGTTTATCGCCCTCTTGCTCTCTTTGTTTAATCCAATTACACCACTTGTCATCCTTATACCAATTTTAGCTATACCACTCGGATATGCAGTACCGATGTCTGTCGGAGCAGCCATGTATCGCTACAAGGGAGGTGGTCGTGCTGTAGCTATCAATCTAGCTGCTGACCAAAAAATGGCGTTGATCGCAGGATTTGTAGGAGCAGTTGTAGGACTTGGGCCTCTTCTCGGATTTGGGATTGTCATGATAATGACAGGTTCACAGATTTTCAGTTTAGCAACTCAAGCACTTGTCACATTTGGCATCGTTTTAATGGCACATTTCCAGATTCCAAAGCTCCTCAAGGATTGAAAGCGCGATTGAGTCCCTTGAGCGAAGATTAAAATCGAGCATCTGTAATCAAAACACAAGATGAAGCCATTACTTACTCCATCAATACTAGCAGCAAACTTCGCAAATCTTGAGGAAGACATCAGAGCAGCTGAGAGAGGTGGTGCGGACTATTTTCATCTGGACATAATGGACGGTCATTTTGTCCCAAACATATCTTTTGGACCGTGGATAGCCAAACAGATGAAGAAGATTACGGATAGACCTCTTGACGCACATCTGATGATAACAAATCCCAGAGAGTACATTCCAAAGTTTATTGACGCTGGCGTAGAGCTGATCTATCCTCATGTAGAGGCATCATATGATGTCTACAGAACCGTACAGATGATTACGGACTATGGAGCAAGAGCAGGCATTACACTCAATCCAGCCACACCGGTTTCTTCTTTGGAGGGCGTAATCGACCTTATCGACTCGGTTTTAATTATGTCAGTTTGTCCAGGTTTCGGGGGGCAGAAATTCATCCCCTCATCGATGAAGAAAATAACCGATCTTCGAGCTCTTCTCGATGAAATCAAACCGAGTGTTCGCATTGCAGTTGATGGTGGTGTGACTCTTGAGAACATTCGAGACCTTCGCAAAGCTGGAGCTGATTTCTTCATTGCAGGTTCAGCAGTGTTCAAAGCACCTGATATCGAAGAGAGAGTACGTGCAATGAAGAAGGCCATGGAATAGAATTTTATATACACGATTTTTCTCCCAACCCTACGTTTTAAATCATGAATGAATGTTAGACAACCTAGTAACAACTTAATCTAGGTCGAAATAGGAGAGAACTATAATTGAAATTCTTCATAGATACTGCCAATGTTGATGAGATTCGAAAGGCTCATGAGAGAGGAATGGTTGATGGTGTTACCACAAACCCATCACTGGTTGCAAAGGAAGGAAGAGATTTTCGCAAGATTATTGATGAGATTGCATCGTTTGTAGAAGGACCGATCAGTCTTGAGGTCATCAGCGAAGATTCAGAAGGAATGATGAAAGAAGCCAGAGAGCTAAACAGCTGGATTGACAATGCAGCCATTAAGATACCCATGACCTGGGAAGGTCTGAAGGCAGTCAAGCAGTGCGCAGATGAGGGTATCCAGACAAACGTCACACTATGCTTCAGCGCAAATCAGGCACTTCTTGCAGCCAAAGCAGGAGCAACCTTCGTTTCTCCATTCATTGGTAGACTTGATGATGTTGGGCAAACAGGGATGGACTTGATTGAGAGCATTGGTCAAATCTATGCGAATTATGGAATTGATACAGAGATTATTGTTGCCAGTATCAGGCATCCGATCCATGTCTATGAAGCAGCACTTATTGGAGCAGATATTGCTACAATTCCTCCTGCAGTTCTTGATAAAATGGTGAACCATCCACTCACAGATGTTGGTATCAAGAAGTTCCTAGAAGATTGGGAAAAGGTAAAGAAAGCAAAGTGATTGCTATCTGTGTTTAATTAAGAACATTAAAGGTAAAGAAGTGGAAAGAGGGGATGAAGAGCTCCTCTTTATTTTGATTACAGCGCCTTGCCAATTGCTATTAAGATGAGAGGAATTATACCGTAAAGATTAATGACAAGAATGATATGCCGTTGCGTTGTCTATCAACACTCTGTGGGAAGGCCTATGAAGATCGAAGCTGACCTTGTTATCTTTAATGGGAACATCATCACTATGGATCCTCAAAAACCGAATGCCTCAGCTATGGCGGTGAAGAGCTATAAGGTCCTTGCAGTCGGTGAAGAAGATGCGGTAATCGATCTTGTTCCGGATGCAAAGCGGGTCATCGATCTTGGAGGTAAAACAGTCGTTCCAGGTTTCATTGATTCACACACTCATCTAACTAGTAGTGGCGTTAAAGAAGCCCATATCAAATTGAACGAGGCCAAATCAATTGATGAGGCTTTACAAAAAATTAGAGAAGAATTGCATCGTTACTCCAATGAAGAGTGGATACTAGGGTATGGTTGGGATGAAAGCGAGTGGCCGATTAAACGGTATATTGACGGTAAGGATTTAGATAATGTTAGTATGACCCAACCAATTATGGTAACAAGAGTAGATGGCCATCTTGCAGCGGTGAATATGATAGGACTGAAGAAACTCGGGATACCATTGAATCAAGAAGGAGTTCAGAAAGACAAGAAAGGAAAACCAACTGGCATTTTGAAGGATATTGAGGAAGTCTGGGAGAAGGTGAGACCAAGTCCAGAGAAGATACAAAAAGGTGTCAAAGCAGGGAATAAAATTGCTAATGGGCTAGGTATCACCACTGCTGTTGATAATGCAAGCAGTGGAACTTTGAAGTATATTCGTGAAGTGGAAACTATGGATAAACTCACTACACGGATGATAGTGAATTTCCCTGTTGAGCAGATTGACCATCTTATCGCCCTTGGCATGACCTCAGGAATGGGCAGTCCACTCGTAAAAATTGGGGGCGTCAAGATATTTACTGATGGGTCCATTGGTGCAATGACCGCAGCAGTATCGAGAGGATACAAAACAGATCCCAAGAACAAAGGGATGCTACTCTTTTCAAAAGCCAAATACAGCAAAATCGTGCGAAAAGCTGTTGAGAATAATATTCAGACTGTTACGCATGCTATTGGAGATGAGGCCATTGAGATGGTCATAACAACCTTCGAAGACATTGAAGACAAAAGCATACTACGCGACCAACGCCATCGAATTGAACATGCTGAGCTGATAAATGAGTACCAAATTCGGAGAGCTGTAAGTCTTGGCCTTATCCTTTCGATGCAGCCCAACTTCGTAGGGCGTTGGCAACATGAGGGAGGTCTTTATGATTCGAGGCTGGACGAAGAAACTGTTCGTGGAATGAACATGTTCAGGGTTGCACTAGATAATGGTGCCAGATTGTGTTTTGGTTCTGACGGAATGCCGTACGGACCTCTCTATGGCATCTGGTCAGCAACAACTCACCCCAACGAGAGAGTTAAACTCACAGTTGAAGAAGCATTACGATGCTATACAATGGAGAGTGCGTATTCTGTTTTCCAAGAGAGCACACTAGGCAGTTTGACTGTCGGTAAGAGAGCTGACTTTGTTGTACTATCAGAGAATATTCTGGAGATACCACCAGATAGAATCAAAGATGTAGATATTGATATGACAGTTGTTGGAGGTATCGTCGAATATTCCGCAGCGAAACTCTGAGGTGTGATAATATGGGGAAGGTCAGAGTACTGACCGAGGATCTTGTGTCCTTGATTTCAGCTGGAGAGGTCATCGAGAATCCTTCTTCTATCGTAAAGGAATTGATTGAGAATTCATTGGATGCAGGAGCAGACATGGTAGATGTAATGATCGAAGGAGGAGGAATAAAGACAATCTCGGTTTCAGATAATGGAAGTGGTATCCTCAAGGAGGATTGTCGAATCTGTCTCCAACGTTATTCGACAAGTAAAATCAGTACGAGAGCTGATCTTGATAGGATAGTTACTTATGGATTCAGAGGGGAAGCGCTTGCAAGCATCGCTTCCGTTGCTGATATAAAGATTGTAACGCGAACAGAGGAAGAAGAAACAGGAACACTCATTCAGTCTAGGTTTGGAAAAAAACCAACCTACAGCGAGATATCACGTCCAAGAGGGACAACTGTAGAGGTCAGGGATCTGTTCAGAAATATTGCAGCTCGCCGAAAGCATCTAGCTGATGCAAAGGTAGAATCACAGAGAATCCAGGAGGTTGTGATGAAACATGCAGCTATTCGTCCGGAGATCGGTTTTCGTCTAATTAGAGATGGAGAAACCATCATCGACAGCCCCCCTAGTCAGACAGCAACAGATAGGATTGCATCTTTATGGGGCAGTGAAATTGCGAAGGCTCTAATCGATGTCGACTTCGCTGTGGATAATGTAAGAATCCATGGTTTTGTTGCAAGACCTCCCGTATCTCGAGGTAATAGGTCTCGCGAATATTTCTCAGTGGTCAAGAGACCGGTAACTGATGAGAAGATGAGCCAAGCTCTTGAGTCTGTTTTTTCTACAACCTTGATGAAAGGACAATATCCAATATGCGCGCTAGATGTTTCAATCGATCTCTCGAAAGTTGATGTCAATGTACATCCAACAAAGAGGGAAGTAAGGATTCTTGACATCAATGAAGTTTGCACAATTTTGAAAAAAGCGGTTCGTTATTCTTTCGGAGAGCGCGATTTACCGGAAGAGGTAACATCCTTAGAAGATACGATTGGTGAATCTCTTCAGGCAATCTCAACCGATATTGTACAAAGTACTACGCCGAGCATGAGCCCAATCTCCCATGAGGATCAGATAGCAGCAGTGCCACTAGTTGAGCAAATGCTACTCAAGCCGATATCTGATGATGAGCATGAATCTCTCGATGTTGCCATATTAGGCGGAGTCTTCAGAATAATCGGACAGATTCACAATCTCTACATCCTTCTTGAATTCGATGATGGGCTCTTGATTGTGGATCAGCATGCTGCTCATGAGAGAGTTCTTTATGAGCAACTGCGAAAAGAAATGAATGATGGAACAATAGCCATTCAAGAACTACTCCAACCCTTTGTACTTAGCTTGAGTCGAAAAGATGCAGAACAGATACTAGGAATCTCAGATATTCTCGATGATATTGGATATACAGTGAGTAGCTTTGGTGGAAATGATATTTCAATCTCTACACTCCCGGAAATCTTTGGCAGAATAGCATCCGAAAAGGAGCTAATGGCTCTAGTAGACAGGATTATTGATCTTGGGCAGCATACTGCACGAGAAACCTTCATGGATGAATTAGTCAAAGTAACAGCCTGTCATTCTGCTATACGCTCCGGTCAGCCACTCAATACTGAAGAGATTCGTAATCTTCTTGTAGATTTGTCAAAGACGAAAAGTAAGTACAATTGTTGTCATGGCAGACCTTCCATGCTCAAGATACTAAAAGATGATATCGATCGCAGTGTTGGTAGGATGGGACCTGATGCTATTAGTAGATATAGAGCAAGGCATGGTTTGAAATAGCTCTGAGTACTTTCCATAGATTGACGAAGGTGCATACTGATAAGAGAATCTAACCATAGAAAGAATGGCAGTCGATGAGGCTAACAATACTGTCAGAGCCTTGAGCGATGATGAAACGGTGAGCAGCTGAGACTTGCCACCCTATACACTCTCATCTGAGCAATTCATCAACAAGTAAGTCGATTTTGGGAATAATAATCCCTGTTAAATCTTCGAGTCTATCGCGTACACCTTTTATGTGGTCCACTCTTGACTTAATCATCTCTATGGCATCTGGTCGCATTCCCAACTCATCAGCGCCCAGACTCAATGACGTAGAAATATCAAAAAGACGTCTAAGAATTGCTGTTACTTCAAAGAATTCAATTTGTTCAACCGGTTTCTGCGCAGCTTTTTCATAGTTTTTGAGAATATCTTCACGCAACTTCATACTACCAAAGGTCCCAGATAATAGTAAAGTCCAAGCGAGATCCTTACGATAGTCATCAATGCTTGAAGCTCCCCAATCTATTACGTACGGCTTATCACTACTATCAAGAAGAATGTTGAATGGATGATAATCTCCGTGTGTAATGGATGGTGTAACACTAGAAATACCATCAACTCGTTTCATTAGCCACTCATATATTGGAGTCAATTCTTTCTTTTGATACTCCTTGAGTGCAATCTTATACCGAGTAAGACGGGAGAAAACTAGACCACGCGTATCGGACAAGGATTGCTTCTCTGAGTCAGTTGCAAAAGATGTCCAATCTAATCGATGCAAATTCACAAAGAGTCTACAGAAAATTTCCATCCACCTTTTATATTCAAATTCAGAGGCACCTAGTTTTTCATCAAGAAGCAATCCATCAATTCGCTCCATGAGTATGAATGGATTACCAATAACGCCAGCATCTTTCTCAACGAGATAAACCTCTGGAACAGGATATCCCAAATTGTAAAGTTGCTTCATCTTTGAAAATTCGGCTAGCGCCTTTGCAGTTGCACCTTTACCAGGGAATATTCGAGCGATAATGCCTTGATCGTGCGATTCGCCATTAGATTGCCAATTAAGGTCGAGAGAGATGATTTCTGTTTCCCACCCACTGGTAATATTACGAAGATTGTTGACTTGGAGATTGTTTCTATCTGAATAGTATTGGCGAATGTAGTTAATTAACGGTGCAGATTCCATGAAAATACACATATTATTACACTAAATTAGTTATTCCTATCGACAACAAAAAAGAAAGGAAGAGAGAGGGCTTTCCAAGAAGACCTCTCTATAGGTTTACTTTTTCTTGGTCGACTTCTTCTTTGGCTTAGGTGCAGGTGCTGAAGATCGTCGCCTCATGACTAATGCGATGATAACTATCAATGCGATAGCTGCACCGCCAATTATGAGTAGAGTCGTTAAATCAAGTGGGAATCCGCCTCCACCTGGAGCTAGCATGTATGTAATCTCATTTTGCCAGAGCTCAACTCTATCCTCATAGGTTGAATCATCCTCATCAGTTCCGAAGTTATCGATTAGAAAACCATTGAAGAGAGTCTGTTTGACGTTGCTTACCACAATAGCTGCATTTCCATCTTGGACATCCACAGATATGCCTGCGAGTGCAGTAAAACCGGGTCGAACTGTCATAGCATCTCCATCATCACCGAAAAGCACTACGGATGTGTAATTATGCCCTCCATGATCATTTGGTTCTGTGAAGATAGGATGAGAGGCATCCCAAATATACATTGATGGAGTCCCAGAAAGCGAGGAGGAGTATTCTACGCCTAACTTTGACCAGAGTGGATGTGTTGGATTGTCATCCAAGTTCCAGTAGGTCATGATCAACTTTCCGCCGTCATCTGCGTATGCATAGAGTTCATCCAGAATGATAAGTTCCTGCAAATGGTTCACTGCATTGTAGATTATGAGATCCCATGTCTTAGAATCAATGAAGTCATCCAAGTATGAACGATTTGTGAACACCTGAAATGAAAGTCCCAAATCAAGTAATGCACGAGCAGCTGAGCACGTGATCCCTTGATAGTCATCGAATAGAAGTATCTCAGCATCATTGGAAGATAGCCAAACCAGGACGTTAAGTGCAAATCGTAGGTTATATCCTAGAGTTATCCCGCTACTATCGAAGATATTCATGTCTGCAGAGAGTATTGCACGACCTTGGCCAAATTCCTGCGCTGCTACAACAGGATCTGCACCTTCAAACCAAATCGCAGTTGCGTTTGCTAGGACAACTAGATGATTTCGGTTACCCATTGCAAGGCTATTGCAGCTCTCTACTGTGACGTGTGATCCAGGAGTAGCGGATATAGATCCCAAGATATTATTTGTTCCAAGACTCATGTCAAAATTCTGCAATAGTGAGTTAATAGCTAAATCACCAGGATTCGGACCTGGAAAGTCGTGTCTATCACCCAAGACGAGTAGACTACCACCGCCACTTACCCATTCTTCAACAACTTGAATCTCAGAAGAAGTGTAGTTCAGATCTGGCCATGGAAGCACAAGTATGTCATAGTCAGCCAACCTCTCGGAGGTGAAATTAGCCGTCGATGTAGGATAGAACTTGTCATATGTGAAGGTGTGATTGACTGCAAGATTTCTAAATTGTGCAAAATTGCTTATTGGATCGGTAAGGGTTGAAAACTCACCATCCCAACTATCCACAGATAATCGAGGTTGGTGTGATAAGTCATAGGCAACTCGACCCCTGGGTCTAGGGATGAGCCATTCGACGGAGTCCACAATTATGCTCTCAAAATCTGCAGGAATAGAGGATCCATCACCAGGAAGTTGTACAATTTTTCCACCCTTATTGCCATTATTCACTGCAAATGCAGTAACAAATAAGGGAGCTGAATTAATGCTCAACATTTCTGTGACATCATAATTGACATCCATATCTTCGAGAACAAGAGTTGAAGTAGTCATCCAATTTGCAGTTCTTTCACTGACAGTATCATTGATATGATAATCTTTCATTGTTGAGTGACGTGATGTGACATTCTGTGTATCAGAAGAAAGATACATCCAGTGTGTGATAAGACCATCATCAATCATTCCATATTCAAGAAAGCCTTCGTAGAAGAGATAACTTAGAGGGCTATTGAAACTCAATATCGAGCCTCCGCCCAGCCAGAATTCTTTCACAAGCAATGAGATACTTTCTCGTGGAAGATTATTCACCAGAATGAAGACATCATAGTCTATTGTGAGCAGTTCGTGGTTGAGGATGTCTGCTGTTGTAAGTCTTGTCACAGAATGACCAGCATCTTCAAGGAGTGTTTCCAACTCATCAAGATGATTTGTTAGGTTCTCTGCATTTGAATATGCAGGAACAGTTACATTATCTTCGTCATAGAGTGCAACCCTAGCATCGCGCGACATCTGTGCGGGTACAGCTAGAGATTGCATTACTACATTATCATTCAATCCAACAAGAGTTGTTGGTACGATGAACATTGAAGTCAGAAATATCGATATCAATATGATAGGTAGGACGCGGTTCAAAACCTCACCTCTCAAATTTGGAAGGATTATTCTGTTATAAATCCACTAAAAAAATCATTCTCCTTTCAGATTTTATTTGTCAGCAGGCTGAATTTATATTGAGGACTTCAAGTTCATATCATGACTACAAATGTTCGACTTGCTATTCGTACTCTTGATAGAAGCGAGTGTCATTATCATAGTTGTATGGATAACCTGGTCAGCAATAGTTGGCGCACCGTGGCTACCCACTCCAAAGAGCAGAGTAAGAAGTATGCTCGAATTTGCAGGTGTTAATCAAAATGACAGGGTGTACGACCTAGGCTCTGGAGATGGTCGAATCATCGTGATGGCTGCAAAAGAATTCGGAGCACAATCCACTGGCATTGAAGTCGATCCCCTTCGAATCTTATGGACGAAACTAGCAATCAGGCGCAACAAACTTGGAAACAAAGTCAACGTTATTCGCGGAAATTTCTTCAACATCAACATCGAGGATGCGACTGTCGTCACACTGTACCAAGGACACGAAATTAACAAGAAAATACGTGACAAACTCTCTGTCGAACTTAGACATGGTACTCGTGTTGTGTCATACCGCTTCATCCTCGAAGGGTGGAGTCCAGTAAAGACAAGTGAGGAAAAATCAGTTTATCTATACATTGTGTAAAGACTCTCTGTTGAAAACCTCCTTGCTTAGTAGTTTATGCAGTGTCTCACGAATCGAAATGATGAACGAGTCAAGACCTACATTGATAACTTGCGGAAAAAGTCCAGATGAGGTATAATATCCCTTATAGCACATTAATGAACTTCTAAACATCTCTCAAAAAGCGAAGACTTTTACTATGATTTGTTGATAGATGTTTAGGCAAAAAGAAACACTTGCAATAACATGACTAGTGGACATGCTGAGCTGCAGGATAGGGTTCCGATGAGCACAACGTGGTTCATTGCTAAAGAGTACCTTAAGAGATTGGAAATAGATTTCGAAGAACACGGACGCACAACGTTCAGTGTACATCCAGAAAAGCATATTGAAACTAAGGTGATTGAGGTCTTCCCAGGTAAGAACTGGATTACCCTCACAACTCGTCTAATGGATCTCGATGAGCTACCTCCTAAGGGTAGGAAAGTAGTCTATGAAAAATTGCTCAAGGCGAACGCAACTCTTGTAGAGGTCAATTTTGGGATTGACAAAAAGAACTGCTTAACATTAAGAAATGCAGCACCTGTAACAGGCATCTCATATGACGTCTTCAATTGCACATATGAGGCTCATCTTGCTGCGATTAAATTTTTCTTTGAGAAAATGAAAGACCAGTTGCTCCAAGAGTAGATTGCAATGTATTAGCCAGCTAATATGCAAGAAGAAACAGAGGCGTGCACGAAACCCTGTCTATACCTACACCGATTGAAATAATACAAGAGCAAAAGGGCGGCTCGATTTACAAAAAGGGATGGAAAGGCGGAAACAATCCCACACTATCAAATTATCCCAAAGTAAACTGCAAATACTGCACGATGATTGGAGTCACATATGCCTCAATTATCGCGGCTATGATTAAGAAGAAGACAATTAATGCGAATGTTCTCCATGTGCGTTCGTCGCTGAGAAGTGCTCTTGTCTGAGTTGGCAAGAGACTCCAATCCCTTGATTGCACTGTTTTACTTAAACCCCTAGCAACACGTATTGACAATGCTGCAGCTAGAAGGAAAACTGGAATCTCGATAATTGCGTGAGGTATAATGCCCGCGAGGAATTCCCAAGCGTTTCCCCCCCAAGTGAGTTTGATAATTGCAATTCCACTGATTGTCAATGCAGTGGAGAGGACTTCTGCAATGGCAACAGACATGAAACTGAATTTTACATATGTTATGAGGAAGTCCTCTGATTTCACATCATCATGCTTTGAATTAATTAAACGATATGCTCCTGCAATGAGAACTGGTAGTGCAATGATAGCAATAAGAGTAAATTGATCGTCATATACAAAATACTCGATTGCAAAGATGAAGATGAACAGTGGGAACCACCAAGCACCTATCCCTTTGCCTTGGAGATACTGAACCATGATATAGCCCAATATGAGTAAGACTGGTATTCCAAAAATTAACAACGAACTCAAGCCTAGTTGCGTACTGAATCCCCAAATTGAATCATATGGATTGAATAAGCCACTCATGGCATTGAATTGCGTAAGAAGGATAGATGCTGCCGCCAAGATTACTAACCCGACAACACTTGCAAGTCCCATATTTGACTCACTCTTTGTTTTCTCAGCTCTAGTGAACCATAAAACGGCAGACCAAAAAACAGGTCCAATCACCAACATGAGCAGTGTTCGAATGATATTATGTTCGGCTATAATCACGAACCAACCACCAGGATCTAATAGAGAGAGACGATCAACAGGTGGTGGAAGAACACCTTCGAGCCCATCGGGCTTCCCTATTTTTTCCAAAAGCGCTTGGAGTAAATCCCTCACTAGATCAGGATTCTGTATAATGTATGCCAACATCCAAACTCCAAAGATGGATATAATCAAGCCTCCAACAAACATAAGCATAGAATCAATAATGTCCCGTTTCTCAACATGCAGAAGTGGACTGGATTTGTCACCAGTTGTTTCTCGCCATTTATTGCGATTTTCAAAGAAATAGAGAATGAACAACGCAGTGAAGACATAGATGGGAAGACTCACTATGAACTGTGATGCAAGTCTCCATAACAACTCAACATCCGTTGGAAGGTCTGGTACGGGTCTTAATCTATTGAAGATCTCTCCTGCATATGTTGCCGGAGTAACTGAAGCGCCTAGGATGTAATCCATGTCTGGAAGAATAAAGTAAGTTGCAACGGAAACTGTGACTCCTGAAAAGAATGCAAAGGTTTCAGATCCACCCTTTCCTTTTCCTCTGACAAAGTACCCGAGTAATCCGATTAAAATCATCGCTGCAAAGGGAATGGCTAACATCAACAATGTCCAAGTTGTTGGAGGAATGAGTGACAAGTTATTCATTGGAACTGATGCTTCAGGATAGAAACTGGTTGGAGTTGAAATAGAATTCAGAATATATGATACCACACCGTCAACACTACCAGGAAATATCAGGAATCGGTTATCACTAAACAATCCGTATGCAAAGAAGCTCTGAGTGGCATAATTTAGTGTCGAGGCAAATGCAGCTCCTATAAAGGCGCCCGTGACAACTACTCCAGTCCCAAGACTTGCAAGTATATTCTTAATTGCGGCAGTCTTGTTACTCAGGCGGATTTTCGAGTGTGCACCTGACAAGCCATCGATTACTCTCTTATAGAAGATTGCAGAGAAGTCTTCAGCATAGGGGAGTACAATCACTGCGAAGATGATTGGTGGAGCTGCTAGTAATAGTCCATATCCGTAATATAGGGTAAGAATCGTAAAAGCATTTGACACATCTGAAGTAAGAACAGTCAATGCTTGTTCAGCCAAGAGATAGAGTGTAATTAGAATATTGAGTCGAAAGAACCATCCGAGAACACCGCGCATCATCTCAGCTCCAAGGTCGCGTTGTCCTAGATGTAGACCAGCAGCCTTAGCTATTCTGTTTGATGCAGGATATCCAAATCGATAAATCCAGGTCAGAAAAATAGCAATGTTAAGTAAATAGTTACCTGCCTCTCGATAGAGCGGATTATCAGTTAGGTAATATATGAAGTTTTGAAGACTGCCAGTGTAAACTGTAATTGATGGTACAAGGGTTGCTAATCCAATGATGACATAGTCTTTCCAGGCTTGATGCCATGCTTTTTGCTGTACTTTGGGATCAAGAGGATTAGGCTCTAGTCCCTCGAAGGTGATGTTGTTTAATCGGTCTCGAAAGCCAGAATAACCATCACTCTCGGGCTCTTTTCCAATAATTCTCTTAATGAGATTCTTGAAAACCATCTTTAGCGGATCTTGGAAATAGAGTTTGGCGGCAAGAACAAGTATACCAAACAACACAGCAACGAAGGACACCATTATCCAAATCAGATATTCCTGGAGGGAGACAAAGAACTGGAACAACATATCTGTTATCAATATCCATGACAGCGTTGAAGTATCCACTTCTGCATTGAAGCCTATTGGGTATGATAGAGGCTGTATAGCAATTGTCAACAAGAACCATGTGATTGTCTTTACGTACATCAAGATGATGAAGGATTCAATGAGCTTACTCTTCCTCTTTCCAAAGAAAAGAAGATAGATAAAAGTGACAATCAACGGTGGCACAAACTCTAACACAATCGTTAGCAAAGTAAGGTCTTCCAGAGCCATTAGTGTACACTCCGGTGTGCTGTGAAGAAATACAAGTCCATTCCTATCAAAAAAAGGTTCGTTGCACAGACTTTGGTCTTGACATTGTTTGTTTATACTCATATGCACCGTCGTACCGAAAGTTTAAAGATGAAAGAATTAGCTATTGTGAATCACACAACAATCGGAAAAGAAACCGTGAGTTGAGGTGCATTCAATGGAGATTTCACAAGAATTAGCAGATGCAATAAATGATCAGATTAATTTCGAACTTTATAGCGCATACATTTACCTGTCAATGGCGGCTTGGTTTGAAGAACACAAATTGCCAGGGATGGGTCACTGGATGGAAGTACAGGTTGACGAAGAATTCAACCATGCAATGAGGTTCTATAGACATATTGTTGAACGTGGCGGACGCGTTTTGATGAAGGCAATAGCTGGTCCAGAAACTGATTGGACATCTCCTCTGGATATCTTTGAAACTGCATACAAACATGAACAAGTAGTTACAGAGAGAATCTATAAGATTGGCGACGTCGCTGACAAACAAAGAGACAGATCGGCACAAAACATGCTCAATTGGTACTATAATGAGCAGACAGAGGAAGAGAAGAATACCTCAGAAATCCGAGATCAACTCAAGATGATTGGGGATAATATACAAGCCCTTCTGATGCTAGATGCAAAGTTGGGAGCCAGACCTCCAGCTGGTCCTGTGCCCCTTACTTCAATTATGCCTAACCCAGCCCCTGCAGGGGCTCCATAAGTCGTATTTTATATACAAAAAAGCCGGTGGTAGATAACTATCCCGGCAATTTTCCATTTTTTGGCCATCATTGACCGAGACGCATACTCTTTATGTTAGAGTTTCACTCATTTTTTCTAGTGTGAGTGAATATTATGCTGCCAGAAGAGATTGTCAAGGTAGTAGTCGATACTGTGTCAGGAATTCGCGCGAAGGAATATGTATCATCGATTGCATCTTTCCATCGGATTCAAGCGACATCAGGACTGCATGATGCCATTATGTATCTGAAGCATGAAATAGCAGGATTTCCAAACGTAGAGCTAAAGCTCTATGAGTATCCAGCAGATGGAAAGACGACCATTGGTACATGGGAGGCCGTCCACGGTTGGAATGCAAAATCTGGGAAATTACATCTCATTGAACCAGAAGAAATGCTTTTGGCTGATTATACTGCTGAACCTATTTCATTGATTGCGCACTCTACTTCAACTGATTTTGAGGGCGATGTTGTCTATATTGGTAAAGGCCTGAGCCCTGAGGACTATAAAGGCAAAGATGTGAAGGGCAAGATTGTTCTAACAGAAGGTACGGCAAGGATGGTTCACCGAGTGGCATGTATCAAATATGGTGCTGCAGGACTACTAACTTTCGTACCACCTTCAGGTAACGATGAGATTGCAAGCTTAAGACGTTACGATGCAATCTGGCCATCGGGAGACGAAATAGATAGGACACGATTCGGATTTTCACTCACCCAAGCGGATGGATTGAAGCTTAAAGGTTGGCTAAACGACGGTAAGACTGTTAAAATCAGAGCAAAGGTAGATGCTAGTATTTCTGATGGTAAGACCGAGGTCTTGTCAGCAGTGATACCAGGGCAAGATACATCAAAAGAGTTTTGGCTTGCAGCACATATTTGTCATCCAAAACCTGGGGCTAATGATAACGCCTCAGGAAGCGGATCACTGATGGAAGCACTTCGAGTCATCTCGTGCTTAGTAAATGAGGGAAAGATTCCAAAGCCCATGTATTCCATTCGATTCATCTGGACACCAGAGTGGTCAGGAACCATTTATTTCATCGACAGGGAGAAAGAGATACTAAAGCGTTGCAAGGGAATGTTGAACATGGATATGGTAGGTGCAGATCCTGCTAAATCTGGCTCTACGCTCAATCTTTACAGAACTCCATATACACTGCCGAGTACACTGAATAATGTTGTACGATATTGGCTAAAGACAGAAGCAGGAAGGAAGGATGATAGAACACAAAATGGCACTATGACTCCACTTCCGTATAATTACGATAGTTATGCTGCTGGTAGTGATCATTTCATGCTCACTGACAGCACTCTGGGTATTCCAGCAGTGATGTTGAATCAATACCCAGATAGATTCTATCACACCTCAACAGATACTACCGATAAGATTGACACACGACAGATGGCCTACGCAACACGCGTGGCATTACTGTCAGCACTTTCCCATGTTCTACCCAAATATGTGTATGAAGAAAAACTCCTGATTGAATGTCGGAATGAATTTGTTGAACTCATGGAGAAGGTGACGATAAACGGAGTGACTGAACTATCCAGATGTCTTGGAAACCCAGAAAAAATCTACCCACGTGTCCTAAGATGGCTTGGACTGATTCACGATTTGGGACAATCAACATTAGATAGGGCAGCCGTTGAGTGGTCTCTCATTAGTGAGCAGGAGGCAATTCGACAGGCACTCAAGACTAGTCTACAGATGACCTATACAACAGAGATGGTAATTGCTAGAAAGGCTTACGAAGGAGCATGCGCAGAGGTTGGTCTTGAAGCTATGCAGGAAGACCAGATAGTTCTTGATCCTGAGAGTATCGGCGTAGAGGTCAAACGAATCTACCACTACGCACTAAATCCTACATTCTTACTTCTCAAGTTGGGAGATAAGGCTGAGCACTACTCAGAGATGCGTCACAAGGAAGAGCATTCATGGGATAGATTCGATGAGATGCTTAACATGGCTACAGATTGGATAAAACTCGATAATGTTTGGGACATGTTATGTCTCCAATTTGGTAACATAGATTCTGGTGAACTCCTGAAAATCGTTGATGACTTCACCGAGGCAGGCATTATCGAATCAAGGAGAGTGTAGTCTGTGCAAGACGACCACTGGATGTATAATACGGTCGTCTTTGCAGGCACATTCGATAGACTACACGAAGGACACAAGCATATAATGCGTACAGCCTTCAAATTAGGTCGAAAGGTAGGCATTGGATTAACAACAGATAAGATGTTGAGTTCAAAGAGTCAAAGGGAGAGTATCCAGTCTTATGAGGAACGACATAGAGAGATAGAGAAATTTCTCAGGGAAGAATGTGATGTTGACAGAGCTTCAATATTTCCGATTGATACAAAAGAGGGAGGTGGAGACACCTTAGAGATTCTTGATGCATTAATTGTTTCAGATGAGATTGGAGTTGTGCAGAATGCATTTGATATCAACCAACTCAGAATCAATAATGGGCTGCGGCGATTTCACATCGTGATAATACCCATGGTGCGATCGCTTGATGGCCGTCCTCTCTCTTCATCAAGGATTCGAGCTGGCGAAGTTTTCGACGAGGAGAACCTCATCTATTAATCGGGAAACGGAATTGAAGAAAAATACTGAGCCTTGAAGGCAGGATTATCACTCATCTCCACATAGTTGAGTTGTCTGATAAGCTTCTCAATTTTACTCCTATTATTAGGGATCATCAACAAATCTGCCCCTAGGCTTGCTCCTTTGCTATATTGCATAATTTTTGCCCTGTCAAATCTAGGAAACATGCCAATTCTGTAGGCGTCTTCAATCTGTAAACCAGAGCCAAAAACACCCGTCAAATAGAGAGATTGCACATCCATAGTATCCAATTCTGATTCATGAAGAAGAACATCCAATACTCCTCGAATTGCGGCTTTTGATTGTTGAAGCATTCGAACATCGGGCTGTGATATCACAATTGGTTGACCTGTTGCGGATATCTTGTTGTCAGCAAGGATATAGTAAGCAATGTCGCCATCAAGATTTAGCCATCTTGAATTTAATTCTCGGTTGAACGAACCTCTTGAGAGTATAATCTTCTTTTCTAGCATTTCTGACAAAGCAGATATTGCTCCAGTACCACAAATGCCACTCGGTTTCCCTCCACACATGACCTCAATCGTAGGCTTGAATGTTCGGCGATCAATCTCTAAATCGCTGATAGCGCCACAATGCCCGGGCATTCCACATTCCATTGACATACCCTCAAAAGCTGGACCTGATGCTGCTGAGGCAATCAAGCTCCCCATTGAAGATTTGACAGCGATTTCTGTGTTCGTACCAACATCAATTGCAATATGATTGGTTCTTGATTCGAAAAATCCACTAGCAAGCAACATAGCAGATGCATCAGCCCCAACAAAGGATTCGACAAGGGGAGGAGAATAGCATTCTGCTTCATCTAAGATAGAAATCCCAACATTTGCTGCACATATTCGTATGGGATTTTTATCGTTTGCAATAAAGGGTGCCTTTGAGAGGGAGTTGACTGCAAGGTCGAAGAATAAATGGTGCATTACCGTGTTTCCTACAACGGTGACTTGAGTCACTAAGGATGGTTTGAGTTGTTGGTATTTGAGAATTGATGTAATGCCATCTGCTACAGATGCTCTTATGAGATTAGTGAGTTGTTTTGCATTTTCCTTTTTTCTTATCGCATGACTGATTCTAGAGATGATATCAGCTCCAAATTGCATCTGAGGATTTTGTACAATTTGTTCAGAAACTACATGCAGGTCACTTAGTCTTACAAGATGAAGGGTAACATGAGTAGTGCCTATATCTACAGAAATTCCATATGTATTAGAAGGTGGCAAGTATCAACATCTCACAGGGGATGCGGTTCATGGGACTAGCGAACGATCATCACAGGACACGATGCACTCTTAGAAACCTTATCACTGATAGATCCAGTGAATAGACGCTTTATCCCACTGACTCCTCTTGAGCCAATAATGATGAGACTAATTCCTCTCTCGCTCGCAATGTCGATAATTTGAGCTGCAGGGTCGCCATGAGATATCATATCAATGACTTCGCATCCGCAACTGTTAGCCAGCTTTTTCGCGCGTTCAAGTATATCCTCTCCTAGATTCTGAAGGGAGATGAATGGCTGGTCTGAAACAGTGTCATGGTATGGTGTTGCAGAAACTACCATGGGTACCACATGAAGTAGAATAACCTCTGCACCCAAAGGAGGTCCCATAGCACAGGCGTATCGTACTGCTTTCTCAGAATGCGCAGATCCATCCACGGCGACAAGGATGCTCTTTATCGTGATGGGTTCGTTGCTTTCGCTCATCTAACACCCTCTGTTGTTTGTCAGATAGTCCTTCAACCTTATCTCTCTTTCTCAAGATGGTCTCTTTTCAAGTACCAAATACACTCGGTTGCTTTGAGTGAAAGACCCAAATTCAATATCGATTCTAGATTTCATATTAGACCATCAAGAGGATTGAGATATGGACCTCTACAAAATCAAAACAGAAGATGACGTGAAACGTGCGACTTTAGAGATACCGGGATATACTGAGTTCGATAGCAGAGTCTATGCTGCAACTTTTCGGATTCCCAAAGGTAAGATCAGCACTTATGGTAGGATTGCCAAAATGATTGGCAAACCTAAAGCGTACAGAGCGGTAGCGAATTCTCTGCATAAGAATCCACTCTTCCCAGTTGTTGCCTGTCATCGCGTCGTAAAGGAAGATGGTAGTTTTGGTGGTGACAGGAATAGAGCTCAAGGACGATGTAAGCACTGTCAGGAAGAGGGCGTTCCAATTAATAACGGAAAGGTGAAGATGAGTAAAGATATTGTCTTCTGATTCTTTCTTATGGCACGGAGTTTAACATATGCGTCCTCATCATACTAGACACTCGAACACTAATTGATGACAAGAGACATCTCTCTAAAGATACTTGGTTTCAGCTTTATGCAAATACCCGCAAGAGGAGCATCTGTATTTCAACGGTCCCACCCACTCTACTAATTCTGAATCCATTCTTGCACCACATTGACTGCAGAAAGGCTCTATTTCATAGGATACTGTGGGTTCCCGATATCCTGATTCCTGTATGCTAGAAGAGGGTGTATCATCATATTGAGTTGCTACAACTGGATCTCTTTGAATCGAACCTATTTTGCGGGGTTTCCTCACCCATCCGATTATAATGAACAAAAGAAACAGGAACCCAAATCCAGCAAAGGCAAATGGAACCCAAATAAACAGAGACGGATGTGGTCCTGGACCCCAATCAGGCCAAGAATTAGCGAAGTCAATGAAAGAGAATCCCATAGTAATTGCCATGGTGATCCAAATAATCAAAAATCCAACTATCATAATGCGAGCACAATTCGATTCTTTTGACTGCAATTCTTTGTGGCTCCCAACTCACTAGATCGACCTTACCATTTCCCTAACAGATTCTCCGTCTGACATCTTATAGATATTTTTACCCCAGTCTGAAAGAGTTAGATGTAGAATAGAAAATGGATTGTTTGGGATACAGTTCATATCTCTTTGACCGATTGGATCATTTAAGTGATTCAAAACGTGTGGATCCTCGAATGATCTTTTTCAGAGTCACAATAAGATTGTCCTTGTGGATTCTAACCTGCTCCATTGAGTCGCGGTCGCGAATAGTGACTGTACCATCTTCCAATGTCGTATAATCGATTGTGATACAGAAGGGTGTACCAATCTCATCCTGACGCCTGTACCTCCGACCTATTGAACCTCCCACATCAAATTGTGCGACGAAACCAGCCTCCATGACCGATTCGAATATCTCACGAGAGGGTACAAGTAGTTCATCCTTCCCCATGAGAGGGAACACGGCAATCTGTATGGGAGCAACCTCGGGAGGGAATTTGAGCCAGTCTGTGTCACGAATCTCACTCTCAGGTTGGAAAGAATTATCAAGTAGGCAAAATAGTGGCCTCTCGATACCGAAAGCAATCTCAAGCACATTTGGTACTACAGGTTGCTTGTTCACGCTTACACTTAGTTTTTCCTTCGAGAACTCCTGATGGCGAGTAAGATCGTAATTACCACGGTCGTGAATACCGCAACATTCTACCCAACCAAAACTCTCCGTATGCACTTCTACATCCCATGCATCTTTCGCATAATGTGCTCGTTCTGTGGGGAAGTGCTGTCTAAGTCGCAGCTTCTCTTCGGAAAATCCCATGTTCTTGAAGATGGAATATGTGAGGTGGACGCACCAGGCATATGCAGGGTTCTGAAAGTGACCTTTCCTAATTGCTTCTGACATCTTCATCTTCAGAGGTTTACTGTCACCTTTTTGCTGGGTCTGGTATGGTAGCAGCGGGAGTACATCGTTCTTGATATCTTCAAACTGTGGCCAGTTCTTCTCATCCTCTTCAAGAATAAAGATCTGGCCTTCGGTTTGCGTGAATTCGCGTAGACGGAGCATACCCTGCCTTGGTGAGATTTCATTTCGGTACGCCTTGCCAATCTGAAAAACAGACATTGGAAGTTTGTCTCTAAAGAAAGTCAGAAAACGTCGAAAGAGCAGATATGTCGTAGTCGCGGTCTCTGGTCGGAGATAGGCTTCCTGATCTAGACCAAGCCGAGTCTTCAGCATGAGGTTGAATGATTCAACCGCACCCAGTGGACTTTTGCATGAAGGACATGTGATTTTGTGGGTTTTGATAATCTCGGTTAATTCATCAATTGATTTTCCTGAAATTTTGGTGCCCTGTAATTGTTCCTCAATAAGATTATCAGCTCGGTAGATCTGTTCGCACTTAGTGCATTGTGTTATTGGATCAATAAATCCATCCAAGTGACCCGATGCCTTCCAGACCATTGCTGGAGACACGGTTGGACATTCTACCTCCCAGAAGTTCGCACGAACAAAAGAGGCACGAATTTGATTCTCAAGTCGATTCTTCAGAAGTTTTCCAAGTGGACCCAGGTCGAAGAATCCAGAGCTGCCACCATATATCTCAGGGCTAGGACCCCAGAAGAATCCACGTTTCTTTGCCAAGCCAGTGATAATCTCATTAAAGTCTCGCTCTGAACTCATTGTACTCAACCATCCTGCATGGTCAGTGGTATGTGAAATAAACCCTATGGTAGTAGTCTCGTTTATTCGAGGGACATTCTTTTATGGAAATGCCGATGTTGAGTATTAATACTATCGAGGTCTAAAGATGGTCGAAGATTCGAAGCTCTCAGGATTTTTCAAACTATCACGAGATGAACGTGTGAAGAAGCTCATGGAAGTCACTGGGCTAGGAGAAGAGGATCTCGAACCACTTATCAATCCGGGCAAGGTAGACCTAGATATTCTCGACCATATGATTGAGAATGTTGTTGGTGCGATGACTCTTCCTCTGGGCATTGCAACCAACTTCAAGGTCAATGGGAAAGACTACTTGATTCCTATGGCGCTTGAGGAACCATCAGTTGTAGCTGCAGCAAGCAATGCTGCAAGAATGGCAAGAGAACTAGGAGGATTCACTGCGACTGACACAGGACCTATTATGATTGCGCAGATACAGGTTGTTGAAGTTCCCACTCCACATGCCGCAAAGAATAGGATCATGGAAAACAAGGAAGAATTATTGAAATTCGCGAATGAGCAAGATCCAATCCTCGTCCGTTTTGGAGGAGGTGCAAGAGACCTCAGGGTTCGTATAATTGAATCCTCTGTAGGTGAGATGCTCGTCACCGAACTCATTGTCGATACTCGGGATGCCATGGGCGCGAATGCGGTCAACACGATGGCTGAAGCTTTAGCTCCTCGAATCGAGAAACTGACTGGTGGAAGAGTGATTCTGAGAATCCTCTCTAATCTCGCTGAGTTCAGACTTGTGCGTGTAAGAGCGACCTTCGATAAGGAGTTGCTAGGTGGCGAAGAGGTCGTAAGAGATATCATTACAGCCTGGGCTTTTGCTGAGGCGGACCCCTATCGATGTGCTACGCATAACAAGGGTATCATGAACGGGATTGATGCGGTTGTTATTGCCACAGGCAATGATTTCAGAGCAATCGAGGCAGGAGCCCATAGCTATGCATCTGTTGGTGGATACAGTTCACTCACAAAATATGAGAGGGATATAGATGGTAACTTGGTTGGCTCAATTGAAATTCCCATGGCAGTCGGACTTGTGGGTGGTGCGACAAAAGTCCATCCTGTTGCCCGAGCATGTGTGAAGATACTCGGAGTAAAAACAGCACTTGAATTAGGTCACATTATTGCCAGTGTTGGATTAGCACAGAATCTAGCAGCTCTGAGGGCTCTAGCTTCAGAAGGAATTCAGAAGGGGCATATGGCACTCCATGCTCGAAACGTTGCTGCTACAGCTGGCGCTCGCGGAGATCAAATAGATGTTATCGCAGAACGACTTGTTATGGAGAAGAATGTTAAAGTCGAGAGAGCAAAAGAACTCCTTGACGAGATAACCAATTAAGAAACACTCTCAGATTCCAATTTTCTTTATCAACATTGGACAGTAAATGATGCAATAGTACCTTGCCGTTCGTAGCATGCTTTTGCATCAAGAAGTTTTTAGCCTAATAGTTCACTAACAAGAGCGTGAAGTAATCACGTTGGAGCGGTGAGTTGAAGATGGCAATCATTCATGAAGATAGGTTTTCAGTTACCTGTGCTAATTGCGGTGCAAGGTATACCTATCGCTCGGAGAACATAAACGCGAACGGTCAAGTGCAGTGTCAAAACTGCGGAAAGTGGGTAACAGCCGTTGGAGTACCATTAGCAGGAGAGCGACCTCCGGTTGGCGAATTGGAGTCCTATATTCCATGGAATAAAAGAGAACCAAAAGTGGAGAATGAGATTCCAAGATTGCTTGCTCACGGGTTCATCTATTCAATACTTTCGCTGGCTATTTCTTTCATTTTCATGATGATGGTGGTCATTTTTGCGATTTTCGGCGGATTCATAGGAATTATCATTGCACTACTCGTATTGGCAGAAATGATAGGCGGTGTAAATATAGCATTGGCTGATGCCGTGTGGCAAATCAAGTGTAGATCAGGCCAGGTAAGTCTGCTCGGGCATGGCGGTCTATTGTTTTTATTCCTATTAATTACTGGCATACTGGGATTGCCACTAGCATTCAGTTTGGCGATGATGGGATCTTCCTTATACATCATTAGTCAACTTCTCTATCTATTCATTTTCTCTCTCATTGATGGTTTTGTTTGTAGATTTGTGGCTTTGCAATTTGAGATTGGAACAGATGATGGACGCTCTTTGGCAGAGGGCTATATATCCGCGACCTGTCCTCATTGTAACTCAAGATATGCCTATGATTCCTCTTCAATAGATGAGAAAGGAACTGTGGCATGTCAGAACTGTACATACAGGTTCATACTTCCTGTGGGGGTCGAACTGGGGTAGTTTCAGTTCCATTATGGGATGGACGAAATAGGATTGTCGTGGCACTTCTACTAGCTACCTGTGTGCTCAGGAGAAGCCCGTTTGCATGACTGCGGTGGTTTCAGGATATGTCGATAGTTTTGTGCGGCACCTATATGTCAGCAATACATATTTGTGCAGCACAAGCACCTAAGCAACATCCATCTCGTTCTCAGTTGATATGAGATTGGAGTGTTTCGAGGTCGAGATTAATGGAAGATGAATGCACACAATGGGAACGCCTCGCAAATGAGTTCTTGGAGACTGACAATTTCTACCAGGCTGCGAATCAGTTCAAACAGGCTGCAAGCTGCTATCTCGACCGTGTTGTTGAGATGACTAAAAAAGCTGCAGAGTATTATCATATGTATGCTGAAGATCGTGTTGAGAAGGACGATCACAAGGCTGCTGCAACAGCATATCTGGAGGCAGCAACGCAATACAGACAAACGGGTGACTTTTCGACAGCCTTGACAATATATGAGAATGCCGCAAAGGAAGCTCTTCTTGAGAGAATGACGGAAACCGCAGCTCAGGCATATCTCTGGGCAGCTTTTTCATGCCACAGAACAGGGAATCGAGAGTACTTCCTAACCTGCGCACAGAATATGGGGAACCTCTATGATAAAGCAGCTGAGAAAGCAATCGATAATGGAAACGCTGAACGTGCTGTGATAAACCTCTCACTCGCAGCTATGGGTTTTACTACAATAGAGAAGATTGAGAAAGCTAGAGAAAGAATCGACAAAGCAAAGAAGATTATTGGTAAAACCAACTGGGATTGGTTAAAGACTCTTTTAGAGTTCAGTGAAAATCTTGCTGAGAATCGCCTCGAAGAAGCTGATGACCTCCTCAAGATATTCAAGGAAGAAGAAGCAATCCAAGAAGTCATGGGCGCCTGTTTAAGCATTCGGGAAGAGATTGAACGTAAGCGTAGGAAAAAATAGATTCCTAGCCGACTCGGACCATTACAGTCTTTACAACTTCTTGTCTAGTACGACCATCTGTAGTGTTAATAGTGACTAGTTGTTCGCCTTGACTGATTGCCCTCACAAAGATTTGGAAATGGATAGTTTCGCCACTACCAAGAAAGTTAATGGCCTTCTCTTCGTTTCCCAAAGATATCTCAAGACCCTCGGAAAGAATTGTCTTGATCAGAATATTATCCGCTGGACCATCTCCAATATTCTTCAGATTTACCTCTATAATAGCTTCATCTCCGAGAGCGCATGACACGCGTTCGGGAGAGACCTTCAAATCAAGATCAGATGGCGCTCGTGCAATCAGAAATTCAATTTTGTTGCTATGTTTATGAACAAGAACCTTCTCGCCTTCCAGAGTCACAGTGTAGGGGCCTATTATACCAGTCCCACTTAGAACCGGACTGAATTCAATCAACCAGGATTCATTCTTTGATGGATTCGTGGTAAATTCCGGTTCTTTCTTCAAGATGACACTATTTGAGAGAGAGACTCGATGGTCTACAATTCGAACCTCAGTCGGACAATGAAATTGTAGCTCTAATTCGATTGGACTTTTAACAGGGACTTCTTGTTGCTCTGGTCCAGCCCAGCTCAGTCGTACCTCTGTATCAAGTGCAAGTCTTACAGAACTCACAACGAATTCTACAAGTGGCTGTTCAGGAACAGATGGTTTTGCACTTCGTGCTGCTTTCTCAAAAATCGCCTTTGAAATATCTGCAGCATCACAAAGAATTGATACACATAGCTTTGCGAGTTCATATATGGGATCAATCTTTCCAGATAATTCACCAAGTCTTTTCTCTGCCTTTCTCAGGATATTTGTTGCTGTTTCAAAGTTTCTTGCCCCAAGATATCCAAGAATTGCTATACCAAGAGCGCGATTTGAGTTACGTGGTTTCCTATCACGATGTAGATGGTCCGACGATTCCGAATAAAGTCCACCACCCTCATCATAACGACCTTCCATGAAAAGACATTCAGCAGCAGCAATTTTCATCTCCGCACATCTGGAATGGTCATTACTCTCTAAAGCAGTATATGCTGCCTCTCGAAAATACTTCACTGCGAAATCAATCTGTTCTTCTTGAAGAAATAGTCTTGCAGCTTTCTCAAACTCGATACTAGCATATTGAGGAAATCCCTCCTCAATCTCAATAAGAGCCTTCTCAACGTATTTCTTGGCTTTCTTTGCAGGGTCAGTCTTCAAGAACTTGAACATCTGTAGGAACCTCACACTTCCTCTGAGCATTTGATTGAGAGTGAACATCCGCTATATCGCTTTCGGCTTGAGACGAACAAGTTTTCAGGAACGACCATTTCAAAAGCAAGTCGTTGCTTGTAGAAAATTGAGGTTGTCTTTAATATGATTGAACATCCGCATTATTGGCATGACCCCCTAAAGGATCGTTTCAATGTAACAATTGAATCAGTAATCGAAGCCAATGGTCATACATTCGTCAGGATTCACGAACCTGTGGTGAAACCGTCAGGCGGAGGACAAGCTGGTGACCGCGGATTCATTCAAATCAATGGAAACACCTTCGAATTCATCGATACAGTTCTTATAGATGATGAACCAAAGTTATTGATGAAAACTTCACCTCAAGAAAAAGGGGAGTCAATTCTCATCATTGATATGGCATGGCGTAGAGCTATGATGAGGAACCATACCTCTGAACACCTTTTCGTTGGCAATATGAAAAGGAAATTTCCGACGATTGATCTTGGAAAGATCTGGATTGACGGACATCATGGCTCAGTAAAGTTAATTGGAAATCCATTGAGCGTAGAGGAGATTCTTGACGTTGAATCACAAGTTCAGCAATACATTGCCGATGCAATCGATGTACAAACAAAGATTGTTCCTGCAAGTGACGTTGATGAATCAGTGAGAGCAAGAGAAGGAATCACTTCCAAGCATGATGTAATTCGAATTGTTGAAGTGGGAGATCTTGATAGCTCAGCTTGTGCGGGGATACATGTTACAAATACAAGTGATATTCATGTCTTTAAAGTGATAGACATAAAGTATCAAGATGATGGCACCCACATTGAGTTTATTACAAGTGAAAATGCTGTGGAAGAAATCTTCGAGGTCTATAACGCAGCATTGAGAAGAAAGAACTCCTATCCTTTCGAACTACACCAACTAGGCGCAGTCTTAGATAAGGCAAGGAATCAACAAGAGGCATACGAAGGAGCCCTTCAGATAATTACTCAGCTTATGACAGAAGGCCCGCATAAAGAGAGAGTGGGCGAAATTAATTTCTGGCACGAGTATCTCCCAGGATTTGATGCCAATACTATGCGCAATATTATGAAGGAGATCAAATCTGACTCGGCATCGATAATTCTATTTCTTGCTCCAGGTGAAAAAACAAGCTTTGTGCTCTGGACAAAGAATATGCCTAAAGATGCGGCCTGTTATATTCAGGACATCATGATAGAACTTGGAGGGCGAGGAGGAGGTAAGAAAGATTCATTCACTGGAGGATTCACAGATGTTACTAATCCCCTAAATCTGTATCAAGAGATCGTGGAAAGAGTGAGGAGAAAGATTCACATCAATTGAATTATCCTGTGTCAGTATTCGACCAGATAATCGACTCATCCCAATTGATGGAAAACACAGACATCTCAGGCCCAGCGCAGATCACATTGTCGGATAATGTAATTCTGAATAGTTCGGTAATGGGAATGTTAAGAATAGATGCAACATAGATGAACCAATCTCTCCAAGAAGTGGTGTAGTTGCAGCCACGGTCTCTCAACCACTCAAATGTTTCATGGATAGTAAAGTTCCCGTGTGCAAGCTCAGGGGTAACAAGATGTGCCAAGTCGAACACCGTTCTGTTGCCAAAGTATCTAATAGCACCTGCATCGAAAATCGCAAACTTGGCATCAGGTGGAGTATTCTCGTAGATCCATTGACCAATTGTAACTTGCATTTCATTGATGTTCTTAACACTATTACCAAAGAAATCTGCTTGTCTTACGAACGCTGGTGTTGTCGGGACTAATATTATGAGAATGAGTATCGTAGCGGCAAGAGAATAGGATAGATCAATTTTAAGATTTGGAGGATTTTTCCAAAGCTGATCTATAAGCACTCCCACGACAGTAACACTGATTATTGTCAGAAGGAAAATCAGAGGAGTCATGTAACGGGCATTATTGACAAGAACCGCATAAGGAATTGAAGTAAAATAAACAATCAACATCGTGATTAAGAAAATCCAAGCATATGATTTGCCTTTGAATATGAGGAGAATTCCACCAAATAGGCCTATAATCGTGAAAGGAAACTCTCTGAAAGTTGCGGCCCAAAACTCATTCCATATCGTTATGGAAGAGAGTGATATAGCGCCACTTTTTGCATAGAATGTATCGGAAAGTGGATAACCTGTCACAGAGATACAGTGCATAATCCATGGAACTACTATGGCACAAGCTAAAAGAAGAGATGTTCCAAAACTAAGCAATCGTCTTAAATTTAGCTCATGTCCTTTCCATGTCGTTAGAAGACGGATGGGTAGTCCGACTATAAGAAAGAACACTCCTTCAGGACGAGTAAGAAAAAGCAAACCGCCTATTACACCCATAAAGAGATCATATTTCCAACCGGGTTTGTCGGCATTGTAGATTCCTACAAGGATTAAGAGAATGAATAGTGGGCTCTCCATACCAGACAGCATTAACCATGCACCACGGGGAGTCAGTACAAATCCGACTATCGATAAATGAGCGAAAAGATTGCTTTTGGTATAATCTCGTACTATGATACTGGCAAGGAATGCAGAGGCAATGAAAAGAATTGTGGAAATAAAGTAGACCTGTGAAATCAGAGATGTTGGCTCGGAGGATAGAAAAAACAATAGTGAAAGAAGTATTGCCCACAAAGGACTAGTGGCGCCTGTCGATGGATATCCAGGGGAATACTCCCATGGTCGACCTTCGTGGATGCTTCGAGCGTACTCAATATGGATCCACGAATCATCTAATGGAAATCCTGCATAAGTCCATCTGGCCATTGTTTGCAAGTAAAACAAACAGACTAACAAAACTGCAATTGTCGCTGAAATGAACAATCCGATACTTGTTTTCTTCCTATTGAGAAGTTTACTGACGTATGATAAGAAATTTGAATAAGGCCTAGAGTCTATTTTTGTAGAACTTTTTTCCTCTAGAACCCCTCTTTCCAGAGACACAACGAAATACCTTCTTCACGATTTCTAATTATCAAATACTCAAATATTCCATATCATTCTAATCATGGAACAGTGGACAGATTAATACATACAAAAAGAAGCACTATTCTGAAGTATCAACTGATTTTGTACTTTTTAGCAATCTCAATCCAAAACCTCTTCACTGCCCAAGGAACTGCAAGGAACTCTTCTCTGAAGGCGTCAAAATTCAAACCTTGAACCATCATCTCTTGAGAGGTGCCAATCATCCCTTTGCTCTCATTAAAATCAAAACACACCTCTGCATACTTCCTGTTTGCGCGGAGTAAATCAAGGAATGCATCCTTTCTTTTTTCCTCAGGAATTTTATCGATTGGGATCACATCAGTGTAGACCTGAATCCAACGCTCACCTAGCAAAATCTTGATTGTATAACTGAACGATTTTCCATTATCTTTAGAATCGGGAGTGAATGTCTTTGCATCTTTTCTTTCACTGAAAATCAATTCAAAGATGCCTTCTTTATCATCCCAAGTATATTTCATATCTAAGAGGTCTAAATATTCTTCAATCTGTCTTCTAAGGTCGACCAAAGTCTTTACCACTGAATACAAATTCCTAGCCTTCGATTTAAGGGTTTGTGACAAGATGAAAAAGGGATTCTAACTGAAACTAGTGTATTCCCAAAAGATATGATAGACAGACATCGAATCTCGACCACAGATGACATTCTCTTCGAGATGAACAGTGAATTCAATTTCGATGGAATTGTAGGGGAAGAATCGATAGTAGTATGAGAACAGTTCTGGGAAGAATACGATGTAATTGCATCCTTTGTCATGTAAATATTGTATCTTCTCAGTATCAGTCATGTTCCCATGTATTATATCAGGACTTACTAGACCAGCAAGATCAATCATTGTTCTATTTGAAAAAAATCTCAAAGCTCCAGCATCATGAGTGGCAAATATAGCATTGGGAGGTGTGTTTTCATTGAGCCATTGTCCAATCTCGACCTGCATGTCGTTGATGTTTCCGGCAGCCTTTCCGTAGAATGTAGCTTGGTAGGAATAACTTGGAATCATGGGAACTATTATCAAAACAGCTATTACAAGAACACTTAGAGATTTCACTGATAATGTATCGGGCATCTCTAAAAATCCCAAGAAAACTACCCTGAACATGATTGCAATTGAGGCAATCGCAGCAATCAGAAAGAGATCAAAAACGGGCAGTAGGTAGCGATTATTATTGATGAGAGAGGCATAGGGAGTGGATAGACGATATAGAACTGTAAGAGATGTAGGGATTAACCAAGCAAATGGACGCCCTTTTACAATCAAGATTATACCAAGAAAAGCTGCAACAGGAAGAAAGGGCAGCTCTCGCACAAAATACGTCCAGAATATATCCCAGGCTTCAATTTCTGTGGTTGTAGGACTATGAACTTTGGCATAGAAAGTATCAGGCAAGGGATAGCCGGTCACACTCAGGCAATGGAGGACCCATGGTAGAGCCACCATCAATGCCATTGCACCTGAGAGCAGGAGAACACCAAATCTGACAAGTGTGACCTTTCGTTTAAGAGTAAGAATCACGAACCGGACGAGAATACAAAATATAATGATAATACCCTCTGGCCTTGCGAGGAATGCAAGCCCAGCCAGAACACCAAGCATCAAGTCATACTTCATCTCATCCTTGTCAAGTACTGCAATAGAAAGAAGCAAGATAAAAACGAAAACTGGCGTTTCCATGCCTGAGAGCATCAACCAAGAATTTCTTGGTACCAATACAAATGCAACAGATGCTACAATTCCCCATTCAATACTCTCCAAATAATTGGCAATGATTCGACCTGCAAGATACGTCGAAAAAATGTAAAAGATAGCTGAAATGATGTACACACCCCAGATGATACCAGATGGTTCTGAAGTAAACCAAAAAATACATGAAAGAATCACTGACCAAAGAGGGCTTGTTGAACCTGTACTCGGATAGCCAGGAGAATACTCCCAGGGTATGCCCTCGTAGATTGTTCTTGCAAACTGAACATGAATCCATGAATCATCCAGTGTGAGACCAGGTGCTGCAATTGACAGCATTGTTAGTAGATAGTGTAAACAGGAAAGCGTGGTGACGACAGAAGCTGTGAGTGCCAGAATACAATCATTGCGATGTTGCCTAATATACATACGAAAGCGCGCCAGTGCATTGTCAACCTCAGGTTGTTCCAAATCAGCCTGATTAATAGTGCCCACCAGCCTTAGATCTTCCAGTTTATTGACGGTTATATGAGTTTTCTCTGAAGTATATAGTTTCGGCCATCTCTCCCTGAGCCTCAATAGTACATTCAAAAGAAACGCTAAGCGAGAGAAGCAACTTAGGGTAGGAGCATATAGATAGGTTAGGTCCACCTTCACCCGGGGGTATGGCTAGATGGCTCTTGGTCAGGTTCATACAACGCAGACACAATTTGGACAGATAGACTCGAATCGGTTGGTCACAGCATTCACACCTCCTGGCTTGAGTGTTGAGGCTGCAAAATATCCTATTCTCATGGCAGGTGTGTTAGCATCCACAGAGCCTTCTGAATGGCTATCAATCTATGATCACCCAGAATCATGGGGCGGATTGGATAGGGATGCTATACTTTCGATGAGAAAACGACTAATCCGGTTTACCGTTCCAATTGATGCAAGAGCTATGGAACCTTCCGACAGTGTCGAAACCCTGCAAACAATTGCTCTATCAGTCATTCCTATTGCGATTGATGCTAAAGTCACTAGCCTGCCCCCAAGAAATTTGCAAATTCTTGGTGGTCAACTTCCTACAGGACCCTCTGTTTATGTCAAATCTCTGGAGATTGTATCTGAGCCAGAGATTAGTAGAGTAGCTGAGAGAATATCTGAACAGGATATTCCTGCATCTGAAGCTGTATGGAAATTACTAGATTTTGAATACTCACTAGACCAAGTAGCACGTCTCATGTCTGTGGGATTACTAGGTCGACTGGATAGCAGGAGGTTTGTTCCTACACGCGGAGCCTACAAAGCTGTCATTGACGCGTTTATCAGTCGTAGTCTTATTGAACTTGCAGAGAAACCAATTACTACCTCTTACCGTCTTAGCGCATCCGAGCTATACGACGAATGCTTCACCATCCTGTCACAACCAGGAGCACCTCAAGTCGACTACCTTCGAATTGAGCGAACTCAAAGTGGACTCGAACGTGGTGCAAGTATGGAAGGCGTGAAGAACCTCACTATGGACTCGAAAACCGCATTATTCGCAGATCATGCTAGATTCTCTGCGTATGAAAATCTGATAAAACGTAAGGAGTCAGCTCATCTAACCATTTTCCATTTTGCTCGAACTGGCAATAATAATATTCTAGGTCCTTGGCCAGTCCGAGCTGGAGTAAAGGCTGCACTCGAATCAAACCAAGTGGAGCTAGATAATAGAGAAAATGCTCTTGCTGTTCTCAAATCACTTCTTGCGCCTGACATCTCAGTTTGGACTGAGGAACAACCACTTCTAGACAGTTATGGAGGTTCCTTTAGAATAATTGAGAATAGTTCTCCACGTATCAATTTCTAAAAAAAGAAAGAAGGTGTAGGATTATCCTACACACTCTCTTTTGCTTCTTTTCTTGAAGCAGCCTTGTAAAGAAGAATTAGACCCAGAATGGAAAGCAAGCCACCTGATATTGCGCCTCCACCAACAAGAGAATCAGGACCTAAGCCTAGGCCAGATAGCATCGCTCTCAGTCCGAGAACGTCAAATGCTATCATAAACAGCACTATACCAAGAAGCAGCATGATCAAACCAACACCAATTCCTCCTGCACGGAAGGACATAGAGCGAGGATACTGACTTTCTATGACATAACCTGTTGGTGCGGATACGGATGCTTTGTACTTCTTGTTACCGTATCGATAGGTTAACTCCCAAACAGGCACATGAATTAAGAAAGTCTCTCCAACATTGATGTCATCTTTCCTGGATTCAATCTTGCTGATTTCCTGAAGAACAAGTTTCGTTTGCCTATCAATTGCAATCTGACGGGCTTGTGCTTTGGCTTGTTCTTCTGTCATGTTGCTGTGAAGGACCTTTCCATCGAACTCTTCTGCATGGGCATGACTAAAGAATTCTTTTGCTCGCGTCGGAATTGGAAAATTACGAATATCCTCATCGATCTCCTTTACACCAGCGATATTGATCTCATGCCTCCGCGTGAATTGACCAGATTCTGGTTTCCAGAAGAAATTGATTCGTTTATACGCACCTCGACGTTGAGGCCATTCATCATGAAATGTTGCGTCTCTTCCCATTCCCTGATACTCTGTGTGAGCATCGACTCTACTAATCCAGAAGGGGTACCATATCTGTTCGTATTGAACGAAATTTGCAGTCGCTGGGAGATCCTCCGGAGCACCAAGCTGCTTAGAAACCCAATCTAGGAGTGTGGTTTGAGCCTCGCCTTGATCAAAATGAACCCGTATCATATAATGGTCCTTGAACTTGACTCCGTCAGTTGTTTGAGCTGTCCCACAGTAAGGACAGACTAATAGAACATCACCAGGACCCGTGTTAAAGTCTGCATCGCAGAAATTACATCTCGCCATTTTAATCACCCCTTCTTTACACGCTGAGTCATAATCAACACCCTAAATCCAAGGATGGTCATTACTATGCCAACAATCGTTAGTAGCAATCCTACCCCGAAAAACGTCATATCCATCTCAGGTGCAATGAATTGCGGGTAGAGAAATTCGCCTCCAACGCCTGAGAGAATAATGCCTATGAGACCAAGCAGTGTCCACATAATTCTCTGACCTTTTGTGATTGGTATCTCGCCAAGTACTACTCTACCAGAGTTGCCATCGATGGCAGCCTTGTATAGGTCCCCTTGGAACTTGTACCGTATCAGGGAGAATGGAGCCTGCAGATATGTTGTGCCTCTCACACTGCTAGTTGTACGACAGTCAAAAAGCTCTGTTAGTCCACTAGCAGCTTGAGCGCGATGGTTATCCGCGACTCGACCATGAATGGCCTTTTCATACTCCTCTTGCCCAATCTCAGCGTTCAGCATTATTGGATCAAGATCCTTAATCTTCTCAAAGTTATATGGAACTGTTTTCTCGAGCTTAATTGTATCCAAGTATTCACCAAGTCCGTAGAAACGAGCTCCTTTTCGCGCAAGCAAACGCTCATCAGTGTCGGTATGAAGTTCAGATTGAACTGGCACATACCCTGTCTCGTAGTCGGTGTATGTCTCAGTTCTTGTCTTACCATCGGAGTCTCTAACAGTCCGAGTCTTTTGAACGGGAACTTGCACGGTCTTATACCCCTTGTAGTATGAGTCTGCCTTAACTTTGGCAGTCCACACTGGCACGTAGATTAATCGGTTCTCGACTATCTTTGCGTTCTTGACCAAGGATTTGTTCATACCCTTGTTTTTATCAAGAAACTCTTGGAATCCCTGTATTCGCTCATCTGCGCCTACTGCGGCTTCCATCAAGTGATCACCAATTGCTTTTCCTTCGATAGTGCTAGTACCTCCACAATAGGTACAAGTGATAACAACATCGTCAGGTCCCGTTTTCACATTTCCATTACAGACAGGACACTTGAACATGTCCGCTGATTCTGCTTCAGAACCCATTATCAAACTCTCCGAGTCTGTGTCTGAAGCAAGAATACGGGAGAATTCTATTTAGGGTTATGGTGCTTAACTGTCAGCACGATTTCTCTGCGTGTTGTGTCTATAACCATTCAGAGGGTGCAATCTCGCCAATCTCATCGTCAATTACGACTACTTGATCCTGTCCAAATAGACGTGCAATAAGAATAATTTGCACTAGACTGATGAATATAGATGGAATTCTGAGAAGAATTATTGAAAACATGGAATCAACAGGAAAGAGAAATTGTACTAGATACACGATGAGATAATTATAGATTAGATTCGCGAATGTCAATAATATGATGTTTTTCAATAAGTTTCGATCGTTAACAGTATCATTAATTGTCCAAATAATCCAAGTCAAAACAAGAGCGATTGTAGTTGATGTTACTGCGGTGAGCACTTGATATATCCCAATGTATTCAAATCCGAGATAGAACAAGAACGACAGAGAAATCATAGGCGCAACCTGCGAGATAAAGACGTAGGGTAGCGCTAGCTTACTCATGTTGCTTCTCAGAAGAGCATAGTATCCAATGGTAACAAGGATAGATATGCCCAACGAAATAGAGCTCAGAATGTTCGAGAAATATGCATATGCAAGGAAATCAATCGGGCCTTCTAAGAGATAGAAGTAGAATGTCACCGAATTTGAAATGAGTATCATGACAAATGTACCAACACAACCCATCTGCCCAATCTTTAGAGATAGGCGTAGAAATGATTCCTCCTCAGCAATTAATTTTGGATTGATATGTTCTCCCCACAATTTTGAATCCCCAAGACACGATGCTCCGCCTTTTAGAAGCCCTTCTCTCCAAGATAAGGGCACCGATGCAAGTAGGTCAATTTCAGATCATGACGAGAATAATTCGTATTGAATTTGCAAATTACTCATTCTCTCGCAACTCATTGATATTCATCGGATATTGTGAAATGCAGTCTGATGTTATTTGCGAATATCATCACGAAGTCTAGCAGCTGAGAATTCATCCACTCTATCTTTTACTTCTTCTCGTGCAGCCTGATGCTTCTCAAGAAATTCCACCATCATAGGCGCCAAGATCTGTTTGCATTCTCCGCAAAGTAAGTCACCAGATCTGCACCTTTGTTCGATATCAGCAAGTGCTCTATCATCAGGCATGAAGATGAAGTTGTACCACTTGAATATACTACAGATATCTGGATTGGCTCCTAGTTTCCTTTGTTCCTCGACAGTTGTCCGACCTCCGGTAAAGGCAGCCATTACTTTCTTCTTTGCCATCTTTGGTGTGTCGGTAGTAAAGATAACTGACATTTCATCAGAGGCGGACATCTTTCCACCCTCTTTGAGACCAGGGACGAACATACACTGTATGCTTGCAGGTTTATAGTACCCCAACTTCTCAGCTACATCCCGTGTGACTCTCCAGAATGGATCCTGATCGATTGCGCAAGGGATGATGCATGGAGTGTTCTTACCATAGATCCAAGAGTGTAGAAATGCAGGAACTGCTTGGATTGCAGGATGCCAGATTGACCCAATATTCGTGCTATTATCAAATCCAAATGTGGCTTTTACAGTAGAGAATGTCACCTTTCTAGCCACTTCGACTGCAAGCTCGTAGAGCATGTCAACATGCTCAATATCTTGAATGATGTAGGTATCTTCTGGTTTGAAGCCGAGTGCCAAGAGATCAAGTGTGTTTTCATAGGTGTAACGCTTTACATCATCAAGACTAAGATGAGGATTGAAGAAGTACTTCTCGTCATTCGTCATTTGAAAATATAGCCGCGTCTTCATACGGCCTTGAAACCATTTTGTAAAGATCCATGGAACGAGATGACCAATATGGGTATGCCCACTTGGACCTCTCCCAGTGTAGATGACGAAAGGATTGCCTTTTTCATATTCTTTCAGGATCCAATCTAAATCCCTGTGTGAGAAGAATAGGTCTCTATCAAGCATGAAATGTCGATCTCCAGCGAGTTTGAAGAGTTTCTCCTTCAATTTGCCATCTATTCGCTGAGTTCCGAACTCTTCAATGAGCCTATCATAATCCATTTTTCCACGGACTTCATAGGGTGTGACAACCATTTCGTCTCTATCATCACTCAATGTAGGAATCTCCTAGGATGAAAACCAGCACAAGGCTAGTATTTTCCAACATCTACATATCACAATTAAGCGTGCTGGTGGCATTTATTGACGTAATTTATTATAGTCGAAGTTATATTTACGTCACATATAATCTGTTCATAGGGTTAATGATGCATGCCTCCAAAACGAAGATACTTCAAGAAAGGTAAACCAAACCAGATACTTCGAGTGATCAAACCATTTCGGGAGTTCATGCAGTATGAGGCGGCTGGTGGACTTGTTCTAATCTCATGCGTGATTATTGCTCTAATAGTATCAAATCTTCCTTTTGGTTCACTTTACTTCTTACTTTGGGAAACAGATATTGGTATATCAGTTGGCCCATTCAGCATTCTTCAACCTTTGATTTTCTGGGTAAATGACGTTCTAATGGTTATCTTCTTCTTTCTTATCGGTCTGGAAATCAAGCGTGAAGTACTAATCGGTGAACTAAGCTCACCTGAGAATGCAATTGCACCCATAATAGGGGCTATTGGAGGAATGATAGTACCTGCACTGATTTACCTGGTGATTAATCCCCCAGGTACGGGTGGAGCAAATTCGTGGGCAATTCCTATTGCCACCGATATTGCGATTACTTTAGGCATACTATCTCTCTTTGGAAAAAGAATCCCCACCTCTTTGAAAATCTTTGTAACAACTCTGGCAATCGTCGATGATATCGGAGGCGTAGTGGTTATAGCACTTGCTTACTCACATGGAATTGACCTCGTTCATCTTGGAATTGCGGCAGGAGTATTTGTGCTTCTTATAATTATGAACAGATTAGAAATCAGACAGACTCTCCCCTACGCCATTTTTGGAGTTCTTCTTTGGATAGAGTTTCTTCTTTCAGGAGTTCATCCCACAATAGCTGGAATTCTTATCGCCATTACAATCCCTGCAACAACAAAGATCAACATTCAAGAATTCAACGAGATTAGCAGCGAGCTTGTTAGGAGACTTCGCGCCACATGTGATCCAGACATGGAGGATATAGACATTGGTTTGTTCCTCAATGCTACCAAAACTCTGGAAATGGCATGCCGCGATGTTGAAACTCCCCTCCGGCAGGCTGAGCATGCCCTTACCAAATGGCTTGCCTTTGTTATAATACCTATATTTGCACTGGCAAATGCAGGGGTTGCGTTTGCAACCGTAGAAGGCAGTCTACTTATCAGCTCTGTACCCATCGGAATTATTTTGGGGCTAATAATTGGCAAGCCTCTTGGAGTCATACTATCTATCTGGATAGGAATACGTCTAGGTGTCATTAAGATGCCAGAAGGTGTGAATTGGGAGATCATGATGTCAACAGCATTCCTTACTGGAATCGGTTTTACAATATCGACATTCATTGCATCATTAGCAATATCAGAATTCAGTCTCCTTTCAGCAGCTAAAGGTGCAATTCTAATAGCATCTCTTGTTTCAGGTCTTCTTGGTTTCTTTGCTTTGCGATACACCCTTCGAAAACGTGAGATTGCTCTAATTCCATACATTCCCAGCGAGATTCCTAAAACTCCAAACATAATCTCATCAGAAAACAATCCAGCTCCAGAGTCAATTAAAGCATGAATATGTTGTAAACAAGAAAATTGGCAAAATAGTTAGGTCTAAAAAGGCTCCAATTGAGTGAGGTAGGATATTTGTGTTCCAACAAAGGAGTTCGGATTAATGCGTATTGAAGAATATGAGTTCGAAGAGGAGAAAACACTATCCAACTTAGCTGATCTACTCGTCGAAATCGCAGAACAAATACGAGCTGGAGAAAAACTTGCACTTCCGATGCCAACTCTCAAGGAAGGAATCATAGAAATTCCTCTAGGCGAGCCAATCGAAACAGGAATAGAGGTGACAATTCGTCGCCATTTCATCCATGTGGATTTTGCATTGGCATGGAAGAGAAGAGAGAATGAGGAGGCTTAATTCATGTCAGATGAAATTCTCGATCGGCAAACCATTCTCAAACAAATAGAAGCAATACTCATTGTTCAAGAGAAAATCAGCGATTATATTCACAAGAGACTCTGCTTGACATGTGATGAGCTTACAGATGATATTTTGAATGAACAACGAAAAGATGCATTCAAACAAGTACGAGGACTGGTAGATAAGTATGCGTTTTCAAAACAGCTACCCAGGAACGACTTGGGTATCAGGGCTCAATCAATTGTTTTCTTTCTGCTAGACATTCAACACACATTTCACAGAGTGCTTGTAATGATAGATATGATTCATGAGGAAACCTTTGACGAGATCTATAGAGACTCTATAACGACGATATCATCAAAGGTTCATGAGATGATGATTGACTTAAAGACCATGGTCAGCCAGCGAGCAGATAATTTAGAAGAGTCACATGACACACTCGATATCCTTGTAAAACTAGAACGACAGATTGACGAAGATAATATTGTAATCTGTCGACAGATTTCTATAGCTACGGGGGGTGACTCTGATTTTATTTGTTATATGATGAGAAAGATTGTTGCAGAGCTAGAGCACATCTCAGATTATGCAAAAGAATGTGCAGAGATTGTCGCGGAGATTTGAGTTTCTGTGTTGCAGCAGGGAGAGCCGTCAACTACAATCTTAGTTTTGATAGCTGGTATTCTTATCATCGGAGTTGCTATCGCAAAGATAGCTGAGAGGTATAAGGTTCCACATCCCATACCCTTGGTGATCACTGGATTAGCGATGGGGAGAGTTTTAGTCCTATTAGAACCAGATAGTGCGCTAGTTCAGATTGCAGGTTTTGACTTCATTGCGCAATTGACTCTTGCCACAGTACTCTTCTATGCTGGTCTTACATTGAATTTGAGAGAGTTACGCCTATCTATCGTTAATGTAATGCTTTTAGCTACGGTGGGTGTGCTCGCTACTTCATTGATTGGTGGATTCACACTACTTATTTCAACTGCAGCTATTGCGATACCGCTAGGCATAGCAGCTTTTCTCATTGGAGCTATTCTATCTCCGACAGATCCTGCAGCTTTGTTCGCTGTTCTTGAATCAGGCGGAGTGAGAGTCAAACGCAAGTTATTCTCGATTCTTGAAGGTGAAGCAGTATTCAATGATGCAACATCAGTAATTCTAGTAATAACAGTCTTCGAGCCAATCGTGATAGCTAGTTTAGCTAATATCGTCGGAGGTACGAATTGGGGATTAATTGCAGGTGAATTTATTGCAAGTATGGGATTGGGAGTCGTACTTGGATTCATTGTTGCGCGGATGGTGGGATGGGCAATCCCGAAAGCAGGCGACGATACAAATATCTCAATCCTTACAGCTACTACTCCTTTCCTAGCCTACGGATTAGGAGAGCTCTTCACAATATTCTACATTCACCCTGGTGCTCTTGCAGCAGTCTTTGCAGGAATCTTCATGGCCAATTCGCGAAGGATCGGACTTCAACCCTTGCCACAACGTTCAATGCGAGGAGTGATGAAAAATGTTTCATTCTTCTTTGAAATTGTTGTCTTCATACTACTCGGATATTCATTAAGTGTTCCACTAATAGAGGGCGACCATTCAACAGAAACTATAACGTTTATACTAGCTAATCCAGGGATTCTCATACTCGGTTTATTTATGGCGGTCCTAGTGATTTTTGTTGCCAGACCTATCTCAGTCTTTCTCGTTACCGCAGGAGATAGAACGATGAATTTCAAAGAGAGATTCTTCTTGAGCTGGGCTGGTGTGAAGGGTGTGGCAAGCGCAGCTCTTGCAGCTATCGCTGTGACCGTAATCATTCAATATGCACACGGATTGACAGGGCAGTCGTATGTAGGATATTTAGATGCTATAAGAAATGTCGTTCCTTCCATCTATGCTGTTGTCTTCATTGTCCTGATGGTAAGCCTAATTGTACAGGGCTTGTCGACATCATTTCTAGCCACTTTTTTGGGACTGACTGAAGAAGTAGACATAGCGAAGGAAATTACTGTCCATCGAAATGCCACGAGACAAGCACTCCTTCAGTTAGTTGATGAATATACAGAAGGGAAGATAGATGCAGAATTGTATAGCCGGATGAAAGCAGAATTAGAAGAAGAGATATTCGATCTTGAAGCTGAACTTAGAAGAATAGTTTCAGAGAGAAGAACAAGAATAAAGGAATTGCGCGTTCGTGAAATGATATTCAGAAAGAAATTGGAGTTTTATAGAAAGGAGTACGAATCTGGAAAGATTTCAGATGCTGTTTTCGAAGATTTGAGAAGTGAATTGGAAACTGATATTGAAGAAATCATAAATCGGATCAAAGGGCATGAAAAACGAATGACATCTGCACCAGACTAGCACAGTTTTGAAATCTGTTTTTAGGTAAAGGAGGGTATAATGTCGCGGCAATACTCTTTTTACTAGCAAAGCGTAACTCAGAGATTAAATAGGAGAGATATGGCGTGTCTGAAGAATTCATCGATTATACTGAGTGCCTCCAAAGTCTTGGAACAAATGTAGAAGGACTCTCCAGCTATGATGTTCAGCAACGCCTTCAGGAGTATGGTCCTAACAGACTCTCGGTAGAAAAAGGCGACAATGCACTGATTATGTTCCTCAAGCAGTTCAAATCTCCTCTAGTATATGTTCTGATCCTTGCTGCAGTCGTTTCATTGATAGGCGGACATGCCGAAGATACACTAGTAATAACAGTAATTCTCATGATTAATTCAATAATTGGATTCACACAAGAATGGAGAGCAGAGAAGACAATTGAATCTGTGAAGAAACTGATCGAAGAGAAATCAATTGTCATTAGAGAAGGAGAGGAAGTTGAGATACCCTCCTCTGATATTGTTCCCGGTGATCTTTTACTACTAAGGGCAGGAGAGAAAATACCTGCTGATTCTCGCGTAGTTTTTGAGAGAAATTTCCAGGTTGATGAGAGCCTCCTTACTGGTGAAAGTGTTCCGGTAAAGAAAGATGTTGTATGTCTCATCGAGAAGCCCCATTATTATGAGGAATCAAACAAGGTATTTGCGGGTTCATTTGTGACTCAAGGGAGAGCTAGGGTACTCGTTGAAAAAACAGGAAATAATACAGTTCTTGGTGAGATTAATAAAGAACTACAGGATGTGAAAAAAGAGCCAACTAGTGTCGAGGTGCGATTAAAGCGTCTAAGTTTATTCTTTATTGGCTTTGCTTTTACTTTTCTAATAGCTACAATACTCCTTGGATTGTATAGAGGTATAGAAACATACGAGCTCATCCTATTCTCACTATCTTCTTTGGTTTCTGCAATTCCCGAAGGGCTTGTTGCCGTCATCACGATTGTTCTCTCTGTGGGAGTTTACAGGCTTTCACGCAAGAATGTAATTGTTAGAAACCTGAGCGCAGTAGAGACACTTGGTCTTGTCAATGTGATTTGTTCAGATAAAACCGGAACACTGACAATGAATCAAATGATGGTGAGAAGAATATTTACCCCGCATCATTTCTATGAGGTGAGTGGTGTAGGATTCGATGTAGAGAGTGGAAGTGTCTATCTTGAAGGATGTGGACCCGACGAATGTCTACGGTCGAAAGAACCTCAGGAGAATATTATCCAAGAGTCAAATCTAAGAGAAAAGATTGGTCGTCATAACTTAGCGAGCTTTCCAGACCTGGAAACACTTCTTACCTATATGGCAATGTGCAATGATTCAGAATTGTACATGGAATGCCTAGACGAGAGTGATCCCATCCAGAAATGTACTGGAAAGAATCGCTTTTGGAGAATACGCGGGTCTCCAACAGAGGCATCCCTTATTGTGACCTTGGAGAAGGTGGGTCTTCACAAGTATGTATTGAATGAATCATGGCCAAGAATTTCTGAGATTCCATTTAGTAGTGATAGAAAGTATATGGCTACACTACACCAACCTAGCGAATTGATTCAGAGAGCTAACCCAACCTTATTGGCGCGCGACTCAAATATCCTCATTGTGAAAGGAGCACCAGAGAGAATAGAAACTCTTCTCAGAGTCTCTTCAGGTTCAGAAGAGATTGTTAGTGAGTTTGCATCACAAGGACTTAGAGTACTAGCCTGTGCCATTAAGCATCTACCGAAAGATCATCTGCAAATCACTGAAGAGGATCTCAATAATCTCGAATTTATCGGACTATGTGGGATAAATGATCCTCCACGTGAAGGTGTTTCGGATTACATTAAGAAATGTGATAGAGCTGGCATTGATGTCATAATGATTACTGGTGACAATGAACTTACCGCAAAAACAATCGGAAGCGAAGTGGGCATCTATCAACCTGAGGAAGGAGATACAAGTCTTACAGGCGATGAAATTGATAGCATGGATAATGATGAACTCAAAAGAGTCCTTGGGGAGCATGCGAGCATCCTAGCGCGTACTAGTCCCATCCATAAGCTCAGAGTTGTAAAAGCACTCCAAGAATCAGGAAAAGTAGTTAGCATGACTGGGGATGGTGTGAATGACAGTCCAGCATTGCGGCAAGCAAATGTCGGCATCGCAATGGGTATCACTGGTACAGATATTGCAAAGGAAGCTGCGGATATCGTTCTTCAGGATGAACGGTTTGAATCTGTTGTTGATGGTATTGACGAAGGGAGACATATCCTGAATACCTTTAGAAGAGTTGTCCTCTTCTTAACCTCAACAAACTTTGCAGAGAGCTTTGTGATAATAGCTACCTTACTACTCTTTGTTGACCCGATTCTCCTTCTACCACTTCAAATTCTGTGGGTGAACCTAGTTACAGATGGCATGATGGATATCGCAGTATCTTTGGAACCAAAGGAAAAAGGATTGCTCGAACAACCTCCTGCCTCTCTGAAGCAGAAAGTACTATCAAAACAGACACTCAGCAGAGCTCTATTCTATGGGTCGATGATGGCAATCATCGTAATGACAATTTATTTCATCTATTTTGGTCAAGGAAGCAAACTTCGCACAATGCTCTTTGTTACATTAATCATCACCCAATGGTTCTCCGCACAGAATTGTAGGTCTCCGACAAAATCCGCTTTCACAATGGGGATTTTGAAGAATAGGATTCTGATTATCGTATACATGATTGACATTATACTTGTATCTCTTCTATTCCTTCTTCCACCGTTGACTGCATTATTTGAGCTAAGTCTGATTGCACCGGGAGATTGGTTGCTTGTTATCTCTCTCTCGTCCTTAGTGTTTATTGTGGAAGAGATTAGGAAGAAACTTGCAACAAAACTCTAAGACTCGATGCATTCAATCAAACGCAAGGACCTTGAATTCCTCTTTGTTCAATAGACTTACTCATTGGGAGCACAATCTTCTGCAGGTTGAAGACACTGTTGATGAACATCAGTTCGTCCTACAATCAGTCGTACAAGTCCATTAGCAATCAAGGATATGACTAAGAGAATCATCACAGCTGGAAGATTAACGTTCGAAAAGATGAATACAAACGCTGCAAGATTTATTGTCAATATACCAGCAAGTACCTGAAGCATTTGAACCCAGAGAGGTACACCACCAATCAGAAAACCTAGCACTAATCTCGAAACTCCAACGAGTAGCATGGCTATGGCAGGGTATATGATTAGTAAGTCTGGTGATAGGGAGAAGAAAATGAACTCAAAGAGTGAGATAGCAATGGCAATAATGCCTGTAGCCAACATGAAAACACGAGCATAGATATTTCCTCGTACAAGAAAAACACCCCAAACAATCCACGCTATCCCCATTGCTAGTATACCTAATGAAAGCACCTCAAGTGCGTAGGCAAAACTAAAGGCAAGTTCAAGCACAGCAACAAGAGCAACTACGATTACAATCAGACCAATAGCATCGTCGAGTAATCTAACCCATAATGGATTGCTCTCATCGCTCATACGAACACCGATTTAGATGAGATAGTTATTCTTTTTGGTCTGTCGATGATAAAATTACAACTGTGCCTTCTTGTAGGCATCTGGTAGACGGAGACCTGTCTTTCCCATAAAGACATCTCGTAACAACTCAACATGCTCATCGAGATCCTTGAGAAGTTTGTCGCGGGCATTTGGCTCGATATTGGGTTCAACAACCCAGATTGTGAGATAGTTACTAACTACACCAATATCGATTGCGCCTTCCTCGAAATCTCGAAAGATGGTCAGTTTAACAAGGAACTCCGACTCATACATGTTCAGAATATCTCGAATACTAATCATGATTAGATCTAGAAATCCGACAAGATCCTCAAGGTCAGGTGAATCTTCTAGATCACATCTCATAGACTCAGTGAGAGTCTGAATTATTGAGGAGGAATGTCTTAGATTCTCAAACATATGCATCAGTTTTGTGAACTCACGGATTGAGGTCTCAAAAGATGGAACCAATTTATCGTATAGATTAACAAGAAGAATGCCCTTGCTGTTTTCTCGAATATTCTGAAAACCTTCGAGCTTACCTAGAGGTCCATCTAAATGCTCAATCTGCATTATTGTATTTGTGACAGCCTGAATCGACTTTACAGACTTCCTCTGGATGTTTGCCCATTTCTCAATAAAAGTGTCAAGTCCATCACGGAGGTCGTCGAGTGAGTCTAGGTAATTTGGCACTTAACTATCTACTCCGAGTGAATTTTCGTATTATTGCATATAAGACATTCTGCGGGGGCACAACTGCCAAAAAATGGCGAGAGATGATAGTATTCGCCATCTCCAGAGTCTACCTATATCGATCTTATTCCGTATAAACCAGTCTATTATAGTTAACAGCTGGTCAAGATGTGCTTAGCGGAGTTATGTCTGTGCGATGTATTCTAATTCTATTTCTTCATCTTCTGCAGTCAGAACAACTACTTTTCCTGGCTTCCCTTCTTTAGTAAACTCGAACCTCATGGCTCTTGCACTGTTTTCTCCAATGAATTCAAACTCGTTGTAGGGATCAAGAATTTCTTCAAACTCCCCTATCTTGACGATGAGTTGACTATCCTTAACCATGAATTCGACCAGATTCTTCCGTTTATAGTTCCCTTCTAGTCGCAGTAGACTTTCTGGAGTGACCTGTTTCTTAGCGTATTTGAAAAACTCTGTGAGTTTCTTTTCTTTTCGATATCTTCCCACAGGAGCTAGCAATACAACAAACTCTTCGTCTGTTTTCAGGTCGAATAGATTATCCAATTTATTTTGTTCATAGTAACCGATAGCCACCGTACCTAAATTGATTGCTTCACAAGCCATGTAGAGATTTTGACATACAATACCCAGATCTATAGCAATGAATTTGTGAGAGAGTATGGTATAACGCCACTCAGTTCGATATGGGACAGCTGTCCAACAGAAAATGACAGGAGCTGTCCCCACAAACTTCTGGTCAAAAGAGAGTTTGCCCATTGTTTCTTCTGCATTTTCTATTTTCTTGATATACAATAGTTGATGAGTAAAGGAGATATAACGATAAAGCCCAGGTTCAAGCCCTTCTATTCTATTAATGACAAGATAGGTTTCTAATGGGCTCTTTGCCCCCGCAGATGGAACAGTACGTCTTACTCCACGACCAGATTTCAGCACTGTTTTCACTCCTTGAGTACTCCATAGAAGAAAGGACAATTCTTCCAACGTTAGAGGAGCTGAGGTATATTTCCTTCTACTCTTTCTGTTATTTACAAGATCGAGAAAAGGAGTC
>Ga0224495_10000046_pt1 | contig 96655 bp, 64 predicted proteins | sample SF_Jul11_sed_USG_FD_168128 | JGI IMG/M metagenome (GOLD analysis project Ga0224495, IMG submission 168128) | Sediment microbial communities from San Francisco Bay, California, United States - SF_Jul11_sed_USGS_4_1 | ecosystem: Environmental > Aquatic > Marine > Sediment | place: USA: California...
TTATTCTGTTCAACCGTGCGGAAAGTAAAGATTGAACGGAAGCAAGCGCATCCCTTTTCGGCTTCGAGCGAATCCCCTCTCCGACGGGGAGGGGAAGCCTGCGTAGCAGGCAGGGGAGGGGTGTTGTGAACACTGGACGGGAACAAGCGCATCCCCTTTCGGTTTCGAGCCATCCCCCCTCCCTGGCTGGGGAGGGGGGCAGGGGGGAGAGGTGCTGTTGGGAGGGGATGCCCGAACGGAAGAGCCAGTGCTCTTGAAATTATGAATTTTCTGGGTTTGGGCGTATGATATAAGAGCGTAATATATTACATCATTTTCGGATAGATTCTTTTGGGTGGGTGGGGGAAATGTAGGGTTTGGGGATGAACTTGATTGGAAAAAAGCAGGGGAAAAGGACCAAGCTTGGGCGGCGAGGCTTGTGGGGTGTTGCTGTTTTGCTGGCTTGGAGTGTTTGGGGGGGGGCCGCCCTGGCGGAAAGCCCCGACTTACCTCCGCTGATCCTCACCCACACCGAGGAGCGAATATCCCTTCCCCCGGTGTTTCACATGCTGGAAGACCCGGAGCGTTCCCTGACCGTGGAACAAGCCGCTTCTCCCCAGCGGGCCGCCCAATACAAGCCCATCCCTGGCGGAAAAATTTCCGTGGGCTTTACCGATTCCGCTTACTGGTACCGGCTGCGGGTCACCAATCACACCCAGGAATCCCGCTGGATTTTGGACGTGGGGTTTCTGGATATGGACCAGATTGACCTGCATGTGCTGTCGGCCGATGGGCGCTGGACAAGCCTCCATTCCGGCGCGCCGGTGCCCGCCCGCCAGCGGCCGTTCAACGGCCGTCACCTAGACTTCCCCCTGGAACTCCCCCCCGGCCAAACCGTTACCTTGTATCTGCGGCTGGCCAATGCCCAAGGCATTGTCACCACCCCCGTTTCCCTGGGAACCCACCAGCGGATGGAGCATGACAAGCGGGGGGACGACATGATTGTGGGCATGTATTACGGGGTGGTGTATGGGCTGGCCCTGTATAACCTGTTTTTGTTTTTCTTGCTGCGCAACCGGTCTTACTTGGCTTATGTGGGGTTCAACCTGCTGGTGTCTTTGATGCAGCTGCAGGTCGACGGCATCTTTCAAGCCTATATTTTTCCCGGGCTTCCCAAAAACCAGGACCTGTTTGTTATTTTATTCGCTTGCTCCGGCTTGCTGATTCTGCTGATGTCTTTTGCCCGGAAGTTTTTGGAACTGCCCCGCACCCTGCCGGGTTGGGACCGGGTGATTCTGGGGCAGCAATTGGCCATAGGGGTTACTCTGGCCGCCGGGGTGCTATGGCTGGCGTTGAACCTGCCCCATTTTCAGTGGCTGATTCAAGTGACTTTTGTTCAGGCGGCGGCGATTGTTGAACTGGCCGTATTAGGGTTGTGGCTGGCCTGGCGCAACGAAGCCCTGGCCCGATACTTTGTTGCCGCCCAGATGTCGTTTCTGGCGGGGGGGATGGTGCTGATACTGCTGGCCTTTGGCTGGGTGCCCAACAACTTTGCCACCATGCATTCCATGCAGGCTGGTTCCGCGGCGGAGATGATCTTGTTTTCCATGGCCCTGGCCGAGCAGGTGAACCGCATTCGCTCTGCCCGGGACCGGGCCGAAGCCCTGGCCCAGTTTCAGGCCGCGGAAAACCAAGAGCTGCGCCAAGCCAAGACCGCCATGGAAGACGCTATCCGCCTGAAGGACCGGTTCGTGACCCTGATGGCCCACGACATCCGCACCCCCATCTCGGCCATATTGCTGCTGGCCGAAACCCTGAAGCTGGATGATAACCCCTTAAGCCCCAACCAAATGGAAACCCTGAACCGGGTGCGGGTGCGGGGGGAAGGCTTCCTCAAAATGGCCGAGGAGCTGATGCGGTTCAACCAACTGCAGTCGGGCAAGGTGACCGTGGAAAAAACATGGGTCACGGGAGAAGACATCTCGGCGGACCCCATGGGGCTGGGAATTTTGGCGGAGGGGAAAGGCATTCGCTTGGTCAATCAGGTTCCCCCCACCGCTCGGTTTTACTGCGACCCCATGTTGACGCGGGAAGTGCTACAAAACATCATGGTCAATGCCATTAAGTTTTGCCGGGCGGGAGACACGGTGACCCTGGCCCTGGCGGGAGACCACAGCCTGAAAGTGGCAGACAACGGGCCGGGCATTGCCCCAGGGCTGCTGCAGGATTTGTTTCGGGAAGACAAGAAAACCAGCACCGTGGGTTCCGCCGGAGAGATTGGCACCGGGCTGGGGCTGCCCTTGGCCCGGGTGATGACCCGGATTCAGGGGGGCGACCTGCGGGTGGAATCTGCCGAGGGGAAAGGTGCCGTGTTCTACGTGGACCTCCCTCCAGAACAGGATGCGTAAGCGCAGACCTTTGCATAACCAGGGGTTCTCCCGTGAAAAGGGGGGTTGGGGGAAAATAATCTTTGCTGTGATATCCAAGTTTTCTTCTTGGGTTGACGCATATACCTTCAAATTTTGGTTGAGTAAAACATGGGGCGGACTGTGAAAGTGAAATGGTTTGGCGGAATGATGGCCCTGGGGCTGGTGGCCCTTTGGCTTGGCGCAAGCGTTCCCTCGGTGGAGCCCTCCCCGGCTCAATCCGTGCTGTCGTTGGAATCCATATCTCAGTCTTATTCTCTCCCCACCGTGATGGCGTATATGGAAGATACCCAGGGTCAGTTGACCCCAGAGCAGGCTTTGCTGCGGTTTCAACAGGGGGCCGGCTTCCACCCCCTGCCGGGGAGGTCCCTGGGGTTCGGCCTGAGCAACACCGCCTATTGGGTGGGGGGGCGGGTGGTGAACCGCACCGCAGAAACCCGCTGGGCGGCCGCCGCCGAGTTTGTGTTTATTGAACAGTTCGACATGTACCTGTTTCGCCGAGGGCAGACCACGGGGGAACACCTCCCATGGAACACGGGCCCCCGCACTGGAGACCTGTCGAATCTTCACTTTAAGCCGGTGTTCTTTTTCTCTCTGGCACCGGGAGAAGAAGCCCTGGTGATGTTCCGGCTGCGTAACCCTGGGGGGGCGGTGCAAACCCCCCTGGAATTAATGTCGGAACCTTTGCACGACCGGGATGAAATGTTGTTCCTGCTGGGCCTGGGTCTGTTCTTCGGCGTTCTGGGGGCCCTGGGTTTGTACAACCTGTTCTTGTATTTCTCGCTGCGAGACTCCAATTATCTGCTGTACGTGGGGGCCGTGATTGCATCGAGCCTGATGCAGGCTGAAATGCTGGGGGTTGCCCAGGGCCTGCTGCTGCCGGGGGTTTCATTTCGGGGTCACGGTTTGCTGCTGCAGACCTCTGGGGCCCTGGGCATGGTGCTGCTGTTGGCGTTTTTGGCGCAATTTCTACAAATTCGTCGCCATTCCCCCCGTACCTTTCGGGTGGTGGTGGGGATGGCGGCGGTTGAGGGAGGGTTGGTGGTGGCGTTTCTGGCCAACAACTTGCTGGAGGCCGGATGGGATCCCATCCTGGTGCCCTTCTCCCAATTCATGGCTCTTTCTTACTTTGGAATTACCCTGTGGGTCAGCCTAGCCCGCATTTTGGCGGGGGATGTGGCGGCCAGATACTTTCTGGTGGCCCAGATCTGTTTGGTGGGGGGCATGGCCATCTTCCTGTTCACCGTTATGGGTTTGCTGCCTTCTACCCTGTGGGCCAACCATAGCATGCAGGGGGGCCAAGCCATGGAAATGGTGTTGTTTGCCCTGGCCCTGGGGCACCGCATGAGAATCACCCAGCGGGAGCGGGAAACCGCCCGGGCCGAAGCCCTGGCCAATTTAAAAAAAGCCGTTCAGGGAATTTATGATTACGAAAACCTGGCCGCCGCCAAACAAAAGGTAGAGGAGGCCATGCGCATGAAGGACCGGTTCGTGGCCCTGGTGGCCCACGACATCCGCGCCCCCATTTCTACCATTATGACCCTGGCAGAGACCCTGAAGCTGGACAGCAACCCCTTAAGCCCCCAGCAAGAAGAAATCGTGGAGTGGATGAACCTGCGGGGGAGGAACTTTTTAAAAATGGCCGATGATCTGCTGCGCCTGAACCAAATTCAAACCGGGGCCGAAAAACCCCGGCGGGAGTTGTTTCCGCTTTGGAACATGGCGGAAGAGATCATGCTGATGAACGTGCTGGCCAATGCCAAAGGCATCCGCCTGGTCAATCAGGTGCCCCCCGCCGCCCAGGGATGGGGAGACCCCACCTTGATGCGGGAGGTGGTGCAAAACCTAGTGGTGAACGCCATCAAGTTCTGCCGCGCTGGAGACACCATCACCCTGGGAATGAAGGGCGACCACACCCTGACGGTGGCCGACACCGGCCCCGGTATTCTCCCCGAATTTCTGCCGGATTTGTTTCGCGCGGACAAAAAAACCACCACCCCTGGCTCTGCCGGAGAGACGGGCACCGGCCTGGGGCTGCCCCTGGCCAGGGAAATGATGCAGCTTCAAGGGGGAGAGTTGCGGGTGGAATCTACGGAAGGCCGGGGAGTGGTTTTTGAGGTGAATCTTCCCCCGGGGCCATCCCCATCCTAACCGGAGAGAATGGTGTCATTCGGCTGCGCTGCCTGTCCCTCCCAACAACACCCCTCCCTGCCCCCTGACGGGGGCATCCCCTCTCCGATGGGGAGGGACAGCCGCCTGTAAGGCGGCAGGGAGGGGTGCTGTTGGGAATCACTCGAAGCCGACAGGTTATGTGTGTGCTTCCTTTCGGCTTCACCAACCGAACGGCTGAAAGAAAACCGATGGCTTCGAGCATGGTCCCTCATCCGAATGGGGAGGGGCAAACGCCCGCAGGGCAGGGGTGTTTCGGGGGGCCCTACAACGGTGTGAGTGGCAGGGATGATCTTTGCCCGCCCCTAAGGTTTTCCTGGCCAGGCCAGCACAAACCTGCTGCCTTGATTGGGCGATGACTCTACTGTGATGTCCCCCCCGTGGGCCGCCATGATTTCTTGGCACAGGGGCAGGCCAATGCCCGACCCCCGCTCTCCAGCCGTGCCAGGAGAGGTGGTCTTCTCGCCGGGGTCGAACAACTTGGCCAGAAATTCCGGCCGGACTCCCACCCCGGTATCCTCCACCGCCAGGCGGCAGCCCGTGCCGGGGGGCACATACATGCGCACCCGCCCCCCCGAATGGGTGAACTTAATAGCGTTCACCACCAGGTTTTGCACCACCTCTCGAATTAAATTGCGGTCGCCCCATAGCCAGGTTTCCTGGGGTACCTGCTGCTCCAACTGAATTCCCTTTTGGCGGGCCAAGTGGTTAAACAACATCACTTCTTCCGCCAACTCCCATCCGTCAAACTGTTCTCGCTGGGGCACGATTTGCCCGGTTTGCAGCCGGTTCAGGTTCAGCAGATTCCCCACCATGGTAATCAGGCTTCTCATTTTTTCATACATGCCGGAGAACGATTCCTGGTGCTTGGGGGGCAGGGGGAACTCCCGGTCCTGCAAGGCAAACTCCAACTGGGTCATAATGGCGCTGAAGGGAGAGCGGATGTCGTGAGCCACCAGGGTCACAAACTTGTCTTTCAGCGCGGTGGTGTCTCGCAGTTCCTGTTCCACCTTCACCCGCCGGGCAATCTCGGTTTTTAATTCCTCGTTTTCCTCCAGCCGCCGCACCAGGTTCACCTGCATGTCCAGGGCCTGTTTCACGCTTTGTTCTTTTTCCTGGCGCATCTGGTTATAGCGGCTGGCCAGGGCCAGCGAAAAGATCAGCACCTCGGCCCCGGCGCTTAGCAGCCCAGCATTTAAGGTAAACCAGTTCATGGGGGCCAAGTTGGCAAAGGCCAAGCCATTGATGGAAACCCCCATCAATTCTGGAAGCAGGGCCGCGGCAAAAAACCGGGCCGGGCGGTCTCCCCGCCACAAATACACCAGGGCCGAATAGCCAACCACCAGTTGCGACAACACCAGCAGGCCATCGAACACCTGATAGCCCCAAATCAACCCCAGCCAGGGAGACGCCGCCATGGTTGCCACGGTTAGCCCCAGCCAGATTTTGAGCACGGTTCCCACATTGCGGTCCGACCAAGCCTTAAAGAAAAATCCGGTGAACAAAGTTAGGGAAATGACCAGCACCAGGCCGACATACAACAAGGACCAACCGAGAAATTCCACGTCACCAGGGGAGAAGTTGTCTGGCCACAAGGTTTGCCCCACCCCATACAGCAGCAGAATAAACAGCGCCATGGAGAACAGATACATCAGGTAAAAAAGATATCTGCGGTCCCGCAGCGCCAAGCCCATGAACAGGTTGTACACCAGCATGGCCATCACCATGCCGGAATACACCCCCACCACCAGTTTTTCCACGTAATCGGAGTGAAAGGCCTGGGAGATATGGGCCAGACTCAGGTCCAGTCCCATGTTCCCCACCCCCTTGGCCCGAATGTAGAAGGTTTGTTCCTGCCCGGTGGGCAGGGTCAACCGGTAGCGAGAGGCTCGGTCGGGGATGGAGCGGGATTCCAGCGGGGCCGTCAGGCCCGCTTCCCAGGGCCCCGCCACGGTGTTGCCGGTCAACTGGTACAGACTAATCTCTCGCAGCCACTGTTGTCCGGTGCCCATTTCCCAGGTGGTTTCAGCCGACCGATTGACCACCCGCACCCGCACCCACAACACCGAGGCACTGAGCCCCAGGTTGATGGCCCCATGGGGGGGCCGTACCCAGCGGGGCTGCAGGGCCGGGGAACGGACATCTTGCAAGGTGAGGGTTCCTTGGGGGTCCTCCAACATTTCCGCCGAGAGGTCCAGGTGATAGGCCTTGGTTTCGGCGGTGAGAACCACCGGCGGGGGGAGGGACTCGGCGGGGGCGGCGGGGGGTGCCGCCTGAAGGGTAAACGCCCAGGCCAGCAGCATTCCAGGCAACAGGCCTAGAATCCGTGCTGAATGGCTGTTTGTGAAAATTCCCTTGGGTCCTTTTTTCAATCACCACCCCCGAAAACGGGTTTCATATAAATACACATTTTCCAACGAAATGTTTCTGGGATGACTGTAAGGAAATGAGCCCAAAAAAGCCAGGAGGCAAGTTCCCCCCATTCTTTAGGGCACAGGGGAACACCTAGAATCTATGCCAGTTGGCGCAGCACGGTTTGCAAAATGCCCCCGTTGGCAAAATAGCCTGCCTCCACCCGGGTATCCACCCTGGAGCGCACGGCAAAGCGCCGGGTGGAGCCATCAGGGCTCTGGGCCGAGACCTGAACCTCGGCCCGGGGGGGCAGGCGGGCGAAGTCGCCCTCCACGCTGAACACTTCCTCGCCGGTGAGGCCCAGGGTTTGGGCGTTCTGCCCCTCTAAAAATTGCAATGGCAGAATGCCCATGCCCAACAGATTGGAGCGGTGAATGCGTTCGAAACTTTCCGCCAGCACCACCCGCACCCCCAGCAGCCGGGTCCCCTTGGCGGCCCAGTCTCGAGACGACCCCGTGCCGTATTCCTTCCCCGCCAGCACCAGCAGGCCCACCCCTTCGCTTTTGTAGCGCAGGGCCGCTTGGTGAATGCTCAGGGTTTCGCCCGAAGGCAGGTGGCGGGTGACGCCCCCTTCGGTGCCGGGGGCCAGCAGGTTTTTCAGGCGGATGTTGGCGAAGGTGCCCCGGGTCATCACCCGGTCGTTGCCCCGCCTGGAGCCGTAGGAGTTAAAGTCGGCGGGGGTGACCCCCTGGGCCTGCAGGTATTGCCCCGCTGGCCCCGCCGCCTGAATGGAACCCGCCGGAGAGATGTGGTCGGTGGTGACGGAATCGCCCAGCAGGGCCAGCACCCGCAAATCCCGCAGGGGCGGGGGGGGCTGGGGTTCCCGGGAAAGTCCCTCGAAGTAGGGGGGGTTCTGAATGTAGGTAGAGGAGTCGTCCCAGGCGTAGCGGCTGCCCCCGGAGGATTTCACCCCCTGCCAGGCGGGGCTGCCCTCCAGGGCCCGGGCGTATTGGGCGCGGAACATGGCGGGCGACAGCACTTTGGTCAGCACCAATTCGATGTCTGGCTGAGTGGGCCAAATGTCTGCCAGAAACACCGGCTTGCCGTCGGTCCCCAGGCCCAGGGGCTGGGTTTCCAGGTCCACCGCCAGGCTGCCCGCCAGGGCATAGGCCACCACCAGGGGCGGGCTGGCCAAGTAATTGGCCTTCACCAGGGGGTTGACCCGCCCCTCGAAGTTGCGGTTGCCCGACAACACCGCCGCCGCCACCAGCCCGGCGTCTTTCAGGGGTTGGCCCACGCCGTCGTCGAGGGGGCCGCTGTTGCCAATGCAGGTGGTGCAGCCGTAACCCACCACGTGAAACCCCAGGGCTTCCAGGTGGGGCAGCAGGCCGCTTTGAGTCAGATAGTCGGTGACCACCCGGGAGCCAGGGGCCAAGCTGGTTTTGACCCAGGGTTTTACCTTCAGCCCACGGGCGGCGGCCTTTTGGGCCAGCAGACCCGCCGCCACCATCACCGCGGGGTTGGAAGTGTTGGTGCAGCTGGTAATGGCGGCAATGACCACCGCCCCATGGCCAATTTCAGCGGGCCCCGCGGCGGTGCGTACCTGGGCGGTGCGGGTGAGGGCGGCGCCCTCCAGCCCAAAGCCCCGCTTGGTGGTGGGGGCGGCCAGGGCCTCTTGAAACTGGCTGGCGGCTTGGCTTAACACCACCCGGTCCTGGGGCCGTTTGGGGCCGGCCAGGGCGGGTTCCACCGTGGCCATGTCCAGGGTCAGGCTGGAACTGTATTCCGGGGTGGGGTCGTCTGGATGATGGAACAGCCCCAGGGCTTTCAGCACGGTTTCCACCAGGGCAATTTGCTTGTCGTCCCGACCCGACAGCCGCAGGTAATCCAGGGTCTTGGCATCCACCGGGAAGAACCCCATGGTGGCCCCGTACTCGGGGGCCATGTTGGCCAGGGTGGCCCGGTCGGCCAGGCTCAGCGCCGCCAAACCGGGGCCGGTGAACTCCACAAACTTGTTCACCACCCCGTGGGCCCGCAGCATTTCGGTCACCCTCAGCACCAGGTCGGTGGCGGTCACCCGGGGGCCGGGGCGGCCTTCCAGCCGAAACCCCACCACCTCTGGCGCCAGCATGTAATAGGGCTGCCCCAGCATCGAGGCCTCCGCTTCAATGCCCCCCACCCCCCAGCCCAGCACCCCCAGGCCGTTGATCATGGTGGTGTGGCTGTCGGTGCCAATCACCGTATCGGGAAAAGCCGTGCGGCCGCCGCCTTCTTCCCGCAGGGCCACCACCCCGGCCAGATATTCCAAGTTCACCTGGTGCACAATGCCGGTGGAGGGGGGAATCACCCGGAAATTTTGGAAGGCTTTGGCCCCCCACTTGAGAAACTGGTAGCGTTCGCGGTTGCGTTCGAATTCTTTGGCCTCGTTTTTGGTCAGGGCGTCGGGCGTGCCGTAATAATCCACCTGCACCGAGTGGTCAATCACCAGATCGGTGGGAATGAGGGGGTTGATCCGGTTGGGGTCGCCCCCCAGGGCCGCCATGGCGTCGCGCATGGCGGCCAGGTCCACCACCGCGGGTACCCCAGTGAAATCCTGCATCAACACCCGCCCCACCATGAAGGGCACTTCGCCCGCTGGGGGTTGGGCGGCCCGCCACCCGGCCAGAGACTTCACGTCGTCCTCGGTAACCAGGCCCCGCCCGGCGTTGCGCAGCAGAGACTCTAGCAATATTCGGATGGCATAGGGCAGGCGAGACAGCTTGCACAGGCCCGCATCCTCCAGGGCCCCCAGCCGGTAAACGGTCACTTCTCCGGCGGGGGTGTGGAGGGATGTGCGGGCATGGAAAGGATCGGGAAGACGGGCGGGTTTGGTCGTCATGGGGAACCGGGAAAGCTGGGAGGAAAAAGGATGACACCAGGGAAACGGATAATTCTAGAAACGTCTGGGGTGCCCAAAAGATTCCACGGGCCGCCAGATTCCAGAAACTTGAATTCCCCCACTTTACCCCAAGGCCGGGGGGGTTGGAAAGGCAGTGGTGGTTTATAAAAAAATCCTGGTTACGCAGAAATTTCAAGAGAAGAAACCGCAAACGAAAGATCGTCAAGATGCACGGTTAGGCGGGGTGAGGTAAATCCACCAAGAACACCGCCCCCCGGCCAGGGGAAGACGCCACCCGCAGTTCGCCCCCCTGCACCCGCATCATTTCTCGGGCCAGGGGCAGCCCCAGACCGGTGCCAATCTCTCCGGCGGAACCCACGGTGCTGGTTTTTTTGTCTTCCCGAAACAAATCCGGCAGCAGGTCGGCAGAAATTCCAGGGCCGGTGTCTGCCACCGCCAGCGTATGGTCTCCCCGGATTTCCAAAGTAATGGTGTCTCCGGACCGGCAGAACTTGATGGCGTTGACCACCAAGTTTTGCAGCACTTCTCTGGTTAAAATGGGGTCGCAGTAAAACCGAGCGGTGGGGGGCACCCGGTTTGCCATGTGGATGGTTTTACTTTCCGCCAGCAGGTTCATGCCCATGGGTTCGGCGGTGATCTCCTCGCCCGTGACCCAGGTTTTTTGCACGGTCACGGCGCCGGACTGGAGATGATTAAACCGCATCAACTCTTCGGCCATTTTAAGGAAGCCCTCTCCCCGCACCCGCATTCGGTTCAGGGTTTCGATTTGTTCCGGGGCCAGGGGGTGCTCCCCCAGCTTCAGGGTTTCGGCCAGGGTGAGAATGGTGGAGACCGGGGTGCGGATGTCGTGGGCCATCAGGGTCATGAAGCGGTTCTTCAGCCGAATGGCTTCCTCCAGGGCGTCTTTGGTGCGGCGTAGTTCTTGGTTTTCTCCCTCTCGGAATTCGGCCAGGGTTTCGGCCCGCTCTTTGGCCGAACGAAAGCGGTTTACCTGTTCGGCCAGGGCCATGGAAAAGATGACCATCTCGGCCACCGATCCAATCTGCATGCCATGCATGGTGATGAGATTGGCCGGGGCCATGCCCATGGGGATGAAGAACACCACCATGCCCCCCGCGATGGTGAACATTTGAGCGGCGAAGAAATATCGGGCCAGGGCTTCTCCCCGCCACGACAAATTCACCGCCAGCCCAACCATGGCCATCACCGTGACCACCACCTGGGCCATCATGAACTGCATGGGCCAGAGCATCCCCGGCAGATCGAATATGCCCAGCACCATGCCCGCCGCCCCGGTGGCGATGAGCAGTTGCTGTAATCTTCGCAGCAGTCCGTTCCAGCGGGGAAAGGTGCGGGGGAGCTCCAGAAATTCTCTTCCCAAATGAATGATGAGGGCTGTTTGGGCGCAGGATAGGGCAATGGTGAGGGCCAAGTGATTGGATTGGGTGAGGCCTTGAATCAGGTGGGCCTGCAAAATGCCGTCCAGCAGCAGCTGAATGAACGAAGTGCACAGGTTCAAAGCCACATAAACAAGATAGGCCCGGGAGCGCAGCAGAAAGAACAAGAACAAATTGTACAGGGCCAACCCGTAGGTGGCCCCGTAATAGGACCCTAGCACCAGGTTCACGTTACGTTTTTCGTTTTCCACCCAGTTGTGGTCGCCCAGACGGACCGGCGCGGCCATGGTGCCCCCTGGGTTGGCCAGCCGCAGGTACAGGGTGACGGTTTGGCCGGGGGGGATGCTCAGGGGGAAGTCTAAGCTGCGGCCTTGGATGGGTCGCCGGTCGGCGGGGACCTCGATGCCGGTGTGCTGGGTGCTCCAGCGGCCCTGGCTGTCTTGAACGTACAGGTCGGCGGTTTCCAGGGCGGGGAACCCCACGTCCAAAATCCAGTCGGGTTCCAAGGTGTGGTTGGTGACCCGCACCCGGAACCAATAGGCAGAATTGGAAAACCCAAACGAAATGCCCTTGGCGGGCAACGGCTGATATTCGGCGGAACGTTGGGAAGAAGCGGCCTGTTCCACGGTCATGGAACGCTCTGGGTCTTCCAGGTATTGAAACACGGGAGGGAGGGAAATTTGCTCCCCCGTGCGTTCCAGATTCAGTTGGGGAAGGCCGCTTGGAGGGGTGCTGTGGGCCAAGCCGGGGGTAAAGAAAATGAAAACCCCAAGCAGGAGCAGCCCTGGAATGTGCCCCCGAGAACCTGCTGGATGGGGGGCTGGGCAAATCCGTCTTTTTTGAACGGCAAGCCTCATGAGGTGGATTTACGCTGGGGGTTGGCGTTCGGAATTTCCGGCATCTTATCTGAAAACCAGGGGGCAAACAAACGCAAAATCTCCCCGCCAGGGGCAGCCTTGCCCCAGCCTGCCCTCCGTGGGAAGGTGGGGGGAAGATTGAGGAAGGTGATAGAAGGTGCGGGGACGCGCCCTGGTGTTGGCTTCCTCATGGCTTGGAAAATATTTCTGCGGCTCTTTTTTTGAAAGGACACCGGTATGAAAATTGGCTTGGTGGTGTATTCCTGTGACCCGGAAACGGTGTGGAACGCGTTTCGCTTTGGCCTGACGGCGTTGAAGCACGACGACGAGGTAAAAGTGTTTTTGCTGGGCAAGGGCGTGGAGAGCGAGAAGATTGCCAGCCCGTCTTTTCCCGTGAAGGAAACCATGGAATCCTTCGTGGAGTTTGGGGGAAAAATTCTGGCCTGCGGAACCTGCCTGAAGCAGCGCCAAGCCGAAGGCACCGAACTTTGCCCCATCTCTACCATGGCCGACTTGTACGAACTGGTGAAGGAATCGGACCGGGTGTTGACGTTCTAACCAAGCGGTCTCTTCTCCAACAACGCCCCTCCCCTGTTTTTGTCCTAAGACGATCCCCCCCTCTTCCGTCTCTTGCCCCAGCCTGCCCCCCGTGGGAAGGTTTGGGGTATGAGCGAAACCATTCTACAGGGCACCTTAGAGCGCATTACCTTCCAGAATCCGGAGAGCCGGTTTCTGATTGGCCGATTTTTGCCGGAAGGGCACAAGGCCGTGGTGACCGTGAAGGGCATGCTGTTCAACGTGCACGAAGGCCAGCCCCTGCGGCTGTGGGGAAGCTGGGAGGAACACAAAGAATACGGGCGGCAGTTTGCCGTGGCCAACTTCATGGCGTTGGAACCCACCACCCGAGACGGTCTGGAACGCTATCTGGGCAGTGGCATTTTGCCGGGGGTGGGCAAAACCCTGGCGGCCCGCATGGTGAAAACCTTTGGCGAAGACACCTTTCGGGTGCTGGACGAAGAGCCCGAACGGCTGCTGGAGGTGCCCAAGATCAACCAAAAACTGGTGGATAAAATCAAAGCGGGCTGGAGCGAACAAAAGGGCGTGCGGGAGATGATGGTGTTTCTCCACGGCCTGGGAATTTCTCAGGCCTATGCCGAGCGCATTTGGAAAACCTACGGCCCGTCTGGCATGGAAGTGGTGAAAGACAATCCCTACCGGCTGGCCCTGGACGTGAGCGGCATCGGCTTTCGCATTGCCGATGCCATTGCCCAGAAAAACGGGGTAGACCGGGCCAGCCCCCAGCGTGCCGAGGCCGGGGTGATCTTTGCCCTGGAGGAGATCACCGGCGAGGGGCACACCTGCTACCCAGAGCCCATGGTGGTGGAGCGGGCCGCCAAGATTTTAGAAATATCCCCCCAGGGGGCCGCCCAGGCCGTGGGGGAACTGGTGAAGGCCGGGTTGCTGCGCCGCAAGGAAGGGCTGGCCCTGGCCGAAGACGGCACCCTGCTGGTGCCCCCGGCGTTGTACCGCCCCCGTTACGACCGGGCCGAGGAACACATTGCCAGGGACCTGCGGCGCATCTTAACCACCCGCGGCCCGGCGTTAAAAAAACAGCCGATGGCACAAAAAGAACAATACGAAGAACACCCAGGGGAACAAGAAGACTGGCAGGAAGGGAAGGACGGAAAGAAAGACAGAGAGGAGAACGGAGAGCAAGCCGCAGCGAGGGACGGGGTACTGGTGGGGAAGGGGGCCGGAGAGAGCGGGAGCGAGGGGGAGCAGGAAGACGAACGAGAGGAGGAAACGGATGGAGAGTTGGACATTGATCGGGAACTGTCGAAGCTGGAAGGGGAAAGCGGAATTACCCTAGACCCCGAACAGCGCGCCGCCGTGGAGGCCTGTCTGCACCACAAGGTGGTCATTCTCACCGGCGGCCCCGGCACGGGAAAAACCACCATTGTGCGCTTTGTGCTGGAACTGCTGGGGCGAAGGGTGGCCAGGGTGGCCCTGGCGGCCCCCACTGGCAAGGCTGCCAAGCGCCTGTCGGAAACCACCGGCCGAGCGGCCTTTACCCTGCACCGCCTGCTAGAGGCCGGCCCGGCGGGCTTTGAGCGCGATGAAGACCGGCCCCTGGAACTGGACCTGCTGATCGTGGACGAGTGCTCCATGATTGACACCCTGCTGATGGAAGCCCTGCTAGACGCCTTGCCCCCCGCGGCCCGGCTGGTGCTGGTGGGCGACGTGGACCAGCTGCCCTCGGTGGGGGCGGGCATGGTGCTGAACGACCTGATCGCCTCGGGGGTCTTCCCGGTGTCTCGGCTGGAGAAAATTCACCGCCAGGGGCGGCTCAGCCGCATTACCCAAAACGCCCACTTGGTGCGAAAAGGCCTGCGGCCAGAACTGACCCGCCTAGACACGGGGGAACTGGAGGATTTTTATTTCATCCGCGAGGGTGAGCCTGAGCGAGTGGCCCAGTTGATTCAAACCATGGTGTGCCAGCGCATTCCCGCCCGGTTTGGGCTGGACCCCAAAACCGACGTGCAGGTGATTTCTCCCATGCGCAAGGGCACCACCGGGGTGGACCAGTTGAACCACATGCTGCAAGACGCCCTGAACCCCGGCGGGGCGGAACTGACCTACGGCGAGCGGCGTTACCGGGTGGGAGACCGGGTGATGCAGATCAAGAACGATTACGAAAAAGTGGTGTTCAACGGCGACATGGGGGAAATCACCGGATTCGACCGAGAGGAGGGCATGTTGACCCTCACCTTCGACGGGCGGGAGGTGCCCTATGCCAAGAAGGAGCTGGATCGGATCACCCTGGGGTATGCCATTACCGTGCATAAGTCTCAGGGCTCGGAATACCCAGCGGTGATTATTCCCCTCACCACCCACCATGCCATTATGCTGCGGCGCAACCTGCTGTACACGGCCCTCACCCGCGGCAAGCAGTTGGTGGTGGTGGTGGGCACCGAGCGGGCCATTGACTTGGCCATTCACAACGCCCGCCAAGAGGTGCGCTACACCGGCCTGCGGCGCCGGTTGGAGGGGGCCGAATAGCCCTAACCATTCCAATTTTTACTTCCCTATGGTGAACTGTAACCCGTCTAAGTATTCCGCCCACCCGCCATTCTTTTATGGGATGGAGCCGATGGGTGGAGAATAGAACCCGTTCGGGAAACATAGACTGGAAGGAAGCAAGCGCATAACTTTTCGGCTTCAAGTGGATTTCCGTAAAGCACCCCTCCCTGCCGCCTTTCAGGCGGCTGTCCCTCCCCTTCGTGGAGGGACAATACGGCTTAGGCCGAGGGGGTGGAGAATAGAACCCGTTCGGGAAACATAGACTGGAAGGAAGCAAGCGCATAACTTTTCGGCTTCGATTCATTTTCCCTCCACGAAGGGGTGCTGTTGGGATGCCCTCAGGGGCTGGGGTGGTTTACGGAGAAGGACGATACGGCAGCGCAAGATGTGACTGAACAGCGGTTGCGTAGAGATTGCATTTTCGAAAATCATTTGAAGAAAGGGAAGGCCCCATGATTCGGAAGATTGTAACCCCCACGGTGATTGTGGCCGCCCTGGGCTACTTTGTGGACGTGTATGACCTGATTCTGTTCGGCATGGTGCGGGTGCAAAGCCTGGAGGGCCTGGGCCTATCTGGCGAGGCGGTGACCCTGCAGGGCATTCACCTGTTGAACATGCAAATGTACGGCATGCTGCTGGGGGGCATTTTGTGGGGGGTGCTGGGAGACAAGCGGGGCCGCAAGTCGGTGCTGTTCGGTTCGATTCTGTTGTATTCCCTGGCCAACATTGCCAACGGCATGGTGACCGACCTTACCGCTTACGGCTTGCTGCGGTTTGTGGCCGGGGTGGGCCTGGCGGGAGAACTGGGGGCGGGCATTACCCTGGTGGCCGAGATTCTGCCCCGCCAAAGCCGCGGCTATGGCACGGCGCTGGTGGCCTCGGTGGGAATTCTTGGGGCCTTGATGGCAGGCTATGTGGCCAACCATTTCGACTGGCGGGTGGCCTATTACATTGGCGGGGCCATGGGGCTGGTGCTGCTGGCCTTGCGGATGGGCGTGTTTGAAAGCGGCATGTTTGCCAAGGCCCTGCAGTCGAAGGCGACCCGGGGGAATTTAATGGCCCTGCTGGCCCCAGGGCGCCTGGGGCGCTACCTGGCCTGTATCTTGATTGGGATGCCGATCTGGTTTGTCATCGGCCTGCCGGTGGCCTTTGCCCCAGAGTTCGCCAGAGCCTTGGGGGTGGCCGAGGCGGTGAACGCCGCCAGCGCCCTGACCTGGTGCTACATTGGGCTGGCCCTGGGCGATTTGTCCAGCGGGCTGCTTAGCCAATGGTTCAAAAGCCGCAAGCGCTCGGTGGCTGTGTTCATGGCCATCACGGGCACGGCTACCCTGGTGTACCTGAACAACCCCGGCATGGGGGCCAGTACCCTGTATGCCCTGTGCGCGGTGATGGGTTACGGGGCGGGGTACTGGGCCATGTTTGTAACCATGGGGGCCGAGCAGTTTGGCACCAACCTGCGGGCCACCGTGGCCACCACCGTACCCAACTTTGTGCGGGGGGCCGTGCCCCTGATGACCACCCTGTTCATTTCCCTGAAGCCGGGGATGGGGGTGCCGGGGGCCGCCATGACCGTGGGGGGTGCCACCTTTGCCTTGGCGGCGGTGGCCCTGTGGAAAACCGAGGAGACCTTTCACAAAGACTTAGACTTTTTGGAAGTGACCCCCTGAAGGGAATCGGCGGTGGTCGGGTGGATGTGAAGGATGGAGGCTTCTACCTAACCAGGGTTTTTGCCTGACCAGGGGGATTGGGGGGCGAAGCCCCCCAATAAAAAACCCCCAGGGAAGGGGGGGTAGGGGGATGGGAAAAACATTTAAGATGCGCGGGGGCGGTTGAACCGCTGGGGAGAAAACTTGTTCAGCAAATCGCTGGCGAGGCCGTCCAGCATCAGCCGGCTGAGATGATAGGCCGTGGCGGGGGTGGTGAGAATGCCGTTCCGGTGGTGGCCCGTGGCCATGTACAACCCCGGAAAGCCGCTTTCTCCCAAAATGGGGGCGTTGTCACGGGAACCAGGGCGAAAGCCGGTCCAGGTCTCCACCACCGGCAGATCATAGGCCCCCGGCAGGGCCTCCCAGGCTCCCTTCAGCAATTCGTACAACCCCCCCGCCGTGACTTCTCGGTCGAAACCCATTTCCTCCACCGTGGCCCCCACAATCAACCGCCCATCGCTTTTGGGGGCCAAGTAAATTTCGGGCACCCGCACCACCCGCAAGAACCGGGTGAGGGGGTGAGGCTCCGGCATTCTCAAGGCCAGCATTTGCCCCTTCACCGGGCGCACTGGTGGGCGCAGGTGGTCTGGCAGCCCCGCAACCAGCCCGGACCAAGCCCCCGCCGCCAGCAGCACTCGCCGGGCGGGCCACACCTCTCCCGCCAAGTTCCCTCCCAGTTCCACCGCCGGGGGTTTTCCCGGTTCCAGCACAAAGCGCTCCACCGGGGTGTTTTCCAGCACTTGGCCCCCGCTTTGCGCTAGCGCCGCCCCCAGGGCGGCAGTGAGCTTGCGGGGGTCCACCTGGTGGTCTTGGCGGCACAGGTAAGCCGCCGCCACATAGCCCGACAGCCCTGGCTCCAGGGCCTGGGCCTGGGCGGGGGTCAGGGGTTCCACCGCCAACCCCCGGGCCCGCTGGTAGCCATATACCTCCGCCAGCCGGGCGCTGTCATCGGCGGTGAGGGCCATCTGCAGGGCCCCTTCCGTTCGAAAGTCCACGTGTAGGCCGGTGGCGGCCTGCAGCCGCGCCACGAAGTTGGGGTACCGGGCCAGGCTGTCCAGCCCCAGGGCCAGGTTGGTGTCTTCCTGAAAGGCCACCTCGGTAATGGGGGCCAGCATCCCCGCGGCCGCCCAAGAGGCCTCCCGCCCGGCCTTCCCCCGCTCCAGCACCGTCACGGGTTCTCCCCGCAGGGCCAGCGCCCACCCCACTGCCAAGCCAATCACCCCGCCCCCCACCACCAGGGTGCCGGGGTAGGTGTCTCGGGTTAAGCGGGGAGATGGCTTGTGTGGGCGCGAAGGGTTCATGGGGGTACTGTATCATTCAAGCCGTGGGCTCAACAGTCACCCCTTGCTCGAAGCCGAAAAGTAATGCGCTTGTTCCCGTCCAGTGTTCACAACACCCCTCCCCTGCCCCCTGACGGGGGCATCCCCTCCCCTTCGTGGAGGGGAAATAACTTGAATCCTATGGGTGATGTGCTTGCTTCCATCCAGTCTTTACTTTCCGCACGGTTGAACAGAATAACCGATGGCTTCGAGCATTGTCCCTCTCCGAATGGGGAGGGGCAAACGCCCGAAGGGCGTTGGGGAGGGGTGCTGTGGGGAATCACTCGAAACCGAAAGATGATGCGCTTGCTTCCGTCCAGTCTTCACTTTCCAAATGGCTGAAAAAAAAACCGATGGCTTCGATTTATTTCCCCTCCACGAAGGGGAGGGACAGCCGTCCGCAGGACGGCAGGGAGGGGTGTTGTTGGGAATCACTCGAAGCCGAAAGGTGATTTGCTTGTTCCCGTCCAGTCTATGTTTCCCGAACGGGTTTTGTTCTCCACATTTCGGCCTAAGCCGTCATTGTCCATCTCCGTTGGGGTGGGGTGCTGTTGGGACAATACTCGAAACCATCGGTTATTCTGTTCAACCAATCCGTGAATAAAACAAAAAAGCGGCGGGAGTAACCCGCCGCTTCGTGCAATTTTCAAAATTGAGAAAATAGAGATTGGTTAATTGCCGCTGGGCAGGGGAATTTCCACCGGAGTCAGCGCGCAGAAACTTCCGCCATGGTGATCGTCATCATCCTGATCCGCCGTGGCAGGGCAGGGGGTTAGCTCCGCGGTGCCCAATTGGCCGAAGGTGTTTTCTCCCCAGGTAAACAGGAGGCCATTGGTGGTCACCGCCCCCGAGTGACGCCCCCCGGCCCCCACCATGGAGAACGAAGTGCCCGCCATGATCTGCACGGGCAGGGCGCGGAATTGGGTGGTGCCGTCGCCCAGCTGGCCGGCTTGGTTGCTGCCCCAGGCCCACAGGCTGTGGTCAGCCTTCACCGCCAAAAAGTGGCCCCGACCCGCGGCGGCCATCACCCAGCCAGTCTCAAAGCCAATCTGCTGCGCGGCCAGGGCGGAAGGACCATGGTTCCGGTTGTGGTCTCCATCATGACCATGTTCGTGGCCTTCATTTTTCCAAACCCACAGGGTGCCATCGGTTTTCACACCCACGCTGTGTTTGTCTCCCACCGCGGCCATGGACCAGCCGCCCTGACCCACTTCACGGGCCACGCAGCCATGGTCATCTTCATCACAACCTTCCCCCCACACAAACATCCGGCCATCCTCCCGAATCGCCAGCAGTTGGTGATCCCCCGCGGCAATGAACCGGAAGTGTTCCCCCGCCGCCAGCGGTTGGGGGGCCAAGGCTTGGTGTTTGCCCCAGCTAAACAGGCTGCCGTCTGCCGTCATGGCCAAAGACACATTCTCTCCCGCCGCCACGTTGGCCCAGTCGTTGGCGGTTCCCACCCGCACTGGCTCTGTCCGACGGGTCCGGGTGCCGTCTCCCAACTGCCCATGGCGGTTCCCGCCCCAGGCCCACAGGCTGCCATCTTTGGCCACGGCCAGGGTGTGGTCTTTTCCACCGGCCACTTGGGCCCACAGGGTGGCATTCACCAACCGGGGAGAAAACGAGCAGGGTTTGTCCCGGCAGACATCCGAAGAGGTGGTGCCCATCTGACCCGCACCGTTAGCCCCCCAGGCGTACATATGACCGTTGGACAACGCCACCAGCGTGTGCTGGCTGCCGCCAGCACCCCCCAGCCAACGTAAGGTGTTCCGGTCTTTTACTTTGCCTTGCGAATTGCCCCTTTTGTCCCCCGCTGGAAGAGGGGAGGTAGAAGATGAGGAGGTATTCTCCGGAACGCAACCCCCAGCCAGCAGAGCCACGGCTACCAGGCCCAGGGCCCACGACCATCTGTTTTCCATTTTATGCTTCATTGAGCGTTCCATTGGCGTCTCCCGAGATTGAACCGTAAGATAAAGCACCCTTTATATGTTGGAATAATCTTATTTTTATGACAATTTGTCCAAGAAAAAAACCGATGCTAAAACCCGGTTTACACCGCATGAACAAGAACAAACATTCGAGCATCATGCGCTTTACCCCCATTCGTTTGGGATTGGCTTCCCCTGTCAGAAAAATACCCGAATCTTTTTTCTGATAAGTATGGCTACCTTGTCATAAAAAGATTTGAAAGTATTCCTCACTGTTGTTATGTTCTTTATACATGGTTATGAGTGTATTTGCAATATGCTTTTTCAATGTTATCGTGTTGTTTCATGATATCAATGAGTTTATCCACAGAAAGGGTGGAAAAGCACAGGACCCCTTGCCCCGCTTCCTCACCTGGGCCATACTTTGTCCATCCTATGTTTACTCTCACCCTTTCGTTTTGGAGCGGTTACAGCCCATGAAAACCATTGACATCAAAGGCTTTAAAGAAAACATCATCGAGCGAGCCGACTACCCCCTAGACAAATGCAAGACCATCCTGGGCAAAGAAGTCACCGCCATTTTGGGATACGGCCCCCAGGGCCGTGGCCAGGGCCTGAACATGCGAGACCAGGGCTTCAACGTGATTCTGGGTTTGCGCAAGGGCCGCAGTTGGGACAACGCCCTGAAGGACGGCTGGGTGGAAGGCAAAAACCTGTTCGAGATGGAAGAAGCCGCCAAGAAAGGCACCATCCTCCAGTTTCTGGCCAGCGATGCCGGGCAAATTGCCCTGTGGCCCATGGTGAAAAGCTGCCTCACCGAAGGAAAGGCCCTGTATTTCTCCCACGGGTTCGGCATTGTGTACCACGAGCTGACCCACATTGTTCCCCCCAAGAACGTGGACGTGATTCTGGTGGCCCCTAAGGGTTCCGGCATGACGGTGCGAACCTTGTTCGAGGCCGGCAGCGGGTTGAACGCCAGTTACGCCGTGCATCAAGACTTCACCGGGCGGGCCAAAGACCGGGCCCTGGCCACGGCCTTCGCCATCGGGTCGGGTCATGTGTTCGAGACCACCTTTGAGAAAGAAGTGACCAGCGACCTGACCGGCGAACGCAGCGTGCTGATGGGGATGATCGAAGGGGCCTTCCGGGCCCAGTACAACGTGCTGCGCCGCCACGGTCATTCTCCCTCCGAGGCCTACAACGAAACCGTGGAAGAAGCCCTGCAAAGCCTTTACCCCCTGATCAACCAGCGGGGGATGGACTGGATGTACGCCAACTGCTCCACCACCGCCCAGCGGGGCGCCCTGGATTGGGCCCCTCGGTTCCAGAAGGCCATCGAGCCCGTGATTGAGGAGTGCTACCAAAGCGTGAAAAGCGGCAAAGAAGCCGAAATCGCCATCGAATCCAACTCCCGCCCCGACTACCGCGAGCGGTTGGAGAAAGAACTGAAGGAAATCGCCGACTCGGAAATGTGGACCGCCGCCCGGGCCCTGCGCCCCTTGCGGCCGGGCTTTAAGCCGTAAAGAGCGGGGAATGATATCACTCCCAAATAAAACACCCCCCGTCCGGTCAGGGCGGGGGGTGTTTTGTTTCAGGCTCTGCTTTCCGTTTCTTTCTTACTCCCGACCCCCATACCAGATGTTACTTGGCTAGGCATAGGCTTACAGACCCCAAATAACAAGGATTGAGTAACCAAGGTTTTGCCCCTGCGGTGGTCAGTGGGAAGCAGGGGGGTAGGGGGGCGAAGCCCCCCAAAAATAAGCCCCCTTCCCCCAGGGAAGGGGGCAGGGGGATGGGAGAAAGAAACGATGGAGAGATATTACTCCTTCACTTCCTTGGCATAAGAGAGCGTCAACCAAGCCACGGTTCCAGGCTGCGTGGTGGGCAAAGTATACCCATGCATAGTCATGCTGGGGCGGTTGGCCGCGGCCAGGGCCACGCCAAAGCCTTCTCCCAGGTTGTAACCCAGGGTCACGGTGGCCTCGTACAGTCCGGCATGGCTGTAGTTGTTGGTATCCATATAGTGCTTCTCGCCCAGCAACACCTTCCAGGTAAAGTCCGTTCCGCCACCCACCGACAATGTGGAGTAGGAGCTAGAGTTCTCCGCGTCGTTGTAAAACCCAAGGGTGGGGCCCAGGTCCTCCAGCCAAGCCAGTTTCCACAGCAGGTACATTTCGTGGGTGCCTTTGAAGTAACCCATCTGGTGGTAGTTCACCACGCCCACCTCGTAGGAGCCCATCTTGTTCTCCCAGGTGTAGTTCAGGGTGGTGTCCAGTTCGTCAAAGTCAGACAGGCCGCCAATGGGACATGGGGGTACAGCACATCCCCTGGCCACGCCCAGGCCGGGGGTGTCCCGGTCGGTCAGGGCAAAACTTCCCCACACCACAAATCCAACCCCAGAGGGCGTATAGAACGTGAAGGTGGGCTGCACAGCAGGAGACACGTTGAAAGCCGTTTCCTTCCCGGCATTTTTGGTGGAATAGGCGGCTTTGAACACGTCATCGCCCCGGAACACGTAGGTGCTGGGCAGGTCTATGGAATACTTAAAAATGGTTTTGCCCCCGGCTTCTTGAGCCTGGGCCTGAAGGGCGGGCAGCAGCGCCAACAGCAAGAACGCCCCTACCGAACGAAAGTGATTCAGCCGCATGAAACCTCCTTTGTGGATGATTGAGAAAACCCCCGGGAACCTCTCCCGGAGAAACAGCCTGTGGGGCCTAGCGAGTTACAATTGCACCCCACATGCCATATTCTTGTGCACTTCTTTCACACAACGCATCAATCACATAACTTTATTTTCCGGCTATTTCCCCCCGCTGACCGCCCGATTGTTCAGCGGATGCTCAGCGGAGTGATGAATAAATAGGCAGATAGTCCAACAGCACCCCTGCCCTTCGGGCATCCCCTTCCCTTCGTGGAGGGGAAATGAATCGAATCCGGTGGGTGATGTGATGGCTTCCTTCCAGTCTGTATATTCCGCACGGATTCTATGTTTCACCCTTCGGCCTCAGACGCCAGGGTGGGGTGCTGTTGGAAACAACCGAAGAATAACGTAAAACATCGTTTTACTGATAAAGGCTAGCCTGGATGGAACCCCCTGGCAACCCCAGGGTAAAACCCTGGCGAATTGGGTTGGCTGGTTGGACGGACCCCCAGGGATGGAGTACCCTCGGAGGAATCAGCACTCATTCTTGTCAACCCACAATATATTCAGGAGCAAATGCAATGGCGGCGGAATCTCACATGGTCGAATTAGGCACCAAAGCCCCCGGCTTTCGGCTGCCAGACACCATTTCTGGAAAAACGCTGGGCCTGGAGCAAGTGAAAGGCCCCAAGGGCACCCTCATTCTGTTCATCTGCAATCACTGCCCTTACGTGCTGCATGTGCTGGAAGAGCTGGTGCGGGTAGGCAAAGATTATCAGCCCCAGGGGGTTGGGGTCGTGGCCATCAGCGCCAACGACGTGTCGGCCTACCCTGAAGACGCCCCGGACAAAATGTCTCAACTAGCCAGGGAGCATGGGTTTAGCTTCCCCTACCTATACGATGAAAGTCAGGCCACGGCCCGGGCCTACGACGCGGCCTGCACCCCCGATTTGTACGTGTATGACGCCGATCTGAAACTGGTGTACCGGGGGCAGCTAGACGGCGCCCGGCCCAAAAACACCACGCCGGTGACTGGCGCCGACCTGCGCCGGGCCCTGGACTGCCTGGTGGCGGGCAAACCCATAGACGCCCACCAGGTGCCCAGCGTGGGATGCTCCATCAAGTGGAAAAGCAAATGAGCGAGGATACCCCCTATTCCTCGGAAACCCTGCTGGAAGCGGAGGGAAGCCTGTCGGATAAGTTGAAGGCCATGGTTACCGCCCACCAGCGGTTCGTTGAACAGTTTCACCACAGTTTGGAAAACGCCCTGCGGTTTGTGCAGTTGGCCGCGGTTTCGCGGGAGCAAGAACCCGAGGAAACCCGCCAAATGCTGCGGCAAATCCAGGCGTTGAACCTGCCCGGCCACATTCACAGCCTGCGAGAGGACTTTCTGTGGATGAAAACGTTTATTCAGGGGGTTGGCGAAGACCTGGACGAGTCTGAAACCTTGGCGCCAGAAATGGACGACCTGATGGGCCACTACGAACAATTGGAAGACGAAGCCGTAAGCCTGACCGGAGAAATGGAAGACCTGCTGGCGGGGTTGAATACCTAAGTTCACAAGAACGTTGATTTATGATTGTTCCCAATATTTCAAAGCATCTCCCTTTGTGTCCTCCGCGTTTGTCTAGCCCCGGCCACCAGCGCCATGGGGCATAATCCCTGGGCCACATATCGGATAGACCCCCCTCCAATGAGTCACCGAGAGTTTATTCTTTCTTCGTGTTCTCTTGATCTTTCTTATCTCACCTGATCCTTCTTATCCCTCTTTTTGAATGTTCGGCGGGGGCGTGGGCAGGGCACCGGCACCGGCCCGGGGAATGGCCGCTCGGGGGGGGGATGGAGGCCGGGGATCCATAAAACTTCCCGCCCGCCGCTCCAGTTCACCGGCCACGGCTGGGGGCAGGGGGGCCCAATCCTCTGCCAGCGGTACGTCTGCCGGGCCGCCTGGGCCATCGCTTCGCCGCGGCGGAACCCCACGGGCCAAAGCCCGGCCCTCCTCCGACAAACGGGCAGGCGCTTCCAAATCGGCTCCAGCGGGCGGGCTACCCCACAGGCCGCTCCGCCAGCGGGCAAACCGCCGGATCATCGTTTCTATCTGAAACGTAGAAAACCCCATGGTCATCCTTTGGTGTTCACAAAAATCCCCGAAGCTTCTTTCATCCGCGCGGCGATATCCAAAAACTCCGTGGCTGGAATCTGGCCAATGGCTCGGCCGGATTTCATGTCGTGAATCACCGCGTAGGAATACCCGGATTCCTCGTGGTAACGAAACTGGATGGAGTGAAACTGCTGCATGCCCTGAATGCTGGCATTGGCCTTTTGAATGGCCCGGTCCATCCGTTCCTTCACTTCCGCCCGTACCTTGGGGGCATCCATCACATCCTTGCGCATTTCCGCCTTCAGGATGGGATTGTTCTGCGGATCCAACTTCGGATCGGCGATCCGCAGGGGGGGCGAAGCGTGAATGGCCGTTTCGTGAATGGCCGTTTTCGCGGGCATTTGTTCTGCCTGCGGGTCCATTTGCGTGATTTTCATAATAGGTCTCCTTGCGGGGGCGGCCAGAATGTACGGTTCCTTCCAGCGTTGCCCGCGGGTTTACTCAGACAGGTCCACCCGTCTTCCGGCGGTTTTTCGATCGCCTAGATAACGTTTAATGTTCTCCTGCCGCTCCAGGGCAGAAAGTTCCCGGCCCAACTGGGCCCTTTCTTCCTCCATGCGCCGCTCCATGGCCTGTTCGTTTTCCAAAATGGCTCCCACCAAGCGGGCCATTTCCCCCATCCAGGGAGAAGCCTCTGGCCCCTGGCCCTTGGCGGAGTTTTCCCACTCCGCATCCAATTCCCGCAGGCGGGCAATCACGCCCTCTTTGCGGGCAATCAGGTCTTCCAACCCGTCCAGGTTCACCATCAGCAGCTGCCGCTGGCTCAAATCCAGCAGGGTTTCCAGCAGTTGCTGCCGTTCCTTCATCACTTCCGCCGCTGGGCGTTTTGAACTCATGGGGCCTCGATCAAAATTCGATACCAATCCTGGCAACCTTCCGCGGGGCAATCCCTTCCGCGCGGCAATCATTTTCCAATGCAGAACCGGCTGAAGATTTCCTCCAGCAAGTCTTCGGGGGTGGTGTCTCCGGTCACCGCCCCCAGGGCCGCCAAGGCCCGGTCCAGGTCCACCGCCAGCAATTCCCCGGGGCGGCCTTCCGCCAACCCCTGGCGGGCCCCATCCACCGCCTGCCAAGCATCTCGGGCGGCTTGTTTTTGCCGCAGGTTGGTCAGCATGGGGTGCTCCAGGGCCAGGGGTTTGTTCCCCACCGCCCGTTGATGCACCGCCTGCCGCAGGCCCTCCAACCCTTGCCCGGTCTTGGCCGAAAGCCCCAACCGGGAGAATCCTTCCACCTCCCCCGCCCAGGGGGGGTCTTCGTCCGTCATGCGGTCCTGCTTGTTCACCACCAGCAGGGTGCCTGGGGGGACCTGGGCCAACAGTTCCCGGTCGTCCGGCTCCAGGGGGGCAGATCCGTCCAGCACCAGCAGCACCAGATCGGCGGAGGCCATGGCCCTTCGGGCCCGGGCAATGCCCATTTGTTCCACCAGGTCCTGGCTGGCCCGAATGCCCGCGGTGTCAATCAACCGGGTCATCACCCCCCCAACGCGGGCCAGTTCTTCCAGGGTATCCCTGGTGGTGCCCGGCACGTCGGTCACAATGGCCCGGTCTTCTCCCAGCAGGGCGTTCAACAGGCTAGACTTGCCCACGTTGGGCCGGCCCAAAATGGCCACCCGCAGCCCCTCCGCCAGAATGCGGCCTTGGTCGGCTCCCCCCACCAGTTCCTCCAACCGCCCGGCAGTTTGGTCCAGCAGCCTTGCCAGTTCCCCTTGGTGTTCCGTCCAGTCCTGCTCCTCGGGAAAGTCGATGGCCGCGGCCACCAGGGCCGCCCCCCGCAGCAGTTGTTCCTTCAGCGCCCCGATTTCTTGCTGAAGCCGCCCCCCCAGCTGGGCCGCGTTCACCGCCAGGGCCGTGGGGGTGCCAGAAACCACCAGGTCCGCCACCGCTTCGGCCTGAGTTAAGTCTAGCCGACCGTTCATAAAGGCCCGCCAGGTAAATTCCCCCGGGGCCGCCATCCGCCCGCCCCCCGCCAGCACCAGGTCCAGCACCGCCCGCACCGCCGCGTGGCCCCCGTGGCAATGCAGTTCCACCACGTCTTCCCGTGTGTAAGACCGGGGGGCCCGCATCACCACCGCCAGCACTTCATCCAACCTCCGCCCGGCATCCACCACCCAGCCGTGCAGCAACCGGTGAGAGGGCGCCCTGGCCAACCCCGTCTGCCCGGTGGGGTGAAACAGGGGGTCTGTCAAGGCCACCGCCCGGGGGCCGCTCACCCGCACAATGGCCACCCCACCCACCCCCGGGGGCGTGGCCACCGCCGCGATGGTATCCTCATTCCTCCATTTCATGACCCCTCAAAGAGAACAGGTCTAGTGAATATCGTTCTTAAAGATTTCCCGGTAACCCTGGCCGTACAACCCCGTGGTGACCCACGGGTCGGTATCGCGCATGTTCATGTGGGCCAGCCCGCGCAGCATGCGGGCGGTGAAATACAAATCTTTGGCTTGCTTGGCGCTGTCGGCGTCATAGTCTGGGCACGATTTGGCCGAAAGGGACAAATTCATGGCATCTTCCGACCAGTAATACGCGTTCAGCAGGTTTTCATCGGCCCGCATTTTGTAATACTTGGCCATCTGTACCTTGGCGTCCTCGTACAACACCGAGGCCTGATACAGCGCCAATGGCGCGCAGGCCCCCATGGGCACCGGGCTCTTGGCCTGGGGAGCCAGCAAGCAGCCCCCCAGCCCCGCCGCCGCCGCGAGCCAGACCAGCCCTTTCCAGGCCAGATTCGTTTGTCTGCAATTCATGGCGCACACCTCCTTCCCTTCATGTTCTCGCTTCCCTTTGTTTTCCCGCCCAGGTTATCGTTTTCCCCTCCAAACCACCCCCGAATCTCTGTATTGAATTTTTCCGCTTTGTGAAACAGACCCCCCGGGGGAACACCCCCCGGGGAAATCCGTGTCCAATCCAACAGACAACAACTTTCCAACAAAACATCCAAAAACTAATCCAACAACTGAACAACCCGCGACGGATAGTGGTTGGCGTGGGACAACGAAGCCACGTTGGCATCCAACTGGATCCGGTTCTTGGTAAACTCGGCGATTTCTTTGGCCATGTCGGTGTCCCGGATGGCCGATTCGGCCGCCACCAGGTTCTCCGACGCGACCCGCATCACCGCCAAGTTGATCTCCAGGTTGTTGCGCTGAATGGAGCCCAACTCGCCGCGAGCCAGCGAAATTTCGTTGATCGCGGAGTCTACCACCTTCACCGTGTCGTGGGCGCCTTCCACCGTGGTCACATCCACCTCGGCCAGGGATTTCACCCCGGTCTCGGTTTCGATGTTTCGCCCCAAGGTAGAAGGGGTAATGTTGGGCAGCGCCAGCCGGGTGTTTTCCCCCGGCTGCCCGCCGGTTTGGAAGGTTAGGGCCGAGTTGATGACATGCACCGTACCCACCGTGCCCACCATGGGCTGATGGACTTTCTCCATCTGCCCGGGATTTCCTTCCACCGGTTTTTCCACCATCGGGCCCGTGTACATTACCGACAGGCCGTCGGTGTTGGGGTTTCCTTCGCCGCCGATCAGGGTTTGGCCGCGCCCGTAGGCCGCCTCGCCGTTGATCGTTCCGCGAATGTCCAGCCCCTGGGTGGCCTCGACCGCCTTGTTGGCTTCGGGAGAAAGCACGCCCGCGGCCGAACTGACCACCGAGAACGTCGGCACGCTGCCGTATTCTTGGTGGGTCAGTTTGATGCGGTTGTCTTGGGTGATGGTGATGTCCACCTTCATCCCTTGCTTTTCCACCTCGCCTTTCAAGCGGCCCAGAAAGCGCTCCACCGAGTCATCGCTTTTGGCTTCCACGTGTGCCACGTGTCCGCCTTCCATGATGTCGATGGACAGCCCCTTCAGGTTTTCCGTGGTTACCGCCTGGCTGCCTTCGATTTGGGCCTGGGTGGCTACCTGGGTCACATCCACCCGGTAACCCTCCACCGGCGTGCTGCGGGTGGTGATGGCTCCCTTCACGAAGGTCAGCCCCTCACCCGTCGCCGTGCCGTTGATGCCCGTGGAACCATCCAGCAATTTCTTCCCGCCGAAACGGGCGGTCTGGGTGGTCCGCTGCAAAGACTCCAAGGCGTTACGAATTTCCATCTGGTCGGCAGCCAGCATGTTGGCGTCGTTGGCCCCTTCGTTCGAGGCATGCAGCGCCAATTGCCGGATACGCACCAGCTGGTCGTTGATTTCCGCGAGTGCCCCTTCGGTGGTTTGCACCATCGCGTTGGCAATCTCGGTGTTGGCCGCGGCCTGGTTAACCGATTTAATTTGGGCGCGCATCTGCTCGGAAATGATCAACCCGGCTGGGTCGTCACCCCCTTTGTTGATGCGAAACCCAGAACTTAATCGTTCCAGAGAGTCGGCCAGCTTCTTGTCCGTGGCACTCATGTAGCGCTGGCCGCGGACGGAAGCAATGTTATTGTTGATACGAATGGCCATAAGTCACCTCTTCTTCCTTGTTAGGTTTTGGTATCCCATCCCGGTACGCTCCCCCCGCGTCCAGCGGGGCCGCCTTTCCTCTTACAATCCTTCCTTGGAAGGGCGGAGCTCTTTCAGGGACAGGGCGGACAATCCGCCTTCCCCTGGATCTCGGTTCAACAGCCGCAGCATGGGGCCGCCCCCGTGCTGGGCCAAGGCCTCCACGGCCTCGGACCCCTGGACCGGAATCTGACGGCGCAGGTGTTCGGCCATGGAGCGGGCCAGGTCCGCGTGGAGCAGCGCGCCTTGCGCCGCCACCACGTTTTCTGCCCGCACCTGATAATTTTGCAACGTTTGGAGCAACGGCCCGGAAGCCATGGTCTCCAGCACCGTTTGATGCCCCGCCAGTTCCGTCAGGGCGGCCTGGGCCACCTCTGCCGCGGCCCTGGCCGCCGGGGGGTTGTCTAAGCGGATGGCCGCCAGAGAGTCGTATCCCTCCGGCACATCCACCCCCCGCCCCAGATGGCGGGGGTGAACCGAAGGCAGGTGAACCCACACCGGCGGGCCCAAATGGGACCCCGGATGAAACACCATGCCGTTCCTCACCAGCACCAACCGGCCTTCCGGCAAGACCTCCGGCCTGGGCAGGTGGGGGTCCCCTGGGTCAGGGGGGGGCTGCCAGGCCGCCACCAATCCTTCCAGGTGGGTGCCCGTAGGCCCAAATAAAAAGCATCCCTGGCCCTCGGCCGGAAGACCATCCAGGGTTCCCTGGATGTCTTGCCCCATATACAGCCCGCCCGTGGACCCCAGCACTTGGGGGGGGTCACTGACCGCGCTGAAGCCATGCTGCCGACCCATCCGGCGGTGGGCGATGAAAAACCCTCCGCTGGACGCTCCAGCCCATAAGTCTAATCCAGCCCGACGAAAGACCTCGCTCAGGCGCGCCACCACCGCCTCCGGGGGCAGCCCAGGGGGAACCTCTACCCGCACCAACTGGCCGCCCTCTCCCAGTTCCAGCCGGAACGGTCCGGCCGGGAGATGGCCCCTGACCAGGGCCCGGCGGGGCAGGCGGCTCACCGCCACCGCGTAGCCCTCCGGCGGGGAAGGCCGGGTGAACGCTTCGGCCCGGACAAACCGGAACCCTTCGCCCACCGCCATGCCTTCCACCCCCTGGCTGCCGTCCATCATCCGCCGCGGACCAAAGCGGGTGTCCTCCGCCGCCGCCGCCAAACAGGCCAGCAACACCGAGGGGTCCCGCTGCTCCGCCGGCAGGGGTTCGTTCTCCGCCGCCTGGGCCATACGGTGCAGTTCTTCCACCCATCCCCGGCAGCGACGCAGTTGGGTTAACGCCAACCCCGCCAGCACCGATGCCGACTCGGCCGACTGTACCGCCTGGTCCAACGCCGCCAGCAGGCTCCGCCCCTGTTCCGAGCGTTCCTGCCCGCCGCCAGCACCCGCCCCAACCGGAAGAGACTTGCTCTCCTCCGGCGGGGGGGCCTTGTTTCGGCGTGCTCCCGCGGCCAGGCCACCTTGGGCAAAACCCTGGCCGCGAAAGCCCTGAATGGACAAACTCATGGTTTACCTCCCTTCTTCTCCAAAGACGTGTGGGTTACTGCAACAGCGCCAGCACGGTCCTTGGGGTCTGGTTGGCATGGGCCAACATGGCCATGGAGCTTTGTTGCATGATGGAGTTGCGGGTGAACTCCGCCACTTCCTTGGCCATATCGGCATCGCGCATCACGCTCTCCGAGTTGGTCAATTCTTCGGCGCCAATCCGCAGCTGCCGCAGGTTGCTTTCCAGGGTGTTTTTCTGGAAGGCACCCATCTGGGCCCGGATCACGTTCACCTCATCAATCGAGCCATCAATCAACCGTTGGGCGTCTTCCGCGCCTTGGGCGGAACGGATGTCGATGTCCCGCAGGCTTTTGTACCCGCTGACGTTCTCCACCCCGCGGCCCAGCACCCGGGTGTTGGTGTTCACCATTGAAATGGCCACGGTCTGGCCCACGTTGGCGCCCACCTGAAACACCATGGAGTTCTGATAGACCGACACGTTTCCGGCCCGCTCCGCCGAGTCATCGGCGGTGGCTTCGGTTAGAATATTTCCCGTGTAGCGGATCTTCAGCCCTTCCACCTTGGTGCCTTCGGCGCCCGTGAGGATTTGCCCTTCGCCCAGAGCCACTTCGCCACCAATGGTTCCCATGATGTCGCGTCCGGCCTGAGCCTCCTCCATGCGGCGGCCCTGCTGGCTCAACACCCCAGAACTGGTGGACGACACCGAGAAGCCGTATTGGCTGCCAAAAGACCGGTGCCGCAGGGCCAGGGTGTTGTCCTCGCCCACGATCAGGTCCACTTCCAGTCCGTTCTTTTTAATTTCGTTGCGGAACTTACCGATGGCCTGAGATACCGAGTCGCCTTTTTTGGTTTGGAAGCTGACAGTTTTCCCGCCCTCGGTCACGGTGAGCTCTTCGCCCGCATCCACCATTTCCTGGGTCAGGGCCGTGGTGCCTTCCACATGGGCCTTCTCGGCGATTTGCTGCACCTTCACCGCGTACCCTTCCACCGGAGACGAGCGGGTGGCCGGATTGGCGGAGATAAATTGCAGCCCTTCGCCCATGGCCACGCCGTTGGCCCCCTGAGAACCGTCCAGCAGCTTCTTCACGCCAAAGCTGGCCGAACCGGTCAGGCGGTCAATGGTGTTGAGAGAGTTGTCCAGCTCCATTTGGTCGGCGGCCAGCATGTTGGCGTCGTTGGCCCCTTCGTTGGCGGCGTGGATGGCCAATTGCCGCATGTTGGTCAGCAGATTGGTCACCTCCGTCAAGGCCGCCTCGGTGGTTTGCACCATCCCAATGGCGGTCTCGGCATTGTCCACCGCCTGGTTCATCCCGGCGATTTGGGCCCGCATCTGCTCGGAAATAATCAGCGTGGCTGGCCCATCGGCGGCACGGTTTACCTTCATCCCGGACGACATCTTTTCCAGGGACTTGGTCAGGCCTCGGTCGTTGATGGCCACCCAACGGTGCCCGTTCAACGCCGATATATTGTGGTTAACTCGCAAACCCATGACATCCTCCTTGGTGTGTGGGGCCTTCCATCGCGTCCATGACGAATTCCCGGTTTTACGAGAGACTCCCCTTCTTTCCGGCCTACGGGCAAATTCACCCGCCCGTCGGCCCGCGTCCCGCGGTACGAAAAGAGAAATCTCGTCCTTGAGTGCCCGGCTGAGCGCGTAACGCCACGCTTCGCCGGGTGTTACGCGCAGGATGATTCCCGCGCGTTCCCTGCCCCCCGGATGAACCGGGGCACTGTTTTTCCCCGGTGAAACCAGGGCGTTGCGTCCGGAGGGAGCAGGGGGATTTCCCCCTGTCTTCCATCCGGGATCTGGCGGCCGCCCGCGTGCGTCGTCCTGAATCTGGACGGAGGGGGGCGGCCAATCTGGGCCGGTCTGCCACAGGCCTCCCGTCTTTCCAGGTGAAAGCCTGGAAGGGCGGGGACCCAGGGTCCGGCGTTGTCTACCCCGGAATGAACCGGGGCCTGTTTTTCCCCGGTGAAACCAGGGCGTTGCGTCCGGAGGGAGCAGGGGGATTTCCCCCTGTCTTCCATCCGGGATCTGGCGGCCGCCCGCACGCGTCGTCCTGAATCTGGACGGAGGGGGGCGGCCAATCTGGGCCGGTCTGCCACAGGCCTCCCGTCTTTCCAGGTGAAAGCCTGGAAGGGCGGGGACCCAGGGTCCGGCGTTGTCTACCCCCGGAATGAACCGGGGCCTGTTTTCCCCCGGATGAACCGGGGCAATGTTTTTCCCCGGTGAAACCAGGGCGATGCGTCCGGAGGGAGCAGGGGGATTTCCCCCTGTCTTCCATCCGGGATCTGGCAGCCGCCCGCGCGCGTCGTCCTGAATCTGGACGGAGGGGGGCGGCCAATCTGGGCCGGTCTGCCACAGGCCTCCCGTCTTTCCAGGTGAAAGCCTGGAAGGGCGGGGACCCAGGGTCCGGCGTTGTCTACCCCGGAATGAACCGGGGCAGGGCTTTTTCTGGGGGTTGAACTCCCCAGGTGGACCTTTCATTTGTCCAACGCCCGTTCTACCCACGGAAATACCCGGAAAACCCAAGGTTTCCCCGTGGGTACAACGCCCCATGCCCAGATAACCTGGCATGAGGGGAAAAGGGCCCCCCGCCCCGAAGGGCGGGGGAACCCGTTATACCTGGCAAATCACCCAGGCCACTGGTCCACGCATTAGCCCAGCAGCGCCAGAACCGTTTTGGGGGTCTGGTTGGCCTGAGCAAGCATGGCCGTAGAGGCCTGCAACATGATGGAGTTGCGGGTGAAATCGGCCACCTCTTTGGCCATGTCCGCATCGCGGATCACGCTTTCCGAGTTGGTCAATTCCTCCGCCCCGATCCGCAGCTGCCGCAGGTTGCTTTCCAGGGTGTTTTTCTGGAAGGCACCCATCTGGGCCCGGATCACGTTCACCTCATCAATCGAGCCGTCAATCAGCCGTTGGGCGTCTTCCGCGCCTTGGGCGGAACGGATGTCGATGTCCCGCAGGCTTTTGTACCCGCTGACGTTCTCTACCCCGCGGCCCAGCACCCGGGTGTTGGTGTTGACCATGGAGATTGCCACGGTCTGGCCCACGTTGGCGCCCACCTGAAACACCATGGAGTTCTGATAGACCGACACGTTTCCGGCCCGCTCCGCCGAGTCATCGGCCCCGGCTTCGGTGACCTTCGACCCGGTGTAGCGGATCTTCAACCCTTCCACCCTGGTGCCTTCGGCGCCGGTGAGCACTTGGCCTTCGCCCAGGGCCACCTCTCCGCCGATGGTTCCCATGATGTCGCGTCCGGCCTGAGCCTCCTCCATGTGGCGGCCCTGCTGGCTCAACACCCCAGAACTGGTGGACGACACCGCGAACCCGTACTTGCTGCCAAATTCTCGGTGCCGCAGGGCCAGGGTATTGTCCTCGCCCACGATCAAGTCCACGTTCAGCCCGTTCTTTTTAATTTCGTTGCGGAACTTTCCGATGGACTGAGATACCGAGTCGCCTTTTTTGGTTTGGAAGCTGACGGTTTTCCCGTCTTCAGTCACGGTGAGCTCTTCGCCCGCATCCACCATTTCCTGGGTCAGGGCCGTGGTGCCTTCCACGTGGGCCTTCTCGGCGATTTGCTGCACCTTCACCGCGTACCCTTCCACCGGAGACGACCGGGTGGAGGGGGTGGCCGAGATAAACTGCAGCCCTTCGCCCATGGCCACGCCGTTGGCCCCCTGAGAACCGTCCAGCAGCTTCTTCACGCCAAAGCTGGCCGAGCCGGTCAGGCGGTCAATGGTGTTCAGGGCGTTGTCCAATTCCATTTGGTCGGCGGCCAGCATGTTGGCATCGTTGGCGCCTTCGTTGGCCGCGTGGATGGACAATTGCCGCATGTTGGTCAGCAGATTGGTCACCTCCGTCAAGGCCGCCTCGGTGGTTTGCACCATCCCGATGGCGGTCTCGGCGTTGTCCACCGCCTGGTTCATCCCGGCGATTTGAGCCCGCATCTGCTCGGAAATAATCAGCGTGGCCGGTCCATCGGCGGCACGGTTCACCTTCATCCCCGAGGATAACTTCTCCAGGGACTTGGTCAGGCTTCGGTCGTTGATGGACACCCAACGGTGCCCGTTCAACGCCGATATGTTGTGGTTGACTCGTAAACCCATGAGGACCTCCTTGTGTGTGTATGGTTCTTCCTTGATCTAGACGCCTGCCCGCCAAGAACCTGCCGGCCAGTCGGAAACGGTTCTCTCCCGTCCTCCCCCCAGGGGGAAAAAACAGGACCGCGCATGTTTCCCGTTCCCACCTGTTCGCAAGTCCATCGGCAAACCGGTGTCTTCAGGGTTTCGAACCGGAAACTTTCGTTTCCGGCGAGTACCCTGCCCCGCTGTTTGGCCATGCTCCTTCCAATCCCGGTATCGCCGGGGGAGCCCAACCGTTCGCACCCAAATTCTTTCGAATTCATCTCCCCCGCGGAAAGCCGCCGGAAACCGGGCAAGGGAATTCCTCCCTCCGGCGGTTGCCCGCCGGGCCTGGTTTCCCGCGCTTCACGCGGGGGGTGCGTGGAGAAGCCGTGTAAACGCCTGCGTTTCCCAAAACCCTCTGGCTCTGGGAAGACATGCCTCGAACCCTAAGGGTTCGGAGGATCACGCCCCGGGCCTGCCGGAAGTGGTATAACCCCCGCGTCAGGGAGACTTCCCCTGGAAACACAGGCTTCGGGTGTTCCGGCCCGGAAACGATCCGTATGTTTTTTCAGCCCGCAAAGCGCTTGCTTGCGGGTGTTCCTATTCATGCTAATCCATGCCCGTCCATGCTAGTCCATACCAGCTCCTGCCTGCCCCTGTCCTAGGGGCTGGGGGAAAGAAACACGACCGGAACGGAAGGCCAGGACCGGGGTAGAAAAACCCGTTCCCATGGGCAGCCCCTAGCACAGGGCAACCCATCTGGCCTTCCCGCCGGGTGATCTCACCCCAGGGGCTGGATCCTCCATTCCTGCCGCCAGCGCTTACCGCCAGCGGCACGAAAGAAACATCCAACAGACCGTCACTGATTGAGGAGTCCGGCCGGAGGGGATGTCCCTCCGGCCTTCTTCCCTGTAAAACCACCAGCCAACGCCATGACTAGCTGAGCAGAGCCAGCACAGACTTGGGAGCCTGGTTGGCTTGCGCCAACATGGCCGCCGAAGACTGCATCATGATGTTGTTGCGGGTGTACTGAGCCACCTCCTGAGCCATGTCGGCGTCGCGGATCACGGAATCGGCGTTCACCAACTCTTCCATGCTGATGCGCAGCTGGCGGAGGTTGGCTTCCAGGTTGTTCTTCTGGAAGGCACCGATATGGGCCCGAGACACGTTCACTTCGTCAATGGCTTTGTCAATCAGCCGCTGGGCATCGGTGGCACCCTGAGAAGAGCGCAGATCGATGTCGCTGAGGCTTCTGTACCCGCTTTGGTTTTCCACGCCGCGGCCCATGACCCGGCTGTTGGTGTTCACCATGGAGATGGACACCGTTTGGCCGGCATTGGCGCCGATTTGGAAAATCAGCGAGTTTTGATACACCGCCATGCGGCCCGCGATGGGGGCGTCGGCGTCGGCGTCCTTGGCGGTTACGGTATCGCCTTGGTAGCGCAGAACCAGCCCTTCCACTTTGGTGCCTTCCGATCCCGTGAGGATCTGGCCTTTGCCCATAGCCACTTCCCCGCCGATGGTGCCGATGATGTCTTTTCCAGCCGTGGCAGATTCCATCTCGCGAGACACCTTGGACAACACGCCAGCCGTGGCAGACGACACGGTGAAGGTATATTCGGAACCGTAATCGTTGTGTTCCAGTTTCAACCGTCCGTCTTCCGTTTGGCTCACGTTCACGTTCAAGCCGTTGGCCCGCAGGGCTTCCTTAAACTTGCCCAGGGCCTGCTCCACCGTCCACTCCTTCTTGGTGGTGAACGACACGGTGCGGCCGCCTTCCGACACGGTCAGCTCTTCACCGTTCGACACCATCTCCTGGGTCAGGGCCGTAGAGCCTTCCACAGCGGCCTTGGTGGCCAGCTGCTCGATGCGCACGTCGTAACCTGCCACGGGAGAAGTACGGGTGGCGGGGCCGGCTTTCACGAACTCCAGGCCTTTGCCAATACCCACGCCGTTGGCACCTTGAGAACCATCCAGCAGCCGCTTCTTACCGAAAGCCGCGTTCTGGGTCAGGGCGTCAATGGTTTTGATGGAGTTGTCAAACTCCAACTGGTCGGCTTCCAACATGTTTTCGTCGTTGGCGCCTTCGTTGGCCGCGTGGATGGCCAATTGCCGCATGTTGGTCAGGATGTTGGTCACCTCGGTGAGGGCCGCTTCCGTGGTTTGCACCATGGAAATGTCGGTCTCCGAGTTCTCGATGGCCTGTTTCATCCCAGACACCTGGGCCCGCATCTGCTCGGAAATAATCAGGGTGGCGGGTCCGTCGGCGGCACGGTTGACTTTCTCTCCGGAAGACAGTTTTTCCAGAGATTTGTTCAGGTTCCGGTCGTTGATGGTCATCCAGCGATGTCCGACCATAGCCGAAATGTTGTGGTTGATTCGCAAAGCCATGTTTCTACCTCCTTGTAAGGTGATATCTTCCTTGAATGGCACCGGGAAACGTCCGGTTTTCCCGGGCCCGGCCACCAGGTTGCCCCTCTGGTGGAATTACCAGAGGACCCGCGTGACCGCCGCACAGCCTCCGCTTCAAGGGGAAAGGGTCTCCGCCGGGCGAATCACCCGGGAGGAGTCTCTCCGCCTCCGGCCCTTAACTTCCTTGGCCTTCACGATGGAAGCGGCACTGTGCCGAGCGGTGTTTCCGCCCGTGCGACAAGACCGGCCTTTCGCCCGTCTTGTCGCACCGATGGAAAACCGTTGCTGCCCTAAAAAACCCGCCCCGGCGGAAGGCCGGCACCCGAAGGTGTGTCCCCCGGTAAACTTCCGCCGGCGGGGTGGGAGCAATCGTTGTACGGCCTGGTGGGGTCTGCCGGGGGGGCATCCCGCCCCCCCCTGGCAGCCTGGACGGGTCTTTAGCCCGCCACCAGATGGCGCCGGAATTGTTCGGCCATGTCCTTGGCCACTTCCGGCTTTTTGGCGCCCAACGTCTTCGGCGCCACGGCCTCTCCATCCGTGGATCGGCCCGACCGGCCCCGGCGCAAAACCGCCATGGCCCGGTTTTGATACCGCTCAATCCAAATCGAAACCCGCTCTTTCCACTCCTCCATTTCTCCAGACACCGCGTAGAGCATCAGCAGCCCGTCCAGGGCGTCGCGCCAGCCTTCCACCCGCACCTTCGACAGCGATGAAAACCCGTGGAAGGTATCTACCCAGCGGCCCAGGTTGCGCCCGGCCAGGGCTGGCAGGCTTAACCGTGCCATGCCGCCGGTGTCTTCCTCTCCGCCATGGCCCGCCGCGTCTTGAAACCGCAGACCGTTCTGAATGACGTGCACCACCGTTTCTCTCGCCGCCGGGGCCAAGTCTCCCCGCCAAGCCACCGCCAGTTCAGCGGTGTGGCGGTTGTCTAGGTAACCCATCAGCACCCGGCCCATTCCAAAGGCCGGTTCGCCTCCCAGGGTGCCCTGAATGTCGCGGCCCCGGCGGTTCCACTCCAGCCGCCCGGGCTTCCGGGACAGCAGGGGGGTCGAGCGGCTGCACCCCTTAAAGCGGGGCTGCGAGCCGTACTGCACATGGCGGATCACCAGCCGGCCCTGGCGGGTCAACCCCGCCTCCAGGCTCAGCCCCTGTTCCATCAGGGTCCGGTTCAGCCCCTGCACAAATTCTTGGGGGCCCATGTCTTTGGTGGGGCGAAACCGCACAAAGCGGTCTCCCTCGGTAAGAACAATTTCGGTTTCCGCCCGAATCCAGTCTTCATCCACCGGCACGCTGCCCAGCAGATAGCCGCGGGTGGGCAGAGACTCCATCTTCACCTCATAGCCCTCCACCGGAGAGCTTTGGGTATCTGGTCCGCCCCGGATGAAATCCACCCCTTCACCCCAGCCGGTCAGGCCGGATTGGCCATCCAGCAGGCCCCGGCCGTGAAACCGGCAGCCCCGCACCAGCTGGTCCACTTGTTCCATTTTGGCCGCCAGCATGGCGTCGATCTTGGCCAGGATGGAATCCCCCTGGGGGGCTTCCTGCGGGGCCTCGCCCCAGTGGGCGTGAATGCCCTGGATGGCCTCCACCAGCCGGGCGTCAATTTTTTCCATGCCCTGCCGGGCCGTTTGCAGCAGAGACACCACCGTTTCCAGGTTTTTCATTTCCTGGTCTTCGGTCAGGTCTCCGGTTTCAAACCGCAGCCAGCCAGCGGGGCGAACGTCTTTCTCTCCTTCCAGCGCCTTGGGTAAAATCTCCTCTTCCGTGGGGAGTTCCACCTCGGTCAACAGCCGGTGTATGGTTTCCGTCCGGTTCATGAGCCGCCACCCTTTCGATTTGGCTATGGCCTGCGTATCTGAATTGCCGGCCTGGCCCGTTATTTGCTTTTAATTCTGTTGAGAAAGCTTTTTGGCAGAGGGGGCGTCCGGCCCCGAAAATTCTGCCTGCCAGTCTTCCTCTTTGTTTTCTTCTTGATCTTCTTCCTGGGGTGCTCCCCGGCCTGTCGTTCAACAGGCCGGGGGTGCTTCCCCGCCCGCCCTTCCTTAGCCGTTCCGCAGCAGCGACAACACGCTTTGAGACGACTGGTTGGCATGGCCCATCATGGCCATGGAGGACTGCATGATCACCTGGTTGCGGGTGAACTCGCTCATTTCCTCGGCCATGTCCGCGTCGCGGATCACGCTTTCGGCGGAGACCAGTTCCTCCTGGGCCACGCCCAGGGACCTCAACTGAGACTCCAGAGAGTTCTTCTGCACGGCCCCCAGGTCGGCCCGCACCCGGTTCAGGTCATCAATGGCCCTGTCCACCATCCGCATGGTGTCGGCGGCACCCATGGCCGTGCGCACATCCACATCGGCCAGGCTGCGGTAACCAGACTCGTTGGCCATGTTGCGGGCCAGGGTTTGGGTCGACACCGCCTCCAGGGCCACCGCCGCACGCTGCCCGGCGTTGGGGCCAATCTGAAAGATCAGCGAGTTTTGGCTCACGTTCACCCGGCCCACCGGAATCTTGGGGTCGGTGGGCATGGGGCCGTCGTAGGTCACCAACAGGCCGTCGGCCTGGGTGCCAGCGGCGGCGGTGAGAGTGTTGCCCCGCCCAATGGCCAACTGGCTGTTGATGTTGCCCAACAAGTCCAGGCCGTTGTTCACCGACTCCGGTTGAGAATCCGATGTGGCCAGCACGCCCGCCACGCTGGATGCCACCACGAAGGAATGCTCCGAACCCACCTTGTTGTGAGAGGCCTTCAGCACAAAGCTCGGTTTGTCCGGGTCTTCGCTATTGGGGTCCAGAATTTTTTCCACCGTCACGTCGACCCCAGCGTTTTTGGCCATGGTGTTCAGCATGTTCACCACAATTTCGCTGTCGTCTCCCTTTTTGGTGGTATAGGTGGCCACGCGGCCTCCTTCCGAAACGGTCACGGTCACGCCTTGGTCAATCAGCGTCCGGGTCAGGGGCACAGATCCTTGGCGGGTGGCTTTGCTGGCCGTCTGGGTCACCCGAACCTCATAGCCTTCCTCTGGGGAGGCTTTGGTGGCGGGGGTGGCCCGCAAAAACGTTAAGCCCTTGCCGGCGGCCACGCCGTTCACGCCCCGGCTGCCATCCAGCAGTTTCTTGCTGCCAAACACGGCGCTTTGGGCTACCCGGTCAATGGCCTCCAGGGTGTTCTTCACCTCAAACTGATCGGCGGCCAACATCAGCTCGTCGTTGGCCCCTTCGTTGGCCGCGTGCACCGCCAACTGGCGAATGCTTAGCAGCTGATGGTTCACTTCGTTCAAGGCCGCTTCCGTGGTTTGCACCATGGAAATCGAGGTTTCCGCGTTGCGCATGGCCTGGGTCACCGAGGCAATCTGGGCCCGCATCTGTTCGGAAATCATCAGGGTGGCGGGGCCATCGGCGGACCGCACCACTCTCTCGCCTGAAGACAAATGCTCCAGGTTGCGTTTCATCCGCTGATCCACGTTCAGCATGTTCCTGTGCGTGTTGATCGCGGTGGTGTTGTGATTGATGACAAGCGCTCCCATAACCGCCTCCTGATTGTTCCTCTGGCTGAAGATTCATCCGCCAGCGTTGGTTAATAGAAGATTTTTCATCCATTTACATGCAACGGAGGACAAATCTTCTCCCTTTCGCACCGGGACAGGGCGCGAAACTTCATCCCTCACGCCGGGGGGACAACCCTGGCATAAGGACTGCATTTATAAAGACAGCGCGAAAACTTGAGCGATGTTTCGCTGGTGCCCGCTAGGCTGGCCATTTCTTATCGCCAGGCGCAGGACTCCCCGCTTCTCGTGAGAACAACACACGAGGACGAAACTTCACAGACCAAACCCCTGGACCTCCTGGGAACACACTTCGTCCGCAGTACCACCCAAAGGCACACACAATTCGGCCCGCTTCCCCAACAACACAGGGGGAGACAGGAATCTTGGCTTATTCAGGAAATCTTTGGCCGGTTTCACCCGGCGGAATACAAATCAAAACGCTTACAGGGTCACCGAAATCTTCTTGCGTTCGGCAGATTCTCCACCCGCGGTCTGGGTTTTGATGCTGGCCCAGCCCTCTCGCAGGGTAGACATGATCTTCACCGCTTCGCGGATCCGGTCCGTGTCTTTATACAGGTTCGCTTCCACCACTTTGTCGAACACATACACATACAAGCGTTTCAGGTTCCGGCCCACCTCGCCCCCTTTTTCCGGGTTCAGGGTGGCCATCAGCTCGGCCACGATTTCTCTGGAGCGAACCAAATAATTGTGGGCTCCTTCGATATCTTGAGCCTCAATTTTTTGTTCGGCCTTTTTCAGGAAGCGGATCAGCCCATCGTACAGCATCACGATCAACGTGCGCTGGTCGGCGGTTTGAATGCCGGCGGTCTGATATGCTCCGTATGGCGTGTCCTGAGGCATGGTGCCCTCTTTGAAATGTGTTGCCGCGGGGTATGGCTAGTTATCCCCGCACGTTGATGGACTTCAACTGCCCAGAATCGGCCGCCTGCTGGGGCTCTTTGCCCCCGGCGGGAATGGCCTTCCATCCCTCGCGCACTTCCTTCAGCAGGTTCACCACGTTCCGCACCCTGGCGGATTGGCGGTTGACGTTGGCTTCAATCAGCTCGTTAAACATGAACACATACAGGCGCTGCAGGTTCAGGGCAATGTCGCCGCCCTTTTCCATGTTCAACGAACCCATCAATTCGGCCACAATGCTTTTGCCCTTCAAGATATTCTCGTGGGCGTCGAAGAACTGCCCTTTGTCTAGTTTATCGGCACCCAGGGTCAAAAATTTAATCGCCCCGTCATACAACATGACGATTAATTTCCCCTGGTCCAGGGTGTTCACCGCGGCTTTTTGATAAGCCTGAGAATATCGTCCGTATCCCGTGGTCATGACAAATCTCCGGTCAATGGCATTGGGGGGCCCAACTCTTTGCAAAGCCCCGTGGTTCAAGAAGGATGGTTCAACACAATTCCTGTATCTAGGTCATCGGCTGGTATTTCCCAAACTTTAGACAGCACAAAAATAATCAGAAGGATTTCTCCATTTAGCCCCCCAACAGCACCCCCCCGTGCGGGGGCATCCCCTTCCCTTCGTGGAGGGGAAATGAATTGAAACCGAAGGGTGATGAGATTTCTTCCTTCCGGCTTCAATATCCGTTGGGATGATATCGATAAAACCGATGGATTCGAGCATTGCCCCTCTCTTCGGTAGAGGGGCAGCCCGCGTCAGCGGGCGGGGTGAGGTTTATTCTCCGCTTGATGCGATCTCACCCCCCTCACTCCAAGCCGAAGGGTGTTTCACCGCCTGTTATAACCCCGGCAAGGCGCTGCTGGCCGACGGCATGTTGGCCAATTGACCGCCCACATAACTTTGCTGGCTTTTCAGTTTCTGCATTTGGGTTTCCATGCGGGCAAATTTCTCTTTTAACATGGTGCGTTTACGCACCATTCGCTCGTTGATGTCTTCTAGCTGCTTGTCATAATCCTTCACGTTGGTTTTCAATCCCTCGGTGATGCGCTTCATGTCTCCCCCTTTGCCGTCGGCTAGCACCCCTTTCAGATATTTATTCAAGCGGCTGCCCACCCCCCTGGTCACGGTGATTTTGGCTTCGGGCTGTTCTTTCACCAGTTGGCTGTCAATCAGGTTTACAAAAAGCCTCAACCCCTTGGATTTGCTTTCGTCCACCTTTAACACCTGGCCAGTGCCTTCCGCCGGCAACCCATCCACGGTACCTTGCACATCTTTTCCTGGGTGGCTTTCTCCAGCGGTCAGGCCCACCCCGGCTTGTTTCACGCCTTCCCCTGGGGCAAAGGCAATGGCGCTCACCGCTCCGTAACGGTTCGACATCACCCGAATCCGGTTTTCTTGCACACTCACCGCCACCTTCAGCCCCCCAATGCTCTTGTCGTTCGAAATTTTGTTTTGCAGCATTTTGGCGTATTCGCCCACGGTGAACTTTCCCGATTCCAAGGTGATGCTTTCCGATTTCCTGCCGTCTACGGTGAGAAGCACCTTGTTGTTGGTGTTGTCCACCACCACCGGGTCAAACAGCACCGGGCTCAGGTAATATCCCTGGGTGGCCACCTGGGTAATGTCCACGTCCATCCCCACCGTGTTCACCGGGGTGTCATCGGTCATCCCCACCACGGAAATTCCGGCATGGGTAGATTCTCCCTTGTCGCGGAACAAGGCCGCCACTTGGCCAAAGTCCTCTTTCACTTTCTCGCGAAGTTTGTTTTCATCCAGTTTCAGCAGGCCCTTGTCGTCCATTTTAATGCCCACGCTCATCAGCATGTTGGTCGACTTGGGCAGCCCCGCCACCGGGTCTAAAATTCCCCGGTCGGTGGCCATTTTAATGTTGGTCATGTCCCTGTCTCCCAACAGGGGAGAAGCCGTGTTGGTGTCTTTGTCAAACTTCGACAAGTCGTTCACCAGCCCGGCATAGGCGTTGTAGTCATCCACCATTTTCTTCACCGCCCCCACGGCTTTTTCGGTGTCTCCAGAAATGGAGATGGTGACCGGTTTGTCGCTGATGGACACCAGATTTAACTTCACCCCCTCAATCACGTCATCCAGTTCGTTCACCGAACTGGTGATGGGAATCCCCCCCCCGAACTCGGTAGCCCCCAGCCGAACCAAAGCGTCTTGGGGGGGCATGATGCTGGAGGTTCGGGTGCGCAGGGTGAAGGTGTCACCCTCATACACCCGCCCCGTTCCAAACGCCATGGAAAGCCCCTCATCCATGGGCAGAGGAAAGCCCTTCATATAACCTTCACCCACCGGGAACTCCCCCGAATGTCCTTTGTCATCTTCCCACTTGATCTTCAAGTCTTTCGACACCCCAATGCTGCCGTCTTTCAAGGCGGTGAAGGTGTACACCTTAGCGGTATCGCCGGTGAACTTCCCCCGAACTTCCGCCTTTGTGGTGCTTTTTCGCTCGGCTTCGGGCTCGGGCATGGGCAATTGCGGGCCCTCTCCCTGCTCGATGTCACTAATGTCTTTTGATTCCTCCTCGGCCTCCTTGGCGTTAAACCAGTTGCCCGGCTGGGCCACTTTGGCCGGAATTTCACGGGTGGCGTTGTCTTTCCACCACATGGTAGACATCTGCTTGGGCTCGGCAGTAAACGAGGTGGTGTCTCCCTCGCTCAACACCCCACCCTTCACCGACACGGTCAGGCCGTTGGCCAGCGCCAGGGCCGTGCCCGGCTGATAACCCTTGCCCAGGCGCAATTTTCCCGATTCACCGGTGGAAGTCTTCCATAACAGATCCAGATTGTCGGCCACCCCCACCTGGCCAGAGCCAGCAATGGTCAGGGTGAATTCTTTCTCTTCTTCCCCCGTGAAGGTTCCCTTGATTTCCGGGGCGCCTTCGGTTTTTTGTTTGTCCCACCGGGAGGGCTGAGACACCGCAGACAGTTTTTCTTTGCCCTTCAACCACCAATAATTTTCCGACCGGGCCGACCGCCCCCGCACGTTGAACGCATCGCCCACCGATACATCGCCCTCGCTCAACACCAGCGACAAGCCGTCGGCAAAGGCCACGGGCTCGCCGGGGGCATAATGAAAGCTGTCCAGGTCAATCACGCCATTGCGCCCGGTTTCATCCTCCCAGCGCAGCTGCAAGGCCGTTTCTCCCCCCACCTTGCCGCTTTGCACGGCGGTAAAAGTAAACGTATGGTCTTCTTCGTTGTTGTACTCCCCCACCACCCGGATTACCGAGTTCGACACCCCCCCCGCCGCGGGTGCCGCCCCCCCCGCCTTGGGCTTGGGCATGGCGCCCTTCCAGTCGGAGGGCAGCTCGTACCCGTTTTCATAATTCAGGGCTTCGCCGCCGGTCAGTTTGATTTCTAACTTGATGCGCCCCTGTTCGCCGGTTTTTTTGGAGGTCAGCACCAGTTGATAGGGCTGCTCGGGGTGCCCGGTTTTGATGATGGCGGCCGTGACATCAGCGCTGGAGTTGTTGATGGCGTTCTTCACCCCCTCCAGAGTGTTGTTGGAGGCATCCACCGCAACGGTGGTCATGGCGCCATCGCCAATTCCCAGCTTGATGGTGCCAGTGCCCACCGAGGAGGTGGGCTGGGGGTAACCTTGAGAGGTGATTTGATGATTCAAAGCCAGCTTATCCACCACCAAGGTGTGCTTGCCCGGCTTGGCCCCCCGGGTGGCGCTGGCCGTGACCACGCCCTCGTTGCTAGAGGTCACCAGTTTCCCCTCCCACAGACCCGAATCGGCCAGCACTTCCGCCGACCCCTTGAGGGTTTCCAGGGTGCCCTTCACTTTGGTGAAGGAATCCAGGCGAACCTTGATCTGCTCCTTGCGGTTCACAATGGGCTCGGCGCGTCTCCCCTCCGCCGCCATCAGGCCGTTGATGACCTGGTCGGTGTTGATGCCCGAGGCGAGCCCGCTCATCACGTTGGGGTTGGCGGATGGTCCGCTGACTTTGGCCATGACCTGTCTTCTTGGGTTCCCGCCGGGGGGAAAAGTTCACCCCAGAGAGGATGGAAAAGGGTGGAATTTGCCCCTGTTCCCATGGCTCTCCGGGATCACCCCGGCAAACGATGTGATTGATAACACTATTTTTTTACCCTTTCGGCTGAAAACCGGCAGGGGATCAATCTGTATGCTTCAAGAACCATTCCAATCCCTGGCCCCCCAGGGGAGAACGGTTTCTTTCTTCTTATTTGGGGGCTTCGCCCCCCCATGCCCCCTATCACGGAAAAACCCTGGTCTTGTAGAAATTTCGTGAAGCGTTTAGCAGCCGGGAGCAACAGATTCAGGAGGGAATATCGGGAGCAAGATCGGGAGAAAAGAGAGCTTGGGAGGACATGGGAAAATCTGGGGGCGAAAGCCCCCAAACAGAACAACCCACACTTAACGGGCATCGCGCAGCAACTGCAGCACCGCCCGGGGGGTTTGGTTGGCCTGGGCCAGCATGGCCATCCCCGACCCCACCATGACCTGGTGACGGGTGAACTGGCTCATCTCCGCGGCCATGTCGGCATCGCGCAGACTAGACTCTGCCGACACCAGGTTTTCCTTGGCAATGTGCAGGGCCTTGGTGTTGGAGTCGAGGGTGTTTTTCTGGAAGGCCCCCAGGTTGGCCCGCATTTCGGCCACCTGGGTAATGGCGGCGTCGAGCAGCAGCAGGCTGTCTTGGGCCCCCTGGGAATCGGTGACGCGGATTTCCTTTAGGCTGCGAAAACCGGAATGGTTGGTGATGCCGGTGGCAAGGCGGTTGGCCTTGGCGTCGAGCAGAGAAATGCGCACCTGCTGGCCCCGGGTGGGGCCCACCTGAAACGACAGGGAGTTCTGGGCAATATGGACGTAGCCCTCCACCGGTTTGTCGGCGGCCACCGGAATTTCCCACTGGTACAAAAAGTTTCCACCCTCCTCCGTTTTGGAGAGGGGCCGGGCGCCAGGGGCCGGCAGGGGCATGTCGGCCAGTTCCTGGTTCATGGGGTCGCCCTTGGGCAAACGCAGCTGGTGCAGCCGCACCGGCAGAAAACGGACTTTCAGCCCCTCTACCTCGCTGTCTTTGGCACCGGTGAGTTCGAACCCCTGGCCCCTGGCCACCTTGCCGTCGATGGTGCCCTGAATGTCTTTTCCCGGCTGAGAGGTTTCAATTTTATCGCTGGAGGATGCCAGCACCCCCGCCGAGGTGGACGACACGGAAAACCCCGCCTCGCTGCCGTATTCGTTGTGGGTCACTTCCAGGGCCTGGGTGGTGGGGTTGATCCGCACGCTCACCTTCAGCATGGCGTCGTTGACCTTGTTTTGCAGAATCTGGGCAATCACCCGGCGCACGTCGCGCATCACCGGGTTGCTCTCGCGGGTTTCGGGGGGCATGGCCTTCAACTGTTCCACCAGATTGCGCACGCTTTTGCCATCGGTGGGGCTGTCCAGGTCGTACTTGGCCACCCGGCCGCCCTCGGCAATGACCAGTTGAAAGGCCCCCAACAGGTCGTCCAGTTGAATGGGGCGCTGCCCGGTTTTGCTGGCCTGGGTGGCAGGCTGGGTCACGTTTACCGCGTATCCCTCCGCCGGAGAAGGCTTGGTTTCCGGGGTGGCCTCCATGAACTCCAGCCCGTCGCCCACCGCCACCCCGTTGGCCCCGTTGGAGCCATCGAGCAGCACCCGGGTGCCAAACTGGCTGGTGCGGGCAATGCGGTCAATCGTTTCGATGGCGTTCTCGATTTCCATCTGATCGGCGGCCAGCATTTTGGAATCGTTGGCCCCTTCGTTGGCCGCGTGAATGGTGAGCTGCCGCATGGAAATCAGCAGGTTGTTCACCTCCACCAGCGAAGCCTCGGTGGTCTGAATCATCGACACCGACGCCTCGGAGTTTTTGATGGCCTGCTCGATGGAGCCGATTTGCCCCCGCATTTGCTCGGAAATCACCAGGGTGGCCGGGCCGTCGGAAGCGTGGTTCACCGACTCGCCGGTGGACAACTTTTCCAAGCTCGACGACATGGCCTGGTCGGATTCGTTCAGGTTTCGCAGGGTGTTCACCGCGGCCACGTTGTGGTTAATCCGCATGGTCATAAGGCTAATCTCCTGATTTCATTCGTTTGTCTGGCTTCGCTCGCCGCATCCAGACAGCATGGGTCACCAAAGCGGTGCAAAACCAACGCCAACGGTCCTTCCGGCACCCACACTGGGCAGGCATTCCCGTAAAACACCCCTCCCCTGCCCCCTGCGGGGGCATCCCCTCCCCTTCGTGGAGGGGAAATCAATCGAAGCCGAAAAGTTGGGTGCTTGCTTCCTTCCAGTCTTTTATTCTGAACAGATTCTATTCTCCACCCCTCAGTCTAAACCGTCATTGCCCATCTCCGATGGGGAGGGGCAAACGCCCGAAGGGCGTTGGGGAGGGGTGCCGTTGGAAGGGGGTGGATTGCCCTTCGGCCCGGAAAAAGGGTATCCAGGAAGGGGGCTATCATCCCCGCCGTAACCCGTGCCACCCCCAGGAGCCAGAATGATTCACCCCACCGCTATTATAGACCCCCAAGCCAAACTGGGCCCTGGGGTGACCGTTGGCCCATATTCCGTGATCGGCCCCCAGGTAGAGATTGGGGAGGGCACGGAAATCGCCAATCAGGTCACGGTGTTGGGGCCCACCCGCATTGGGAAGAACAACCGGTTTTACACGGGAAGTTCCATTGGCCAAGACCCCCAAGATAAAAAATACCGCCACGGAGAAGACTCCCGGCTGGAAATGGGCGACGGCAACACGGTGCGGGAGTTCTGCACCATCAACCGGGGCACCGAGCTGGGGGGCGGGCTGACCCGCGTGGGCCACCGCAACTGGATCATGGCCACCGTGCACATTGCCCACGACGTCATCGTGGGAGACGACACGGTCATCGCCAACAACACCGCCCTGGGCGGCCACGCCATCATCGGCGACAAGGTGGTGCTGGGGGGGTTTGCCGCCGTGCACCAGTTCTGCCGCATCGGGGCCTACACCATCACCGGCGCCCAAAGCATGATTCCCCAAGACGTACCCCCCTTCCTCACCGTGGCGGGCAACCGGGCCAAGCCCTATGGGGTCAACTCCACCGGCCTGGAGCGGAACGGCTTCACCCCAGAGCAGGTGAAAACCATCCAGAAGGCCTACAAAATCTTCTACCGCTCCAAACTGGGCCAGGCCGAAGCCCTGGAACGGCTGGAAAAAGAACTGGGGGCCGACCCCAACGTGCAAACCTTCATCGCGTTCATCCGCCAATCCACCCGCGGGGTGCTGCGGTAGGGGGGTTAAATTTCATTCCCAGCAAAGGGAGAAAACAATGATTTCCAACCACGAAACAGAAATCACCAAAGCCTCCTTCGACGCGATCATTAGCCTGGCGGAATCTTCTTTTAAAATCCATTTCCTGCTTTATGGCGGTACAGCCCTTGCTCTGCTCACTTTTCTAGGGAGTACAAATCGAGATATCTCTCCTGGGGCTGAGGACATCGTTGGGGGGTTAATCTGCTCAATAGCAGGCTGTCTTGTAATCGCAATTGTTACCGTGATGGCCTACGTCACACAAAGGCTTTATCATGCGTCTATTTTTGATCGGGGGATGATTATAAACATTGGTGCTGTTGTTTTAATTGTTTTTTCCTGGGGTGTGTATGGGTATGGCATTTACCAAACACGCACCGGTATTTCGGCCATTGTTCAAAACAAAGCGGATATGCAAATAAAGGAGATCGCCCATCCCCGGCCCAATACTCCCATTCCACTCACGAAATAATCCCTGATGTTTTATAAAAGAACCCCAGCCTATACCCACATTCCATGACCCTTCCTTTCACGCCCTCTCCCACCCTGCTGCCGGTGCCCGGTTTTTGGTGGCTGGGAGAAAACATCGGGATCAAAGACACCTCGCTGGATTTTGCCGTGCTGTATTCGGAAGACCCCTGCCAGTCGGCGGCGATGTTTACCCGCAGCAACATGCCTGGGGCGCCGATCATCGTGGGGCGCGAGCACGCCGCTGGCGGGGGGCTGCAGGCCGTGGTGGTGAACTCGAAAAATGCCAACGTGGCCACCGGTTTCTCTGGGGTAGAGCGTTCCCGGCTGGTGTGCGAGTTATTGGGCCGGGAGTTGGGGCTGGACCCCAAGCGGGTGCTGCCGTCCTCCACGGGGGTCATTGGGGTGCCGCTGCCGGTGGAAAAAATCGTGGCGGCCATCCAGGGGGTGAAGGGCCGCCTGCGGCAAAACGCCGCCTCGGTTCAGGCCTTCTCTCAGGCCATTCAAACCACCGACACCCGGCCCAAGGTGTATTCTTGCAAAGTCGGGGGGGCCACCCTTACCGCCATGGCCAAGGGCGCGGGCATGATTGAGCCCAACATGGCCACCATGCTGGCCTACATGGCCACCGACGCGGCCATTCCCCAGCAGCGCTTGCAGGCCATGCTAAAGCGGGTGGCGGATCAAACCTTCAACCGGGTATCGGTGGACTCCGACACCTCCACGTCAGACACGGTGGTGGTGCTGGCCAACGGCCGGGCCGGGGCGGTGGACGAAGCTGCCTTCGAGGTCGCCATGCTGGCCGCCGCTACCCATCTGGCCCGGGCCATCGCCCGGGACGGCGAGGGAGCCACCAAACTGATTACCCTAACCGTGGAGGGCGCCGACAGCCCCGCCGCCGCCCTGGCCTTCGCCCGCTCCATCATCAACTCTCCCCTGGTGAAAACCGCGGTGCATGGCGGCGACCCCAACTGGGGGCGGTTCGTGATGGCCGTGGGTAAGGTGTTCAGCCACCCGGTGCGGGTAGAGGACCTGTCGGTCACCTTTGGAGACCCCGCCGAGGGGCTGACCATTCGGGAAGCCCTGACCCGTGACGAGGGAGAATACAAGCCCCTGCTGGCCCGCATGAGCCGCTATCTGAAAGAACACGAAGAGGTGGTGATTGCCGTGTCGGTGGGCCATGGCCCAGGGAAAGAACGCATTTGGGGCTGCGACCTGGGACCTGGCTATGTGGAGGTCAACGCCCACTACACGACTTAATGTTGGGCTGCGCCTGGGCGAAATCTGGGGCTTTGCATTCCCCTTCGGGTGGAATATGATGGGTGGATATATGAACTCCCCCAAGAACCCAACCCTCTGAAACCTCTTACCAGCGATCTCCATGTCTGACAACTTCCTTACCCGGCCCATGGAATACATCAACGGGCTGCGCGACCGCTTCAACAGCGACATGGCCATCGACCTGGGCACCGCCAACACCCTGGTGTACGTCAAAGGCCAAGGCATTGTCATTCGCGAGCCTTCCGTGGTGGCCGTACAGCGCGACCCCCGCGGGGGCGACAAAGTGCTGGCCGTGGGCAACGATGCCAAAGTGATGCTGGGGCGCACCCCCGGCGGCATTCACGCCATTCGCCCCATGAAAGACGGCGTGATCGCCGACTTTGAGATAGCCGAAGAAATGCTGCGGTACTTCATCCGCAAAGTGCAGCGGGCCAACTCGTTCATTAAGTTCAAGCCCCGCATCATCATTGGGGTGCCCTCTGGCATTACCCAGGTAGAAAAACGCGCCGTGCGCGAATCGGCCGAATCGGCCGGGGCCAAAGAAGTATACCTGGTGGTGGAGCCCATGGCCGCGGGCATTGGGGCGGGTCTGCCCATCACCGAGCCCTCCGGCAACATGATCGTGGACATCGGTGGGGGAACCACCGAGGTGGCCGTGATCTCCATGGCGGGCATTGTGTATTCCGACTCGGCCAGGGTGGGCGGCGACCGCATGGACGAAGCCATCGTTCAATACATCAAAAACCAATACAACATGCTGATCGGCGAACGCACCGCCGAAGAAATCAAGATCAAGATCGGTTCGGCCTATCCCACCGGCTCGCCCCGCACCCACGAGGTGAAGGGCCGCGACCTGGTCACCGGCATTCCCCGCACCCTCATCCTATCCGACGCCGAAGCCCGCCAGGCCCTGGCCGACGTGTGCGACGCCATCGTGCAAACCGTGAAGAACGCCCTGGAGCGCACCCCCCCAGAACTGGCGGCCGACATCGTGGACAAAGGCATCGTCATGGCCGGGGGCGGCTCCATGCTGACCGGTCTCGACATGCTGCTGCGGGAACGCACCGGCCTGCCCATCATCCAAGCCGAAGACCCCCTCTCCTGCGTGGTGCTGGGCACCGGCAAAATGCTGGACCAAATCAAGCTGCTCCGCACGGTGGCTTTGCAATAGGTCGCCGCCGGGGCACTTTCGCATCCCCGCCTTTCGCGAACGCCCTTCCCAAACGTTCCTCTCTAAACCATACAGCCCGGCATCCCCCGTTTCTCAAACGTGATGGTGCCGGGCTGGGTTGTTTTCAGGAATTTCCTTGATTTCCCTCCCGGGAATTTGGTGAATAAAACAGCCTTCCGCTCCATTTCCTGGAATGCATCGCACCATCAAAAAAGGGGGTACTCATGAACAACGCATTTCGGCCATCTTTTCTGTTGTCCTCTCCATCTTTTCCTCTCCTTTGGGTCATGGCCCTGATGCTGGCCATGGTATGGCCAGCATTTTCTTGGGCCGATGACCGACTGGACGGTTTTCAAGCCTACGATAAGAGCGACTACCAGAAAACACTGCGGCTGTTGACTCCCCTGGCCAAGCAGGGAGACCCCACATCTCAATATCTATTGGGGGTCTTGTACGCGGAGGGGGAAGGAGTATCGGCCAATCCCGCCAAGGCGGAATTCTATTTTCAACAGGCCGCCCAGGGTCTGCCAGCCAGGGCCGCCGCAGGGGATGATTGGGCCATGTATTTCTTAGGAACAGCCCATCTTAACGGCCAAGGGGTAAAACAAAATCCCGCGCAGGCGCTGGATTGGTTCCGCAAGGCCGCGGAAAAAAATCATGCCCACGCCATGTATTTCCTGGGCCGCATGTACCACATTGGCCAGGGCGTAAAAAAGGATCAGTCCCAGGCGTTAATGTGGTGGAAAAAATCGGCAGCGTTGGGCAGTTCCCACGCCATGAACAGCTTGGGCGTTGCCCTTGATTTCGGCGATGGGGTGAAAGTGAACCATCCGGAGGCGGTGGCCTGGTTCCGCAAGGCCGCTGAATTGGGCAACCCCCTGGCCATGAACAGCCTGGGGGTCAATTACGTGAATGGGGTTGGGGTGGACCCGGATGTGGCGCAAGCCGTATTTTGGTGGAAGAAAGGAGCAGAGCTGGGAGAACCCGGAGCCATGACCAACCTGGGCTACAGTTATATTTTGGGTCAGGGGGTCGAATCCAACCCACAAAAAGGGCTGGGCTGGTGGCAGAAGGCGGCAGAGAAGGGAAATGTTCAGGCCATGCACAACCTGGGTGTGATCTATCTGGAGGGAGAATTTGTTGTTAGAAACCCTGAAAAATCCGTGGCTTGGTTTCAAAAGGCGGCAGCCTTGGGCCATGCGGGAGCCATGAACAATCTGGGCGTTGCCTACAATGACGGGAATGGCATTGAGACAAACAGCCAACTGGCCATGGAGTGGTGGAAGAAATCGGCCGACCTGGGAAACGACCATGCCATGTTTCATTTGGGGTATGCCTATATCGAAGGAAACGGTGCCCCCAAAAACATCCCCCTGGCTTTGGATTGGTGGCGAAAATCAGCTGCACGGGGAAACACCGATGCCATGGTGAATTTAGGAACCGCCTACGATGACGGATTGTTGGGGAAAAAAGATGTTCCACAGGCCCTTCGGTGGTGGAGACAGTCTGTGGGATTGAAACCTGAGTATGCCAAAGTTTCCGGAAAACGAGAGGAAGCCCTGCTGGTGTTTAGTCGGAGCGATTTCCCCAGGGCTTTTCGGCTGTTGGCCCCCCTGGCCGCCAAGGGAGACCCCGTGGCCCAATACCGCATGGGTAATATGTATGAACACGGCCTGGGGGTTACACCCGATAAAGTAAAATCCGACGATTTTTACGCGCGGGCCTACAAAGGCCTTCCCCAGCGGGCCCTTGCGGGAGACACCGAAGCCATGGCGTTTTGGGGAATGGTCTTAGTGAATGGCAGGGAAAATATTTTGGAAGACCCAGAACAGGCCGTTGGCTGGTGGAGAAAGGCCGTGGATCAAGGGAATGCCTCGGCCATGTACCATTTGGGTTATGCTTACGATATAGGCCGGGGTGTGAAGCAGGATCATCAACAGGCGCTGGCTTTGTATAGAAAATCCGCCGACCTGGGAGATTTTGCAGCCCTGTTTAGTTTGGGGTGGTTGTATTACGAAGGAAACGGCGTTGCACGGGACCCCCAAAAGGCGGTGATATGCTGGCGGCTTTCCGCCGAAATGGGGAATTCACTGGGGATGGGAAACCTGGGGGATGCGTATTTCAGAGGGCAGTGGGTGAGACGAGATGTAAACCTGGCTGTTTTCTGGTGGAACAAAGCCGCTGCCCTGGGCGATACGGACGCCATGGTCAGTTTGGGGAATGCGTATGAGGAAGGAACAGGCGTGCAGAAAGACCTTCAACAAGCCGAGTTTTGGTGGCGAAAGGCCGCCAACTTGGGAAATCACACGGCCAAAGAAACCCTGGAGGAGCACGGGATAAAATAAGTGGATTACTTGGGGGCATCGCCCCTCCCTGCCCCCTTTTCACAGAAAAATTTTCTGGTTAGGCAAAGGCCTCGTGTTGTACGGCCTGGGGCCAGCTGGTCAGGCTTGCTTGCGGGGCTTTTTGCCCGGAGATTCCGAGGGGATGACAAACCGGCTGGTCATCTCCACCCCCATGGCATCCAAAATCTCCATGGCCCGCGTTGTGGTGATGCCGTAATATTCGTTTCGCTCGTCTCGAGAAACCTGGGATTCATCCACACCCAATTTTTTAGCCAATTCCCGCTGGGTAAATCCCAGGGCAATCCGCAACCCAATCAACGTTTGGCCAAACCCATGCAAATTCATGATCTCATCCAGATCGCCCCGTTTCAGCCGCTCATAAGCCTCCACTTCTTCTTCCAACTGCAAATGAAACGAAAGAAAGGGGTTTACGGCACGTTCTATTTCTTTGCTGGGCAATCCCTGACCCTTCAACCGTTGGCGCTCTTGCTCCAGGCGGTTTTTTTCGTCTTGAATTCGGTGGATGGCTTCTTGATATTCTTTTTCGTTGCGAATCATGGCAGGTCTCCCGAGTCTCGAATGATTTGAAGGATTCCCTTTTGTGTCCCATCCCGACGGGATTGCCGAAACGCGGAAGGAAATTCCAGTTCCTTCCCCCATTTGTCACGAATACCGGAAGACTGACCGTAATGGGGATAGAGTTCAACCCGATACCGGTGCCACATGGGCAGTTGTTTTTTAGGGTACCCCCGATAAGGTTTTCTGGAATGGGGGTCCCAGGTCCAAACCTTGTAGGGGTCCAGTTGATTTAAGTGCCGTTCCAAATTTCCGCTAATCAGTTGGTCGAAGTCGCAAACAAAATACCCGTCGATGTCGTTCGGGTGGTCTTTTTCCTCCACAAAAGAACCATCAATAAAAATATTTGAGATGCCAACTCGCCACAGTTGACCCGCCAAAATCGACAACTGATCCACCAGAAACAAACGTTGCTTCGTATCCCAAGTCTGGGCGCGGTTTTCTGGCCCCATCACCAGCATGGAGGTGCGTAAATCGGACAATGTGATCTGATAATCTCCCGGCGGAAGAACTCCGTCAGGCGTGAATGGAGGCAACGTACAGATCGGAGTCATAAAACCGTTCCATGGCTGGAATCTGGTTTTGCTTCATACACTCCATTCTCTTCATAACTTGACATATATGTCAAGTGTTGATTCGTGGCAACCCTTCTTCATTCCTGACCATAGGTCTGCTTATTTCACACCGCCGTTCCTCAGGGGAAGCCGGGCTGAGTTGTTTTGAGAGTTCTGCATAACCGATCCCATCCCCCCTGCCCCCTTTTCATAGAAAATAATTCTAGTGATGCAGACGTCTCGTGTTGTACGGCCTGGGGCCAGCTGGTCAGGCTTGTTTGCGGGGCTTTCTTGCCCAAGCATAGGAACCCGTTGGGGATGGCGGTCGTTTACGATATGCTCAGGCTGAGCCTAAGGAGGAGCCCCCATGGGGAAGGACACCCAAGACCAAGCTGGTTCCCACGCCTCCCTGGCGCGGCTGGGAGAACTGTACGGGGTGGAACCCGCCTATGCCTCTCTGGACGGCGTGACCCACCCCACTTCCCAAGCCACCCTGCAAGCCCTGCTGAAGGCCATGGGGGTGCCCACGGCCTCGCCCCAACAAATCGCCGAAGCCCTGGCCGCCGCCGAGGATGCCCCCTGGCGGCCGGGTTTGGCCCCCCTGGCCACCGTAACGGTGGGGGCCCTGCCCCATGCCTTGCCCCTGACCCTGCCCCACCCCCGCCCGTTCCGCTGGACGTTGGAATGCCTGTCCCCGGTGGGCCTGCCGCCCAAGACCCCGCCCCCAGGCCCTTGGCAGGGGGAGATCACGGACCCGTTGGTGCTGGAACACCGTGAACATTCCAAATCTGGTGTACGGCTGGCGGTGCCCCTGCCCCCAGAACTGCCCCTGGGAGATTACCAATTCACGGCCACGGTGGCGGAGGATGACGGCGGGGAAACGGAATACCAGGGGGGCCTGGCCGTGTGCCCCCCCGCTTGTTGGCGCCCGGCGGAACTGACCATGGACGGGCGGGGGGTGGTGTTTCAGTTGGCCCTGTGGGGCCTGCGGGGCGAGGGAGACTTTGGGGTGGGGCACTTTGGGCTGCTGGCCGAGGCCGCCCGCTGGGCCAAGCAACAACTGGGGGCCTGCTTGGTGGGGGTGGGGCCGCTTCATGGGGTGTTCAACCGCTTTCCCCACCATATTTCTCCGTATTATCCCAGCAGCCGGTTGTACCTGAACCCGGTGTATTTGCACTTGGATGCCCTGCCGGAAGTGCAAGCCTCCAAGGCGGCCCAGGCCAAGCTGGCCGACCCCGCCTTTCGGGCCCGCCGCCAAGCCCTGGAACAAGCCAGCCGGGCCGACCCACAGGCCAGCTGGAACCTGAAAGAAGACGTGCTGTGGGCGGCCTTCCAAGCGTTTTATCAAACCGCTTGGCAGGCGGGCGGTGACCCAGCCAGCCCCCCCAAAAAACACAACAAGACCCAACCAAAGGGCCTGCAACACCGGGCTGAAGAATTGGCGGCGTTTGTGCGCGGTGAAGGGAAGCCCCTGGAAGACTTCGCCCGGTTTTGTGTGTTGGAAGAGCAAGCATTCCAACGTCAGGGGCACCCGGTTCCCTGGTGGGACTGGCCTGAGACTTCGCCAGCGTCTCCTCAGGTGGAGTCATTCGGCCAAGACAACCCGCGGGTGTTGTTCTTCCAATACCTGCAGTTCGCCTGCCGAGAGCAATTGGCCCAGGCCGGAGCGGGGGGTTGGGGGAACCCCCACCAGGCCGGGCTGTACCTGGACCTGGCCCTGGGGGTGGACCCCGCCGGGGCCGACGGCTGGACCGAACAAACCCTGCTCACCCGCCAAGCCGCCGCCGGGGCACCCCCCGACCCCCTGGGGCCCCTGGGCCAGTGCTGGGGGCTGGCCCCAGAAGTTCCCTGGCGGGCCAAAGACAGCGGTTGGGCTTACTTCCGCCGGGTGCTGGCCCGGGCCGCTGCCCCCGCCGCCGCCCTGCGGGTAGATCACATCATCCGCTACTGGCATTTGTTCTGGGTGCCCCAACCCGGCTCCGCCGCCCAGGGGGCCTACGTGAAGGAAGACACCGAAACCCTGTTCCGGCTGCTGGCCCTGGAAAGCCACCGCCATCAAACCCTGATCATCGGGGAGGACCTGGGCACGGTGCCCCCCCCGCTGCGAGAAACCATGGCCCGCTACGGGGTGTTGTCTACCCGGCTGGTGATGTTCGAGCGGGAGGGAGACACCTTCCGCCCGGCGCAGCAATATCCCCAAGAGGCCCTGGCCGCCTTTGGCACCCACGACCTGCCCCCCTTGGCGGGCTGGTGGCGGGGGGGCGACCTGGAAGCCTGGGTCACGGCTGGCCACATGCCCCAAGCCAGCTTAGCGGCGGCCATGGCCCAGCGCCGCCAAGACACCCGCCGGTTGTTGGCCCGGCTAAAAAACCCCACGGCAGAAAGCCACCTGCCCAACGACTTGCCGGAAGACCTGCCGGAAAACATGGCGGAAAACATGGCGGAACAACTGGCGGCCTTTCTGGCCCAAACACCCTGCCGCTTGGTGACCGTGAACCAAGAGGAATGGACCCTGGACCGCCGCCAACAAAACCTGCCCGGCACCACCGTGGAGCACCCCAACTGGACCGCCCGCATGGAAGCCCCCCTGGAAGCCCTGGCCGCCCAACCTGCCACCGCCGCGCGGCTGGCAGCCCTCCGCCAAGCGTTGGCGCCGGTCTTCCCATCCGCCCAGGTTTCAGAACCAACCAGGGGCGAGCCAGCCGGTTCATCTTCCCCAGGCAAACGGAAATCCAAGGGCCTGCCCCACCCGGCCAACACCAACGCCAGCGAATGGAACTGGCTGCTGGACCACGCCCACGCCGACCCCCACCGAATTTTGGGGCTGCGGCCCCTGACCAAGGGGGGCTGGGGGGTGTGGGCCTGGCGGCCACGGGCCCAGGCCTGCCGATGGATTCCTGAACACGGAGCAGAAAGCCAAACCCTGACCTTGGAGCGGATTCACCCGGCGGGGGTGTTTTTCGCCGCCCTGCCCCCAGGCACGGAACCGGGGCCCTACCGGCTGGAAACCCAATACCCCGGCGGCTACTTGGAATCGCAGGCCGACCCCTATGCGTTTTGGCCCCAACTGGACCCGGCCTGGCTGGCCGCCTTTGCCAGAGAACCCCAGACCAATGCCCACCGCTGGCTGGGGGCCCATCCCCTGACGGTGCAGGGCACCCCCGGAGTGCGCTTTGCCCTGTGGGCCCCCCATGCCCAGGGGGTTAGCGTGGTGGGGAACTTTAACCACTGGACCGCGGGAGAACACCCCATGCGCAAACTGGAGGGCGGGGTGTGGGAACTGTTCGTGCCGGGCCTGGCGCCGGGGGAACTGTACAAATACAGGGTGAAACCCTGGGGCGGCCCCCCCGCCGACAAGACCGACCCCTACGCCTTTCAGGCGGAGAACCGCCCCCACACCGCCTGCGTGGTGGCGGCCCCCAACCGCTTTGCCTGGCAAGACGGCGCCTGGATGGAAGCCCGCCGTTCCACCGACTGGCTGGCCCGCCCCGTGAGCGTGTATGAATGCCACCCCGGCTCGTGGCGGCGGGGGGAAGGCGGGCGGTTCCTGACTTGGGATGAACTGGCCGAGCAGATCATTCCCTACTTGGTTGAAACGGGTTTCACCCACCTGGAACTGCTGCCGGTGATGGAACACCCCCTGGATGAATCTTGGGGCTACCAAGTGATGAATCTGTTTGCCCCCACCAGCCGGTTCGGCCCGCCCGACGGCCTGCGGCGGCTGATTGACCAGTGCCACCAAGCGGGCATTGGGGTGATTTTAGACTGGGTGCCAGGGCACTTTCCCAAGGACCCCCACGGGCTGGCCCTGTTCGACGGCACCCCCCTGTATCACCCCGCCGACCCCCGCCGGGGAGAACACCAAGAGTGGGGCACCCATCTGTTCGACTGGGGGCGGCCCCAGGTAGACAGCCTGCTGTTGTCTAGCGCGCTGTATTGGCTAGAGGCCTTCCACGCCGACGGCCTGCGGGTGGATGCCGTAGCCTCCATGTTGTATCTGGACTACAACCGCAAGCCGGGGGAGTGGATTCCCAACATTTACGGGGGGAACCAAAACCTAGAGGCCGTGGCCTTCCTGCGGCGTTACAACCAAGAGACCCATGGTCAGTTCCCCGGTACCTTTACCGTGGCCGAAGAATCCACCGCCTGGGGCGGCGTCAGCCGGCCGGTGGACTGGGGCGGCCTGGGGTTCACCATGAAGTGGAACCTGGGGTGGATGCATGACACCTTGGATTTCATGGCCAAAGACCCCGTTCACCGCCGCCACCACCTGAACGAATTTTTGTTCAGCCTGCTGTACGCCTGGCACGAGAACTTCATGCTGGCCCTGTCTCACGATGAAGTGGTGCATGGCAAGGGCAGCCTGTGGAACCGAATGCCGGGGGATGAATGGCGCAAGGCCGCCAACCTGCGGCTGCTGCTGGCTTATATGTGGGGCCATCCGGGGAAAAAACTGCTGTTCATGGGCCAAGAATTCGGCCAACAGGGCGAATGGAACTCCGGGGCGGCCCTGGAGTGGCACCTGCTGAACGACCCCCGCCACGCCGGGGTGCGGCAGCTCATCGGGGACCTGAACCGGCTATTGCGGGCCGAACCGGCCCTGTATCAGCAAGATTTCGTGCCCCAGGGGTTTGAGTGGATGGACTGCCACGACGCGGAAAACACCGCGGTGTTTTTTTTGCGGTGGGATGCCCCCCGCCGCCGCCCGGTGTTGTTTGCCTGCAACCTCACCCCCGTGCCCCGGATGGATTACCGGGTGGGGGTGCCCTGGGGCGGCACTTGGCTGGAACGGCTGAACACCGATGCCAGCCCCTATGGCGGCAGCGGCCTGGGCAACTATGGCCAAGCCACGGCCGAACCCGTGCCCTGGCACGGGCGGCCGGCCTCGCTGCGGCTGACCCTGCCCCCCCTGGCCGTGGTGGTGTTCACCCCAGAGAGCTTGCCATGACCCAGCGCCCCTTCATCATCCACGGGCACTTTTATCAACCCCCCAGGGAAAACCCCTGGCTGGAAACCGTGGAGCGCCAAGACAGCGCCGCCCCCTGGCACGACTGGAACGAACGGGTGGCCGCCGAATGCTACCGCCCCATGGCTTGGTCCCGGGTGTACGGCCCCCAGGGCACCATCGTTCGGGCGGTGAACAATTACCAATGGATCAGTTTCAACGCGGGGCCCACCCTGCTGTCTTGGCTGGGGCGGCACATGCCCTGGGTGGTCCAGCGCGTGCTCTCCGCCGACCGGCTCTCCGCCCAGCGGCTGGGCCACGGCAACGCCCTGGCCCAGTCTTACGCCCATTCCATTCTGCCCCTCGACACCCCCCGGGACCGCCTGACCCAGGTGCGCTGGGGCCTGGCCGACTTCCGGGCGCGGTTTGGCCGGGAACCGGAAGCCCTGTGGCTGCCAGAGACCGCCTGCGACATGACCACCCTGCGGGTGCTGGCCGGGGAGGGGCTGCGCTTTGCCCTGCTGGCCCCCCGCCAAGCCGCCCGGGTGCGGCCCCTGGCGGACCCCGCTGGCCCCTGGACCAACGTGCGAGACGGCTCGCTGGAAACCGGCCGGGCCTATCGTTGTTTTCTCTCCGACGACCGCGGCCAATGGATAGACCTGTTTTTCTATGACGGAGGTTTGGCTCATCAATCCAGCTTCGGCACCCTGCTGGAAGAATCTCACCGGCTGATGGAAGGGCTGCGGGGGTCGGCCAAATCCCGCCCGGCCGATGCCCCCCTGGTGCACATGGCCTTGGACGGCGAGACCTTTGGCCACCACAAACCCTACGCCGACCGGGTGCTGGCCCACCTGATGACCGAGGCCGCCCCCAATGGCGGGTTTCAGCCGGTGAACTACGGCTGGTTTTTGGAGCATCACCCTCCACGCTGGGAGGTGGAACTGGCGGCGGGCCCCCAGGGCCTGGGCACCTCGTGGAGCTGCGCCCACGGGGTGGCCCGCTGGAAGGCCGACTGCGGCTGCCACACCGGCGGGGGGCAGGGCTGGCACCAGCGCTGGCGCGAACCCCTGAGAGAAGCCCTGGACGCCCTGCGGGACCAGGGGGCCAAATTATTCGAGCGGGAAGCGGGCCGCTGGCTGGCCGACCCCTGGGCCGCCCGCGACGATTACGGCAGGCTGCTGGCAGAAATGGAAACATCCCCCCGCCAAGAGCAGGCCCGGGCGGAATTTTTATCCCGCCATGGCCGGGGAAAATGGGGTCAGGAAGAAGGGATCCAGGTGTTCAGTTGGCTGGAACAGCAGCGCCACAGCCTGCGCATGTACGCCAGCTGCGCTTGGTTTTTCTCGGACCCCGCGGGGATTGAAACCGTGCAGGCCCTGCGCCACGCCGCCCGGTCGGTGCAGATGATCCGCCAGCAAACCGGCCAAGACCTGGAGGCCGAGTTGACCCGGCGGCTGGAAAGGGTGCCAGGAAACCTGCCAGAGTTCCCCCACGGGGAAGTGATCTACCGCAGGCTGGCTTTGCCCGCCCGGGCCGGGGCGGGGCGGGCGGCCCTGCACCTGGCCTTGGCGGCGGTGGAACGCCGCCGAGGAGAGGATGCCTCTCCCCAAAAATTCCACGGCTGGCGGGGCAGCCTGCCGGTGGGCCCCGCCGGGCTGGCGGGCAGAGCGGGCAAAACAACGGTGTTTCAGGGCCAGGGCTGGGTGGAGGAAATCCTTACCGGGCGGCGCTGGAACCTGAACTGGGTGCTGCTGCGCCGGGGGCCAGAGTCCTTTCGGTTTTACCTGGGGCCGGAGGGCGGCCCCCCGCCAGCGCTCCGGGGAAACCTGAAAGCCCTGCTGGCCGCCTGCCGGGCCTGGTCTGGCCGGGGACCCCTCACCCCCCGGCATCTCACCGCCGACCGGCGGATGGCCCGGCTGGAGCGGGTGCAAGCCTGGGGGCGCTCCCGGCTGGCCCTGACCGCCGCCCGTCTGTACCGCATGGGCCGGCCCCTGCTGCCCCTGTGGCGGCGGGGGAGAGGAGAGATTCCCTCGGTGTTCAAAGAAACCGCCCGGCTGACCCTGAACGAGCGGCTGGTGCGGCTGGTCTTCCACCCCCCTAGCGGACCCCACACCGAACGACGTTCCGCCGCCCACACAGCCGTGGAGTTGCTGAACGCCGCCATGGCCGCCGGGGTGATGCTGGATTGGAACGAGAGAAAACGAGACCTGGAACGGGAAACCGCCCGCCGGGTGGAAGCCCTGGGGCGGCCAAATCATTGGCGGGAACTGCCCTTTTGCCATGCCCTGCTGGACACAGCCCAGGCCCTGGGCCTGAACCCAGACCTGCTGGCCGCCCAGGATGCCCTGCTGGCCGTGAAAGCCCGCATGGAGGATGGCCAAACAGACCCGCCCCCTGCCAACTGGAGCGGAGAATGGAAACGCTTGGCCGCCCGGCTGGGGGTGGAACTTGAAGCACCCAACGGAACAAACTGAACCCCAACGCTTCTTATGAACTGCCCGCCAGGGCCGCCGGAACCACCTGTGGAATGTCGGCGGAGGGCTTGGCCTTTTTTCGATTCTTGGCTGACCCCGCCACGGCCGGAATGCCCGCCGGGATTTTCGATGCCCTGGCTGGTTTGGTTGTTTTGGCTGCTTTGTCTGTTTTGGCCTCCAGCCCCACCCCTGCCGCAGCAACTGACATCTGGGGGTCTGGCAGCACGGCCCGGGGGGGCCAGTCGCCCGACAACACCCGCTGGTACAAGGTGAGATAGCGCTCTGCCGAAACCCGCCAGGAAAAATCTTGCCCCATGCCCCGTTCCACCAGGGCCGCCCAAGCCGCCGGGCGGTGCCAAGCGGCCATGGCCCGTTCCAAGGCCCCCCAAAACGATTCGGGGTCGGGGGTGGCAAAGCAAAACCCGGTGCCCTCGGGGTGTTGATTCCCCGCGTCCGACACCGTATCGGCCAACCCCCCGGTGCAGTGCACCACGGGCACCGCCCCAAAACCCATGGCATACATCTGGGTCAGCCCGCAGGGTTCAAACCGAGAGGGCATTAAAAAGATATCCGCCGCCGCGTTCAGCCGGTGGGCCATCCGTTCGGTATAGTGCAGCACGGCCTTCACCCGCCCCGGAAAGGCCTTGGCCAGCATGGCCACCCGGTCCTCGTGGTGAAGATCTCCCTGCCCCATCACCACCAACCCCGCCCCGCTTTTCACCAGCCGGGGGGTCACGGCCTCCAACAAGTCAATGCCTTTTTGGTCCACCAGCCGGGCGGTCATCACCAACAGGGGTCCCCCTTTCAGGCCGGGGTCCATGCCCAGTTCCGCCAGCAGGGCGGCCTTGTTGGCCGCTTTCCCCTCTTGCCATGTGTCTGCCGAGTAGGTGGCTTCTAGGTAAGGATTCTGCCGGGGATTCCACACTTCGGTTTCCGCCCCATTCAAAATTCCCTCCAGGCGGTCCCGGCGGGCCTGCAGCACGCCGTCGAGGCCCATGGAAAAATCGGACTGGTGGATGACTTGTTTCAGATAGGTGGGTGACACGGTGGTCACCGCGTCGGCGTGGGAAATGCCCGCCTTCAACAGGTTCACCTTGCCGTAAAACTCCAGGGGGCCGCCGGGGTACCAGCCCTCCTGATCTCCCAGCAGAGACAGGCAGCCGGGGTCATACACCCCATGATAGGCAAAGTTGTGAACCGTGAGCACCACCGGCGGGCGGTGAGGAATGCTTTTCAGCATGAGGGCGGTGGCGGCGGTTTGGTGGTCGTTCAGGTGCACCACCATGCCCGATTCTGGATGGCGGGCCACCCACGAAGCCACCGCCTTGCTGAACAAAATGGACCCCTCCGGTTCCACCACCCCCTTTTCCTCCAGGCGGTGGGTAGAATAAGGGCTGCGGTGAGAAAGATACACCGGCTCTTCCACAAAAATCAGCCGGGGTCCAGGGGGGGGATGTTTCGGGGTTTTGTACAATACGGGAAGAAGATTGTGCCCCAGCATCAACCAACCTTCCGCCAGGGTCTCCATGTCGGCCAGCCAGGGCGCCCGTTCGGGCAGGCTGGTGTACCAGGGGGTCATCACCGTCACCCGAACGCCCATCTCCATCAGGGCCGCGGGCAGGGCCCGGGAGACGTCTCCCAAGCCACCCATTTTAGAGAAGGGGGCTACTTCGAACGTGGCGAACAACACGTGCAGCGGGGGCTTGCTGTTCTCGCGGCCTTCCCTTTGAAAACCGAGGGTACGGTTCGAATCGTCACTGCCCCTTTGCAGAGTTATTTTATTGCTAGCAATTTCAGTATTTACAACTGTGTTGTTTACAACTTCTTGGCTCGCATTTTCATGCCCGTTTTTGTTTGTCTCGCCGCCCATGGGGCCTCCTTCCCCCCTTCCGGTTCCGCTGGATGACCCCGGAACCCTGGGAGGAGGAAATCATTTTTTCTGCTTTTGCAGTTTACCCTGGGGGTCGAACCGCACCAGGAAGTTTTTAGCCTGCGTGTTGCCCTTGGCGTCGGTGGCTTTGATTTCAATCAGGGTATCGCCAACTTTGAACACATAAGCCTTCACCACCATCACCGTGGGAGACGGGGTAATTTTTTGAGGCTGCCCGTCCAGCATCACCTCCACCACGTCGTCTTCATCCACCACCACAAACGTCACCACCCGTTTTGGCCGCACCACCACTTGGCTCTGCACCAAATCGCTGGTGAGAATTTGGGGGGGAACTTTATCGGCGGGAAGCACCTTTTCTTTGCTGGTGCAGCCCGTCAGGGCTGCCATCAGCCCAGCCGCCAGCGCAACCGTCATCGCCCAACCCAATGCGCTGTTCTTACCCGCGTTCCTTCCCGTCATGCCTCTCTTTCCCCTGTTCTGTCCTACATTCTGTCGTCCGGTTTTATCCGGTTGCGTTGCGTGGGTTGCTGCTGCGGATGGAGACATGGAAGGCATGTTGGGCTCAAGATTAAGACGACGTGTTCAAGAAAAGGTTCCCTGAAAAGCAAGGGCCGTTAGAGCGGAAAAATTCTCCTCTTCTCTTGCTATACCAAGATTGAGATTTTTTATCAATTGGTCGTTTTTCTTGTTCATTTCATTTTAAGGGGCTGTCCCAGATCCTCCGTGCCACTCGCCCTGCCCTCAGGTGCTTGCCCCTTCCCAACAACACCTCTCCCCCCTGCCCCCCTCCCCAATCAGGGAGGGGGGAACAGCGTGAAGCCGGAAGGTGATGTATTTACTTTCATCCAGTCTTTGTTTTCCGAACGGTTGAACAGAATAGCCGATGGCTTCGCGGGCGGGGTGAGGTGTTTTTTGGAATATCTCGAAGCCGGTGGGTTAAGCACTTGCTTCTTTCCGGTCTTTTATATTCCGAACGGCTGAATCAAGCGCGCCAAGTCTTGAACCAAACCATCCAGGTTCTGCTGGCGGGCCACCAGGGCTGGGGCCATGCCCCGCTCTTCCGCCTGGGCGGCGGTGATTTTTCCCAAACAGGCGGCTTTGACTTGACCCGACAGCAACCGCTGGCGCACTTCAGGGGGGGCCATGGTCCACAGACCGTTCACCGTGGAGGGGCTGGTGAACAACACCCAATGAATCTCCCCCGCCAGCAGGGCCTGGGCCGTGGCGGGAGCCAGCCCCCCCGCCACCGGAGCCGTGCGATAAGCGGGGGTGGCCCATACCTGCCACCCGGCCTGGGCCAGGCCTTCTTCCACCACCCGGCGGCCATCCTCGGCCCGGGGCAGCCAGGCGGTGTGGGGTTGGCCGGGGTGGGCTGCCCCCCAGGCCGTCAGGGCCGCCAGCAAGGGCTCGGCCTGAGACTCCTCTGGAACCAGTTCCACCTTCAGCCCATGATTGGCCAAGGCCTGGGCGGTGCCGGGGCCCACGGCGGCCAGCCGGGCCTGGGCCAACACTTGCCCCCCCACCTCCAAAGCGTCCAGCCGCTCCAACGCGGCCCCCACCGCCGTGCGGCTGGCGAAAATCACCCAGGTGTTGGGATTGGATTTCCGGGCGGCCACATGGTGGGCCGCTTGATCGAAGGCTTGCCAACTGGTGGGGGGAGCAAAGCAGATCACCGGGTGTTCCACCACCCGGGCGCCCAGGGCGGTCAGGCGGCGGGTGAGGGCGGGGGCTTCCTCTGCGGCGCGCAGATTGAGCACAGTCAGCCCAGACAACGGAAGGCGGGGGTCAGCCACGGCTGGAAGGCTTGGGGAAGGGAACCACGTTCAGGGAGGGACCCAGGGTTTCGGAGGAATCACCGCTTTCGGCGGAATCGCTGTTCTCCCCCGCTCCCCCCAACAAGCCGTCTCCCCGGCATTGGTCCGGGTCCAGCCCAAAGGCCGCCGCCAAAATTTCGGCATACAGGCGGCCATCGCCTTCCTCGGCCACCTGCTTGATGTGGGTGGAGGGGAAATGCAGGAGTTTCTTCACGATGGCCTGGGCGGTGCGCTCCAGCAGCAGGCCGTCTTTGGCGGGGGAGCCCGACAGCCGGGGCAGGGCCTTTTCCACCTCGCGCCCCGCCACCTGGGCAAAGGCTTCGCGCAAAGCTTTGATGGTGGGCACCACGCTCAAGGCCTCGGCCCAGCCCAGGTAGCGGTTTTGCTCTTCTTCCACAATCCGCTGGGCCAGGTGGGCTTCCCGCTCCCGTTCCTGGCGGTTCTGGTTGGTCACGTTCTTTAAGTCGTCAATGTCGTAGCAATACACGTTGGGCAGATTGTTCACCGCGGGGTCAATGTCTCTGGGCACGGCAATGTCGATGAAGAACATGGGCTCGCGCTTGCGGGCCTTCATGGCGGTCTTCACCTGCTCTGGGGTAATGACAAACCCCCGGGCCCCGGTGGAAGACAGCACAATGTCGGCCATGGCCAGGGCTTCGTCCATGCTCTCCCAGGGCATGGCCTGGCCCTGGTGTTTCTCGGCCAGGGCCACGGCCCCGGCGTAGGTGCGGTTCACCAGCAACAGGCGGCCAATGCCCGCCTTCAGCAGGTGGGCCAGGGCCAACTCAGCCATTTCGCCAGCGCCAATCACCAGCACGGTGCGCTCGGCCAAGGAGTCGAAGATTTTTCCGGCCAGTTCCACCGCGGCGTAACTGATGGACACCGCGAAGCGGGAGATGCCCGTTTCGGTACGCACCCGCTTGGCCGCCCGGAACACCCTGGGCATCAGCCCCTTAAACAGCGGCCCCACGGTGCCGGCCTCCACGGCGGTGTGGTAGGCGTCTTTCACTTGGCCCAAAATCTGGGGCTCGCCCACCACCATGGATTCCAGCGAGCAGGCCACCCGAAACAAATGGTTCAGGGCCGCTTGGTGATCCAGCCGCAGGGCGGCTTGTTCCAGGTGCCGGGCGGCGTCTCCTCCCCCGGCCCGCTCCACGGCCCAGGTCATCAGGCCCTGCAAGGCGGTGGATTCTCGGGCGGCCGCGAAATAGAATTCCACCCGGTTGCAGGTGGATACCACCATCAATTCATTCAGCCCCGCCTGGGCCTTCAGCCGGGGCAGCAGTTCGGGCAGTTCCCCCGCGGGAATATCCAGCCGTTCCCGGATGTCTACCGGGGTGGTCTTGTAACTTATGCTGAGCAGAGAGAGATTCATGATTCTCTTTACATAGAGGATTTCGCCCGGAGAAGCAAATCTTATCCAAGCGAAGTTGAACTCAAAAGACCTCTGCGAAACTTATTTTTTCCCATCCCCCTCCCTCCTTCCCTTGGGGAAGGGCGCTGTTCAGCGGGGCCAATACCCAGGCATCTTGGCCCCGCCTTTCACGCTTGGGGGTTGATTTCACTGGGGGGCTTCGCCACCCACGCCCCCTTTTCACGGCGAAACCCCTGTTGATGCAGCGGTCTCTTCGAGACAGAGGGGAATTTTCTAGCGAATCGGAATTTACCGAAGGTGTCGGGAGAACAAGTCGAGGGTGCGCTGCCAGGCCAGGGCCGCGCTGGGGGGGTGATAATCCGCCCGGGCATCGCAATGAAAGCCGTGGCCCGCCTGGGGATAGGTGAACAATTGGGCCTGGGCCATGCGGGGCAGGGCCTGCCGCACCACCTCGATGGCCGCCGGGGGGATGATGGGGTCTTGCTCGCCAAAGTGAAACTGAATGGGGCAGCGAATCTGGTCGGCCTGGGCAATGAACTCATCGGTGCGTCGGCCGTAAAAGGCCGCGGCCGCATGAGGCACTGCCTGGGGAGAATCTTGGCCGCCGACCCCCGCTTTCGTTTGGGCTGTGAGATAGGTCATCAGCCCGCCCCAGCAAAACCCCATTAACCCAACCTTTTTACCGGCCACGGCCGGGTGGCGCCCCAGCCAAGCCAACGCCCGAGAAAGATCCTCCCGGTGGGTTTCCAATGGGGTGGCCGCAATCCGTCCCCGGCACTTCTCCATGGTGTCTGGGGTGTAACCCGCGGTGAAACCCGGTTCCACCCGCCAGAACATGTCTGGGGCCAGGGCCACGTAACCGGCCTGGGCCAGCCTGCGGGCCACAGACTGGATGTGTTCGTTCACCCCAAAGATTTCTTGAATGACGACGACCCCAGGATGGGTCACGCCAGGGTGGGACATGCCGGAAACTGGCCCGGCCTCTGGCAGAGCCAAATAGCCCCGCTGGCTGCCCCCGGGGTGGGGAATCTCTACCCATTGAACGGGTTGGCTCATGGCGTCACTTGTCGGAAAGACCCCACAGGTAATTCTTTTTGGTCCACACCGTCATCCCTTCGTAATCCAGTTTCACCCAGTCGCCCTGCTTGGCGGTGACCAGAAAGGCCGTGCGCACCTGGGCCGAGGCGGTTTTGTCTTTGGAGGCATCGGGCTGGGGCCACAGGGGCACGTAATTGATTTTGGCCTGGGCGCAGGAAACCTTATCGCTCACCATTTTGCGGTAAATCCAGCGGATTTCCCCGTCCATGTCCTTCACCTTCAGCCATTCCCCTTCCTCCAGCACCACCTCCAGGGGAGTATTGCCCACCACCGTCCAGGCCGCCGGAAAGCCAGGGCCGGGGCCTTCCATCAGGGTGGCCAAGGGCTGGGATACGCACACCGTGGCGGCCATGGCCTGGGGGGCCAGCCACAACAGAGAGAACAGCAACAGGCCTGCAGCGCGAAACATAAAAGGTCCGGATTGAAAGCGTGAGGGGAAAGCCATGGGTTTGGTGGAACCAATATATCAATTCAACCCAGGAAGGCCAAACCCCAATGCGGCAGAAATGGATAGGGAGAGAAAAGGGCCGTCTCACCACCCCGGGAAGGGGGACGCCAGGCATTGGAGGGCGGTGAGACGGTGAAGGAAAAAAAGAGGAGGGAGATGGGGAGGGAAAGGGAGGAGGAGCTTCCCTTCCCCACCTCCCCATTCAATGAAGCCCGTCGTACTTGGTGGGTTCGCCAGAACCAGCGCCGATTAGGCCCGAGCCATGGGGTGCTCCACCAACCCCGCCGGGTGGAAGGGCAGGGCCCACAGGGAGGGGCGCTCCTCCCGCCAGCGGCGGTAGTCGGGGCTGGCCCGCAGCAGGGTTAAAAAATCCCGGGCAATTTCCCGGTGGCAGACCGATGTGAGACAATGGCAGCTCAAGTACAGCTTGCGGTGGCCTTCGCTGGCCTCCAAAATCCGATAAAACGGCGCGGGGTCCCGTCGAAAGCGCTTCCACAACATGTTTTTATAGCGCAAGCGGAACAGCGGCCAGGGGATGTCTCCCTGCACCATGGCCTCCAGCCAGTCCCGGGGGGGCGACAACACATGGGCTGGGTTCAAGTAGGGGCTAACGCTTTGCACCAGCATGGGGTTCAACCCCTCTCGGTCGGCCTGGGTTTGGGGAATCAGTTCAATCATGGCTCCTCCGTGAGTCTGGGTGAGTGGGGGCTGGAGTCTGTTCAGCCCTGATCTGCTCTCACCCTACCCCGGGAAAAATCAAAAGTCAAACAAAATTTGTTTGTTTACAGAAAAACAAGAATATCTAGGTTGTCTTTTCCTGGATTTCCCCCTTGCCCCCAATCGGTTCAACCGGATAGATTGGTAAGATTCCATTGAATTGGCCGGGTGACTGGCCTCTTGATTCCCTCGTTCCGCCAGGCGGTGCCGTGACCAAAACCAAAATCCGACGACTGCTGGTAGCCAACCGGGGAGAAATCGCCATCCGGATTTTCCGGGCCGCCACCGAACTGGGCATCCGCACCGTGGCGATTTACTCGGAGGAAGACCGGTTTTCTCTGCACCGCTACAAAGCCGACGAAGCCTATTTAATCGGCAAGGGCAAAGGACCCGTCGAGGCCTATCTGGACATCCCCAGCGTCATTGCCCTGGCCAAAGAAAAAAACGTTGACGCCATTCACCCAGGCTACGGTTTCTTGTCGGAGAATTTTCACTTTGCCAAAGCCTGCCGAGAGGCCGGGATTGTGTTTGTGGGCCCCGAAGCGGAAACCATCGAGGCCATGGGCGACAAACAAAAAGCCCGCAAAATCGCCGTGGCCGCGGGGGTGCCGGTGGTGCCGGGGCCCTTGGACCCGGTGGCCGACGAAGACCACGCCCGGAAAATCTGCGCCGACATTGGCTACCCGGTGATGATCAAGGCCCTGGGGGGCGGGGGCGGGCGGGGCATGCGCCGGGTGGATTCCGAGCGGGAACTGGCCGATGCCCTGCGCTCGGCCTCCAGCGAGGCCAAAGCCGCCTTTGGCCGCCCAGAAGTGTTCATTGAAAAACGGGTCGACGCCGCACGGCACATTGAGGTGCAAGTGCTGGGAGACAAACACGGCAACTTGGTGCACCTGTTCGAGCGCGACTGCACCATTCAGCGCCGCCACCAAAAAGTCATCGAGATTGCCCCGGCCCTGAACCTGCCGGAAGGGCTGGCCTCCAAGCTGCACGACTGGGCCCTGGCCATTGCCCGCCACGTGCGTTACGAAAACGCTGGCACGGTGGAGTTTCTGGTAGATGCCACGGGCACCCCCTTCTTCATCGAGGTCAACCCCCGCATTCAGGTGGAACACACCGTCACCGAGGAAATCACCGGTCGCGACCTGGTGCAGGCCCAAATTCTCATCGCCGAAGGCCGCCCCCTCTCCGACCCCGCCATCGGCATCACTGGCCAAGACAGCATCACCATGCGGGGGGTGGCCCTGCAATGCCGGGTGACCACCGAAGACCCGGCCAACGGCTTTATGCCCGACACGGGGAAAATCCAGGCCTACCGCTCTGGCGCCGGGTTCGGCATTCGCATGGACGGCGGCACCGGGGGCGAAGGCCACCAGGTCAGCTTGGCCTACGACTCTCTGCTGGTGAAAATCACCGCCCGGGGGCTCACCTTTCCGGCGGCGGTGGCCAAGGTGCGGCGCAGCGTCAGCGAATTTCGGGTGCGGGGAGTAAAAACCAACACGCCCTTTTTGGAAAACGTGCTGCGCCACCCGCTGTTTTTAGAGGGCAAGGCCACCACTACGTTTATCGACGAACACCCGGAACTGTTTGAATACCCCCAGCGCAAGAACCGGGCGTCGAAACTGCTGACCTATCTGGCCGAGGTAACCGTGAACGGCCACCCCAGCGTGAAAGCCAAGAAGGGCGACCGGCAATTTTTCGAAGCCCACCTGCCCGACCTGACCGCCGCCCCACCCCCGCCAGAGGGCAGCCGCCAAATGCTGGAACGGCTGGGAGCCGCGGGTCTGGCCGCCTGGGTGAAAGACCAACAGCGTCTGCTGATCACCGACACCACCTTCCGAGACGCCCATCAGTCGCTGCTGGCCACCCGGGTGCGAAGCTACGACCTGCTGCGGGCCGCCCCCGCCACCAGCCACATTCTCAGCCAGGCGTTTTCGCTGGAAATGTGGGGGGGCGCCACCTTCGACGTGGCCTACCGCTTCCTCAGCGAGTCTCCCTGGCAGCGGCTGGAGAAAATGCGGGCGGCCATTCCAAACGTGCTGTTTCAAATGCTGCTGCGGGGCTCGAACGCCGTGGGCTACACCGCTTACCCGGACAACGTGGTGCGGATGTTCATTCAGCAGGCCGCCCAAAAAGGCATTGACCTGTTCCGGGTGTTCGACTCGCTGAACTGGGTGGAAAACATGAAGGTCTCCATCGAAGAATGCCTGAAAACCGGCAAACTGGTGGAAGGCGCCATTTCTTACACCGGAGACATCACCGACCCCAAGCGCAAAAAGTACGACCTGGACTATTACATGAAAATGGCCCGGGAACTGGAAAGCCTGGGGGTGCACATGATCGCCATCAAAGACATGGCCGGGCTGTGCAAACCCTACGCCGCCGAAAAATTGATCAAAGCCATGAAGGCCGAGATCAAGGTGCCCATTCACTTCCACACCCACGACACCTCGGGCAACGGCTTGTCGGCCCTGATGAAAGCCGCCGAAGCGGGGGTAGACATTGTAGACGTGGCCATTGGCACCATGAGCGGCACCACCAGCCAGCCCAACCTGAACAGCCTGAACGAGGCCCTGCGGGGAACCCCCCGCGAATTGGGCTTCGACCCGGCTGGGCTGCAGCACTTGTCGAGTTACTGGGAAACCGTGCGGCAGTATTACTTTCCCTTCGAGGCCGGCCTGCAGGCCGCCGCCGCCGACGTTTACGTTCACGAAATTCCCGGGGGGCAGTATTCCAACCTAAAGCAACAGGCCGAAAGCGTGGGCCTGGGCCACCGCTGGGAAGAAGTAAAGCAGCGCTACGCCGAAGTGAACCTGGCCTTTGGAGACATCGTGAAGGTTACCCCCACCTCCAAGGCCGTGGGCGACATGGCCCTGGCCCTGGTGAGCAGCAACCTGCCCATCACGGCCCTAGACGACGACTCGGTGACGGTGTCCTTCCCCGACAGCGTGGTGTCTTTGTTCTCTGGCCACATGGGCCAAGCCCTGGGGGGCTTTCCGGAAAAGTTGCAGAAACGCATTCTGGGGGGGAAAGCCCCCCTCACCGAGCGGCCCGGAGCCAGCCTGCCCCCCACCGACGTGGAAGCCGTGCGGGAAAAAGTGCGCGAACACCACGGGGTGCTGCTGAGAGACGATGAGCTGACCGGTGCCCTGCTGTATCCCAAGGTGATGGACGGGTTCTTGAACCACCAGACCCGCTTCTCGGACACCTCGATGATGGACACCCCCACGTTCTTCTATGGCCTGCGGCCAGGAGAAGAAACCCAGATTGAGATTGAAGCGGGGAAACGGCTGATCATCACCCTGCTGACCGTGGGAGAGCTGAAAGAAGGCGGCAAGCGCACCGTGTTCTTCGACCTGAACGGCCGCCCCCGGGAAGTGGTGATTCACGACCACACCGTGCCGGAAGACAACTTGGTGCGCCGCAAGGCCGACAGCCACAACCCATTCCACGTGGCGGCCCCCATGCCGGGCAAGCTCACCCGCATCGAGGTGCGGCAGGGGCAAAAGGTATTGAAGGGAGAACTGCTGGCCGTGACCGAAGCCATGAAGATGGAAAACGCCATCACCGCCAAGGTAGACGCCATCGTGGACGAAATTTTGCTTCAGCCGGGAAACACCCTGGAAGGCGGCGATTTGATTTTAACCTTGCGGGAGGGCTGACCGGCCTACATGCGTTCGGGGGGGGTGATGCCCAGCAACTCCAGCCCTTCCTTCAGCACCCGGCCAGCGGCATCAAACAACGCCAGGCGGGCTTCTCCCAGGGCGGGGGTCTCGGCATTCTTCACGCTCACGGCGGCGTAGGCCCGGGAAAAGGCCTTGGCCAGGGCAAACAGGGTGCCCGCCAGCAGGTTGGGGCGCATCAGCCGGGCGGCGGCTTCGGCGGCCCGGTTAAAATCGTGCAACTCGCGAATCAACGCCCGCTCGGTGGGGTGGGTCAGCAGGGTCAAGTCGGCATCGGCCCGGCCAAATTTTCCCAGCGCGCGGAAAATGCTTTGCACCCGGGTGTAGGCGTAGCAAAGATACACCCCCGTGTCGCCCTCGGCCACCAGCCAGTCTTCCAGGTTGAACACAATCACCTTCGACGGATCCTGCTTCACCATGCCATAGCGGATGGCCGCCACGGCGATGCGTCGGCAAGTCTCGTCAATTTCTTCGTCGCGCCAGTCTCCCCGGTGGGCTTCCAGGTAGTGCTCCACGATGAACCGGTTCATCCGCTCTCGCAGGGCCGAGAACAGGATGACATTGCCCGCCCGGGAACTCATTTTTCCCTCCGGCAGCATCACCAGCCCATAGGCCAGGTGCACCGACCGGCCCGCCTGGGGGTAGCCCAATTTTTCCAACACTTTGAATACTTGCTTGAAGTGCAGGGTCTGCTCGGCCCCCACCACGTACACCGATTCGTCCATGCCAAACCGATCGAACTTCATTTCGGCCAGGGCCAGGTCTTTGGTGGAATACAGGGTGGTGCCGTCGGCTTTGAGCACCAGCAGAAAGCCCAGGCCGTCGGCCTCCAGGTCGGCCCCCACCGCCCCCTCCGAGCGGATGAACACCCCCTTGGCCAACCCTTCCTCCACAATGCGCCGCCCCGCCTCCATCTCCGACTCGTAGAACCAGTGGTCGAAGCGGGCCCCCAGCCAGCGGTAGATGTCTTGAAAACTCTCCAGGCTCCAGGCCCTGGTTTCTTGCCACAGGGCATGGGCTTCGCCCTGGCCGCTCTCCAGTTGTTGCAGCACCTGGCCCACTTCTTTTTGATAGACCTCCCGTTGCTCTTTGGGGGCGTCCTCCAGCATCAGGGTGGCGGCGGTGTAGAGTTCTCCCAGCCATTCGCCCCGGTCTTGGCCGGGCTGGGGCGTTTGCTTTTCTTTGGGCAGGCGGCCCAGGTGGCGCTGGTAAAACCACAGGCACTTGGCAATGTGGGTGCCCACGTCGCCAATGTAGTTGGCGGCGGTGACCTGCTGGCCGTTGTAGGCCAGAATGCGGGCCAGGGCATCGCCCAGGGCCACGTTGCGCATGTGGCCCACGTGAAAGGCCTTGTGGGTGTTGGGCTGGGAATACTCCACCATCACCTTGCGGCTGCCGCCAGCCGGGGCGCGGTTCTGCTGAAAGTAAGAGCCGTCCAGAATGGAAGGCAGGGTCAGCCGGGCCATTTGCCCCGCGTCGGCCCGGAAGTTTAAATAGGGCCCGGCGGCCTCCACCGCGGTGAACAGGGGGGCGCCCTGGTGCTGGGCCTCTCCCAGCCGGGGGGCCAGCTCCGCCGCCAGCTCCGCCGCGATGGCCGGGGGGGCCTTGCGGCGGGCTTTGGCCAGGGCAAAGCAGGGCAGGGCGTAGTCGCCCAGGGCGGGGTCAGGGGGGCGCTCCACCAGGTGGGGGGGAACTTCCGGCACCAGCCGGGCGATGGCGTTTACAAACGGGTCGCTCAAGGGGCATCACGCAAAAAAAGGGGAACACGAAATAAACAATGGCCTCTTGTTACGATGGGAGGAAATAGCAGTGCTGTCAATCCCAGGCTAAACGGACGGCCTCCAAATCACACTCCCCCACTCGAATCCCCCAGCTATTCTTTGCCACCGTTCGGACGGTGAAGACGGAACGGAAGCAAGCACCCAACCCATCGGATGCGAGTGATTCCCCGCCACGAAGGGGAGGGGTGCTTTTCGGGAATGCCCCGCAGGGGCGGGTGGGATGTTATTGAAGGCTGGTCGGAAACAAGCGCATCACCGCCCGGATTCAAGTAAAGAGAAACCCGGTTACAGCCAGGCTTCCAGCAGAAACACCAGGGAGAGCAGCAGACCGTACACCATGTGATGGAGAGAGGTTCGCTTGAGGGTTTGATGGCGGAACTCTGGGGTGCCCCCAGCCACCACCCGGCGAGAGACATGCAGCCCCAGGGGCAGGGCCAGCCAAGTGAGCCACGCCCAACTCCCCACCCATCCGGCCCCCATCAGGGCCACGGGGATGAGATAGGCCAGCAGCACCAAGGCCAAGTACAGGGTTTTCACCCAGCCGGTGCCCCAGCGGGTGGCCAGGGTGACCCGGTTGTGAGAGCGATCTTCCTCCACGTCTCTCAGGTTGTTGGTGATGAGAATGGCGGTGACCAGCCCCCCCACTGGCAGCGACACAAAGAACTGGCCCCAATCCATTTGGTGGGTTTGCACATACACCGTGCCCAACACGCTCACCGGCCCCATGAACACCATCACCAGCAGCTCCCCCAGCCCCAAGTCGCCCAGGGGCAGGGGCCCAGCGCTGTAAGCCCAGGCGGTGGCCAGGGCCAGCAGGCACACCAGTAGCAGCTCCCAACCCGTCACCCACACCAAATACCCCCCCAGCAGGGTGGCCAGGGCAAACACCGTCAACGCCCCGCGCTTCACCTGCAGGGGGGTCAGCAGCCCCAGGGCAATGACTTTGTGGGGGGCGGGGAATTTCTTTTTCGATTCGGTGGCGTCGTGGTCGGCGTATTCGTCGGTCAGGTTGGCCCCAATTTGCACCAGCACTGAACCCGCCAAGGTGAGGCCAAACAGCAGCCAAGAGAACGATTCGGCAGACGCCGCCAGGGTGCTGCCGACCAGCACGGGAACCACCGAGGCACTAAGGGTATGGGGGCGGGCAGCCAGAAACCAATTCTTCATGGAAGCAAAAACAAGGGTTGAACCTTGATTTGAGAGAAGGGTTTGAGAGAAGGGTTTAAGGGAAAGGTTTGAGGGAAAAAGGGGTGCTTTCTTGAGAAATTACTGTAAGGGATGGCGCAGGGAAGGGCAAGGGTGATAAAAAAGAACAAGACCCCTTTGAACCCAATTCCAAGGTAAACAAGCATGACCCCAAGCAAACACAGTTATTTAAGCGTGGAAAACCGCTGGAACGCCGCCGAAGCCAAAGACGCGGTCATAAAATATGCCGCCCAAGGAGAAGACTTGGCCCTGCGGGTGTATTCGGCCCGGCTGATTGGGGGCGACCCCGGCTTGGTGCTGCACGGCGGGGGAAATGCCTCGGTGAAAACCACCCGGCCCGACGTGACGGGAGACCCGGTGGAGGTGCTGTGCGTGAAGGGCAGCGGCTGGGACATGGGCACCATTGAGCCCCCTGGGTTTCCCGCCGTGCGGCTGGCCCCCCTGCTCAAGATGCGCCAGTTGAAAAGCCTGTCCGACGCGGCCATGGTGAACGCCCTGCGGGGAAACCTGCTGGATTCCTCCGCCCCCAACCCCTCGGTGGAAGCCCTGGTACACGCCTTTTTGCCCTATAAGTTCGTGGACCACACCCACGCCGACGCCGTGGTGGCCCTGGTGGACCAGCCCGACCCCCAAGCCCTGTGCAAAGAAGTATTCGGCGGAAAACTGGCCGTGCTGCCCTTTGTGTTTCCGGGCTTTCCCCTGGCCGGGCAGGTGATGGACCTGCTGGACAAACACCCTGGGGTGGAAGGCGTGGTGCTGGTCAACCATGGGTTGTTCACCTTTGGCACCACGGCGGAAGAAAGCTACCAGCGGCATATCCAATACGTTAACATGGCCGCCGCCCGGCTGGAGGACGCCACCCGCAAGACCAAAGCCAAGCCCGAGTTTACCCCCCGCAAGGGGCTGCCCCAGCCCCCGGCGGGAGACACCCCCCAGGGCCGCGGCAAGCTGGCCCAGCTAATGCCCCTGCTGCGGGGCGCCCTGGCCAGCGAAACCCCCCACACCCAAGGAGGCTGGCAGCGCTGGATTTTGCACCACCGCCAGGGAGAAGACCTGCTGGCCTTTGCCAATGGCCAGGGGCTGGAAGACTACGCCCGGCGGGGGGTGGCCACCCCCGACCACGTCATCCGCACCAAGAACCGCCCCCTGGTTCTCCCCCCCCTTCCCGAAGGCGACGACCTGGGGGAATGGGCGGGCCAGGTTCGCCAAGCCGTGCGGAATTATCGGGAAGAATACGACCGGTACTTCTTGGCCCACCAGGGGCGCTCCCCCGGGTTGAAGATTTTAGACCCCAACCCCCGGGTGATTTGGGTGCCGGGAGCGGGGCTGTTCACCGCGGCGGCTTCTTTAAAAGAAGCCCGCATTTCCGCCGACTTGGCGGAACACACCGTGGCCATTATCCGCTCGGCGGAAGCCCTGGGGCGCTACACCCCGCTGAACGAAGCCGAAATCTTTGACATGGAATACTGGAGCCTGGAACAGGCCAAGCTGGGGAAGGGAAAAGAAGCCCCCCTGGCCCGGCAGGTCGTCATCGTGACTGGGGCGGGGTCTGGCATTGGCTTGGCCACGGCCCTGGCCTTTGCCCGCCAGGGGGCCCACCTGGTCATCGGCGATTTGTTCGAGGACCGGCTGGTGGAAGCCCAGCGCATCATCGAGCAAGCGGGGGGCCAGGTGGTCAGCGTGGCGGGAGACATCTCCCGGCCCGACGTGCAAACCGCCCTGGTGGAAACGGCCGCCTTGACCTATGGCGGGCTGGACATTCTGGTGTCGAACGCGGGTCGGGTGTGGCAGGGGGCCATGGCCGACGTGGACGACCAAACCCTGCGCGAAAGCTTTGAGGTGAACTTTTTCTCTCACCAGGGCATGGCCGCCCACGCGGTGCATTTAATGCTGTCTCAAGGCACCGGCGGGCACCTGCTGTTCAACGCCTCCAAGTCGGCGTTTAACCCCGGCCCCCAACTGGGCCCCTATACCTTGCCCAAGGCCGCCGTGGTGGCCCTGATGAAGCAATATGCCCTGGACTACGGCGGAGACAGCATCCGCTCCAACGCCATCAACGCCGACCGCATCAACACCCGTCTGTTTGGCGATGGCGTGCTGGAAACCCGCTCCAAGGCCAGGGGGCTGTCGGTCTCCGACTATTTGGCGGGGAACCTGCTGAAGCAAGAGGTGCTGGCGTCGGACGTGGCCGATGGGTTTGTTCACCTGGCCCTGAGCGAAAAAACCACCGGCACGGTGTTGCCGGTAGACGGCGGCAACATTGCCGCCTCACCCCGTTAATTTTTACCTGTCATCTTTACCCGTATTTTTCCAATCCTCTTTTTGAAGGGACGACTATGCCCAGAAACACCGAATTCGTGATCTTCGCCTACGCCCTGTGGTTGGGCGGGGTGGGGCTGTATACCATTGCCCTCCTGCGGCGCTGGAACGGCCTGCGGCGGGCCATGGGCCGCCTGAAGAAATAACCCCCTAGGTGTTCTCCCGGTGCACCGCCACCTGAGAGGACGCCACCCGCACGGCAGGGGCCAGCCGGGGCTTCACAATGCGTACCGGCTGGGCGGCCACCACCACCGGCAGAGCGTGGCGCTCCACGGCAAACCGGGCGGGCAAACACCCCAGCCGCTGGCCGTCGGCCTCCAAAGCGCTGGCAGCAATCACTGCGCTGGCAGCTATCTCTGGGCCGCCCGTCTTCTCTTTTCCATTCCCGTCTTCCCTCGCTGGAGCTGGTTCCTGGGGGTTTCCTGCCTCCAGGGTCACCTGAAAACCGGTGGACTCCAGCAAAGTTTCGTAACGCAAGCCCCACAGACCAACCCCGGCCATGGCCCCCAGCGCCCGCCAACGGCCTAACGGGGGAATGCCCACCAACGCCAGCACCCCATCGGTGGGGTCGGCCTGGGGGGCCACCGCCCCCAGCCCTGGATAAAACTGCCCCACCATCACCAACCCCAGGGCCAGCGGCAGGCGCACCGAGCCCGCCCCCGCGGCTTGCACCCCCAGGGGGAGCGGCGGAGCCCACAGACCCTGGGTTCCGCCCCCCTGGCGATAGGCGCTCAAGGGGCCAAAGGCCGCCCCGTTCAAAAAGTAGCGAGAGAAGGGATTCCCTTGCAGGTCCACGCCCTCCACCCAGCCCACATCGTGGGGCACAGTGTGCCCGGCTTTCAAAATTTCCAACTGGCGGGCCAGAGAGAACGGCTGCCCCAGGGTTTTGGCCCAAGACGAACGAAACGGAAGAGATAGGAACCCCACCCCCAGGTTTTTGCGGTGGCTTTCGGCCAGTTCCATCAGCCCGTTCACCACCCCATGGGCGGTGCCCGCGCACCCGGCCACCACAAACTGGCGCACCCCGGCCAGGGCGGCCCGCTTGGCCCCCTGCCAGGCGGCCTGGGGGTCTTCCGCCAGCAGCACTTCTGCCGGGGCCAGGGCGGCCAACACCCGCCGCTGCGCCCGCTGCCAAGCGCGGCCCGTCTGCCCAAAGTGAGCGTGGGGGTTTAACACAATCAGGGTGGAAGGAACCATGGCACCGCCTTTTATTGGCCCGGCCGCACCAAGCCGAGTTTCACCATTTGGTCGTACACGCCTTGGCCGAATGAACCATACCGCACCGAATCTTCCGTCAACACACTTCGATAGGGTTCCGTGTGGGTTCCGATCTTCCGGCCCTTGTAGCCCGCCAGGCTTTTTTGCAGTGTCTTCCCGTTGTGCTCATACGTATCATGAATGTATTTGATGAGCAGCGATCCTTTGAAGTAGACCCGCTCTTCATTGTACGTAGCATGGTCGCCGTAGTCATGGTTGTAATTTTGAAACTGGAAGTATTCCATCCCCCGTTCATCAAAATAAGTTTCGGTGTGATAAACGGTGTGCTCGGTGCCCCCATCGTTATACACGGCCACAATTTGATATTCCCGGTTCGGGTCGTAGTAGATGATATATTTATCGTCGAAATAGAATCCTTGTTTTTCCAGTTCCTGTTCTCGGTCCACGCTCTCAGACGTCCAATATCTCGCGTTTTGACCGCCGTACATGCAACCGGCGCAATACACATAAGCCACCTTCAACCGGTGGTTTTTTATGTTTTCAACCGTGGCATCATATTGTTTTTTGATGCGTTGAACTTCCGCCTCCACGTTGATTTTGCTGATTTCATCTTGAAACCGCTGGTGATCCGCTTCGCGGTTGAATGGCTCTTGTTCCATGCTGGAGGTACACCCCGAAAACAACAGCATTCCAGCGGTCAGCCAGGGCAGCATTTTTAGAGTGGCCATTGGGGGGTCCTCCAAGCTTGCGGGGAAGTGGGTGTTACGGATTCGTCGTTACGGGTATTGAACCACCTCCACGCTGTCCATGCCGGGCACGGCCCGGGCCAGGGGGGCCAGGCGGTCCGGGTTGCCCAGCATCACCAGCCGCAAAGCCCCGGGGAAATGACTTTCCCGCAGGGTAGACAGCACCTCGGCGGGGGTCACGCTTTCCAGCTTGCGTTGGTTTTCCTCCGGCGGGTCCGGGTTGATGCCATACAGCACCCGGTCCACGTCCAGGGCCAGCTGCTTCTGGGGGGTGTCCATCAAAAAAGCGTGGGAGTGAATCAACGCGCTTTTGGCCCGGCTCAACTCTTCATCGGTCACGCCTTTTTCTACCAGTTCCTCATACAGCCCCACCAGCAGGGGCAGGGCCTGGGGGGTGTGCTCCACCGAGGGGAAGGTGTACAGGGTGAAAGGCGCCGGACGGTTGCGGGGGGCCCGGCCCCGGCCAGCCTCGTACCAGCACGAAGCCCCGTAGGAATACCCCCGCTCGCCCCGAATCACCCGGAACAGCCGGGAGTTCATGTCTCCCCCAAAAATCAACTGCACCAGCCGGTGCACATGCCAGCGTGGGTCGGCCTCGTGCACCGAGAAAAACCCGGCCATCAGTTCTTCGGTCTGGGTTTCCGGGTCGGCAATCACCACGGCCTGACGGCCGTTGGGCTGGGGCGGGCGGAAGGTGTCCCAGGGGTAGGGGGCCGGGGCGCCTGGAGTGGGGAAAGAAAACCGAGCCGCCACACGGGCCTCTATTTCTTCCTGAGTAAGGTCGGACAGCACCGCCAGCAAGGGGCGGCTGCCAGCCAGCATTTCTTGGTGGCGGCGGCGGCAGTCTTCCACCCGAATGGCCTCCAGCCCTTGGCGGGTGCCATCGGTGCCATAGGCCAGGGGACCCTGGCCATATTGGGCCGACAGATACACATCCCGCACCCGGGTGCGCTTGTTTTCCTCCCGCTCGGCAATCCAGTTCGACAGGGCCTCTTGCCGCAGTTGGCGAAAGGCTTCTTCCTCCATGTTGGGGCGGGTGAGGGCGGTGAGAAACAAAGCCAGGGTTTGGTCCAGGCTGGCAGTGAGGGTTACCAGCCGCAGGGAGAGGGTATCGCTGCTCAGGTTCACCTGCATCGAGGCCCCCAGGCGCTCCATGGCCCGGTTAAACTCTCCGCTGGGCATTCCCCCGGCGCCCTTCAGCAGCATTTTCAGGGTGAGCAGGCTCAACCCTTGGCGGTCGGCGGGGTCTTGGCAGGCCCCGCTGTGGGGGAACACCAAATTCACGTGGGTCACCGGAAAAGCCCGGGCCTGACGGTATAGCATGTGAGAGAAAGGGGTCATGATTGTTTTCCTTCCTCGGGGCGTTGAATCACGGTGATGCGCGGGCGGCCCGTCCAATAGCGGGCCAGGGTCTCGCGCAGTTGTTCTGGGGTTAACTGCCGGGCGGCTTCTTCCATGCGCTGCCCAAACAGCGGGTCACCGCACGACACCACCCCCGAACCAATGGCCCGGGCCAGCCGCATGTTGCTTTGCAGCCCTTCGTAATGGGCCAGCCGCAACTGGTTCACCGCCCGTTCCATTTCCTCCGGGGGAATTCCCCCCTCCAGCCATTCTCCAATCATCTTGTCCAGCTCCTCTTCGGCCCGCTCGGCCGGCACCCCCTGCTGCAAAGACACATCCATTAAAAACAAACTGGGCGACACCATGCCCCATTCGGCATCCAGCAGGGTGGCCGAGGCCTCGGTGGCCAGGCCCCCCTCCACCAGCCGCAGGTGGAACGGCGACGACTGCCCACCCGACAGCAGCCAACTCAGCAGAAACAGCGCCGGGGCGTCGGGGTGAGAAATGCCGGGGGCGTGCACCGCCGTGTACAGGTTTTCCGAGGTGATCTTGGGGTGGGTGATGACCCTGCGCCGGGGAGCGGCGGGCAGGGGTTCTGGCGGAGCCGGGGGTTCGCCCCCGCCGCCGGGAGGAATTTTTCCAAACACGCGCTGAATGGTGTCTCGCACCTGCTCCAGGGGAAAGCCCCCCACCACCACCAGCACCGCCCGGTCCGGGGCGTAATGGCGTTTGTAAAACTGGGTGAAATCCTCTTTGCCAAAGGCCTCTACCAGGCGGCTGTAGCCAATGATGGGATGGCGGTAAGGGTGGGTCTGAAAGGATTCCTCCATCAGGGCCTCCCAATGCTGTTCAGAGGGCATGTCTTGGTACATGTGCAGTTCCCCCAGCACCGCCCCCCGCTCTTTGTCGATCAAGTCTGGAGACAGCCGCAGGTTTTCCATCCGGTCCGCTTCCAGTTCCAGCACCCGCTCAATTCGGTCAGCTGGCACGTTCACGTGATAGGCCGTGGTGTCGTAGGAGGTAAAAGCGTTCAGCCCCACCCCCCCACACTCGGCCACGATGCGGTCGAAATCGCCGTCTTGCAGGGTGGCGGTCTCGCGGAACATCATGTGCTCAAAAAAATGGGCCAGCCCCCGTTCGGGGTCTTTTTCCTGGGCCGACCCCACCCGGTAATGCAGCAGCACCGCCGCCACCGGGCTGATGGGGTTTTCCACCAGCAGGGCTTGCAGGCCGTTGGCCATTTTGTACTGATGCATGGGGTACACCCCCATCATCTTCGCTTCGCCGGTTTTTTCCATGGGTTTCGCTGATGTCTCTGGGTAAGGGTTGTTCCTTCGTAGGCTGTCCTTCCCCCCCAATCAGGGGAGAGGTGGAGGATGGAAAAATGCGGTATGATTCCATTTCCTCCAGTCTATCCCGAATCAACGGGGGAATGGCAACTGCCCCGGCCGCCGGGAGAACCTTTGTCTCTAGACGCAGCACCAAACTTGGGAAGAATCAAACCGATGGATTCCACCTTACTCATTGTCCGGCTTTCAGAAACCACCCTGAAGGGCAAGAACCGTTTTTTATTTGAAGACCGCCTGGCGGGCAACGCCGCCGCTCACCTGAAACAAGCGGGAACCTTTACCCTTACCCAGCAGCCCGCCCGCCTGCTGGTGCGGGGGGGCACCGCCGCCCAGCAAGACACCGCCCAAGACATTCTGCGGGGGCTGCCAGGGGTGGCCAATCTCAGCCGGGCCAAGCTGGTGGAATCGGAACCAGACCGGCTGGAAGGGCATGTGGTGGATTACATGGCGGAAGTGATGGCGGCCTTGCCGCCGGAAGACCGGCGCCTGCCCTTCCGGGTAGAGGTGGAACGCAAAGAGAAGCGTTACCCCCTTACTTCTCCAGAACTGGCGGGGCGGCTGGGGGCGGCCCTGCTGGCCCGGCACCCCCGGCTGAAGGTGAATCTGGAACACCCGGAACTGACCCTGCACGTGGAAATTTGGGAGGGGCAAGCCGCCGTGTACACCGATAAGGTTCCCGGCCCCGGCGGGCTGGCGGTGGGGGTGAGCGGGCGGGTGCTGGCCCTGCTGAGCGGAGGCATTGACAGCCCCGTGGCCGCCCACATGATGATGACCCGGGGCTGCCGGGTGGCCTTCCTCAACTTTCACAGTTACCCCTACATTGGGGAGCAAAGCAAAGAAAAGGTGGTGGGCATTGTTCGCCATCTGGCCCGCTATCAGCCGGAAACCGTGCTGCACATCGCCCCCTTCGCCCCCATTCAAGAAGACATCCGCGATCACTCTCCCGAAGGGCTGCGAACGGTGTTGTATCGGCGCTCCATGAACCGGGTGGCGGGGGCCTTGGCGGCCCGCACGGGGGCCCTGGCCCTGGTTTCTGGCGATGAACTGGGGCAGGTGGCCAGCCAGACCCTGGAAAACCTGCGGGCCGTGGGTCAAGCGGCAACCCTGCCGGTGTTGCAGCCCCTGATTGGCATGCACAAGCACCACATCGTGCATCAGGCCAGGGCCATCGGCACGTTCCCCATTTCCATTCAGCCCTTCCCCGACTGCTGCACCCTGTTTCAGCCCGCCCGCCCCGACACCCGGGCCCGGCTGGACAAACTGGCGGAAGTGGAAGCGGGGATTCCCCTGGCCCAACTGGAAGCCCAATGCCTGGAGGGCCTGGAAACCCTCACCTTTGGCCCGGAATACACCCGGGCCGGGTGGTAAGCGCGCAACAGGAATAGCACAACAGTATAGACACAACAGGAAGGAGACCCATGACCCGCTTGTTCGCCGTAGACACCATGGCGGTGCTATACCGCTCCCATTTCGCCATGATTCGGGCGCCCCTTATCAACTCACGGGGGGTGAACGTAAGCGGCCTGCGGGGGCTGGTGTGGACCCTGATGACCATTTGGGAGCGGGAGCGGCCCGATTATTTCACCCTGGCCGCCGACGGGCCCGACCCCACCTTCCGTCACCAGCGCTACCCCGACTACAAAGCCACCCGGGAGAAAATGCCGGAGGAACTGGTGGGGCAGCTGCCCTACCTGCCCCGGCTGGCCCAGGCCCTGGGGCTTCGGTACCTGCTCATTCCAGGGTTCGAGGCCGATGACATCATTGGCACCCTGGCCCGCCAAGCCCAGGGCCGGGGCTGGGAAACCTTCATGGTCACCGGCGACAAAGACTACATGCAACTGGTAGACGACCGCACCTTTCTGTACGCGGTGAAGGGCGACCAAGCCACTGTGACTGGAACAGACGGCGTGCGGGAAAAATGGGGGGTGGACCCCAACCAGGTGGTGGACCTGCTGGCCCTGATGGGCGACAGCTCGGACAACGTGCCGGGGGTGCGGGGGGTGGGAGAAAAAACCGCGGCCAAGTTGATTGGGCAGTTTGGGGGGCTGGAGGCCCTGTACCAACGGCTGGGAGAAGTGAAGGGCAAACTGGCCGAAACCCTGGCCGCGGAAAAAGACAACGCCTGGCTGTCTCGGGAACTGGTGACCCTGCACACCGATGTGCCCATGGGTGTCACCCTGGACGATCTGGTTCTGCCCGCCCTGCCCCCCCAGCACAACGATCTTTTTCTGGAGATGCTCACCGAGCTGGAGTTTCAACAGTTCCGCGACAAGCTGCTAAAAAAACGGGCCGAGGAACGCCCCACGGTTTCCACCAGCAAGAAGTCCCAGGGCAAGTCCAGCGCAGCGGGCGATTCCCACGGGCACCAACAAACCCTGGCCTGGGACGAGCCGGAGCAAGCTCATCCCATGGGCCATGCCGATGAAGACGGGGGGCTGGATTCTCCGGGCCAGGGTTCCGGCCAGCCAGCCCAGTTCCCCTGGGAGGTGCTAGATACCCTGGAGGCCGTGGCCGGAAAAATGTCTCTGTGGCGAAACGCCCCCATGCTGGCGGTGGACACCGAAACCACCGGTCTGGACATCCTCTCCGACCGCATCGTGGGGGTCTCGCTGGCGGCCCCGCCCCAGGGAGAAGACTCCCCCGCCGCCTGGTACATTCCGTTCAACGCGCCGGGGCTGGCTGGCCGCCGCTCAGCCCTGGTGGAATTGCTGCGCCCCTTGCTGGAAGGGGAGAAACCCCCCAAATGCGGCCACAACATGAAGTATGACCTGCACATGCTGGCCCACGAGGGAATCCGGCTGGGGGGGCTGGCCCACGACACCATGATTGCCTCTCACCTGATTGAACCCGCCGAGCGCCGCCACGACCTGGACTCGGTGGCCCTGCGGCGGCTGGGGGTGGCCAAAATTCCCACCGAGTCGCTGATTGGCAAGGGGGCCGATCAAATCACCATGGCTCAAGTGGAAATTCCACGGGTGGCCCGTTATGCCTGCGAGGATGCCTGGGCCGTGTGGCGGCTGCAAAGCCTGTTCACCCCCCAGTTGAACCAAACCGGCCAAGCCGGGTTCTTCGCCTCGCTGGAAATGGCCCTGGTGCCGGTGCTGGCCCGCATGGAAAACGCGGGCATCCGCTTCGACGCCGAGGGGGCCAAGAAGTTGTCGGCGGACCTGTCTCTGCGGTTGGAAGACATTCGGGAAGACATCTACCGAGAGGCCGGAGAGCGGGACTTCAACATTGCCTCCATTGTGGACCTGCAGCGGGTGCTGTACGAAAAACTGAAACTGCACGAAACCCTGGGGGTGCGGCCCAAAAAAATCAAAACCGGCATGGGGTTTTCTACCGATGAAGAAACCCTGGAGAAACTCTCCGCCCACCCCCTGCCCCGCCGCCTGCTCGACTTCCGCCGGCTGGTGAAACTGCAGAACACTTACCTCGACGCCCTGCCCGGATTCGTGAACCCCATCACCGGGCGCATTCACACCCATTTCCGCCAAACGGTGGCCGCCACCGGCCGCCTGGCCAGCGACAACCCCAACCTGCAAAACATCCCCGTGCGTTCCGAGGAAGGCGCCCGGGTGCGGGCGTTGTTTCTGCCCAGCGGACCGGGATGGAAGCTGCTGTCGGCCGATTACAGCCAGATTGAGCTGCGGGTGGCGGCCCATTACTCTCAAGACCCCACCTTTCTGCAGGCGTTCCAAGACGGGCTCGACATCCACGCCCTCACCGCCCAGGCCATCTTTCAGGTCTCCCCGGAACAGGTGAACAAAACCATGCGCGCGGTGGCCAAAGAAGTGAACTTCGGGCTGATCTACCGCATGGGGGCCGAGCGGCTGGCCCTGGTGACCGCCACCACCAAAGAGGAAGCCAAGGCCTTCATCGAGCGATTTTTCACCCGCTATTCCGCCGTGCGCGACATGCAGGAAAGCCTGATGGAACGAGCCCGCAAAGAAGGCTTCGCCCAAACCCTGCTGGGCCGCCGCCGCTACCTGCCCGACATCCACGACAGCAAGTCGCTGGCGGGGCGGGTGGCCGAAGGCATGGCCGTCAACACACCCATCCAGGGCACTGCCGCCGAAATCATCAAGGCCGCCATGATTCGGGTGCACCGGCGGCTGGCCCAAGAAAACCTGGCCGCCCGCATGGTGCTCACCATCCACGACGAACTGCTGTTCGACGTGCCAGAAGAGGAACTGGAGCAGGTGAAAACCCTGGCCCGGGAAGAAATGGAGTCCGCCATGGAACTCTCCGTGCCCTTGAAAGTAGACCTGGGAACCGGCGACAACTGGCTAGACGCCAAAGGATGAGGCTCCAAAGTGGCTTCTCCCATGGATTCAAGGGGATGACCGGATAGGACCCCATAATCTTTACCTTTTTCAGACGCTTACAATCCATCAGGATGTAAGAAAAACATTGTTTATATTGATTTTTCCGCCTATCCAGGGTAGGATGTACCTAGCTTGGGTGAACCGGATTCCAAAACGTCCTGCCAAACTTCATGGGCATGGGGAAGGCGATGTGGGGGAATCCAAACAAATCCATGAACCATGAGGAGATCACCCATGAACTGCACGCTCTACACCAACCACGGAAAAGTGTTCTGCGACATGCCAGAAACCAGCGAAACCACCAACACCAGCCGCTTGGTGGAAAAAATCAGCCACGACACCTTTCAGGTGAAAACCATTTTCCCCCTGAGCCAAGGAGAAGGGGATGTGCTGATGCTGGACGCCATGGAAACCCATTTGCCCGTCCGGGTGGAAAAATGTGAACCCACCGAAACCGGCTACCGAGTCATGCTGCGCTCGGAAGGGTTGGCCTCCCATGGGTTGTTGTCGGCCTAAGGGAATGAATTGGATAGGATGTGATTGTGGTGTGGTGCCAAAAAGGGGCGGGGCCTGTTGAACACCAACAGCCCCCGCCCCTTTTTTCGTGGTTCCAGTCTTTTGACGCGAATCCATCGATTATTTTTTTTTCCATGGTTTACCATTTTCTCCATCCGGATGATAATCCCCAAGGAGCAGCAAGACCCGGACGGAGGACATGGGCATGGGCCGTAAAAAAGCAGAATTCCATGGATTAACCCAAATACCCGTGCGCCAAGTGCGGGACAACCCCCGCCAACCCCTGGCGGCGGAGGAAGACCTGCTGGCCGAGCGGGAACTGCTGGCCGAGGGAGCCGAACGGCCAGTGCTGGTGCTGAAGGAAACCAACCGCCGCTACTTGGTGCTGATGGGGGGCCTGCGCTTAAGGGCCGCCCGGGAACTGGGTTGGCCCCTCATTCCGGCCATCGTGGTGGAGGGCGCCCAGCCCTCCCATGCCAGGGTGGTGGAGCGGCTGGAGCAGGGAGAGGTGGGCCTGTGGGAATTTTCCGATGCCCTGGAGGGGCTGAAGAAAACCCAAAACTGGACCCAGGCCCAACTGGCGGCGGCCCTGGGCACCACCCGCGACCATGTGGCCTCTCTGCTGGCCCTGCAGCAAATCATCCCCCCCGCCCGCCGGGTGCTTTCTCGCCGGGGAATGGAAAAGACGGTGAACTACCGCCACCTGCGGTTCGTGGCCCGGCTGAAGCCCGACGAGCAACTGGCCGCCGCCCGGCGCATTGCCCAGGAGGGGGTGTCTTCCAACCGGTTGGAGCGGGAGAAAACACCCCCCGCCGGGCCTGCCATTCGGGTGCGGCCCTTCCGGCGGCCCGGCAGCCTGGGCCTGGGAACTTTGCTGAAAGACTGGCGGCGATATCACCGGCAGTTGGCCACCGACCTGAAGCGGGTGGACCGCCAAGAACAGGCCTTGAACGCCAGGGCCCAGCGCCTGGCCGAACAGGCCCGGCGGCTGCAGCGGGCCGCCCAGGCGGAAGCCAAAGACAAACGCCGGCTGCTGGATAAAGAATTGCGGCTGGCCGAAAAGAAAATGCGAGAAAAACTGGAAGACACCGGAAACACCCGGAAACCCCTGGAATCCAAGGAGCCGCCCCCCCCATGAGTCATTGGAAACCCGACTGGAAGGCCATGATGGCCCGCGCCCCGCTGGTGGCCCCCCGGCCCGCCCCTGGAACCGTGGTGTTCCTGGCCGACTCTCACCTGGGAGACGCCCGGGCGCCAGACGATGAATTTACCGCCTGGTTGGACGGCCTGCGGGGCGTGGCGGTGCTGGTGCTGCTGGGAGATTTGTTCAAGGTGTGGCTGGCCCCCCCCAAATATTGGGCGGGCCTGCACCAGCGGGTGATGGCCGCCCTGGAACGGCTGGAGGCCAGGGGCACCCAGGTGGTGCTGGTGGTGGGCAACCGCGAATACTTTTTGCCCCGCCTGGCGGCCAACGCCAAGCGCCGGGGCATGCCCTTTGGCTGGGTGGTGCACGAAGCCTGCGTGCTGGCCTGGAACGGCAAACGCTATGGGCTGACCCATGGAGACTTGGCCAACCGCCAGGACCACCGTTACTTGAAATGGCGAAAGCTTTCTCGTGGGCGGCTGGTACGCACGCTGTTCTGGGCCCTGCCGGGTCCAGCGGCCCGCTGGCTGGCCCACCGCATCGAGGCCTCGCTGGCGGCCACCAACCGAGAGATTAAGATTGGCTACCCCCAGGGGGAATTAACCGCTTTTGCCCAGGCGGTTACCCCAGGGCTGGACCGTTTTCTCATCGGTCACTTCCACCGCCAAGAGGTGATTCGTGGAGGGTCTTGCGACCTGGAGATCGTGCCGGATTGGCACGCCCTGCGGCGGGTGACGGTGCTAAACACCGCTGGCCAATTCCGCACCGTAGATGCCTGGGGTATCTCCACCCCGGCGGCCAAGAAGACTGCCCCCACACCAGCCAAAAAGCCGGCCAAACAACCCGCCAAGCAAACATCAGCAAAAAAAACATCCCGCCCAAAAAAGAAACGCTAACTTCCTAGCCTTTCGTTGTACCCCAACCAAACCCCTGGCGGCTGTGCTGGGCCTCCCCGAAAAACACCCCACCCCTGCCTGCTACGCAGGCACCCCCTCCCCGATGGGAAGAGGAAAAGCATGCAGCCGGGGATTGGTGTTTGCTTCATTCCGGCTTCATCAACTGAACGGATGAACAGAATAACCGATGGCTTTGAGTAACGAGACAGGCGGTACCGCCGCCAGGGAGGCGTGTTTTACGGAGGGGATGCCCGTGAAGCGGGCAGGGGAGGGGATTCCAATCTTCATGAGACGAAAATATTATACGGCATTCATCATGGAGATCCGTTTGGCCTGAGCATCCTCCAAATACTTCATCATCTTGGCCATGGCGTCATGCCCTTCCTTGGCCACCTGAATCTCTCCCCCAATGGCCATCCCCTGCACAGCGCGGGGAACAAGGCTGGCCAGGGGAACCCGATAGCCCCCCAGCCGCAGTTCGCAGCCCGTCATGGGTTGGTTCACTTGGAATATTTTATGGTGGCCCTTGATGTCGACCTTCACCCCAGAAACAGACAGGTCCAGCACTCGATAGGACGCCTCCCGATCTTTCAGCACCAAGGTGATGTTGTTATACCGCCCGGTGTCGAACCGGGTGCCCTTGCGGGGGGTGCTGTTGGCAAATTCCTTCGGCAACCGGCACACCACCACGGCGTTTCCGTTGGCAATGTTCACATGGGGCCGCACCACTTCCATGCGCAATTCTTTTTCCTCGTTCCAAGGCAGGCAAAACCGCACATAAACGCCAGGACCCAGCACGTTTGGCAGGTTGAGGGGCTTGGTGATGACCAGCAGCCCAGGGCGGATAATCAGTTTGGCCAAAAAGCGCACCCGGGTGTTTTCCACCTCCACCATCACCGGCTCCTTGCCGCCAGCCAAGCGGCTGAGCACCTGAGACAACTCTTCGTCCCGTGAGGCGGCTCCATCGCCCGCGATCATTTGAATCAATTTCTTTCCCAAAGCCATGGAATGTTCTCCGAAAAGGGGAAAAACCGGGGCTACCCCCGATCAACAGACCTATTTTCAGAGATAGAAATGCAACGTTGGGGCCATCTCACCTCTTCCCTGCCCCCTAACGGGGGCTGCCATGACTCGAATCCAACGGTTATTCTCTTCACCCGTTCGGATGATTCAGCCGGAAGGAAACCATCACATCACCCCCCGGAATCGAATTATTCCCCCCTCCCTGATTGGGGAGGGGGGCAGGGGGGAGAGGTGCTGTTGAAAGGGGGCAGGAGAAAGGAAGAGATAAAGCCGGGAGAAAGAAGATACGGAGAATGCCTGAAAAGCACCCGCCGAGAAAAGAACCCGAACACCCCGCGCGGGGGCCTCTACCCATTTGCCGCGCGGGTTTCCTCGTTCAGTTCCAGGTAGTCGATCAACTGGTGGAGATGTTTGCGGGCAAGGCTGGCTTCTTCCAGCTCAAACTCGCACCCCACGGTCATTTTGGCGTACACCCGGGGAATCACTCGTTCCAGGGGCAAGTGATATCGCCCAGCGTCTAAAATGCCGGGGAACGGCCTGCCCAGGGGAAACATCTCCAGCCCCGCCTTGGCCCCCACCAAAAACCGGAATCCGCTTTCCGACAAATCCAGCACCCGAAACTGGCCCCGGCCCTGAACCTTGAACAGCACGTTGTTGAACCGGGCGGTTTCAATCCGCAGGGATTGCCGGCTGGAGTCGCTGTAATGATCTGGCAGGGCGCACAAGCAGGCACTGCCGCCGGAATTTAGGTTGATGTTGGGGGTAGAGACTTCGAAGCGAATTTCTTTGCCCGACCAAGGCGCAATGAAGCGCAGGTGGGCCCCCCGCAGAATCTGGTCGGCCATGCCAGGGGGCTTGGCCACCATGATTACGTCGCCCTTCAGCGAGAGTACGGTTTGGAAGTGCGTATGCAGCTCTTCCAGTTCCATGTGCAGGGGTTTCTTTTCCCGGGATAAACGCTCAATCTCCACGGCAATTTCCGTGGCTTCCGCAGCGCTGTGATCGGGTTTGAAAAGGTCTAGAATACCCATGGTGCCCTCCATTGGGTAAGGGATGTAATTCACCTTACCACAGGGCACAAAAAAGAAAAAGCGGCGATGGGTGTCTTGTTTTGCGAAATACTATCCAACCCGCCCCATGGAGCGTTGATCTTGGGAGGATTCCAAAAAGACACGTAGAGATTCCCAACGGGTTTGGGTATCTTTCAGATCCTTTAGGGTCACCTCAAGGCCCACGGAGCGGCCCTTGTACACCCTGGGGGTGTAACTATCCAGGTGGATGACATAGCGGTCGTAATGGATTTCCGCTCGGTCGCTGGGTTTTCCCTGGGGGAACAACACTTTTAAATCACCCATGGGCACATATACCCGCACCCCGTTTTGGGAAACGTCCAATACCCGGTAGGTTTCTCCCCGCTCGGGCAGGTGCAGGTTCAGGGTGGTCACCCGGCTGGCATCAAACCGCATGGCCCCCCGACCGCCCTTGGCAAAGCTGCTGGGGATGCGGCACACAAACACCGCGTGGCCGTTTTTCAGGTTGACATGGGCGTGATAGACCTCCAACGGCAGGTCTCTTTCCAGCTCTGGAATGCGGAACCGCAGGCGAACGCCTTTTTCGATTTGATCGTTGATTCCGGGGGGTTTGCCCACCACAATCATGTTGTCCCGCAGGGCAATTACCGTGCGGAAACTGACATAAGACTTCTCCAGCTCCATCCGCACCGCTGTTTTCTGGCTCTCCAGCTTTTGCAGAGCCTGAAAAATCTCGGTGGAGTTGTCTTCCTCCTTTTTGAACATTCCAAATAAATCGGCCATAAGCGGGGTCCTCCCTGAATTTTGATCAAACCCCCAATTCTTTTAATTGCATCACAAATCACTGAAAACGGCTACTATCTGGCGGTCTGCCTTTTAAAATTTCATAGATTCATCACAATTATAGGGTATTTATGACTCCGCCTCAACTCCCCAAAAGTCTGCTGAATCCCCCTTGAAATGCATTTTCCCGACCTTTCCTGGTTTAATTTCTATTTAAATTATATTTTTACCGCTTGTCATCCCCCATTTGGGGTATGTGAAGGTCAGAAATGATTCCCCCGCATTTTAGGCGGGAATTGCCAGCCGGGGGTGGGGGGGCTATTCTAAACGCAACGAATGGCATTTCCTGGCACCCCGTACCCCAATCATTTCCATGGACCACCCGTTAGACATTTTGCCCCTTATTCCCCGCCGCCAGTTGGAGGTGTATCGGGGCAACACGGAAAAATTGGAAGCCCTGGCGGTGGCCTTTACCGGTTCCCCCCGCCAGCATCCCTCGGACCCCTCCAAGGTGTTGCTGCGCAGCGACCCCATGAGCCACCAGGGGTTCTTTTACGAATTTCTGGTAAAAGATTTAATGTATGCCGAGGAACTGCCATCGCTGGCCGCCCCCCGCGGAGACATGGTGCCCATGGTGCGGTTGTGGGTAAAAAAGGGCGCGGTGGGCTTAAGGGTTGCCCCCTTTCAGGTGGCCGACACCCGGGGCGGGTGGGACGGCTTGTTGTAGCCATCGGACAATGAAAGAGAACTGGCCAATAGCAAAGAGCACCAGACCAGCAGCAAATAGATCGAACGAGACCTTGGGTTCACCCTGGTGTTTGCCGTGAAATCAAATCTACCCCCTTCATCCTATCCATCGGTGTTGAGTCTCCATGCCTAAGAAAATTTTGGTTTGCGTAGCCTGGCCCTATGCCAACGGCCCCCGGCACATTGGCCACGTGGCGGGCTTTGGGGTGCCGAGCGACATCTTTGCCCGTTACCACCGGCTGGCCGGCAACGACGTGCTGATGGTGAGCGGCACCGATGAACACGGCACCCCCATTACCGTGCAGGCCGAAAAAGAGGGCGTGTCTCCCCAGGTGCTGGCCGACCGCTACAACCAAGTCATCGGGGAAGACTTGGCCAACCTGGGGTTGTCGTACGACCTGTTCACCCGCACCACCACCCGCAACCACTACCGGGTGGTGCAGGATATTTTTCTGGGGCTGTACCGCCAGGGCCATATTTTGAAACAGACCGCCATGGGGGCCTTCACCCCCGCCGGGCGCACCCTGCCCGACCGCTACATCGAAGGCACCTGCCCCCACTGCGGGGCCACCGACGCCCGGGGAGACCAGTGCGACGCCTGCGGCAAACAATTAGACCCGGCAGAACTGATCAACCCCCGCTCCAAAACCGACGGCTCGGCCCCGGTGTTCCGAGAAACCGAACATTTCTTTTTGAACCTGCCGGCCTTCATTGGGCGGCTGAAAGACTGGCTGGGGGCCCAGGGCCACTGGCGGTCCAATGTGCGGGCCTTCTCGCTGAAACTGGTGGACGACCTGCGGCCCCGGGCCATCACCCGTGACATGGAGTGGGGGGTGCCCATTCCCCTGCCGGAATATCAGGAACGGACGGACAAACGGGTGTACGTGTGGTTCGACGCGGTAATTGGCTATCTATCGGCCACGGTAGAATGGGCGGCATTCACTGGCCGCCCAGAAGCCTGGCGCGACTGGTGGCAAAACAAAGACGTGGAGCACTATTACTTCATGGGGAAAGACAACATCGTGTTTCACACGGTGATCTGGCCCAGCATATTGATGGGTTACGGCCAGGGAGAACAGGGGCTGGGGGGCGGCCGCCCGCTAAACATTCCCCACGACGTGGTGTCCAGCGAGTTCCTGACCATGGAAGGCAAAAAATTCTCCTCGTCTCGGGGGGTGGTGATTTACGTGCGGGATGTTCTCTCTCGCCACGACCCGGACGCCCTGCGGTATTTTCTCACCATCGCGGGGCCGGAAAACCAAGACACCGACTTCACCTGGGCCGAGTTCGTGCGCCGCAACAACGATGAGCTGGTGGCCAACTGGGGCAACCTGGTGAACCGGGTGCTGTCCATTGCCCACAAACATTTCGGGCGGGTGCCCGAACCGGGGGAGCAGACCCCCCAGGACCAAGCGGTGCTGGCCGAGGTGGAAAAAGGCTTCGAAACGGTGGGGGGATTGATTGCCAAGGCCCAGTTCAAAGCCGCCCTGGGAGAAGCCATGCGGCTGGCCAGCCAAGTGAACCTGTACATCAGCGAGCAGCAGCCCTGGAGGCTGGTGAAAACCCCGGAAACCATGCCCCGCGCCGCCACGGTGCTGTTCACCGCCATGACGGCCATTGCCCACCTGAAAATTCTGTTGCTGCCCTTCCTGCCGTTCTCCAGCCAGCGGCTGCACGACATGCTGGGGGGCACGGGTTCCATTCGGGGGGAAGGCCGCTTTCAAGAGGTTCAAGAAGAGGGCGGCCCGGCGGGCCCCCCGGCGGCCCACCGGGTGCTCACGGGCGACTGGAGCGCCGCCCAGGGGTTATGGAAACCCCAGCGCCTCACCCCCGGCGCGGTTTTGCCGCCCCCGGCGGCCTTGTTTAGAAAACTAGAGGATTCGGTGGTGGCGGAGGAACTGGCCCGGCTGAGCGGGTGACGGGCGGCGAAGCCGCATGGTTACGCACTTGCTTCCGCCCGGTTTCACCAACACCCCTCCCCTGCCGCCTTTCAGGCGGCATCCCCTCCCCGTCGGAGAGGGGATTGAATCGAAGCCGAAAGGTCATGTGTTATCTTCCGCCCGGCTTCACCCACCGAACGGTTGTAAAGAATAGCCAGGGGATTCGAGTATTTGGACCTCACCCCCCGTCCCCCTCTCCCGAAGAGAGGGGGAGTTCAAGGGCGTTTGGGCGTTGCTTGTTCCATTCCTGTCCTCACC
>Ga0224495_10000047_pt1 | contig 96100 bp, 83 predicted proteins | sample SF_Jul11_sed_USG_FD_168128 | JGI IMG/M metagenome (GOLD analysis project Ga0224495, IMG submission 168128) | Sediment microbial communities from San Francisco Bay, California, United States - SF_Jul11_sed_USGS_4_1 | ecosystem: Environmental > Aquatic > Marine > Sediment | place: USA: California...
CCCGACCTGGATAATGATATTATAGATGGTGAAGAGCTTCAGGAAAGCTCTGATGAAAATTTCTTTGAGAACGACAGCGATGATCAACCCATCGCTCTATCTGAAGAGGAACATCTCGGCCAGCCTAAGAGTTATGAGAGTGATTTCGCACCTCCAATAAATCAGGAAATTGATATTGAATATATGGATCTCTCTGATGATGTAGAGAACCCAGAGGAATCCAATACCGCAACCATCGGAGAGCCTACAATAAAACTGGACTCTGTTGGAGATGATGACTGGGAAATTGAAATCATACCCCTACAAGCAAAAAACATTCCCGAAGCAATTACCAGCCCTGAGGGGACAACAGATGCAGAAAACATTGATTTTGAATTTTCCGATGAATCTGAAATTGACGAGGAAGCGTTAAACGGTTCACTTGAAATAGAAGAAATAAAAAATCAATATGACTCAGAAGAAGAAATACAAGCTGATGCTATATCAAGCCAACCTGAAGAAAATGAAAATGTATTAGAAAAAGATCATTTTGAGGAAGAAGCATCTATTTCAATAGAACCTTTTGACGAACAAATTGATGTTGATGATGATTTAACCTCACTATCTCCAGAGAGTGATACTCTTTCCATTCTTCCAAAAGAAGAGTCTGGTTTTGCACAGGATATGGACAGTTTATCCCTGAAAGAAGAAACAGAAAAAACATCTGATTATATTGAAGACCTACCTGATGAGGAGCTTGAGTCCATTGAAAAAAATCTGTTTGTTTCTGATCAGGAAAATGTAGAGCTTGATATTTCTGAAATCTCTGAAGAAAAAGAAATTATTGATACGTTTCATACCGATGAAGATTTGCATGATGACCAGATTACAGAATTTGATTCTGATATGAATCCAGAGATAGATAAAAGTGTATATGAGAATCTTCCTGTTGAAGAAGATACCGATTTTAATGACGAAATTATTGATACTTTTGACATCGAAGAAAATGAAAGCGAAGCAATTCCCGGTAAGGAAACATCCTTAACCGTAGAGGCTCCAGAAACAACCACTGAATTTATAGCTCCTCAAGAAGAGGGTTTTTTCAATGAGTCCGATGAAAAAGCAGTTGTTATGTCTGATGAAGAGCTCGATTCGACCCTGAGTCTATCTCATTTCGAGAGTGAACTGGAAATAGAAAAGCAGGAATCTGAATCCACAGAATCAGCGGCTTTTGCAGAAGAAAAGGCGTTGGAAATTTCAGAAGAAGAATCATATAAGGAAGAGTTTAAAAAAGAGGCCAGTCCAGATTCAGATATAAACCCTCCTCCTCCCATGTCAGATGAACAAGGTTTACAAAAAGAACCTTCCGAAATAGATGAGCTGAAAAATCGGGAAGAGCATTTAACCGCTGATAGTGAAAACGAAATGGAAAGCCTCAGTCACTTTCAGGATGATGAAATCATAGAAAATATCAACCTGCTCGTAAATGGTTTAAAAAAAGAAAAGGAAGACCAGAATATAATCAGCGATATTGACTCATTAAAAAATGAACCTGAAATTGATCAGAATGAAGAGCTAACCCCGGAACCTGTTGACCACCAGCATGAAGAACATCCAAAGGAAAACGAGGAGCTCGAGTTAGAGAAAGAATCTGACGATATTGATATTACTGGTGATTTTAAAATATTATCAAACAATAAAGATGAAGACAGTGACACTGATGATAATAACGTTAAAAGCTATATTGACGACAATGAAGGCAAAGTGAATTTCCACAGAGAAAACAATACTGGATATCCCAACAGAGATGATCTTAAAAAAATCATTGCCTATCTCGACAACTTGTTAGGAGAACTTCCTGAAGAGCTTATAGAAAAATTTTCGCGTTCGGATTATTTTAAGTTGTACCAGAAAGTAATGGAAGAGCTTGGACTATAATGAGCTATGGGACTTCGTAACAAAGCTGAAACAAGCAAAGAGACCCTCAATCAAGCCCTGAGCGGATTAAACATTAATCAAAACGATCCTGACTTCAGTGGTAGTGATGAAGATTATATTGATTTTCTAAAAAAAAAAGGAACCGTAACCCTCGAAGATATTTTTAAAAGATCCGAATCAGGAACCACACCGGAAAAGTCCAACTACAATTTCATCATCCCCCACAAAGCATTATCAGAAACACTTCCTGCTGATTCAGAACTTCTGCTGCAAAATAGAATTGAATCCATGCTTAATCTGATTGAGTTATGCAAGGAAATGGGAACCATTGACAGCGAAGAGGAGCTTTGGGAATCCATAATTCTGAATATTCTTGGACAAATCGGTGCAAAAGAGGCTGCAATTTTTATCAAAGAGCATCAACGGTTGACCTTGAAAGCTGTAAAAGGATTTATTATTCCAGAAGAGTTTCTTTTAAGCAGAAGATCGGGTATTGAAAGAGTCCTAAAAAAAGACAATGCACTTCATTATGCAAAAGATTTATTAAGTCAGATATACGGAGATGAAAATCTTTTGCTATCCTCTCTTGCTGCTGAAATCGTTATTCCCGTGCTTCGACACCAGGATATTGTCGGATTTATTATACTCGGGAAATCAGTTTCAGGTTCTGATTATATTACAGATGACCTTCTATATCTCAAGCTCCTTGGTGAACTTCTTGGAAGCTTTTATGAATCGATTCAGAGAATTGCCTATATAGATAACCAGAAAAAAAACTGGAATGAGAGAGAAAAGCATTACCGGTCTTATCTTGCCTACCAAAACAACCTTCAAAATTCTATCGATCCTGATATGGCAGAAAAATTTTTATCAAATTATCTGAACAATATATTCCCGAACCACAACTATATTTTTTTTATCAAAGAAAATGAAGAATTTCAATTGATCATTCAAAAAGGATTCCAGAGCCAAAGTATAGCAGGTTTTAAAAGTCTGAAACCTTATTACTCCTGGATAAATGAGTTATCAACAGCAAGCACCTGGACGGAAGTTCATAAGCTTAAAAATATGGAAGAGTTTATGAGTTCAATTTCAATGGAAGACCAGTCCATTATAAATAAAATTCATCTTTTACCGCTCTTTTTTCATGGGAATATCAGAGGGATATTTATGCTGTTTAAAATTGACAATATTGTTGATATAGAATCTCTACGCCATGCTGAAATGGCATTAATTAACTATTTCTGGTTATGGCTTACAGAAAAGTATATCGATCGCGATGAAACAGGAGCGGAAAAATCCCAAACGGATCCTCTGTATATGCTCAGAAAAAAGTTAACCGAAAAGGAAAAATTGTGTGAAACCAAAAATGAGCCGTTTTCAGTCTATATGATCTGGATTTCGAACTCACAAAGAATTATATCACTGTATAATGAAAAAAAATATGCAAAAATAAAAAAAGAGATTAAAAAATTAATCCAGAAAAACCTGGACTCCATCCACCTTATCTCTGAAATAAACAACGACTATTTTATAACCATAATTAATAATCAAAGCAAGGCTGACCTGTGGGCCAAGGATAAAATTATATTAAAAGCCATTAATGAAAGCATGCAGGATTATGATTTGAAGCCAACACTGCGCAATAGAATATATTGCCGTCCCGAAGATAACAAAAAAAATGTAGAACAACTTTTGCGATTCTGGTAAAATTTCCGCAATATTAGTAAAAAAAAAATCAAATATACCGATATATTATTAATGCGTCATAATATCGTGATATTTATTATTAGCTGTATAAGCTTAATTTCAAATACCTATCTTTATTCACTTGAATACGGTCAGAATTATGACATGAGAGGCTCCTCAACCGAAAATTTCAGCAGCCACGGCCTTGTACTTTCCATTCATGCTGATAAAAAAAGGTTTATTCTCGGAGAGACCATACCTATTCAATTGGTCGTAAAAAATGAATCACTATTTCCGGTAACATTTTACATAAACAAGCAATTTTTAAAAAATTACACTCTTATTGTTAAAGATGAAAATGGTCAAAGTCTACCTGTCAAAAATACTGGTGCACAAAATAATAAACAGCTCTTCTACCAGGATTACACAGGGACAAGTTTTGATTCCCGTTCTATTGTATTACAGCCGGGTGAATCCTTTAACAGAGAAATAAATATTGACGAAATTGTTCAGCTGAGCTCTCCCGTCGAAAGCTATACAAGATATAATATTTCAGCATACTTTTATCCAGATCCGGTTCAATCTCCGGACCTGTTTATTTCCTCATCAAACAATTACGGCCTGATAATCGATAACTTTAAAACGCAACAAATGATATCCCGTAAAAATGATAATTATCTTCAAAAAGAGATATCAGTCTCACCAAAAGAAATTATATACCTTGCCCTTGCAGCAGAATTTTCCAGAGACTGGCCAAATTATTTTAAATATATTGACCTGACTGAACTTATTCGCGACTACCCTGATTTTGCAAGAGACTACATAAAAGCTGACCAGATTCAGCGTTCTTATATTCTGGGTAATTTCAGATCTTTTCTAAGCAATAGTAAGCAAAATAACCTGTTAAAATTTGAAATTTTGTCCGAAAAAATTGAGTCTGGTCTTGCCACAGTCGGAGTACGGGCATTGCGAAAAATTGATGGCTTTGAGAGAGAATTTTATTATACTTATTACATGACACCCAAAAATTCGCTCTGGCAAATTACAGGGTTGCAATCACAATTTAAAAAATGACACAAAGCGGCGGTTATAATGACAGACATATTATCACAAGATGAGATAGACCAGTTACTAAGCGCAATATCAAGCGGTGAAATACAGACAGAAGATCTATCTGCTGCTACCGAACAAAAAAAAGTTAAAATATACGACTTTAAAAGACCTGATAAATTTTCTAAAGATCAAATTCGAACCGTGCAGATGATGCATGAAACATTTGCCCGTTTAACAACAACAGCATTATCAGCAAAACTTCGAGCGATGGTTGGTGTTCACGTAACCAGTGTGGATCAGCTGACCTATGAAGAGTTTATCCGTTCTATACCCAACCCTACCACACTCGCCCTGATCAATATGGATCCACTCAAAGGTTCAGCAATTCTTGAGATTGATCCTGCAATCACCTTCACCATAATTGACCGCCTTTTCGGAGGTCTCGGCGAACATTTCAAGATTAACCGGGAATTAACAGATATCGAAATGTCAGTAATAGAAGGCGTCGTAGTTCATATCCTGGGAAACCTTAGGGAAGCATGGGCAACGGTAATCGACCTCAGACCGAGACTCGGAACCATAGAGACCAATCCTCAGTTTGCCCAGATTGTTCCCCCTAATGAGATGGTTATGCTTATCACCCTGGAAACCAAAATTGGAGAAAGCGAAGGAATGATGAACCTCTGTATTCCCTATATCACCATTGAACCTATTATTGCAAAATTGTCGGCGCAATACTGGTTCTCCTCCATCAGACGCGGCGAATCTGAACTTAATAAAAAAATTATTCAGGGAAGACTTGAACAGGTCCAGGTTGAGGTGCGTGTCGAAGTCGGAAGCTCAGATATGGTTTTTTCTGAAATTCTTAACATGAAACCAGGCGACTACATTAAATTATCTAACAGAAGTACCGATGACCTGACGCTTCGGGTAGGTGATCGACCAAAATACAAATGCCGGCCAGGACGAATGGGTACCCATATTGCCGTCCAAATTGGTGAAGAGATCGAAGAGATACCAGATGAATTCCTGGTTACATCCAGATCCCAGGAAGACTATTAAACTATTTTTTTTCAGGTCACCTTCTAACGGCTGAAATGTTCTGCGGTGTGAGCGCAATGAATAGATGTGCGCCTGAAAAGCCGAGATCAGGTGCGATCATTTTAAATCATAAAATATCAAACACCAGAAAAAGCAGTAAATTCTTCCAGAAGAGATTCCAAATCATTCTGCTTTTTTATCTCCATTACAGCAACCTTAAGGTCGCTCCCTTTTTCTACATATTTTAAATACTTAACCAGATGTTTTCTAAAAAGCAAAACAGCAAACTCCTCACCGTAGTGATCGACCATTAAATGAAAATGACGTAAAATTACAGGCAACCTTTCCGGATAATGAATATTGCGAATATCCTTTCCTGAAAAAATCCAGGGATTTCCTATTGCAGCCCTTCCAATTAATACTCCATCCACTCCGTATTGATCTATTTTTTTTACACCCTCTTCATAACTCTGTATATCTCCGTTTCCAAAAACCGGAATAAAAAGGGCATTTTTGAGTTCACCAATAGAATCCCAGTCAGCAACTCCGGTGTAGCCCATGCTGGCTGTTCGGCCATGAACAAAAACCGCCCAGGCCCCCTCTGACTCAAGAATTTGACCAATCTCGAGATAATTCTTCTGCTTTGTATTTACTCCCAGTCTGATTTTTGCGGATACAGGCAACTTTACGCTTTTTTTAAGCTTTTGAAATATGATTTTTATCTGCTCCGGTTTTGCCAAAAGGGCTGAACCTGCACCGCGACCTGCTATTTTTCTTACAGAGCAGCCCAGATTGATATCAATTCCATCTGGTTGATATTTTTCAACAATCTTTGCAGCCTCAACAATAATATCAGGATCAGATCCAAAAATCTGTATTACCATCGGCCGTTCTCTTTCCGAAAAGGTCACCATTTTTGCACTTCTTGCATTGGCTCTATATAAAGAATCTGCCGAGATAAATTCACTGAACGAGAACGCAGAGCCCATCTCTCTGCAAAGAGTACGATAGGGCATATCAGAAATACCCGCCATCGGCGACAATACAAAACGATAGGGAGCAGTACCTAATTTTTCAATCATTATTTTTTTCTTGACCCCTTACATTGCCGTTATACATATAATAATGAAAACTTTTTTTAATAAATTATTACTAATCAGCATAATTTCAACCACCTACAACTGCTCTGAAGATCAAAATCAATTGGTTGAAAAAGCAGTGACTGCCCGTAAACAAGGAAATTATCAGGAAGCATATACACATTTAAAAAAAGCAGAAAAGATAAAAGATAATGAGGTCGTTTATAAAGAGATCGGAAACTATTTTCTGGAGTATAAAAATGATTATAATGAAGCAGAAAAATATTACCAGAAATCCCTATCGATACAACCAGATTATGTGAATGCAATGCATAACATGGGTTTACTCAATCTGAAAAGATATGAAAACAGCAACGATGCTCCAGGAGAAGACAACCACAACTATCTTAAAGAGGCCGAAAAGTGGCTTCAGATGGCAATGGAAAAAGATAAAAATTTTGGCCTCAGCTACGCTGAATATGGCAGAATGCTGTTTTACAAACAACAATATGAAAGTTCAATTCAATACCTTCTAAAAGCCTTAAAACTAAATGCCGATCCGCAGCATGTTCACAACATACTTGGGCAAGTTTACCTGTTGGGAATTCAAGATAATAAATCTGCACTTGATCATTTTGAAAAAGCATATAATCAATATTCTACTGACCCGCAGTTTCTGAAAATGCTGGCTCTTGCTCACAAAAATTTAGAACATAAACAAGAGGCTGAGAACTATTACAAACGCTACCTGGAAAGATTACACCAGTTAAAAGCCCCCGCAGAGGTTATCCAGGCAGCCGAAAAAGATAAAAGTAACTACCTGCTCAATTAAGTTCGCAACAACACAATGCGATAATAGTTAATATAATCACACAAAGTGCCAGGATTATATTATATTATCTATGATGAAAACCAGATTTCCCAAATCAAAAACGAGCTCACCCCTTGCAGCCAGCCCCCGCACAGATACCACGGATAGAGCATCGGGAAGTAAAATACTTGATAATTTAATTAACCAGGGCTCTGGAAAAGAAAGCAAAGGTACAACCCGTTTATCCCATCGTGCTTATGATATTTTACCTAAAAATGGCCCATATAGTCACCATTTTAGATCGCTTTTAAACGCAGAGGCTCTTATCGCACAAAAAGAGTTTGGCACAGCAATTGATATATACCAGAGATTGCTTCACAAAATTCCTGTTCGAAATGTACGCGATAAAATTGAGAAAAATATCCGTGACATTGAACAGCAATACAGTGACTATCAGGAGACCAAAACTCCTAAAATTGAAATACAGCTGACAACCCCACCCCCTCCCCAACAGGGTAACTGGCCACAACCTCCGGTATCAGGCAGTCAAAGCCAGCCACAATCTGAATCAATGGGTTCAATAAATATCGTCATGGGAACCCCGGGACAGCCAGGAGCCCCTGCCGGACAACCCAATTTCTCATCTGATCAGCCTTATTCATCACCTGCATCATTAATGTCCTCTATTCTTCAACAACCATTTATTCAGCAACCATTTCCAAATACACCCCCTTCTACAACTGGGCAGGATTTTGCTGATTCAACTGCCAAACCCTTCGGATTTTTTCAGCAACAAGAAAGTGTTAAATCAAAAACTTCAGATTCGGAACAGAAGAAACAACCCGAATCACTATTTGATTCATCGCAAAAAAAAGATGACTCCATGCAGATCACGGAAAGTGCCGGGGCCACAGAGGCTTTAAAGGAAATTGCTGAAGCTATTTTTAAAATTGAAAAAGCTATATTTGAAACCAGTAAAATGGATGTTGAAAGTGATCAAGCGGAAGCTACAGCAGGTGGCGAAACATCATCACCTGGAAAAGATAAAACAGAAAAAACTGGAAAAGATTCAACTCCAGGTGCAACTTCCACGGAAAAAAAATCTGAAGAACAAGGTGGTGCATTATCTTCAACAGAAAAAGCTATCGAGGGTGAAGCAAGTTCCACTCAAACCCAACAGAGCAAAACATCTACCTCTCCATCCGTACAACCAGAATCAGGATCAGTTACAGAAGGTGGTTCAGAAACAGTTTCAGAAGAAGGTATTGCAGCAGAAGCTTCAGAAGATTCAGAAGCAGAAAATCTACCCACTGATGAGTCAACAGAACCCCCTTCCGAGGGAGTCATCGGTTCATCACCCTCCATCCCCTCACTCGAAGAATCCGGAGATAGCGGATTTTCCGGTGAAGAAAAAACTGAAAAACAGGATATTCAGGAGATCAGAGGAGTACTTGAACTTAGAGAGCCAGAACAAGAAGACACCCCTTTTATAACATTAACCTATGATTTTACCAAAATACCTCATGATTTTTATCTTTCAAGAGATTACAACATTCTTGAGTATGCTTATTACAAGTATAAACCAATGCTTGTCAAAGCCCAAAAATTTATCCGTAAAAAACAGATTACAAAAGCTTTAAACTACTACCGGGTCATCAGCGATCAAAACATTCCTTCTGCATTGAAAACAATGGTTGATAAAAATATAATGGATATTTCAGCCTACCTGGAAAAATACCTTATGACCAGGCCGGGTTAATGAGCGAACAACTTCAACTGATCAATATTCCTGTTATTATTTTATTTTTTCTGCTCTTCACATCCTTCTCTGACTCCTTTGCCTATCGCATAGCTGAAGCATATTTTTTCCCCTCAAGAAAAATTATAAATCACAAATGGAAACATATTTTAAAATCAAGATCATTTTGTGATCATTGTGAACAATCAATTCCGCCACTTCATCTTGTTCCTGTATTAGGATATTTTTTTGCACATGGAAAATGCTCACATTGTAAAAAATCCATTCACATCAAATACCCTTTAATGGAAATCATCGGCCTTTTGTATGGAATACTCACGGCATGGTTTCATCCAGATTTTTATTATGCCGGGTTAACGCTCTTTTTTATGGTGAATTTATATATAATCAGTGTTATTGATTTTCATTTTTTTATCATTCCTACCATTCCTTTACTGCTTTCTCTTGCAGCAGCAATTTTTAATCTGGTACTACTATCACCAGCTACTTCGTTTCTGATACTTACTATTTCCATCGCATTTTCTTGGTATGCCATACTCCATATTATTCGCTTTATGGCCCCGGAAAAACTTGGCATGGGAGATATTCACCTGATATTTATATTATCGCTGGCAATTTTACCACCACACTCCCTTTATCTGCCTACTGTTGCCTCTGCTTTTGCTTTTATTTTTATAGTTTTTATCCGAAATAAAACAAAAAAAGATATTAGAAAAATAAAAATACCCTTTGGCTTATTTCTCTCTCTTGCTTTTTTAGTTCTCAGAATGTTGCCTGATTTAAATTTATTCATGTAATCAGATAAAAGTAAATCATTGTGAAATCCAGACTAAAATTAAATCTTGATAAATATATTCCACCAGCACTGTACAAAGCTGCAATTTTTGTTGAAAAAAAATTAAAAGAGCACGGCTTTGAAGCATACCTGGTTGGCGGATCAGTAAGAGATCTTCTTTTAAATAAAAAAATATCAGACATTGATTATACGACCAATGCCACACCTTCAGAAATGAAAAAAGTTTTTCCACGACTCATTCCAGTAGGAGAAAAATTTGGAACTGTAATTGTAGTTCATAACCGTATCCCGGTTGAAATTACAACTTTCCGCACAGAAACCAATTATACTGACGGAAGGCGTCCTGAACAAATTAACTTTGGAAAAAGTCTTGAAGAAGATGTTACCCGTAGAGATTTTACAATAAACGGAATGGCCTACTCTTTAATTGATGAAACACTATTTGATTATGTCGGAGGACAAAAAGACCTTCAATTAAAAATTATCCGTACCATTGGAGATCCTTTGGTTCGTTTTACAGAAGATGGCCTTAGACCAATACGAGGATGTCGCATAATGGCCAATCTTGGTTTTTCTCTGGCTGATGCAACATTTACTGCAATGCAACAAACACTCAATACTGTCTCCAGAATTGCACCTGAAAGATTTTATGATGAGTGGACCAAGACCCTCTATCTGAAACAAAAACATCTTTACTGGGAGGCGTTAAAAAAGTGCGGAATTTTTCAACTTTTTTTCACAAAATTCTCAAATCTGATAAACAACGATGAATCATGGGATGACCTGATGTTCTCCATTGAACACTCCAATCCGAAAAACATGGCCGCCTATACGGCTCATTTCTTCTACTATGAACTCCATCAACTAGGAAGTCTTCTTGTTGAAGAGAATTCCCGGAACAAAAGCTTTATAAAAAGTTTTTTTCAGCAAAACCGTTTTCCCAGAAAAGTAGAAGAATTAACCAGGAATTTAATATTTTCCCCTTTAACTTTTTTAATGGAAAAATATGCCTCCCAAAATACTCCTGAAACAGAAATTAAACTGGCTTTAAGCAAAATTGATGAGAATCACTGGCTGGATCATATTAGATTTTGCAAAGAAGTATTATTTAGAAAACTTCTAAAAACTCATCATGAATATGAATATAAAAACATTATTGGATCCTTTGTTAAAACTATTCGCCAATATTATTTAAAAAATGAACCTATATTTATCAGAGATCTGGCAATAAAAGGAAATGATATTTTAAAAGCGGGTTACTCAGGAAATCATGTAGGCCATCAATTATCCGTTCTTCAAAACCACGTAATCCACAATCCTGATTTAAATACAAAAGAAAAACTGCTTTCTCTCATAAAACAACATCCCTAGCGCTCTCTTCGTTTTTTTAAACCTTTTACAGAGTAAAGAGGACAATAGTTCAATAATCCCGTCAAAATAGGTAAAACTCCGGATAATGCTATAATAATCCCTATTTTTTCTCCATTTTTTCCACCGAATAAATACAGGCCCACTCCAATTAAAATCAAACCACCCGTCAGTCTCATCATTCGTTCCGTTGAGCCTAAATTTTTTTTTATAATTGTTTCAATATTATCCATGTACATAATATAAACAAATTTTATTTTTCAACCAAATTTTTTACTTTTCAATTAAATATTCCAGAATACCTGATAATTCACCTAGCGAACTGTAGACATTCTCATGTTGGGAGGTAAAATTAATTTTTCGTGCATCCTGATTATCAAGAGAAAATCTTTTATCATTTTTTATAAGCTTAATCATCCGCTCCATTGATAATTCGGTTACGCCGGATGCAAAAATTGAGTAACCTTTTCTGTCTCCGCTGATTTTTTCAAGCTTTAACAGACGCCCTATAATACGAATCCGCTCCTGGACAACCATACATTTTACAATTTCAGGCAACTCTCCAAAACGATCTCTCATCTCATCTTCGATTGTCTCCATTTCTAAAATGGTTTTAGCAGAACTCATTTTTTTGTAAAACTCCATTTTTTGTCTGGTATCAGCAATATATTCATCAGGAAAATAAAAATCATTGGACAATGCAATAATACATTCATGCTCGTCTGTTACCAGCTCATTTTTCAGCTCTTTTATTTTATCCTGGAGCATGCCAATATACATTTCAAATCCGACAGCCATAATATCTCCGCTTTGTTCCGTTCCCAGAATGTTTCCGGCACCCCGTATCTCCAGATCTTTCATGGCAATCTTGAAGCCATCACCAAGCCCGTCATATTCCTGAAGAGTGTTCAGTCTTTTCTGGGCAATTTCGTTCATTGATCCCGATGAAGGATAAAAGAAATATGCATAGGCCTGAATATCACTTCTACCTACCCGTCCTTTAATCTGATATAACTGACTCAAGCCAAACATCTGTGCATTCATCACTATTAACGTATTTGCATTAGGTATATTAATTCCACTTTCAATGATCGTTGTAGAAATTAATATATCAAACTCTTTTTTTAAAAAACCAATCATTACCTCTTCTACATCATTTTCATGCATCTGCCCATGAAGTGTAACAATTCGGGCATAAGGAACCAATTGTTGAATCCTTGATGCCTGCGCTGATATAGTCTGTATTCGATTGTGAAGAATAAATAACTGCCCCTGTCGGGCTAATTCAAACTCTATTGCCTTGGTAAGAATTTCATCACTCTCTTCAAGTACATAAGTTTCTATTTTCATTCTATCTCTGGGCGGAGTTTCGATCAAGGAAAGATCACGGATTCCAACAAGCGACATCTGCAGCGTTCTGGGGATCGGAGTTGCCGTCATCGTAATACAATCAACATTAGCTCGCATTTTTTTTATAGATTCCTTATGCTGTACGCCAAATTTTTGCTCTTCATCAACCACCAGAAGACCAACATCTTTCCATTTAATGTCACTGGATAACAATGCATGCGTTCCAATCACAATATCCACTTTTCCGTTTTTAATATTTTCTTTTATGTTCTTAACCTCGGCAGGCGTTCGAAATCTACTGATATAATCAATAGAAACAGGATAGTCATGAAATCGCTCACAAAATGTATTGTAGTGCTGAAAAGCCAGAATAGTTGTAGGGCATAATACACCCACCTGCTTCCCTGCCATTACGGCCTTGAATGCCGCTCGAATAGCGACCTCTGTTTTGCCAAAGCCTACATCTCCGCAAATTAACCTGTCCATACAGCGCAAAGACTCCATATCTTTTTTTACATCGTTTATGGATGATATCTGATGATCTGTTTCATCATAGGGAAATGCTGCTTCAAACTCCTCCTGAAATCGTGAATCAGATGGGTATTTAATACTTACCGATTTCTCCCTGCGAGCATATAGTTCTAAAAGCTCAAGTGCAGTTTTTTCGATTTCTGCGCTTACCTTGCTTTTGGTCTTGCTCCATGTTGACTTTTTACCCAGAAAATCCAGCCTGGGGTTTTCCGTTGAACCAATATATTTATGAACAAAATGCAATTGCTCAAGCGGTACATAAAGGCGATCTGCCCCACCAAATTCAATTTCAAGAAAGTCCCGTACATTACCTGCGGCTTTCATTCTTTTCAATGCAACAAATTGCCCTATTCCATAGTTAACATGAACAACATAATCACCATTTGTCAGGTCTGTAAAACTTTCCAGGATCTGGGTCGTTGATTTGGAAACATGATGAGTTCTCACCGATTTTCCAAAAAGCTCTTTTTCTGTAATCAAAACCAGATCGGCATTGATAAAACCCTCTGAAAGCAAAGATAATATAAACCTCGGCTTGATAATATCTCGGGAATGGTTGAAAATATGTTGAATTCTTTCTTTTTGTGCCTCTGTTGATGAGCTGATTATTACCTCTTTTCCCTTTAATTCTCCCTCAGCAAAATCAGAAACAACCCTGGAAATTTTCCCTTTATAGTGCGCAGGTTCCCTCCATCCAATTTTAATTTCTCCCGGGTTTCTGGGTAAATAACTGGCCATTACTGCATTTGTTAAATATGTTTTCACAGTTTCACTGCTTATAAAGAAATGTTCCGTATCAGGAAAAAATCTATCACTGTTTTTTTCTTTTAAAATAGTAGATTCTTCGATAATGTTATCTGCTTTTTGAAAAAGCTTGTCACTCTCCCATACCAGGATTCGGGCATCACTGGAAAGATAGTTAAATAGAACTGTTGTATCGTATAACAGCGGATATATATCCCATAAACCGTGAAGATCACTTCCTGATGTCTGCAAAAAAGGAGGCAATATTAAATTTTTGACATTACTCCTTGCCACAATACTGGTTGCAGCCTCCAGAGTATCGCGATTAAAGACAATATCTCTTCTGGGAAATATTGCAGTCTTTTCCAGTTTCTCATAAGATCTCTGTGTATCCGGATCAAAAAAGTGAATTGATTCAATTTCATCACCAAAAAAATCAATTCGAATCGGATTAAAATAAGAAGGCGAAAAAATATCTATCACACCTCCTTTTTTACTATAATGCCCATGGTTTTCAACAAGATCACATCGCTGATATCCATGAGTTTCCAGAAATTCCAGTATTGACTCCTGGGAGTATTCATATCCGGTTTTTAATTCAAAAAGAGCATTTTTATAATTATCTGCTGTAACCAGCTTGTGAATTACTGCATCTGCCGAGGTCACAATTATAGAAGGTTTTTTTGAACTGATCAAATGGCTCAGCGTGCGTGCTCGTGCCCCCTCTCTCTCTGCATCAGGTTTTGACCAGGTAAAAGGTAAAATCCCCCATGAGGGAAAATAAAAAAGTTCTGGCGCCTCAGTCGTTTCTATATATAATTCGCTTAATTCATTATAAAGAGAGAGGGCAATCGAATCAGAGGGAACGATAACCAGTAAAAGTGACGGCTTATCTTTATATACATTCTTTACAAAAAAAGGAAGAGCCCCTCGAAATACACCGGAAAAGTTCGCTCCACCCGCAGTTTCCATTGAAGTATTTTTAAAATCCATCAATGGATTTTTTTGCAAATCTGTTATTGTTTTATTTTCTTTCTTTTTTGTAATAGGTTCGGGCATAATTCAATCCAACTTCTCCATTTATTGTGTTATAACTTCTTTGACGAATATACTCATAGGCGGTAATCGCAACACTGTTGGACAAATTCAACGAACGAACCGATTCTCCCCACATGGGTATTTTTATATGCCTCGGAATAATTTTTAATAATGCAGGAGGCAAACCCATTGTTTCGTTTCCAAACAACAAGATTTCATTCTCCTGGAAAGAGTATTCCCAGATTGTTTTTGACGCCGATTTGGTAACAGCAACACATTGTGCAAGTGAAAATTTTTCCAGAAAACTCTTCAAACGCAAATCATGACAAAATTGCAAGGACTGCCAATGGTCAAGCCCGGCCCGCTTGAGAGATGAATCATCCCACTTAATAGGTGTTTTACCAATTATGTACAAAGGAGAATTTATCGCTACACACAAACGAGCGATATTTCCGGTATTGGGAGGAATCTGTGGCTTATAAAGTGCAATTACCGGACCATTCATACTTTTTTTATCTTCTGCTGGAAATGTGAAAATAGTGCTTTCTTATGTCGACAACTTTTCCGATTATATAACAATCAAAACAACAAGATTTATATTATCTCATGCCCAATAAAAAAATAAATAAATTCTTTTTTCACATGAAAAAAACTTACAATTATGCTGATAACCAAATTTTAACCGGCAAGGTAATAATTTTTAGCAAATGAAAAATAAAAATTTCACTTATATATTAATAATTTTAATTTTTATAATTCCGCCTGTAATATTATTTATCAAACCAGAAATTAACCTTAAACAAAAATATTTAAAATTTTCATTTAAAAACATGGATTCAGTGGAAAAGCATCTGCAAAGCTATCCTATAAAAAAATCACGCTCGGGCTCTACGAAAGAGTTTCTGCTTGAAATAAAGGCAAATATAAAAGAAGATTTAATGAACTATAACAGATATAACAAGGTCAAAATTACCCCATTTTTTAAAATATTTCCATAAAACTGAAAAAATAATATTGAACAGGTTTTTTCTCTCTCTGTCGATAATATATCGATGTGGAAAAAATACATATTTCTCTTATTTATTAGTTATGCAATTTATCCTGATACAAATAGATACATTAAGATAGGGCAAATTTCAAGAACAGACATCATAACAGGTCAACTTGAAATCAACGTGGATGATGATTATTTCGATTTAATCAACACAGAAAGTTCGTTGCTACTACTGCGCAAGGACAATATGATTATTTCCGCAATTCATATAGATAGAATTAATTATAAAAATAATAAAGTATTCGTTACCGGAAGAGTCGCCAAAAAAGAGGCCTCGCTTCACAAAGGCCAAATTGTATATTTACTGTTTCAGGATAAAAAGGAAATAATTTTGCCCGATAACTATCAATCCCAGGAAGCTCCACCTTCAGTTACCTATAGCAAAATAGATAATAGTGAAATGATTTTAATTCCATCAGGACATTTCATTTTGGGATCTGATATTCCCTTTACTCCCCACTATACAACACCTGTTGAGAATGAAAAAACAGAGATCCAGCAAGCCTATGGCAAAAAAAGGGTTGATTATCCCATTTTGAAGGATTATTATATTGATAAATTTGAAATTGACCATGGTCGTTTTACTCAGTTTTCTGTGGAAACGGGCGTACCGTTGCCTCCGGAGTGGGAAAATGAGAACGATGCTCTCCCTGTGTCCAATGCAAGTTATTACCAGGCTGAAGCCTATTGTAAATGGGCCGGGAAAAGACTACCGACTGAACTTGAATGGGAAAAAGCTGCCAGGGGCAGTGGGCTCGAACCCCTATACTCTCCTGATGAAAATAAAAACTTTATCGAAGTTCCGATTACCTATCCGACAGGTATTCAGTTTGATCCTGAAAAATGTGTAACACTTGAAAGCAACCTTTCTTTACAGACAACTTACAACCTTAAAGATAAAAATATCTATGGCCTCTACGGTATGTGCGGAAACGCAGCAGAATGGACATCCAGCTGGTATATGCCTTACAAAGGAAATAGCATGTCTGATTTAAACTTTGGTAAAAAATACAAAGTGATCCGGGGAGGAGCTTACAATCTGCCCTACCAATGGAGCAAAAGTTACGAGAGAATGATTGGGGGATTACCAACTTTAAAAACAGACTATAAAGCAGGGTTTCGATGTGCAAAAGACGCCGAATAATAAATTAATATTTTATGAAAGAATTTTTTAAACAAATATTCAGCGACATCTGGAAAAACAAATTCAGTCGCATTATTTTTCTTTCCATGGTTACCCTTATTATAGTCGCAACAATTCTAAATGCGCAGTTTTCCATATATTACTTTTTCAGTCATCTTTTTAAAGGTCAACTTTATGATGACCCCTCCACTTATCGAAAAACACAATATGGATTTACAGAAAACCCGAAAAAAACTGAAAAGCTATTTAAATCAGGAGTGGAAAAAATTGCCAAACGATCCGTAAAAATTTACAAAAAAGAAAAAGCAAATTTGAAAAAAATATTTACTGAACCATTTAACCACATGGAAGGCCTTGAAAAATCAATCAGTTCTGATAGCCTTGTTTTAATGGATACCTATTTTTCAGACCTTTCCATGTTTTGTTCACCGTTCAGCTCCATTCAAAGTCTGAACCAAAAAATTGAGCGACAAGAAAAACTGAACCGCCGTAGTCAAATAAAACATGAGGGTGATAAAATTGCCAAATTTGCAATATCCGAAAATGATATTATTGATGAAATGAATTTTTTAATTCAACTTGATTATGACTACCTCTATTATGCTGCCCAGAAAAAACCTGATTCGCTTCCACTTCTTGAATTAAGAGAGAAAATTCATCTTGCCGTATGCAAACCGATTGAAATTGCCCATATTCTGGAAAACAGCATTGAGTATATTGAGTATCATACGGAAAAAATCGAGTACGAAAAAAGCATCACCGGAAACTACAAAAACTCCGATTTTCTGTATCAAAATACCAGAGATAACCTTCAGTCAAATTCTTATTACCTTTTGCTTTTAAAAAGACAATTTAACCACTCATACTATAACACAGAAAATATCTATGCCAGAAAAAAGAAAACATGGAATTTGTTTCTATTAAGTGGCAATAATGATTATTTAATTCAGTATATTCAAACTCTATTTGCAATTGCAAAAAATGCCGGAAAGGATGAACTTAACTCCATTTTTAAAGAACTAAAACTGCTGCACACAAGCAAACTTGATGATAATCTTATTTACAATTACATTCTCGCAGAGGTAGCTTACAGACTTGGCGATTATACAACCAGTAAAGATTACATTGAAATAATATATAATCTCTCTTCAGATGAAAATCAGGCTAGCCAATATACTCCTCAGCTTAAAGCAGCCCAACGCCTGGAATTTATGATCAACCTGGCAACGGCTGATCAATAAAAAATATCGATATCTTTCTGGTTATTTTTCAGGACTTTTTTTCATTTCACTTTTTCTGATAATCTTGTAATTCGACATTATTTTGTTCATAAGCTTTGCCTGATTGGCATTTTTTATTTCACCTTCAATCTGTTTACGCACCATCTGCAAACCCTGCTCAATAGTCATGCTTTTTAGCTGAGGGTTTGACGCTGTGGCAACTTGCCATCGACGTTCCACCTCTTCATCTGATATATCAATTTTTTCTTTGTCTATCAACTCCATCAAATATGACTGGGCAATATAATAATGATTTATGAATTTTAATCTCTGAACTATGTCGCCTCTTTTTGTATAATTTTGTTTTTCGGCTTCCATATTTAAAATCACCAATTTTTCAAAATCTTCTATAAATTTATCTTTTGACAATTGTTCCGCAAGAGCCTTGAGTTGAGCAGATTGCTCAAGATCTGCATTCAAATAAGTCTTAAGCTCTTCGAGCGAGACTCCCATCTGCCAGGCCGACATTAAAAGATAATTGTCATACATCGAATCAAACTCACTGGAAGAAAACTCCTTATCATTAATCTTTAAAAACCACTCTGCTCCCGTTGCAAACAATGGGTAGATTAACATCCCTAATAAAATTAACAACAAACTTTTACTTTTCATAATTTTTATCTCCGGATTTACCTTAATTTTAAAATATACTCTTTTCTATTTCTACTATCTGCAAATCTTCATTCTCTGTATTAAAAATTCCAACAGTATAACGCGGCGACCTGTAAAGAGCACCTGGATTAATTACCCGAACACCGTTTGAGGTATAGTTTTCAACTGCATGAGAATGTCCTCTAATAATAAAATCAGAACTTTTGTGCAAAATGGCTTCATTTATTATTTTTCTGTCATTTCCATGACAGATCATATATTTTTTGTTATCTATTTTCAGATTTTGCTGATATGCTATATCTTGCATACCAAATGACTGCATTACCGGCAGGAAATCAGCAATATCATCACAATTTCCAGCGGCAAGATAAAAATTAAACCCTTTAAAACAGGAAATCATTCCGGAAGAATCAAGATCTCCCGCATGAAAAATAGTGCATATATTGTTGTTGGAAAAATAATCCAGGGCTCTCATAATTGTGTCGTAATTACTATGCGAATCTGACATTAAACCAATATACATAAACAAACTATTTCAAATCATGGTATACTTTCTTCTGTAACTGATACGTTTTTAAACTAAAAGAAAGTATTAGAACTACCAATAATACTACAGCCAGAAAAAGATAAAACAATCTTTCTCCTGCAATTCTATCTGCCTTGCGGGCCTCAAGTTCTGAAATAAGCCACAATTTTCTCTGTTCTACTGTGCTTTTCCCGTTTTTATATTCATTAAATACACTTTCGAGTTCAGCATCAGAAAATTTCAATAATTGTGATCGCGCACCATTTGGATCCATTGTATTATAAAAATTTTCCAGTCGCCCGGCTAAATTTTCATCCTGAGCAACCACATGAGTGCTTGCCATTATCATTAACAGTAAAAAAATATTTTTCTTCATAACTAACCTTCCGAATGTAATTTATTTGAATTTTTCTCGTGCATAAAATGTTCACTTTGAATCAGATGAAAATAGAGATGTACCAGCAGAAAAAAAAGAAGGGTAAAGGCAATCATTGCAGTTAAAAAAGTTATTCCCATTGCAGGATCCATTCCACTTTTTTTACCTCCTCCGATTACTGCACCCGGATGGGATGGTGTATTCCAGATACGTATGGCAAGATAAACCAGAGGTACATCCAGAAAGGCAACAATACCCAGAATCGAGGAAAACCTTGCCTTTTTGTATGGATCAGCAATTCCACTTCTCAATAGAATATAGCCTGCATAAGCCAGCCACAATACAAAAAAACTTACCAGCCTCTGATCGGACCAGTTCCAAAAGTCGCCCCATATGGGCTTTGCCCATAAAGGTCCGGTAATTATTACACCCGTAGTAAATACCCAGCCAATTGTTGCATAGGCTGCCGCCATACTATCATAGTAAAGATCTCTTTTTTTTAAATATAGAACGCTATAATACATCGAAAAGGCAAAACCCAGAAAAGAGACCCAGGCTGTAGGCACATGATAGTAAAATATGCGCTGAGCATTGCCCTGGGCATGGTCTGATGGGACCCAAAAACTGGTCAACCATGCAGTAATAAACCAGAATAATGCGGTAACGAATATCCAGGAATAAAAAACCTGAGGTGAAATTACTTTCCATTTCTTTTCCATATTCAACCAAAAATAGAAATAAGTATGCTCTGACAAGAGTTTCTGGTCAATCAATAAGAATCGTTATAATTAATTTAAGGAAAAACTAAAACAGTTATTTTACTTTGGTATGATAAACCAGAGCAGGTGGCACATTTTTCCATATCACCCTGCTTTTCTCAATATCCGAAAAATAGTGACTCAAAAGAGATTGAAACCTCTTGGCACTTCTCATATTATTTCCGTGCAAATAGGCAAATGTACTGAATGTTGTTCCTTGATGAGAGATCCTTAGTATAGATTCCAGAATTTTTACCTGGGTAGATTCACGAAAAATAGTCCAGGGCAAAGCGCATATTACATGGTCGAAACTCTTTTTGTTTACCAGAAGGTGAGCATTCTCTGCCGAACCGCAATACCAGTTAAAATCAGGATGTTTTTTTTGTAAAATATGAACAAATTTTTCATTTAACTCAATTCCGGAAAACATGGAACCATCACAAATTTTACGTGAAATATAAGAGGTTATTGCTCCCGTTCCCGGACCAATTTCTATAATACTGCTTTTAGTGGAAAAATCAATTTTTGATATCATCTCTTTGCAAAGAGATCCGGAACTCGGCATTACCGCTCCGGTATTTAAAGGCATCTTGATGCTATTTGCCAAGAAAGTAAGCCACTCTACTTTAGGTCTTTTGTTATATTTTTTAGCGATAATATCCTGTCTCATTTCTTTAAATCCATAAACCAATATGATTTAATTACTTAAAAAGCAATTGAAACACAATAGTAATGAACAAATAAAAAAAGCTTTGGAAAGGTCAATAACAAAAAATCATTAAAAAAATCATTAAAGGTCTCAGGTAATTCTCAGCAAAACAATAAAATTATGCTGCTTTAAAAAGTTTCTCAACTTTTTGTTTTATCTGAAATTGATCAAATGGCTTGACAATATAATCCGTAGCTCCAAGTTTAATCGATTGTATTACATCATCCTGCCTGTTCTTTCCGGTAAGCATTATAACCGGAACCATTTGCTGAGCTATTGTCATTTTTTCTTTTAATTTTTTTAACAACTCATAACCATTCATCTGTGGCATTTCAATATCAAGAAAGACAAGATCAGGATGATATGCATTGAAAATTATAAGTGCCTCTATTGAGCCTATTGCAATTTTTACATCGTATCCAAGATCTTTTAGCAAATATTCCATTGATTTGACAATGGTCATGGAATCATCAATCACAAGAATTTTTTTCATTTTATTCCTCGGCCAATATGACGATCCTGTTTAAATAAATTCAACACTTTTAGTTCAATTGGTAATATTGCAACTTTCCCAAGGTTATTCATAAAATCCAGAGAAGCCAAAAAACTTCTCAGCTTCTCTGGTGAAGGACGAAAAGGTGATGGATTAAGCAATTTACTTCTCTTTGCAACAATACGGACAAATACAGACATCTCCTCTGAAAATTCATTTGATATTTTTTAAAAATATGCATGAGATAGAGACAATAACCGGCATTTACTTTTTGCACGTACAGTACATTACGGGGCTCCTGTGTAATTAATGTTCTTTCACCAACACAGTCCACTGGTAAAATCTTTCCCACTTTTTTTGTTTCACCGTTATTTGTTTTGACAAAAACATCCAGTGCTCCGGAAACCACGATAAAAAGTTTTTCACGCAAATCGCCCTGTCTGATAATATCAATACCAGTGGGTATTACCAGAAGAAGTAATCTGGCTGAAATCTTTTTTAATGCAGACTCCTCAATATCCCGAAAAAGAGTTGTATGCAATCGAATAATTTTTTTAATTTTTTCAGCTGCAGAAAAATGGTTTGGTTCAGATAAATTTAAATCCATATTAAAGATTTCATGCTACCTTAATATCGGGTGATGAATAAAATTAAAAAAAGTTTTATATTTAAAATAATGGTTTTAATTTATTATTTGATCTTTTGAGATTTGCGCCCATGAGGATTCGAACCTCAGACCTTCTGATTCGTAGTCAGATACTCTATCCAACTGAGCTATGGGCGCGTCTTTAAATTACTTTGGAGTTATTGTTAATCACTCTGTCAAGAAAAGAAATAAGCTTGTGGTGGATTAATATCTTTTCTTTTTCCCATATAAAGTAATAAATTACAAGATTCAGCGTAATATAACAAAGTGAAATAAAAGAATGAATATAATACAGGTAATTTCCCATATCAAACAGGAGATCCAATGCATATATAATTAAATATACAATAAAAAAGGATATTGTAATAAGCATATTTTGCACACTCACCCTGAATACCCTATCATGAAAACGATAACGCAGAATACCAATGATCCACCCAAACACACACGGACCTGTAACGAGGAATCGCTCCACTGACCTGATATAATGCCGTGGAACAACCTGAAATATTTCTTCTTTTATTTTTTCAACCATTTATAAACACCATCTTTGGTTATTCTTATAAAATATTTCCTGTAGTATGTCAACCGAAAAGAGTCATCTGTAGCCATTTCTGCAAATTATCCCGTTAATGGGTCAATATTGCGATAAAAGTGCCAGATCTCTTGCTTTACGCTCCATAAGAACAAATAAAAAATAACCGGTCCCGATAAATATTGCAGAGCTACCAGCCTGGTAAATCAAAGGCCAGAAGGGTTGAAAATCCACAGAGGTTAACAGTAGAAAAAGATTCTTCATTCCCATCGTTAAAGGAAAAAAATCATATAAAATTGCTTTTACAGAACCCGTAAACAGATTTTCCCTGTTTTGCCAGAAAAGTCCTAAAAAAGCAAAATTAATAACCTGAAAGAAAAAACCAATTCTTTTAAAAACCAGAGTCATTCCGGCAAAAATATATGCTACTCCATATACACCGATACCAATAACAAATAAGAAAAGAATGACCAGCAGAGAACGTTCCAGAATTATAGACAGACCCGGAATAGCCCATGAATAGGCCAGCAACAAAATAAAAAAACTGAACACCTGCCTGGGAAACTGCGCAAATCCTCTGGATAATAAAACTGTGGCCAGAGAGTGACCAGAGATCGATAACTGCTCAAGTGTTCCCATCTGACTCTCATTTGAGATCTGCCCCGCCCAACCCATCTGGCTACTCATGACAAACTGCATAAGACAATAGCCTATGATCATCCTTTCACGGTTGATATTTAATCCTTCCTCTCCTGATAACTGAGACATTCCTAAAAATATGGCCATTAAAATAATGTACATAAAAAATATAAATGATATGGATTCAAAAGGATAACGCTTGATATAAAGCAACTCCCGCTTAAACTCGGCCTTTACTAACAACAAAAACTCAAAAATACTGTTCATAACCCCTCTCGCTTGTCCAGAGATTGTAAAAAAACATCTTCCAGGTTTTCACTTTTCTTTTTCAAATATACAAAATGAGAATTAAATGTTGCCAATCTTGATAATAATTTTGATACTGTATTTTCATTGCGACAATTAATTTCCATGTCGACATAATCCCCATTGCGATTAACCCTGATTATTTCACAAATATCATCTAACATTATTCCGGAGAGATCTAATCCCTTTAGCCCCAGATGATAAACAAATTCACTGCTGTTTCTTTTGAAATCTTCAAGTGTTGCAATTTTTATCAATTCACCATCCTGAATGACTCCAACTCTGTCGGCCAACTGGTCTACAAGTTCCATCTGATGTGTTGTAAGTAAAATAACTTTTCCTTCTTCATGAGCAAGTTTTCGTATCTTTTCTTTTATTTTTCTGCCACTGGCAACATCAACACCAAGAGTAGGCTCATCAAGCAGCACAATTTCAGGGTTGGTAATCAGGGCCACTGCAATCGCAACTTTTTGCAACATTCCTCTGGAAAGATGACGGCTCTGGTTCTTTTTTTGAGCTTCTATATCAAGCTCATTTAACAATAACAAAGCTTTTTCCCTTACCGCATTAGACCGTACACCCCGTAAATTTGCAAAATAATACAGATTTTCCAGAGGAGTCAATCTCCAATAAACATTTCTGGACCCCTCCAGTACGGCACTTAATACTTTATAATTCTTGTGAAGACTATTATCAAAAAGAACCTTTCCAGTTGTGGGTTTAATCAATCCTGCAATCATTTTAATAACAGTCGACTTACCTGCCCCATTAGGACCAAGCAGTGCAAAAATTTCACCTCCTTTTATCTCAAATGAAACATTCCTGACCGCTTCTGTTTTTTTCGAAGAAAAAAAATTTTTGTAGGTTTTTCCAAGACCAACCAGTGATAAGTTCATTCGATTTTATACCTGCTGACTTTTTGTAAAATATTTATCATATTAAAAAAAGTCTATAATAATATATGTTATGTCATCCTCTCTATGAGGACCCCGCTTCCAGCTTGCCAGGGTATGCATCATTAAAAATGAAAAGGTTTCAGAATCAAGAGTTGCACCATCTTTAACCATTGTATAAAGCCGCTCTTTTCCGAACATTTCACCTTCAAGATTACTCTCCTCAACCAAACCGTCTGTATATAAAATGATTCGGTCATTGGATGATACAGAAAAAATATCTTTTCCGCATTCTATTGCTGCCATTATCCCCAGAGGCGGACCAGGAGGCCTGAACTCACGTATCTCCCGTGTTTCCTTGTTTAACAAAATTAACGGCATATGGCCGCAACAAGTATACTCACACTCCCCCTGTTGCAGGTTTAGCCTGAGATTTCCTACGGTAACGAAATTATTCTCTACATTACCATATAAAATCCGGTTCATGTGCCTTTGTTGCTCTACTCCATCTGCAGATACAAACAACGTTTCGTGAAAAGCTATTTTTACCATAGAAGAGATCAAGCCGGCAAAGTAACCATGGCCTGAAACATCAGAAATTATAAAAATATCATTTCCATTTTTATCCTTACCGACATCATAAAAGTCTCCACTGATTTTCGCACTTGGCAAATATTTTGCCGAAACAATATATTGTCCATTATCAGGCATCTTTGAAGGAAAAAGCTGTTTTTGAAACTTGGCAGCAAAGTCAATCTCCTGGTGAATCAACATAAGTGTTTGAACCTCAGCCTGAATATCACGAATCCTGCGGGCAAGAGCAAAAGATAACATGGTTACCTCAATTACACTTCCACCCTCAATCCAGAAAAGGCTGTTGGGTAAATAAATACCCAAAGAGCCCATTGCAAAAACCAATAAAATAATCATATGTAATATAAACGCATGAGAAAAAATACGGGCATATACAAATTTTCGATAAAACAGCAACCCTGCAAAAAGAAACATCAAAATTCCAAAAGTTAAAAAAATAGTGAATAGTGTCATACCCCAATAGGCACTAATGGGAAAAACAAACAGCGGTATAAATGTTATCCATCGAATTATTTTAAATATTTTATACAGAGAAGGTAAATGCTGGGAAATCTGCAAAAATGCTCCGGTAAAAAAATTACTCCACAAAAGAGTACTTAAATAGAAAAAAATCATCAAAAAATCATCGAAAAAATAAGAAGCTGATATGCCCAACCCTAATAGGTATCCCTCTGAAAGGAAAAGCCCTCCTAACAGGGAAATGAGATAAAAAAAATAGTATAAATAACTTAAATCAAATATTTGAAAAAAAATAAACAAATTATAAAGAGACATTACTATAATAATTCCCAGATAAGCTCCATGAACAAGATCATCGATTGATAAAAATCTAAATAAACCTCCTTCATCATTGATTGTTGCCCCAAGTGTATGATCCCCCGAAGGGTTAAAAATTCGATAATAAATTTCATTTTCACCCGGAAGTGCATCAAAGCTAAAAACATTTCTTCTCACCTGAACCGTCCTTAAATGAACGGGTATAGAAGAACTTAAACTTTGTTTCACAACCCTGTCTTCTGACAGAATTTGATAAAAATCAATACGTTCCAGCTTCGGATTTGTTAAACGAAAAAACATCTTTTTATTCAAGGTTGATCTGTTTTCAATAACTATTCGCCCCCATTGAGCACTCGATACAACCCAAAAAGAGGGAGCTACAGAAGAATTGTTCACCAGAAACTCCTGATTTTGATATTTTTTTCTTACCTGGTTCAGATCCATGCTGCCCGATTTGTCTACGTAATAACTTAAAAAAGGCGAAATATTTATAGATACCGATTGCTCCTGATCTAGAACAATATTTTTAGAATATAAATTACCGGCAAAAAAATAAAAGGTAAATATTAAGATTATCACTCTCATTTTTTTAAATACCCATAACCATCAAGACCGCTTGAATCTTTAGATCGATTCTGTAAATTATTATTCCCAAATTATCATGAGATAAAGAATTTAGCTAAAGTCTGCCCTCAGTACCCCTGGAGTTACCAGAATCTGGAGCGATAAATATATTCAATATAATGGAATTTTAAAAAAACTCATCTACAAAGTTCGACGGCTTCGCAATCACAATTGATACCATAACCTATTCACCGGCTTCATCAAGAAATACATGCCAGCAGTTTTCACCTCTCTTTCTAGCCTCAAACATCGCATTTTCTGCATTCTTCAATAAAGTAATTGCAGAATCACTTTTGCTGTACCCAATTGCAATTCCAATATTTGAATTTACCAAACAAGTTGCCCCTTGAATATAAAATGGTTGTTTTAAAAAACCTGTTATTCTCTGGGCAAGATCATTTATCTCTTCCATAAAGGAGAATTTTTCACATAAAACTGCAAACTGATTTTCACCCAATCGCGCAACAAAATCACCAGGCCTGATATTTTGCAAAAGAATCATTGCAATTTTTTGAATTAATTTTTCTTCAATTCCATGACCCAGAGAACTAAAAGCATCGCATGCATTTTCCAAACCTATAAATAAAATTGAAAAAAAATTATTTAAACGACCAACTCGCCCAATGGCATGATCCATTCGCTCTAACAATAATCTTTTATTAGGTAGTTGCGTTAAATCATCATGGTCAGTTCGCCATAGCTCCTCTTCCTCTGCTTTTTTTTGCTCACTATATTCATCCATTATCGCAACAAAAAATGTTTTTTTCTGCCCCTTTACAGTGGCAATAGCGGCAATTGCGGGAAACTCTGAACCTTCTTTTGTATAACCAGATATTTGACCAATTCTACTCATTTTCTGCTCCACCCGGGCTGATTCTAAATACATTTGCACATACCGGGCATGATCTTCCCTGTGGTATACAGGAACTAATATCTTTAAATTATTTCCAACAAGCTCATTCTCACCATAACCAAATGAAAAACAGGCCCCTCTATTTGCAAACCAGATAATCTGTTTTTCATCACAGAATATTACAGCAACCTTGCTCGGACTAATACCAGGATTTAAAAAAGTATCTGTGACCAGCTTACCTTTCAAGCTGCCGCTTACAGGAATAATGATCAAAAGATAACATTCGTTTTCTTCTATCATTTTTTCTGGAATTCTTTCTATAGCCAATGAAAAAGTGCATTGATCAAAAATTATAACCTCCTCCCTGTAATTGGTATTCTTATCAAACAATAATTGCAAATCACCTATATTTTTAAATTCCGGAAAAATATCAGACAGCTTTTCTCCACACACATTTTCTCTATTTTCAAAAAGCAGATTCGCAAATACTTTATTTGAAAAAATTATAGTGGTATCCCGCGTTACCATCAATACCGGAGTCATTTCAGGTTTATCAGGTCTTTGAACAACGGGATCTCTCCTCTCAGCGGTCGTTTCCATTAAATTTGTTTTCCATTCCGATAATGAATGATTATAGCGGGAAGGAATATTGGGGGGTATCAATCCAAATTTTTCCACAATATAAAATGAACCATCTGAACCGCATCTTGCTAAAAAAGAGTTCACTGCAGCATGATGAGTTCGCTTGTCCATAACTACAGATCCCTGCAAAGATTTCAAAGAAATATTTTCCATTGCTCTTAAAAATGGAATCTGTTCCAATTCTCCTGCTTCAATAGCCGCCCGGGCAAATGCATGAACACATACATAGGTGGCCTCCCCAAAATTTGTTAACATTCCATTACCTTCAGGCCAGATTCCGGTAACATTATCCATTCTGGCCAGACGATCAAGATACCTTCGGTTTTCTTTTGTATCCATTCCCATAAAATAGGTATTGCCTGAATACAAACCTTCCCGAACAAAAGGTTCCATTTGACTTGCCATCACCTCATCAAGATGCCCCGTAACTACAACCATTTTGTTTTTTAAACCCATTTCCGTAAAACGAGTTAACAAATATATCTGGTCTGATCCTGCAAAATAGGGCACAAAGATATCAGCTCCGGAGCTTTCCACCTTTTTCAGAAGATGGTTTATATTTTTGCTTCCGATAGGCAAATACTCCTCACCAACAACCTCCCCTCCGATCTCATGAAGTATCTTTTTGCCTGCATCAATAGAGCCTCTGGGCCATTCATAGTTACTCCCGGCAAAAAAAATCTTGTACCCGAATTTTTTTACCATATAAGGAATCATTTTATCTATTTGCTGATTGGGAAGGGCTGCAAAATTAAAAAAAAATGGATTATAAATACTTCCTTCATAAAAGGAAAAATTAAGATAAGGTGTTTTCTTAGGAAGCGAGACGTTATTTGCAACAGAAATTCGCGAATTAGATAGCAAATTTCCAATAATCGCAGAACACTTGTGAAATTCTATCAACCGGTTTCCTGCCGGAACAGCACTTTGCGGTAAACTACCATCATCTTCAACAATTAATCGCAATTTCCGCCCAAGGATTCCTCCATTTTCATTAATTTCTTCTACTGCAATCAGGGCCGCCCTGGAGATCTCCTCTCCATACATATGTACAATGCCGGTTAACGGGGCAAGTAGCCCTATTCGAATTTCACTCTTTTTCAATTTCCATCACACTTTTATTTAAATTCAAAACAAACCTCGCTTCTATATTTAATTTAATGTACGACGTATTATAATGATAGTTTACAACAAATCATAAAATTTTTCAAAAATAAATAGGTTTTTTTGAATATTTTTATAGTTTATTTCAGATACTCGATTTTTATTGCCAGACGATCAACCAATGATAAATTGAACCATGAACCACCTCGCTGATGAAAAAAGCCCTTATCTTCTGCAACACGCCCATAATCCGGTCCATTGGTACCCGTGGAGAGAAGATGCTTTTAATAAAGCAGTCCAGGAAGATAAACTGATTTTTCTTTCCATTGGTTATGCAACATGCCACTGGTGTCATGTAATGGAAAAAGAGTCTTTTACTGACCTGAAAATAGCCGAAATTTTAAATAGCAACTTTGTTTCCATAAAAGTAGACAGAGAAGAAAGGCCTGATGTGGACGATATCTATATGAATGCTTTGCATGCAATTGGTCAACAGGGAGGCTGGCCTCTCAACATGTTTTTAACACCCGCTTTAAAACCGGTAATCGGTGGAACCTATTTTCCCCGCGAACCAATGATAAACAGGCCATCCTTTGAGCAGCTTTTAACCTCAATGATATATCTGTGGAATACTGATCGTGAAAAAATTTTTAGCGCAGGAGAATCCATTACTGATTTTATCAGACAAGAGAATCAAGAAGCAGGTGACTTTTCGGGCCCACTACCCCATAAATGGCTGATTTCACAGGCTGTTGAACATCTTGAAAAAACATATGACCCTGTCTATGGAGGATTTTCACATAACGGACCAAACAAATTTCCTCCTTCCATGCAACTCTCTCTGCTGCTGAATATGCACCGGGAAAACAATCAAAACGAACTTCTGGAAATCTGTAAAAAAAGTGCAGTTGCCATGATTTCAGGAGGTATTTATGACCAGATCGGAGGCGGCCTTTGCCGATATGCTACCGATCAGTTATGGCGTGTCCCCCATTTTGAAAAAATGCTATATGACAATGCTCTTTTTTCCCATTTTTTAATGGAACTTTATCAATTTACAAAAGAGACTCCGTATCGCAATTTTGCTGATGACATTTACAGATATATATTAAGAGATATGAAAACCAGAGAAGGTGGATTTGCCTCTGCGGAAGATGCAGATTCTGAAGGCGAAGAGGGCAAATTTTATCTATGGAAATATGAAGAGTTTGAAGCAGCATTGAAAGATTATTTTAATAAAGAAAAAATAGTTGAACTTGCCGCCTACTTTAATATCACCAGGAGCGGAAACTTTGAAGGAAAAAATATTCTTTATATTAATACAGGAGAGAGCAATCAACAAATAACTCCATCTTCTCAGGAGCTCTCAGAGGCACGGTTATATCTCCTCGAAAAAAGAAACCTTCGAAAAAGACCACTAAAAGATGATAAAATTATTGTTTCCTGGAATGGTTTGATGATCAGTTCTATCGTTTATGCTACCCTGCTGACCCAAAACAAAACATACAAAAAAGCTGCAATTGATGCAGCTACGTTTATAAAAGAAAAATTACTCTGTGGCTCTGTTTTATACCGCCGCTACCGGGCTGAAGAAAAAGCAATTTTTGGCCACCTGAGTGACTACGCCTCCTTTGGAATTGCTGCAATTCACCTGTACCGCCTCACATTTGATAGCTCCTGGTTTGAACTGGGTCTTCAAATGGGTGTTACTATCATCGAGAAGTTTTCTGATTTATCCGGAGGATTTCACGACTCCCCGGCAGAAAACAGCGAATTAATTCTTCGCCGTTCGAATATTTTTGACGGAGTTGAACCATCAGGAAACTCTCTTGCGGCAAGATTATTTTATCTGCTTGCCGCTTACGGGGTGAATGAGGAAATTTTCCATCGCATTGTTGAAAATATTTCCGGCAGATTTTATCACAAAATGGAAAGATCACCTGCCTCACATGCGCACTTTTTAACAACACTTCACTATTATCAGAAGAAAAACCTGTCGATTGCGATTGCTGCGAACAACCATCAAATAGAGTTAGATCAGATAATTAACTTTATCAATGAAACCGTTCACCTCGATACTGCTGTCGCTCTTGAAATAAAGCAAAATATAAACAAACAAAGCGCTATTCCGATTCTTGGAAAAAAAGAGATAATCGATGGAAAATTATCTGTCTATATATGCTTCGACAAAAGCTGCCTGGCTCCCGTACACACCTTGGAAGATGTAAAAAAAATTTTATTGAATCTTTGAAAATATTTCCTTTATAATTTTTATGGATCCTTTCATTACAGCTATTTTTTAGGTACGGGCTGGCAAAGCAGTCTGGCAGCAAATGTGGAAACTATAGGCCGTATTCATATGAGCGGATCGCTTGTTAATGTCGGTCTTGGGGCAACCTGGTTTTTTTATTAACCAGATACTTTATTTCAGGATCCATTGGCGACTCTTCGGCAATATATAAAAGCATAAAGGACAGGGTTGAAATAAACTAAGGTTTTGGAATAAATGCTGGATTTGGATACCTTACCAAATTCAAAAAACATTTCGGTGTTGGTTATATGGCAGGAGTCCATTACAGCTATATTCATTTTGAAAACATTGATGTCACTATAAAATCGAAAAAAGGATATATAAAAGACAACGATTTTCCTGTTCATTCTATTATACTCTATGCCGGAGTTTTTGTATCTTATAATTAACAAGTATTAAAACCCTTCTCAATAGGTTTTAAAATGGAAAAAACTGCGATGGTACTCATTTGGCCCGATTTAACAGACTCCTTGCTACAGGTGTTTTTAAAAAGCACTTAACAAGAAAACAGAAAAGTCACTGCGCACGATGACAAGCATAAAATGCTACTTAAAAATAAACCAAAGAAAATTAATTCCTGTAAATTCAATGTTTTTTTAACATTTTATGCCATATTTACTAATTGAAATCAACATGTAAATATGACATATATAAAATCCAATATTTTTATACCTCAAACTAACGGCAATTCTGACACACTTAATTTTATTTTTAAGAGTAAATCACCCTCCATGTACAAAATCTTGAAATAAAATATCAACTTATAAAATCGTGGCACAGTGAGCAGCAGGAAAATAATTGACATCGCACTGATTATTTCATTACTCATAACCAGGTATGGAAATTATAAATATTTTCAATTTCAGATATACTTTGCGTTCTATTCTATTGATTGTATATCTTGTTTTCTTTATATACAACTGCTCTGCACAGAATATCGGATTCAAAATTGCTGCTAATGCATTATCAGGTGGCACCGGTGTATTCATGCGTGATGATGATCCGGATTTAATCAAAGAGGCGATGCCCTTTGGATTAAAAACATATGAAGCAATTCTTGAAAAAAATCCAAACCACAAGCCATTACTCCTGTCGACTGCAACTGGTTTCTGCTCATATGCCTATCTGCTGCAAAATGATGCAGAACAGATAATCGATAACAACTATGACGAACACCTTCTTTTAAAGAGCCGGGCTAAAAAACTTTATATCCGATGCCGGAATTATGCGCTACGTGCCCTTGAAATAGATTATCCTGGATTTCAAAAAAAAATTCAAAACAATAATGATACCAGCAAATCAATACTTTCGGAAACGAATGCAGAAGACTCGCCCTACCTTTACTGGGCCGGTGCTGGCTGGGTCGGTGCAATAAATCTTGATAAATCTGATACAGGAATGTTAATCGATCTACCCACTGCCGGAATGCTGCTCGAAAGAGTTATTCAAATCAACGATACCTTTAATGAAGGAGCCGCATATGATTTGTTGCTCTCCTATGAAGCTTCCCGGCCCGGAGGAGATCTGAACAAAGCCCGCCACTACTATAACAAAGCGTTAAACATTTCAAAAGGTAAACGGGCAGCGTTATATCTTAACCTTGCTGAAAATGTTTCTGTACGGGAACAAAACCTCGAAGAGTTTAAAAATTTACTTGATCGGGCGCTATCGCTAGAGGTTAATGCCTATCCAGAGCTGACTCTGGAAAACAGTATTGCTCAAAGGAGAGCTTTATGGTTAAAAAAAATAACCTCTGACCTCTTTTTATAACCGCAAATGCAAAAATAAAATCTAAACAAAAGGAAATGACGACATTATGAAAAAACTAATCGCAATTCTTATATACTCAATGCACACTCTCTCATTTGCCCAGGGAAAAGAGACACAGACCATAAAACTGGGCACACTTGCCCCAGAGGGTTCCGTATGGTATAATGCTCTGAAAGAGATGGGCAATAAGTGGGAAACCATATCCAATAATTCGATCAAGGTTAAAATTTATCCGGGAGGAGTCGCCGGAGATGATATTGACATGGTGAGAAAAATCCGGATCGGACAACTTCAGGGTGCGGCGCTGACAAGTAATGGAATGTCCAATGTTACCCCTGAAATGGAGATCTTCCAGATGCCCATGCTGCTTCAATCTGATAGTGAACTTTATTATATCAGAGATAAACTGGCTAAAAAACTGGAAGCCAAAATGGAAGAGCAGGGCTTTACAGTATTGTACTGGACAGAGATCGGCTGGGTCTATCTTTTTTCCAATCAAAAAGTTACCAACCCTGATGACCTGAAAAAACTCAAACAGTGGGTCTGGTCCGGCAGCGTCATCTGGACAGAAGCTCTGAAAAAACAGGGCTACAATCCTGTTCCCCTACCCTCAACAGAAATTCATACCGGCCTGACCTCGGGGCTGATTGACAGTTTCTCAACAACACCTGTCGTTGCGCTCTCTTATCAATGGTTCGGTCAGGCAAAAAATATGATGGATATGAAGTGGGCGCCCTTTATTGGATCAGTCATAATCTCTACAAAAATATGGAAAAAACTTCCGGAAGAGTTAAAAGAAAAAATGATACAAGCAGCAAAAGAGTCATCAGAAAACGCAAGAGTTCAAATTAAAAAACTTGAAAAAGATGCCATAGAATCCATGCAAAAATATGGTTTAAAAGTAAACCATGTCACACCTGCAGAACGTCTGCTCTGGCAACATGAGCTGGAAATGACCTACCCTATGCTTCTGGAAAAGGTGGTTCCTAAAGAAATTTATGCAGAAACTGACTCCCTGCTGAAAGAGTACCGGAGCAAAAATGGGCGTAAATAACCTCAATACAAGGTTATCTGTATCACTATTTCCATCGTTTATACATAAAATCGAAAACAGTCTGGGCATAGCAGCACTCTTGCTGATGACCTTCTTGCCTGTTCTCGAATTGATCCTTAGAACTTTCTTTAAAACCGGGCTAATGGGCTCGACAGAAATTGTACAACATCTCTCTTTATGGGCAGGTTTCATCGGGGTAGCTCTTACCTCCAGAGAGGGTCTCCATTTAAGTCTCTCTTCAGGCATCTCTGTGATACCCAAAAAATGCAGCCGCCTCGCAACAACCATTACAAACACCATCTCGACCACTGTCTCGGCCGCTTTGACCTGGGCTTCATTTCAACTGGTTCTACTGGAAAAAGAATCTGCCGCCACAGTGGGGGGATTCATACCAACATGGATCGTTGAATCTATTCTGCCCATATCTTTTCTTTTCGTGACGATACGTTTTATATGGTCTGTAAAAGATAAGACATCTATTCTTATAACGGCCACAGGGCTGCTGATTGCATATATATACGGATTCCATCTTGAGCCATACGCATCGATTCTTGCCTGGCCCGCAATCTCACTCCTTCTTCTTTCGGCATTTTCAGGAACACCGATTTTCATTCTTCTGGGAGGAGCAGCCCTTATACTTTTTTTCGCTACCCAGGTTCCCGTCGCGGCAATTCCTGTTGAAACCTACCGTATTGTAGTCTCTCCCTCCATACCGGCAATTCCTCTTTTTACACTCACAGGCTTTATCCTTGCAGAGAGCAAAACATCTGATCGTCTGGTAAATCTTTTCAAAGCTCTTTTTGGATGGATACCTGGAGGCCTGATACTTTCCACAACACTTGTATGTACATTTTTTTCTACCTTTACCGGAGCCTCAGGTGTTACCATTTTAGCCCTGGGAGCACTTTTACTTCCTGTATTAATCAACAACGGATACTCTGAAAAATTTTCCATTGGAATTATAACCTCGACAGGATCCATAGGTCTGCTCTTTCCCCCCTCTCTTGCTGTAATTTTATATGGCGTTATAGCTCATGTTCCCATTCCCGATCTTTTCAAGGCAGGTATTATTCCAGGCGTATTAATGGTCGCAGTCATTGCCCTGTATGGAACCCTGCAAGAAAAATATGATAACATTGAAAGACAACGGTTCAATCTGAATGAAATAAAAACGGCAATTGTGGCTGCAAAATTTGAAATAATACTCCCCATTATAATCATAGTTTCCATGTTCGGGGGTTATACAACTCTCATCGAGACAGCAGCACTTGCCGCTGCATACGTTTTTATTATTGAAACTTTTGTCTATCGTGACATTCATCTTTTCAAAGATATGCCGGGTATACTTGTAAAATGCCTTGTCATGCTCGGAGGAATTTTTGTCATATTCGGAGTAGCAATGGGTCTTACCAACTTTCTGGTAGATGCCATGATCCCCATGAAAGCAGCAGAATGGGTGCAAAATAATATCGAATCAAAATATATATTTCTTATTGCACTCAACATTTTTTTAATTATCGTAGGATCCCTGATGGACATCTTTTCAGCCATTGTTATTGTCGTTCCCCTGATTATTCCTATCGCAGAACTCTACTCGATTCATCCCCTTCATCTGGGCATGATCTTTCTGCTGAACCTCGAACTGGGGTTTCTGACACCTCCCGTGGGAATGAATCTTTTTTTAGCCTCTTACCGGCTTGATAAACCGCTAATTACAGTTTACAAAAGCGCACTGCCTTTTCTCTTGCTTCTTTTAGGGGTAGTTCTTCTTGTCACTTATATACCCTGGCTGGTTATAGGAACTTGATATGAGAACTTGATATGGAAATCATGATTTATGTATTTTTCGGGCTGCCTTCAAACGCCTGTATTTAGAACATTTCAAATTGCCAGCTGATTTTTTACGCCTGAACAAAAATATAATTTTCTGTCAGATTCTGTCAGATTCCCGTTAATCAAAAAATCATGAAAATAAAAATTCATTTTCATGCAACCATGAATACAACCAAATATAAAACGGTAAAGAAAAATAGTTTACAGCTCTTGTTTTGCTTATACTTTCAACAATGAATGCAAACCAGATGATCTCTCTTTCCGCAATTCTGGGAGCTACAGTTGTAGCCCTTGGTGCATTCGGGGCCCATGCCCTGAAAGGTGTACTTGATCCCTACAGTGAAGCTATCTACTCCAAAGCTGTGCTTTATCATATGTTTCACACTATGGCTCTTCTCGCTACCGGAATCATAAAAAAAATCTACCCCGCCCTAAAAGTAGAAATTGCCGGAATATTTTTTGCGGCTGGTATTTTGCTCTTTTCAGGATCACTTTATCTTCTGGCTGTTACCGGTATAAAAAAACTTGGTATGATTACTCCCCTGGGAGGAATCTCCTTTATTCTAGGGTGGTTCCTGCTGGCATATACATTTCAGCAGGAACAGAAAATAAAACACTGAAGCAAAATCAGATGAAAAAAATTATAAACCCTCAAACCAGATCAAAAGCTAAAAAAAAATCTGAAAAAAGAGTTCAGGGTAGAGATTTAAATATTCTGCGTTCGCTTGAAGGTACGGGGCAAAAAATGGTCGAGAAAATTGTTCCTGATAAAAAAAGAAAACCTGCCAAACATAAAAAAGAACTTTTTCCTGAAGAAGAGATCTGAAATAGAAGCTGATTAGTATATGCAGTTCGCAAATATTTCCATAGCAAACTGAAAAAGCAGATAAAGCCAAAACCTTCTATAGATTCACAACTCTTGAAAAAAACCATTAAAAATAGTAGGTAGAACCCACGTAAAGATAAAACGTGTAATAGCTTGTCTGCGTAGAGACAGGACTTGGTTTTTTCCCCGTTGAAAGGGATCCCTGCTTTCCTCCTCCTTTTTGAGTGGTGGTACCAGAAGAGGTCGTGCTAACACTACTGCTGCTCAGATCTGTAGAAAAATCTACAGATATATTTTCTTTTAAATAGTAACCACCGCTTCCATCGAGACCAACGGTTTGATATCCGCTAGAATCATAACCTAAAAAGATTCCTCCCCCCAGGTAATATTGTTCCACAGAATAATCAATGCCGCCCCGAAGAGTCATATCACTGTAACCTCCCGTGGTCGAATAATCACTTGAATAGATCTCTGCCGAAGCAGACAAATCAGTTTTCTGGTTCAAATAATAACTGTACTCGGTTCCCTGGTTAAAATTGGATACTGTGATACGTTCATTGATTCCAGGATAATTATATCCTTCTATACCGTAACTGCTGAATATCTTCCACCCAAATGCCTCCGAATCATAAAAAAACGTTATCTCGGGCTCTACCTCCTGATAATCATATCGGCCGAGAGAAAACCGGGGCGCCAATGAAAGACTCCAGAGATTGTTTAGATAATATGTTACCGAAATATCACCGGTGTATTGAGAAATAAAAAGGTGATCACCCTTTCCATTATATAATGCTTTGTTATAACTATACTCTGAGTAAAATTTACCCGATATTTTTTTGTTAAAATCGCTTTTTACGAGAAAGTTTGCTCCTGCGTCGAATATGTTTAAATTACCAGAGCTGAAACTGCCGTAGACCCCTGTCTCAAAATCAGCAGAGTATATTTCTTTGAATAAGAAAAATATATTTATAATAGACAGAACAATTATTTTATTTTTGTATTTCATTAATAACAACTTGATTAATATTAAAACGTTCAAAAAATACAGTGGAAACAGTTTAAATGCTTCCACTGTATGAAAGATATTTATTTTTTCTTATCTTTTTTTTCTTTCTTGTGGTCTTTATGGTCTTTGTCATGAGCGTGTTCTGATTTCATTTTCTCGCCCTGTTTACCTTTATTTACCTCTTCGGATCTTTCAGAACCTTTACTGTCAGATTTGGCTTCATCAGCATCTTCAGCATCATCTTTTTCTTGCTCAGTAGATTCTTTTTGGGTTGCTGTTGCTTCTTCATTCTCGACTGCGAAATATCCGCCCACCAGAGAAAATGCTAAAAATAGACTTAGTAATTTTTTCATTAATACCTCCATAGTATTATATACTGTAAAAAATTTTATACAATTTTTATGAAAGTGTCAACAAGAATAAGTAAATTAAGGAATTTTTTGTGAAATATACTGATCACCACCCATTGCAAAGAGCAAAATCATGACAAGAAAATAACTTTAAGATATGAATCTCTGCAGATGCAGATGCGTTAAAAAAAATAACCTGCGATTCGAAACGTTAGATATCCAGGCGTAATAAGGCGACCTGCCTGAAAAATTGAGCATCAGTGACCTAACCACAAAGGTTTGACCACATGATGCGCAACTATTTTCAAGAACGAAATTTAGCTAATATTGATTTTAGAAATGAAACAATATCGTTCTCTTTTTTCTTTGGCTCAATCAACTTGGTGAAAGAATCCACACTGCTCATATGGCTTTGTGAAGCTGAACCGGCCGCAGGAGCTGTTTTTTTTATGGGAGCTTTTGCGCTGCTTTTTGGTGCAGCCTTTTTAGCTGGTGCAGCTTTTTTTGCTGGTGCAGCCTTTTTAGCTGGTGCAGCTTTTTTAGCTGGTGCAGCCTTTTTAGCTGGTGCAGCTTTTTTTGCTGGTGCAGCCTTTTTTGCTGGCTCACTTTTTTTACTACTACTTTTTGTCATACACCCTCTTTAATTTTTAACTTATGGCTTTATGGTATTTAAGTCTCTGCCATTGGTTTACCACAAATCTCTTGCTACTTTTTATCTTACAACAGCATATTCTGAATAAATAACGGAGTGTCAATAAAATTATAATTTTCTTATAGAAAAGAATGAGATCCGGCAGAATAAAAGAAAAAACTCCTGCAGCAGTTATATGCAATATGCAAGATTTACTCACTTACACCTTTTGTCAAATAACCCACTACTTCCATTATTTGTTTTCCAACGATAGGCTTGGTAAGATATCCATCGAATCCATTTGTCAGGCAAAGTAGTTTATCATCGACGCTATTATTTGCCGACAATGCTATAACAGGTATTCTGGAGATTTCCGGGTCAGAATTATTTCTAATTCTTTTAGTCGCCTCAATACCATCCATGACCGGCATCAGGCAGTCCATTAAAATCAAGTCAAAACTTTTTTCTTCGAGCAACTTCAAAGCCTCTTCACCATTTTCAGCAAATGATACGTCGTAATTTCCCCTATGAAGAATAGCCCGCAACAATTCACGATTCATCTCGTTGTCATCTGCAACCAGAATATGGGGATTTCTGCCTGTGATATGGCCTGTTTTTTCTGATTCTGACCGTTTGGCTGGCGTAGAGATCTGTAGATCTGTAACACCGAAACAATTCATAATGTCGTCAAGCTGGTAAGGCTTGTCAAGATGCAGAACAATACTCTCCACATAAGACTCTGGAAGAGAACTCTTCTCTACATTCGCTTCGCCCTGCACAGAAATTATATATTTCTGATTTTTCCGGGTAAGATTTCCCACCACATTTTTTTGAAAAAGTGGAACCAGAATATCCTGATCAATGAAAGCGAAACTCTCTCTTTCGCTCCATTCTTTTAACTTTTCCACTGTCACCATATCAGGGTCGATAAATTTTACTTGAAGTTTCATGTTTTTCAAAACAGAACTTAAATATTTTTCGGACTCTTTCTGATTCAGGCACAACATGGCCTCGCTTGACTCAAGCTTTTGTAGGTCTTCTGGCTTGAACCGGTTATGAAAATCTATTTTAGCATTAATTTCTACGGGCAACTCAACCCAGAACTCGCTCCCCTCACCTTTTGAACTATGAAAGCCCCCCTTTCCATTCATTGCCTTGATGATTTTTTCAACAATTGCCAGGCCAAGACCTGTCCCGCTTTCTTTTATAGATAAATGAGAATTTATCCGCGTAAATTCATTAAAAATATCCTTTTTTTTATCTTCGGGAATTCCAATGCCACTATCTTTTACCACCAGCTTCAGCCATGATTTCTCCTCTTTTTCTTCCATTGAATAACTCAGGTTAACATACCCCTTCTCGGTATATTTCAGGGCATTGCTGAGCAGATTTATTAAAATCTGGCGAAACCTGTTTTCGTCAAGGGTGATGTCATAATTTTCTGCTTTGGCTGTTTCGATTACCATATCGAGCTTTTTTTTCCGGGCAATCAATTGAAGTATCTGGGCACTCTGATAGATGGATTCATTAAGAGAAAAGCGAAATGAATTTAAATTCAGTTTACCCGCTTCAATAAGTGAAAAATCCAGTATATCATTTATTATGGTCAGCAGGTGATGCCCCGAGTTGCTGATCATTTCAAGATATCTTTTCTGCTCATCACTCATATGTGAATCCAGCAATACATCTGTAAAACCAATAATACTGTTCATGGGTGTTCGAATTTCATGGCTCATAGAGGCCAGAAACATACTTTTTGCTTTGACAGCCTTTTCTGCGACCTCTTTAGATTTTTGCAGCTGCTCGTTTAAATGCATTAAATTTGCAAAAAGTTTTGTATTAAAATATTTTTGCGCAATAGTTGCCTGAACAGTTTCATATCCCTGCTTTCCAAATATGGCAAGAGCAACTGAAAAAATAACAAAAAACAGAAACATATAATTTGATAATAAATGATCCAGCATTAAAAGCTGATAAGAGATTGGAGCAAGGTCAAAAAAAATAAAAAGTAAAAAAGCATTTCTTACGGTTGACAAACTATAGGTGGCCCCTACAGCCATTCCCCCGGAAACAAATGCAATAAGCGTAAAAAAGTTTAAAGCACTAAGATTAGTGAAAGGGAAAAAGGCAATGATTCCCCATAGAATACCCGATAGGGCAACCTGGACAGTAAAGATGCGTTCAAAATGTTTTGCCTGAACAAAATCAAACTCTTTTCCTCCACCCATTACATATTTACCATAAAAAAATCTTAAAAAAGATAAAGCTGTTTGCAAGCCAAACCAGACCAATAGGTAAGTATCAGCAACGAAATTCCATAAAAAAAAGAGTAAAAGAAGCGCATTTATAAAACCTACGATCAGACTGACTCTGGCCCTTTCATAGGAAATTCTGATGAGACCGATATAAACCTCTTTTTTTTGCTCTTCTAAATATTCATTTCCATTATAATCCAATATCATGTTTCCATCCTGGCCTAAATTATCTAAGACGACTCTTTTTATCTGGTTTAATCAAGGAAGCTACAGCTTTCCCATATGCTCTTGCAGATAATCATCACTACAAGCTATAAAAAATATATGTTCGAGTCTATTATATGTTCAAAAATATCAGAAGTTTGAATGTTTCGCTACTTGCCATTTTTCTTAAAAAGAACCAATTTCACTCACTTCCGAAAAATCCGCTTATATTTAAATATTTTTAAGTAAATTCATACTTGCCTATAAAGTATTTAAAAATAAAGCAGAATAGCTACTATTTTTTCAGAAAAATTTTCATTTTTACCATACGCTTACAAGCGCTACCATTATACCTGCGCTCGCAACGTACGAATATAATATAATGTTAGACGGCGACCACCTGTTTTTTTGGATAATTTTTATGTATGTCCGTTATCACAATCTTGTTTGCAGAATGTTTATTCTTGATGAGGTGCACCTGAGTCCCGATCTTCTGCTGGAAAAGTTATCCATGCCCTGAGCCGATCTGAGGTTGTCTGGGGCTTTAAATTTTGAAAGGAAACAGGATAGTATTTCTTCTCATCGCCCGGCAAATTTAAAAATTCTACGATAGAAGAATGAAATTGTTTTTCGTCTTTTTCCGGCTTGATAATCAAGGCAATCGCTGAACCACCTTCGCTCTTGATTTCCCGAAATGGGCATGCAAAACCTGTGAAATCTGAAACCAAATGGCTCTCGTGGTTTTCCTGGAGCAAGTATTTGTCACCTTTTTTTAAATCAGGTTTTCAGCAAAATCAAATCCAGAACCGTAAAATATTGCCTGCGGAAATGATCTTTTTTTGATGAAGTTGCTTAAATAAAACTGGACATAGTAAAATAGATAAAAAGTTGGTGTGTGCAGGGTCTGAATAAATAATCATACATCGCACGGGGTAAAAATGGCAAAAATTAAAGTAGGAATCAATGGATTTGGAAGAATCGGTAGAAATGTTTTCAAGGCTGCCTTTGACAGGGGCGACATTGAAATTGTTGCAGTAAACGATTTAACAAACAGTGCGACTCTGGCACACCTTTTAAAATATGACTCTATTTTCGGGCCCTGGGATAAAGAGATCAAAGCAGAAGGGGATTATATATATGTAAACAACCAGAAGGTTAAAGTTACCGCATCTGCAAAACTCGAAGATTTAAAATGGGGCGAGATGGGTATTGATGTTGTAATCGAATCAACCGGCCGGTTTACAGATAAAAAAGATGCAGCCCTTCATATTGAAAAAGGAGGCGCCAAAAGAGTTATTATATCTGCCCCTGCAAAAAATGAAGACATCACTATTGTTCTGGGAGTAAACGAAAAAAACTACGATAATAAAAAACATTTTATTATTTCTAACGCCTCTTGTACCACAAACTGCCTCGCACCTGTTGCTCATGTACTTCATGAGGCCTTTACCATAAAAAGCGGTTTAATGACAACGATACACAGCTACACCAACGACCAGCAGATACTTGATCTACCGCACAAGGATTTAAGACGGGCACGTGCAGCTGCAGTATCTATGATACCCACCTCAACAGGTGCTGCCAAAGCGGTCGGCCTCGTTCTTCCGGCTCTAAAAGGAAAGCTTGACGGACTCGCTATTCGTGTACCTACTCCTAATGTATCGATCATTGATCTTGTTGTAGAGGTTGAGAAAGCCACTTCTAAAGAAGAAGTTAATGCGCTGTTAAAAAGTAAAGCGGAAGGAGCTTTAAAAGGTGTTCTAGGTTTCAGTGAAGCTCCTCTCGTATCAAGAGATTTCGTAGGCAACCCGCTCTCTTCCATTATCGACGCCGAGAATACAACGGTTATGAACGGTCATATGATAAAAATTCTCTCATGGTATGATAATGAGTGGGGTTACTCCAACCGTGTTGTTGATCTGATTGCCTACGTTCAGGCATAATTAACGCATCCATTACACCACTATTGTAAAAGCTGATTCAGCAATCTGAAGAACTCTTCTTTTTGCGAATCAGCCTCCGAATATTTTACCCAAAAACACATCCCAGATATCGAGCCCGATTACATAAATACCAAGTGTTACCAGAAATACAAGAGAAAAACGAATTGCTGTTGTTATAACCCGTAAAGGAAGGGGTTTGTAAAAAAACTCTATCAGATAAAAAAATATATGTCCGCCATCAAATACAGGAATCGGCAGAAGATTCATTATTCCCAGAACAATGGTGATGTTGGCCATCAGAAAAAAATAGGTATCCCAGCCGACCTCTACCGATTTTGCAGCTATGGCCACTATTTTCACAGGTCCTGAAACACTTTTTCGAAAAGAAAGTTGCCCTTCTATTATTCGCACCAGACCCACTACCGTGCTTTTCATCATAAAAATAGAGTAGTCTACTGTATTTGTTAAAATTGCAACAGGAGATCTTGAGAGATTGGCTCTTTCGGGTTCGACCTGCTCTACCAGACTTACCCCCATCATTCCTCGCGACTCAATAGAGAGCTGGCAATCTATGTTCACCGAGCCAACCCGGATTTTAACCATTTTATTATTTTTAATATTTGTTTCAAAAGCAGATTTAAACTCTTTCCAGGTGGAAAAACTTTCATTATTTAAAAAAATATTACCCAGACGTGCACTATCCCATGAACCCACCTCAAACCTCGGAATAGACCTTCCGGTCTGTATGTCATAGGCCTTGTCTACAACAAGTACCTCTCTTGTTTTTACCGGAAGTACAAGATTCATCTTCTCTTCAGCTGAAGGAGAAAATAAAGAGTTCGTGCTTCGATTTACTTCAACCGTTACGCTTTGATCTTGATGCTGGTTTAAAATAGATCTTAACTCATCAATCGTATATATGGGAATTTTGTTGACCGATACAATTTTATCACCCTCTCTTAAAACTGTTTTATCAAAAATGACACTCTCTTGAACAACAAGGTACTGTTTTCCTGCGGGTTGAACTCCTATAAACTGTGGAGTCCCCGGATCTGAGACCTCACCAAATACGGTAAAATCCAGAATAGCCCCACCGCGCTCGACCTCAAGATTTAATTTACTTTCTGAGGCCATTGCTATGTAATAATTGATTTTTTCAAAAGATTCCGTTGCATAACCATTAACCGAAAGAATACGGTCTCCGTCTTTCAGGCCGGAAATATAAGCAGGTGATTTTTTATCATGAATCTGGATTTTATTCGTTAGAGGTTGCCATCCGGAAACAATCAGAAAAAAGATTACAAATATTCCCAGTAAGAAAGAAAACATGGGTCCGCCAAAGGCAATTAAAATTCTCTGCAGCGGGCCAACAGAAAAAAAATCCCCCTTTCGGTGTTTTTTGTACTCGCGTGTTATATCATCTCCATAAAATTGCACATATCCACCAAGGGGTATCGCTGTAATCTGATAAATGGTTCTTTTAAATCTTTTATAAAAAAGCCCTCTACCATACCCAATTGAAAATACTTTGGCTCTTACCCCAACCAGTTTAGCCATTAAAAAATGACCCAGCTCATGGAAAAAGACACTTATACCAAGTAAAAATAGTGCTGCTAAAATTTTAGTTATCATAATGAATTGTAAGGGTCTTATTTTAAACCTTTCCTCATGTGGCAATTAGTTTATAATGGGTTTAAAAGAAACTTTCTGCGAAGAAAAAAAAGAGAAGAAAAAGAGCTTCCAACGTTAAACAGGAACTCCATGGTAATTAAAAAGGTAATGGAAAATGGGGAGATCACTCTCCCCGAAATCTTTATTAAAGACTACACTGCTCGATCGTGTTTCCTTTACTTATACATTTTGAATCTAATGGCCGATAAGGTTTTGTTGAAAGGTCAAGTCTTATTTGAGCTCCAAACGATATCCACATTTTTTCTGTGAAATATTCTACCTTTGAATCAAAAATATATCCAAAATCAACATTAATACCCCAATATTTATAATCACCTGCTATTTTAAAACCGCCACCCGGGCCATTTAAGTAAGGAGATGTAGCATACAGTAACTCAAGAGCTACAGATGTCATCATGGTATAATGACGAATTTTATTTTCTTTTTCTGTACGAGCGTCCCATGTGGCCAGATCAAATTTCTCACTTGTACGGTAGCCAAATCCTGCTCCATAAATAAATCCCATTCCTCTGGGCTTTGAGGGGTCATAAAGATAATTCAAACTTTTATTCACCATATTATCCATATTCATACCTTTGAATATTCCATAATATGCAACTCCATATTCAGTTGGTGCCTTCAGGTGAGTTACCTCAACGACTCTTACATTACCTGAATAGTAGCTCCCGAGTTCGACATTTCTGACTTCATTTAAAAAATTTCTCTTTGCGTAACCTATTCGGGCAGTAAAGTTTACACCCGTCACCGTACCACTGCTGACTTCACCGTCTCCTGAAAAATAGATTCTCGGTAAAATTGCAGAATCAAACATGGTTACATTCCCGCCATAAAGCAAGCCATGGAAAAAGCTATAAGCAATCGTTGGTCGAAAAGTAAAGTCCGGGTGATTAGATTTGGCATTTTGAATTTCATAATAAAAATCAACCTTATCACCATCCGCTGCTGATATTATTGTGGTACCCCACAATAAAGCTATCCATATAATTAATATTTTTTTCATTATTCCTCCTGAATTTTTTTATTTTAAAGTTTAATCTGATGTTAACAAAAACAGATTTGACTTGTCAAATATTTAATGCCATTTAGCTATTCAAAATAAAATAAATTGTTTTAATCAGCCTATATCTCAAATTCAAATTATTTTAGTTAAATATTTGTTCAACTGACACTCACAACCATCGGCTAAAAAAATCAGTAGTATTTTAATGATAAACAATGCAGCATGTGGAACTATTATAGAGCTTTCAAAAAAATTCTGCAGAGATATTAAGTTTTTTTAAACCTGGAATATTTTCCATATTCCAGGAATTTATATACTTTTTACTGCCCTTATTGCTGATAACAATGTATTCAGAACTAAATAATTTATTTTTCACCATCAAAACAGCTACGCACTCCCGCCTCAGTAATGATAAATCCAACCGACTTGTCATGCGGTTCCCGGGGAATTTCGCTCAGTACCTGCCATTCAAAGCCGATAAAAACTGTTTTTTCAGAAGAAAATTTTTCGAGCAGCCTGTCATAATATCCTCTGCCTCGCCCCAATCGAAATCCATTTTCATCAACATATAGTGCAGGAGTTATAATTAAATCTATATTTTGAATATCCAAACATGATCCATTTGCGTCAACAGGCAGCAAATCAACACCAGATATCAACGGATAATAGATTATAAGATTTTGTTGCTGCAGAACATCAAGCACCGGAAACTCTATTTTGAAAGGTTTGTAGGCCATTATTTTTAACAGCTTGCCCGATGAATTGTTTTTACCCTTTAAAAATTTTTCAAAATTCAATTTTATTTCTAATATATTTTGCCTGAAAATCTCAGAATTCTGCCTGAAATTTTCAAAAAAAGGAAAAAACTGTTTTCTTAATATATCTTTTTTTTTATTCATTTTTAATCATAAAATATAAATTTTGTTGTATATTTATATAAAATATCGATTAATAGATAAGAACCATGCTGAAAAGAATAATTCCAGTATCTGTAATATTAATCATTTCGTTAAATTTGCCATTTTGTGGAACAGCAACAAAAAGTACATTGCCTCAAAAAAACAACTGGGTTGAGTTTGCACCGAATAGTTACAAGTCCCTTCCTGCTGAATTTCAGGCAGAATCATTTAAAGAGATAACATTCGAGGAACAATATATTAAAGTTGCAATGTACGCTACGAAATTTTCAAGGGGAAATGCACTTTACATTGAAATTACCGAAAAAGAACCCTCGATCAGAATATCTGATCTGCAAATGAGCTCATCCGGAAAAGCCATTCTTCTTCACCATACCAACAGAATATACCGTGGATTTTCCGGAATTGATTTAAATTATACAGGTCAGAAAATTGTTTATAATATAATGCTGAAAGCAGGAAACGAATGGTACCACCACTCATACAATCTGGATCTGGAAAAAAAACAGTATCTCACCTCAAACACCCCGTTAGATCTCAGTGCAAGCCTTAACCAGAATCAACTATCCAGAAAAGAAATTGAAATGAAAATATCGCAATCAACGAGAAAAAAAGAGGAGGCTTTAAATGTTTACAACAAAAGCTTAATCGGAAACAAAATTGCCTTCCCTGTAAATTCAAATGTGATTACTTCTCCTTTCGGGGTATCCCGGGTGTATCATCGTTATACATATGAAGGAGATAAGAAAAAAAAATTAAAACCTTCAGTCTCTGTACATAAAGGAACAGATTTCAGAGCCCGTATGGGCGATGCAATCTACTCTATCGCTGAAGGCAAGGTTGTACTTGCAGACGAGCTCTACTTTGAAGGTAATTGTATTATCATCGACCATGGAAACAGAGTATTTTCAAGCTATTTTCATTTAAGCAAACTGCTTGTAAAAAAAGGAACAATTATAAAAGCCGGTGAAGTTATTGGTCTCGCAGGTGATACCGGAATAAGCACTGCGCCTCACCTGCATCTTTCGGTTCATATTGACTCAACTTTAGTTGATCCTCTCTCTTTCATCTCTTTGCCCGTCAAAGAGTAAAATTTATTCCGGGCAAGGTAATAGTGATAAAAAATTTGCCAGAAAATAATGGAAACCAGTATCAATTGAACGATATTCACAATATTCAGATTCAAACTTAAAATTAAAAATAATACTAAAAAATAAATTACAATCTGAAAAAAGATCTTTTTCCTTTGGCCCATTTCATTCTCTTCCCTGCCTGTCAAAGAAGGCAATTTTAGCATGGCAGTTAAATAAAGTAATCCGTAAAAAACCAGAAATCCATATCCCACAAGATAATTTGTTAAACCACTATCATCGGGCGGGTTTAAATAAATTATTTTAAAAATATAAGCTGATATAAATAAAACCTGGATGAATAATAACAGGTTTTCAACAAATTTTAATTTTTTATGAAAAGTTAAAATAGCTTCCCATGCAGAGACTCCAACTATAAAGGTGACATTTGCAGCAAAAACCAGTTGAAAAATCACAGGATTTTGATCATGAACAGCGGTCCAGAGAATCAGGGAGAAGAACAAAAAAAAGTACAAACCATAATAAAAATATTTTACAATCTTTTCGTTTCTCGCTGCCTGAATTCCAGATGAGTTAGCGTGAACCAATTGGGCCCATAATATCAAAAAAAAACCTGAAATTGCAGAATGAGAATGGAGTTTAATCGAATGAACAATACTGCTTCTAAACCAGTTGCCCTCCATATTTGCCACCAGTAGTAATCCAAACATGATCGCCTGAAAAAGAAAAAAAAGGGAGGTCATTGAAATCCATCGTGGCAATTTTCCGGCAATTTCCTTTTTTTTTCGAGTTGCACGATAAAAAATAATAATCCATATAAATACCGACAAAAAAACTCCTGAAGCAGAAAAATATAATAACAAGAAATAATTGGTGCTAAATAGCGCATAAAGAAAAAAAGGCAATGAAATTTGATGAAGAATAAAATGTATAAAAAAAAGCGTCCGGTCAATCAGTTTCGCAAAATAAAAACCGGTTTTATAAAGCGCAAAACCGGCATAAAGGGGAAACAGTATACCGAGGGTAAACATATGAGTCCAGGTAAACACCTTTGCATCCAGAATTGTATCAAATTGCTCTACATAAAGAACCCCATATATCAAAGCAATATAACTATAAATGGCAGCTGGAATTGTGTAATAAGAGATCATTTTTTTATATTTTAATCTTTTTTTTGCTTTTAAAAAGTTTTTTATTAAACTAACAAGATGAGTTGTTGTTCTGTAAACAATAAAAATGGAATAGGATGCTTCTTCTCTAAAGAGGCAAAAAATTTCAATAAACGATACACTCGAAAAGGTTTTGAAAAATCTCAAAAGCAGATTCTCGAATACCTGATCTCTGGAAAGGTCAACGGATTATCTATTCTTGAAATTGGATGTGGAACCGGTCATCTGCACCGCTACCTGCTAAACCATGGAGCCTCTTCAGCCATCGGAGTAGACCTCTCTGAAGAGATGATCAACCTGGCAAAAAAGCATGCGATCAATGAAAAATTGGAACCCAGGGTCACCTACTATACCGGAGATTTTATTGACTTTTCAAACCAGATAAATAAATGTGATATAGTGTTACTTGATAAAGTTATATGCTGCTATCCTGAAGCCATGGATCTGGTGTTCAAATCAATGCAAAAAGCCAAACAGTTATACATTTATACTATACCAAGAAATAAATGGTGGATTCGTTATGGAATAAAAGTCACTGCATATTTCTTACAACTATTTCGATCCGGATTTTTCCCCTATTTCCATGACCATGAAAAAATAACATCTCTTTTAAAAAAGCATTCCTTTTACCCGGATTCCATAACGCACTCTTTTGCATGGGAAACTTATATATTTTCATACAACAAGGGGAAAAAAAGGAAAACGGAATAGATAATACCATGGTATCATGACAAAAAATAAATTTTATAGTATAATTATATAAATGGTAAGTGTAAAAAATAACATGCAAATCCATTATCAGGAAAATATATCTCATATAAATGACATATTGGCTAAAGCTGCGACTACCATTTCCGAGTGGCGTATGAATGATGATGATATAAATGATACCATGCTCATCATTGAAGAGATTGCAGCAAATATCGTTTATCATGGCTTTCAAAAAAACGATATTACCATCTCATCCAGGGAAATAAAATTCAAAATAAAAAAAATGGACGACCAGATCAAAATAATCTTTTGCGACAGATCACCCCGGTTTAACCCGATATTACATCAATCTGCCCAGATTAAAAACTATCTACAACTAAACATGATTGGGGGACTGGGAATCCACTTCGTAAAAACATTAACCAAGAAAATTCAATATCGCTACATTAACAGCCATAACTTTCTTGTTTTAACCAAGTCCCTTCAATAATTCATATATTTTTTCTTTTTTCATCTTGCCACGATGTATCTGGATTCTTAAAATTTCTCAAAATAAAGCTTTATGATAGAAAATAGATTAGAAGAAAATTATACGGTATACATTGATTTTTTAAAAAAAAATCTTTCTCCCTACCGGTATAAACATAGTTTGATGTCTGCCTGGATAGCACGGGAAATTTCAAAAATTTTAAATCTGCACCCGAACCAGCAACAGAAAATAGTTACTGCAGCTTTACTGCATGATATTACAAAAGAAAAAGAGGCTGATTTTCATAAAAATCTTTTCAGAGAAAACAATCTTGAACTTCTTCTCGATACCCCTCAACCATTATGGCATGCCTACAGCGCCCCCTTTTTCATTAAAACTTTATGGAATATAGACGATCTGGAAACAGCGAATGCCATTTATTATCACACAACCGGAAAGCCTGACATGAATACGATTGAAAAAATAGTATTTGTTTCTGATTTTCTAAGTTCAACCATAAAAAATCAGGAATTTTCATTGGACAACTCTCTGGATATTGACCTGTTATGTCTTGAAAAATTGACGAATTCTTTGACAACCCTGATTCAGGAAAAAAAAGTTATTCAACATGATTCAATAAATTTTTACAACCAGTTAATTAAAAAATGAATTCAGAAACACCTTCAGGTTTTAAAAAAAAATTTTCATATTTAATATCAATAATTGCCAGCACATTATTGTTGATTACCATTGCTGGATTATCCGTATATCTTTATCGCTACCTCAGAGCAACCCATATTGAATCACTATTAAGAGAACAAAAACCATTTGGAATTTTAATAATTAACTATAAAGATCAAAAAGTAAAAAATCCTGATCTTACCTTTTTTTCTGTAGCCACATTTTATCCAAAAAGTAACCGGGTAGGCTTCGTCTCTTTTTTTCCTCAAACACGATTTACAGAGCATGAAGCCCCCCTTAAAGAGAAGGTCTCTTTGACAAGTATTGATGATATCCGTACCGAAATTTCTACACTCCTGAATATGCCTATACCTTATTATATAATTTCCGATTACCGCTCGATATCAACCCTGATTGATTTAGTCGAGGGTATCAGCTACTTTATGTGGGATCCGGATGCAATTGAAAAAGAAAATAATAATCTGCCTTCGCTTGAGTTTACCCTTGATGGATCCATGGTCGAAAGAGTGCTGACCTCAACCACTGAAAATGAGTCGGCTGCCGCATTTGAAATTTTTAAACACTATAATCTTATTTTAAATCTCTGGCAGCAACATAATGAAAAATGGACTATTGCAAGCAACCCTGCAATATTTAATTTAATGTATAAAAGACTCGATACCAACATCTCTTATAATGAGCTCTATAAACTTTCATCCATTATTATGAAGGGAGCACAATGGGTACCCTTTTTTATGGAAATACCTGTCAAAAGAGTATTTGACTCTTTTGTAATTGACCTGGATGCTACCGCCCTTTATTTAAAAAACTTTATTAAAAACATTGAGTCTATTGAAAATCCCTATTTGACCTCGATGCCGAAAATGGAGATACTAAATGGCACAGGCAAAAGTAACCTTGCCCGTTCCTTCAGAAATATGCTTGCAAAAAAAGGGGTCATTATTGTAGAGTTTAAAAATGCTGACCGTGCAGACTACGAGGAGAGTATATTGCTGAATATAAGCGGAAATAACTACTACCTGCAAAGTATGGAAAAAACACTGGGAATAAAAAACATTTATTCTGCTATAAATACCTCTTCCTTCACCGACATGATTTTAATTATCGGTAAAGATTACGAAAAATATTTTTCAAAATGAAACCGGAGATTAAAATGAACACAAAAACTGTATTGGATAGCATTACCACCTCGCTTGATGACAATAAAGCATCAAATATTATTAAAATCAACTTAAATCCCTATTATGGTTATGATGTGTATTTTATTATTGCCTCAGCAGGCTCCTCTACTCACCTGAAAAAAATTTCAAAAGATGTCCACACTACCGTAAAAGAAAACTACTCGTTTTCCAGTAAGACACCACAAGACCAGGACTACCAAAGCGGATGGGTCATCATAGATGCAGGGGATATAATTGTTCATCTTTTTCTGGAAGAGACCAGAAACTTCTATAAACTCGAAGAGCTTTGGAAAAAAGGTTTAATCGAATAGAGTATCAAGGCAATAAAATAATCACCACGCGCTCATTTTTATTCTGAACATATGGTTCATCCTCTGCTGCAAGAGGAGTAATTTCACCATATCCCTGGTAGTCCACACTCTCTTTGGAGATTCCATGAGAAATCAGGAATTTCATTACTTTTGCTGCTCTCATTTCTGTATTGAAGAGGTTTTCTTCATCATCACCGGCATCATCACTATGTACTTCGACGCGAAATCTGTAGTCAGGATATTGCCTCAATATTCTGGACAACCGTTTTAATCTTTTCATCCCCTTTCTATTTAATTCATTGTTATCAAAAGAAAGATCTGATAATCTAATCAACAGATGGTCACCTCTGTTTTCTGTAACTATGTTAGAAAATATCTCTTTATGTACTACCCGGCTTTTATTTCCCCACTCATCAGAGAGCAATAACTCGACATCATAATTAGCTGCGCTCTCCGATCGTACGCCGTTTTCTCCTGTGCCCTCCCAGTATATTTCAGCTGGAATCTGTTTGCCTGCCCATTTTCTGAAAAATTTTCGCTCAGTACCCTCGCTTTGAGATTTTTCATATATTGTCATTTCAAAAAAATCAATCTGCGATATATCTTTGCCTTTTATATTAAACCGGATACATTCATCATCACCATCATTATCAGGAGAAATTGTGCTGCTATCAGCTATAATCCTCCCTTTAGGAGAAGTGGTATCGACAAGCAAAGTCCGTTCCATAAAAACAGCATCACTAGCTGACCTCAAAAGCGTAACATAGTAATAACCATCTGGAACATATTTATCATTGTGGATATTTTTTCCGTTCCATAAATATCCTTTTTTATCAGGAACTCCTTCACCATCAATAGAATAGACAATTTCTGAACTTTTAATTTTATTATGATAACGTTCTCTGGATATATATAAATACCACCGTACATTTTTTCCTTGAACCCGAATGTCCGGATAAAAGGTTATGGTATCATACGTCTGGTCTTCATTCGGGCTGAAGCCCGTAGAGCTCATCTCTAAAGAATAGCCCACAGGAGTTATACTAAAAATATCTTTGCGCACTACCGTTGTAATATTTCCTGCACTATCTTTTACCTTAACCCGATAGTGATAATATCCATAGGGTGCATTTTTTCCTTTCTCGTCACGGGCGTCCCAGTTTATCCGGGAGGGGATATCTCCATTATCCCAGCTAAATGCTTTTAAAATATTACCCCTCTCATCAATAATCTCACCAGTTCCACTGGTTGCTGAACTATCTGTTATTTTTTGATCTATAGTAAAATTGAGAATCTCTGAATTTGATAAATAGAAAGTAGATCTATTTTTTATTTCAACCAGCGGAGGCGTATTATCCACCACAAAAGTTCCGGATATTTCATTCGTTATGTTTTTATAATAATCTTCCGCAATAAAGGAGTACCTGTATTCACCTTCTTTTAAAAGAGAAACCCTGAAAATATTATTTTTAAATACATCTTCTATTGTTTGGATCTCTCCCGATCCATCCCAGACAATGGTTGCTGGTACATATTGATATTCATCTTTGCTGAAAAAATCAAACAAAATATCCTTTATTGTTAAATTACTCTTTTTTTTACGATGATCTTTTTGAAAGGTTCTGACAATATTTCCATTGGCATTCATTATTGTCAATTTCCAGTTGACTAACGGGCTTTCTTCTTTCACACTCATTAAAAATTCCATGTATGGTTTTTGGCTGTTTTCTGAGACTGAAATATAAGAAGGGTTTATGCGAATATCTACACTAGGAGGTTTCGTATCAGGGTAATCAAAATAAATTCCGGTTCCAAGCAAATGATAAAAATTACTTTTTCGGTTATAAGTTACACCATAACGCACATTAATTTTCAGGTTAAATATATCAAACAAATAATCCATTCCCATACTATATTCAGGATTATCTGCAAATCTTGAATTGAACTGATGCCCTGTATAAAAATTCAGCCTTTTCCAGCCTGCGCTAAAACGCAATGAAAATGGAATCCTGCCCTTTTCAATTGTATCGATCACTTCCGCAGTTGTCGAAAATCTAAATTGCTGAAAATCTAAATAAGAACCTCCCCCCAGGCCTGGAACAGGTATAAACGTTTTCCTTGAAAATTTATTCTGAAAAGAACCAAAAAAATATAAATTGTTAATGGAAAAGTCATTATAATCCATAATTTTTTTTTGCGTGATATATAAGAAAGATGGTGTTATTGCGAAAAAAGTAGCCCCTCTAACATCAGCTTCTGAAACGGTTCTTGATTTTAACGCAGAATATACAGTAGCCAGGCCAGCAGAGAAACTGTCATTATACTTTTTCCCATATGCAAAACGAGCACGATTTAACGTATCTCCAGTATTAAAATATTTAACATGGGCGTAGGCTAGAGAGAGTGATCCTGGTGAAAGAGGAGATGCTATCTGGCTCCAATATCCCTGTATAGAAGGTGAGTATATTGTCGAAAAACCTATTAATGGTCTTTTTACAAGTGCTGTTACCGCAGCATTATAATAATTTGACTCATAGCTGTTCTCTTTAAATACAGATACACCACCTGATGCAGCGACAGAAGGGGTTTGGTATTCCGAGAAAAAGCTCGGTGCAGCATTCAAAGCAATCGGAATAAACCAGATAAACAGATATGTCAGTTTTCGAAAAAATATCAAAAATCTTTCCACTAAGTAAAATCAACCGGATAGCTGACTTTGAAGCCTGGTTAACATTGAACCAATGCCATCATACAGATCTTTAGCCATATCTACAATTACAGAAGGCTTATTTTTAGAAGATTTTCCGCTGCCATAGAGTTTGGACAAATACCTTTTAGCCTCTTCCAGTAACTTTATTTTTGATGGAAGATTATCGGAGAGTTGGTCAATATATTTTTTAGTCAGGTAAGCATTCAGATAAATTACACCATCGAATACCCAGTTATGATCAAGATCCGGACCTAAAATATAAGCTTCTGCCTCAACAGGTTCCTTCCCTGTCGCCATGAGTCCAAGCAGTTTTTGATAGTTTTTAACAGCTTCCATATAATAAAAATCTTTCACTTTATCAAAAGGGCGATCAGGGGCTAATTCAAAAATATCTCCAAGAAGCCATGCTGCCCGGATTGCAGATACCGCTTTTTTCATTGTGGGTGCAATAGTTGACTGTCTCAAATGATAGCAATCGACTGCATGAATCATAGAGGCCGCTCCGTGCACAAGATTTCTTTCCTGACGGAAATCAAGCTGGCCAAAAAGCATCTCATTTAATTTAATTCTATGGTCAGTGGTATCTCTGATCATTTCAATCTCATCTGTATTTAACTTGAGAAAATCCTTATTGTATGCAGAATATAGGCATTTCGGACAAACCACCATTACATAGGCCAGGGGGTAAATTAATCCGTATTTGTGACTTTTCTGATAGAGACGTCTCAATTCTGGAGTTAATTGTCCTGCAATCAAGCGGCCTCCTCCGGAAAGAAGCTCTTCACGATTATGAGTAAATTTGCAGACAGGGCAGACTGTATCTTCCTTGGAAAGAAAAGATACTCTCTTTTGTAATGCCACGTCACTCATAGTGTACAATTAATGTATGAAAAAGAGTGTAAAGAATTATTTTCCTCATCCGGGCAATTTTATTCCTTACCCGGAATGATATTTCATTCTTTTATATCTTGATTATTTCGGAAAAAAGAGATTTTTGTTTTTTTATTTTTTCCGAGCTCCCTATAATACTGATGTGTGCGCTTTTCATATAACTCTCCATCATTTCACCAACTTGACGAATATCGTCTTTTGTTGTCTGAAGAATCTGGTTTACGACTTTTTTATGATCTTCCCGGTCGACCCCATGTAATAGATCATTACGCGCTCTTACCCCTTTTTGAATATTATTTAAAGCAGGATCAAAACCTGAATAGGTACTTATTTTAATCTGCTCCAGTTCATAATCAGAAATTTTAATATTTTTAAGGGCATCTGGCAATTTCCTGTATGCCTCAAATGTAGATACAATATTAGGATCCCGGTAACTGATCAGAGTCAAATTTCCGGTAAAAGGATTCAATTTGCTGAAGTTGCCATATGCCCCCCCCTGAACCCTGATCGCATTATAAAGATAATCTCTGTCTATATATTTCCGGGCTACTTCAAGTACACCGGTATACATCGAATAATTGTTAAAAAGATTACCTCCCATAACAGCATAAACCACATCGGACGAAGTAATAAATGCCTGATTCAAGGTAATCGCTTGAAATGATAAAGCCGGTTTAGAAAAACTATTTTCGGGCAATATATTTAAAAGCTGCTCTATTTTACCCATAACCCTGTCGCGGACCTTTTTTTCCTCAACAACATGAATCAGAATATTTTTGCGATTAATTAAAATATTATAAATACTTTTCATCTTCTCAATAGCTTCACCAATCCCTGCCTCTTTTTTGTTTTTAATATTTTTGATATTTTCATATACTGAAAAACCCTCAACAGAATCATCGTAACGCCCTTTTGTGCTTAAATAGCTCATCACCCTGTTAACAGGTATATAATAACCCTCCGAAGAGATATGATAATAAAGGCCACTGAGAACTCTCTCCAGTATTTCACCAAGACGATCCCGGTTGTCAAATTGGGAATTCTGAAAAATATCCATCATTATCTGCCAGGTTTCATCCAGATAATTTTCAAAGCACCTGACCTCAAACCAGATATAAGGTTGAAAATAATCAGCTCTATTTTTAAATGAGTAGTTGGCAAATGAGGAGTTTATACCGCCCGTGAAAATATTAATTTTCTTGGCCAGCTCAACATAATCCACTTTGGAAGTTCCAATCTCTGTCATCACCTGGGCAAAAACCGTTAAATAAGGTAAAAGATCCTCTGGAATATCATCTGTCTTAAACCCGATATAAAAATAAAGAATTCCGTTTGTATTATAATCTGAAATCCAGACTGGTCTCTCCTTCAAGGTTAAAGATTCAATATTATACTTTTCATCAGAATACGTTATATCACCAAGCTTCAATTTCGGTAGCATCTGAAGCTGTTCAAGCGTATTGGAAGATTGCTGCTTCTTCTTTAAGGTCAGACTCTTTTCTACCAGATTCTGTATAGCACTCTGGTCAAGTGTTGATTTAAATTTCTTTAAATTTTCAGCCTCCAGCTTTGCCTCTTTTTCTGCTTTGGTGGTATCTGGAACCAGGGTATAGGTAACCATTGCCTTGTTTTCCAGCAGCAGTTCAGAAATTAATTTTTCAAAATATCTGTTATTAAGCGCCTCTTCCTTGATTTTTGCAAGCAAGGGCAATATATTCAGCGATGCAAAAAGATTCATATTGTAAAAAAGTGAACTGATTGACTCAATCACATAGTCAATTCCCCTTTTGGCCGAGTTCATCTGTTCCCGCTTGTGAAATTCAAATGAGTTGATTTCTGAAAGAATCAGGTCATGATCAAAGCCATTTTCAACAATATCTTTCAGTACCTTGCTATAAATATGGACAATAGTATCTTTATGTTTCTCTTTTGTCCCCATTACATATATAAAAATAAAATTATGCAGGGTTTCGTTATTGATACATCCAATTTCCGTTCCAACCCGAGCTTTTAAAATTTCCCGCTTCAACACAGATGCCTCGGAATTAATTAAAATATTCACAAGAATATCAAGGGCAAGAACTTTCTCGAGAGAATCAAGATGGCCGGTATCTACTCCTATACCAATATATATTTCACCATCTTCATCTGTAGCCGGGTAACTCTCTTTTATGTCGACCGGTTTGCTTAACCTGTTTCCGAGGGCAACCGCTATGTCAGAATCAACTTTTTGTACATGCTTGAAAAATCTTTCTTCTAAAAATGAAAGCTCCTTGTCGAGGTCAGCATCTCCGTAGAGAGCAATATTGCATTTTGAAGGGTGGTAAAATTTTTTATGAAATTCTTTAAACGCTTCATAAGTAAGGTCTGGAATATTTTTAGGCAGTCCACCTGAGCTGTGTGCATAGGTAGAACCAGGCAACAGATATTCCCCGAGTTTTTCCCACATTCCGCGAATAGGATCAGAATAGGCCCCCTTCATTTCATTCAAAACAATTCCATTAAAAATTACCGGATCACTTTCTGATTCAATATGATAATGCCAGCCCTCCTGATAAAAGGTATCTTCATCCAGAAGAGGATTTAAGGTTAAATCAAGATAGACATCTATCAGGTTAAAATACTCTTTTTCATTTCTTGTAGCAAACGGATATAATGTCTTGTCGCTATAAGTCATCGCATTTAAAAATGTAGTTAAACCTCCCTTGACAAGCTCCGAAAAAACATCTTTTACCGGATATTTAGCAGAACCCGATAAAACACTATGTTCCAGAATATGGGGAACTCCTGTTGAATCTGTCGGAATCGTCTGAAAACCTGCACAAAAACTTTTATTATTATCGCTGTTTTTTATGGCTATAACCTTGTTTTTCAATCGTGTATGTTCAAATATAAAAACATCGCATTCTATTTCACTGATTCTTTTATGGCTCTTCAGTATAAAATTATGATAAATATTTCCCTCTGTAAATTTCATTTTCGCTCCTTATTTTAATGATGGAATAGACCACTTCTGCCTGATCCGGTCTGCTCTTCCTGCTGTCAAAATGATTCTATGGCTGGTCCCAGATTTCGGGGCCCATCTCTTTCAGGTATCTCTGCGTAATATCTTTAGTATGAAATATATTTTGGGCTCTCATAATTGATAGCAGTTCATTCGCATATCCATGCAGAATGGAATATACTCCATCTCTGCCCAGAGAAATTCCTGCAATCGCAACAGGCCTACCAACCATCACTCCATCTGCCCCCAGTGCCAGAGCCTTGAAAACATCAGCCCCTCCGCGTATACCTCCATCAGCATAAACAGCTATATGGGAATATTTGGTCTTTACAAAATCTGTAATATCACGAAGCACATCATAAGCAGAAAGGGTTGAATCAATCACTCTCCCGCCATGGTTACCCACAATTACCATTCCTGCCCCAGCCTCACATGCCCTTCTTGCATCCTGTACACTCAAAATACCTTTGATAAAAAAAGGAAGGTCGATTTTCTCCTTCAACACTTTCAGTTTTTTAACACTGAGAGAAGAAGTATTTATTCCCTTTCGCTCCATAGTTGCCAGAGCTACCGAGTCAATATCAATCCCCCATGCCAGAGCTCCTGCTGTTTTTGCAGCAACCCCCCTTAAAATAATTTCATTCAAGTCACTTCTGGGCTTTAATGTTATCAACCCCGGACCAGTTTGACGCATAACCTCAAGAGCTACAAGATAACGATCAAAAGTAGCTCCATCTCCATAAACACAGGGGACCCCTGACAATCTGGAGCCATGAGCCAATTCAATTAAAAAATCATATTCACTTATGGATGCCCCCATATTGGTTTGTACTCCGGATACAGGTGCTGGTAAAACTGGTGAACCTATTTTTTGCCCAAAAAGAGTTGTTTCAAGATCCACATTTTTTTCTTTTGTAACATTAATATCATCTTCTTCATCTGATGCAAAATAGGTGGGTTGAATAAAATATTTCTTCAGCGATATACTGTTTTGACGAAAAGCATCCATGGTTCCCGTCCCCCCCATGCCGGGGACTCCTGAGGCGCAATGACCCCCGTCACAGGACTCACAGGCCCAACAAAAACGGGGATTAAAATTTTTTCGGGCAGATTCACGAATTTCCCGCCATTTATAAACAGGATGACTGATCTTCAAAAATATTTTTTTTTCAATATTCGCCCAGCACTCTTCACATTTTTGCAGACTATCTGCACGTATAATATAATTTGCCACTTTACCAATATTGTTTTTTAACGAATGAACAATTTCACCTCTATTGATGTTTATTTTGGAAAATACAAGTTCACCCGCACTATTGTGATAATTGTCAACTGTTCGAAATTCATCAATCACACCAGGCTCTGCAATCAATGCCCGTTCTATGACAACATTTGGGTATTGATTATTTAATCCTTCTGAAATAAAATGAGGCAGCCTGCCGTCCAGCAGATCCAGATATCCATCCAGTAAATTATTTCCCGAAGCATATGGATAGGTGTGTGTACTCATGAAACCACCCGACAAGCGGCTGGCTATTTCACCAATGGCAATCTCTCCTGTTGGTGTCAGCCTTAAATCACCTTTGAAAACGCCTGTATAACTCTTTCCAGACAACATTGATAACGCAGCACTGAATTTGTTAAAAAGTTCCTCCAGTTTTTCGATTACATCTCCGGCATGTTTTGACGGCATGTTGTGTCCTGTTTCAATAAAATACCGATTATCCTTGCGTTCTATAACACGATCTGCTACCCCCGTAAGATAAGACTTGCCGTTATACACCATAATGTCAACCGATAGCTCATCTGCTTCTATGTACTCTTCAATGATAAGCTCCCGTTCTTTAGAAAAACTCATTGCATAATCATAGGCAAAAGACAAATCATCAACTTTCTCTATATACATAATACCCCGGGCACCCATATTTTTTACCGGTTTGATAACATATCCCGAATTGAATTTATTTTCTTGCATCCACCTGGAGATATGATCTTTATCCTTAAAAATTCCAAATTGAGGTTGAAAAAAATTATGTTTGCCTAGGAACTCCCTCATCCGCCCTTTATGAGTGGTAACCTCTGCCTGGGCAGGAGTGATACCACTCAAATTAAAATGCTTGTTGACCGCAGCCACAGAGGGAGACATGTCTGTTCCAATTGTTGCACACATGTGAAACAACTCTTTTACAGGTTCAAGAGCTGCAATAATCCCTTCTATGTCTTTTGTTGATACCTGCAAAAAAAGATCTGCCTCTGCTGCACCTATCGCCCTTGAATCCTGATCTATTGTAATTGTATACCAACCTCTTTCCTTTGCTTTTGCAATCAGGCAATTCTGAAAATATGATGCACCTATAATTACAATTCCCTTTTTGTCTCGCATGTTCACCCTCCGAGATATGGATTATCTCTTTTCTCATCACCTACAGTAGTATCAGGACCATGGCCGGATATTATTCGTGTCTGCCCAGGAAGATTCATTATTTTACTCTGAATCGACCCGATTAAAGTATTATAATCCCCGCCCCACAAATCGGTTCTTCCAATGGAACCTTTAAAAATAACATCACCTGCAATTAAAAAAGGCTGTTTTTCATCAAAAAAATAAAAACTGCATGAGCCAGGAGAATGACCTGGAGTGTGTAGAATTTCAAAATTTATATCACAAAATGTAAACTGTCCCTCTTTCAACCACAAATTAATTCCGGGCCTCTTTTCGAGTGAAGCATGAAAACCAAAACGTTTTAACTGTTCTGATAAATTATCCCATAGAAAAGAATCAGCGTTATGCATTCCAATCGTTAGTGAGTCGCTAAAAAAAGAAGGCACATCAACAGCACCCCAGATATGGTCAAAATGCCCATGTGTAAAAAAAATACCCTTTATCTTGATCTTGTTCTCATCAACAATTTTTTTAATCTGATCAATATTCCCGCCAGGATCAACAAGAAACCCCTCATTCATGTTGCGGTTGACAACTATGGTGCAATTAACATCCAGGGGCCCTACTGCTATTGTTATAAACTCTACCACTCTTTAATAAAATTTTTTATACTCACAATGCCAATACTTTTTTCTGGAAGTTAGAAAATCGTTACTTTATAGGGTTGACATCCAATAATCTTGTTTTATAATAACCCATGATCACGGCAGAGATGGAAAAAGTACTTAAATATTACAATGAAGCACTTATTCAATATAAAAAAAGGCAGTTTGAAGCTGCTTTAAAGCTTTTCAAACAGGCTCTTGAAGCAAAACCAGATGATGGCCCTTCAAAGCTTTACATTGAAAGATGCCAACACTTTATGGAATCACCACCGCCAGAAGACTGGGATGGTGTATTTACCATGACCACAAAATAAACTACCCTCATAAAAAGGATCCGTAATGGCTATCAAAAAAGATAAACCAGCAGCCAAAATAAATTATACAATTTTCCATGAAAAAAGCTCGTTTCATGGAACTCTGAACTTTTCGAACCCTTTAAAAATTTCAGGAAAATTTGAAGGTGAAATCAATGGCAGTAACCTGTTGCTTATTGAGAAAGAGGCTAAAATTGATGCTGCCATCAATGTGACCCATTTAATTGTCTTTGGAAAGGTTACAGGTAACATCATTGCTTCTGAAAAAGTTGAACTTCGCGAAGGAGCCATCGTAACAGGAAACATAAAGACTCCCAATCTGGAAGTTGATGATGGAGTTCTTTTTGAAGGACAATGCGAAATGAAGCAGGCGGTTAAAACTACCGCCCACTCATCTAAATAAATATATACAAAAAAATTTATTCTGAAAAAACCTTACAACTGATCTACAATCAATTGGGTAATCTCTTTTGTATTTACACTTTTTGCATTCGGATTTCCCATCAAAAGATCAGAGGTTCTTGCTCCTGCTGAAATAACAGATCGAACTGCACTCTCAACCCGTACTGCTTCAGCTTCCATTTTGAAAGAATAACGAAGCATCATTGCCATAGATAAAATCTGCGCAACAGGATTTGCAATACCCTTTCCTGCAATATCCGGAGCAGATCCTCCTGATGGCTCATAAAGACCAAAAGAATATCCTTGTTTGCCCCATCTACTTTCTGGTGCACCCATTGATGCCGATGCAAGCATTCCAATAGAACCTGTTATCTGGCTTGCCTCATCTGATAAAATATCTCCGAACATATTCGGGCAAAGGACCACGTCAAACTGAGATGGATTTTTAATTAACTGCATGGATGCATTGTCAACGTACTGGTGATACAAAGTTACATCTGAATAGGCCTTGTGCACCTCAGTAACCACCTCTCTCCATAAAACCATCGTTGTTAAAACGTTGGCCTTGTCTATACTGTGAACAATCTTCTTGCGTTTTCTCGCTGCTTCAAATGCTATTTTTGCGATACGCTCAATTTCAAATCGTTTATACTTCATCGTGTCAAACGCTTCTTCTTCCATTCCGCTGCCAGATCGCCCTTTGGGCTGACCAAAATAAACATCTCCGGTTAACTCTCGCAAAATTAAAATGTCAAGGCCGTTCTTTACAAGATCTGAACGCAAGGGAGATGCATCTTTCAATTCAGGGTATATAATCGCCGGGCGCAAGTTGGCAAAAAGCTCAAAATGTTTACGCAAAGGCAACAAAGCGGCACGCTCAGGTTGTTTATCTGCAGGCAAATTTTCCCACTTGGGGCCACCCACTGAACCAAATAAAATCGCATCGGAGTTCTCGCATAGCGATAGAGTAGATGCAGGCAAGGCCTCACCTTCCACATCAATGGCAGCTCCTCCGACATTTGCTTTTGTCAATTTAAATGTATGCGTACTTTTCGCAGTGACCTTGTGAAAAACGTCAAGAGCACTATCCATTACTTCCGGGCCGATTCCGTCACCAGCCAAAACTGCTATATTAAATTCCATACGGTAATATCAGAAAATAGTGACATCAGGAAAATAAATTTTTATTGTATAAATATTCTGTGAAATAACCTGTTTATGATCTTTTTTCAGAGTTTGCAGCCTTTCCAGGAAAAAACCCCTGAACCGATAATTTGAATGGCTCATAGTCATTTTTCCCATTCCGAAAAAAAATAAAAAATTCTTCAATGCTTCAAAAATAGGTTTTCTTCAATTTGAAAATTACTCCCAACTGAAATTCTGACTGGTTCCGGCAAACAAATCAAAATATAGCTCTTTTAACCGGAGACGTTGAAGCGAATTCTTCATTTCGCTGTAATTCTGATAGGGAATGGAGTTTGAAATTTCCACCCCTGTGAATACTGATGTTCCGGTAAATAATTTATAGCCACCGGATACTCTGGCAGAAGGCACAAAGTCTGCACTAAAATGTTTACTTGACCAGGAACGGGAGAGTTCTCTAAATTTTGAATAAAATCCGACATCTCCTGCCATGTAAAACTTTAAAATGGAATATTTTACACCTGCTTTATAACCAGTTAATACGCCTGAAAGCCGGCTATCTCCCGGAATATAACCGATATGTAAGATAGAATAAAGAAAATTGTAATTAAATTGCAAACCGGTATTAACCTGCGCACGACTATTCATCCAGATGGCTGCATCTATGCCATCTTTCGTTGTCAGATTGATCAACCCGAGTGCAATACCACTCGAGGAGGACGCTATATTGATCAGACCGGCCTGCAACCCTGCATTTGTTTTTGCATAATTAAGAACTCCTGCTCCTTGTATACCTCTAGTAGTTCCCGAATTCATATTGAAAATTCCAGCTCCCTGCACCCCCTTGAAAGTCCCGGAATTCATATTAAAAATTCCAGCTCCCTGCACTCCTTTGAAAATCCCGGCATTCATATTAAAAATTCCAGCCCCCTGTACTCCTTTGAAAGTCCCGGCATTCATATTAAAAATTCCAGCCCCCTGTACTCCTTTGAAGTCCCCGTTATTCATATCAAAAATTCCAGCCCCCTGTACTCCTTTGAAAGTCCCGGAATTCATATTAAAAATTCCAGCCCCCTGTACTCCTTCAAAGTTTCCATTTGCCATATTAAATATTCCTGCTCCCTGTATTCCGGTAAAATTTTTGCCTATGATATTAAAAATTCCAGAACCTTGAATAGCTCTGCCTTCACCCCTCGTAATATTAAAAATAGCAGCCCCCTGAATTCCATTGAAATCCTTAGTAGTAATATTAAATACTCCACTGGCTTGAACGCCTTTTGTATTTCCTCCTGAAATGGCTCCAATAGCCGTGCCCTGAAAACCAACAATATTCGAATGAATTATATCAACACCCAAACTGGCACTATATCCCTCAAGCCGTCCACAATAAGAACCAAATAAAGAAATACTGAACTTGCAGATAGCACTCTCATAGTATTCCGAATACATCGGAACCAACTGGGTGTTAATGGGAATGATATGATTTCCCACTAAAGAATTACCACGGGAAAAAGTATATTCTCTTTCTGAGATGGCAAAAGAGTCAGGAAAAAGAGTAACACTGGAACCGGGTTCAATATGCAAAACAGCTTCATAAATCCGGTTCTCTCTTTGATTAATAACAAAATATTCTCCGCTATCCACTCCCATTTGTATCTTTTGTTCAGATTTTTTTTGTAACTCAGCAATTAATGTATTTTCTTGATTGCGGATAGTGAATATTCCATACAGTCCTTTTCCCATCTCAAGCCTTGATTCGCTTTTCTGAATTTCTGTGATCACAACATCACCTGTACCCGACATTTTTATATAATATCCGGCATGCTGCGCACCACCCATGGTTTTTTGCGTTCGACCCAGCGTTTCATTGTATGCATATTGATAGGCTTCATTTAATGAAACCCGACCATCTCCTGTTACATCTGCTGCTCCCCGAAGACCTGTAACGAGATAATGGGTAAAAAAAGAAGACTTGATAACATCGGACTCCTGAGAAACCTCATCCTCTGAACTAGAAGTAATAAAGGCATAACCTTTCATATCATTGGATGCATCTATTAAAAATGATGCTCCCATTTTTCCACCTTTATCACGAATCATTGCACCCGATGAACAAGAATCCAAAATGGCAACCTTAACATCAGAACCGAGTTCCATAATAGATTTTTTTAAAATATCATAGGTAACTTTTTCTTCAGATAGCATCAGCCCCTCTTCATCTGAGTGGCCAGAGTAATAAAAAATAACCTCGGTTTTATGATTCTGTAGCTTTGCAATTTTAACTTTTTTATTTAAAAGTTCTATCGCCTTAAGTACCTCTTTTTTATCAGGTTCAACAAGAAGCTTGACATTTTCTGGTTCAGCTCCCCCCATTTCAGTTAAAAGTCGAACAAGTGCCTTCGCATCGGAAACCGCATACTTTAACGCCACTTTAGAGTTACCGCCATCGTTGATTCCAACTGCCAATACAAAACGCTTTGTGGCCCCGGTTTTGGTTGCACTGATTACCGGAGTAAGTAAAAATATAAAAAGGAGCAAATGTTTTATTATCTTTTTCACTGGTTTTTCCCTTTTATCAAACGTACAGTTGTTTGAAATATTGATTCATCTGTCGTGATACTACCCTTGAAAACAAGGCCTGGATCTTTCGCAAACTGATAAGCTTTTTTGAGAATTTCTGCAACCTGAATTTCTTTTTCTGAGGTTAAAAAGAAAAATTTTTCAAATCCTGGTGCAGCATCGAGTTCATATGAATAAGGAAGCTTGATTTTACTATTCACTGGAATTGCTGAAGAGATCTGCTCTTCCCTGGGGTAATGCAAAGAGACAGAGCCCGATCCATCAATGGAAAAAATCATCCCATATTTTGCATCACTGAAAAAGGCTGCCTGCAAACGATCACCTGCATATACCACCGAGTCCGTTGAAAGTAATTCAATTGAATCTTTTCTCTGAATATAAATATATAGTTTTGATCTTTCTCCTTTATACCGAAGCGTATCTGCCTGGGCATAATTCTGGTGCTCTGATTGAGTAAGCAAAGCAGGTGAGACAAAAATCATCATTAGTGCAACAGAAGCAGCTAAAGGAAAAAGGTACATAGATTTTTTTGAAAACAGTTGTTTGATCTTGCCTTTTTTATTATTGGATCCCTGTATGATTGAATTTTTATATCTGATTTCTATCTGCCGCACCATATCGGTCGAATTATATTTTTTCAATAGGTCACTATTTGACTTCTGAATTTCAATAATTCGTTTTTCCAGATTATTATCAGTTTCTGCCATTTTACGAATTTCTTCCATCTCATGATAAGGGAGTTCCCCTATTAAAAATCGCTCCAGAGTAATGTTTGAAACTTTTTTTTCAGACATGGTTCTGCTCCTCCATAAGCCGGGCTTTCATACGAAGATTCCGAAGTCTCTTGCGTACTCCTGATACGGAGAGACCGGTTTCCTGGGCCGTTTCAGCAAGTGTCATTCCATCAACATAGTGCATAATGGCAATCTCTCTTGTGGATGCTTTTTCGGTATCAAATAAACGCGATAAAAAATCCCGTATTGCATAATTTCCTTCATGATCTTCATGCGAAGCAATTTGTTGAAGAATAGTCTCTTCTGTATTTACCTCTTTTGACATTTTAGACTTTAAAATATTCAGAGATACATTTGTAGCCATTTTGTATAAAAGCGCTGAAGGATAATCTCCTTTCAACCTGCTTTGTGCCTTCAGCAAATTTAAAAATGTCTCTTGCATCGCATCCATCGCCAGCTCTTCATCCTTTAATAAAAATATGCACCTCCGGAATACCAGGGGGCCGTATTTTTTATAATACTCTTCAATATTAATATTCATTCAACCAATCTTCATTTTTCTCTTCACTAATTAAACCAATTCGATGGAAAAATGTGTTACTTTTAATTCTCTTTTTTTTTATTATCGGATTTTTTTGGAACAAATGGGTTCATTCTCTGGTAACAAACCAGAAAAAAAGCGAATGGTTTTTTCTTTTCTGATTAAAATGAAATCTTCAATAATATTTTATTAAAAATCAAATATTGCTTCTGTCAAAATTACAAAAAAATCTGCAGCACTCATACCTAAAAAAGAACTCTAAAAAATGTTTTTTAAAAAATAATTTATCGATTTCAATTATTTTATGATTTTAATCCCAAAAAACAGGGGGTAATATTGTTGTCAGTTTAGCTATTTTATTTTGTTTGGCTGAAAATTGGATTACAGTCGCTGCGACGCGGATGAAAATATCTGTATTACAGAAGGAAGGTAAAAGTGAAAATCGGAGTTGCAAAAGAAAGATTAGCAAAAGAAACGAGAGTTGCGTTAATTCCTGATTCAGTCAAAAAATTGATTGAAAAAGGGTTACAGGTAATAGTGGAAAAAGGTGCAGGTCAAGCTGCATTTTATTCAGATGAAGATTATAAAAAAGCCGGGGCGAAAATTGTAAATGATTACGCTGCCCTTGCCAAAGAGGCGGATGTGGTAGTCAAAGTAAGACATCCGATCGCATACAAAGGTAAAAATGAAGCCGCTTACTTAAAAGAGGGTGCATTTTTATTTGCTCTGCAGGATCCTATAAACCAGAGCAAAAATCTTGCTGAATTTAAAAAGAAAAAATTAAATACATATTCACTTGAATTTATTCCCCGCTCTACCCTGGCTCAATCCATGGATGTATTGAGCTCAATGGGAACAATTGCGGGCTATAAAGCGGTACTCATGGCAGCTGCAGAAATCCAAAGGTTATTTCCTTTAATGATGACCGCAGCAGGAACCATTCCAGCAGCTAAAGTACTGGTAATCGGTGCGGGAGTAGCCGGACTTCGAGCAATCGGAACTGCAAAAGCGCTTGGGGCTGTGGTGGAAGCTTTTGATGTTCGTCCACAGGTAAAAGAAGAGGTAAAGTCATTAGGTGGAAAATTTATTGATATACCCTTGACTGAAAATATGCAGGATGAACAAGGTTATGCAAAACAGGCGAGCAAAGAGTTTATAAAAATGCAGATGGAATTAATTGAAAAACATTTGATTAAATCAGACATTTGTATCACTACTGCGCAGGTTTTTGGGAAAAAAGCGCCACAACTAATTACCGCAGCAATGGTTAAAAAAATGAAACCTGGCTCTGTAATCGTCGATCTTGCAGCTGAACAGGGTGGAAATTGTGAATTGTCCAAGGCCGGTAAAACGACCGTTGTTAATGACGTCAGTATTATTGGTGTGGAAAACATTGTCAGCTCAGTGGCATCAGATGCGAGTAAAATGTTTTCTAAAAATGTGGAAACACTTTTACTTTATATGATTCAAGACAAGAAAATCGATGTTGATAAACAAGATGAAATTTTCCAGAGAACCATGTTAACTAAAAATGGTGAACTGGTGTCTGAAATTGTGAAAAATTTTTCTAAAAAGTAAGCAGGAGGAAATATTATGAATGCTACGGAAACAATGTTGGTAATGTACGTGTTTATTCTGGCGATATTTGTAGGCTTTGAACTTATTACAAAAGTTCCCCCTACACTGCATACGCCTTTAATGTCTGGTTCCAATGCAATATCAGGTGTAACCATTCTGGGATCACTTGTAGTTGCCGGAAAGCATGACAACTGGGTTGAGTTTACTGCAATAATTGGCTTTTTCGCGGTAATTTTTGCAAACATAAACGTTTTTGGGGGATACTTCGTAACTGATCGTATGCTCCAGATGTTCAAAACAAAGAAAAAGGGTTAAAATATGAATATTTTAGAAATTTTACAATCCCCATGGTTTACAGAAAGCGTATACCTTGTTTCGGTATTGTGCTTTATCTTAGGATTAAAACTTTTGGGCGCCCCCCGTACTGCACGAAAAGGAAATATCTATTCAGCAATTGGTATGGCGCTTGCCATTGGAATTACTCTTGCTGACAGGGATATTATCAGTTACCAGATATTGGGAATCGCCTTTATCATAGGTGCTGCACTTGGTACCGTTATGGCTCGCTCGGTCGCCATGACTGCAATGCCAGAAATGGTCGCACTTTTTAACGGCTTTGGTGGTATTGCTTCTGCCCTGGTTGCAGCCAGCGAATATTATGAAAGAACCAGCGTCATGAGAAACGGAGTTCTTCCTATTACAGATATGGCGAACCAGGTAATGCAAACCACTCCTGCGGGTTTGCAAGACAGTATGCTTATCTATGTCACCTTGATTCTTTCTGTACTTGTCGGACAGGTTACATTTTCGGGAAGTTTTATTGCATATGCAAAACTTGCGGAAAAAATGACCACAAAACCGATTTTATTTCCATTGCAGCAGGTTCTGAATTTTGCCATGTTTGTGGGAGCAATTTATTTAAGTGTTGAACTCTATAACAATCCAACAGATGAAAATTTATTCTGGATTATAAACGGAATTGCACTGATATTGGGAATCACCCTTACTATCCCTATTGGTGGAGCCGATATGCCTGTTGTAGTATCGCTACTAAATTCCTACTCTGGTATTGCCGTTTCAATGACTGGTTTTGTTCTTGGAAACAATGCACTGGTTATTGTTGGTTCATTAGTAGGTGCATCTGGTATAATTCTTACCAAAATCATGTGCGATGGTATGAATCGTTCTATATGGAACGTTATTTTTGGTGGATTTGGTGCAACAACAGTTGCCGATGATGGTGCTGTAGCCGGAACATATAAAAGCATGTCTTCTGATGAAGCTGCGATGATGCTTGATATGGCAGAGTCTGTTGTAATTGTTCCTGGTTATGGAATGGCTGTTTCTCAAGCCCAGCATGCAGTGAAAGAATTAACAGATCAACTTGAAGCCAAAGGTATTGATGTTAAATTTGCTATTCATCCGGTTGCCGGTCGTATGCCGGGCCATATGAACGTTCTACTTGCAGAAGCAGGTATCGACTATGAAAAATTATATGATATGGAAATTAACAGCCAGTTTCCGCAAACAGATATCACCATTATCATTGGAGCAAATGATGTTGTGAACCCTGCTGCGAAAACAAATCCAAGCAGCCCGATTTATGGTATGCCTGTTCTTAACGTAGAAGAGTCCAAACAGGTTTTCGTACTGAAAAGATCAATGAAACCAGGATTTGCTGGTATCGAAAACGAGTTGTTCTACAAAGAAAATACAACGATGATTTTTGGTGATGCCAAAAAAACAGTTGAAGGAATGATCGCCGGTCTCGAGCGAATATAAACATTCCCTTCTTAAACCCGAGTATAGCCCAGGCTGTGCTCGGGTTTTTTTGTTTTTAATCCTTTTAATAGCTAATTTATTTCTCCCATGCTTATTCCATAATAATCTTCAAAATATCATTGTGAATGAATCGGTTCGAAACAACGGTCTCAGGGCAGAATATATTTATCGGACTACCTGAGTAACTGCTTGAATGGCCTCCGGCTTCGCGCAGTATACACAATCCGCCAGCCACATCCCAGGGCTGCAGCCCCTGTTCGTAGTACCCATCAAGACGCCCAGCTGCTACATAGACAATATCAAGAGCCGCTGACCCTGTTCGCCTGACATCATGTACATTATACAAAACATTCTGCAATCTTTTCATGATTGTATTCATAATCTCCCTTCGATTATAGGGAAAACCTGTTCCAATTAATGATTGAGCAATATTTTTTACATTGCTTACTTTTATTAGATTATTATTTAAAAAAGCTCCCGAACCAAGTGATGCTGAAAAATATTCATTAAAAAAAGGATTATATACCACACCCAGCACAGGCTGCTTCTCTTTATCAATCAAACCAATAGATACAGCAAAAAAGGGATAATTATGAGCAAAACTGGTAGTCCCATCAAGCGGATCCACTACCCAGGTATAATCAGAGGCACCTTCAAAAAAATTACCCTCCTCAGCCATTATAGAATCTTCCGGGAATTTTTCATGTAAAAAATCATAAATAAGTTTTTCTGTTGTTTTGTCTGCAATAGTTACCAGATTTATGTCACCTTTATATTCAACACTCTTTTCGTGACCAATATATGATAAAATATTTTTTCCAGCATCATAAACCATTGGTTCAATTTTATTTAAATATTCACTCAAATTTATCATTTGCAAATCCTTTCATTCATAATATTTTCCCCACGTTAACCAGATCTTGTCAATCTGCTCTACAGGGTGTTTAAACTTTCAAGTTTTCCTGCAACCGCAATATCGGATTTAATTAATTCTACCTCGGCAGAATAAACCTTAAAAAAATCTTTCAGAGATTTCAGGCTTAAATCAAGTAATCTGGAAACGTTGGAAGTATAAATCGAGCACAATGGCTCTACCTTTTTTTCACTATTGATATAAGCAAAGGCTATTTTCCTGTTTTTTTGCAGAGAATAACTCTCAAGAATTGTTTTTATAACAAGCGAATCCAGATATACCATATCTACTGCAATTACAAAAAAATCGCTCTTCTGATATCGCTTGAAGGCAGAGATAATACCATTCATCGGACCTTTGATGCCAGTATCCTCGTCAAAAATAAATTGTTCTTTTGAAAAATAGTTACTATAAAGATTTTCTTGATCTCTGCGAAGCGAAATGTAGCAAGGTATATTTAATTCTGAAAATAATAGAGCAGCTTTTTGAACCCATACCAGCTTGCTGTTCTTATCTACGATCGTACCTTTATCTCTACCCATGCGCTGGCTTTGTCCGCCACACAAGATCAACCCTTTTAGATTTTCCAGAGATTGATTAATGAGAATCACCCTCTATCATTCTACGGGCATGAAAAACAGCAGGTAGAATTGCCTCAAGGCTCTCTCTTGCTCCATTGGAGCTTCCGGGCAATGCAATTATCAAGGTCTTGTTTTTTACAACCGCTGCAGATCTCGACAACATTGCCTTTAAAGTCCTTTTTTGACCATATGATCGCATGGCCTCTCCAATTCCTTCCACAGATTTTCCATTTAATAATTTTATTGCATCTATCGTATTATCTCTCGGACCAAGTCCGGTTCCACCGGTTGTAAAAATAAAGGGTATATCCTCATCAATCCATTTATTCAACTGTTCGATAATAAGCTGAATATCATCCGGGACTATCTGGTAGTCTGCCGGTTTTACATTATATTTATGCAGTAATTGTTCAATAATTTTGCCCGATTTATCTGTGCGTGTTCCCTTCGCAGTCGAATCGGAACAGACAAGTATGGCCGCATGGTACTCTTTTTTGATCTCCGATCTGTACTGAGTTCTTCCTCCGCTTTTGTGCAATAATTTGATATTACCTATACTCATATTTTTATCGATAGGCTTTAAGAGATCATAAATCGTTAAAAGGGCAACTGAAACAGCAATTAATACCTCCATTTCAATTCCGGTTCTGGATATCGACTTGCCTCTTGCGAGAACCTTCACAAGACTTTCCTTTTTATTTAGTTCAAACAAGATATCCATTCCATCAATAACCACAGGATGACAATGAGGTATAAGTTCCGAGGTTTTCTTCGATGCAAGTAATGCGGCAGCTCTTGCCGTATCAAACAAATTTCCTTTGGGTAAATCCATTCTATCTATTCTATCAACCGTCTCTCTATCGAGAAATATAGAACCTTCTGCATCTGCCTGCCTGAGTGTTTCAGGTTTGTCTGTAATATCAATCATTAGAAAACTCTTATATTTTAAATCACAGAGTCAAATACAATTTGCTCTATAAATGTCCTTGACACCCTGAAAATATACATAATCTTGTCTATGAATGAAAATTCTGCGAAAGCATAAAGATATGAGTTTCGGAACCAGCCCTGACAACGAAATGGGGTTGAAACTGCAACTTGAATATGACGAAGACACAAAAACTGCTTACGGTGAAATAACAATACCAGTTCACCTCCAGGGCCATCAGAGCGAGAAGGTACATCAGGGAATATTAACTGTATTACTTGATGAGGTTATGATGCATATAAATTATGCCATGAATCTTGAGGTGCAAACAGGTGAATTAACCGTACGTTTTTTACAATTGGCAAAAACTAATGAACCTCTTTACTTAAGAGGTTATTTTGTTAAAAAAAACAAGCGAATTGTAGAAAACCGAGCCGAGCTGGAAGATGATATCGGTAAAATCATTGCCAGAGCCAAAGGGAAATACATAGAAGTAGATCCCCTGGAAGAGATAAAGTAACAAGAAATGCCGAAGTGGTGAAATTGGTAGACGCGCTGGACTCAAAATTCAGTGGGGGTAACCCCGTGCCGGTTCGATTCCGGCCTTCGGTAAATAAACTACCTGAAATATTAGTTATGAATGGGGTCAACGGGCAGAGTTCTGGTTTTCTGAGAATTTAAAACTTTACTTTTTTTCTCAGTAGTTTGTCCATATGATAAAAAGTGCATTGCATACTGATAATCTCCTGATTCAGACAGGGTAACTCCCAGATCAAAATAGAGCGATAAATCAAGGAACAACCGTTTTACCGGTATATAAAATACACTTTTGCCTGTCAATGGAGCTGTGCGTACTGTCAGTTCTTCACGGATCTCGACAGAGGCCTGTGTTGGCAGGGTAATCTCTCGCATTTTATGATATCTGGGCAACCCATAAATTGACAAATGAATATACCCCGGATCCATTATTCTATAAAAACCATAATTTTTTAAATATTCAAGCTCCATTAAAAATCGTTCCAGCAAATATTGTAAAGAAATCGAATAACCTTCGATATTATCTTCATTTATTAAATTATTCAAAAACATTTTTTTCCAGTCATAAAGTTTATAAATATCATCTTTATGAACATACATAGTCTCAAGTAAGTTAGGAATTACTGTTTCTGTTTTCAGGGTTTTAACAATTTTTAATACTTTGTAAATATTTGCAAGATTTTCTCCCGGATCCTCTGCATTCAACTCAATTGGATCTGATAAATTTAAATTATTATAATTTGCAAAGATCAGAGCTGTTAAAAATAATATGGTATTATCAAGAACCCGGAATAAAGCTTCAATTCTTTCCGAGTTTGCATGTTTTTCCTTGTTCAATACCAGATTAATAAATTTATCATATGCCAAGGCTATCGGGTAAGGATATTTCTCGGCTACAAGATCATAATTTAAGACGTTCTGTGAAAGATCAGGAGTTCTTGCGTCAGGACGAAAAATTTGCGACAAAGGACTACCCATTAAAAGATAACTAGCCCAGGTTAAATCCATATCAGAAAAATTTCTGCGCGAAAAATCTCTTGCCTTGAAAAGTGCATACCCGACAGATTCCCCATCAAATAAAGAATTATAAAATTGCTGTGTAAAATTAAGCGTCTGTTTTGTATCAGGAAGTTCCCAGATGGTTCCTATATAATTTGTTTTTCCCGATTTTAAAAAAGAGCTGGCAAAATTTTCATACCATGACTGACCGCTCTCCATCTGCTCACGATCAGATCCGCTGATACATGAGTTCGAAAAAATTAATATAGGCTTTGCCCCGGACAATTGCACCTCACGTGCATGCACAATTTTGTTGTTATATAAAATCCAACCATTTTCCTGAAGATCGTCCGTATAGTGCAGATGGCCACTATAATGAATTAAATCTTTTCCGACAATTGCGTTCAACAAACTAAGCTTGGTTATTCTTCGTCCAGAAAGCATCTCAATCTGAAGTTTCTTTTCTGGGAAATTTGTACTAAGATGGTCATAGAGATATTCGCCTTCTTTTCGGGCCCAATCAAGATCTTCTGTTGGATCAGCAATAATCAACATCTGCAGATACTCTTTAGCTTCAAAGTCTATAGTTGAATTCTGCTGTCCCTTGACACTTTTTCCAATAAAAAACTTTTCCCATAAAAATTTATATCCATCAGATAATAGCTCAAGGGGAATAGATGCAAGTTTGTAATCGACATGAAAATAGAGATATTCATTATTACTGTTTTTCAGAAAATCTATAAGTACCTTGGGAAAAAATTGCCGATAGAAAGCTTCGCCTATCTGATGAATTCTTTTTGATATATCAAAATTAACAGAGTTATAAGGAGTCTCTACTTCACCTCCCTTGATTCGGGTAAAGGTCCTTGAGACTGCTGCAATATTATGAAGCTCCGTTAAAAACTCATCAATTAAATCGTCATCTGTAATTGATGAAAGACTTTGATTATCTCTTAACAGCAGATTTTCACTGGACTGATCATGGATAATATTAAATATATTAGTATTGCCCACTCTGTCGATAATTATTGTTATCATACGTTATCAAACCATCTGCAATACAAAAATTCCTTTTATGCGTACATGCTATCAATAATCTTTTTATATTTCTCGTGAATAACGAATCTTTTCAATTCAAATTTTCTGCTCATCTCTTCACCGAGCTCAAAAGACTTTGACAATATATGAACATTGGTTATACGCTCAAATGGCTTAAACCCATTTGCGCTGCTGACCAAAGATTGAACCTCCTGGTGAAAATATTTTACAATATCACGGTTTTGCGCCCACTCTTCTATAGATTTGCCCGGCCACCCCTTCGCTTTCACAACTCTTTCAAGCTCTTCGAGATTGGGAACGATAAGCGCCCCTATGCTTTTTTTATCCTGACCCACCACAATTACATTATCAATAAGAGGCGATTCAAGTATTTTTTCTTCAATAGGTCTTGGTTCAATATTTTCACCACCTGTTAGAACAATTGTATCTTTTGCGCGACCAACTATGCTGATTTCTCCATCCATTGTAAGTTGAACAAGATCACCCGTATTAAACCATCCATCTTTATCTAAAACTTCTCTGGTTTTTTCAGGGTTTTTATAGTATCCCTTCATAACCTGCGGCCCCCGGACATGGAGCACGCCCTTTTCACCTGGTTTGTGCGTAACATCTTTTCCTTCAAGCGATATCACCCTGATCTCAGTCGCAGGAACCGGGGTACCCACAGTACCCAAAATAGCGTTACCCGGTAACCGAACAGCCAATACCGGCGATGTTTCAGTTAATCCATAGCCCTCATAAATATTTATTCCAATCGCTGCAAAAAATTCATCTACATAAGGAGGTAGTGCTCCCCCACCTGAAATGGTAACCCGGAGTGCTCCACCTGTTGCTGCGATTACTTTTTTAAAAACCAATATGTACCCAAGTACCTTCAAAGGAAGCAAAATCCCTGCAACAAAAAAGCAGAATAATTTTAAAGGAATGTCTACAAAAATAGCTCTCTCTTCATATCGTTTTTCATAACCCTGTAATATTTTCAATGCCCTGTAATGATAAAGAGATATATTTTTAAATACATTAAAGATCTTTTCCTTTCCAGATTTTTTAACACCCGCCATGATTTTATTATAAACACCCTCCCATATACGGGGAACAGATGGAACAATAGTGGGTTTAATTTTTCTCATATCGTCACCAATATGTTTAATGTCTGTATAAAAAACATGCATTCCTGATTCAATAAAAAGATACTCAAGCGTTCTGCCAAAAATATGCCATGGAGGTAAAAGAGTCAGCGCCCGATCACTACTCGACATATTAAAAGGGCCAGGAAGCAAATTCACCTGTGAGGCAAAATTTCCATGGGTCAACATAACCCCTTTGGGCAACCCAGTTGTTCCAGAGGTATAGATTATCGTTGCCAACGAGTCGCTTTTTAATCTTTTCTGCCGGTTTTCAAGCTCTTTAAACTCTTTACCTTTTTTTTCAATAATGGCTCTTCCTTTTTTTCTCAGCTCGGCCAGCGTTACCGCTTTTTTTGCATTTTTTTTGCTGATAATATCATTTAAAACAACATATTTTTTCACTTTTCCTTTATATTTTTTTATTCCCAGCTCAATTTTATCAACCTGCTCATCATTTTGCACTAAAACAATGGATGCACCTGAGTGGGCCAGAATAAAACCAATCTCTTCACCTGTTGAATCCGTTCCGCGGGGAACATCTACCGCACAGGCAATCTGGATGGCCATGTTACTTAAAGTCCAGTAGTGAGAAACATCCGCAATGAGGCCAACGCAATCACCACTTTTGACACCCATTGTTACCAGAGCAGTAGAGAGCTCATAAACAATTGCCTCAGTCTCACCATACGTTATAGTACTGGTTTTATTCTCTTTTTCCCGCCATGTATAGGCAGCTTTATCATGATATTGTTTAAATGCATATAAGAATATATCTACTAGTGTTCTGTACATATTAACCTCTTTACTTTACCTTTAGTATATAACATATTTTGTCAAATATCAACTATATAGCGAAAATTATTCAGACTCTCGTACACTATATACAAAGACAAGACTATCTCTTTTATGATAAGATCGCAGCAACAAAAATTTATATAATGTTACAACTCCTTTTCTTTTTGCTATTTATCAGCTTGACCGTTTAACTGTTATTATACTAACTTATTATTATGTTATCGGTATACAGAATAGCTATAGTTCACCTGCTTTTTGCACTTTTCATATTTTTTTTTCAGTGCAAAAGTGCTGATTCCGGAGCTGCTTATAAAAATGTAACTGTTGATTCATTTCGTTCTAAAAACTGGCAGGAAAAAATGGACTATCTTGAAAAAGCAAAAAATTTCCGTGAAAGTAAAGAGAGAACCGCCATACTGTCAGAAGCACTTAATGATAAAAACAGCGCTGTTGTTTTAAAGGCAATGGAAAACTTACCTGATTTTTATAAAAAAAAACAGCTGGACCAGATAGCAATTTTTCTCACTTATGCGCATCCATTGGTACGCTGGAACAGCTGCCTTGTTATAGAAGAGTTTGGCTCTTCAGAGCCGGAATTTATTCCACAGTTAACCGCAAAATTTGACGACAAAGAGTGGATGGTCAGAGAATGCGCTGTTCGGACTCTACGGAATTATCAACAGGAAAAAAAAGAAAAAAAATATCTGTTTTTACTTCTATCTCGTTTAAATGAAAAAAATGCACTGGTTCTTAAACAAATCTATAAAACCCTGCACTGGTATAACGATCCAAGGGTATTTCCTTATATATTTCAGAGATCCTTTCACGCAAAAAACAGCTGGGAACTTGTTATTATTATGAACGAACTTATTCTTTATGATAACCCATCAGCAATTAAAAGAATTGAATACCTCTCTATAAATCATCCTGAGCCTTTAATTCGTCAGGAAGCAAAAAAACTTCTGGAAAACTATTAACTTTTCATTTTAAAATGAGGGGTGATGTTTTTTCCGCGTCTTTTTACTTCAAAGTGAAGGTGGGGACCGGTAACTCTGCCGGTTTGACCTGAGAGGGCAATTTTTTCACCTTTATCTACACGATCACCATATTTTACACTTATAGCACTTAAATGTCCATATAAAGTAATATATCCATTTTCATGCTCCACCATGACTGTATTTCCGTAGCCACCTTTTTCACCTGTGTAGATTACTTTTCCTGAGGCAGAGGCAACAACAGTGGAACCGGTTGGACAGGCTATATCAATTCCTTTGTGAAATTTTGATTTACGGGTAAAAGGATCATTTCTATATCCATACTTTGATGATACCACACCCGCCACCGGTCGGATAAATACTGCGAGGTTTAAATATTTTCGCTCATCATGATCAAATTTTTTACCTGCTACAAAATAATATCCACTATGGCCGGGTACAGGAGTTATCTGATCAGCCGAGACCCTGTATTTTTCTTTTATCTCTTCAAGTGAACCGTTAACCGCTACCCCCCTGACATTGGGAATCAGCCATCTGTCTTTTGCTTTCAGATCCCAGAGTGAGGAGAGCTGATTCACACTCGAGAGGGTATCATGGTTCAGCATGGTGCGGCTCATCACAGAAAAAAAAGTATCTTCTTTTTTTATCTGGTACTCTCTGAATTTCACCTGCGGCTGGTTACCCGCAGCAAGTTCACTTAAATTTTTTTTTACTTCGCTGCGGAGCTGTTGCAGCTCTTTACTGCTATATTCCAGAGAGAGCAGTTTAAAAAGAGTCTGGCTATTATTTATGGAAGATTGTAATGGGGTGCTGCCCGAAAGTAAAAAATATGTTACGATTATGGCAGAAAAAATGCGAATAAACGAAAGTAAAGACATTGCTTATCTATCGGCCACTTTTAAAAATCAGCTCACAGAAAAAAACCCTGAATAAACAAGTTTTTTATGAAAAATGTAAACAGCTGATATAAATTCTCAGCTGTTTACAGATAAATCTTCGGGCAGATCTTGTTCAACCTGCGTCAGTAAATCTCATCGCACTCGCAATGCACTGACCATTCAGGCGTTCGGATCGACCTGAAATTAAAATTGAATTACTGCCAGAGAAGCAGGAGGCAACCCGGTCGCTATGGGAGCAGTTGTTACCTCAGTCAAAGTGGCTGTATCAAAAATACGGATACCCTCGGCACCGAAGGTTCTGTCTGCAATATAAAGTTTACCTGCTGCATAAACCATATCAGGTATATAACTGAATGTTGCAGATCCATCAAAAAGTACCTGGGTCTGCGCCCATGTAGAAGGATCAAAAGCCAGAACCGAATTGGCCCAGTTTGCATCTTGAATAATGACAAAAGCCAGTGTATCGCTGACGATCAGAACATCGGTAACATCAGCGCCTTGAGCAATAGTGCCGGGAGCTGTTATTGCGGTTTCAGCAATAGCAGTTTCATATGCTCCGCTCGTCAAGTTGTACACAACCACGCCGCCATCAGCAGCACCCCAGCTTCCCACAGCGGCCGTATACAGGAGAGTTGCGCCATCAGAAACCCTATTGTAAATTTTTAAATCTGAAAAAGGATTATGGTACGGCATGGGTGCCAGCGCAGTTACCGCAAGAGTTGTTGCGTCAATTTTCAGCAAACTGCCCGGAGCAACAGTCGACCATGTTGTCTGATTGAAATTTTGAAGAGCCAGATAAATCTGGCCACCACTTGCCACCATTCCTGATGCTTCAGGTGCGCCGTCTGGATCAGCAGGATTCATGAAACTTGCCAGTGAGGGTCCAGCAGAGACTACCCCTGTTGCGGTGTTGAGCAGAGAAAGGGAATTTGCCCCATAGAGCGAAACAAGAGCATCACCTGATGCAGTCAGCGCTATATCTTGCGGATTGTTGGAGGCTCCGGTTGAGCTCTCATATAAAGTGGCAAAATTTGCCTTCGGATCAAGCTTCATCACAGAGTCAAATCCAAAACGATTGATTACGTAAGGAACTCCATTTTCTACATGCACAACAAGATCAGAGCCGACTGGTGTTACCACAGGGGTCAGTGCATTTGTGGAAAGATCCATCACTGCAAGTTCTCCTGTAGCATAATCCGTATTGGCAATCAAGAGATAACTCCCCGGTGGAACATTTTTTGCTGCAGGGGGTTTGATATCACTGCACTGGAAACCAAACAGCAGCATTGCGATTGCAGCTGTCATATAACTTTTTTTCATCATTTATTTTCTCCTTAACATTAAAAATTTTTTACTAATTTTAAGTTCATAGTATCTTCCCGGAACAGGATAGTTTATCATATCTACCTGATAACGGTTTAAAACATTTTTTATATTTAAAAAAATCTTGTAACTATCATCTTGTTGCCCTGAAAATGTCATGCCGCAATCGAGCATATAGCGATCGGCAAGATAGTTGATAAAACTGTTATAGCGGTCTCTGTAGAGTGCTCCGCTCCAGGTGAATTGTGAAAAAAAACGCAGTCTCGAAAATCCTGTTTCTAAATAGGAGTAAAATTGATGTCTGGGCCGATAAGGGAGGTGCTTGCCGTAATAGTAAACAAGCTTTCCTTTATCAATTGCCTCCATATAGCTGTAGCGCCATTTGTTGATTATGTTTTTTTTCTGAGCAAGCTCTAGTGAGGTTTCAAAGCCATTAATGAAAGCCGAGCCTGTATTTTCTGCCAGAATGGTTTGGCTGGAGTTTTGATAAAAAACAATAAAATTTTGTGCATGCGTTATGTAATAATAAAATTCAGCTGCATAACTCCAGCTCATTTCTTTTTTTTCTTTTTTTACCCCCCCTGAGACGGTCTGGGCATTTTCAGGTAAAAGATCAAAATTGGGTAGCGTAACAGATCCGTCACCATATGATTCATTTAAAGATGGAAATCTGCTCGTGTGAGCATATGATACAAAAATTTCAGCAGAACTTTTGTTAGTATTGTTGCCGCTGAATAAAGAAAGGATATTGAATGGATGAATCGACGCCCTTGCAAAAAAAACAGGAAGATTATAATTGCGTGCAGGGACAATTTCAGGAATAATTAATCGACCCGAAAGGCCAGAATCTGGTTTGTCATAAACCGAATACAGCTTTCCTTCTGCTGTATATTTATAAAAATAATTTCTCGAATATTCGGCAGAGATTCCATTTATCAGCTCTGCACGATTTCCGTAAACTTTACCTGATTTTAAAATGGTATTTAAGGATGGGCTCAGAGAGTACTCAATCTTAAGTTTCTCACGGTCGAAATATATCAGCGGATTTATGGAGAACTCTTCACGAAACACTTTTCGCTTTCCTTCTATAATACCAAAAGAGAGTTCATGCGAAGGATCTTTTACCTCCATCTCATTATATGAAAAAGAGAGTGAGCTGTTCCAGACTACACGTTCACTATGACTGAATGTATCAGCTATTTTTACCAGAAACCTTGTCTCATCGAGAGATACTGCTTCAATTGGCGCACCAGAGGGGCCAGCTATTCCTCTTTTTTTGTGAAAAATATCTGTAAAAAGGTGAATTCTGGACCTATTGGTTGAAAAGTCCATAATACCCGTATATCCCTGATAAAAATAACCTTCTTTTTTACGTTGGGCGACATAATCATCACTTGAGTTAAAAAATGGTGTTCCATTATCATTCCAGTAGTTATACCGGTTTTCTCCGCCTTCCAGTTTTATATATTGAATAAAATGAGGTATTCCCACTCCGAGAGCAATTCCTCCATTATATAATGTATTTACATGGCTTTCAACTGTTATAAAAGACCCTTCCTTTTCGGCTGTTGGAGGATGCAGATTAATGGAACTCCCCAGGTTTATTCCAGGAAGAGCAAGAGGTGTATAACCCAGATAAATATCTGCACTTTTAAACATTCCGGTTGAAATATTCTCAATATTTAACCCTGCACCACCTGCGTCATTCAGGGAAACACCGTTTATATAAAAAGTATTGCGCATTCCATCAAGTCCTCTGATAATTACAGAGGAAAAACTTCCAGGAGCTCCAAATTTCTGGACATACATTCCCCTTTGCGAGGCAAGAATATCACTCAACAGAGTATTATGCCCGTTTTCTATTGAGGCAAAATCAACACTTTCATCAGAAGAAACTGCATCTGAATCATAAGTGTCTGATGTCACCTTGATAACAGTAGATTGATTATTATCACTTTTTTCCTGGCTATTTATAGAACGACTGAACAGCAGACAGAAAAAAAATGGTATGACTATACGAGTCCACACCACTATTTTTTCCTGAAATTAAATTATAAAACAGGATCTATCAATAATATATAACGCTGGATTTTTTTTGAACATACTCTTCTCCCAAGAAAATATACTGAATCTGTATTCCGGCTCCAGAGATCATGCCTACTTTGTTCACCTTCCCATCATCAGACAGTGGCTTTTGAACTTTCGTACTCTGTTACGGCTGCTGGGCAGCGGAGGTTTTTCACCATCCTTCCAAAATTTCAGCTTTGATAAGGTGTATCTTTTATTCAAAGTGTCAATAACTATTGCAAAATAAATTCAAATACCAGTTTGAATGTCTGGTTATTTAAACTTTCTTCAAATTTCCAATCCCGCAGGGCACTAATCGCAGCTTCATCGAGAAGATCATGGCCCGATTTTTGCAGTATCTGAATACTTTCTGCCCTAGAATGAAGCACGGATACCTGGATGGCTACACTCCCCTGCCAGCCCATACGACGTGCAGCAGGAGGATAGACTGCTGAGTTCATTATGGCACTGCCTTCCCGTGATACAGCATCGTTGATTTTATCTGTTTTCTTCTGAAAAGAGCTTGCCTTGTTTGCTCCCAAATTCTCAGGCATCAAAGAACTTTTGTTTTGTTTTTTGAAATTATTCGCTTTAGGCTCCATTGTAATATGAATATAACCACTATTACCTGCAACCCTGAGGGGTTTAAAAAAAATCAGCAAAAAAATGAAATGTATAAAAAGGGAAATAATAAAAAAAACAAAAATGGTCCTCTTGTTTTTCATGATATGAACACGTATAATAAACAAAGCAGGAGTGAAAACCCCCTTTTAGAATAGATTATATTTAAATTCAAATAAGGGCTGCCCTGATAATTAAGCCCTGCAAATAAGTACTTACCACTGCCTAAAAAATAAGCTGCATTTTCAGTCGCATTTCTCTGATATTATCCAATTCAGAAGTGATATTTAGATACCTCACGAAATGGAAAAATCATCATAAACTATTACATTCTAAATCTTGCTTCATATTTACCATTTTTTTCAGCCTTGATGTTCTGAAATAGTTACTTCAACATTATATAAAAACACTCTTTTTACTTATGGCTCTATCTGAATCTAAAATAGTTTACAACTTGCTCTAAAGATAGGCATTGTCTATAGTAATGAAAATAAAATACTTTCTTTTCCTGATTCTGGCGACAACAATTTTCAGTCAAGACCTGCTGAATGAAGTGGTAGCAATGGCTGCCAACAAACCTGTAACGCTGATGGATCTGGAAATAGAAAAAGAGAAATTCCTGAAAAACAAGGAAATCCCAAGAGATCATAGAAATATAGAAAGTCAGGTTCTCGATATGTTGATTGCAGAAAAAATTGTGGATATTGTTGCAGAAGAGGAATCCATTATTATATCTGAAGATAAAATAAACAACTATATCAAACAAGAGATGAAAGCAAGAAACATTCCTGGTTTACCTGAATTTGAAAAAATTCTTAAAAGTGATTTAAAAATCTCCCTTGAAGAATATAAATCTGAACTGTCAAAACAGCTAAAAACACAACAAATTATGCAGCTTAAAGTTGCAGCACAAATTCCCAAAGAAGATGATCTGGAAAAATGGTACCGCGCCAACAAATCAAAAATCGGAAACAAGTACCTGACTGCACTTGTTTTAATGAAATATCCTGCAGATAACGTCAAAGAAGAACTTCGCGTAAACAAACTGATGAATGAAGTAAGGTTAATTGCCCTTGAAAATTTCAGTGCTGCCGCTTCAAAAAATTCCGACCATCCCTCAGCATCTAAAGGAGGAACACTGCCCTGGTTACGACTCGATCAACTCGCCCAGGAAGAGTCTCCGATGCTGGCACAAATGGTAATGCAGCTAAAAAAGAATGAGATCAGCCCTGTTTCCAAAGGTGAGTCAGGATATTTCTTCGTCAAACTTCTCGACACAAAATCTGTTGAACTCGATGATATTAAAGAACAGGTACGAAATCTTCTTTATTCACAAAATCAACAAGCAGCTTTTGTGGGATGGATTAAAGAAGAAAGAAAAAAAGTTGCCGTAAAAATATTCCTGAAAAATTATCAGGAATTATAATCGCGTATGAAATTGCAGGATCAATTGATTTTATGCCATTTCAATGAAAAGGTTTTATCGCTCTGGGCAGATTTATACAATAAAAACAATATTGAAGTTTCTTTTTTAATGCAGTTATTTACTGAAAAATTAAACAGCCGGGGCAAAAAAATTTTTTTTTCTTTTGAAACGGATAACTTGATTAAAAATGTTTTTCTAAAAAATTTAAGCGACACGAACAAAGAAGAGGTTCCATTTAACAAGGAAGCTGTACTTCTATACGATCTTTTCCATAAGGATAAAATTGAATCTATCACATTTTTTGACTCATTTAATCCATTCTGGGATACAGATGTTTATGACAATATGCTGCAGATTCATAATGAGTACTCAGCTGATTATACATTTTGTGAAAATACACCTGAAGGAATTGCACCTGTATTATTCAGCAGCTCTATTTTTGATGCATACAAATTGCTCTTCAGTAAGGAAAATGACAGCTATACCGAAACAGAACTAAAAGCTGCCCTTCAAAGCATGCCTTTCTCTTTTAAACAATATCTTGAAAAAAACCTTAACCAGTACCACGTTGAAATTCACTTTGAATTTCCCGACATACGAATGTTACGCCTGGATTTTTCTTGCAGCACTTTACGCTCTTTTCACATGTGCAACAGTTTTGTAAAAAAACTGAAAGTGCAAAGTCAGCTTTCAACACCCTACAAAAACCTTAAAGAAATTATCCAGTCAAATCCTGAAATTATTCATGAACAACCCTCTTATATTGAGATTGAACCTTATTCAGGATGTTCTTATCAATGTACTTTTTGCCCCAGGACCATCACTGACAAAGCCCCTATCCATAAACTTGCTCTTTCTGATTTCATCACTATAGACAACTTTTGTAAAACATTATATGGTGATACTGTAATTACACTCGGTGGTAACGGTGAACCTCTTGAACACCCGGAAATTATTCAAATTCTGGAATTTTTACTGCAAAGCCCCCATGTGCGTTACACAATACTGGAAACCAACGGTTATTTTTTAGAAAAAATCCATGAATTGCGCAATAATCTGTATTTTGAAAAGTTGAGGATAGTGATAAATATAAATAGCCTCGAACAATATGAAAAAATACATGGAACCGATAAAGAGTCCAGGGAAAAAGTGTTTAATAATTTAATCTCATGGAGCCAGATTCTGAAAGGCACAAATACTGATTTTCTTAAGAATACCTATATTCAAATGTTAAAAATTATCGACAATGAAACAGAGGTCGACGAAGTTTACAACCTTTCCGAAACCCATGGTTTTACATTTCTACTGCAAAAGTACAACAGCTACAATGGTCAAATGGAAGAGAAAAGAGTATCAGACATGACACCTCTTGAAAGATCATTTTGCTGGCACCTGCGGCGTGATCTCTTTATCCGGGCTGATGGAAGTATCAGTTTTTGTAAACAGGATATTTTAAATAAAAAACCAAGGGGCAATATCCGAACCAATAATATTTCCATTATGGTTGAAAATCAAAAAAAAGACTGGATAGATAACTACCACGAAAAATATCCTTCAGAACCTGCCTGTATAAAGTGTGACGAGTATTTCACATTCAACCTTTGATATGAAATTCAAATGTGTAATTCAGGCACGTACAAAATCGACCCGTTTACCCCGAAAAATTTTAGCTGATATTGAAAATATTTCCATTCTTGAACATATCGCACAGCGATTAAATTTACTTCATAATAAAGTTAGCTATTGTTTTGCGATTCCCCGAAATGAATCAAAAGAAATTTATGACCTTTTTGAAAGCAAGCAAATACCCTGGATTGAAGGAGATGAAAAAAATGTATTGCAGAGATATCAGGATGCCTGCTATGACTTAACCACCAGGGACTATATCATACGTCTGACGGGAGACAACCCTTTTATTGATTTTGCTGCAATGGAAAAATTGATTCAACTTCCGGATATTATAAACCACGATTTAATTTATCCTTCTAAACTACCTCTGGGAATGGGGTTTGAAATTATATCTGTTAAGGCGCTTTTTAAACAAAACAACTACACCCTTTCACCCCACCATCATGAGCATGTCTCCACATTTATAAAAGAAAACAGAACCATATTTTCTATTCAAGAAATTATACTTTATAAAAACGCTCCGGATATTCGGTTAACGATCGATTATCCGGAAGACCTCGAGACTGCCCGAGGCATTGCTCATTACTTTTACTCAATTAAAAAACCGTTTTTTACAACGGATGATGTTTACCAACTGTTTAACAATAAACCGGAACTTTTTGAGAAAAATATCAACCTGGAACAGAGAAAACCAACCCATTATGAAAAATAACTTTCCCCTGGATTTTCTCTATATTGCCGGAACCGGAAATAATTTTGGATCAGGCCATTATAAAAGAGGAAAAATAATTATCGAACTTTTGCGTAACAATGGTTATAAATGTGAACTGGTTGAAAATCAGGCAGAAAATGATAATATTTATCTCAACTACAAAACCATAATTCTGGACAAAAGAGATGAATCCTTTCCGGAGTCTGTAAAAAAAAGAAAAGAAAAACAATTCCTGGTGACACTCGATAACCGGGGCAGCGGGCGATCAGAGGCGGATCTTTTTATAGACACTTTGCCTCATATCCATATGAACCAAAGGGAAATTGCACAATCACTAAAACACTGTATTTTACCTCCACAAATCTCCAGAGAAATATGCAGATCAGAATTTGCAAATATTACAATGATTAATGAAGCTCAACTCCATATGTTAGGTAATAAAGTTTTTATACATCGCCCCCACTCTGGAAGTGCTCATCCCGATAAAATAACTGATAAAGAATTCAGACTCGCATTGATTAAAAATGAAATTATTGCAACATATTTTGGGCAGACTCTTTTTGAAGCAATCTATCTTGGAAAGCAAATCTACCTTTATTCCATCTCTCCATACCACACGGAATTGGCAGAGAAATTTTTATCTGCATGCACCAAAAAGCAACTAAAAAGTCTTGATGGAAAAGGAGCCGAAAGAGTGGCTGCCCTGATCATAAAGGCAACCATTGGCTGAAATTTCTCAGGGAGAGATTGCTCCATTTTCGAGCATTGGCTCATCAATTTCACTTTCAGGCATATAGGGTTTTGATTTTTCTCTTTGCAAAGGTCTGTCGTCGAGATTTTCCATACTGTATTTTTCCTGCAGTTCCTTTTTAGCCTCTTCTTCCCATTGGCGAGCTATCAAAATATATTTCCCATCCGGATAGAGGTTCACCGCTCTTGAAAAAGCTGAAGCCGCTTTTTCAAACTCTCTCGTCATGAAATAAGATTGTCCGAGTTTAATATATCCATTTTCATCTTTTAATTCAGGTTGACTTTTTACCACTTTATCAAAGCACCCAATAGCTTTGTCATAATGTTTTTGTTTGTAAAATACATTGCCCAGATTGTATAGTGCAATTTCTCCTTCATCACTGCCTGCAAACTGATCCGAAAGAAATTGATAATAGTGTGCTGCAGAATCGAGATTATTATTACTGAATGCCATAGAAGCAGACTTAAAAAGATTTTCCTTGTATTTGTGAAGTATCTGCTGATTCGTGCCCTCTCTATCTAGGTATATATTATAATACTTTTTGAACTGCGCCAGTCCATCCTCATATTTTTGCATCTCAACTAAAAGTGATGCGATCTCCAATATAGACTCATCATTTTTTGCAAATTCGGTTAAAGATATCTCGTAATTTTTTAATGCCTGTTCATTCTCCTTTTTCGAGGTATAGTAACGGGCAATCTCCTTGTAGATATCAGATCGTAATTTATCGTCGGTAACTTCTGAAAGAAGAAGGAGCAATCCATTCAACCCCTCTTCGGTATTATATCTGGTTAATTGTAATTTTGCAATCTTAAACCGTACCTTGTCAAAAAGTTCGCCTGATAAATTTAATGCAAGAAGTTTTCTATACTTGCCAATGGCAACATCAACATTTCCAAGTTTTTCATAACTTTCTGCCAGATAAAACAAAGCTTCTCTTGCCTGTTCCGTATCCGGAAAATGCGAAGCAACAGTAGAAAAAATCTCCACTGCATTTTTCATACTTTCTGAAGTATCCTGTTCCAGTAAAAGCTTTCCTTTAGTTAGAAGTGCCTTTGCCTTGCTGTTTTTTAAAAAACTATTTTCAGTGAATGAAATTACACCCAAACCAGAAAGAATAATTAAAGTTCCCGATATTAAAAAAAAGTTTTTCATTAGTTCAATTGCTCCAAAGTTCTTTTATACCAAAACTCAGACCGCTCCTTATAAATTTTTTTCACATGGGGATTTAAAAAATCCTCCAGTGCTTTTTGATAATTTCCAAGCTCATAGTTACTTAGAGCGGTATAAAATATTGCAGCCGCTTTTACATTTTCAAGCGAACTGTCACGATAATAAGATAACTCCTCTATGGCCTCGGCATATTTTTTTTGATTATAGGTTTTCTGTAGAATTCTTTTTATTTCAGTATCTGTACCATAATTATATTCTTTTTTGGTTGTCCTTTTATCTTTTACTTCATTCGTTAACTCTTCGGGATAAAAAAGTTTATTCTCCTTTGAATCCGTTTCATCTTCAGAGTGCTCCAGGTCAGGTTCCTCCCCTTCTACCGGATGATCACGATAAACATACTCTTTGTCAGCATGATAAACCACAGGTCCAATTAAATTTTCATTGACCACAAAATCATTAGGATAAATTCCCTTGGGAGTCTCCATAAAAAGTGAATAATAATATACCCCGCCACCAGAAGGAATATCAATGAAACTGTTTTTCGTCTCCGGGATTCGTGCAACCAGAGTACCAAGAGAAAGTTCATTGATCGATCTTGGTTTTTTTCTGAAACGATATATGTTTACCCTGTTTTCCGAACTTTTACCATCAACATTTACAGGAGTTTTCCATATAAGGGCAACCGAACCGTTCCGTGCATAAACTTTTAAATCAAAGAAAAGTGATTCCGGCTGACTCATTTTTACGGTTGTAAATAGCGTATTCGCTCCCTGAATAAATACCGAACTCGTCTCCCCTGATGGGGCTTTGGTCACTACTGCATAATATATGCTTTTTTCTGATGAAAAATTATCGGTAAATTTTTGCACCCCGAAAGCGACCTCTCCAATCAAGGAAGCTTTCTGCAAATCATTATTACTGTTCAGCATCATTTCTGATCGATAAATCAGATAAGTATAACCCATCGTATCAGGTGTATCTTTCCATGTAATAATATTTTCTCCATTTGCACCTTTGAAAATTGCAATTTCTGATACGGGCAATACCGCCTGAGCACTAAATTGCAAGGGGGTTGTACTATATGACTGGTCAGCAACAAGTTTAATAATATTTTTATCGTTCATTTGAATGCTAATGGCATAGTAGATATTATTTATTGTGACTATATTCAAATCATCAAAGGATCTTTTATCCTGGGTAACTGTTCCGATTTTATTTTTTTCCAGAATTTTTTCCGGTGTATCCATTTTCTCATTACTTCTGTAAATGTTAAATGAAATATTACTATCTCCTGTGTAATTCCAGAGAACACGAACCGAATTTTTGCTCGTTTTTTGCAGGCTGATATTTGTTACCGATATATTGTTATCAGCAATCGGTTCTGCCTCCTGGGCATTTTTACCAAAAAACTTATATCCTTTCGTAGAATAATTTTCATTAGCAACCAGAATAACTGCACCGCTTTTTACTTCCGTATTAAGTAAAACTGCGTAATAATAGGTACCGGATTTTTCTGGATTATCTATATAATATGTACTTGATCCATCAATGACCCCGAGAAGAGTCGCATCTCCAAGAACCAGATTGGAGTTTATAGGAGCATTATATCGGAATATGGCCAATTCCCCTTTATTTTCAACTATTTTCCAGCTAACACGAACTCCGATCTTTTGAGCTCCTTCCCTCTTGACAGAAATATCCGATATCTGTTTACCCGCAGTCTCGGATCTGATTACATTTAAATCTTTCTGGGTAGTATATTTCTCTTCAGGCAATACAAATTGCCCATATATTAATCCCGCAGCCCCAAAAAATAAAATAAGTACTATATATTTCACCATATCTCTATATATAAAATTCAGTACTATTATTTTCGGCTAAATGACAGTAATAATATAGCTATTATTGCTGCTTCTCTAACAATAATAAATTAGTTTTAAAATTTACTCTGAAAAGCAGACTCAAATGATTTATAAAAAATCTTTGTAAAGCATACTGGGTTGAATGCCTGCATTGTTCTGATATTTCCCGGTTGTATACTCCTCAAAATCACCGGCTATCGTATGATAAAAAATCTGAGCAATCCCAACACCCGCATATACCCTTATCGGGTGAATAGCAAAAATCTCAAGTGTCCAGAATCCTTTAAACCCGATATCACCAAATCCTGCAGTCACATGAACAAATAATCCCAATCTACCTACACTGCTTCGACCTTCCAGCATCGGAACCAGATTATGGGTTTCCGTATATTCCCGCGTTCTGCCCAGATAAAGTTGATTTGATTTTAACAAGTATCCCTCTGGAGGAATAGTAATCTTTTCAGCCGGATTTGGCTTTTTCATGTCCAGCTGTTTATTGGTATAAACCATTAACTCATCAGATAAAGTAAGATTATAAGAATTCGGATTAATTTTTTTTTCATCAAACGGATCAATAATAATATCTTTACCCAATCTTTTCTTAATCTCTAATCCAGACAAAATCATAAATATTCCTGAAATTATATCACACTAATTAAATTATCAATAACGGCATTATAAGCTTCCATTACTCTCTTGCTATTCTCGTTTTTGTGCTCTGTATCTTTAAGTGAACTGATGGGCACCCCGTTTTCACCTGACTCCATTAGCTCCGAGGTCAAAGGGATATTACCTAAAAGTTTTACATTTAACTCTGCTGCCATATTTTTTCCGCCGTCTTTTGAAAATATGTGAGCACTGTGGCCGCAATTAGGGCAGATATATTCGCTCATATTTTCAATAACTCCCAGAATCGGAATATTTACCTGTCTGAACATATCAACCGCTCTCCTTGCATCCTGAAGAGCCACATTCTGTGGAGTTGTTACAATAATCACTCCATCAATTGTAGTTAATTGAGCCAGAGAAAGCTGTACATCTCCGGTACCAGGAGGAAGGTCAATAATCAAATAATCAAGCTCACCCCACTCGATATCAAAAAGTAACTGCTCAAGAGCCTTTCCAAGCATGGGTCCGCGCCAGACGACCGCCTTGGTCTGATCTATTAAAAAAGAAAAGCTCATTATTTTCATACCATATTTTTCAACCGGTATAATCTTCTCACCTCGAACTTCCACATCAGCTTTTCCACTGAAACCACTCATTTTTCCTATAGAGGGTCCGTAAATATCAGAATCCAGAATTCCAACCTTGTATCCTCTTGCAGCCAGAGATGCAGCAATATTAATTGAGGTGGTAGATTTTCCAACCCCACCTTTTCCTGAGCCCACTGCAATTATATGCTTAAAGGAGGCAATTTTATTGCTACTATTTAATGATATTTCAACCTCTTTTTCTTCTTTTTCAACAGGAGGATAAAGAAATTTTACCTTGACTGTTTTCGGAGAGATTCCTTCTCTTGATAAATTTGTTTTTATTGCCACATCGAGAGCAATCTGGGCAACCCTGTCGACTTTTAAATTAATTGTTATAATATAAAGACCGTTCTCCTCGCCTACCGACTCTACCGCACCACCCTCTATCAGATTTTGCTTGCTGTCGGGAATTTCTGTTTTTAATAAAACAGACCCTATTTTGTCTATTTCTGCATCTGGTCCCTTATCCATTTTCCCTCACTTTTTTTTGCGGTCTAACCACTTTTCATCAATAATTTTTGCCTTTCTGGAAATATCTTTTTCTCTCGATTTTGCCCCGAACGTTTGTGTCTCATAGTTATTTATATTTTTTTTAACTATAATAAAAAACTTGATTAAAAGATATATCAAATATCCTATTAATATGTAAAATAATACCCTGAAAATCATTATTTCAAACTCTTTACCGGGAGTCTCTTGTCAATAGTTATCTATTCACTAACTGAGTCTTTTATATTTCGCCCGTTATTATTACGATTTCTTTTATTTTCTCCGGCATACCGATTTCCACGATAATGATTCGAATGGGTATGTGAAGCAGCCTCAGATTTATCGGGTAATCTTCTTGGAAAAATCTTTCTTATAGCATAAGGAAGTTTTTTTCGCAATCCAATCTCCCAAAACAGGGCTCTTTGAACCCCCTGATCATCGCCTATTGAACGCACATAAATCTTGTAAAAGATAAATGCCTCTAAAAAGTATATTTTATTTTTAAAATTATTAATCCAGGGCTTCCCCTCTTCAGGCTGAACAAAAAAGTTTCTCTGTGCTGAATAAATCTGCACCAATTTTTCAGTCTCTTTCCTTGATAAACCAAGCTCGAGTTCTACGGGCGCTAATGCATTTTTCAGCTCTTTTTCGATCGCTCTATCAAGCGGGTTAGAACGAAAAAAGTTCTCTACAACACTCGATGCAAGAATTGCCAGATAAATATTCACGTTTATATCTTCATGTTCATTGATCATATTATCTGAAATTTTCAATCGCTTACCTAAAAAAGTATCTCCAAAACTTTCTGACCAGTTTGGATCAATCTCGCTGTTTTTTCGGGCAATAACCGGAAACATTGCCTCAAAAAGTCCAAGCTCTACCAGCATTGCAAATACATCAAATGTCTTTCCTGTTCTGAATATTTTATTAAACTCTTCATGCAGACGTGCACCTGATGCTTTTTTTATCAGTTTTCTATGATTCTTTATTCCTGCTGTAAGTTTATCATGCAGTTTAAAGCCCAGAGTCCCTGCAAACTTGGCCGCTCGTAACATTCTAACCGGATCTTCAGGAAGCGAAATGTGCTCCTGACCGATTATCCTGATAACGCCCTCTTTTAAATCCTCAAATCCACCTGTATAATCTATTATCGAATCATTTCTGATATCAAAAAAAAGTGAATTTATGGTAAAGTCTCGCCGTGCAGCATCTTCCTTGAAGGATCCAAATTCATTGTCGCGTTTTAATAAAAGATCATCTTCATTTTTGGCATGTTTACGGGTAGATGGCAGGGAGCGGGCAGTCGAAACCTCAATAATTTTATTCCCTTTAAAGATTACATGAACAATCCGAAATCGCTTTCCAATCAAACGGCTGTTGACAAAAACCTTTCTGACTTCCGCAGGGGTAGCATTAGTAACTACATCATAATCCTTAGGTTGACGATTCAAGAGAAGATCGCGCACGCATCCACCGACAATATAAGCCTTGTACCCGAACTGGTTTAAACGACCTATTACCTTTTGAGCATCTGGTTCAATGTGATGTTTACGAATTGTATGGAAATCAGCATAATACCGACGGGCCAGGGGATACTTCAGTATGGAATCTGTATCCATCCCCCTGTTTTTTGTAAAAATATTTTTAATCCATGATAACATTATGAATCATAGTTTATAATCGATACAGGCCATCAAGCAATTATTCCCCTTCTTAAGAAATAATTAAGACCAAGATGAGAGTATAAATTAAAGATAAAAGTGTAAAAAACTCCAGAACTTACTAAACAGAAGTCAAGTAGTTTCCAGTTAATCAGCAGGATCTTTTTACTTTACATACAGTGGTTTGCGCAAGATACACTCACAAATTACGACGTTATGAGAAACGTTACTTGCAGAGTGTCGATCTGCTAAAAAATGGGTCCATTTCAGAATGGACGTAGAGTAGACCCCGGATCCCCTCCAATGAAGTTTCACCGGAGCCCCTCGTCAAACCGTACGTGCGGTTTTCCCGCATACGGCTTTCCTGGGAAGTTCTTCTCAGGCATTCACAGAAGCAGCGAGT
>Ga0224495_10000048_pt1 | contig 95790 bp, 91 predicted proteins | sample SF_Jul11_sed_USG_FD_168128 | JGI IMG/M metagenome (GOLD analysis project Ga0224495, IMG submission 168128) | Sediment microbial communities from San Francisco Bay, California, United States - SF_Jul11_sed_USGS_4_1 | ecosystem: Environmental > Aquatic > Marine > Sediment | place: USA: California...
TATATTGTTCTTGTGACGAGAGGCGCAAGGCTCGATGGAGAATTGTCAAAGGCAATGTATGAGCGGGCCAATCCTGTGGAAATAATCGAGGTGGATTACCCTCATTATTCCTGGGGAGAGCAAACAAAGCTTTTTAGGCTTTTGCGAGAGCTCAAGCCGGACCTAGTGCATTTCCCTCATTTTAACCACCCGCTTTTATATCGAGGCAAGTACGTTGTGACAATTCACGATCTCACCCTTTCTTCTTTTGCCGAAAGGGGCAATCTGCTTAAGAGATTGATTTACAGGTTTATGATTAAGGATGCCGCCCGCCGGTCGAGAAAAATTTTGACCGTGTCTGAATTTGCCAAAAAAGATCTGGCTAAGGACTTGAAAGCTAATAAGAAAAAGATAGCCGTTACCTATAATGGGATAGACAAGAATTTTAAAAAAATCACAAACCCTGCTGTGTTAAAAAGAGCTGAACGGTATGGTCTAAAAGATCCCTTTATTTTGTCAGTTGGCCAGTGGAGAGATCATAAAAACCTCTTAAGATTGCTGGAAGCTTTTGCTGAGGTTCAAAAAGATGAGGACTGGAAGGGTAAGATTGATTTGGTCTTTGCCGGCCGTATTGACCCCAAATATCCCCAATTGCCAGCGAAAGCAAGAGAGTTGGGTTTGAGCCGCCAGGTTAAATTTACCGGCTTCATGGCGGACGAAGATCTGCCAGTTTTATATAATCTCGCTGAACTATTTGTCTTTCCATCTCTTTCTGAGGGTTTTGGTTTGCCGGGTCTTGAAGCTCAAGCCTGTGGGACGCCGGTAATATCTTCGAATAGAACAAGCCTGCCTGAAGTTCTCGGGCAGGGAGCAGTTTATTTTGATCCGGTAGATGTTCGCGATATCGCTCGCAAGTTAGTCACTGTTCTCGAGGATAAGGAGCTAAGACTGAAGCTCGTTGAGGGAGGCAAAAAAAATACAGAAAGATTTTCCTGGGAGGATTCGGCTCAAAAAACCCTTGAAGTATACAGGGAAATACTATATAAAAGTTAAAAGTCTGCCTGCTGGCAGATAGGTAGAAAGTAAAGTTAAAAGAGAGGTTTTATGACAATAGAAAATTGGGGAATATGGTTTGCGCTGGGTTCGGCCACGGTCGCGATTGTTTACGGACTTTTACTCTCAAGGTGGATTTTAGCTAAACCGACTGGGACAAAAAAGATGGAGGAAATTGCCTCTGCCATTCAGACTGGGGCAACAGCTTATTTTAGTAGACAGTATACAACCATTGCTGTTGTCGCTGTAATTCTCACCCTAATTTTGGGTTTTGGGATTAATTGGGTTACAGCCGTCGGTTTTATTATAGGGGCGGTTTTGTCTGCCTTGGCTGGTTATATTGGAATGAATGTTTCGGTTAGGGCTAATGTTCGGGTGGCCGAAGCGGCGCGCACTGGTATGAAAAACGCTTTTGACCTTGCTTTTCGCGGCGGCTCGGTAACGGGTTTTTTGGTTGTTGGTTTGGGGCTTTTGGGGGTGGCTGGTTTTTATGCTATAACGCGCGACCCCAAGGCATTAATCGGGCTTGGTTTTGGAGGATCATTAATTTCAGTCTTTGCCCGATTGGGCGGAGGGATTTTTACCAAAGCGGCTGATGTTGGCGCAGATTTAGTCGGGAAAATTGAGGCAGGAATTCCGGAGGATGATCCCCGCAACCCGGCGGTAATTGCCGATAATGTAGGGGATAATGTTGGAGATTGCGCCGGAATGGCCGCTGATTTGTTTGAAACTTATGCGGTTACGGCAATCGCGGCTATGCTTTTGGGGACGTTGCTTTTTGGGGATTCCCAAAAAGCAGTAGTTTATCCTCTCGTCTTAGGCGGCACGTCAATTTTAGCTTCGATTGTCGGGTCTCTTTTTGTCCGGCTGACTAAAGATAAGATTATGGCCGCGCTTTATCGAGGTGCTATTATTTCGGCTGTTTTGGCGGCAGTTGCCTTTTATTTTGTCAGTCAATATTTGATGGGTGAGAACGACCCAAACCGTCTTTTTCTCTCCGGTTTGGTTGGTCTGATTATCACGGCGGCAATGATAGTTATTACCGAGTATTATACCTCGACTCGCTATTCTCCGGTTAAGGCGATTGCTCAAGCCTCAACTACGGGACATGGAACAAACATAATTTCTGGTTTGGCGAATTCGATGAAGTCAACAGTTTGGCCGGTATTGTTCATTGCTGCGGGCACGCTCGTTTCGTATCAGCTAGCCGGGCTTTACGGCGTAGCAATGGCGGCGTTTGCCATGCTTTCGATGACCGGGATAATCGTGGCGATTGATGCTTACGGCCCGATTACGGACAACGCCGGAGGAATTGCCGAAATGTCGGGATTACCGGAGAAGGTAAGAAATGTTACTGACCCGCTTGATGCAGTAGGCAATACGACCAAAGCGGTAACCAAAGGTTATGCTATCGCGTCGGCAGCTCTCGCGGCGATTGTGCTTTTCTCTGCCTATACTGAGGAGATTTCTGCTCTTGGCTATCAATTTGATTTTTCTTTGTCCGATCCAAAAGTCCTGGTTGGTCTCTTCATCGGCGGACTTCTGCCTTATTGGTTTGGAGCGCTCTCGATGGAGTCGGTGGGCAGGGCGGCCGGTGCGATTGTTGAGGAAGTCCGCAGGCAATTTAAGTCAATAGCTGGACTTATGGAAGGTAAGGCCAAGCCTGACTATTCTAAGGTAGTTGACATTGCTACCCGCTCGGCTATCAGGCAGATGATTTTTCCCGCGCTTCTTCCGGTTTTGGCACCAATCGCAGTCGGATTTTTGCTTGGTCCGGTTGCTCTGGGGGGGACCCTGGTTGGCTCAATTGTCACTGGGTTGTTTGTGGCGGTTTCAATGACCTCTGGCGGGGCGGCTTGGGATAATGCCAAAAAATACATTGAACTCGGTAATTTCGGGGGAAAAGGAAGCTCTGCTCATCAAGCGGCGGTTACAGGCGATACCGTTGGCGATCCATACAAGGACACGGCTGGGCCGGCGATAAATCCGATGATTAAGATTCTGAATATAATAGCTTTGCTTATTGTTTCGTTCATTGTTAAATAGTTAATGCTCAACCCTTCTCTTATTACCTCTGAAAAGCCACTGAAGGCAAAGATTAAGGCGATTAGCGGCGCCGTTGCCAAGATTGCTTTGAGTGATGGTCAAAATCTTGATGTAAACGTTAAATATCTACCGAAAGGCGTGACGACAGGTGATATGGTTTATATATCAATGGTGAGTGATAAGCAACTCAATCTTGGTCGTCAGGAAATTGCTCGGGCAGTTTTGGATGAAATATTAGGCTAGAAGATGTCTAGAAGAATAAAAATTTCGGCGAAATTCAAAAAGACCGCCAAGATTTTTTTGGTTGTGTTCGGCACGTCATGCTTAGCGCTAATGGGAGTGGTCGCTGCATATGGGTATGATTATCAGGATAGAGTTCTACCTAAAGTCTTTTTTGGCTCCTATAACGTTTCGGGTTTAAACCTTTCTGATCTCGAAAAGAAGATTGCGGAAGCCGAGTCCCAGCATAAAGCAGATGAGATAGTTCTGAGAAGAGACGATAAAAATTGGGAAATGTCTCTGGAAGAGGCGGGTTGGGAGACCGATGAAAAAGAACTGGCAAAGAAGATTTTTGATTTTGGCCATCAAGAAAAGACTATTAGAAATGTCCTGCCTCTTATAAGACAAATTACTTTGAAGAAGAATTTTCCCGTTGAGTATGATTTTAATGAGAAAAAGATTGAAGACTGGCTTATGTCAATTAATGGCGAGGTTGGCACGCCAAAGCAGGAAGCAAACCTGCAAGTAAAGGGCGCAAATGTTAAGGTAATTGAACCAAAGGTCGGCAAGGCAATCGAGGAAATTAAGATTAAAGAGGAGATCCTAGCTCGTTTTAGTCTTGAAGCAACGGGCGAGATTGCGGTTGGGCTGGTTGATGACGAACCACTTATCACTAGTTCGGAGGCCGAGGTATTGAAGGAAAAAGCCAATGAATTGGTTAAAAGTGCCGTGGAACTGGTTGGGCCGAAGGGGAACGTGAGTATTGGCTCATCGACCCTAGGGGTCTATATCGAACTAAAAAGAAAGGTAGAGGAAAAAAAGAGTTTCATCAATTACGAGCGGAAATTGGGCGAAGTATATGTTTCCTTTAGTGAAGATAGGGTGAGAACTTTACTCGGTAAGGAAAGTGAAGAGCTGAACATTGATCCAGTTGATGCAAGATTCACGATCGCTGGCGGAAAGGTGTCAATTTATCAGCCATCACAGTCAGGCAAGGTGATAAATCTTGATGAAGCGGTCGGTTTGATAGTGAGGACTTTGGAGGTTGGCGAGGAAAAGAAAATAGTTCTGCCTTATGAGACAAAAGAAGCGGCAATAGCGGCTAAAACATCGGCGGATATAGAAAAATACGGAATCCGTGAGTTGATAGGATCTGCAACGACTGATTTTAGGCGCAGTCCCCAGAACCGAATTCACAACATAAAAAAAGGAGTTTCCTTTATTTCCGGCGTTTTGATTAGACCCGGAGAAGAATTTTCTACCGTAAAGCAGCTTGGTAGAATTGATGCCTCCTCTGGTTATCTGCAGGAATTGGTAATTAAGGAGGACGAAACCGTCCCTGAATTCGGCGGCGGTTTGTGCCAAGTGTCAACAACTCTGTTTCGCTCCGCGCTTAACGCTGGGTTAAAAATTACCGAGAGGAAAAATCACTCTTACCGGGTAAGTTATTATGAGCCCCCGGTTGGAATGGATGCAACAATTTACTCGCCGAGGCCGGACCTGAAATTTTTAAATGATACCCCTGCCTATATTTTGATTCAGGGACGGGTTGAAGGGAATAAAATTACTTTTGATTTGTATGGGACGAAAGATGGCCGCGAGGTCGAAATCTCGACTCCTGAAGTTTTTGACATAACTTCTCCGCCTCCGCCGATATATATTAATGATCCGTCGCTTGAACCGGGAGAGGAAGTTCAAATTGATAGAGCGCATAACGGGGCTAAGGCTGTCTTTTATTATAAGGTTAGAAAAAATGGCAAAGAGATAATCAACGAGAAGTTTTTCTCGTCATATGTGCCTTGGGCGGCAAAGTTCAGGCGTGGGCCACAGCCGGAAGCGACGCCTAGTCCAAGTCCCAGCGGGGGGTAGGTTGGTGAGATTTAAAAAGTTTTTTTCTAGACCGGGTAAAAACAAAAGGAGGGTTTTTTTATTTGGCTCGATTGTGCTGTCTATTTTGCTGGCGCAGGGCTGGTTGATATTTCAACTTAAATTTGACAAACCAGAAGCGGGAGCCGAGGCCGAACAGGCAGTCGCAGTTAATTCGGCCACGCCCTTATTTACCCTGACTCCTCAAGAAATCACGGTTTCCCCGGGAGTGAAAATTGGCGTTCCGATTTTGATGTATCACCACATTGAGTTGGTTCCGAGGGCAGAAGATGATCCGATCCGAGCCCTTAGCGTTTCGAAAGAGAAGTTTGAAGGACACCTGGAGTATTTGAGGAAAGAAGGATACAACGCGGTAGCTCTTACCGATTTGTATAAGAAGGTTGCTGCTGGCGAGGCAACCGATAAAACCGTCGTTTTGACTTTTGATGATGGCTATCTGGATAATTTTGAGGTTGCTTGGCCGATAATGCAGAAATATGATTTTAAGGGCACATTTTTTGTTATTTCAAACAGGATTGGGACGGCTGGTTATATGAATAAAGAGCAAGTTAAGACCTTACAGGATGCCGGTAACGAAATCGGTTCCCACAGCCTGTCGCACCCGGACTTGACTAGGCTGTCGGACAAAAGATTAAAGGAAGAAATTGAAGGATCAAAAAAGGAGATAGGGGAGATTATCGGGAAAAATGTTTTTTCCTTTTGTTATCCGACGGGTAAGTTTAATGCTAGGGTTTCGAGCGCAATCCAAAATGCGGGTTATAAGTTTGCTGTCACGACGCGAAGATGGCAACCGTTTTCAACTGACAATCCATTTGAGGTGCCTAGATATCGGGTAAATTCGAACACTAATTTGGAGAATTTATTAAATCGATAGGGCAGCTGGCTATTGCATCAATATCGGACCAGTCAGCTGATTTATTGTTTAAAAATTTGATTGCTCCTGCGATCCCTATACCGACGGCATTGTCGGTAGAAAGCTGTTTTGGGGGAACGAGAATTGCTGATAGCTTAGACGCAAAATTCTTGCGCAAATAAGAGTTTGCGGAGACGCCGCCAGATAAAATGACGGTTTTGGGGTGGTATTTTTTGACAGCCTGAATCGTCTTTTGAGTTAAAATCTCGACAATAGTTTTTTGAAACGATGCGGCTAAATTAACCCTATTATAGCTTTTCTTTTTTTGTGTTTTTGGGTCCCAAGTTTTATATAAGACGGCGGTTTTTAGTCCTGAAAAAGAGAAATTAAGATCACGAGACTTAAGCATTGAGAGGGGAAGCTTATAAGCACTCTCATCACCCGATTTTGCTAGTTTTTCGATTGCCGGTCCGCCGGGGTAGCCTAAATTTAAAATTCTTGCTACTTTGTCGAATGCCTCTCCGGCGGCATCATCAATCGTCTGCCCAACGGTTTCGTATGAAAGGTGTTTGTCCATTAAAACGAGGGAACTGTGTCCGCCGCTAACAATGAGGGCCAGAATAGGGAAAATCCCTGTCTTGGGAATTTGTAATTTATAATTTGTAATTTGTAATGAGTTTTTAATCCCACTTTTGATTTTTGACTTTTTACTTTTGCCTTCGCCGCCCAGAAAAGCAGAATAAATATGACCTTCTAGGTGGTTAATTGGTATAACGGCCAGATTGTAAAAGCTAGCAATAGTCTGGGCGGCGTTGACTCCCATCAAAAGTGAGCCAATCAACCCCGGGCCAACCGTTACCGCTACCGCATCGACGTAATTTTTAATTTCCGGAATTGGCGTCAGGGCCCTTTCAAGAACAGGAATAATTGATTCTAGATGTGCCCTGGACGCCAATTCCGGATACACTCCTCCCCATTTTTTGTGAATTTCGATTTGCGAAGCAACCACATTTGAGAGAATTTCAAAAGAATAACCGCTTCTGGTTTTTTCACATCGGACGACCGAGGCCGCCGTTTCATCGCATGAAGTTTCGATAGCAAGAATGACCTTTTTGTTCATAACGGGATAAAAATAGCAGATCTTGAAGGGTAAATCTAGATAAGAAAGCTTTATTTAACCTGTAGAAAGTGATAGGGTTAAATTATGAAGTCGATTCTCCAAACTAAGCAATGGGCTGATTTTAAGGCTTCGCAGGGCTTCGAGATCTTAAAACTCGGGGAGATCTTCGTTCATAAAAGGAAACTGCCTTTTGGCCAGAATTTCCTCTATTTACCCGAAGTTGACTCTGACAATATTACCCCTATCCAGATTGATGAACTCAAAAAATTAACCAGGGAACAGGGTTCGATTTTTGCCCGCCTTGAATTTATTAATCGATTTTCTCAAAACTCGCATAAACTCATTCTTTCTTTTGGGCTAAGGCAGTCCTTTGAGCAAGTTCAGCCTAAATGGCGCCAGTTCGTTGATCTGACAAAAACTAGTGGCGAGATAATTAGCCAGATGAAACAAAAAGGCCGCTACAATGTCAAACTGGCGGAGAGGAAAGGAGTAAATATTGAAAGAGGCACCTCGGAGGATTTGGTTAAAGCGTTTAATAAAATGTATGGCGAAACAGTGGCGCGTGAAAGTATTACCGGCCGAAGCTTAGGTTATTTCGGGGCTATGGTTGACAAGTTTTCGGATACGCCTTTCATTCTAATCTATACCGCGAGGCATAGGAGCGAAACCATTGCTGCCGCTTTGATTAGTTTTTATGGCGGTGTGGCTACATATTTATATGGGGGGTCATCGAGGAGGCATAAGGAGGTTATGGCTCCTTATTTGATGCACTGGCAGATTATTAAAGATGCGAAAGAGAAGAACTGTCAAATCTATGATTTGCACGGCCGCGCTCGTCCCGAGGACGAAAAGTCGAGCTGGGCCGGAATTACGAGATTTAAGGAGCAGTTTGGCGGTGAGGCAGTCGAGCTTCTCGGGAGCTATGATTATGTAAATAAATCAATTTATTATCAGATATTTAAGATTGCCGAGAAGATGAGACGAAAAGAGCATTAAGCGAAGTGATAAATTTTTGAGATTTTATATATTACTTTTTACTTTAAAAATAAAATGCTAGATGGATTAAAAAATAAAATTAGAAAAAAGATGCCAGGATTGGTGGTTTTTTCTCATAAGCTAAGAGGTGCCCTAGCATTTTATTTGTATGGTATGCCTTCGCGTCGCATGCGTATTATCGGTGTAACTGGAACAAACGGTAAAACCACTACCTGCCATCTGATCGCGAAGATTTTAGAAGAGGCTGATCAAAAAGTGGGGATGGCGACAACGACTACTTTTAAGGTCGATACGAAGGAGTGGAAAAATACGACTAATATGACCTCAATCAGTCCTTTCGGTTTGCAAAGACTCTTGAGGAAGATGGTTAATACGGGCTGCAATTACGCGGTTGTAGAAACTACAAGCCACGCGATTAGCCAGTATCGTAACTGGGGAATTAAGTACTATGTTGCGGTTTTGACTAATATTACCCACGATCACCTTGATTATCACGGGAGCTTCGATGGTTATGTTGAAACAAAGGCCAGAATTTTCAAAACAAAGCCCAGGGTAACCGTGATCAACCTGGATGATCCTTCGGCGGAAAAATTTGTCCACTTTCCTTGCGGCCAGATCTTGACTTATTCACAAACCAAGAGAGCCGATGTTACGGCAAGAAAAATCCTGCCTTCCCCCGACGGCTCGATTTTTACTCTGGTTTTGCCGACAGTCCAAAACACGATAAGTCTAAAGTTACCGGGAGGATTTAATATTTCAAACGCTCTGGCGGCAGCGGCGGCCTGTTACGGTTTGGGTATTGGCGCCGATGTTATTAAGCGGGGCTTAGAAAAACTTAGTCAAGTGCCGGGAAGAATGGAGATGGTCAAAACCGGGCAGGGTTTCACCGTTATTGTCGACTATGCTCACACCCCGGACGCGCTGGAGAAGGTTTATTCTACACTCCGGCAGGCGACTCGGGGTAGGATGATCGCGGTATTAGGGGCTTGCGGCGATAGAGATAAAACGAAAAGACCGATTATGGGGGCAATCGCCGGTCATTTTTCTGATATTGTTGTTGTCACCGACGAGGAACCTTACGCTGAAAATCCGGATGAAATAATTGAGCAGGTGGCCAAGGGAGTCCCCAAGGGCACGAAGAAAAGGAGTATGGTTCTCGGGGAAAATTTCTTTAAGGTTTCGGATCGCCGCCAGGGCATAAGAAAGGCGCTTGAGCTGGCCCAGCGCAATGATGTGGTTGTCGTAACTGGCATGGGTGCCCAAGAATTTAGAGTTGTTGGAAAAAGTCATTTACTCTGGAATGATAGGAAAGTCATCGAGGAAGAGCTTTCAAAATTAGGATACAATAAAAAGTAATTTTATGATTATAACCGGCCATCTTCATCCATCTACTTTAACGTTGCGGACTCTAGTCGAGATCTTTGAGGATCTGGGGTTTGAAGTTTTTGAAGGTCCGGAAGTTGATGACGAATGGCATAATTTTGACGCGCTTAATGTTCCAGCTGATCACCCGGCGCGAGATACACAGGACACTTTTTGGCTTAAAGATGGAAGGTTGTTACGAACCCATACCTCAAACTCTCAAGTTCGATCGGCGAGAGGGAAAAAGCCACCTATTCGCTATGTTATCCCGGGCAAGTGTTACCGAAATGAGGCAGTAGACGAAAGCCACGAAACCACCCTTTGGATGCTGGAAGGCTTGTATATTGGTAAGGGGATAACCGTTGGGCATCTCTTCTGGACGCTGGACCATGTTATGAGAAAGCTCTACGGGGAGAAGGTTGAGTATCGGATCCGTCCGCATCATTTCCCCTTTGTTGAACCTGGATATGAGTTGGATCTAAAAAGAGAAAAGCCACCCGCCTCGACTCGCGAAGGCGAGCCGCAGCGAGGCGGGTGGCTCGAAATGCTCGGGTGTGGCATGGTCCACCCGATTGTTTTAAAAAATATGGGGCTTGATCCAAATGAATATTCTGGCTTTGCCTTTGGCATGGGGCCGGATAGAATGACGATGCGAAAATACGGAATTAAGGATATCAGGCAGATGTGGGCGAATGACCTGCGCTTTTTGAGGCAGTTTTAATGAAATATTTAAAGAGCTGGTTGGAAGATTATTACAAATTACCCAAGGACATTGATGTTTGTGATTTAATCACTCGTCTTGGGGCGGAAACGGAGAGCTTGACCCTGGCTCCCAGTATAGACGAAAACGTTGTTACCGCAAGGGTCTTAGAAGTTATACCCCATCCTAATGCTGATCGGCTGAAATTGGCTAAAATCACAACCGGCAAAGAGGAGATAACAGTTGTTTGCGGCGCGCCGAACATCGAGCCGGGCCAGTGTGTGGCTTATGCTCGCCCTGGAGCAAAGATTCGGGGAGGGAAAGTCGAAAAGGCGACCATTCGCGGTGTTGGGTCCCCTGGAATGATCCTTTCCGAAAGGGAGATGGGGATAGGCAAAGACCACAGTGGCATCAAGGCTTTGGAAGGAAGTTTAGGACTTGGCTGTCCAGTTGCGGCTAGTCTTCAGGGAGAGGTAGTCTTAGACGCCGAAGTTACCCCAAATCGGGGAGATTTACTTTCGCATTTTGGCCTGGCGCGCGATTTGGCGGCATTGGAGCTGAAGAAAATCGAAAAACCAAAACTGAAACTGCCCGAAATAAAGGACCTGGCTGAAAAAGAAATCACAGTTCAGCTTAAGTCGGTCAATTGCCCGCTTTATTTGGCTAGAGTGGTTAAAGGCGTCAAAATCGCTCCTTCGCCGGATTGGTTGGTAAAGCGCCTCGCTTTGCTCGGCGTGAACCCCATTAACAATATTGTCGATGCGACCAACTATATCTTATTTGATCTGGGGCATCCTTTGCATGCTTTTGATTTAAGAAAGCTAGAGGGAAGTAAAATCGTTGTTCGTGATTTGGAGAAGAACGAAGAAGTCGTGACCCTTGACGGGGAAGCAAGAGAACTGGTTGAGGGAATGATGGTAATAGCTGGCGAGAAGAGACCGGTTGCGATTGCTGGAGTAATGGGGCTGAAAAATTCTGAAATTGATGATGAGACAGCGGACGTGGTTATCGAGGCGGCTGTTTTTGACCGCAAGTCAATTCGTAAAACAGCTAAGCTTCTAGGATTGGTTACGGAGGCTAGCTATCGTTTTGAGCGCGGAGTTGATGATGTGGGGGTCGAATATGCTCTAGATAAAGCGGCGAAAATGATTCAGGAGATGGCTGGAGGACGGATTCTGAAAGGAATAGTGAAAGCGGGAAAACTGTCAGTGGCTGGCCATCAGACGGTCGAATATCAAAAAATTAATCAGTTAGTTGGCAGGGAATACAGTAGAGATAGAGTCGATAATATTTTGGCGGCCTTAGGTTTTGAAGTTGAAAGTGGGCAGGCAAGAATTCCGAGCTGGCGCCATGACATAACTTCGTGGCAGGATTTGGCGGAAGAAGTCGCTCGTATTGACGGAATTGAAAAAATAAAGGCCGGAAAACCGCCAGAGGCGGAAACCAAATCTGGGGAGAGCGATTGGCACAAAAAAGAGGCAATCAAAGATTTTCTAGTTTCTCTCGGATTGACCGAGGCGCTAAATTATACTTTTCTCTCCGGGGCGGATATTAAAGCGGCGAAGCTCAAAACGGAGGATTTACTTGAGGTTGCTAATCCGGTGCAGGAAGAGAATCGCTATTTAAGACCTTCGCTTGTGCCGGGACTTTTGAAATCGATTGCTCGCAACCCGTCGTTTGATAATATTGAATTTTTTGAAATTGGAAATGTTTTTTCTAAAACTCAGGAGAAGACTAATTTGGCTATCGCGACGGCGGGTAAAGGAAGGAAAGTAGCTGAGATTACCCAAGAATTGGCGAAGAAATTTGGATTTGAGAAGGATGAGTTCAGTATTTTTGAAATTCCTCGCGACGAGCTAAAACGCTTCAAAATTAAGAAACCCTCTGTTTCAATTGCGGAGGTTGATTTGGGGCAGATTTTGCCGCAGACGAAATTTGGCAAGCTGGAAATAGAGGTTCTTCAGCGGGAGATAAAATATCGTTCCGTTTCTAGTTTTCCTTCAGTTAGCCGCGACTTAGCATTTGTTGTTGATGCGAAAATCACTCTTGAGGAAATAAAAAAAGAGATTCTGGCGTCATCTAATAAGGCAATTTTAGTAGAGCCGTTTGATGAATTTATTGACGAGCGTTTTGGTAAAGGCAAAAAATCGGTTGCTTTTCATATCTATCTGCAAGCAGAGGATAGAACTCTTTCTGATAAAGAAGCAGACGGGGAAATTAAAAAAATTATTAGTGCTCTAGAAAAAAAGTTTACTGCGAAATTAAGGTCCTAAAAACGAAACTAGGCCTGCGCCTTCCCCGAGGAAACAGTGGGGAGGGGGCGCAGGCCTGGAGGGGCACTCGGCGGAGGCTTCATAGAAAGCTAGCTGAGTGCTATGGGATGGAAGTTGACCGAGGGCGGTTACCACTGCGCCATCATCATGCCGATCCCGATCCCGACGATCGCGATGAGTACCATGCCGCCGATCCCGATGACCGGCCAGTGGCGCTCCTGCGTCGCGATGCCGAGAAGGACCGCGGCCCCGAGGGCACAGATGGCGCCCATCAGGAAGATCATCTGATGAGTGGTGATTCCGATCCCTGCGAGGATCAGGAAAGCGACTACCAGGGCGATGACCGGAACTGCCTTGGCGACGTTCGTTGCCGCTTCGGGGTCGCGCTCGCGCCGTGGCCTCGGCTCCTTCGGCTTGCGCTCGCGCTTCCTGCGTTTGCCCTCTGGTTCGGTAGCCTCGGCATCCGGTTGGGTGGGGGCATTGGGGTCGGTGCTGGCCACAGGCCTCATTCCTTTCTCCCGCACTTGGCGGGGTCAGTGCTTTCGCTTCTTGCTCAAGGCGCTTAGGAGCTCCGTGAGGAGCCTTTCGGCGTCCTGGGCGATGAGGCGGCGGAGGTGATTCCTCACCTCGGTGAGGATGTGGTCTTGCTGCTTCGGGGGCAGGGGGGCGATTAAGACCCAGCCCTTGTTGTGGCCCGGGTCGTTTCGCCTGATGTCTTGCTGGAGGTGAGCAGTGGCTAGATCGAGAAAGACTTGCTTTAGGTCGGGGCTAAGCCTCCTCCAGATGTCTGTGCGGATCAGCCTGTCCGCATCGGAAACGGAGAGGCCTAGCTGGTCTACCAATAGCCGAAGACGGTTGGGCTTGCTCATCGGCGGCCCCTCCCTTTCTGGTTATGAGGCTAGTTCGGCGGCGTGGTGCCGCCTGCTTCCCTGGCGAGGATGCAAACGGCAGTAGCAGCGACTAGCTCCTTGAAGATCCTCATGGCGCACTCTATCGCCTTAGCTCGTTGCTCCTCTGGCTCCTCAAGCAAGGACTTCAGCCCTGTAGGGAGTTCCGGGCGGATTTCCCCTCGAACTTCTCTAGCTGCCAGTTGTAGCAGGTGCTCCTTGTGGGGTCGTTGCAGTCGCATCCACCACTGCTTGCTGATGATGGTGTCGGCCTCCTCAACGGAGAGGCCAAGACTGTCAATGGCTGCACCAAACTGATCGGTCCAATGCTTGTCGTCCATCAGCCTCTCCTTTCTGAGCGGTGTCAAGGTCCGGTGTCGATCCGTCCCCAGCTTAGCCCTTTGGAGTCCAGAGGGCAAGCCAAGAAGAAAACAGTACATTTTATTTTTTAAAAAATCAAGGTATCGTTTGTAAATTGGTGACCGCCGATGGCTGTGGTTAGCACATCGGCGGTCACTTGGAACGGCGCCGGGTCCGGCGCCGGGTGCGTCGTCGCTCGTCTTTCTCGCAACAGCAGAAGGCAGTTTCCCGGTCCTCGGGGTGCCTTGACTTAGCGAGAGCAGCTTCGATCGCTGGTCGGAAGATCCGCATCTCGTGCGGCATCCGAGGGAGGCTTAATCTTCCTGTCTTCTCGTCCTTTGTGAACCTGTCCATTCGAATGATCTTGGTCCGCAGGACAAGGAGATCTTCCTCGGCCTGAGCAATGTGATGCTGCTGGATGAGGAAGTGGGGAGGGCTAAGCCTGGTGCCTTCGTTGCCAAGTTGGAGGATGACGTCAACGGAGACGTATCCAAGCTGGAGGATGACATCGCCCTGTTCGTCTTGGGGGGTCCCACCGAACGGGATAAGAGAGCGGACGGTGAAGAGGGCTTGGGTGCTTCTGGTTGGGTCGTACTGGTCGCCCGGGGCATATGGGTAGAGCCTTTTGCCCTCTGGGCAGCAGACTACTCGCGCTACCCTTTGGCCGAACCAGCGTTCAGCGGTCTCGACTTGAAGCGCCTCAAATCCGGCAAACTCCTGGACTTTCGGAGGCCACCAGAAGAAGCGCTCTGTCGAGCCAGAGATGACGATCGCTGGGAATCTGACCTTTACGCCAGCACGCCTTCCAGTTGCTTTCTCTGCCGAAAGCTCACCGACCGGGTAGGAGCCAGGTGGGAACTGTTTCGTCCACGCGTGGAGTTGGCGGATGTCTCGTTCGATCCCTTCGACCTCGTGGTCGAAGTAGGGGCCAGGGAGAAAGGCAGTGATGGCGTGCCAGCGAGCCTCTGAAGGCTCCTCGGCCTGAAGCTCTCTGTGCTCCTCTGCAGCAGTGCTTGTTTTAGCGGCTTTGGCAGGAGCTGCTTGGGGAGCTTGGGTGGCTGTCCGAGCTTCACTCCTTGGACGACCTGGCTTCGCCTGGCTCTGTTCGGCCCAGATTGTCGCCGCGGGCCGGAGTGCCTGCTCAACCAGCAAGAGAAAGGGCGGGGCTTCCTCGAGGTCCTGTAGTTCGCAGTAATGCGATATTGCCGCTTCGAGGTTATGGCTGTTGCTGTTGGCGAAGGAGAGGACTTGCAGTGCGGCTACTTTCTGTCTCCCTCTGCCTTCGTCATCGCTTGTCGAGGTTGCAGAGACCAGGTGGGAAGCTACTCCCCGAGCGAAGTCGGAGAGGAAGCTACCGCCGATGAGGGCTGCGAATTCCTTAGGTGACTCGGTGCTTAACAACTCAATACGTCTGATCAGTTCGTCGGCTGTTGGGCACTCCTCGAGCAGTTCCGTTACTGTCAGCTCGTTCACCTCCCTTCGCGCCTGTCGGGTCAGGAGCCCTTAAGGGGCCGTTGTTGTGACTATCGTTGACGTACCAAGGGGCCTTCCCGTTTTCTCTCGGTCTCCTGTTTCCTCGTTGCCGCCTCCGGTTGGAGTTGGGTGGTCTTTCTGGTTCCCCGATCGGCACTCTTACCGAAGTGAAGATCCCTCCAAAGAATTCGGCGGTTGAGACAAGAGCGTTGAAAGCCTGTGTCGGTACGCCTTCGTGAAGATCCTTGAGCCCAGCGGCAAGGTCGCCGATCTTGCCGGTCAGTTCACAGATCCTTTCGCGTTGAGTGTCTCGGCTGAAGGTCTCGACTGAGCAGAGCAGCCCCCTGGCTAGTTCCTTAAGCACACCCATCGTAGCTGCTCTCGCTTGGACGTTGTCAGCGAGAGCCCTTCTCGCTTCTAGGTCGGGGATGGCTCTCCAGAAGATGTACTCAAGGGCTCGGCGCAGTCGCGGCCTAACCAGAAGCGAGGGCCAGAAGTCGTCTCGGTTGCTAAGCCTGTCAAGCAGGAACTCGCGGACCCTCTCGAGGTCTTTCATGTCCCTGATGATGCCCATCACGTCTCGGAACGACTGGATTGGTGGTAGTTTTGACATTCCTCCTTCCCTCCTTGTCAAGGTGCCCCGCCGCAGGCGGGGTCACTAAACCGAGCCTGGCTTTTGCCGGCCTAGCTTAGTTTCGGTCAAATCGTAATGTGAAATTTGGCTGATGTCAAATTTCCATATTAAAAAGTAAAAATTATTAGGCTCCGCCGAGGCGGAGGGGTGGTGTGGCCAATGGAAAATGATAAATTAGAAATAAAAAAGAATTGATTCTCTTTAAATTTTGCACTATCATCCTGATTTTGGCCACGCCACCCCTTTTCTTCGAAAAGCCTACAATCTTTAATATTTAATTTTCTCTGTGCTACAATGAGCTCATGAAAAAAGGGACTTTTGTTTTAATTGACGGCAATGCGATTTTACACCGCTCTTATCATGCTATGCCGCGCTTTGAAAGCGGCGGGCGTTTAGTCAATGCTATCTACGGATTTATTTCGATTTTATTTTCGGCGATCGAAAAGTACGAACCAGAGTATTTAGCGGTTGCGTTTGATGTTAAGGGGCCTACTTTTCGCGACGAGCTTTTTAAAGAGTATAAGGCTAAGCGTATTAAGCCGCCGCAGGAATTTTACGATCAAATTCCTGACGTTTGGGAATTTTTGAAAACCGCTGAGATCCCGCTTTTGACTAAGGAAGGTTACGAGGCGGACGATATTATTGGCACTTTGGCGAGGAAGATAAATGGAGATTTGGGCGAAGGGGAAGTGATTATAATAACTGGTGATCAGGATACCCTGCAACTGGTTGATTCTCGCACAAAGGTGGCGATGCCGGCGATGGGTAAAACCAAGGAAACTCTTTATGACCCCTCAGCTGTTCGGGGTAAATTGGGCATTTCTCCCGGCCAGGTGCCTGACTACAAAGCCCTCTCCGGTGACTCGTCAGATAATATTCCGGGCGTTTATGGGATCGGCTCGAAAACAGCAATCGAGCTGATAAAAGAATTTGGAACAATCGAGAAAATCTATGAATATCTTGAAAGTGAAAAGGACAATTCAGAATTCAAAGTTAAAGAAAGAACGGCTGGACTTTTGATTCAAAATAAAAAGATGGCAATGTTATCGAGGGAACTTGCCATAATAAAAACTGATGTTGAGTTTCCCTTTAATCTCTCTGAGGCAAAAACACATGATTTTGACGAAGACAAGTTACGCGAGTTTTTGGAGAAATATCGGTTTATGTCGCTTATCAAAAGAATGCCGAAGTCTAAAAGAGTTGCCGGAAATCAGCAGCAACTGTTTTGAAATTTTCATTTTTCGTTGAAACATTGAAAATTAGTAATTAAAAATTGTAAAACCTATGGTTTTATTTTTCTACGGCCCCAATACCTTTTTAATATCGCGCAAGTTAAAAGAGCTGAAGAACAAGTATATCGGCACGGTTGGCGGGGACTTAAATATTACTAGTCTTGTGGGAGAGCAATTGACTTTTGAGGACTTTGTTCGCTCGACGCAAGCGGTGCCGCTTTTGTCCTCCAGCCGCTTAGTAATTATTGAGGGGCTGTTTAAAAATCAAAGTAAAGAAACACTCAATAGAATAAAGGCTTTTTTGCCGAAAATCCCTGAATCGAGTGTCGTTGTTTTTGTTGAATACAACGAGCCAGACAAGCGTTTGGGGTTGTTTAAAGCCTTACTAGGTTATAAAATTCAAAGATTTCCTGAGTTGAGCTTTGAGGATCAAGTCGGATTTGCCAAGGAGGAGGTACGCCGCAGAAGCGGAAAAATTGAAGCTTCTGCCGCGCGAATGCTAGCCAGTTATGTTGGCGGGGATCTCTGGCGGCTGTCGAGTGAGATAGAAAAGCTGACAAGCTGTAAGGGAACGGACTCAATCAGCGAAAAAGATATTCAGGAATTGGTTTATGAGTCGGTTTCGGCTAATGCTTTTTTGCTGATTGATCATCTGGCTCGTCACAGGGGCAAAGAAGCTCTTGGCGAGCTGATTAATCTTATAAGAATTGGAGAACCACCGCTTAGGATTCTATCTCTTATTAATTACCAGCTTAGGGCAGTGGCTCAAATAAAAGATGCCCAAGAGAAGACAAACAATAACTTCGCTATATCTCAAGCGACAGGGCTTGCTCCCTTTCAGGTGGCGAAACTCGCCTCGGTTTCGAGGAAATTAAGTTGGGAAGATCTATCTATTGCCTATGAGGCAGTAGTCTTAATTGATGAGAAGATTAAGACTGGTAAAATAGAACCAGACGAGGGTCTTAAAGATTTAGTGATGAGGCTCGGATTAGTACAAGGTTAGGTTTGGAGAAAAGGTGAGAATAGGAATATACTATCGCAAGTTTTTGTTTTTCACCCTGGTTTTAGCTTTGAGTTTCGGAGGTTGGTACTTAGTAAAAGAGACAAGGCTGCCGTCAGTTTCGGCCTCCGTTGAAGATAATCTTAACCAATCCTTTGAGACAGGATATTTTTACCTTGAAATGGATTTGCAGAAAGACGGTTCTATTTTGATTGATGATAAAAAGATAAAAGAAGGAGTACAACCTCGTTCCGATCAGGATGAGTTTAGGTATATTATTCTTAATCAGCCCGACGAAACCTATGTTGAGGCGGAGGTTGTTTTAAACTTGCCTCAAAAAATTACCAAGCTTTATTCGGAGCCGGAAATTATTGCTGTTCATGGTGCTCGTTCCGATGGGGCCTACTTAGATGAAAGCGGGAAGAAAGTTGTTTATCGGGCTTCCGATATTAGCAATTCGGCTACAGTGACGATCGTTGCTCAATTTCCTGAAGGTTATCTTGAACTGCCCGCAGCCGAAAGACTGAGGGGAACGCTCGGAAAAGTTTCGGGATTAATTTGGCTTGCCGGCGGTTTGGTTTTACCTCCGATAGCGCTTATTATTTTGCTTTATATTCTTTATAAGTCCGATTTTAAGCTTTTCGGCAACCTTGAAACTGAAGGGAAAATGGAATATGCTCCCAGTTTGATTTCGCCGGCTCTAGTTAATGTTTTGGTTTATGGCCGGGTAGGAGCAAGGACGCTGATGGCAATGTTGGTTGATTTGGCGACAAGGGGTTATATTGAAATTTTCAACCAAGGCAATGATTTTGTAATTTATCGCCGCTCATTAACCCAGAAGCAGTTATCAGAACTTAAGCCGTGGGAAAAAATCCTTATCGAGAAGATTTTTTTGCCTAAGCAATCTAAAGCTGGTGCTGTGGATGTTCAAGCAAGGCTTGCCAGACATCTTTTTTCCAGGAAGATAGCAGCTGTCTATTTGGCTTTATATTGGGAGGGTAAAGACCTCGGCTATTTTGAAGATTTGCCGGCGAAACTTCACTTGCGTTATCGCATGCTCGGAATCTTGATTTTCTTCCTTGGGTTTTTCGGCTATGGGTTTTTTGCCCTTTTTGGTCCGGACCCAAAATTTGCTCTTTTCTTCTGGCTCTCCCTGATTATTTTGGGGGTATTAATTGTTAGAGTTTCTCCTTTGATCACTGCTTTTACCGCCAAAGGTAAGGCTGCTCGTAACCAGTGGCTTAAGTTTAGAAACTATATGATTGAAGACAAAGAGATTAGGGGCTGGAGCGAGCTTTTTGATCAGTACCTGCCCTATGCCTTTGCCTTAAATTGCGAGGCGGACTGGGCGGCGCGTTTTGTCAAAACTAATTTTGTCAAGCCGGACTGGTATGATCATGTCAAGCTTCCCGGCGGTATAGAAGGTTTTGTTAAAAGTTTTTGGCCGGTGATAAATTTTATCAGCGAAGAACTCAATCTCTCCAGCGAACCGATGGTGAAATAGCCGGAAAACTGTTTTCTCTAACGGGGTTTACTGCCCTTTTTAAATTTGCTACAAAGTAATTGCTTCAGGAGGAAAGGAGGAAGCCATTGCTCTTTGAGAATCACAAGACACGATTTCAAGGGTCGTGGAAGCAGTGGCAGGAGGCGAACGTTCCCGACCTGGCGGATCACCCGATGCTTCTCGCCCGAGAACCCGATACTCCGCCGTCGCATATCCTGACACGGGTCGCGGCCTGCCCTCACCTTGAGCAGATCCTGCTCGCTGGCGAGCTGCTCGGCTTTGATGCCGGTCAGGTCAAGGCCGACGAGCGGTTCTGCGGCTGGTGGGTGGTCGGGGTCAGCGACCTCGGTGGAATGGCCGGGCGCCAGGGGGACGAGTTCTATCCCGAGCGCATCTGCCGGCGCCTTCAACTCGCGCTTCAAGTGGCGCTGGAGCAGGCCTCTGCCTATCAGGATAATCCTCTGCCTGCGAGTGCTTCGACTGAGCTGACCATCGAGCTCACGCAGGTCGGGCTGAAGCTGGCAGGGGAGGAGGTCGAGCGCTTGCAGCAGCGCCTTTCGGGCAGGTACTGGCTTGACCAGTGGCAGAAGGTCCTTGGGAGAGAGGGAATAGCCGAGGCATTCGAGGGAGTCAGGCCGATCTGCAATGCTCTGTCCCAGACAGTCAAGTCGTGCCCCTGCCAGCCGAAGGAGGGCTTCTTTGGCTGGCAGGGCTGAAGTGACCTCGTCCTGAAGCGCACAGGCAGCCCCGCTTAACGGAGCGGGGCTGCCTACCCCCTTAGTTTAATGATTAGCTCGGTAGTTAAAACTCAACGTTTGTTTTGCTTGGGTCTCCAGTTTCGCTGTAATATGGATTGACTACCGGCCCCCAGTCCTTGAAACTGAATGAAGGCAAGCAAATTCCGTTGCTGAAGCACATCCCATTTGAAACAATTTGACCTAGAATAAATCTGACCGGTCCGATCATGTCCGATTTTGAAGCAGGGTACCATTTGCGAGAGTCGTTTGAGTTTTCCCGATTGTCACCCATTAAGAAATAATCATCTTTATCGAGCTTGGAGACAAGGTCGGGTTTGATTAGGACTTTGTTTCGTTGGTGGAGCTTTTGGGCTTCTTCTTCCCATTCTTCAAACTCATAGAAATAGGGGAGGTGTTCTTCTCCTACTGGTTTTACGTAAGCCTCGGTTATTTTGGTGTCGTTGATGAAAACCTGATTGTTTTTTATCTCAATCTTTTCAAGGGGTAGGCCGACAAGCCTCTTTATATATTTTTTGTGTTCTGGGTCGCCGGGGAACTTGATGACCATTGGGTCGCCCCTTCTATATTTTCCGGTGAAAAGCCCGATTCTTGAGACAAGAACGATTTGGCCATTATGAAATTCGGGTTCCATTGAAGAGCCGGAGATAACGAATAGGGTAATAACAAAGTAGTGAATAAAAGTACCGACTATGATAATGACAAAAGCCCACTTGCCCAGCTCAAAGGCAATATTTAAAGCGTAGATCAATCCTCCTTTGGTCATAAGAATAGTATCTAGTATTTAGTAGCTTGTATCAAGTATTAAGACACCGAATGCTGGCTACCTGCCTACCGTCAGGCAGGCTTGCTACTTGCTACTCTCTTGGCTAGACGTGATTTCAGCCGCGCGGCTTTGTTCTTGTGAATATAGCCCGTTTTAGCAATTTTATCAATTGTACTTTGAGCCTTTGGCAGCTGCTTGGCTGTTTTTGTTTTTTTGACTGCCGCCTTGAGGGCTCTCTTCTTTAGTAAATTGTGGGCTCTTTTTTTGCGAGACTGCTTCAAGGCCTTAATAGCGGACTTGATTATTGGCACGATGACCTCCGGTCAAAATAATATCTAAATTTTGATTTGTTGTTTATTACCTATCACTTTATCTTATTCCTTCCTTGTTGACAATACATCGCGGGTTTGCTACTTTTAAAAACTCTCCCTTAAAAATTTGGGGCTGAAAAATATTGATGCTAGAATCTTCTCCTAAACAACAAGCTGTCGAATTAATCCGCGATGCGGGTTCTATTTTAGCTGTTACGCACAAGAACCCTGACGGGGATGCTTTGGGATCGCTTCTGGCTTTAAAGATTTCTCTAGAGAAGCTGGACAAGAAGGTTACGATTGCTTGCCCGGACGCTTCGGCGGAAACGTTTTCCTTTCTACCCAAGATAGCCGAAATAGAGAATGAAATTGATGTATCGAGAGATCTGATTATTTCGGTTAAAACAGCCGAGACAAAAATTGAAAAAATAGGCTATAAGAAAGATGCAGAAGGTAAGAAAATTGATATAGTTGTTACCCCATCTTCTGGCAAACTAAAAACTGAAGATGTGAGCGTTACCGAGTCGGGGGTAAAGTTCGATCTTATCATCGCTCTTGATACCCCTAATTTGGAAAGACTGGGGAAACTTGCCCAGCCAGCCGACATTTTTTATGAAATACCGGTTATTAATATCGACCACCACCCTTCAAATGAAAGGTTCGGCAAGATAAATTGGGTGGAGCTTGTTGCTACCTCGACCTCCGAGATCTTGGTATCTTTGATTGAAGCATTGAGCCGCGAGGTAAAGCTTTTGGATGAGGATGTAGCGACTGCCTTGCTAACAGGTTTAATTTACGACACGTCTAGCTTTCAGAATATTAATACCACCCCCAAGTCTTTGACGGTTGCCGCCCAGCTTGTTGCTGCCGGCGCCCGCCAGCAAGAGATTATTAAAAATCTTTATAAAACAAAATCGTTGCGTACCTTAAGGCTTTGGGGGATTGTCCTGTCAAATGTCAGCGAAGATAAAGAACATAAGTTTCTTTGGTCTTCAGTAACTAAAGGTGATTATATCTCGGCCGGCGCCGATGAAAGTGCTCTCTCTGGTGTAATTGATGAACTTTTGAAATCAGCGACTGAAGTTGATTTCGTTTTGCTCCTTTCGGAAAGGGAGGGACAAACCCATGGCTCTCTGAGGTCCATCTCGAAAACTTTTAACGTCGCCCAGGTTGCTGAAAGTTTCGGCGGCGGGGGGCACGAGGGAGCAGCCGCTTTTCGGATGGAGGGTCCGCTTTCTTCCAATATCGAAGGCATTTTAAGCAAGGTCAGAAATTTTAAGGATAAGTTAAGTGGAACCAAGAAGGAAACCTTATCGCCAGCTTCGAAAGATGAGGTTGAAGCACGAGGTGAGGTGAAGGAAAAACCGATGTCCGAACCGACGCCTGTAAAAGATGAAAAAGCTGGGAAAACCGAAGCGGCCGAAACTCCGAGTAAGGTTTCAGAGGCTTTCTCAGGCCCACTTTTATCAAGCGATGCTGGGGCAACGGTAACTGAACCTGAGGCTAAGAAAGAAGAGATTAAAGCTGAGCAAATTGGGAAAGAAGAGCCGCCTTCTGGCGAGGATGAACCGAAACAGTTGGGGGAAAGAGTAAAGACCAAATGGTAATCTTTCTTGTTGCGAAAAATCTTAATTTGTGGTAAAAATACCTGTAGTGAATTTGTTAGATAAAAACATGCCAAAACTCGCAAGAAAAGAAAAAAAAGCAGTAAAGGTTCAGAAAAAGACCCCTAAGGGGAGTTCTGCTAAGATTGAAAAACCGAAAAGACCGAAGAAAGAAAATGTCCCCAAGCCACAAAAGGGTGCCCCTAAAAAGTCGGCTGGACGAGGTCGAGATACTGGTTCAGTTGATTTTCAAATCAAGAACTTTTCTGAAAAAATAGATGTTTTATCTGGGCACCTTAAATCCCACCCGCACGACTTTGATTCGAGGCGAGGTCTGCTTATAATGGTAGGAAAGAGACGCCGGCTGCTAAATTATGTTAAAAAGACCGATCTGGCAGAGTATGAGAAGTTAGTGGCCGGTTTGAAACTTAGAAAATCAATCGATCGGGCTGAGCCTCCGGTGGAGAAGCCTGAGAAGGAAACAAAAGAATAAATGAGCTTCGGATTTAGAGAATTGGCGTCCCAAAAAGATTGCGGACACCAAGCTCTGGATCCGAGGACTCTAGGGGGAGTAAAATGAAGGAAAATTCTATTGAGATAGCGGGAAAAACGCTAAAGTTAAGTTCGGGAGAATTAGCCGGACAGGCTGATGGAGCGGTTGTTGCCCAGATGGGTGAAACGACTGTCCTGGCTACTTGTGTTGTAGGCAAAGAACCAGCCGAAGTGGATTATATGCCGCTTTCGGTTGACTATGAAGAGAGGTTTTACGCTTCTGGCAAGATCTCAGGCAGCCGCTTCATAAAAAGAGAGGGTCGTCCATCGGAGGAGGCGGTTTTAACTTCTCGGCTGGTTGATAGGCCTATCAGACCTCTTTTCCCTAAGTATTTTAGACATGAAACCCAGATTGTCATAACGGTTTTGTCTTATGATAAAGAATCGGATCCGGATATTCTGGCAATTATTGCTGCTTCAGCGGCGACAAGCCAATCGATGGCGCCATTTGCCGGTCCGGTTGGAGTAGTGCGGGTAGGATTAATCGGCGGTGAGTTTAAAGTAAACCCGACCAAGTCAGAGATGGCAGAAAGCGAACTTGATCTTGTCATCTGTGGTACTCAAGACCGAGTTCTAATGATTGAGTCGGCAGCTAGGGGGGCTACAGAAGAAAAAGTGATCGAGGCAATTGAGTTTGCTAAACCGTATATTGCTCAAACCATTGAAGTACAGGCACCATATGTCAGCGAAACTAAGCTCTCAACCGAAGATCACAGTTTGGAGATTCAGAATAATGTTCAGGAGCATATCGGAGGGCGGCTTCATGAGATTATGGCTAAAACAGAGAAGGAAGAAAAAGAAGCCGACACAGAGGCATTAAAAGAAGAGGTTCTGGCCACGTTTGAAGGAAAATACAAGCAATCCGATCTTGAGGAGGTTTTTTCCAAATTCTTAGAAAAGGAGGTAAGAAAAACAATCCTTTCAGATGGAATTCGGCCTGATGGGAGAAAAATCGATGAGCTGAGAGAGATTACTGCTAAAGTAGATTATCTTCCGCGTACTCATGGCTCGGGGCTTTTTACCCGCGGGCAGACCCAATGCTTGACCGTTGCTACACTGGCTTCTCCGGGGATGGAGCAGTTTATCGACACTATGGAAACGGAAACAACCAAGCGCTACATGCATTTTTATAATTTCCCGCCCTATTCAACTGGTGAAGTAAAGAGGATGGGTTCTGCTTCCAGAAGGGAAATTGGCCACGGTGCTTTGGCGGAAAAGGCATTGCTGCCGGTAATACCAAGTCGCGATGACTTTCCCTACACGGTCAGGTTGGTTTCGGAAATTTTATCGTCAAACGGATCCTCGTCAATGGCTGCTACTTGCGGCTCCACGCTGGCTTTGATGGATGCGGGAGTGCCGCTTAAAAAACCGGTTGCCGGGATCGCGATGGGTATGGTCTGCCAGCCTAAAGACCAGGAGGGATCGGGCGTTGAGGGTCTGGGCGAGGATGAAAAGTATAAGTTTGCAGTTTTGACCGATCTTCAGGGGGTTGAAGACTTCGGCGGTGATATGGATTTCAAGATTGCCGGGACCCGTGACGGAATAACCGCGATTCAGCTTGATGTAAAGATTGACGGGTTGTCGCAGGAAATGATAAAAGATACTCTTGCCAAAGCTAAAATTGCCCGTCTCAAAATCCTTGATGTTATCGAAGCCGCCATTGCCGCTCCGAGAGGTGAGCTTTCGCCTTATGCTCCACGGATTATTAAAGTCACGATTGACCCGACTAAGATAGGGGAGTTAATTGGCCCCGGTGGGAAGAATGTTCAAGGCATTATAGCTCAAGCCGGAGGCAAAGAGCTGGTTTCAGTTGATATTGAAGATGACGGGACGGTTTTGATCTCTTCGGCTGACGCTAATGCCGCCAAAATCGCTGAAGATTTAGTCAAGGCCCAAACTGCGTCAGTTGAGCTAGGCCAGATTTACGAAGGCGAGGTCAAATCAATTTTGAAAGATAGAAATACTGGTAAGGAAATCGGGGCAATCGTTGAAACTTTACCCGGGAAAGATGGAATGGTTCATATCTCGGAGATTGCTAACCGTCGGATTGAAAAGGTGTCAGACGAACTGAAGGTTGGACAACGTGTTAAAGTCAAAGTTGTGAATATTGACAGCGAGCGCGGCCGCGTTGCCCTTTCAATAAAGAAAGTAAACGGCGAGGATAAGGCTGTTGACAAAAGCTAAGGTTTATGTTAACCTGAAAGTAGAGTTAAGGGTTCTCTAAAGGTTTTAATTTGGATAAAGACGAAAGTATTTCGCTTTTGGCTGATGAAGTTAAGGCTTGCCAGAAATGCCCCCTTTATAAATTTGCAAAAAACCCCGTGCCGGGCAGCGGAAGTGTTAATTGCGAAGTCATATTTGTTGGCGAGGGGCCGGGGGAGAAGGAGGACGAGCAGGGCTTACCCTTTGTCGGCTCGGCGGGTAAGCTTCTGGACGAACTCCTTGAATCAATTGGTTTAAAAAGAGCTGATGTTTATATCGCTAATATTGTCAAACACCGACCGCCCGGCAATCGTGACCCGAAGCCTGAAGAAGTAGAGGCCTGTTGGCCGTATCTTTTACGCCAGATCGAAATAATCAAACCGAAATTAATCGTCTGCCTGGGGAGACACTCTTTGGGACGGTTCTTGCCAACTATCGGGCCGATATCTTCCGTTCACGGGAGATGTTTTAAAAAAAGCAATCAACATTTTATGGCTCTTTATCACCCCGCAGTTGCGCTTTACAATGGTTCGTATCGGAAAACCCTTTTTGAAGACTTTAAAAAAATAAAAATAGCATTGAAGAAAATTAAATGATTAACCAACTAGACAATTGCTCAATTGTGAGATTGTAAATTGTCAATAATTTGAACTCTTAAGAAAGGAAAAATATAAGAGATGGAAAATAATAAAAATAATGGCCAAGCGAAACAAGCGGTCTATCATGCTTCTTTAGAGGATTTTCGTCCCAATTTTCGCCGGGGCGCATCGGATCGATTCGCCTCGATGCGCCAAGACGGGCGAAGCGGGTACCAGAATCGAGGCGGGTCGGGAAATGGTTTTAGTGGTTCGCGAAACAGAAGTCACAGTCAAACTAATCGGGCCGATCGATTAAGAAATCGCAATGGAGGTAATGTTAAATTTTCTGCCGGTGCTCCTGCTCAAAAGATGGTGACATTTAAGGCCTCTAAAACGCTAAAACTCTCTCATCTCGGTGGTCTTGAAGAAGTCGGCCGGAATATGTCCTTTTTGGAATTTGGCAATGATATATTGGTAGTTGATGCCGGTTTTAGCTTCCCGACCGATGATATGCCTGGAGTTGACTATGTTATCCCGGACGTATCATACTTGCAAGAGAACAAAAAAAGGATTAAGGGGATAGTTCTGACTCATGGCCACATGGACCATATCGGCGCAATTCCCTATATAATCGAAAAGCTTGGCAGCCCGACCATTTATGGGACTAATCTTTCGCTCGGCATTTTGAAAGAAAAGCTTGAAGAGTTTGGTCTTAAGGATCGGGTTAAAACGGTTGTGGTAAATCCTGAAAAGGACGTGCTGCAGCTGGGGGTTTTTAAAGTCAGCTTTTTTAGAGTAAATCACAATATTCCTGACACGGTTGGGTTGGTGATTGAAACTCCGATTGGCAAGGTAGTAAATACGGCTGACTTTAAATTTGATTTAACTCCGATTAATGAACCGGTGATTGATCTAGGGCGGATCGCCGAAATTGGCAAAAACGGCGTTTTAGTTTTGATGATTGACTCAACTGGGGCAAGAAATGCTGGTTATGCTATTTCGGAGAGTGAGATCAAAAATAACTTAAGGGAGATTTTTGCTAAGTCTCGTGGCCGCGTTTTTATTGCTTCCTTTTCAACTTTGATTTCCAGAATTCAGCAGATTGTTGATGTAACGGCCGAGATTAACCGCAAGCTGACTGTAACCGGCCGTTCGATGCTCTCCACTATTGAAGTTGCCTCGAAGCTTGGCTATCTCAAGGTTCCGGAGGGACTTATCGTAACCGCTCAGCAGGGTTCAAGATTGCCTGATGACAAGCTGATTATTTTGTCAACCGGCACGCAGGGCGAGGATGCTTCTGCTTTGACTCGAATGAGCCGCGGGGAGCATAAATTCTTCAAAATTCGCAGAGGCGACACGGTAATTTTGTCGAGCTCGATTATTCCGGGCAACGAGCGCCAAGTAGTTGAAGTCTACGATAATCTTCTTCGCGCCGGCGCCAAAGTGATCGATTACAAACAGATGGACATTCACACTTCCGGTCACGCTCATCAGGAAGAGCTGAAAACGATGATGCGGCTCTTTAATTCAAAGTATGTCTTTCCTATTCACGGCAATCGCTATATGCGCCAAGCCAATGCTGATTTGGCTAAGTCGCTTGGGATGGAGGAGGAAAACCTGATCGTCATCGACAATGGCGAGGTGGTTGAATTTACTCCAACGAAATGCGAGATCCTTAAGATCAAAGTCCCGACCTCTTTTGTTTTGGTGGACGGGCTGGGAGTTGGCGATGTCGGTAATATCGTGCTTCGCGACCGTCAGGCAATGGCCGAGGGCGGTATCTTTGTCGTCATTTTGACGATTGATCACAAGACCTCGCAAATTGTAACTTCGCCTGACATTATCTCGCGCGGCTTCGTTTATATGCGCGCCGCCGAAGATTTGATTCATCGAGCCCGCCAGGAGATCAAAAATATTTTCCGCCGCCACACGTTGCAGGGCAAACCGGCTGACTGGAGCTATATCAAAACTACACTTCGCGAAGATATGGGTGAGTTTTTGTTTAACGAAACCAAAAGACGTCCTATGGTGATACCAGTGATTATTGAAGTATAAGGCTCTTAACGGACTCTTATCTTTTTGCTAAAATATAGTAGATGGCAAAGCGTGGGCGTAAACCCAAGAACCCTAATGTTTTTGAGTCAATAAATCCCGAACTAACGAGGGAGATTTTTGGCGTGATCCTTGCGATCGTGGCCATAATTTTGATCTTGGCCGAGTTTAACGCTGCCGGCAAGCTCGGCGCTACCTTGTTTTCTCAGATAAAATCGTTTTTCGGTGCCACTGCCTATGTCGTAACTTTTTGGATCGGCTTTTCGGCAATTTATGTTTTAGCTCCCGATTTTATGCGCCGCTCCAAAGCAATTCTTTGGGGTTCACTAATTTTTCTGGTTTTATTTTCAGCTCTGATCGCTCCCTTTGGCTCATCCGGAGGCGTTGTTGGCAACTCGCTTTTTAGTGCTGTTCAGTCGCTCACCGGCCAGTTTTTGGCAATCGTTATTTTCCTGGGGCTTTGCCTAGCGGCTCTCATTTTTACCTTCAATTTTTCAATCGTTAGTTTTATCAAAAGCGCCCGGATGAAAGCAGAACAGGGGTATACCGGCTTGAATGTGAGGGAGGGGGGAGTTTCTGTTTTTAGGACGGTTCGACGCCGAATCGGTATGGGTGATGATAGGAAGAAGCGTGAAGAGGGAGTTCCGGTTATGACAACGCCTGACGGGACCTGGGAATTTCCTTCAACTGAACTTCTCGAGGAGTCAACTGGCAAAGCTCAGCCGGGTAATTTAGCCAAAAATGCCGAGATAATTATTAAGTGCTTGGCTGATTTTGGAATTGATGCTTCACCCGGGACGATTAATGTCGGTCCGACGGTTACTCAATACGAGCTTAAACCAGCTGAAGGGGTGAAGATAAATAATATTGTTTCGCGCTCCGATGATTTGGCTTTGACTTTGGCGGCTCACCCAGTCAGGATTGAGGCGCCGATTCCGGGTAAGTCGGCAGTGGGGATTGAAGTACCAAATAAGGTGGTGGCCCGTGTTGCTCTGCGCGATTTGCTGGAATCGGAAACTTTCAAAAAGAGATCGTCAAATCTGACTCTTCCCCTTGGTCTTGATGTTTCGGGCCATGTTATTTTAGCTGATTTGAAAAAAATGCCCCATATGCTAGTTGCTGGGGCGACAGGTTCAGGTAAATCCGTCGGGTTAAATTCGGTCCTTTTATCTCTTCTTTTTCAGAATTCGCCGAAGGATTTGAGAGTTCTTCTGGTTGACCCAAAGAGGGTTGAATTTACCTCATACAACGGAATTCCCCATCTTTTGACCCCGGTGGTAGTTGAGGTGGAGAAAACGGTTAATCTTTTGCGCTGGGCAATCGCGGAAATGGACAGAAGGTTTAAGCTTTTTGAGCAAGTTGGCTCGAGAGACATCGAGTCTTATAATGGCAAAAACGGTAATTCAAACCAAGGTGGCGAAGGGCGCTCTCAAGAATTGCCTTATATTGTCATTGTTATTGACGAGCTGGCTGACCTTATGGCCCAGGCGGCCAATGAAGTCGAAGCGGCGATTGTCCGGCTGGCACAGCTTGCCAGGGCAACCGGTATCCATCTGGTTATTGCTACCCAGAGGCCAAGCGTTGACGTTTTAACTGGTTTGATTAAAGCCAATATTACTTCGCGGGTAGCTTTTGCCGTCGCCAGTCAAGTTGACTCACGTGTTATTATCGATCAAGCAGGAGCAGAAAAGCTTCTAGGCAATGGCGACATGCTTTTCTTGGGTGGCGAATATAATAAGCCCAAACGCGTTCAGGGGGCATTTATCTCCGAGCATGATGTTAAAAATGTAACTGATTTTCTCAAGCGTCACGGTTCGGCAGTTTATGACAATTCCATTACTGAATATCATGAGGTCGCTGGTATAAAAAGCCGCGGCACAGGCACGGCGGGAGGGTTTTCCAGCGGCTCTGACCCTCTTCTTGAAGAGGCAAAAAATCTTGTTGTCGATTCGGGGAGGGCGTCAGCATCCTTTTTGCAAAGAAGGCTCGAGGTCGGTTATGCTCGAGCGGCAAGACTGCTTGATCTTATGGAGGAAGAAGGCATCATCGGGCCGGGACGGGGAGCAAAACCGAGAGATATTTTAGTCGGTTCAATAGATAAAAGGAACTACGACAGGGAGCGTTTCGAGGAAGAGGGAGAAGATCGCCCTCGGTTCGGAAGATACCGCTAAGAGAATCGCTTTATATTTTCTGATTTTTCTGTATTTTGAGTTTAGTCTGTCTGCCGCCTGCCTGACGGCAGTCGGGGCAGACAAAAATTTTCTTCTGAAGGAGTCTAGTGGCTTTTAGGCACAAAAAGATAGAAACACAAAAGACGGTTGGCAGACGCCTTAAGGAGGCTCGTCGAAAGAAGAGACTATCAATCGAACAAGTTGAAGAGGCGACTAAAGTAAGAGCCAAATATCTTGAGGCAATAGAAGCGGATCACTGGAAACAGTTTCCCAGCTTTATTTATGTTTTAGGTTTTGTCCGCCGTTACAGCGATTTCTTGGGCCTTGATAGCCGGAAGATAGCTGAGGAATTTAAGCGCGAATTTGGCCATACGCCCCGCGCCTTTCCTTTAAAATCTCAAAGGGAAAAGCTGGTTGTTAATCGCTTAATTATCACTCCCAGGTTGGTTCTTGGGATTGCTGCTATTGCCGTAGTGGTTTTGATCGTCGGCTATATTATTTATTCAGTCGAAAAATTCTCGCGGGCGCCCCAGCTTGAGGTTACTTTTCCCCAAACCGAGGTGGTAACTCAGAAAGATATTGTGATTGAAGGCAATACTTCATCAACGGCTATAGTTGAAATTAATAATCAACTTGTTAGTGTTGACGATGCGGGGCATTTTTCCCAAGCGGTTGAATTAACTCTCGGCGTAAATTTTTATGAGATTAAGTCGAAAAGCCGTCTTGGCAAAGAATCAACTAAAGTGTTAAAAATATTGTACGAGGCAAATCAATAAAATGTGATTGGGGGCGGGAGGCTCAATGGCGAGAAAAACGAAAATTGAGGGGAGAAAACTGAAAACTGATACAAGCATAAGTTCAGGCAAGAAGCGCGCCCTTGAGGCGGCAATTTCTGTCATTGAAAAGCAGTTTGGCGCCGGAGCGATCATGAAAATGGGCCAAACTAAGAGTATGAATGTCGGGGTTATTCCAACCGGCTCGCTTTCTTTGGATTTGGCTCTTGGTGTGGGTGGCGTACCGCGTGGTCGGATAATTGAGATTTTTGGTCCCGAAGCGTCAGGCAAAACCACTCTTGCTTTATCGATTGTTGCCCAAGCTCAGAAAAGCGGAGGGATGTGCGCTTTTGTTGATGCCGAGCACGCTTTTGACCCTGATTATGCCACAAAACTTGGTGTAGACACCGATGGTCTGCTTATTTCCCAGCCGGATACCGGCGAGCAGGCGCTGGAGATCACTGAAACTTTAATTCGTTCAAACGCCCTTGATGCAATTGTCATTGATTCGGTTGCAGCGCTTGTGCCGCGAGCGGAAATTGAAGGAGAGATGGGGGATGCGATGGTCGGGGTTCAGGCAAGATTGATGAGCCAGGCTCTGCGCAAGATCACCGGTACTGTTTCGAAATCAAAAACGGCAGTTATCTTTATTAACCAGATTAGAATGAAGATCGGGGTTATGTTTGGCAATCCGGAAACGACAACCGGCGGAATGGCGCTTAAGTTTTACTCGTCGGTTCGGCTTGACACCAGGCGGGTTGAGCAAATCAAGCGCGCCGATGAGGTGATCGGCAATCGAATCAGGGTCAAAGTAGTCAAAAACAAAGTTGCTCCGCCTTTCAGGATGGCCGAATTTGAGCTAATGTACTCGACGGGTCTCTCGCAATCTGGGGAGGCCATCGATCTCGGGATGAAATACGGGCTTGTTTTGAAAGCTGGAGCCTGGCTGACTTTGGCTGAGCCCAAAAAGCTGGGTGCGGAAACGGATAAGCTGGGCCAGGGTAGAGAATCCGCCAGGGGCTATCTCGATAAGAACCCGAAATTATTGGAGAAACTGGTTGATGAAATCAAAGCTCGCTTTCAAGAGGAATCAAAAGAAGATTCTTAATTATGCTCTCTGGTTAATTGGGCGAAGAGCAAGAACCCAGAGGGAAATCGAAGAAAAGCTCTCTCGGAAGGGATTTGATAAAAGCGAGATCCTGAAAACCGTAGACAAACTCAAACAGCTCCGGCTGCTTGACGATAAAGAGTATTCCCTTTCATATATTAAGGCAAGCAAGTCCTTAAAACCCAAGGGACGTTACCGACTTTTGCTTGAGCTGACAAAGCACGGCGTTGATAAGGGGACGGCCCAGCTTGCTCTTGATGAGGAACTAGAGGATACAGGCACTCTGGCCGAAACGGCGCTCAAATCTTATCTCAAGCGAAGCGGCGGACTTTCTAAAGAAAAATTATATCAGCGCTCGATGGGCTTTCTTTTGCGCCGGGGTTTCTCGCTTGATGAAGCAAAAAAAGCGGTTAAAAAAGTTTTGACTTCTGCTTCTTCTTCTGATAATTTTGACTTATGATTGCCAGATTTTTTAAACCAAAACTTCCAGATAGAAGAACGAAAATCGTATGTACTATCGGGCCGGCAACTTCCAAGGACTCGACTTTACGCAAATTGGTCAAAGAGGGAATGGATTTTGCTCGTTTTAATTTCTCTCACGGGCACCTATCGGAGTTTGAACAATGGGCAAAAACAATTAGGAAATTTGCTAAGGCGGAGCGGCGCAAGGTGGAGATTATTCAAGATCTGCAAGGGCCAAGAGTAAGGGTGGGTACATTGGCTCATGAGGGGCGGACAATCATTGCTGGTCATAAGGTCGTTCTGGTTTTTGACGCAAAGGCCGAGCTCCGCCGAGGCGAAATTCCGATTGAAAACGATATCGGTTTGGACTTAAAGCGCTCTGATAAGATTTTAATGGATAGGGGGTTGATTGAACTTGAGGTTAAAAAGATAGAAGAGCTACGGGTTGTTTGCCGCGCTTTGACCTCGGGGCATATTTTTACCGGCAAAGGCGTTAATTTGCCATCTACTGAAAGTAAGGCCGCTCTAACTCAAAAGGATCTCGAGGATATAAAGCATGGTCTTGAGATGAGAGTTGAGTGGATAGCGCTCTCGTTTGTTGAGGGCGCGGACGATATACGGGAGCTTAAAAAACATATTAAGGACTCGGTTAAAATAATCGCCAAGATTGAGCGGCCTCAGGCAATTCATAATTATCACGATATTGTCGAGGCGGCTGATGCGGTGATGATTGCCCGGGGCGATTTGGGCATTGAAATTCCGTTTTGGAAACTACCGGTTATTCAAAAGCGGGCGATAAGACGAGCTCGAAATGCGGGAAAACCATCGATTGTTGCTACCGATATGCTCGGCTCGATGGTTGTGGCCCAGCGCCCGACGAGGGCGGAGATTTTGGATGTAGCCAACGCGGTGATAGACGGGGCGAGCGCGGTGATGCTCTCTGATGAAACAGCAGTTGGCAAGCATCCGGTTGAGGCATTAGTTGCAATGCGAAAAATTATTGAAGAAGCCGAAGATTTCAAACGAACTCACGAGCTGAAAAGCTTATTGTAGGGCAAAGGACAAGGGTTGCTTTTTGAGCTCTTTTTTTTTAAAATAAGGGCTACTACGGCTTGACTTTCGGGTTAAGCTGTAGTATAGTCCAGTGTTTCGCCTCTGAAGTACTTGAGGCGAAGCGTTTGTACATTGACGTAAGGTGGCGCTTGAGCGCCGCTATCGCACCACACTCGCACCTGCCCTCCGTAGCTTTACGCGAAGGAGGGGCACACAGAAAGGATGAAGCAACAGATGAAGCCGACGCGACTTGAAGCTCTGGTTGCTGTTGCTTTTGCGCTTTTTGTTCTGCTCGTTGCAGGGTGGAATGAGCGGCGCGAAGCACGGCAGGAGCGGAAAGCAGACCAGCATGCAGCGTTCCACTGGGAGGCTGTCTACTACGGTCTGCCGCCGGAGGGGGTTAAGGCGTATGAGCTCGCTTGCGAGCGAAACGCCGACAACCCTCGGTTCGAGCGACGTCGCGCTCTACGGCAGCTGGCTCTGCACTACTCGGGCGATCTCTTACCCGGGAGTGATGCGGAGGAAGCTGTCCGCTGGGCGCACCGCTAGCATGGCTTCAACCCCGATCCGCCCTCGGGCGGGCGGGGACAACGCGAGGGAGGGATCTGGCATGACGGACAGCCCTATCGTTGAGTCGTTGGCCGGCGGCGAGGATCACTCGCCGGGTAGCCTCACGAAGGAAGAACTTCGGGAGGAGAACCGGCGGCGACGCAGGAAGAAGCGGAAGGAGAGCCGCAAGAGCAATGGCGGCTCTCGCCGCCAGCCCTGCACAGGCCGTCGTGTCAACGGCCACCGCTAGGGGGTGGTGTCGTACACAGGGGCCGGGGTCTGTATTGACCCGGCCCCTCTTGCTGTCTGAAACTGGTGCCGAGGGAGGTGAACCCAAGTGGCACCGAGGGCAAAAGCGATCAAATTGCCGCTCATGGCAGCTGACATCGTGGCGATCTTGCCTCACCGCTTCCCGTTCCTTCTCGTAGATCGTGTTGTCGAGCTGGAGCCGGGCAAGCGGGTGGTTGGACTCAAGAACGTCACGGCCAACGAGCCCTGGGCGCAGGGTCACTGGCCGGAAACGCCGGTCCTGCCGGGTGTTCTTCAACAGGAGGCGCTGTATCAGCTTGGTGGCATTCTGGCTGTGAATAGTGAGTTTGACGGCCGGAAGCCGGTGCGTGGGAATATCTCGGCCGTCGAGAAGGTTCGCTACCGCGGGGATGGCGTAATCCCGGGCGACCAGCTGGTCCTCGAGGTCGTGTCTCTTCGCGGAAAACCCGGTGTTGGTATTCTGAAGTTCAGGGGTGCCGCTCGGGTTGGTGAACTCGAAGTCTGTACGATTGAGGAGTTCACCCTCGCTGTTGAGTTCGCCGAGACCTGATCGAGCTGCGATGTGGTGGCATACAGGGGCGTCCTGAGCGTAGTCGAAGGACGCCCTTTGTGGTTTTATAGATATTCTTAACCTGATTTGCTAATATTTAACCAGACGGAGAGATGCAGGAGCGGTTTAACTGGCAGACCTGGAAAGTCTGTGCGCGGGAAACTGCGCCGTGGGTTCGAATCCCACTCTCTCCGCCAGCATATGTTGTGTCGACTGAGGGGTAGACGCAGCCTGTGCGGGAATGGAACTTGAAAGGCATAAGATTAACTTGAGTGCTGCGAGAGCGAATGATAATATGGGAGTGAGCAAAAGGATAAAATGACTGTGAAAAAAACCGCTTTAAATTTGTTTAGTATTTTGTCAGGGTTGTTAATAATTTTTTACCCGTTTTTTGTCAATGCTTCTATTGATATTTACTATGATTGGACTTATTCAATTGGTGGGACTCAGGACGAAGAAATCCGAGATATTGTTATAGATTCATCTGGAAATGTGTATTTTGTGGGATATTTTAAAGGCACGGTAGATTTTAACCCCACAGGTGGAATTGATAGTCATACCTCTGCTGGTGATAGAGATATCTTTTTAACAAAAATTAACTCAAACGGAAGCTATGGTTATACTTATTCAATTGGAAATACCGGCAAGGATGATGGCATGGGCATAGCAGTTGATGACTCTGACAATGTATATATAACGGGGCAATTTTCACTGACAGTAGATTTTAACCCCACCGGCGGGACGGATAATCATGCAAGCAATGGGGGGCAGGACATATTTTTAACAAAAATCAATTCAGATGCTACATACGGATACACCTATACTGTGGGTGGAAATAGCTTAGATGAGCCTTCTGAAATAACACTCGACTCATTAAATAATATTTATATCTCCGGTTATTTTTACGATACAGTAGATTTTAACCCCACAGGCGGAACTGACAATCATGCGAGCAATGGTGAAAACGATTCGTTTTTATTGAAAATTAATTCCGACCAAACCTACGGATATGCCTATACGATTGGTGGTCTCAATTTTGATGGCGGCAGTGCTGTTGACTGTGATTCATCTAATAATGTTTATATTTCAGGATATTTTACTGGTTTCAATATTGATTTGAACCCCACTGCCGGAATTGATAATCATACTAGCAATGGAAATCGTGATGGATTTTACACTAAAATTAATTCCGATGGAACTTATGGATACAGCTATTCTTTTGGCGGTAGTAGCGCAGACGGCAGCTCCAGTATTGTTCTTGATTCATCTGACAACATTTATATTACTGGTGGTTTTTTTGGCACCGCCGACCTTGATCCGACAGCGGGAACAGAAAATCATACCAGCAGTGGCAGCGCAGATTTCTATTTGATAAAAATTAATTCCGATGATTCATTCAACTTTGCTTACACTTTTGGCGGAACGGAAGGCGACTATTGCTATAAAGCAGAGATTGACTCTCACGGAAATATGTATTTAGTTGGAGGATATCAAGGAACAGCGGATTTTGACCCCACTGCAGGTACTGATAATCATACTGCCGTAGCATGGTATGACGCATACTTAGTGAGGATTGAAGCGGATGGAAGCTATGGAGGAATGTATAATTTTGGTGGAATTGACACTGATATTGCCTATGCAACAGCGATCAATAGTTCCGGAACTTTTTATATCGGGGGTTATTTTATGGAAACGGCTGATTTTGATCCTGGGACAGGGACGGAAAACCATACTAGCAACGGAGGTTACGATATATTTTTGTCAAAGTATTCAATAGATTCTGCCCCTCCCATAATTAATAGTGTCAATCTTAGTGAGGGCCAAGTTATCTCTGGGTCTTACCACATAGAAACTTATGCTGAAGATGCCAAGAGCGGTGTGAAAAAAGTAGAATTTTTCATTGATGATAGTTTTCGATCTGAAGATTACAACAATCCTGCATATGACTACGAGTGGGACACCACCGGCCTTGCTGACGGTTCATATAGGGTTGGGGTTGTTGCTTATGATAATCAGAATAACATGGCACAAGTTACTTATAATGTGCTAGTTGCAAATAGATCGTCACAAGTTTCGGTCGCCAGCGAATTGCCACAGACGGGAAGTGATTTAGGAAATTCATTTTAGACCTTTTGGTTTAATGGGACGTTTTGAAAATATGCGCCACAATAATGGTTTTGACAAGAGGCATTATGGCGAGTGAGCCAAAGGAAGAAAAAGACTATGGAGCGCTTTTCATCCCGGGCGGATTGCTCCTGGGGTTAGGTGTCGCGCTTTTAATTGACCCGGGCCTGGTTCCTGGCGGACTGCTTGCTGGTCTTGGCGCAGGCTTTATCGCTTGGGCGATTGTAAGGGTAGCGAAGAAGTAAGGCGGTCAAGATTTTGCTAGCAAAAATATTTTGGTAGAGTAAATTTAATTTTTAGGGGGTAAAATGCCAAAGCCAACTCAATATGCGACCCCGATTTGCATCGTTCTTTCAATTGTTGCTGTGATTGGAGTCGTTTTGGGCTTTTACCTTAAAAATCCGCTTATCCCGACCATTTTAGTTTTACCGGCTGTGGCTTATGAGGTTTATCGCACAGAGGGGAAGTCAACCCGCTGGTCATCAATAGGGATCTTGCTTCTTATAATCGCCGAACTCGTTTTGATATTTGCGAAGGTGAATTTTGATTTGGCGGGCTATCTCGGCCAAGGCGAGAAATATGTCGGCGGTTATCTGGTGCCACTTGGGGATATCAAAGTCATAACCCCGGTTATTATTGCCGTCTTATCGATTGTTCTTTTCTTTAGGACTTATGGCAAATACACGAAATGGCTGGCGGTTGTCATTTTTGCCTCTTGTTTTGCGATTATATACATAATCAACCCATCATTTTTCAGCCAGCTGATTAAGGTTGTTGTTGACGAAGGGCTGTACCGAATCAGATATTAAAATGATATATCTTGCCCCGATTGCGGGTTATATATTGGGCTCAATCAGTCCCTCATATTTTTTGGGAAGAGTTTTGCGCCATATTGATTTACGCGAATATGGCGACGGAAATTTGGGGGCGACTAATACTAAACGCGTTTTAGGGCTTGCTCCGGCCGTGATCACGGCTATTTTTGATCTTTCTAAGGGGGTACTGGCGCTTTATATTGCCATATTACTTGGGGCACCCGACTGGCTTGCCTATTTGACGGGGCTTCTTGCGGTTGTTGGTCATATTTTTCCCTTTTATTTGGGCTTTCGCGGCGGCCAGGGTGCGGCCACGGCCATGGGGCTTTTGTTCTATAGTTTTTATCAGATAATCACCGGTAAAATCTATAATTTAGCTCTTGATACCCTTTTAGCATTGGTTGTTTTGGGTGTATTGGCTCTTGGCGTTTATTTTATTTCAAGACGAGGAAATATTGTCGGCCTGGTTACACTGCCCGCGGCAATTGCTTTGGTTTTTCTTGTCCTACCGCTTAAAACCGTTCCTATTTATCTGGCCATTATCTTTGCTTTCCATTTTTCTATTCAGGTTTTTAATCTAGCTAAGGGCAAGGCGACGTTAAATATTCCTGAGCAGGTATCAAGGCAGATATTCAATTGGCGCTCGATCGCGAGGCCTCTCGCGGCACTTTTTGTAGTGATTTCATTTTTTGTCTCGCATAATATTTTGCTTTATTTTGTTGGCGTGATCGCCTTGTTTTTTATTATTTTAGACCTCTTGCGGCTTTTAATCGGGCGTGTCAACTTTTTATTTTTTGCTAAATTGAAGGGATTTTTTAAGGAGAAAGAGAAAGCTAAGTTTTCCTCAATGACCTTGTTTTTAACGGCGGTATTTATTTTGTATTTGGTCTTTCCGGGCAATATTGCCTCGGTGGCAGCGCTGTTTTTGATATTTGGCGATTTAATGGCAAAAGTTTTCGGACTTATCTTTGGCAAAACCAGGTTTGTCACCAAAACGCTTGAAGGCACGACAGCTTATTTTATTTTTTCGCTTTTGGCGGGGTTTATTTTCTCGCTTTTTACTCCATTGCCATTTTGGATTCTATCTATTGGCGCGTTGACCGCTGCCCTAGTTGAACCCCTTTCAATCTTTGGCATTGATGATAACTTTACCGTGGGGCTGATTTCCGGCTCGGTGATGTACGCGCTATTAGTTTTGGTTTAATTTGACTTTTCTGATTTCTGGTGTTGAACTAAGTTCATGGATCACACCGAAGAGATAAAAAAACGTATCGATATCGTTGATTTTATCAAGGCGTATTTGCAGTTAAAAAAAGTCGGCATCAATTACAGCGCCTTATGCCCTTTCCACGGCGAAAAAGCCCCTTCATTTATGGTTTCGCCCGAGCGCCAATCCTTTAAATGTTTCGGCTGCAATGAATCGGGGGACGTAATTTCATTTTTTATGAAGATGGAGGGTCTTGAATTTTCGGAAGCGTTGCGGATTTTGGGCGAGAGAGTGGGGGTTCAGGTCAGTTTTCGGCCCAAAGAAGAGGTGGATAGGGAGAAATCTAGGCGCGATCGTATCTTTAAAATAAACCTGTTAGCGGCCAAATATTATAAGGTGGTCTTGCACTCTAAGGCGGGGAAGAAAGCCCTAGCTTATCTCGAAGGTCGAGGCTTAAGTTTAGAGACGATTGAAAAACTAAAATTGGGCTATGCCTCGCCGGTCAATGAGCTCGAAAAATACTTTAAAAAATACGGTTTTTCCTACCAGGAAATAGCTCTGGCCGGTCATCCTGAGCGCTTTCGCTACCGCATAATTTTTCCAATAATCGGTGTCTTAGGTCAGGTAGTTGGCTTTTCCGGTCGGATTTTTGAAAAAGAATTGCCTAAAGGTGTATCAGCTCATCCAAAATATCTGAATACCCCCGAAACGCCTGTTTTTCACAAATCAAAAGCGCTTTACGGGATAAATATCGCCAAAGACGCGATTAGAAGCGTAAAAAGAGTGATCGTTGTGGAGGGCCAAATGGATGTTGCCGCGGCTTTTGAGGCTGGTTTATATGAGGCGGTGGCAACTTCAGGAACGGCAGTAACCCGGGAGCATCTGAAGGCACTTTCTCGCTACACGCCTAATATTATTTTCGCGTTTGACGAAGATGAGGCTGGGGAAAAAGCGGCCAAAGCAGCTGTAGAACTTGCTTATGAGGAGGCACTTGAGCCACGCCTTACAATCCTTTCCGGTTATAAGGATATCGGGGAAATGGTTGAAAAAAACAAAAAAGCTCTTGCTAAAGCTGTTGACGGTGCCTTGCCGCCGGTCGAGTGGCTAGTCGAAAGAACTCAAAGAAAATTGGCCGCCCATAAGATGGAGGCGACTGATAAAAAAATCCTTGTTAGGGAAGCGCTGCCGATGATTAAAAGAATGCAAGATGAGATAGAAAGGGCCCATTATGTTGAGTATTTGTCTGCCGCTGTCGGAGTTCCCCGAATTTCGGTAGAGAAGGCTTTGGAAGAAGCGAAGGCTCCCGCATCCTTAAAATCAGATCAAAAACAATCAGCGAAGCCCGATTTTGAAGCCGACTATCTTTCCTTTGTTATTAATTTCCCCGGCGCAGCGGAAAAACTGGGTTTAAGCAGAAAGGTAAAGCTCAAAAATCCTGATTATAAAAAAATTTACGAAGCCGCTCTGGCCTGTTATGATAAAAGCAAAGCTAAGGAGTGCCTTTTGGGGTTATTGGGAGGGTTGCCGCGTGGAATGAAAGAAAAGATTACCTCCTCGGCGCTTGTCTGGGACCAAAGGTTTGCTGAAAATCCCCAAGCGGTAGAGATCGAGTTTGTGGCGATAAAAAGGAGACTTGAGAGCGATAGTTTAGAGTTGACAAAAGAGAGTTTTGCTAGTAGAATCGCCGAAGCGGAAAGTACTGGAGATCTAGACAAAGTCAAAGAATTACTTAAGGAGTTGCAAGAAAAACTAAAAAGTGGCGCTGACGGCTAATAGCTGTCAGCTGAAAGCTAAACTATGGCTAAGCGGGCAATTAAAATGCCGGTTGACAAGCGGGAAAGACTCACCCCAGAACTTGAGAAACTAATTACCAAGGGCGACCTTCACAGTTTTGTCACCGAGCACGAGATTTTACAGGCGATTCCCGAACCGGAAAGGAATATTCCTCTCCTGGATCAGCTTTACGCAACTTTTTTTGAGAAAGGCATACAGGTAGTCGAGAAAACTAGGCTTCTTGATATTGAATCATTTCTGGAGGAGGGCAAAGAAGAGCCGGCCAAAGCCGGTGAGCTTTCTGAAATTTCGGACGATTCGGTTAGGATGTATCTTCGTGAAATAGGCAAGGTTTCGCTTTTAACTGCTGATGAAGAAATGCGCCTCGCCAAGAGAATTGTTGCCGGGGATAAAGTCGCCAAGAAAAAGCTGGCCGAAGCCAACCTGCGCCTTGTTGTGTCAATTGCCAAAAAGTACATTGGCCGGGGACTATCGCTTTTGGATCTGATTCAAGAAGGCAATACTGGTCTCCTGCGGGCGGTCGAAAAATTTGATTTTAGAAAAGGTTATAAGTTTTCGACTTATGCTACTTGGTGGATTCGCCAGGCGATAACGAGGGCTATTGCTGACCATGCCCGAACGATTAGAATTCCGGTGCATATGGTAGAGACGATTAACAAAATGATCAGGGTTCAACGTCAATTGGTCCAAGAGCTCGGCCGTGAGCCGATAGTTAGTGAGGTGGCAAAAGAGATGGGCGTAACGCCCGATAAAGTAGAACACATAATGAAAATCTCCCAAGAAACGGTTTCGCTTGAATCGCCTGTTGGTGAGGAGGAGGACTCAAAACTCGGAGATTTTATTGAAGATAAAGACTCTCTCTCGCCGGAAGAAGCGACTATCCGCTCGATGATGAAGGGCGATCTGGACATTTTTTTGGAATTTTTGTCTCCTCGGGAGCAGAAGATATTAAAAATGCGCTTCGGCCTGGAAAGTGGGAGGACTCATACTCTTGAAGAAGTAGGGAAAGAATTTGGCGTAACTCGAGAGAGAATTCGTCAAATTGAAGCAAAAGCGCTGCAAAAGCTCAAAAAACATGAGTCCTCGGGAAGACTAAAAGATTATCTCGGGTAAAATTAGGCCCTCGCCGGCTCTTTTAGTTCCTTAATTTCTTTCAGTTTTAAGTTCTTCAGGCTCTCATCGCCCTCAAAAACTTTTCTTAAAACGTGCGAGGCATATTCGCCAGAAACGAGAGTGGGAATTATGACCAAATCGACCCCGTCCTTATAAAGCTCTAATGCATCTTGGGTAGAATTAGCGCAGACAATAATCTGCAAATCCCTATTCAATTTTTTATAGGTTTTAACTAATAGTTTATCCTCTTCAAATTTATCAATTGTGGAGATTAGCATTTTGGCCTTCTCAACAGATAGCTCCTCGGCAATATCGTGATCGACTGCGTCACCGTATATACAGGGCTGATTTTTTTCGACTAGTTCCTTCATTTTACGCGGGTCGACATCAACGACGACGACATCGCGATTTTCCTTCTTCAGGGTTTCAAGTATTACCGAACCGATTCTGTTGCAGCCGACTAGAATTGTGTGATTTTTGAGCTCCTCGGGTAGATTCAGCATTAATCCGTCTTTTTTGCTAGACCGGATAAAGCCTAGGTATGGTCTCAGAGCGGCATAGATTCTGTCGGAGTGAGAAATGAGATAGGTTGAGACAAAGACGGTGATGATGGCGACGAGGGAAACGAGAGAAACAGCGCTTTGGGGCAGGATTTCAAGCTTCGCTCCAAGTATTGCAACAATGAAAGAAAATTCGCTGATCTGGGTAAGGGTAATTCCGGTAATAAAGCTGGTTCTTCTTCTAAAGCCCAAAGCCGACATCACTATTATTACTATAATTGGGTTGACGATCAGGATAAGCAAGGAGAATATTAGGGCTGGGCCTATTTGGGTGAGGAAATTATCAAAGGCGAGGGTAGTGCCAAGATAAATGAAGAAAACCATAATAAAGAAGTCCCGAAGCGGTTTGGTTTTTGCTGCTACGTGAGCACTGTAGGGCAGGGGGGCAAGGGAGATACCGGCCAGGAAAGCCCCAATTTCGGCCGAGAACCCTAGCGCTAAAGCGATAATGGCTAATAAGAAACACCAAGCTAATCCTGAAAGAAAGAGTAGCTCCTGGTTCCTGGCGATGCGATGGAAGACGGGGGGTAGGACATAGCGGGCAACGAGGTAAGTCAAAGCGAAGAGAATGATTGCTTTAATCAGGGTTTGGAAAGTGATTTGAAGCGGTGTTAGGTTTTGGAGTGATGCACTAAAGCCGGAGGAAAGGGCAAGGAGAAGAATGGCGACAAAATCTTGAATTAGAAGCACGCCGATTAAAATCTTGCCGTGTAAGCTTTCGAGATCATTTCTGTTTGATAAAAGAGTAATAATAATTGCTGTTGAAGAAAAGGCGAAAGCCGCTCCCAGATAGATGGCCCCAGTATTAGTTAGTCCAATTGCTTTGGCGGCAAGATAATAAACTATGCCTGAAATCACGATTTGGGCTATCCCGATAACCAGGGCGGATTTTCCAACCTCAATTAGCTTGCGTGGGTTTAGTTCGAGCCCGATGAGATATAGGAGAAAGATAATCCCAATCGAGGCAAAGCTTTCGATCAGCTCACTATTTTCAACTAGGCTAAAGACAAATGGGCCGATGATAACCCCGGCGGCGAGATAAGCGAGAATTAGCGGCTGGCGAAGGGCTCTGGCAATTATGCCAAGCCCAGTCGCAACCACCAAAACCAAACCAAATTCAATTAGAAATGCTTGGTCCATCCTTTAGCTGTTATTTGAACCTTACCTGGATTGTAACGGTGTTTTTGTCTTCTCCGGTTGCGGCGTCGGTCTCGTATACCTCAATTGTTCCGGTGTCCGTGGTTGGCGAAGAGAAAGTTAGTGAAGCAGAGTATTTGCCCGGAAGACCGACGTCTGATGCTTCGGTAGTGATTGTGACGTTACCCAGGATTTGGCCGTTTGAATCTTTGATGCGGGCGTAAATGGTGTTCTCGAAAGCGATTGCAGATCCTGTGATGACAACCGGGCTGGTGACAAGTTGTTTGGCTACAGGCCTTGTTACGACAATCGGTTGCTCTTCTGTGGCGGTGGGTTGAGTTGAGGCAGTAGGACTAACTGTGGCTGTTCTTGTAATAGAAGGCGAAGCGACTGCACTGGCCGTGCTAGTTGAGGTTGCTTCGCTCTCCTCGCTGGTTTGGGTGGTTTGCCAGTAGAAGTATCCTGCTGCTGCAACGGCCAACACCAAAGCGACTACGATAAGGACTATTAGTGTTTTCGACCCGCCTCTCGGCGAGGCAGGTCCGCCTGCTGGTGGGGCAGTCCCGCCTGACTGCTTAGACTCGTCGGGCCCGCCCGCCCGCTTTGACTCGTCGGGGCTGGCCGGTGGGGCGGGGCTTTTTGCGTCTTGGGGCGCCGCTTGCTCTGGCGGCACCGGTTGATTTTCGTCTGCCATTTTTCCTCCTTGTTTTAACCATTATACCAAAGAAAGATAGATTTTTACCCTTTCTTTCTGAATTGTTCTTGGCGCTGTTTTAGAGAATGTGGCTTGCTGGCTGAACGGGAAAAGGAGTATTATAAATATAAAACTAGACAGAAGGGGGAAGATGGAAGAGAATAGAGTGCCGGGGAGCGCGCCGAAAGGTCTCGTGGGGTATAAAATAGCTGTTATTGTGCTTGCAGTTGCGGTTTTGGCTGTTTCGGGTGTGCTGGTATTTGTTTATTTGAATAGAAGTTCTGATTCAGGAGCGGGGACGACAGCAACTAAAACGCCGACTGCCGAGGCGTCATCGGCTGCGGCTTCTGGGCAGAGTGCGACTGTATCGGTTGGATCAAGCGCGTCTAGTCGGTCAACAGCTACGGTTGAATCAAGCGGGGAAGGTACAGTTGGAGCTGCCTCTTGCACGACATATGAGTATAATCTCGACGAATCGCTATGTCCAAGCCAGCCCCCGGAAAGAGTTTGTGGTGTAATTAGATATGTCTATGATAATGGTCAAGAGGCAACCCTGTCGAGCACTTTTACGAATGTATGCGAATATTGTTCCCAGTTTGACGCAAGTGGATTTTTAGAACTTCGTGGCACAAAAATGTACTCCAAGGGATACACAATGGGCCAATGCCAGTAGCAGAAACCATATTCTCTTTATGCCGTGAAAGATGAAGATGGTCATAAGGTTTTTAACTGTATTTGTGTTTGTAAAAGCAATCGAGTAATTCTTGGGGATACTGGGAGATCATCTCTGGGGTAAATCCGGGATCGCGACGAAATAATTTGGCGTTTATTGAGCATGATTGAATAAATGGGAACAAGGTACATAGTTCAATCGTGAATAGCAGACTGTTCATTAATATCTCCGAACCGATTTTGAATCTTTCTATCGGGCTGAGGGTTTTTTTGAGGCAACCAGATAATGTTTCGAGGTGTTTCCTATCGATTTCATTTTTATAATTATGCGCAAAGCCATTGCGTATTTTGTTTAATGCGTTGAGCTTTTCGTATAATTCCCAGCCGTGGGGAAAATAATCGAGGTCTGACAATAACTTAATTTTTTCTGAAAATCTCTGGTCCTCGATTCTTTTCGGATGGGGTATTACCAATAAAATAATTCTGTTTATCAAAATCTCGACAAAAAGGTGGGATTTTAGGATTACTGACAGATCGTCGCCGGTATTATTTATATAAGCCTTGAACTCACGCAGTTCTTTTACGTAATTGGTTTCAATTTTATATATTCTGTCGAGAATATTGTCTTCAGATATTTTTTTCATAAAGTTTAATCAAGAAATTTTAGTATATTTTTTCCCATCCGAAAAAATAAATTGCTCGTCGGTCAAAGTTAGGACGGGATATTTTGTGGATTTTTTGCATGGCCCAGTCATATGATCCTTCTTTTTAACATGATTCTCTTGATCAAACCAAGTTCTTTTTTGTTGAGTTGTTTCATCGAAAATACTTTATGACCAAGGATGGAATAGAGTATTGCCCCTTGGGGAATCGGTTTTTGGGGATACTTTATGTCTTTGTCTTTTTTGACCCTGCCAATTGCTTGAAAATTTTTAATTCTATAGTTATCGCAACTAAGCTTACCAATGGTACTACTACTCTGCCTATATACTCTAAGCGTAAAATCGTTTATATTTCCACCTAGAACAATGTACTCGATTTTCTCTTTAAGAATTGGGCTTTTAGAAATATAGCTCGGCACGATCGGGTTTGAAGACGTCGCGGATATCCCAAAAATTACTGTTTCCCTTCTCATTGTTTTATCCTAAAAAAAATTTCTTGAAATCGCCTCAAGTATAAACCTGTTAGTTCAAAAATTCAACCAGTCATATTTTTTCCGTTTGAGCCCTATAATTTTTCCACATTTTTGTGGTTATTTGTGGAATATAATCTCTCGAAATTTTTCGGACTTTAACCGTTTTATGCCTGAGCTGGTGTGCGCGAGCGAGGCGGTGGTATCCGTCTAGCAATGTCCACTTACCTTTGTTCCGCATTATATCAATTGGATATTGCATATCTGATTCAATGATTTTTTTGAAATGCGACGGTTCTTTTTCTGGGTTTTTTAGCGTTTGCGCAGGAGTTAAATTCCAATCGTCCGTGCCCTCTTGCTCCCAAACTGGAATTTCTAGATGCCAAACTAGCTCGTCAATGGGCATATCTTCCGCTTCGATCGGTAATTCCCAGACTTTTTTGTCGTCCCAGTCAAACTCAAATCCAGTGTCTTTAATGATCTGCGGCCTCGGGTCTAAATCCGGTGTTTTTCGAACGCCAGCCCCCAATTCGTGAAAACCATCGTTGGTATTTTTCATTGCCTTCCTCATATTTTTAGGATATTATTTTTCCTCTTTATTTCAAGGGTTCGGTTGATTTTTCTCGGTTTTAAAGGTAGAATTTGAACAGTTCTTTGAAAGTAATAAGATTCCGGTGTAGCTCAATGGCAGAGCGGGTGCCTGTTAAGCACTAGGTTGCTGGTTCGAGTCCAGCCACCGGAGCCAATTTGAATGATGAGTCTCGCTCTTTAGCAAAAATATGGTATGATGCTCTTGTGAACACGAAAGATAATCAGGCTAAATTTATCGAAGACTACAATTTACTTTTTAATGTTCCCAATAATAAAGCCAGCAAAGCTACTTGTGAGCAATATAGGAACGAACATACAAACGAGTTCAGAAATTCGGGGTGGTCTATAGATAAACATCGAAAAAAGTTTATGGACTGGATGTCCGGACAAGTTTACGAAGCGCATAAATAAAAAACCGAGATTTGCATGTAGCAATAAAAGTATTATAATTGAGATAAAGGCTAGACTTGCTGATTTTTAGGAGGGGAATGAGCCCGAAAAAAGCGCTTTGGCGCAAGGTTTCAAAACTCGTTTTAGTTTTATTTTTGATCTCCCAAGCCGTTCTTTTTGGTTTTAAAGGTGCTGATAGAGCCGAAGCGGCAAATATGTGGTTTGTGAAAGAGGGCGGGGCTGGGGACTGCTCGAGCTGGGCCAATGCCTGCGGTAATATCTTAACGGCAATTTCTACTGCGGCAGAAGGCGATACGATTGCTGTTAAAGCCGGTTCGTATTCAGTTGTAGCTCCGATTATAGTCGATAAGCCCCTTAGTATTATCGGCTATAAATCAGACGAGATAACCCCGGCATTTGATCTATATGAGACCGGCGAAGTGGATGGGCCTGATCTGACTGTCGGGGGCGACATAGGCACGGTGTTTTTGTTTGATGCTAACGAGATCCATCTTTCTGGCTTTCATATTGATACTACCTTCCCCGCGGCACAGGTTAGCGCTATCTGGCTAAATGGCGAGGTCAAATACCCAGTTATTGAATATAACCGCTTTGATTTTGAGGAGGCCGATTCGGCGATATATGTCGGTCCGCTTGCGAAGTTAGTCGCCCCGGCAGGCATTAATTTCAACGTCTTTAATGGACCGGTGAATGCCAATGCTTTCTGGTTTCAGGTCGACACTGGCGGGTCGATTGATTTTGATTTGGGCTTTGGACTGCCTAATGAATTTGGCTATAGTTTTTTTGACCTTTCCTTTTATCATAACAGCATAAATCAATCCGGGGCGCTTTTTCAATTAGCTAACGGGATTGTAGGTAACGGTATCAAACACATCATATTTCTCTATAACACTTTTAGCAATTCCCAAGGATTCGTAATTTTTGATGAGATTGGAGATGCTGCTACCACAGCTAAACTCGATGACATATATTTTATGTATAATACTTTTAATAATTCTCCAACACTTGATAATCAGTACGCGATTTTGCTCGGTGACGGCTTGGACAATGATGATGTCGCCGATGGCTGGGACGAAGATTTTATAATCCTTTTTAACAAGTTTAATCAGGCGAGGGACGATACCTATCCGACGGTTGGATTTACAAATGCGGGTTTAACCAATCCTACGGGGAGTATTCTCGCTTGGGCTAACTGGTGGGGGAGCGCTGATGGGCCAACTAATTTCACGACTGGCAGCGCCGCAAACGCGACGGTATCGGACCATATTAATTTTAATCCATGGGCTACCGCCTCTAATTTGTCGGGGCTTTTTATTGATGCGTCTACTTTTGCAGATGTTGAATTGGGCCAGAGTTCATTTTTGCCTTCCCAGTTTACCGCTTATCTTAAACAGGGAAGTTTTATTGTTCCTCTACCCTCATATATTTCCGACCCCGAAACAATGTTTGATGAGGAGAAAATGCTTGGCGGGGAAGATGATTATAACTACGATATCACCAAGCCGCCGTATCTTGATGTGTATCGCAAAGTCGTCTTTGAGATTCCCAATAACGGGGGCAATATAGTTATCACTATTCCTGATGACACTAGAATTTCTCCGGCCACTGGTAATGAAATTGATATCTCAAAGCTCCTGGCGCAAGCGAAGCTGACTTCTGCTCTGACTGGTCTCCCAAGCGGCTCTGAGGTCTTTGGCGCTGCCGAACTTGGTATCCCCAATCTGGGTCTTAATTTTAGCAAATCAGTTGAGATTAAAATCTATGTCGGCACGAGTTTAAACGGCAGGACTTTAAGCGTTCGCCGTTCAATATCCGGCACAGGGGATTGGACGACTGAAGGCATAGAAGTATCGGATTGCACTATCAACGAGGGATATTGCACTTTCCAGACTACGAAAGCTTCCAATTTTGCTGTCGCTAATATTCCTTCATCTCAAATCTTGCCGGAAACTGGAGCGGGAGCGGAATAGATTAAAAAGTAGAACGGGACTTCATTCCTGGGATGGTTTTTTGGTAAAATAAAGACAAATAAATGCTAGCTAATAAGCAAATAGGAGGGAGAATGCCAGAGCAGACACAAACTGCGCCTGCGACGCCTGCGGCGCCAAGCACGCCAAGTGCCCCGAATGCGCCCAAGAAGGGCAAAAGTGCTACGACCATAATTATTATCGTGGTTGTGGTGTTAGCGGTGTTAGGAATCGGAGGATATCTCATCAGCCGTTACCTAGCCGAAAAAACGGCCGAAGGGCTTATTGGTGGGTTAACTGGCGGCGAAGTTGATGTAAGCGCCAGCAAGGTAACTTACTCGGGCGAGGGCGGTTCTCTTGAGTTCTCAGAGGGTGCCAAATGGCCAACTGATCTGCCAAGCGATGTTCCTGAATTTACTTATGGAACAGTTAAAGCGACTGCCAAAACAACGAGTGACGGCAAGGGAAACTGGAGTATAACTTTGGAGAATGTCCAGAGCGGTGCTTACGACAAGTATGTGAGCGATCTCAAAGCGGCTGGCTGGGAGGAAGCAACTACCTCAACCGCGGAGGGCGTTAACTACATTGATATGTCGAAGGGAAGCTACGATTTGATCTTCACTTATGAGGAGAACGAAAAAACCGCTTCGCTTCTAGTTTCGTCGAAAAGTGAGTAACTCTCAGGCCGACTAGTTCCGCCTCTTTATTTTAGGGCGTTTTCAATTCCGTCAACGATCTCTTTTTGAACTCGTAGAACTCGGTCGTAAGGCGGTATGCTTGTTTCGTACCAAGCCCAGTTGATAGTTGAAACAAAAGAGGCATCGCCGGTAGCCTCGGCTTTTTGTTTACCGGTTTCAAATTCTGCGTCGGTCCAACCGGTGTAACCGCCGTGAGTCTCAATGACAGAGTTTAGGAACTTATAGAATTCATTATAAGCTTGGGCTTTCTTTATTTTTGATTTATAGGAGTTAACCTGTCCCTCGAGATTACTCTTTTCTTTTTCCAAAGCAGAAACCCTGTTTTTTAATGACTGGAGTTCGGTGCTGGTTGCGGCGGGCGAGGGACTTACCGAGGCACTGCTTAGCTGTTCAAGGAGCGATTTATTTTGGTTGGCCAGGTTATCCTTTTCGCCTCGGCTTTTGTAGTATAGATAGCCCAGCACCCCGCTGCCGATAACAAGAATACCCAGCACAACAATTAACGTAACCAAAGTCCCTTTCTTGCCCTTCGGCTTGATTGGGTCAGGTGTTTGTGGATCCATCTTCCCTCCTTTATTTATTTTAATAATATCACAAAACAAACTAATCCGAAGGGGGTTGTGTTCAAAAATAGGGGTTGGTTTGCTAAGATTGGTTTGTGGGAGGTAGGAAATGAAAGATGAAATTGTTGGAAAGTGGAGAAATTGGCACTATAAAAATACCCTCTTTCTTGCTTTGGGCCTGCTTAGTTTTTTTCTGCTCTTGCGCTCGCCAGCAGTGGTCAGCCTGCTTAAATCGGCAGGCAATTTTGGTTATTTAGGTAGTTTTATCTCGGGCGTCTTTTTTGTTTCTATTTTTACCGTTGCCCCGGCGACTGCAGTTCTTTTTGAATTGGCGGAAAATTTCAACCCGGTTTTGGTTGCTCTTTTTGCTGGTCTTGGCGCGGTTTTAGGTGATTATTTTATTTTTAGGTTTTTGAAGGATAGGGTCTTTCAGGAACTGTCAGAGCTCTTTAGAGGAGTAAAGAGAGGTTTTATTGGTGGGGTATTTAGGACACCCTATTTCTCTTGGCTAATCCCGCTTCTAGGTGCTTTGATCATTGCCCTGCCTTTACCTGACGAGATGGGCGTTGCTGTGATGGGGTTATCAAAAGTGAAAACATGGCAATTTGTAGCAATAACCTTTTTGTTGAACTCAATAGGAATACTTCTTGTTGTGACTCTTGCTAGATCTTTTTAAACCGATTTTATTCTTACTCGATTCCTAACTGACCGTCTGAAAGCTGGTCTTCGGAATAATCATCATTTGAGATTGTGGCAATTGAGCTGTCGAGAGCATTTATCTCGGATTCAATTTCGGTTGAAATCGAAATTGCCCCTGGGGAAGTAACAGTCGAAGTAGAGGTTGGGCTTATTGAGACCGGTGAACTTGCCTCTTCCGACACGGGAGCATACTTTAGGGCCAGAAAGAGACCGATAACGGCTAGAACAAGGACTGCGACCAGAACAACCAATAACGGTGTATGCTGGGGCTTTTCGGTCTTAATTTCCGGCTTTACTTCGGTTTTTGGTTCCTCAGTTGGTTTTTGCTCTTCCATATTCCTCCTTATTCGCCGGAACTTGGCGACGCGGTTTTAGTTGAATTGGAAACTGCCCCCGGATTTTGCTGCTTTAGGGCCTTGAGATCCTCTTTGATGGTTGTTCCAATGAAGGCTCTGATTTCAGCTGCTTCTTGGTGGGCAAACTTCAGCTGGTTTTTAACTTCAGCTAGTTTATCTTTAAAATCCTCGGGTTTGCTGCAGGGATAACCCTTCATTTCTCTTAGGGCATTCATGTATCGGTTGTGAGCCTCGGAGAATTCAGTAATCATGCCGTCAAGCTTTGCCAAATCTGCCTCTAGCTTTGTTGTGTCATAACCTTTGCTTTTAATTCTTGAGGCAAATTTGGTCAGCCTTTCCTTCATATTGCGGTATACGTTCATGTGGGCGTTTTGAATCGTTTCGAAGGCAGAAAGCCTAGATTCGATCTTACCCTCAACATTTGCGCAGTTTGCTCTAACCCTTTCGGTGTATTCGTTCTGATTCTGGTTATTTTGGGGGGCGGCTATGGCGAAGCCAGTTAGGGCATAAACCCCCAAGGCTGCTAAGACACCAATCAAAATTCTTTTCATAGACTCCTTTCGTTATCCCTGGTTTTTTGTAGCAAATCTTGAGCTACTATTCTTTTTTGGGCTCGGTTTTTTCTTGGGTTTGAGCGGGGGCTTCTGTTTCAGCAGGGGCGCTGGCTTTCTTGGTCCCAATGCCTTTTTTAACGACGCCGAAGTAGTAGATTAAATCCATTAGCCAGATGAAACCGAGGAAGAACGACAGGATCATCAGGATAAGATAAGTCCCTCTTTGGGGAAAGTCTCGGTTGACAAGGTCAACCATGAGTACAATCCACCAGATGAGAAATGCCAGTCCAATAATGCCTGCGATTATCCAGAAGATAATAAACCCGCCAGCCAGAACTCCAAGCCCTAAACCAGCAGCTTCTGCCGCGCCCTCAAGTTGCCCCCAATCAATAGATATTGTTGCTTCGGGCGCTGCGTCAACAGCTCCCTCGAGTGCACCTTCGGCTTGCGCTAATAACATTAACATTTATCCCTCCCTTATTTTTACTTATCTTTATTTTAATTGAGCTTAGCTCTGGCGTCAACTTTATTTGTCTGCTAAACTACTTTAGGCAAAATGAAAAATATTATTGAAGTAAAAAATCTAGTCAAAACTTTCAAGGGTGGCGTGAGGGCGGTTGATGATGTTTCGTTTTCAGTGCAGCAGGGTCAATTTTTTGGCTTTTTGGGCCCAAACGGTGCTGGCAAAACGACGACGATGCGGGTTTTGGCGACTTTAAGTCAGCCGACAAGCGGCAAGGTTAAAGTTAACGGTTATGACGTCGTCAAAGAGCCAGACGCTGTCAGAAAGTCAATTGGGTTTGCGATGCAGTCTGTCGGGCTTGATGATTTGGCTACGGCTTGGGAGAACCTGATTTTGATCGGTAACCTTTACGGTCTGACGGTGCTTCAAGCAAAGGACCGTGCTCGAGAGCTACTGGAAATGTTTCATTTAGAGAAGGCGGCTGATCGTTATGTTCAGCACTATTCAGGCGGAATGCGCCGCCGGCTTGATGTAGCGACTGCTCTCATGCACAACCCCAAAATATTATTTTTGGATGAACCGACAGAGGGGTTGGACCCCTCCGGCCGTCGGGTTATATGGAAATATCTTCAAGACTTAAATAAGGGGGGAACAACGATTTTTCTCACCACTCACTATATGGAGGAAGCTGACTATCTTACCCGTGATTTGGCAATTATAAATCACGGGAAAATCGTTGTCAGGGACACACCCAAAGAGCTGAAACGAAAAATAGGCTGTTCCTTTATTAATCTCGAGTTAAGCGATAAGGACAGGAAAAAGGCCTTCGATTTAATCTGTGAAAAGTTTAAGAAGTTGAATTGCAGGCTAGTGCCTGGGGGATTAGAAATTGAAATTGCCGAGGAGGATAATCTCCTGCCAGCCATTATAAGCGCGCTGGACAAAGTGAAGGTTGAAATCGTTAATTTTAATTTGCACTCTCCCTCTCTTGAAGATGTCTTTCTCAAATATGCTGGCGAGAGATTTGAGGGCGAGGAAGCGGGTAAAGGAATTGATCCGTACGTAAGAATGCGACAGCGGCCGAGGCATTAAATGAAACAATCTTTTTTCAGGACATTTAGCTATCTATTTATCAGGGCAATCAAGCAGGCCATAAGGCCTTTAATCGCGATCCTACCGAGCTTTTTTATGCCGCTTTTTTTCTTTATCGTTTACTCTTATGCCTTTACCAATATCAGCAATCTGCCTGGCTTTGGGGGCTCGAGTTACCTGGCTTTTTATTCTCCGGTCGCGCTGCTTATGGCGGTCTTTTTTACCTCGGGTGATGCCGGTTTCGAGCTAATGTTGGATATCACTAGCGGATACTTTGAGAAGCTTCTTTTGGCGCCTATTCCACGCTTGGCCATACTCTTGCCAAGAATAGTAGCAATGGGCCTGAGGGCTCTGGCTCAATCTATCGTTATGCTGATTTTACTTTTCTTGTTTGGCGCGCCTCTTAAAGGCGGGATAGTGGGAATTCTGCTTATCTTCGGTTTGGTTATAATTTTCGGGATGGGTTGGTCGGGCATTGGCTTGACCCTCGCCGCTTTAACCAAAAACCCAAGGGTGCTTCAGACCTCATTTATTTTTACTTTTCCTCTAACCTTTATCACAACAGCGCAGCTTCCTAAGGAGTTGCTGACTGGTTGGTATAAAGTAGCTGTAACAATTAACCCCCTTACTTATATTCTGGAAGGCGTAAGGGGGATTATGACCCAAGGAGTGGACTGGCACCAAGTAGCCGTTTCTTACCTTGTAGCGTTTTTGATTTTGGTTGTGACATCGGCAAGTTCTATCTGGGCTTTCAAAAGAATGGTACGCTGAAAAGAGGCTGGCAAGGACTTGCTGTTTTAGGGGCCAAAAGATCTCAAGTAAAGCTTTTCGATGTATTCTTTAAGCATTCTTGAAGCGCTAAATTCATCGCTAACCAGGACTCTCGCTGAATCCATTTTCTTAAACCATTCATCTGAGGGCTTGCCTCGGCCGGAGTTGTAGTATAAAGGCACGACTTTGTTTTTTAAAGTTTCAATGATGTCATCGCCGATGTTTTCGGATGATAAAGTCCAGCCGATTTTTTCTAGTCCCACTTCAGCCAGCCAGCCGTCTTTTGTCGAGATAAGCAAAGTTCCGTTAAGGGCTGCCTTCATTGTCGAAGTGCCGCAGGCTTCCCATCCAACCATGGGTGTGTTAAGCCAGACGTCTGCTCCAGAAACCAAATGTTTTGCCACATCTAATGAGTAGTTGTCGATGTAGACAAGGTGTTCCCTTAGTTCGGCCCCGGCCAATCTTTTTATTTCATTAACCATCTGGATTCCGGCAGAATCAGCGTGATGAGGAACACCGGCGATAATAATTCTTAGTGGTTGGTTCGGATTATTTACAATCGGAACCAGCTCTCTAATTTTTTCAAATAAAGCAAGAGGTCTTTTATAAGACACAATTCTTTTTGCCCAGCATAGCACTAGCTCGTTTTGCTCCCACTTTCCGCCTGTTTGGGAGTTGATTCTATCTAAAAGTATCTGCTTGTTTTTTTGATGTGCCTCGAAGGCATTTTTTCCGGGGCCTATCTTGTCCCAGGTTTTAAGATGAATTCCGTTGGTGACAGCCCCGATTTTAAATTCCGGCCAGAGTTCTTTGGCCTCGCGACTGTGAAGCTGGCTGACGCAGTTAGTCGCCCCCGAGCTTTTAAGAGCAAGTAAGGTCATGGAAAAGCTTTTCTCTCCGGGTACGTGCCCGTAGAGTATCAGATCTTGGAGATTAAGACCGTTTTGTCTGGCGTAATTGTTAAGATGGGTTTCGACCAGTTCGACCGGAAAGGCATCATTGCCGACTGCGACCAAAGTGTGGTTAGTGTAGGCAATTTGCCTGACCGCTTTTTGCATTGCATTCCTAAACTCGATTTTTTCGTTCTTTGCAATATTTTGGGCTACCTGATAGGCAAGAAAGGCTCCATAGCTGTCATTCATATGGTAGATCGAGGGTTGGTATCCGGCTGCTTCAAGGAATTTGACTCCGCCGATTCCCAAAATGATTTCTTGCATGATGCGGACGTCTTGGTCGCCGCTGTATAGGTAGTCTGAAATCCGGCTGTATTCCGGCTCATTTTCTTCAACATTGGTGTCTAGAAAATAAACAGGTACGGTCTCTGAATCATAGACCCAGCCTTTTACTACCACTTCCTTGCTATTGACCGAAACAGCTATTTTAATCCTTTCTCCGTCTGACCCTATTGCTGGTTTTAGTCCCATCTGCTCGGGGGAAAGTGTTTGGTGGTTATCTGTTACGGCTGATTTGTAACCGTGATAGTAAAATAGACCAACCCCTACCATTGGAAATTTTTGATCAAATGCCTCTTTAACGATATCCCCGGCGAGCACTCCAAGTCCGCCGGCAATTGGGAATTGGTTGTTTATACCAAATTCGGTGCAAAAATAGGCAACCGGGTTACGCTCAAATAAAGCCTGGGTCTTACTTTTTCGAAAGTTCTCAAACCAAATATCATGCTGGCTCATATCATTATCATACCAGAACGAAAAACCATCTTTTGCAAAATTGTCTCTCTGGCTCTAAAATGAACATAGAGGGGAAATGAAGAAAGAAACTTATGGGTGTCTTTCGGGTCGTCCCCATCCTTTGGGTGCGACTCCGGATGAAAATGGGGTAAATTTTTCTGTTTTTTCGGAGCACGCCAGCTCTGTTGAGCTTTTGCTTTTTTCCCGGCATGATGATCCAGAGCCGGCTCAAGTTTTTGTACTCGACCCTAAAAAGAATAACAGCTTCCATTTCTGGCACATTTATGTCAAGGGTCTTAAACTTGGGGCGGTTTATGCTTTTAGGGTTGATGGCGAAAGAGATCCTGCAGAGCATGGTTTTAGGTTTGACCAAGATAAAGTGCTGATTGACCCATATGCCAGGGGAAATACTAATGAGCTTTGGGATCGCCAAGCTGCTTGTGTTGTAGGTGACAATATGGCGAAATCGATGCGCTCGGTTGTGATCGACACGTCTGTTTATGATTGGGAGGGGGATAAACCACTAAAGTTACCGATGAGCAAAACTGTTATTTACGAGCTTCATGTTGGCGGGTTTACTAAATCACCGACTTCGAAGGCTTCGCACCCCGGGAAATTCAAAGGTTTAATTGAAAAAATCCCTTATCTCAAAGACCTTGGAGTAACCGCAGTCGAACTAATGCCGGTCATGGATTTTGACTCTTCGGAATATCATCTCTCTCCAGATAAGAGTAAATTGCTGAAAAATTACTGGGGGTATGGCACAATCGGATATTTTGCGCCGGAGAGCTCGTACTGTGTTTCACCTAATGAAGGCACGCACACAAAAGAATTTCGCGATATGGTCAAGGCTTTTCACAAGGCGGGTATTGAGGTGATCCTTGACGTTGTCTTTGGCTACAGCGGAGAAGGCGATGAGCATGGCCCAACCATCAGTTTTAGGGGTTTTGACAACCCCGTTTACTATTTGCTTAGCCCGCAGGATAGAAACTTTTATATGAACTTCTCGGGTTGCGGCAATACTTTTAGATGCAATCATCCGATTGTGAGCAAATTCATCATTGATTGCCTTGAATTTTGGGTGAGAGAAATGCATGTTGACGGTTTTCGTTTTGATGAAGCCTCGATTTTGTCTCGTGGTGAAGATGGGAATCCGATTGCCTATCCACCAGTTCTTTGGAATATTGAACTCTCTAAAATTCTCTCGGGAACGAAAGTTATTGCCGAGGCTTGGGATGCCGCTGGCCTCTATCAGGTGGGATATTTTCCCGGCTACAGATATTCGGAATGGAATGGCCACTTCCGTGACGATGTGAGGCGCTTTGTTCGGGGTGACCCGGGGATGGTTGGGGCGGTGGCCGAAAGGATCGCTGGTAGCCCCGACCTATATCAACCGGCGGGAAGGCTGCCGGCGAATAGCATTAATTTTGTTGCTTGTCATGACGGCCTGACAATTAACGATCTTGTTTCGTACGCTGAGAAACATAATCAGGATAACGGTTTTGATAATAGCGACGGAATCAATGAAAACTTAAGCTATAACTATGGGGCTGAAGGGGCGACTGACGACAAAGCAATTGAGCAAACGAGGTTAAAACAAATAAAGAACTTCTTTACGATTTTGATGCTTTCCCGAGGCACGCCGATGATTTCGATGGGGGATGAGATAAGAAGAACTCAACTTGGCAATAATAACACTTACTGCCAGGATAGTGAGATCAGCTGGCTTAATTGGGATAATGTTCGCATTCATGCCTCTCTTTTGGGATTTGTCAAAAAGCTGATAGGTTTTCGTAAAAACCACGAAGAGTTTTGCGAGAATAGCTTCTTCACCGGCGAGGTCAATCCCAGAGGGCTTCCCGATATCGCTTTTCACGGTTGCCATCTTTATAACCCTGGCTGGAGTGATCCCTCAAGCCGGGTTTTGTCTTTTACAATTGGGGGTAAATCTGATAATCAGGATATTCACGTGGTGATGAATATGGATTTTCAACCTTTAGATTTTGAAATTCCCGAGGTTGGAGATAGAAAATGGTTCAAAGTGATCGATACCTCTTTGGATATTTCCTTTTCAGAGAGAGGAGATTTGGTTGAGGGGAGGATGCTGACTTTGCCTCCAAGGAGCATTGTTGTGTTGACAAATAGATAGTGTTAGACTTAGCTTAAGTGCCCCTTGAGGTTCTTTTTTACAGTTACAGATAAGTCTAAATAAAAGGAGGAAAGCTATTTAGTGGCGAAATTTGGAGAAGTATTCAGCCGCGTTTTTCGGCAAGCATTCGGGCAGTTTAAGAGGAGGTCATTGGGGAAAATGCCGAAAAATAGTTCTCCTGTTGTAGGGGAGAAGGTTTTGATGTTTGGCTGGGAATTGCCCCCATTTAATAGTGGTGGCTTGGGGGTGGCCTGCTTTGAGCTGGCTCGATCTCTTACCCAGTTTGGTGTCAAAGTTACTTTTGTTTTGCCCCAGACCCAGGCAATCAAAATCCCGTTTCTTAAACTGCTCTTTGCCGACCAAGGGAATTTGAGGGTTAAATCTGTTAAAACTAAGCTGCATCCATACATCAGTTCAAAGCTCTCAAAAGATGATCTGACGGAAAGCGAAAAAGAAAGATATTCGCAGGAGCTGGTCAGTGAAGTCGAGGGGTACGGCAGAAGAGCAGTGAAGATTGCCAAAAGCGAAAAATTCGATATTATCCACGCTCATGATTGGCTTTCTTTTCCCGCTGGAGTTGAAGCGAAGAGAGCGACGGGCAAACCGTTAATAGTTCATGTTCATGCGACCGAGTTTGATCGCTGCGGTGGTGAATGTGTTGACGCGAGAATTTATGAGATTGAGAAAAGGGGCCTGGAGGCAGCTGACAAGATAATCGTTGTGAGTGATTTTACCAAGAGAAAAATTATTAAATACTACGGTATTAGCGCAGATAAAATTGAGGTGGTTCATAACGGCCTAACCTCTCTTGATCGCAAAGGAAAGGCAAGCCTTGAAGCATTTAAGAAAACTGGCTATCGCGTAGTTCTATTTTTAGGGCGAATGACTTTGCAAAAAGGTCCGGATTGGTTTTTAAAAGCTGCTCAAAAAGTTCTCAGAGTTTATCCTAAGGTGCTATTTATTATGGTCGGAACTGGGGACATGGAAAGGCAGGTGATTGAAGAAGCAGCCCAAATGGGGATTTCAGACAGAGTTCTTTTTACGGGTTATGTTAAAAATGAGGATTTAAGCCGGATGTACCGCACTGCCGATCTTTATGTTATGCCTTCTGTATCGGAACCTTTCGGAATTGTTGCTCTTGAAGCTTTGTCCTATAAAACTCCGGTTATAATCTCAAAACAATCAGGCGTTGCCGAAACGGTTAACCACGCCCTCAAGGTTGACTTTTGGGACACTGATGAGATTGCCAATAAGATTAATGCTATCTTAACCCACCCCTCGCTTCGCCGCTGTCTCAAAAATTATGGCGAAGCCGAGGCGAAAAAGAATAACTGGAGAAAAGCCGCCCTTAAGTGTATCGGGGTGTATCGGAGTTTTGCAAGTTCGAAGTGAGGCCGCACTATCCATAATTGCTAAGCTAGTTATGTAGTGTAATAATGTATTTGCACGAATACCTAATTTTACTTTTTACTTTTTACATTTTACATTTATAGTATGTCTTCAGTCTGTTTTTATTTTCAAGTTCATCAACCACATCGGGTTAAGAAATATACTGTTTTTGATGTTGGGAGCGACAGGGATTATTTCAAAGATAGTCATAATGAGCGGCTTGATAACAAAAAGATTTTAGAGAAAGTTGCCAGGAAAGCTTATCTGCCTACGACCGCCCTGCTTTACGAGCTACTTAAAAAACATCCTGAGTTTAAAATTAGCTTTTCGATTTCAGGGACGCTTCTGGAGCAGCTTGAGGAGCATCTGCCTGAAGTAATTGATTCGTTCAAACGCCTGGTGGCAACCGGGCGAGTCGAGCTTTTAAATGAAACTTACTATCATTCTCTCGCCTTTATCCACTCTAAGGATGAATTTCGCCGACAAGTTGAGCATCACCAGAGGAAAATAGATTCTGTATTTGCTGTTAAACCAAAAGTTTTTCGCAATACCGAGCTAATTTATTGTAATGATCTCTCGCAAGAGATAGCAAAAATGGGTTATTCGGGGATGCTTCTTGAGGGAGCTGACCATGTTTTAGGCTGGCGGAGTCCCAATTATATCTATTCGGCTAAGGATAATCCTAATCTTAAGTTGCTTCTTCGAAACTATAAGCTTTCCGATGATATTGCTTTTCGGTTTTCAAACCGTCATTGGGAGGAATTTCCGCTTAACTCGAGTAAATTTGCCGATTGGGTGTCGCAGGTCAATGGAACCGGCGAGGTAGTTAATCTTTTTATGGATTTTGAGACATTTGGCGAGCACCATTGGGAAGATACAGGAATTTTTGAATTTTTAAGGACCTTGCCTCGCGAGCTTTTAAAACATCCTGATAACGACTTTGTCACACCAAGTGAGGCAATTGAGCGCTATGAGCATAGAGGGGAGCTCGATGTTCCCGATTTTACTTCTTGGGCCGATATTGAAAGAGATCTTTCTGCTTGGCTTTCCAATCCAATGCAGGCTGATGCGATGAAGAAGCTTTATGGTCTGGAAAAGAAGATTCTTTTAAGTGGCGATGAGAGGTTAATTGAAGATTGGCGGCGTCTGCAGACTTCGGATCACTTCTATTATATGTGCACGAAGTGGTTTGCCGACGGCGATGTCCACAAATATTTTAATCCTTATGAAACTCCCTATGAAGCCTTCATCAACTATATGAATGTGATAGCCGATCTGAAATTAAGACTTAAAGAAAGTTCTGCTTTGAGAACTCGCAGAAAAACTAAGCTAAGTCCTAAATAGCTTTTACGAGGTCGGCTTCGACGATTAATCTTCTCCAGCTGGTTCCGATTGGAACGCAGGTCATAAGGTGAAGGACTTTCGGATTTTGTCCTCCGAAATTAATATTTATCCCGTCGTTGCCTGCGACCTGGTAGATCTTTTTAACCTTGTAGAAGTAAGTGACGTCTTTTCTTCGGATCGTGATGTCGTCGCCCTCCTTGGCTCTGATAAGCGGAGCAAAGACGCTTTTGTAGCTCCCCTTGCTCCACCAGTAATAGGAACTGTGTCCAGCGATTAGAACATCGCCGTTGGCGTCGGGGGTTGCTGTGCCATCGAGGTGAATAAGGCTGTCAGGCATAAGCCGGTGGACATTGGATTTAAGAACGTTCCACTCAACTGGAGCCTTAATATTCAAGGCCGGATAATAAAGCCAATCGTTTTTGAACTGCTTGGCTAGCTCTGATCGAAGTTGGGCGAGCTGGTCTACCTGCGGTTTGTACGATATTGAAGTTGCTTTGTCTATTGCTTGAGACGTTGATTCCTCCGCTGAAACGGGGTTGAACTTAGCTTTGAAGAGCTTTAAGAGTGTTGGAGCATTTAGGGCAATATAAGCTCCGTAGCTTACCAACGCTAAAGCAATGATCGACTTTAAGATTTTAATCGTGACTTTCATCTGGTAGCGATTAGGATTTGGCGATTCGGTAAACGATAAACCCACCAATTGTAGCGACTAGAACGATAAGAACTATGAACGAGGGGCCTGATTTGATGCCCGAAACAAGCAAGTTACCGTCTGGCGAAGCGAAGATATTCGCCGTTGTAACTTGAGTCCCTGTGGCAGTCGGCGTTTCTTCAGGTTCTAAGGATTCGGTTGGTGAAACGGTCGGTGTTGAAGTTAGCTCTGGAATTATTGGTGTTCCGCTGTCGCCGGGTCCGGGTGGAACTGGCGGTGTTCCGCTGTCGCCGGGTTCGGGTGGAACTGGCGGTGTTCCGCTTTCGCCTGGGCCGGGAGGAACCGGCGGTGCTCCGACCGAGCCCGTAGCTGTAACTATAGCGGAGGGCGTAACGGTCGCGACTGCTGTAACCCTTCCCCAAACCCCGAGATTGAGCAATTGGGGGGATTGGTTGGAATTATCCGCGATTAGGGTGATTTTATATTTTATATATTTGTATTTTCTTGTGCCCAGTCTTGAAGCAAGTTCGACCGTGTCGGTTCGGTTGGAGCTATAGGTAGGGCTCCATGTTTTTCCGTCTCTTGAAACGTTTACTTCTAGGTTTATCCGCGACGCGTTAGGATAGGGCCTTCTCACGCCAATCTTCACTTTAGTAAGAAGGGAGAGCTGGCTTAAATCGGCCCTTCCTTCAATCGTTCCTCTTTCTCTTTGTGAAGATAGCACGATCTTGTCGCCGGAGCGGACGACACCAGTTAAAGTATCCTGAGCAAAATGACCCTTTGAAACCCTTTTAAATTTTAAAACCCGTTCCTGGGCCGAAACATCGGCTAAGATTTCGATACCTTTGCTCAAGAGGTAGGATCTTAGTAAGAAGAGTCCGGCTACGGCCAGGGCCGTAAGCACAATCGTAATAATTATCTTAGTAACTTTCGAGCCCGCTTTGCCTGGGTCGGGCTTTATTCTATCTGCCATTTCCCCTCCATTCCCCACATCTTATTAAAACAGAAGTGTGGGTTCACCCTCATATTATTAAAATTAACTCTGTATCTATTTTTTCAGGAATTTATTTATTTGTCAAAATTTGACATATCTTGTTTGTTTTGAAATATTACGAATTGGTTCATTAAAAACTAAACCACATGTGCAGCCCCGCCTATGGTGGGGTGGGAAGTGAGGTTGGATTCCTCCACAGTCCCGCTACTGTAATCCTTTGAGCTTGCCCCGAGGCTTGCGCGAAGGGAGTCAGAAAACCAATATGTGGTAAAACCGCAGTCCGCCTCTTGGCGGAGGTGGTGCCTCGGTCGAGGGCAAGGTCAAACATGGCTTTGCGCCATGTTTTTGTTATTAAAACAAAAGGAGACACATGAGGATAAAAAATAGTGTTATATATAAAGTTATATTGATTTTAGTGTTAGGGGTAGGGATTTTGGGGCTTGCTGGTTGCGCAAGGAAAACGGAAACAAGCAGTGTAGAGCAGTCTAGTGTTGCTCAGGAGAAGACAATTGAGTATCAGGGGGAGGACGGCAAGACAGTTTGTGACCTCTTGCAGGCAAAATATCAAGTTGAAGCAAGCGAAGGTTCGATGGGTATGCTAGTTAATTCAATTAATGGACTTAAAGCAACTGACAAGGAGTTCTGGCTCTATTCGGTTAATGATAAGCCTGGTGAAGTCGCCTGCGATAAGCAAGAAACAAAAACCGGCGATAAAGTTCTCTGGGAGTATAAAGGGTTTTAGGTTACTTAAATAAATACGACCAAATCGTATAAAAGCTCAGCAGGCCGAAGAAAAGCCAGATAAGAAAAATAATCACTTTGCGAAGGGTGCTTGTCTCAATTTGATGAGGCAGGGCTTTTCGGTTTAGAAGATAGGTTGCTCCTATGTGAACAAACATCGCCACGGCGTTAATTACAGCGCTGGTGATGACCAGGGTGAACGGGTCGGAATAGCCCGAGAGGAAAACGATTATTCCAGCGATTATCTGGAGCCATAAAATCGTGTAATAAACCTTGGAGAGATTTGCCTCTGTTTTTAAAATAACGAAGTTCTCGCTCATAATTCTTGAAGTTGAATCGAGCACTGTAAACTGGGTTGCAAAAAGCATTACCGCTGCGATGAGGATGAAGAGAACCCCCAAAGTACTCCCGAGTATTCCGCCAAGGATTTTTGACTCGTAAAGGATAAAATCTATCCCCTGGCTAGTGTCGGACCCGCTGGTTGTTGAATAGGCAATTAAGGCAAGCAAGATTATTGTAAAGGCTCCGGCTAGAAGAAAAACTAAGCCGTGCTCTATATTGACCGCTTTCCACCAGAGCCGGAAGTTGCTGATGTTTTGATCAGTTAGGCTAAATCTTTCGCCCTTAAGCGATATTTTCTCGCTTTTTCTGGTCAGGACGCTGGTGATGCCTTTTGCGCCGGCGCACATGCCGTAGCCCTTTTCTTTAATATAGAGAGATTGGGCTAAATTGAGATTACCGCCGGCACCGGCGTAAGCTAATGCTCCTAGAAAGGTTAGAAGCGGCAAGTCTTTGGGGATAAAAATGAAACCATCGCCAACACCCATGAGGCCAAGCCCCAGAGCTCTAAGGTCTGATTTTGTCGCTATAAGGCAGGCAATAATAAAAAGCAAGGGAATTCCTACCGATACAATCACTTTTTGAAAGGTTTCAACTGTCTTGTAGAGGCGAGGACCAAGGGTTAGGATGGCACCGATTAAAAGAAGAAAAATGATTGCCAGGTACTCAAAGTGGGCAATGCCGAAAACCTGGGCGAAAAGTTTGGCGCTTGATGCAATAATTCCTGGCCAAATCCAAGCAATAAATGTTGAAAATATGAACCAATAGGGCGCCAGGCGGAAATATCGAGAAAAGCCGATAAAGATGCTTTCGCCCCAGGCCAAGCTGTAGCGCTCAATCTCCATGTTCATAAAAAATTGGGCGGTGATGCCCAAAACTGCTGCCCAAATGATACCAAGGCCGAACTTTGAAGTTAAGTATGGCCAGAGGATTATTTCGCCCGACCCGAGCCCAAGCCCAAGCAAAATTATGCTTGGCCCGATAAGATACTTAAGCCGAGGGGCCTTTGAGAGATTTGCCATAGTTTAATTATACCAAGGATGATTTTTTTGGTATTGTGTAATTGAGTTATGAAAAGAAAACTTAGAATTGCCCTGATAATTATTTTGGTTGCAGCTCTGGCAGCAGCTGTGGTGTTGTATTTGATTAGCAGGGGGCAAAAAGAATGCGACAGCTGTAACTCGCTCGAGGGAGTTCAGATTAACAGTAGTACAGCTTCTGCCGTTAGCACGCCTATAGCATCGGTCAGTAAAAGCTCTTCTCCCCAAACTAGTTCGTTGGTTTATGAAAATAGTATTTACAAATTCAAGATTACTTTGAGTGAAGTTTGGAAGGACTACTCCGTAGAGAAGGCTACGGCCCCCTCTGATCAATCGGCTGAAATCCAACTCGACTTTGTTCTGCCGAGCAGTTCGGGACGAGCTGTACCACTTTCGATTTTGGTCTATCCGATTGATAAAGTAAGTGAAAAACTTACTGGCTCAGTTGAAATTAAACGAAACAGCCAGTATGTTTTTGGCTATAAAACCTGGTCGGCAGCGCCTTCGGATCTTCAGCAAGTCACGGAAAAAGAAATCGCCGATCGGCTAGAAACTTTTGTAACATATTAGTTTGCAATTTTTAAATTTTGAGATTATATTTTTTAAAGTTAAGAATTTAGGGTTTCTCCCGAAAGGAGTTGCATGTCTAAGACCGCATTAAAAATAGTATCGATATTGCTTATTTTAATGGGGATCGCAGCAATGAGACCGGAAAGTTTTTGGAGCTGTTCGGCTGATTGGTACGCCGTCGCCAAAATCATCGTTGGCGTTATCGCCTTTGCCATTGCTTTTTCGGATAAGAAATAAGTTAGTTTTACCAGTTCTTACATCTTGGTTCGTACCAGCTTTGAGGTTTCGCGCAGGCGGGGCATTTTTCCGGTGCTTCTTTTCCCTTATGAACGTAACCGCAGTTTAGACATTTCCATTCAATCTCTTGATCGCGCTTGAAGACCGTTCCCGCTTCAACGTTTTTTAAAATATCTTTATAGCGGTCACGGTGTTTTTCTTCCACCTCTCCGATTTCTTTGAAGATGTCGGCGATTTCATCTTCTCCCTCTTCGCGGGCGATTTTTTCAAAACTTGGATACATCTCCGTTGTTTCGTAGTCCTCGCCGGCAATGGCGGCTTTTAGATTTTCAGCAGTTGTTGAAACGGGGTCATGAGCGACATCCGCGGCCGTTTTTGCGCCTTTTTCAACAAATTCCAGTTCTCTTTCGGCATGCTCCATTTCATTCCCGGCAGTTTCCTCAAATATCCTGGCGATTCCCTCAAAACCTTCGTCTCTAGCCTTGATGGCAAAGAAATTATATTTATTCCTTGCCTGCGATTCTCCGGCAAACGCCTTTAGCAAATTCTCTTGGGTTTTTTTCATATTGCCTTTCTTTTAGTTTTTCCTATTCCAATTGCTATAATAAATCAAGAGGGAGAAAAATGGAAGAAGCAAAGAAAAAGCCGAGTAGGAAAGTTTTGGAGAAATTAGCTAGTGTACCAGCAATAGCCGTTGAAGAGACAATTGAGGCAACTGAAACTGTTGGCAGGACAGTCATCAAGCAAGAGTCGGTTAAAAAAGCGAAGGAGTACTGGGAAATATTAGGCCCCGGTCTTTCAACCGGCGCGGCCGATGACGATCCGTCGGGAATTGCTACTTATTCCCAGACTGGTGCGCGCTACGGATATTCTTTAGCCTGGCTAGCGGCCTTTAGTTTTCCTCTGATGGCGGTAGTTCAGGAGATGTGTGCCAGAATTGGCTTGGTGACGGGCCGCGGTTTGGCGGCTAACATAAAGCATTATTTCCCCAAATGGGTTCTTTATACGACAACAATTCTTCTTTTTATCGCAAATACCTTCAATATTGGGGCGGATTTTGGCGCTTTGGCAGCGGCGGTCAGACTGTTTTTTCCCACCCTTAGCTTTACCTTAATCGTAATCGCTTTTGCTGTGCTCATCTTGGGGTTACAGGTTTTTAGTTCCTATCGCAACTATGCTAAATATTTAAAATGGTTGGCCCTGGTTCTTTTTTCATATGTGCTCTCGACCCTGATGATTAGGGGATTAAATTGGCGCGATGTGGGTCTGAGTGTTGTCACACCCCACCTTGATTTTTCACGAGATCAAATCATATTGATTTGCGCCATTTTAGGGACGACTATTTCGCCGTATCTTTTTTTCTGGCAAACATCGCAGGAAATTGAAGAGAAGATAATGCAGGGAAAAACAAAGATTTCTGAAAGGCAGCATGATTTGAAAAAAAAGCATATCAGTGATATGAGAATCGATGTTTGGTCGGGGATGTTCCTTTCCAATTTAGCGATGTTTTTTATTATCACTGCTTGCGCAGCAACTCTTAATGCTAGTGGGCTGACCAATATTCAAACAGCTGCCCAGGCGGCCGAAGCGCTTCGGCCGCTAGCAGGGGATTATTCGTATTTACTCTTCGCCGTTGGCATCATCGGGGTAGGGCTTTTAGGCATTCCGATTTTGGCTGGCTCGGCATCATATGCAATTGCCGAAAGTTTCGGCTGGAAGGAAGGACTAAGCTATAAATTGAAGCAGGCCTCCGGTTTTTACGGAGTAATTATTCTCTCGATTGTGATCGGGCTTCTCCTTAATTTTGTAGGTCTTGACCCGATTAAAGCGCTTATTTACTCGGCAGTGGCCAACGGCCTTGTCGCACCGGTCGTTTTGGTCTTGATTGTTTTGCTAAGCTCTAATCGAAAAGTTATGAATCAATGGGTCAGTGGCCCAGCAACGAAAATTGTTGGCTGGGCGGCAACAGTCATTATGGTAATTGCCGGACTTGCTACGATCTATTCTATTTTTACTCTTTAGGTCTTTTAATGATTGCCGTGGCTATTCTTTGGATCGCAATTAGATAGGCCGCCTCTCGCATCGTTATTTTTTTCTCTCTAGATTCTTGCTGGACGTCTTGGCAGGCTTTTTTCATTTGATCGATCAATTTCTTCTTGGCCTGCTTATACGAGAGTTTCTTGCCGGAAACATTTTCCTGCCATTCAAAGTAACTAGCTAAAACTCCGCCGGCGTTGGCTAGAATGTCGGGGACAACTACAACACCTTTTTTGTTCAAGATAGCTTCTGCATCTTGGTCAATTGGTCGGTTGGCCATCTCAACTATTATTTTAGCCTTAATCTTGTGAGCGTTTTTACGAGTTATGACGTTGCCGATTGCGGCCGGGATTAGGATATCTACCTTTGATTCGAGAATTTTGTCGGCTGCGATTTTATGGCAGTCTGTTGACGGCCCGTGGATCTGGCAGAAGCAGAGCTCGGGAATTTTTTTGCCCCTTTTGCTTTCGCGAGCGGTTTGGTAATAATCTAGGCCATCTTCGTGAACCGTCCCACCGTCGATATCAGCAATGCCCGTAATTTTGAATCCCATATGGTAAAGATGATGGGCAATATGGGCCCCAACATTGCCGAATCCTTGGATAGCAATCGAGATCTCCGAATTCGCCTTTTTAAAACATCCTCGAGCGATTTCTTCTGTCACTGCCGCTCCGCCGAGTCCTGTTGCTTCATCTCTTATTTTGATGCCACCGGATTTAACCAGCTTGCCGGTGATTACTCCCGGCTCTTTTTTGCCGGTATGCTTTTCGTAGGCCTCCTTGAACCAGCTCATTATTTGCGGGTTGGTGTTGATGTCTGGCGCGGGGATATCTTTTTTCTCGCCGATAAAATCGGCAATCGCAATTGCGAATCTATGAGTTAGACTCTTTAATTCATTTTCAGTTAATTTCGAAGGATTGACCTTGACTGCACCCTTCGCTCCGCCAAAGGGGATATTAATTAAGGCGGTTTTTAAACTCATCAGCGCTGCCAAGACTTTAACCTCATTAATGTCAACCTCTTCGTGGTATCTTACCCCACCCTTATAGGGACCGCGCACTCCTAGATGTTGGACTCGATATCCTTTGAAGACTTTGAATTTTCCGGTTTTCATTTTGACGGGAAAGCTGACCTCGATCGTTCTTTCGGGCTCAAGCATTTGGTCAATAATGTCTTCGGGTAATTTCAGCTTTCTGCCGGCTTTTGTTATTAGCTGGTGAATTTCTGAATAATCCATATTCCTCCTCTATTTCTTAGACAATTAATAATATTCAGCTTTTACTGCTTTTGGCAAGGGGGGTGTGGGTAGGTTGAGGGTTGCTGGCAAATCAATCTAGGGGCTGGTAAAATTGTCTAGAAGATAAAAGAGGGGCAAAATTGAAGGGCGCACTGGTTTTTGGTGGTTCGGGAGGCATTGGCACGGCAATTGCCGAGGAACTTAAAGATCTCGATTATAAAATTGTTGTTGCCGACCGCCGCGGGCCAAAACCTGAAACTTGTGACCATTACGTTCCGGTTGATGTGACCAAAGAAGCTGACATCAAGCGAGCGATCAGCTTTACCCAAGATAATTTTGGTACTTTGGATGCGGTCATAAATTCTCAAGGTATTTATATTCTTGAAGCGGCGGAGCTGACCAAGGTTAGTGATTGGCGCAAGATTATCGAGGTGAATCTAAGCAGCGTTTTCTTGGTCTGCAAGCATACTATTCCGATAATGAAATGGCAGAGACAGGGCGGGTATATTATTAACATCGCTTCGATGTCCGGACTTAGGGGACGAGCGGGTAAGGCGGCTTATTGCGCCAGCAAATTTGGGGTGATTGGGCTAACCGAATCTATTTATGAAGAATTGCGGGGAACAAAAATAAGGATTACAGCAGTTTGCCCCGCTTCAGTTGACACTTCGCTTACTAATAACAAGCATCTTTTGAAACGCGATGAGATTGAGAAAATTTTGCAGCCGGAGGATGTGGCTCGAGCAGTTGGAGAATTAGTTGAATCGAATCCGCGGGTACTGCGCAAAACTGTAGTTTTGGATATTGAGCTAAAAATAGATAAGTTTCAGCGCCTAAAGACCTCAAAGTTGGAGTAGGGAATAGCTCTTGACATAGTGTAAAGCGTACTTTACAATTGGGCTATGAAAGAGCCGATTTCGACATATCTCAAGGGTTATAGGGAAAAGGCCGATTTGACTCAAGGGGAGTTGGCGGAAAAGCTGGGGATCTCGAGACAGTCTATCATTTCGCTTGAATCGGGAAGATGCATTCCTTCGGTTATGCTGGCTTTGAAAATCGCCAAATTTTTCGAGCTTCCAGTTGAGTTTATTTTTAGAGAAAATTTTAATCAATTTGAGTCTCTGGTCGATGAAATAATTAATGAAAAGAAGGGAGATAATATGACAAGAGATCTTATGCCTTGGTCGCCGTGGCGAGAGATGATGAGTCTTCGGGAAAACATTGACAGGTTTTTCGAAGAGCCGATGTCTCCCGCGAGAGCGTCTAGCGGCATCTTCCATCCGGCCATTTCAATTCGTGAAACGGATAAAGAAATGGTTATTGAGGCCGATGTTCCTGGAGTTAAAGAGGAAGATATTGATGTCGAGATTGAAGATGATAAGGTTATCATCAAGGGGGAGAGGAAGCACTCTCAAGAGGTAAAGAGGGAAAACTACTATCATATGGAGAGTTCATACGGTTCTTTCTCCAGGGTAATCGGCTTACCAAGCCATGTCCGGGCCGATAAAGCGGAGGCGGAGGTTACCGACGGAACACTCAAAGTGAGAATCCCCAAGATAGAAGAGAGGAAACCAAAGAAAATTAAAGTTGCGACCAAGAAAGTCGAAGCAAGCAAAAAAGCGATAAAAAAGTAAACTCGCTTTCAAGTAATAGAAAAAGCCCCATCGCGGGGCTTTTTCTATATAAAATGTTATATTACACTTTTCTGATAGCAATCTTCGCAGTAAACTTTCTCTGGTCTATCCGGTGCATAGGTCGTTTCAAATTCGTTTTTGCAACCTTGGTTCATACATTTTCTATGCCAGAGTTTACGGGGGTTGCGTAAGGCAAAACGTTCTTTGTATCTAATATTATAGTGTTTGGTTGGAATAGGTATTTTATTTTTAAGATAATATGCTAACTCTTGCGGCATAATTTTAAATGGTTTATTTGATATCTCACACTTTAGTATCCCAGCAAGCAGTTTTTCTCTTTCATTTTCATTTTCGATGTATTCATCAATATCATCTTTTGGCTCATAAAATGGTCCGTTGTACTTAATGCCATAATCTTTATCCTGCCACTTAGCATCAAGCTTTAGAGCCCCCTCTTTTTCAAGAGGAAAGTAGTCCATAGCCACTGTCTCGTTATAGCCAAAGGGACTTATTGAAACAGGGAAAAACTCTCCCCATTCGCCGTCTTTTTGCATTTTCTCAATTATCTGACCCGTTAACTTCTCATATTCTTGTTTAGAGTATTGTTTATTTAAAATGCAATATTGTTTATGGCGAAGACCGACACAGCCGAAGCAACGCGAACAATATTCGCAGTGATTACAATACAGGTTGTTGTCTCCGTATGTAGCCCAAGTGCAAAACAAGTGCTTGTATCCAGCAATGCTTTCTCCCTCATAACAGAGCTGCATTTCAGCAGATATATTTAAATCCTGGCAATCTTTTGCATCGCTATCGATATTATAAATTTTTTTGCAACCCTCGCACTTATAAGAATTATATGAATCCTTGCAGTTTTTGCATTCGACTAAATAATCACCAGTGCATCCCTCTGATTTCTTATTGTTGTCGGATTTTCTAATGACACCTAGTTTGATCCTTTTAAGTTCATTTATCAGGTTCCTTTGGATAGAACGGCTGGACAGATTTATTTTTTTAAATTCTTCAAAATATTTTTCTTTTGTATACTTTTTGTTTTTGATGTAGTACTGCTTGTTTCGTAGGTTCGTGCATAGCAAGACATTGTTGCACCCCTTGCAATCGTACGAGAAATGGGATTCAGTGCAGTTCTCACAATGCTCCAAAAAGGTGGATGAATTACACTTGTCACAGTCAGTACAAAAGTAGCAATTCTCGCAATTCCTAACATAGAAGCAGTCTACGCAATCTTTCACCCTAAGAATTTCATTCGAGTAATAGCAGCTTTCGGCATATCCAGCGATAAAACACAAATAAGAATCCTTTAGGTGCCAAACTTCTTGGCAATATTCGCAGTTTTCGACAATTGTGGAGAGGGTTGCGAGTTTTGGAACTTGTCTGAATAAACTTTCGAATTGGGAGAAAAAATCTCGTTTTGAATCAAAATCGCAGCCATATTTTAGCGGATCCCAGTCGTCTTTCCATATTTCAATATTTTTCCAGACTTTGTATGGTTTGTCCGGAGAGTAGATGCTAATAATATTTTCTTGCGTTTTATCACACTTTCGTTTGTATAGATTGGTAGATGCTTCCCAAACCATTCGCCTTTGGTCTCTACATTTTGGACACAGTGTCGGCGGAGGAATTTCGTAGGTTTTACCCGCAAAAGTAGGGGAGATTTTTTTATAGAACTCTAAATCCTCGTCCTCAACGACGAATTTCTGATCGCACTGTTTACAGGTCTTATTCATACTCATATAACTGCTTTCTGATAACAGCTCTCGCAATATACTTTCTCTGGTCGGTCGGGGGCGTAGGTGGTTTCAAATTCATTTGGGCAACGACTAGAATGTCCATGCTCTGTTTCTTCACACATGCACTGGCGGTGATATAAATTCATTTTATTGAACATATCCAGTCGCTCTTTGTATCTTACATCAGGATGTTTTCTCGGTATTTGGAGTTTATTTTCGATATATTGAGCTAATTCTCGCGGGATTATCTTAAATGGTTTCCCAGAAACTTCGCACTTGATTATACCTTTAATGCATTTTTCTATTTCATCATTCGCATCGGGGTTGTATTCTATATCATATTCTTTTATATCCTTCGGCTTATAATAAGGCCCAGCATTTTTTGTGGAGTAATCCTTGTCTTGCCATTTTAGGTCAAGTCTTTTTGCCTTATCTTTTTTAATTGGAAAGTGCTCGAAAGCGTTTGATTCATTGTAGCAAAATGGTGAGATAGCGGTCGGAAAAAATTCTCCCCATTCACCCTGTTTTGACATTTGTTCGATAATTCGGGCAACCTTTATCTTGTATTCCTCCTCGGAATATTGCTTGTTCAAAATACAATATTTTTTGCGATTTAAACTTACACATCCAAACAAATCATTGCTGTTAGTACAGTTATAACAATAATATGAATTTCTGACTGAATCACAAGAAGTCATAAATGCTGAATTATATAATTTTGTAGAAGATGCGCCCTCATAAATAAGTTCGCCTCGGCCAATTGAGAGGGCATCCATAATCTCTTTCATACTATCAATCATATAAACATAACGAGCGTTCTCGGTTTTGTAACAATAATAACTGTCCTTAACATCCTTGGAATTAAGCATTATATCTCCCGTACAATCACCTTGGCAAGAAATCACAGTAACATACTTAAAGGGATATCTGAGTTTATTTTTTTTAGACATTGCTTGAGCTCGCATTACCCCCTCATAGCTATCGGTATATTCTTTAACCCTTTTAAGATACTCTTCTTTTTTTAGTTCTTCGTTAAAAAAATAGTATTTTTTATAACGCAGGTTTGTTGAGCTAAAACAAGAGTTGCATCCAACGCAGTCATTGCAGAATAAACAATCATTGCACATATGGCAATTGAACAAATATTGACTATCAAAGCATCCTACAGAGAAGACACTATTATGAACTTTATCTGAATAGCCGACACCAAAACAATCTGTCATGTCATTTCCGTGGATACAGCTATTACAATGGAAACAATTTCTGTTGTCGTTTCCTCCAGTACATAAATAACAATTGCTGCTGTTCATTTCCTGATTTACAAATTCACTATTTTCACAGTTTGTTGCAAAAAGGGTCAGAAGGTAGGTGCTATGCAATAGGTCATCGAATTGCTCAAAAAAAGATCTGTTAATATCATAATTCCGCTCGCTTTCATGCTGGTTCCACTTATCTGACCAAAAACAATCCTTGCATAAAGCCTTTGGTTTTTTGTCGGGAGAATACACGGAAATTATCTCTCTTTTGCAGATTGAGCACTCATTTTTATAAAACTTTCTTTCGTTTCGCCAATTCATTCTTCTTATCAATCGACACTCAGGACACAGTGTCGGCGGCGGAATTTCAAAAGTCTTGCCGGCAAATGTCGGGGAGATTTTTTTGTAAAAGGCTAGGTCGTCATCTTCAACGACGAACTTTTGGTGGCATTGTTTGCAGGTTTTATCAATCATTTCTCTTCATCCCAATAGCACTTTTCACAATACACTTTTTCTGGTTTTTCAGGAGGATATGAAGTTTCGAATTCCGTCTTACATCTGCCTTCGTGGTCATGGTCTGTTTCTTCGCAATCGCACTGACGATGGAATAATTTTATATGGTTTATTAAATTGAATCTCTCGGTGAACCGAGTTTCAAAGTGTTTCTGCGGAATAGGTATCTTATTTCTAATATAAAAATGCAGCTCTTGAGGTGTAATTTTATACGGTCTGCCGCTAACTTTGCACTTTAAAACTCCGTCTAATAGCTCCTGTCGCAATTTCTCGCTTTTTGCATATTCAACAATTGCTTTCGGCTCGTAGGGCGTGCCGTCAAATTTCAGGGAGAAGTCGTCATCTTGCCACCCAAATCCAAGTTTCTGTGCCTCTTCCTTACTCAAGGGATAATAATCGTTAGCGATCGTCTCGTTATACCCAAAAGCGCTAACATTATTTGAAAACCACTCTCCCCACTCCTCATCTTTCTGCATCCGCCCAATTATTTTCGCAACCGTTGCCTTGTATTCTTCTTCGGAGTATTGCTTGTTTAAAATGCAGTGTTTTTTATGGTTTTTGACTCCGACGCAACCAAAGAGACTGTCGCAGTAGTAGCAGTGATCACAGTAGAACGAGTTGGATAATTGATAGGCAAAAGAGATAAACGAACTTCTGGTTGTTCCAAGGCCGATGTTTGTTCCTTGATACAGCAGTTCGCCGGTATTGCCGAAACCGGATACATCATAGGAGTCCTTGGTCGAAAACATCCCGTAGCAGAATTTGCAGTCCTCGCAATTCGTCATCATAAAACATCTCTGGCAGTTTTTAGAATCGAAAATATCCTCTCCTGAACAATTTTCGCTCCGCAGCATTTGGGAGAATTTCTTGGGGCGAGAAATTATTATTTCTCTGAATTCTTTTCTATATTCATCTATCTTTGTCTCAAGTCCGGCTAAAAATTCTTTTTTTACTTTTTCGTATTCGTCTTTTTCAAGTTGTTGATTTTTATAGCAATATCTTTTTCTGTACAGGCAGCTGCATAGGATGCAGTCAGCACAACTGTTGCAATCTTCTATAAAATACGAATCTCGACAATTTCCGCAGTTTATCGACCAATTGATGTTATAGCATTTGCCAAGGTTTATTCCTTCGTAACAAAGTTCGCTAAATGCGCCGAAGGTGAGATCAACGCACGATTTACAATTATCAACGTAGTAGCCGTAATAGACGCTCTCGTTATTTCCGGCTAAAAAAAGCAGATAGCAGTCTCTGTTTCCGTCGGCCAAGTTGGTATATTCGGAGTTTTCCGATTTTACATTCATAAGGGCCGCCTTTGGAACAGCGGTCTTTAACTCAGCGAATTGTTGGAAAAACGGCTTTAAGGGATCGAAGTCGCGCCCGTATTTTAGCGGCTCCCATTTGTCTGACCACCAGCATTGCTGGCAATAAACAGTTACTTTTTTATCTGGCGAATAGACTGTGATTATGTCTTTCTGGCACAAATCACACTTTCTTTTATAGAGTTTCACCACGTTTCTAAAAGCAAAACGGATCTGCTGCCGGCAATCTGGGCACAACGTCGGCGCTGGCATCTCGTAGGTCTTACCCGCGAAAGTAGGGGATATTTTTTTGTAAAATATTAAATCGTCGGCGGTGACGGCGAATTTGGTTTTACATTGTCGGCATTGTTTTTCTAGGGCCATGATTGATAATTACCTGTGAATATAAACCGGTGTTCCGATATCTGCCCAATTATACACTGTTTCAGCGCTGCCACGTCCTAGTCGCACGCAGCCATGAGAAACTGGAGTGCCCAGGTGGCTTTCGCCTTCCTTGGCCCCGCTTGGCCATTCAGGTAGTTCATGAATTCCATAATCACTGCCGATAAAAGACATCCAATAGGGCATATACAGGCCATATTTCTGTGAATATGCCCGGGGATCTTTGTTATTGATAGCATACTCTCCGATCGGGGTCGGCATAGACCATTTCCCGGTTGAAACCTTATGACTGCCGACCATGTTCGATCCCTCAAACTGATAAAGCATCTGTTCAGAGAGATTTATCTCGATGTATCTTCCCGGATATTTGCCGGGGGTGAACCCTGGTGCAACGTATTCCGTTTCTATTTCCGAAGTGGTTACCTCAAGGGTTGCTTTCGTTTCCTTATTATTAAGAGCGTTGACTAGAATCTCTTTGCTTTTTTTCTCATCAACTTTTAACCCCTCACGACCTTCGGATACGAGAGAGCCATCATAGGTTGAAATCTGTTTTGGTCGTGCTCGCTGGTTGATTTTTTTTGAGAGTTCTTTCAAATAATCTTCAATTGACTGATCACCAAAAGTAAGTTTTTGGTTTAAGACCGTCCTTTCAACGTCAATAAGTTCAAGTATATTCTCTCTCTCAAGATAAGTCCTCCTGTAGGAGTAGGATAATAAAATTCTCGATCGTGAAACTTCTTTTATTGCATCTAGAAATGGCACTAGGTCAGAAGTGACGATATTACTTTTTGTTGGATATTTTTCCCCGTAAAGTTTTCCGCTGCATCCGAGCAGAAAGCACCCTTCAATTCCGTTTTTTAGTCGAGTGTAATTTATGGCATAGCCGGCCTTTTCATCTTCTATTTTTACCTCGTCGTTTTCGAGCTTTAATTTTGGGTTCTCCGGATCGGCTTTTTTGCTAGGAAATAGTTCGAGAAATGTTTTCTCGGGCGCTTTTATCCAGAGCTTAACTGGTAAGGCATAAATTTCTTTGTCGGTCGTCTGGCGCAGGTAGGCGGGGGAGGGAAATATTCCGGCCAGCTTACCGAAGTTTAAGATCTTACCTGGGCTTTGGACGTAATCAATCGTGACGCCGAGTTCAATGTATGATTTCGAGATTTTTTCGCCTTCGAACTCGATTTCAATCTTCTGGTTGTTTTTTTCAATAAAAATTTCTTGGAGCTTTGAGATTATTTGCCCCTTATTAAGCCCTCCTAAGTCCTCTCCGTCTACCTTTATAAATGGTAGGGATTTATCTTTATAGGCGTAGGCGAAGCCTCCATAGAATAGGATGAGAACTCCTAGTAAACACAAAAAAGCCGCCAAAAAATACTTGCCAAATCTAAACCTTTTGGCAGTATTCTTGATCGTTTCTACAATCTTCGCCTTTTTTATTTCTTCTGCCATTTTATCTTATGCATTTTTATTTTCGCTGAAATTATCTTGCATTTCAAGAGGTAAATGAGGTAAGATGTATAAGGTTTACTACCGGCCCGTAGCTCAGCGGTAGAGCGGCGCTCTTATAAGGCGTATGTCACAGGTTCGAATCCTGTCGGGCCGACCAGAATGGCGTAAGCCATTTTTTTGGTTGGCACAGGATTCGAAAGCCGGAGCGCGACCGGCGGATTATTTTTATATATAGATTGTTATATAGAATTTAAGGTTAGAGGAGGGGGCTTCACCCCGCCAGAATTTCTTCCGGTAAAAGGGACTTCGTCCTCTACTTACAGGAGCGAAATCTGCAAGGGTCTGCGGCCTGACAAAAGTTAGGCCTTGACAAAATATATATAAGATGTTATATTAGATATGTAATGGCACGAGCGTGAACTTAGAGGGGAAATGAAAAACAAATATCTAATCATAACAGTTCTAACCTCAATTAACCTGACATTAATCGGATTATTTACTGTAGGTTTTCAAAAAGAAAAAGTTACTGCTGCAACCTTATCTGAAGCCGCATATCAAGATCTAGCTTTAGTCAATGATTTAAGGTCTAAATCTGATCACAGTTCTCTTGTTTGGAACGAGAAACTTGCCCAGGCGGCTAGGTTAAAGGCAAACGATATTATTGATAACGACTATTTTGAACATTCCTCCCCCAAAGGAAAAACCGCTTGGAGTTTTATTGAAGATACTTCTTATTCTTATCGCTTTGCCGGGGAGAATCTAGCGATTGACTTTAGCAATGTTTATGATGCCCAGGAGGCCTGGGAGAAAAGCCCGACTCACCTTAAAAATATCCTTTCGGACAATTTTACCGATTTTGGCTTTGCCGAGGTTGAAGGTGAAGTTGACGGACAGTTTTCTAGGGTTTATGTTCAGCTTTTTGGTAAACCGCTATCAGTATACGAGCGTGAATTAACTACTAACAGGTAAGGAGGTTGTAATGTAATATATATAGGAGGGAGCCGCCCCGAGCATATCGGGGCGGCTTTTTGTTCGGCATCTGTCTGGCCTTGACATCAAATTTTCCTTTGTTACTCTTGCCCTGCAAGCTATGGCAAACGCTATGGCCTCGCCCAAATCAGATTGAATGCGAGGCCATTTGTTATATAAGAAGGTATATAAGTTATTTGATGGAGGAAGACTAACAATGAAGAAGGCATTGAGCGTATTTTTGGCAATATTGGTTGGGGGGACAATTACGGTTTTTGGTAATCCCTTGATTTCAAAAGCTGAAGCCATCTTTGAATTGTCTTTTCAACCTCGAGGCGGAAATGTCACAGATGGGTATCTTAACTCAACAAACTTATCTTTTCGGGCTCTTGCTTATCTTCCTGATTACACAATCGTTAAGGAAACTGAACTGTTAATTGATGACGATCCATTTCCTTTGCCGATTTTTGGCTCTTCAACAGAGGAGCCGGGTTACATTGAATTTTTGTCGGGCACGATGTCATTTTCTGGTCTGCAAGCACAAGTATCTGGGGGAGAACACGTTTTATCTGTAAAAAAGACATTTCTACCAGGCGAAACGGGTTCTCCGGTGGAGGGTAGTCTTAAAGTCATTGCTGATTATACTTTGCCAGTCGGGACGATCGCTCCTTCTCCGCTCGGTGGAGTGTTAAAGATTGGGGATACAGCTGAATTTACTCTTGACGTTTCTCCTGACTCAACCAATGATATTGATTCTGTTTTTGGCTCATATAACGGACGTGAATTAAGCTGGGTAGTAAGCGCCCCGGGCAGTTTTATTGGACAATATATTGTTGCCCCTGGCGATCCTGATCAGATCGTTCCCATTCAGATCGAAAATGTGATTATTAGCGATTTGGCGGGAAATACGAGTGATCCCGTTTCTTCGGCTGATGTAGATTTTACTATCGATGCAAACGCACCGATGGTAGCTATAGCTTCCCCGGTCGAAGGGAAAAACTATAACCAGAATCAAGTTTTGCTCGACTATTTGGTTGATGATCCGACGGCGGTGGTAGATTTGACTCTTGACGGAGCCCCGCTTGCTTTGGCGAATGGTTCGCCGATTACTGGTCTGGGCGATGGCGAGCACACACTCATCGTAGAGGCGACTGATTTAGCCGGCAATACAACGGTAGTGGCTTCAGTATTTATAGTTGATACAATTGCGCCATATCTTTCTCTTACGACAGGCCCTGATGGGGGTAAGATAGAGCAAGGGAGTAAGATAATTTTTGAAGGAACGAGCGAGCCTGGAGCTGGAGTAAAGCTGGAGATTTTTTCTGAACCTTTGGTTTGGACAACCGTAGCTGACCAGGCGGGCAACTGGCGATTTGAAATTAGCTCGGACGAGTTGGGAATCGGCTCTCACGATGCTTTTATCACCGTATATGATTTGGCAGGCAATGCCTTAAGGGTTAGGGTAGCTACCTTTGAGGTAACTGCTAAGCCGGTCATCGCGCAGGAGCCGATTAAGGTAGCGAGGGCGGAGGAGGTGGTAGTAGATGTAGCCGCTGCTCAATGTGCTGGTGAAACCTGTAAACTACCGCCGCAAGAGGTGGCGAAAGAGGGGCAGATTTTATCGAGCGAAGATGCCAAGGCAACAGGGATTAACTGGAGTGCTTGGATAATCCTTTTAGCAATAATTGTTCTAGCGAGTGCTTTGGCGACTGCCGGCTATTATGGCTATGGCTGGGCTCTTCAGGCTGCAAATCAAACGAGAACCGCAAAGATTGGCGATTTGGAATCCAAACTGGGCCAGAAGGGAGGATTGGACGCCCTGATTCAAGCCCAGAGGAAGAAATCCACTCCACCAGATAAAGTAGATAAAGAACCTCTGGACGAGGAAGAGCCTCCTTCTCGGCCGCCGACTCGCTGGTAGATCCGTCATACCATAGGGGGAAAACGTTCTCTTGTGCTATAATTGCCTCGTGGCAGACAATCTAGAAAATTTAATCGGCCGCGATTCTTTCTGGGGGAAATTGAAGAATTTCATTTTTCCTATTTTAATCTTGGCGGCAATCGGCTATGTGGTATTCGTTTTGTACCAAGCGATTTATTATAATTTTAAAGTTAACCAGAAGATTAGGGAACTCAAAACGGAAATAAATGTTCTGGATCAGGAAAGAGGGAAGCTTGAGGCCTTGATTGCTTATTACAAGACAGGGACCTTTCAGGAGCTTGAAGCGAGGAAAAAACTGGGGCTTAAGTTGCCAGGCGAGAAGGTGGTTAAAGTTGAAGTTCTGGAGGAGGCGACTGCCAGCCCAACCAGCAAGCCCGAGGCGGTATCTCCTCAAAGTAATAAGCCCAACTGGCAGCTCTGGCTTGATTATTTGCGGGGAGAGGAGATTTAGGATCTACTTGACAATTTCTTCTTTACCCTCTACAGTCATCTTGTAAAAAAGGGGGATAAGGAGAGAATAAATGTCAGTTTTGATGCGCGCCAAATTTCCGACTGTGAAGGCATTCAGGCGCGTTTTTTATTTGACAAAATAAAATACAAAGCGAGGTCGACGTTTTGAGAGTTGAGTAATTCCCGCTCCACCATGGAGGGCGGGAAAGGAGAAAATATGTTAAGAATCGCAAAAAGCTTAATCACGATTCTGGCTGTTGCGGCCATTGCTGTCGGTGCTACCGGAGCGTACTTCAGCGACACCGAAACGTCAATCGGTAACACCTTTTCTGCTGGATCGCTTGACTTGAATATTGACGGGGGAAATACCAACGTTGTAAAATTCAATGTCACAAATATGAGGCCAGGTAATCAACCAAAAGGCTCGTATACTCTTGCAAATGTCGGAACGATCAATGGCTATCTGGATCTTGAGAGTATTGCGGTTACAGATACAGAAAACGGCTGTGTCGATCCTGAAACTGTAGCTGGAGATATAACCTGCGATAATCCGGGAGTCGGTCAGGGTGAACTTGGCGATGTGGTCAACCTTCGTCTTTTCGTTGATAGAAACGGAGATGGTTGGATTTCAGTTGGTGACACTGTATTCTATAACGACAAAGTGGCAAACTTACCGGCAAGCTTCGATTTGAACGAGCCAATTAATGCTGGCTCCTCGACTAAAATCGTTGCTCTTCTGGACTGGTGGTCAACACCTAACGATGACTTGGCCCAAGGTGATTCGATGCAACTCGATATAACCTTTGAGCTAGCCCAGACTACAGGACAATAAGTTCTTGAGCTTCTCGAGCCCCGACAAATACTGTTTGTCGGGGCGAAGAGGAGTTTACAGTGGCCGCTAAAAAATCTGACAAAAGTGGTAGAAAATTGAACGCTAAAGCTATTTGGCTAGTTTTGGCTAATGCCATCTTTGTTTTTCTGATATTGGTGGGACTTATAATTGCTGCATCACTTCTGCCTATAAAAAATAATTTTAAAATTTATGCTGTGATGTCCGGATCGATGGAATCGACTATCTCAACTGGGAGCGCAGTGATAGTCAAGCCACAGTTGATGTACCAAAAGGGTGACGTTATTACATTCCTTCCGATAAACGCAAAATCGAAGAAGGAGTCCATTACCCATCGAATTGAATCGGTGATCGATGAGAACGGGTTGATATATTTCCGGACAAAAGGTGATGCAAACGAGAATGTAGACGAGCAGCCTATACCGAGCGATAGGGTTATCGGCAAGGTGCTGTTTTCTATCGCAATAATCGGCTATGTTGTCGGTTACATCAAAACCTTACCTGGCTTGGTCCTAATTATCATTATTCCAGCAACGATAATTATTTATGAAGAAGTAAAAAAACTGAAGTCGGAGGCCAAAAAGATCATAGAGAAGCGGAAGGCAAAAGGTGAGGGTAAAAAGAGTCTTAGAAAAATCAAAACAAAATAATGTTATATAGAAATTTATATAAGTGTAAGGAGTAGGAATGAATAAATATGTAAACTATATAAAGGTTTTGTTCGTTTGCGCAGCGGTCATTTTGATTGGTGTAGTAGCGACGGGGGCATATTTTACTGATCGCGAGACCTCGGTGAACAATTCATTTACTGCGGCAATCTGGTCACCAACCCCGTTGCCCTTACCGTCACCGGGTGCTGCTAATATTCTTATCACAGAGGTTTACTATAATCCGGATGCGAATCACGGCACTGCCGATGACGAGTGGATCGAAATATATAATGCTGGTTCGGGTTCTGTTAATCTGAAAGGCTGGATCTTGTGGGATAACAACTCGAGCGAAACAATTCACGAGAATCATATTTTGAATCCCGGGGAATATGCCCTGATATCCTCCAATGCCAGCACTTGGAACTACTGGTCCGAGCCGTCAAGTGCCGAAATAATAATTGTCGGCGGGTTGGAGTTATTTAATGGACTGGCAAACACTGGCGACAGGGTAGTTTTGTTTAATCCGACGCCTTCTGAAAAAGACGCCGTGAGCTGGGGAACAGACACCTATGCCTTCTCTCCGTCTGTGGCTGTTTTTACTCAGGGCCACTCAGCCGAGCGATCTAACCATTCAGTAGATACCAACAGCGCTTCAGATTGGATAGATCAGACTAATCCAACACCAGGAGGATAAAATGGCAAAAAAAAGAATGGTTAGAAGAAATAGTAAAAAGCTTGGTAATCTGCTTGTTGCTATCTCTGTTTGTCTGGGTTTGGTCGGCATGGCTAATTTTGCCCTTAAAGCACAGGCTGACAGCTTGTCGGCTGGGCCGTTGACAATAACTTATACCGGGAGCGGGCCGATTTTCAACGAAGTTAATATTGCTCCTGGTGCAACCTTCAACAAAGACATCACGGTGACTAACGATGGCTCGGTCGCTCATTCCTTTGCTTTGGCGACCGATAATGTTTCCGGTGATTTGGCCGATAAGGTTTATCTTGAGCCGGTCGGCGGGGAAGTCTGGAAGATGTCGATTAAGGAACTCTCGGAAATTCCCACTGTCAGCAAGACGGTCGTTTCGAGCATTGCTCCCGGTGCTTCGGCGGCAATAACACTGAAAGCGGAATTCGATACAGCGGCGGATAATGCCTATCAAAATAAGGGAGTATCTTTCGATTTAGTTTTTGGCTCGCAGGAGGCGGAGCCGACTCCGGTGTCATCTCCTTCACCTTCGCCAGTGGCGGTTGCTAGCCCAACTGTTGATGCAATTGGCGGTGGCTATCTCGCTTTTGCTCCTTTGCCCGCTATCGTTTCACCTGCGCCCTCAGCTTTGGCTTCGCCGAGCCCGGAGGGGGAAGTAAAGGGGGCGGGAGAAGAGAAGGAGACGGGCAAGTCCTGGCCGTTGCTTCTGATTGTGCCAGCTGTGGCAATAGCGAGCCTGCTTATTCCACTCGGCTCGAGAACAGGCATCAGGACTCCTATCGTTGCCGGAGCGGTGGCTGCGATCTTGTCTTATTTCTATAAAGGGACACTCGAGCCCTGGATTTTCTGGCTGATTCTGATTGTGGAAGTCATCGTTATTCTGGTTGCTGGTTGGTTTATCGTTTCTCGATACAGAACGAGGAAAGCCAGAGAGAAGAGAGCGGCTTCGAGGAAGAAAAGGTAACAACGAGTATTTGATCTTGAGAAAAGCAATAATAACCCACTAACCTTGACTTATGGGGGGGATTTGGAGTAAGTTAATGCCGACGGTTAAGGAGCAATAGCTTGACCGCGCGGCGCTTTTAGCGCTAGTTTCAAAATCCATGCCCGCCGGCAGGCGGGCAGTTCGGGCTCAAAGCTCGGACGATATGCGGAGGTCGGAACGATGGGACGGATCGGCCCAGCTGTTCTGATGTTGCTGACTTTCGTCGTCTTGGCCGGATGCGGAGGATCCGGCCCCGGAAACGGCGGAGGTGGTGATCTCCAACTCTCTCTCACTGGTGGCGGGCCGCCGACGTCGGGGGGCGGCCGAATGTACTACCCGATGCTGGAAGGTGAGTCCAGGCCCCTCAAGTGTACCTGGGCCGGTGGGCCGGTCTCGGGTGCTCCGGTGTGGACGATCACATCGGATAACCCCCGGGTCAAACCTGTTACGGCTCGCTTCAACGCGATGCGCCTGCCCCCTGAAACGCTGGGGGGAAACCTCCTCTTGATGGGGACGGTGTATGAGGAGGGCTGGAACCGAGTCCGGGTGGAGTACGGCGGCCAGAGCAAGGAGGTATGGGTGAAGGGAGACCCCACGGATTGGTCGCCGCCGAAGATGACTGCTCCACTCAATGCTAGTGGCGCTCGGCTTGAAGTGGTGGGCGATCCCTCAGTCTGGTCGACCTCGCTGGCCTATGGTAGTAGCAACTACTGGACGGAACAGACCGGGGTCTTGGAGATCGGTGCCCAAATCGTGGGAGACTACCCTGGCGCCTCCCCACCGCAGTGGACAGCCGAGCAATCTCGCCTAGAGTTTGTCGGCTTGTCCAGGGGCTGGAAGGTCAAGTTCGAGATCAAGGACCTGCAGTATGGGCGGTTCTGGCCGTTGACGGCGGAGATCGGGGGGTATGCTGTCACGGTGGGGATCAGCGGGAATGTGAACTAGCGTTTTCGTTCTCAAAGGGGCGGGCCTGTGTAGGCCCGCCCCTTTCTCGTATTGAGTATTGACTTTTTAAGATATTTATGGTATAGTTTTTGCCGACGGTTAAGGAGTGATGACTTGACCGCGAAGCGCTTTAAGCGCTAGTTTCAAAATCTATGCCCGCCGGCAGGCGGGCAGTTCGGGCGCAAAGCTCGGACGATATGCGGAGGTCGGACGATGGGACGGTACGCTCTGGTCGTTCTGATGTTGACGGCGTTCGTCGTTCTGGCCGGATGCGGATCCGGCCCCGGAGTCAACGAGATGTCTGGTGGCGGCTTCGCCGCCGCCTCTGAGAATGGGGAGTTCGTCCCGGCGGACGAGCCGGGCGACCTGGTCTTGGACGAGCCGTTCGATCCCCAGGCGGCTTTGGAGCTCCCTCTCCCGGAGGTGGCCGCGGCGGCTAGCCCGTTGAAGCTCTGGCTGACGGGGGGCCGGGCGCTGAAGCACGACACTGGGACCGGCCGTGACTATTACCCAATGAAGATGGGGGAGTCCCGACCTATCTGCTGCACCTGGAGCGGCGGGACCGTCACTAACCTGCCGGTCTGGACTGCTCCTCTCGACCCCTACGCTCGGGTCGGGATCAACGCTATGCATCAACCCCCCAGGACGCTGAACCGCAACTTCCTCTACCCTAAGGACGGAGGGGAGCTGTGGAACCAGGTGCGCGTGAGGTATGGCGGCCGGACGCAGAGCGTCTGGGTCAAAGTGGATGGCCTCTGGCCGCGACCTGGCCAGACTGCGCCGCTGAATCCCGCCGGGGCGCGGCTGAAGATCGTAGGGAGCGCCTCTGCGTGGTCTACGGGCACCCAGCACGGTGCGCGGTACTTCTGGACTACGCAGAGCGGCATCCTGACCTTGCGAGCTAGGATGGTGGGAAGCTACGCTAACTCGCCTACGCCGATGTGGACGGCTGACCAAGCGAAGCTGAAGTTCGTCGGCTCGTCCACAGGGAGGACGGTCCAGTTTCGGATCCGTCAGCGGGGTGAGTGGTACCCTCTGACGGCGAAAGTAGGAGTCTTCTCTGTCACGGTCTTGGTCAAGGGGCAATAGCCACCTCGACCTCTAGTACTCGATGGGGCGGACCTACATAGGTCCGCCCCATTCTTGTTTAGTTGATATTTCTGTTTGACAGCAAATTCTAATTTGATAGCCTTAAATTAGTCAGCCTTTTACTGCAATCTGTCCAGAGGAGGAGTTTTTGGATGTAAAAAGCGTCACTTCTTTAATAAAGAAGAGACTTGGTCGGATTTTAGCTTTGGTTATCGCCTTAGCACTTTTGGTTTCAATCTCGATTTTTAGCCACAAGGATATCGGGGCCGAAGCCATCACAATCCCAAATGGGACCTATATTTCGGCTAAAAATTTCACCTATGACTATTCCGATGTTGTTATTAAGAATGCCGATGTTACAATTGATGGCTATCATTATTTTAAGAAGTTGACGATTGGTAATGGTGGGACCTTAACCCAAAGCCCGGCCGGTATTTACCGAAAGAACACAAGAAGTCTTGACTATTATGGTTTTGTCAGCCGCTCCTGGGCATTTCATGCCGAAGGACTCTTTGACCCGGCTGCAACAAAACATTATAAATTTAAGATTACCGATGCCGATGATGCGGTACTTTTTAGAATAAATACCGAGACCTGTTTGAACGATCCTCTTGGCTGTGGTTCGGGTAACGCTTATAGTTGGGTGCGCGCTTCTAAATCCAGCGCCGCGGCCATAGCAGCCGGCTGGCCGGCGAACAAAGTAACAAGCAACTATGTCTCACTCGACCAAACCAAAAATTATCAAATTGAGTTGTTTTTTGCCCAAGCCAATGTGACCTATGGCACGAATAACGCTGCTTCTTTCCGCTTAAAATATTGTATGTCGGACACAGGATTACCGGCTGACTGTGATGAGGACGCGGAGTTTAATGACCTGAATACTTCAACAATGATTAAAGACAGGGACGGAACCGCCTCCCAGCTTGATCTTTCTTTTTATGTTGGCGGCAGCGGGGCGGATGTTGTGGGATTGGATAAAGACCCCCAAGGAGCTAGCCCCGACTCAACAGACGTCTTTTTTGATTTTACCAACGCTACCTCGATGGTTCACGTTTCGAGCTATAACCTCTTCTCGGCTAAAGCGTACTTCCCCAAGAGTTTAACTGCCTCCGGCCAAGCCTATCGAAGCTATACCTCAAGCGGTTATTTGAGCACAAATTCTTCTGACAATATGGAGGATATTTACCCGATTAATCGAGCTTATTCTGATGAAAAGGGTGTGGCAACAGCAGCGGCAACAAATCATTATTTTCAGTTTGATTTTAGCAGTTACCATTCGGGTGATAATATTGGCTACACAAATCCCTTGGGTTATCTTCCCCTTAAACAAGCAAGAGACACCGGCAGTTTTGATTACAAAAGCTATTGGGGCGCTTTTTATTCGCTGGTGGTTCTTAACGCATTAAGAAATCTGGTGCCGCTTGAAATCGAAGCTGAAACACTAGAAATTCTGAACGAGGGGAAGATAGATTTAACGGGTAAGGGTTATTCTGGGGGAAGATGGCACTATCGCAAATTTTATGAGTCGGCTTATGGGGTAACTGGCGCTCCTTCGTCGAGCGGTTTTGGCCCGGGGGGCGGTCAAGGTTACTATGCCGGTTCAAACCAACAATCTGCCGGCGGCGGCCATGGCGGGGTCGGCGGCGGCCATAACCTGACGGTAAATGAGGGTCTAAAGTCAGTGGGAGGTAAAGACTACGGCGAGGCGTCAAACCCCCTGATCCCCGGCTCAGGTGGAGGATTGGGTTTTTATAATTCGGACACAAGCGATATTAGAGTAGGCGGGAACGGTGGAGGACAAGTTAAAATTTGGGCCAGATCGATGAAACTTGTAGGTTCGGCAAAGATAATTGCTGATGGCACTTTAGGCAACGGTTTGCATTTAAACTACAGTGGATATGATCTGCCTGATTCGTGGATTGGCGGAGGCAATCGCAACTGTACGACTGGCTGCCAAAGCTACGGCGGCGGCGGCGCAGGAGGAGCGATCCAAATAAAGGCGGCGGTAGAGCTGGTGATTGGTAATTGGGATATATATGATGATAGCCCAAGAGGAGGGATTTTTGCCGAAGGCGCTAGCTCGTTAAGCCTTGGTAATGTCCCCGATTTTGCCGGAGGGGATGGCGGCGGCGGCGGGCGGATAAGGTTTGCCGTACCGACTGAGGGTTCTCGGTCTACGCTCCAGGACGAAGTTAATAGCGCCAGTTCGGATATACGTGCTAGCCGCCGCTGCCCGACCGGGGTGACTAGCCGGTGTGGCACAAACGGAACGGTGAGAATTGCCCATGAAGCCCCGGACGCGTTTTTTACGGGGCTGACTAAAAAGAACACAATTGAAAGGATTGCTTACACTAACAGTTCTCGAGGTGAAGCAGCAAAAGATTTTAACTTCCAAGCCGGGGAAAAGGTTTTTGTTAGACTAGGAGTTCTAGCTACGGGGAATACAACTGAAGTGGTTTCGCTGGTTGAGGAAGTGAGCCGAATTAGTGGCAGTATCACAGTTACTCCTACTAATAAATATACTTTGGCTGGCGGGACGCAGGGCGCTCTTGGGTGGACGTCTGCGGATGTCGGTAATATGAAGGTCGTTACTATGACCCTTAAAGATGGATTAAGGAACGGTGTTAATTATATAGATTATGAGTATACAGTCGGAGAATAAGAGCCCAAGAAAAATATTTTCTTATCTTGCTCTAGTAGTGCTGGTGCTGGGCGGGGTCTATTTTATTTATTCCTATACCAGGTACCGGCAGGGTTCGGCAACTGATGTGATGAGCGACCCTGTTGTTGAAATCGGCCAGAATAGTCCCTCGGTCATCAAGGAGACTTTTGATTCGGGCTCTTATACTAATTATAAGGCGACCTTTGAGGCAGGGGGGGCGGTGTTTGTCCGTCTGACAGTCGAAGAGCCGAGCAATTCTCGCACCGACTATAAGATAGAGGACGCAGTGCCGTCTCATGTTTCCGGAACAATTAATTACAGATTTGAGCGCGGCAGTTATGTTTATACCGGCCAGACAACGGCGGTGTCGGGCAAGATCACCATCGAGGGCAAAAATGATATTAACCTTTATAAGGGAAAGAATTATTTTAAGTATAGTTATAAAATTTAGAGTTAATCTTAAAATGGAGGAGATATGAAAAAAATTAATTTAGGTGCGGTTCTTTTGACAGCTGGGGTTTTAATGTTTCTGGTCGGACTATCGATTTCTTATGATAAGAGTAGGGCAATTGCCTATGCCAATCAGTATGAGGAAAAATATGAGGTTACGAAATGGCGAGTTTTGAGAAATTTTGGTAAAGAGATAGATGGTACGTATAAATGCATGATTCTTGGTCCGTCCGAGTGGTTAGTTACGGGCTCGTTTGGCGATACAGACGCAAACTGTTCAACTGGCGAGACCTGTTTTACGGAAACTTGGTCGGTTCCTGATAACCAATGGCATCAATCAGATAATTACCTTGAACCAGGGAACGCAAGTGAGACTTTTATTAACGTTTTTGCCAGTGGGGATAATGTTGGAAAAAGTGATAACTCCGTCACCCAGTGTACTTTTACAGGAGACGAAGTGGCTTTGTTTTATAACGATCATTGGTACGCTTACCAAGCTGGTCTTTATGGCGGTTATGCTGCCCATAAAGCAAGAAGTGGCTTGGCCACAAATGAGTCTGTTGGTTTTCACAGTTGGCCTAAAGGTTGGAAAATTAGCGGCTCGGTCGGCTCGCCATAAGGAGGTTAAAGATTGGTTAATTTAACCGCCATTAAAAGATTGAATTTTCTCCCACTGGTAGTCTTCGCTGGAGGGCTAGCTTTTCTGGTTTTTTCGCTCTTTGGTTACCAGAGCGAATTAAAGGACGAGTTTAATCCGACCCATTCGAGCCGAATTCTGACCCTGAAATTACGGCTTGACGCGATTGAGAAAGCTAGGGCCGAAGGGAGAACTAGTTATGAATTTGATGTAAATGAAGCTTATCCAATGTATAACCCGTTTGAGGGGGTTGACCCTGATGAAATTAGGCAGTCTAGTTAAAATTTCAGTCATCGTTTTCGGGCTTTTTTTGCTCGGGTTTTTTGATTCTGCCCTGGCAATGATCCCCCCACCGGCGTCGATTGCCAAGTTTTTCCCAGCGCCCAGAGAACGAAATGTTTTTCTTCAGAAAAAGTTATTTTTATTTAACAATGATAACAGCACAACAGGTGACGAACAGGCAACTTTTGAGCCCGGTGATTGGGTAGCAGTACGGCTTAAGCTCAATCGCAATCTAGCCGATTATACTTCAATCAAGTTGGTTGACTTCTTCCCCAAAGACGCTATTGGCATTGCCGAGATTACTATGGCTCAATGCGGCATTGCCGGTTCTACTAGGGCCAGCGCGGCCTTTCCTACTCCAGCTGTTCTTTCTCATAGCTTGACTTGGAACAGTGTCCCTATTCCCCAAAGTGATGTCTTTATCTGCTATAAGTTTCAGGTGCCGGATGCGGTTGACGAGAAAGATAAAGCTAAGAATAGACTTGTTCAGGTGAGGGCTACCGCCTATCGGACGATTTTTGGCTTTGAAAAATCGGCCGAAACCACTGCCAATTTTATGATGGTAAGGGGTTTTCCATTTCAAGCGCTTAATTATAGCGGCACGACGAATTTTGGGGCATCCCCGCCGATATTTGAAATTAACGACTTTACTTCAGTAATTAACACAGTTGGCGCTATCTCTTTAACCGGCCAGTATGTCGGTAATTCGGTCAGTTATATCTATTCAAAGGGCGCTGGCTATCACAGCCGCGGGGGCTCGATTCTTTTCCTTCCGGTTACAATGACAAATAAAACCGGCGCCAATACCTTAGCTTACGATTCAAGCCACCTTTTCTATAACCCGGCTTATTATCTTTTCGGCAATATCTTCAGCAGTGGTGGCATAAAAGAAAAGAGTCTGGATATCGGCTCGGGCGCATCAGGCAGCGGGGTCACGGTTTCCGGCGAGGACTACGCGAGCCAAGAGGATCTAAACTCTAAAGCGGCTTTTTATAACTATCAGATTGACAAAAACTCTGTCACTTTTTGGAATAGCAACCTGCTGGATAAAAACCGGGTTATGCAAAATAAAATAACTGGTTTAATATCGCAACCCCGCCCCGATGTAACCTGCGCTTTTGATGATTTTGACTCCGACCCAGATAATAATACTTCTTTTGTAAGGAGTCGTTTAGCTGCTGTAAGCGGTAACTTTTATCTCGACAATGATAATTGCCAGCCGGCCGGTACCCTTGCTTCCGGACGCTGGCCAAGCGGACGGGTTTGGTACATTAAGCCGAATGCGGATATAACTATCAAAACCGCTTTTCAGGGGAAAGGGACATTGATAATTGACTTCGCTGGTATAACTGGTCGGGTGCCAAAGGTGATCCTCGAAACTAACTTGAGCGATTTTAGTTCCGGTTCAATGCTTGGCCTGATGGTGATTAACGGCGGACAGGTCGAAATAAGCAAGACCGCCACCTATTTTAGGGGAATAATTTTTGTTCCGGGAAAGCCTGCTCCAAATCCAGGAGGCGAAGTCATTTTCGTTGAAGACCCCCTGGCCTCGGCGGTTGAGGTTCACGGCTCAATTGTTGCCAATAAGATTACATTTGGCCGGCGCAACCGAGGAACAAAGCTTTATGCCGTAGCTATCTTCAACGACGCAAAGGTATTAAATTCTCCACCGATCGGATTCGAAAATATTGCCGGAATTGTTTATTGAGATTTTTGTTTGTTGACAGTCTTTTCTTGCCTTTGTTATAATCAGTTTGATATGTAGTTTGCAAGGAGGGAAATGGTCTTAGAGGACCAGTCTGCTCAAGTTTCTCCTCAGGTTAAGGAGACGGAAGAAGAAATTGGTAGCGCCACGAAAAAAGCCGGATCAAAAGAAGAAGCGGCGGCTTATTTTATCATCGGCCTTTTTCTTGCCTGTATCGTTTCGATGATTGCCGTCTTCGCTTTAATGAAATCGAAGGAAGCAAAGATCTCTAACCTTGAGGAGCAGATCCAAAATGAGGTTACAGGTCCGCTAAAAGAGCTTGAGAGCGAGGAAAAGGAGGTTGCTAGTGTTTTGGGGCAGATTGAAACCCTAACCAGCGCTTTAACCGAGAGGGTAAAGTATGCCTCGTTGATTAATGACCTAAAGTCTAACTTGTACAAAAAATCTCTCTGGGGCCAGTTCAGCTTCCAAAAGGATACAGCAGCTATTACCGGAACGGTAGATAGCTTTGAGGATCTTGCTAAGACAGTTTCGGTTTATAAAAAGATGAAAGGAGCGCAGGATGTTCAGCTTACTGGGGTCAGCGTAAATGCGGAGACTAAGAAGATCGATTATAGCTTAACTATCAAACTCGATATGAGTTTATACAAAATAAATGGGGCCAAGCCCCAGGCAACGGCTACTGCATCGGCGCAAACTAATTTGTAAACCATGGCAAAAGAGGAAAATCCACTTCAGAGATTAATGTTAATCAGCGTTCTAGCTCTGCTGGCTTCTCTTGCCATTGTGATATTTTTGGTTGTTCCTCGGATTTCCGAGATGAAAGAGCTGTCGAATAATGTAGCGGCAAAGGAAGCAGAGTTAGAAGCAGGTAAAAATAAGGTTGCGGCCCTAAGAAATGCTATTCAGCTGATAAAAACCGCTCGTCGGGATATGGAGATTTTGGGAATTGCTGTGCCGGTTGATAAGGATATTGCCGAAGCGTTAGTACAAGTTAATGCTAATGCTTCAAACTCGGGAGTTGTAATTGAGGCTATTTCAGCCGCCGAGGGTGAAACTGGCAATATAAGTATCAGTGCAACCGTACTTGGTTCTTATGAACAAGTAATGGGTTTTCTCTCAAATACAGAGAAAAGTCTCCGGCCGATAAAGATTGTGGACTACAATCTTATCTCGACAGAGGGAGCAGTTGATGCAACTTTCAATTTGCTATTTCCTTATTTGAAAGAGGAATCTAGTTTGGCAGGGGAGGGTGCTAAAGCAGCCGAGGGAGAGGGCGTAGAGAAAGTTCAAGGAGTAGATAATGGGCAGTAGGTTTTTAGCTGGATTAGTTGGGGTAGTGCTGGGGGTAGCAGTTATTCTGTCACTCGTTTTGTTTTTGTCACGGCCGGCTGAGGTTGAGAAGCCGGAAGAAGCAAAGACACTAACGAACGCAGATTTAAGTGAACTCAAGCAGAAAACTACCGGTTTGGAGAATTTTGGAAACTTGCCGGTTGTAGTTAGCGCGGATGAGATTGGCAGGGACAACCCGTTTGGATCATATTAGATGGCTCCTACTGCGACGAGATCAACTTTTACAAGGGAAAGGGCTTATTCAAGTTTCTTGAGTTTGCTTTTGCAAAAAAAGATTATCCGGAAAGAAGATCTGGCTGAAGTTAAAAGCAAAGGTAAATCTGCCGAGGAAGTCTACCAGTTTTTGTCCTCAAGGGGTGATATACCTGACGAGCCTTTGGCAGAGGCTCTGGCTTCCGCCGTGGAGGTCCCTTATGTTAGGCTGGAAAGCCTTGATCCTAAAGCATTAAGATTAATAGACAGCCAGCTGGCAAAAAGGTTTGGATTTATTCCTTTTGATTTTGACCAAAAGGCAAAGGTTTTACAGGTGGCTTTGACTTCTGCGGAAAAAATCGGTTCGGTAAACGAAGCCGCCTTGAGGTCGCTTGAAAGAAAGCTGGGGGTTAAAATCGAGCTCAATATTACCTCTAAATCGGCTTTGGAAAGATTAGCCAGGAGCTATGCCCAGAAGAGCGCCTTGGCAGGCGTGGCTAGAAATATTTCTGAAGTCGAGTCTCGGGTTAAGCAGGCCACAGTTTCTCCCGACTCTATTGATCTTTCAGACCTTAGTATTTCTCCGGAAGCTCTTCGGAAACTTCCGTATGAACTTTGCGAGAAACTAAAGGTCGTGGTTTTTAAATCAAGGGGTGAGAAGGATTTTGACCTGGCCGCTGCTTTTCCCAGCGAGCCGAAACTCTTGGAAGTGCTAGAGTCAATAGAAAAAAAGACGGATATCACCTTCAGGGTTTTTAAAGCTGATTTAGGCCAGATTGAAAATGTGCTTGCAAATTATAGGGTGGTGCTTGAGAAATTGAGTGAGCAAAAAAGGATGGAAGTCGAAGCAAAAAGGGCATCTCTGGCTCCGTCTGGCGCTGAGAAGGAACAAGCTGGTCAGCCTAAGGGCGAAGGGGGTGAAAGTCAAGAGACAAAAGCAAAGATTGAGTCAATGGAAGAACCGGATTTGGTCAAATTTCTCTCGAAGGAAAAAGTTACGACTTCCGACCTAAAGGCTTATGCCAATGCTGATAATATCCCTCAGCTTATGGCTGGTGTGATAATGATGGCAACGGCCGAAAGAGCAAGCGATATCCACGTTGAACCATTTGAGAAGATGGTTAGGGTTAGGTATCGGGTTGATGGTGAGCTGAGCGATGTTCTAATGCTTCCGGCGGAGATGACTTCTAGTATCGTTGCCAGGATAAAAATCCTCGGCAAGATGAAAATCGACGAGCAGAGAGTTCCGCAGGATGGCCGTTTTGACGTGAAGGTGAAAGACGCATTGACAGATATTAGAGTAGCTACTCTGCCAACTGTTTTTGGAGAGAAGATTGTAATGAGACTTTTGTCTAAGACAAAAGAGCTCGAAAAGCTTGAGGATTTGGGTCTAGACGGTCCCACCTACGATCGGGTAATTGAGGCTATGTCGAAGCCATACGGGGTAATTCTCTCTACTGGTCCGACTGGTTCGGGTAAATCAACCACTCTTTACTCAATTATCTTTCAGCTTAACCACCCGGAAGTGAATATTGTGACTTTGGAGGATCCGGTGGAATATGAAATTCAAGGTATTAATCAAGTTCAAATTAAGCCCCAAATCGGTTTCGGTTTTGCCGATGGCTTGCGTAGCATCTTACGCCAGGATCCCAATATAATTATGGTCGGTGAGATTCGAGACAAAGATACAGCTGAGCTGGCTACCCAAGCGGCTTTAACGGGCCACCTTGTTTTGTCGACACTTCATACAAACACGGCAGCTGGGGCCTTGCCTAGACTTTACAATCTGGGAGTCGAACCGTTTCTTATAACTTCAGCCACAAACGCTGTTATCGGCCAGCGCCTTGTAAGAAAGCTTTGCCCGAATTGTAAACAAGAGACCGAGGTTCCCCAGTCGGTCGTCTTTGAGACGAAGAAAGAGTTTGAGAAGATTAATTTAGGACACCAAATTAAGTTTTATAAAGGCCGGGGGTGTGACAATTGTAAGAACGGCTTTAAGGGTAGGATAGGAATTTTCGAAGTTCTTCCGATGTCAGACGAGATAGCCAATCTTGTTATTAGCAAGAGATCAGAAAACGAAATATTTACCCAAGCCGTCAAAGAGGGTATGATTACTATGAGACAGGACGGACTTATAAAGGCCGTGAAAGGATTAACATCAGTTGATGAAGTTTTTCGAGTGACAACAGATGTTAGAGAAGGAGGGGAAGGTGGATAAACTTGAAAGAGTCAAGTCAATTTTGAAAAAAGCTATTGCTGGCCGCTCGAGCGATCTTCATCTTATGGCCAACATGGAACCGATAGTAAGAGTTGATGACAAACTCCACAAAGTGGAGGGCGAAAAAGTTCTCGCTTCTGAAGAAGTAGAAGCTCTTATCCTGACTACTTTGCGGCCGGAACATACTGAGAAGCTCAAGTCGGACAAAGAAACAGATTATTCTTTTAATTTTGACGGGGCG